>Ga0209474_10000046_pt1 | contig 139157 bp, 123 predicted proteins | sample GraSoiAngelo_145_FD_185902 | JGI IMG/M metagenome (GOLD analysis project Ga0209474, IMG submission 185902) | Grasslands soil microbial communities from the Angelo Coastal Reserve, California, USA - 14_1009_05_20cm (SPAdes) (version 2) | ecosystem: Environmental > Terrestrial > Soil >...
TCGTGAACAACAGTATCAATTGTGAGGAGATGTTTATGAACGACAACCGTCTACCCTCCTACCCCAGCGACACCCTCATCGGGATTGTCATTGCCACAATCGGCACCCTGGTGCTGCTCGCACGCCTGAATGTCTTCACAGTAAGCTTTAATCTTCCCGGAGACCTCGTAACATGGTGGCCGCTTCTGCTGATCTCCGCGGGCGTCGTCCTGCTATTCGTGCCCGAAAAGGCGAGGCGGTGACCCGTGAATACCCGACCGTGGGAGAACGAAATGACGGCTAATCGAAGAGCAGCAACCGGAACACTGGTTTCCGGACTCGTGGTTGCTGGCATCGGCGTTGTGCTGCTCCTCGATCGTTTCGGGATTGTTGAATCCGGCATTGTGTGGAGGTTCTGGCCGGCAATCTTCTGTGTCATCGGCCTCGTTCGCCTGATTGAAGCGAATAATACAGGTGAACAAATATGGGGTGGATTTTTCATTTCGTTGGGCACCCTGCTCATCCTGCACGAGTTCGGATATATCCGTTACGGCATCGGCCAGCTCTGGCCTCTAATCATGATCGTCGCCGGCTTGCTTCTCGCTTGGCAGGCCAAAGAGCTACGCGAAGGACGGCGAGGCTTTTGTATGTCTCGCCCGTTCGGACCACGTCCAGATGGTGGAGGACCGCTTAGCTCGGTGGCCATCTTTGGGGGTATAGAGCGTCGGCTTGAAGGAATGATCGGTGATGGTGGGAATTTGCTCGCGTTCTTCGGGGGATTCAAGATCGATCTCTCGCGTGCTGATATGGAAGGCGAACGCACGGTGATCGACGCGACTGCGATTTTCGGTGGCGGCGAGATCATCATCCCCGAATGGTGGAAGGTATCGGTGGAAGGACTTGGAATTTTCGGAGGTTATGTCGATAAAACGCGGCATGTTCCTCGGCCTGATCGTCCTGTAAAGACGGTTGTCGTCCGTGGCGCTGCTATCTTCGGTGGCATCGAGGTCAAGAGTTATTAGGCATGCATCCGATCCTCGGATATCCGCGCCGGCTTGGGCTGTACCTGTTCACTTGGCTGATAGTAAGCGAGCTTCTGTTCTATGTGGCCACTTACCACCACGGCGGCATTGATAAATTCCAGTCTGTACTGTTCTTCTTTCCGCTTTCTGTTGTATACGCATTCATGTGCCTCTCCGCTTGGTATTCCTGTCGCGGCATTCCCCTGGAGGACACGAGCTTTACTGGAATGCTTGTACCTCATCTGCTGGCGGCGCTTATCTGTGCATTCTTCTGGGCTTTAATGGCAAAAGCGCTTGCAAGTGGCCTCTCGCGCCTGCCTCAGTTGCAAGGATTCGACGAAAAAGTCGTCAGGAGCATCCCAATTTTTCTCGCAATGGGAATGCTCCTTTACCTGCTCGCCGTGGCGTTGTTCTATGTTTTGCTGGCCCAGGAGGCGTCACGTGAAGCCGAACAGCGCGAATCCCAAGCGCGTGTGCTGGCTCGCGATGCCGAGTTGCGTGCACTCAAAGCGCAGGTAAATCCACATTTCCTGTTCAACAGCCTGCACTCGATCAGCGCATTGACAAGCAGCGATCCTAAGCGTGCGCGCGAGATGTGTATTGCCCTTGCCGATTTTCTTCGCGCCACTTTGGGATTGGGTGAAAAAGCGCTGATCTCCCTTGAAGAAGAGTTATCGCTTATCCATTCATTCCTTGCTGTCGAGAAGATCCGTTTCGGCACGCGCTTGCGGATGGAGGAGCAAATCGATCCGGGGACGCTCGATTGCATGGTCCCACCCTTAATTCTTCAGCCATTGGTGGAGAACGCAGTGGTGCACGGGATCGCGAATCTCATAGAAGGTGGATGGATTCAGCTTCGGGTGGACGCCGTACGTGACGAGAACAACACCACTGTAAGCATCGAGGTGGAGAATCGTTTCGATCCCGAAGCGCCTGCTCGACGGAAGAGTGGCGTGGGGCTTGCGAACGTGCGTCAACGTCTCAACACCCGGTATGGAAACAATGCGACTTTTTCTGTGAACAAAAACGGCGAACGCTTTCACGTGGGTCTCACCCTTCCTGCTGAGAGAAAGGCAGTGCCCGCATGACGCAAACAGCCGAAAGAACTCGCGCCGTGATTGTCGATGACGAGGATCTCGCTCGCCAGGTAGTTCGGGAGCTGCTGCAGGCTCATCCCGAAATAGAAATTGTCGCTGAATGTGGTAACGGGTTTGAAGCCGTAAAGGCGGTCACCGAACTCAAGCCAGATTTACTCTTTCTCGATATCCAGATGCCGAAGCTGGATGGCTTTGAAGTGCTGGAGCTAATCGGAACCGAATTGGCGGTCATCTTTGCGACGGCCTATGATCAGCACGCGCTGCGTGCCTTCGAAGTGCATGCTGTCGATTACTTGCTCAAGCCCTTCGGAGCGGAGCGTTTTGAGCAAGCGCTCGCGCGCGCACGGAAGAGAGTGAGAGAAAAGCTGCCAGCAGCAAGCGATTTGAAGGCTTCAACACGAACTCCTGGAGAATTTGCAGAGCGCATCGTTGTCCGCGACGGCACACGCGTGCATATCATTCCCATTGCAAAGCTGGATTATGCCGAGGCGCAGGATGACTACATTGCTCTCGCTAGCGAAGGCAAAAAGCACCTCAAGCAACAAACCATTTCAAGCTTGGAAAGCTCGCTGGATCCAGCGCGATTTCTGCGAATCCATCGCTCTTACATCGTGAACCTAGAGCGAGTCACGAAGATCGAGCCGTACGGGAAAGACACACACCTGAGTACTCTCAGCGACGGGACGCGGCTTCCAGTGAGCCGATCGGGTTATGGTCGTCTCCGGGCAGTGCTTGACCAGAAGGCTTAAAGGCCAGCAGCTTTCAACTTCCTCCGGCGCTCCTGCCACTCCTCCGTAGAAAAGATTCGCGGACCCACTTCGATGAGCCGTGGCAGCATCTGGAAGACGGAGACCGGATTCCACTTGAGCCCGTGGCGGGTACGAAAACCCCGACGGTTGAGTTCATCCGCAATTCTTGAATAAGGGCCTTCCTGAACTGTCAGCTCCATCATAAGAAAAAGAGCTTCTCTTTCCGTCGGATTTACTTCAAGCTGGTCCGAATCCTTCGAGACCTGAAGGCCAAATGGAGGCTCTTCACCCGTCGGGGGCCGCTGCGCTGCCGCTTCGGCGACCTCGCGCTCCCACTCAATAGCAACGATCTTCCAGCCCTGCTCAGTTTGATTCCTCAATTCTTCCGCCCCAAATGGGGATGAAAGAATCTGTCGAACACGCTCAACCTTGGCCACAGTGCCTCCTCGTTCGAGGGAGTCTGAGATCGCGATGCAGAGTATCAGCGCAAGTTCGATGCCACAAGCCCGGAACTCACAGTGTTCGATATTACAGCGGGTTAGGGACGGCGCTGGGAGAAGGCCTTGGGGACCGAATGTCCGCTTGAAGTACAGCATGTGCGAAATCGGTCAGCGAATAGAGACGCAGCATGGGCTGCGACTGCGTCTCCACGACTGCGGCACTAGACAGCAGACTTAGAGCAATACTGATTGAAGGCCTGTGCCAGCTTGAGCGCGATCGTTTGTGGATCGCTGGTCTCAATATCGGAACGTTGCATCATGTACACGAGTTCCCCTTCGCGCAAGATTCCAATAGACGGCGATGAGGGCGGGTATCCGCTGAAGTAGGTGCGGGCGCGCTCGGTAGCTTCGCGATCCTGACCAGCAAAAACGGTGATCGCCTGATCCGGCCGCGTTGAATTTTGCAATGCCGCTCGTATAGCGGGGCGCATCTTGCCAGCTGCGCATCCGCAGATCGAGTTGACTATAACCATTGTTGTGCCCGCTTGCTTCAAGGCCTGATCTACTTCATCAGCCGTGCGCGTTTCTTTAATGCCGAGGCGGGTAAGCTCCTCGCGCATCGGCATGACCATAATCTCTGGATACATTCGTTAACCTCCAACAATCATTTTACATAGCGACTGGTTTTTGATTACCTGATTCGGCCGCCCTCGGCTGGTCCACTGTTGAAGCAACAAGAACCGCATGTACCCTGCAACGTTCTGCCGAAGATTGGCCAGCTTCTCGAGATAGGTTCTTACCTCAGACCACAGGAGCCTTCATCAGTGTATCGGCCGAGGGCAGCCGGACCATGTAATCAAAAACCAGCTCAGCTGGCCTGATGCGGTAATCTCGCTTCAGTGCAAATCCTTCGAGACATTCCTATTGCCCCTTACACAACCCTCAAAGTTGGCGGCCCTGCTCGTTATTTCGTAGAAGCTCACAGTGAGACTGAAATATTTGACGCCATCGCTTACGCCCGCGAGCACTCACTGGAATTGTTCGTGCTCGGTGGAGGAAGCAATCTTGTGGTCTCCGACGCTGGCTGGCCTGGCTTAATCCTGAAGGTTTCCATTTTAGGAATTGAAACTGCTCCTGCGGATGGAAACATCTTGTTCACTGCTGGAGCTGGAGAGGACTGGGACGGCTTGGTCGCCCAGTCCGTCGAGCAGAATTGCGCAGGTATTGAATGCATGAGCGGCATTCCTGGAACTGTGGGAGGCACGCCTGTACAAAATGTGGGTGCATACGGCCAGGAAGTAGCTGAGACGATCACAACAGTTCACACGATCGACACCAGCTCCGGTGAAATCCGGGAGCTGTCAAACGCCGAATGCGGCTTCCATTACCGCACAAGCATCTTCAATAGGTCGCAGAAAAGACGCTACATCGTTACGCGCGTCTCCTATGCCCTCTGGCCCGACAGTGCGCCTCGCGTTGAGTATGCCGACCTCAAACGGTACTTTGCTTCGTCTTCGTCGAGCCTGACGCTCTTGCAGGTACGGAATGCAGTGCGCGAAATCCGCGCAAGCAAGGCCATGCTAATTACTCCCAATGAAGAAAATAGCCGTAGCGCCGGATCCTTTTTCAAGAATCCAATCATTTCGCCGGCGGAATACGATCGCATCGTCTCCCTTACTCAGTGTGCGGATCAAAAACCACCTAGGTACTCTGCTCCCGAAGGACAAGTGAAGATTTCAGCAGCTTGGTTAGTGGAAAAGGCCGGCTTTCACAAAGGCTTTGCCAATGGCCGAGTGGGAATCTCTACTAAACACAGCTTGGCAATCGTGAACCGTGGAGGTGCCACCGCGGCCGAGATTGTCCAATTGAAGAACAGGGTTCAGGAAGGCGTATTCAAGACATTTGGAGTGAAACTTCATCCCGAGCCAGTATTTGTGGGCTTCGATTGGGCAGGCTCATAATCTATGCAGCTGTCACAAGCGTACTTCTAGAGAATCTTAGTTATTGGGACACAACAGCCATGCTGATTAAGAAGTCATCAGACATACCCTCGTCGGAAATCACTCCAAAGTCGCTCTACATGGATCGCCGCAAGTTCGTGACAGAAGCCACGCTTTTCGGAGCGGCGTTGGCAACCGCAGGATGTGAGATGGTTCGACCATCCACTGTGAGCGCAAACACGAAGCTCCCAACGCAGAAAAGCCCGCTGAGCACCACTGAAACTCCGACCCCATTCAAAGACATCACCAACTACAACAACTTCTACGAGTTCAGCACCGATAAGTACGGACCGGCGAAACTCTCTCAGAACTTCCGTACCCATCCCTGGATGGTGAAAGTTAGCGGCGCAATCAAAGAGAAGAAAACCTACGACGTGGATTCACTCACGAAGCTGGCGACACTCCAAGATCGAATTTATCGACTTCGTTGCGTCGAAGGCTGGTCCATGGTGATCCCCTGGGTCGGCTACTCGCTCAGCAATCTGATCAATGAGCTACAGCCGACATCGAAAGCAAAATACATAATGTTCACGACGCTAATGGACTTAAGTCAATTCCCGGGGCAGCGCTCCGGAGTTCTGGATTGGCCGTACACCGAAGGTCTACGCATGGACGAAGCCATGCATCCGCTGACGCTGCTGACGTTCGGCCTATATGGAGAGACTCTCCCGAATCAGGATGGAGCCCCGGTCCGCATTATCGTGCCCTGGAAGTACGGATTCAAAAGCATCAAATCCATCGTCAAAATCGACTTTGTTGACTATGAGCCGCCTACCGCATGGAACAAGGCGGCGCCGAACGAGTACGGCTTTTTCTCGAACGTAAATCCGAATGTCGATCATCCGAGATGGAGCCAGGCAACGGAGCGCCGTATTGGCGAGTTCCGCAAACGTCCAACGCTGATGTTCAACGGATACGGCGATCAGGTCGCGAGCCTCTACAACGGCATGGACCTGAAGAAGCACTACTGAATGCCGCGGCGCTGGATTGTCCTGCTCAAACTGGTCGTATGGGGGCTCTGCCTATCACCAGTGGGCCTCCTTGCCTGGAAGGCGACTCATGACGGGCTTGGAGCGAATCCGCTGAGTGAAATCACGCTCTCTACGGGCCACTGGACGCTTTACCTTCTGCTTACCACCCTCTCGATATCACCGCTGCGAAAGCTCACAGGCATTAATTGGTTAATTCGATTTCGGCGCCTGGTGGGTCTGTTCGCGTTTTTCTACGGCTGCCTTCATCTCATGACATACCTATGGTTCGACAAGTTTTTCGATGTGCAGGAGATTGTGAAGGACATTTACAAGCGTCCGTTCATTACGGCGGGAATGACAGCGTGGACGCTCATGCTTCCTTTAGCTCTGACCTCCACCGCGGCATCGATTCGCTGGCTCGGAGGAAGGCGCTGGCAGACGCTGCACCAGCTGATATATGCAAGCGGGATCGCCGGTGTGGTGCACTTCTGGTGGCTTGTCAAACGCGATCTCACTCGCCCCGAGATCATGGCTGTGATCCTCTCGCTGCTACTCGGTTTTCGAGTTCTCGACCGTCTGCTGTCAAATCGGACAGTAGCATCGGAAACTGTTTCTCAAGAGCGCTAAGTGCCGGCACGATTCATCCGGCACACGTTGGCGCTTCCACGCATTCGTGAATGAGATTATCTTCGGAACCTCAGCACGACCGAGAAAAGGAAGTTGCATCGAATCAGAAATCCTGGGAGTGCGTCAATGGTTGCGAAGTGCGCCAACCCTGCGTGCAATGGAAGATTCACCTACTTCGGCACTGGAGAATTGCTGGTAAGAACCAGTCCGATAAGCGGGCACCAGGAGCTGTTCTGGCTCTGTGAACGATGTGCCGGGGAATGGCAAGCCCCCGAAGACATGACTCCACTGAGACCTGCAATGGTATCCGCGAACAAACGAAAGAGAGCGGCGGCCTAGCTAAGGATCCTCGCCTTTAGGGATTTCTCGCTTTGCTTCGGAATGACAAAGAGTAGAGAGTCCGGGGTAAGAAGAACTATGCGTTCCTAAAAACTTTAGGGGACGCTCTGCGCGTCCCCTGTTTTGTACTTTGCCGTGTCAGCTCTTATTTTTTCTTCTTTGCTGACTTCTTCGCGGCTTTCTTCTTGGTTGCCATTTTTCTATTCTCCCTTTCGATTGTTCAATCGAGTTCGCAACGATCTTTTGTTGCAATTGTTGAATGTATAGAGTCATTGAAAAACTATGTCAAGCAAAAAATGGTTGACGGAAGTTGCTCTTTGAGTTCTACGTCGCGAAAAAAAGTGCGAGATGAAGGTCGTCATGAACGATTCGCGATGCATTTGAGCGAGCACACGCAAGCCAAACAATTTTTCCATCACTTGATTACCCCGCTTTTTATCAGCTTTTGCGCGATCATCAGGAAAATTCCTTGAAGGCTGTCGTGCCATGCATGAGCCATCATTCCGGCACGGAGACTCTTGCGCAGGATGGCCAACGTTCCGAACATTGCGCCATAAATAAAAATTAGCAACATGCGTCGTCTGCCCTCATATCCGTGCGAAAGCCCGAAGACTGCGGCCGATAGCAACATGCCTAGCCAAACGTTGCGTAACAAACTAGAGAACTGTCGTTGGAAGTACCCGCGGAACACGATCTCTTCAACGAAGCCGGCGGTTGTGCTCATACAGATCCAGAGAATCAGTTCGAGCGCGTTGCGCGGAGCCAGCAATTCGATCGTCTTCTTCCCTTCATCAATCGCACCAGGACTCGCCATATGGAGGGCATAACCCAATCCGATAAGGACAGCATAGGCGAGAATCCAAAAACCAAATGCGACGGCAACATCGAGGAAAAAATCTTCTGCTGTCTGCCAACTTCCGCCGATCACTTCGCGCAGCTTCATTCGCGCAAAACGCATTCCCAAATACGTCAACCCAAGAAGCACCAGCTCTGTAGCAATGGTTATACCGTAGAAGACAATGTGGCCGTATCGCTTTGCGAACTCACCCTGTTTGTCAGCGCCGCTGTACGACATGAACAACATCAGTCCAGCCAGCGCAATCGTGTAGCCGTATTGCCACAGCGGAGGTCGCTGAGACTCAGTTTCCAATGGCTGGCCGAGCGTTCCAGTCAGAGCTGAAGGGGAAGTCGTGAACTCGCTCAATGAAGCTCCTCGTGATCAACTTGCGTGTGCAGGCCATCTTATAATGGCAGGTTTGGCTTCCCACCAATCCAGTTCCATACTCACTAATCTGTTGTGAACTGCACATCGCTTTCGAGGCCATTATGGACGAAATAGTCATCGTTTCTGCGCTAAGAACTCCCATTGGAAAGTTCCAAGGCTCTCTTTCGGACTTGACCGCGCCACAGCTTGGTGCATTGGTTGTGAGAGAAACTGTGAGCCGCGCGCATCTCGAGCCCAAACAAGTAGACGAATGCATCATGGGCAACGTGATTTCGGCAGGGTTGGGGCAAAACCCCGCGCGACAGGCCGCGCTGAACGGCGGACTACCTCCCGAAGTCGCCGCACTGACCATCAACAAGGTCTGTGGATCAGGACTGAAGGCGATCGGCCTCGCAGCCCAAGGTATTCAAACTGGGAATTCGGAAATCGTAGTAGCGGGCGGAATGGAGTCGATGACGAACGCTCCTTATCTGCTCCCACAAGCGCGCAAAGGATATCGTCTGGGCAATTCGCAAATCGTCGATTCCATGGTGAACGATGGTCTATGGGACTTTTACAACAACTACCACATGGGAATAACCGGCGAGAACGTCGCGGAAAAGTACGGCATCACGCGCGAACAGCAGGATGAGTTTGCAATGAACTCGCATCGCAAGGCGGTTCAGGCATGGAAAGAGTGTCGCTTCAAGTCGCAAGTAATGGCCGTGGACCTCCCAGCTCGCAAGAAAGGCGATCCGCCGGTCACTTTCGACAAGGATGAAGGTCCGCGCGAGGACGCAACTTCCGAAACGCTCAGATCGTTGAAGCCCGCTTTCAAGAAGGACGGCACGGTAACAGCAGGCAATGCCTCAACCATCAACGACGGAGCAGCCGCAGTTGTGGTGATGTCAGCGCGAAAGGCGAAAGAACTCGGATTGCAGCCAATGGCGCGTATTATTGCGCAATCAACCAGCGGAGTCGATCCGAAGTGGGTGATGATGGCGCCTGTCGACGGAGTTCGCAAGCTGTGGCAAAAAACAGGATGGAAACCGGACGACGTGGATCTCTATGAATTAAATGAGGCATTTTCGGTACAGTCAATCGCACTCGTGCGCGAGCTTGGCATCGACATGAATAAAGTGAATGTCAATGGCGGAGCGGTTGCCCTCGGACACCCCATCGGTGCAAGCGGTGCGCGTGTGCTGGTGACGTTGCTTTACGAACTCATTCGCCGCAACGCGCACAAAGGGATCGCAGCGCTGTGCCTTGGCGGCGGGAATTCGGTTGCAATGGCGATTGAGCGGTAGCTTTATCTCTTTTTGTCAGTCCGACTTCCGGCGCAGTCTGCCGGAGGAGGAATCCCTATAGTGGTCATTCTGCATGGTGTACTGATCTCGCTTTCACGAAAACTCATGAGCGCAGTAGGGATTTCTCAATGCCAAACCACGGGGGTTCGGAATGACAACACTCGAAACCTTCACTCCACAACTACCGACTTCGACAAATGCCGCGGCTCATCCACGTCTCTGCCCTTCAGCACCGCGACGTGATACGCAAAGAGCTGCAAAGGCACAACTTCCACAATCGGCTGCAGCAACACCGGGACATCGGGCACTTCGATCACATGGGGCGTCGCCTTCGGAGTCTCGCGATCGCCTTCGCTGATCACTGCCAGTACCGGCGTACCACGCTCAACGATTTCACGGATATTTGAGATCGTCTTCTCATACCGCACACGTGAAGCCGGATCGGACTTGTCGCGCGTCGCGAGCACAACGAGAGGCAGGCTCTCGTCGATCATTGCGCTCGGGCCGTGCTTCATCTCACCTGTCGGATATCCCTCAGCATGAATGTATGAGACCTCTTTCAGCTTGAGGGCACCTTCGAGGGCAATGGGATAATCGATATCTCGTCCCAAAAAGAGAAACGATTCGTACTGCGCAAAGACGCGGGCAAGCGCTAGGCACTGTTGATCCTGTTTCAACACACTCTGAATTTCATCAGGTAGTTTCCGCGCCTTGCGCAATGCCGCATCAACTGCGGCATCGGAGCTCCCGCGTACTCGCGCAATGTGGGCTGCCAGTAAAAATAGCGCGGTCAGCTGTGTCGTGAAACTCTTGGTGGCGGCGATTGAAGTCTCAATGCCGGCATACGTGAGCAGCATCGCATCGGCATCGCGGGTGAGTGGCGTGTCGGCAACGTTGCAGATGGCCAGCGTCTTCGCGCTTTTTTTCTTCGCGACCTGCAAAGCGGCAACCGTATCAACCGTGGTGCCCGATTGTGAAATAAACACTGCCAGCTCATGAGGTTCAACGATGGGATCTCGATAGCAATATTGGCTGGCAAAATCCACTTCCACAGGAATGCCCGTCATGCGCTCGATCATGAACTCGCCGGCGAGCCCTGCATGTCGACTGGTTCCACTGGCAGCAATGTCAATCTTACGCAGCTTCTTCACTTCCGCGTTGGTAATATGCGATCCGGGCACCGCGATGTGGCCGGCACTGTTGACGCACGCCTCGATGGTTTCGCGCACCGCCTCGGGCTGCTCGTAGATCTCCTTGAGCATGTAATGCGGAAAACCATTCTTGTCCGGCTTGGATTTCTGATTGTTCATGAATTCTCGATTCTACCGAACGCGCATGCGACCCAAGCGGCGACTTGGCCGTCCTCGGCCGGTAAAATGCAAGAAATGGATTGGAAAACGATAGCCTTGTGACCAAAGAATCGCTCGGATAGCGACTTTCTCTTCCATAGAACAACATTTAGATCTTCAGCAGTTACCGGCCGAGTACGGCCACGTTAGAACCGCTAATCCTTTACCAACTGCCCGCCTACCATCGTATGCACGACTTCACCTTTCGCCGAGAGCAAAACGAGATCGGCGTCACTTCCAACCGCAAGCTCACCCTTCGTATCAGCTCCAATCAACTGCGCCGGGTTCCGCGTACCCAGAATCACGCTCTGTTGCAAACTCCATTTTGCGAAGCTCATCACATTTCGCACGGCACGATCTAATGTAAGAACGCTGCCCGCTAACTTTCCCTCGAATTCAGCCCGATCTCCACGAACCTGCACTTGGAAGGGACCGAGCTGGTATGTCCCATCCGGCATACCAGTCGCGCTGATTGCGTCTGTGACCAGCACGGCCCTATCGATTCCCTTTGCTTTGAGAAATACCTGCACAACAGCAGGAGCGACATGCACGCCATCAGCGATGATGTCGGCCATGATTCGCTCATCGCTCAGGACTGCACCCAGAATCCCGGGCTCGCGATGATCCAGCGCGCGCATTGCATTAAATGTATGTGTGGCGCTTACTGCGCCAGCGGCGATGCCCTTCGCTGCCTCCTCAAATGTCGCATTGGAATGACCGATGCTTGTGAAGACGCCTCGTTCCCGGGCATGACGAATCACCTCGTTAGCTCCGGGAACTTCAGGAGCGATGGTCATCATCCTTAACGTGCCGCCGCTCGCGTCGAGGATCCGTTCGAAGAGATCGACAGTCGGCGAGACCAGGTACTCCGCGGGATGTACTCCACATTTCGCCGCGCTGATGAATGGACCTTCGAGGTGAATGCCGAGCGGGCGAGCACCGGCTTGGCTGACATCTTCGGCGCAGATGATATTGCCCAATCGGTCCACTGCTCCCAGAATGCGTTCCATCGACGCGGTAACAGTGGTGGGCAAATAGCTGGTGACTCCATGCTTCGCCAATGCCTTCTCAAAGGCAATTCGGCCGGACGGGTCGTCCCGCATGACATCGTGCCCCGCTCCGCCATGCACGTGAATATCGATGAATCCCGGTGCGACAACCAAATCGGGAAAATCAAGGTGTTGAGCGTATGCCGGGACCTCCAGGTCACTACGCGTGCCGAGATCCTGGATCGTCCCGCTGTCGATCAGAACTACCGGGTTAGCGATGACGTCGGTTGGCGTAAACAGCCGCGCGGCAGTAACGCAAGTCTTCATGTAAGTTTGTCATTGTAAAGAATCGCGTCGAATTGGACTCTGGTTTATACTCCCTGCGCCGATGCTCTTTCGCACTCTCAGCGCCGCTGTCTATGGAATCGATGCCAACCTGATCGACGTCGAGGTCGATGTTGGCGAACACCGTAGCGAGAAAGAGAATTTCATGACGGTTGGACTGCCCGATGCGGCAGTGCGCGAAAGCAAACAACGGATCCAGGCAGCCCTGAAAAATTGCGGTCGTGAAATGCCGCAGACGAAGGTGACCATCAATCTCGCTCCCGCCGATCTCAAGAAAGAAGGCTCTGGATTCGACCTGCCGATGGCTTTGGGGATCCTCGGCGCCTACAACGGACTACTCAAGCCCGACCTGCCGGACTACGTCTTTGTCGGCGAATTAATGCTTGACGGTAGCGTACGCGGCATCCGCGGAGCTCTGCCGATTGCCATCGCTGCCCGAGCCCGCAAGATTCCCAATCTAGTAGTGCCCGAAACTAATGCTCGCGAAGCCGCCGTCGTGAGCGGGATTAATGTCTATCCTGTGCGCTCACTCCTTCAGGTCATTCAACTCATCAATAACGGTAACGGCGTTACTCCCATGCAAGTGAATACCGCTGAGCTGCTCGACCGTGCACAGCAGTTTACAGTGGATTTTAAAGATGTTCGCGGGCAGCAGTCAGCGAAGCGCGCTCTCGAGGTTGCCAGCGCGGGCGGACACAATATCCTGATGATCGGACCTCCCGGATCGGGAAAGACAATGCTGGCCAAACGTCTGCCAACTATCCTTCCGCCGCTTACTTTCGAGGAGGCGCTCGACACAACCAAAATCCACAGCGTCGCGGGAGTGCTCGATCCCGGAGCAGGACTCGTCGGTGTACGTCCCTTCCGAGCGCCCCATCACACCATTTCTGACGCTGGTCTCATCGGCGGCGGCATGATCCCCCGCCCCGGCGAAGTTTCTCTCGCCCACAATGGTGTTCTGTTCCTCGATGAACTTCCAGAGTTCCCGCGCAATGTTCTCGAAGTGATGCGGCAACCTTTAGAGGATGGACAAGTCTCGATCGCACGCGCGGCGATGTCATTAACTTTCCCAGCCCGCTTCATGCTTGTGGCCGCTATGAACCCTTGTCCTTGTGGCTATTTCAACGATGCGAGTCGGGATTGCAAATGCAGCATTGAGATGATTCAGCGCTATGTCTCAAAGATCTCTGGCCCTCTCATGGATCGCATTGATATCCATATTGACGTCCCCGCGGTGAACTACCGAGAGCTGCGCGGCAACAGCACCCCTGAAGATTCCGCGTCAATTCGCGAGCGCGTACTGCGTGCCCGTGAAACACAACTGAACCGCTTTGCCGCCGCCGGAGAACGCATCTACTCGAACGCGCAAATGGGGCCACGCCAGATTCGCACGTATGGCGAACTTTCCAGCGACTGCGAACGCCTGCTCGAGCGCGCCATGCAGCAACAAGGGCTGAGCGCACGCGGGCACGATCGAATATTGAAAGTAGCCCGAACCATAGCTGATCTGGATGGGACTGCCGAGATTCAGTCGAAACACATCGCCGAGGCGATTCAATACCGTACTTTGGACCGTAGTTATTGGACATGATAGCGTCGCATGCTGATGGACCAAGACGTAGCCGATTACTCACGAAAATGAGTCAGTTCACATCGATTCCGTTCCAAGACAAATTCGGCGGAGAAGTTCCCAAAATTGGAATTCCCGCTGCAAGTCATTTGGAGCTAAGTCGGCTTGCAGAACAATTGATGTGTGCAGTTCCCGCCGACGGAGTAGCCATTGCCCTTCAATCTGCTAGAGATCACTCCATGATGGTATGCATTGCCCGCTGTGGCGATGCGGCACCGCCTCTCAGAGCTGTGCTGGATGTCAATTCAGGAATCTCAGGCCTAGCAGTACGAGAAAACCACATTCTATACAGCTCTGATACGGGAACGGATCCGCGGGTCGACACAGAAGTATGCGAGCGGCTGAGGATACGCTCTGTTGTGGCGGTCCCTATCTCCCGCGACTCACGGTGCATCGGTGTCCTTGAGGTGTTGTCGAGCGATCCTGGAGCATTTGATAGAGCTGCGCTGAGACGGATCAAGGCTGAGGCTGTTCGCGCGTTAGGTTTGGTCGATCAACGGCGAGCAGAACTGAATTTGCCAGATCCCGAAGATTGGGAAGGAAACAACACCGCTTTTAAGCTCAATAGCGATGGCCGCCTATCGCCCCTTACAATGCCGTCCTTCCAGCAATATGACGGAAGCCATGCAGTTCTCTCGCAGCTTAGGAATTTTGGGATCCAATCTCTGAAGCAGTGGTGGCGATGGATTGCGCTCGCATCGGTGGCTGCGTCCCTGGCGTTCTCTGCTCCTCGATTGATTCGCCGCGCGAATGCCCCATCTCAGATCTCGGCAACGCGGTCGACTGCTGCAAACCACGTCAACATGCCATTTGTCACCGTCAGTCCTGAATCCACGTCTGAACTGATAAGCGATGCCACTCCGGCCGTGCGAGCCTTAATGGCCATGGCTATCGGCGGAAACCATGCGGCGCAAGCCTCGCTCGCAGACCACTACGCATCAGGTACCGGCGTAATGCGAGATCCCGTCAAGGCGGCGGTATGGGCCGTGATAGCAAGCACGAAGAGCAAGGGAAGATCGGCTGCCAACGTTACCAGTAATCTGCAGCCCTATGAATTAGGGCAGGTTGAGTTCAACTTGGGAATCATGTTCAGGGACGGTATTGGTACATCCCCAGAGTTCGTGGCTGCATACTCATGGTTCTCCCTTTCCGAAGCGACCGGCGATGTGCGCGCAAGCGCAGCCTTGCTCAACCTGCAACAACTGATGTCGCCTGACCAGATCTTCGAGGCGCAACACCGCGCACCAGAATTGCTCCATCAGATCAAAAAGTAAATTCCAAAAATCCAACGGATCGCCGCTCGCTCTGGCGTGGGCGTCTCTCTTCGGATTGCCCAGACGTAAGTTACCCAGGTATTCGGGAATTTGATCTATTCAGGTTGTCGATTCAGCGACCCAACAACCTTCTCTCGAGGGCGCGCGGCGGCCCCTCTATCCTCTCGTTGCTTTTATCTTCCTGTCACGACCGGCAACTCCACAAAGCTCGCTTGTCCCGCAGCGTGATATATGCGCTGGGTCGCTTTGCGATACTCTCCCGGCTTGGCCCAAAAAATATTGGACACAAACGTTTGCGGGTTGCGATCATACAGCGGGAACCAGCTTGACTGCACCTGCACCATGATCCGGTGTCCAGGCCTGAAAACATGATTTGCTGTAGGCAATGAAAATTTGTACAGCAGAGGCTTGTCAGGCGTGATGGCTTTCGGATTCTCCGGACTCTCACGATATCTGCCCCGGAAGATGTCTGCCGAAACCATCAACTGATAGCCGCCCATCGCTGGTTGCTCGGCGACTTCATCGGGATAGACATCAATCACCTTCACCACCCAATCCGAGTCGGTGCCGCTGGTAGAAGCGACTAGATTCACCATCGGCTGACCGCTGATTTTCACCGGCTCGATCAATACATCGGTCACAAACGACACAACGTCAAGCCGTCCCGAGGGTTCGCGCTGATCGTCGACTAACCACTGCGACCATGTCGATCCGGGAAAATATACCGGGACATTCGGACGAGAGCGATACGGCACAGGCTTCGCGGGATCGGAGACATATTCCTCAAACTGAGCGTCGCCAGGTTTCGGAGCGTTGAAGCTCAGCTTACGATCAGCATTGAAGTAGAGAGGCTTGGCTTGAACTTTGCAACCATTCTCACAGCCGGCAGGCCACGCCGGCAGACGTCTCCACGCGTTTGTTCCAGTTTCGAAGGCCGAGACTGTAGGAACGTCCGCCTTCGGCGCATCGTCTTTCAAATATTGCGCAAGGAACGGACCAAGTATGTGCTGCCGAAAAAATAGCGCCGTGTCACTGCCAAACTTAATATCCCCCAGCGCGCTGCCTTCGTGTATCTCTTGGCCGTGGCTCCACGGTCCCATCACGAGAAAGACCTTGTCATTATTCGTGTCTTTGGGCTTGAGCGCTCTGTAGACCGCGGGTGCGCCGTAGATGTCTTCCTGGTCCCACAGGCTATCGACCAGCATCATGGGAATCTTGAGCGGCTGCGCGGCGAGAATCTTATCCATCGCCTGCTCACGCCAGAAGCTGTCGTAGCTGGGATGCTCGAGGATCTTGCGCCAGAATCCCACCTGCTCGAGCCCATGCTGACGTCCGAGTTCGCCTGCCGATCCTGCCTGCATGAATTCGTCGTAGTCGTCGTAGTGGCTTCTCCACCACTTGAAGTCGTTCTTCCGCGATGCTTCCTGCTCGTAGATATAAGGCATGTTCTGTTCGCGGAAAGCCCCATTATGGAACCAGTCGTCGCCCATCCAGCCGTCGACCATCGGATTCATCGGCACGCTTACTTTTAGGGCTGGATGAGGATTCACTAGGGCCATCAATGGAAGAAATCCGTCGTAGGAGATTCCCAGAATGCCAACTTTTCCATTTGTCTCAGGAATGTTCTTCACCAACCAGTCGATGGTGTCGTACGTGTCGGTAGAATGATCGACGGGCGTCGGGTTCAGGGGACCATGGAGTGGGCGCGTCATGACGTAATCGCCTTCCGAATCGTGCTTGCCGCGAATGTCCTGCACCACTCGGATATAGCCGCCCTCCATGATTACATCGACGGCATTGTCGTAGCCGTTCAGGATCGGTCCGAGATGCGCGCTGTAAGCATGATTCGTAAGCGCATTGGCTTCGTAAGGGGTCCGCGTCAGCAGGATCGGCGCGTGCTTGGCCCCTTTTGGGATCAAAATCACGGTGTGAAGCCGCACTCCGTCGCGCATCGGAATCATTAGTTCGCGACGCGTGTAATCCCAGGTTGAAGTTGCGGGCTCAAAGTTGGTTGGGGTTTCACTGGGAAAATTTGGATAAGCAGGCGCGTTCTGCGCCGGGAGCGCAAGCACTCCAAACATTGGAGCACTCAGCGCAAGAGTGCGGACGACTTGAATTAATTTCATGGGCGAAGGAGGTATTGAACATGCGCGAGCCATGTGAGGTCAAGACGAGATGAAGCGATGTTAGGATAGGAAGTCCGGCCGCCCTCGGCCGGTACAAGACTGACAATTTAATGTACTTGGTTTAGACGAGTAGCTGCCTGACTCACATTTGCTGCGAAGAGATATTGGTCTTACGAAATGCATTCCTGGGTTCCTCGACCGTGTTCCGGCCGAGGGCAGCCGGAACGACGCAAGCAAGACCAACTCATCCCTACTTTGTAATCACTCCACAAGCGATCCGGTCACCGGCATTGCCCGAAGGATCTGTCTTCATATCATCAGCCTTCGCGTGAATCACCAGTGCAGTACCGCCATTGCTGAACACTGAATGGCTGTCGCTGCCCAGTGTGAGGTCAGGATCGTTGACTGTCGTTTTCGCAGTGCCATTCTCGCTCACCGTAAAGTTCTTCATATCGCCGGCATGGTGACCGTCCGGATTTCCCAAACCATGCTTCTTGTTATCGGGATTAAAATGCGCACCTGCAGACTTGAAATCCGGTCCATCGCATTTAGCACTCTGATGGATATGAATGGCGTGCTCGTCTGGCGGCAAATTCTTCGCATCGAGCTTTATGTTCGCGCCCTTTTTCCCGGCGGATGAGATTGTTGCCGTACCCACATCCTCGCCTTGGCCGTTCTTTAACTGAACCGTTGTTCCCTTAGTCTTAGCCTGAGCCGAAACAGCAAAGATGAGTACTCCGCAAAGACAAGCGGCGAACCTTCGACGAGCATTCATTGGTCTCTCCTTGTGCGAACGGATTCTACTCTCCTGGATCGCGTTCTCTGGACCTATGTTTAGTCCTGTCCAGCCGCTGACGCGGACTTCGCTCCAGGCGGCGCGGTGGGAATACTGATGTCCAGTTTCGTCACTTGACCAAACTCAGCCAGCGACTTATCGAACTCTTTGGGATTTCCGACTACAAGTACAGCCAGCTTCCGTTTATCGATGTACTTTCGAGCGACGCGGTGAACGTCGGCACTGGTCACCTTCTCGACCGCGCCGCGAAAACGTTCGAGAAAATCCTTCGGATATCCGTACAACTCATACGTAAGCTGTTCGCTAAGAACTTTGTCCGGCGAATCGTACGCAAAGATAAAACCGTTGAGAATCGAATCCCGTGCCTGTTTGAGTTCCTCTTCGGTCGGAGGATTATTGAGCAGATCATCGATCTGCTCATAGAGAGCTGCCACCGCCTTCGCGGTCGAAGCGCTCTTTGTCCCCATGCTGATATCGATCAGCCCGGGATGGTTGTAGCCGGCACCGATTCCTCCGCCGACTGAATACGCGAGTGCCTGTTTGGAGCGCAGGTTCTTGAACAGGCGTGATGAGAATCCGCCCCCGAATATCTCATTCATGACGCGCACAGCAAAATAATCGGGATTATCGCGGCGAATTCCAACGCCGAGCATCGCGATCTCACTTTGATTCACATCCGTCTTCTCGGCCAGATATACACCTGACTTGGGTCCCGGAACGGGAATCTGAGGTAGATTATAAGGCGTTCCTTTCGCTTCGGAGCCGAAGGCTGCGCGCAGACGGCTCTCCATCTGCTTGGAATCGAAGTCGCCGACGATACCGAAAATGACGTTGTTGGGAGAGAGGTGACGCTTGTGCCAGTCGAGCAGGTCCTGACGGGTAACTGCAGCAACAGTCCAGTACTCCGCCTCGCGGCCATAAGGGCTATCTTTCCCGTAACCGAGCTTGGCCGCCTCGCGGCCGGCAATGCTGTCAATTTCGTCGTTCCGGCGAGAGATCGCAGTGGCAAGACGGCGCTTTGCCAGAGCGATCTTGTCCTCACGGAACACGGGATGCTCGAGCACATCGAGGAAGTCGGCAAATACCTGGTCGAAGTTTTCCTTGAGACAATTGAAGCTTGCGGATGTTGTATCCACGCCTCCGCCGGTTTCAACCTTTGCGCCGATTGCCTCGAGTTCATCGTCGAGCTGGTCCCCGGTCTTCTTCTCCGTCCCGCTGGTGCGCCAACTGGCGGTGTAGATGGACATCATGCCTGTCTTGGCCGCAGGCTCAGAACTCGACCCGCCTTTGATCAACGCTGTCCCGCTGATCAACGGCAATTCGTGGTCTTCCTGAAGAAAAATCACCATGCCGTTGGGCAGTTGAATGCGGTTTGGTTCCTGCGGTGTGAACTTGGCTAGGGGTGGAATTGGGACTTGCTGCCAAGATTGCTGCGCTAAGGCGAGAGAACCAATGGAAAGGACAGTGCAAAGCAGCAAGAAACACCCCGCTGCAAGCTCCGCAGGTTTCCTTTTGGGAATTGCTATCCTGAGCCTTGCCTTTGGGCGCAGGATCTCCGGGAATGTCGAAGATTTAATGGCTCTTTCCCGGCACTTAGGCCAGTACTTTTTGATTTCTGGCCGAAGCGCCGCACCGGCCGCATTTACATCTGATGCATCGCGGGAGATCCTTCGCCAAAAGGCAGGGCTCAGAATGATAGATTTTAAGAGCTTCCTTTGAAGAAGGGACATTCCGGTCATCGTCCACCTCCCGGTCCATTCGGACTAGCTGGCGCCGGCGGGGCGACGGTTTCGACCACAGCCACCGTCCGATTGGTCGCCGTGAATGTCTTATTCGCCACGCGACGAATATCCTCTTTCGTGACCTTCTGCAAACGATCGATGTTGTAGAACAACTCGCGCCAATCTCCGTACCGAGCCTGGGCCAATGCGAGCTGAGCCGCCAGACCGCTATTCTCGCCAAGACCTCGTATCAAGTTAGCCTTTGCTCGCGTCTTCACCATCTGTAATTCGGCGTCACTTACGTCCTGCGTCTTCATTCGTTCCATCTCTTCACGACAAGCAGTCTGAAGTTCCGCAGGCTTGTGCCCCTGAATGGGAACTGCATAAAAACCGAACAGACTCGGATATTTCACTCCCGGAAAGTCAGTAAATCCTACTGCGGCGGCAGCAATCTTCTTGTCGCGAACGAGCGAGCGGTACAAACGCGAGGTCCTGCCTTCGGAAAGTAAGTCGGCGATGGCGTCATACACCGCATCATCTGGATCACGAAAGTCAGGACGGTGATAGCCCTCGAGGTAGATCGGCTGCGACGGCTCGGGAATGGTGATACTGCGCTCATCCACCTGTTCGGGCTCTGCAGTGTGGAGGTCCTCCGGTCTGGGCTTAGCGGGCAGGCGGCCAAAGTATTTCTCGGTAAGCGCGAAAACCTCGTCCGGCTTCACGTCTCCCACAACCGCAATCGTCATGTTCGACGCGACATAATAGGTGTCAAAGAACCTCTGCGCGTCCGTTCGCGTCAGGCTGGCGAGGTCTGAGGGCCATCCCACATTGGGATTGCGATACGGATGTGCCGAGTAAGCGGTAGCCAGGAATTGCTCGATCATGCGCCCGATCGGACTTGAATCTGTGCGCATGCGGCGCTCCTCAAATACGACATCGCGCTCCTGGTAAAACTCGCGCAGCACTGGGTGGAGGAAGCGCTCAGACTCAAGATAGGCCCACAGCTCCAGCCGGTTCGCAGGCATAGAGTAAAAGTAGGAAGTCTCGTCTTCCCCCGTGGCCGCATTCAGGTCCTGCCCGCCCTGTGCTTCGATGATTTCGCTAAATTCATTCTTCTTTACATATTTGTCAGCCTCTTCTTGCGCCTGAAGAAACTCTTTCTCCAGCTGCTCTAGCTTCTTTGGATCGTTGCCGACGCGCTTTAAGCGCTCATGCTGCAGCGCAAGATATGCCTCCTCCTCCTTTTGCATTGCCGGCTTTTCGGCAGCGTAGTTCGCGGTGCCTATGGTTGGCGTGCCTTTGAAGGCCATGTGTTCGAACATATGTGCCATGCCCGTCTCGCCCTTCGGATCCTGAGCGGAGCCGGCATCAACATGCGCATAAAACGAGAAGACTGGTGCTTCATGCCGCTCAGAGACGACAAGGGTCAGTCCATTAGCCAGTGTCTTAACCTGAGTCTTCTTCTCAAACGACGCAACATCCTGGGCGGCAACCAACGTGGAAAGAACGGCGGTAAGCAGAGACAAATAAAGACGAACAGCTCGGGACATGGTGTCTCCTTCCGAACTACCTGCGAAGCTAAATGCTCGCTAAAAGCCCTGTCAAACGAGGCAGGTAATCGGCAGTCGGCATTCAACCACTATGCCCGTTGGTGAATTACCCACCTAGATCGACTGGCCGAATGCCCACAGCCGAATGCCGATTGCCTCCTCGTTCTTTCCCTTTCGTGCTGGCAACTCTACTCCCAGACAAGGCATAATTGCCCGAGCGCTGCCGTCCTGAACGAAAAACTCCCAAGGAGCAGATTTCCATGCTCGAAGCGACCCAAACAGCGAGCGGCGACATTGTGTTTGAACAAAGCAAGCGGTGGGAAGGAAAGGTCGTAGACGGTAAGTACCCTCTGCGCCAATACATCGGCGGCTCCGATCACAGCGCCGTGTTCCTCACAGAAATTCCCGGAGAGATTCCAAAGCAAGCAGCGATTAAGCTGATCGCAGCAGACGAAGGCAGCGCCGACGTTCAGCTCGGGCGCCTCCAGCTCGCGGCCAAGCTTTCGCATCCTCACCTGCTTCAGACCTTCGATATAGGAAGGTGGCAACTCGAGCACCATCAACTGCTATTTGTAGCAATGGAGTACGCGGACGAGACGCTCTCGCAGATACTTCCGCAGCGTCCCTTGACGCGAGAAGAAACGCATGCCCTGCTCACGCCCACTCTGGAAGGGCTAACATTCATTCACAACAATGGATTCGCTCACGGACATCTGCAGCCCGCAAACATTCTGGTTGCCGGTGAACAGATAAAACTCTCAAGCGACCGACTCTGCCGATCTGGCAATCCTGTTCCTGGCAAGCGCACAGCTTACGATGCACCAGAAACTTCAAATGAAGGATTCACTCCCGCAGGTGACGTCTGGTCACTGGGAATGACTTTGTCCGAGGCTCTCACGCAGCGTCTACCAACCTGGACTGATCGGCTGCAAGGCGAACCTATGCTCCCGACCAGAATGCCGGAACCTTTTGCTGAGATCGCCAGGCAATGTGTCGTACGCGATCCCCGCAGCCGATGGAAGATAACGGAGATCGTGGCACGACTCAACGCTCCGGGAAGGTCTGCCGCCGTCAGGGAGTCTTCCCTGGAGATAAACGAGCAATCTAAGGTTAAGCCTGTGGCTGAGCCTTGGAAACAGCAACAAGCCATCAGCAATAAGTGGCTCTATGCGATCCCGATCGCGGCGATGATCGGGATCATCTTGCTCCTTGCGGCCTTACCACACCGTGGCCCGAGCCAACAGCGTAAGTCTGCAGCGAACACGGCATCGCCTCAAGCATTGCCACGCACCTCCGCCCGTCCACAAGCATCGACCGCGACACCGGAAACGGACGCTAGCAATCAAGTGGTCCGTCAGGTAGTTCCCGATGTCCCGCAGAAAGCTCTCAGAACCATTCGGGGAAAGCTGAAAGTATCGGTACGCGCGCACGTCGATGGACGCGGCAATGTTGAAAGGGCAGAATTCACATCTACCGGACCAAGCCGCTACTTTGCGAATCTCGCAATGCAATCCGCCCAGGAGTGGACGTTCGCCTCTACACAGACTCCCAAGACATGGCTGTTGCAATTCACCTTTACTCGAAATGGCGTGACAGTCCAGCCGAGACAGATCGGCTGAACTGCCGCAGTTTTTCATAACGGAGGCGCCGGGCGCCCGCGCCCGGCATAGGAGAATCCCGCAAACTGGCGCAATTCTTATAGTTGAAACCTCACAGTCACCGGGCGAGAGCGCCCGGCCGGTCAATTCCATTTAGCTCGGCAGTGCATTGGACCTAACGAGTAACCCCCGCAAGTTCCCTTGCTTCCAATGATCTCGCGCGTTGTTACCAAAGGCCCTATCCCAGACGCATCTAGGGCGCACACCATAGATTTAGGTACTCTTGCGCGCAGCTATGTCCTGGCTTGGCGACCACAGCGGTTTAGTAACAACCCTGATCAACTACGTGCCGATAGTTGCCACTATCATCACGTGTATTTTCAGTTTGGTGCTCGCGCGCGCAACGCTTCGCCAGGTAGAAGCCACCGATAAGGGACTTGCCCTCGCACGCGAAGAGTTCGAGCGCGAATGGGCGCCCGAGCTGCACATTAAGTTGCGCCGCCTGTCCGCCACGGAGTTGGAAATTTACGTCACCAACCTCGCCAAAGCTTCGGTCCTGCTCGAAGTGTTGCAATTCCGTAATCTCACTGGTGCCAGGCCATTCGAGAAATGCACTCTAAACGATCCACTGATCGGAGGCATGACCTGGACCGAGAGCATTGGCGAGCGCCTTACTGGGATGACAGGCAAGGACTTTGATGGCATTGTCGACATCTCAATCACCTTCTTCGCCGCAGGCCGCATGTTCCGGACTGATTGGTTCCGATTCCATGTACTCATTCATAACGGTCACTTCATGCGCGCCGATGCGATTACGCTGCCTGCACGTCGTGTAAAGGTTGCTCACGTGCATGAGCAGCCGGCAGAACTCGAACTAGTGAAAGATGTCGTCTCAGCCGAGAACAAGCTCGACGAGGAATAGCACTTGATCGGTATTGGAAGTGGAGAACTGCCCGATGGTCCATAAGAACAAAATGATCACCTGCACATGCGGGAACACCGATCTGGAAAAGATTAGCGTGCGTCTGCAATCGACCGAGGATGGAAAGACGCTTTCGCTGTTCGCGCTGATATGCCGTGGCGACGGTTGCGGACGAGTGACGTTTCGCCCGCAGGAGACCTCGAAGTCGGAAAGTGCCCAAGCGAGCAAACCGGTGAACGGCAACTTCACGGAGTCAGCCAAAGTGATTGAAGGCGCCAGATTACTGGAGAGCACGAGGTTAGTAGATGGGGCCAAGATAGAGGAGGGAGTACGGCTGATTGAGAGCCCCAGGGTGGTCGAAGGCGCAAGGCTCATGGAGATTCCGCAGAAAACAGACGTGGCGCGAGAAAACGGCAGAAATGGCGGATCAAAGAGCGTAGCTGAACTGTTCGAACGCGTATACACCGAGCGCCTAGTGTATAAGGCGATTGCGGAACGCGATCCCAACTGTCCTGACTTGTTCGAGGCTTTAAGAAAGAATGAGCAAATCTGCTCTGGGATTAGCGCGGCGTTTGGCCAGGTAAATAAACGCCTCGACGCAAACGAGGATTTGCTGACCGCGCTTCAGTCCCTACCCTCATTGTCGGCGCGATAGGCACGGTTGCCTCTCACCCTCGAGCGTTGACAGGGTGATGCCTAAAGATCAAACAGCCGATAAGGGGCCGCGGGCGTTCTCGCCATTAACAACGGCAGAGCCACGTTATAGACGGGAACTCCGCCCGTCGTCTTTCCTTCGAGTGCTCCATGATGTGCGTGGCCATGTATGGCCAGAACAGCCTGATGACGATCGATCACCTCTGCCAACCGACTGCTGCCCAAATAAGGAAATATCTGCTCAGGCTCACCTCTCACGGTATCGACAACCGGTGAATAGTGCGTTACCACAATGCGCTTTTCTGTGCGCAGCATCGACAATGCTCGCTCGAGCTTAAGAGTCTCGTTGATTGCACTCTGGACAAAGGCTTTCACTTCGGGCTCTCCAAAAGCGGTCAGGACGCCACGCCCAAAGCCGCCAATAAACCCTTTAGTTCCGGCAAAACCGACGCCATCGCGCTCATACCCGCTGCCGTCGAGAACCTTCACGCCCTCGGCGGCCATCATTTTGGCCAGTTCCTCGTGTCTGCCGCACTCGAAGTCGTGATTCCCGAGCACCGCCACAATCGGGACGCGCAGCCGCATAAACGTCGCCAGCATCGACTCCATCTCTTCAGGCTTTCCCAGATTGGTAATATCTCCAGCAAGAATCAGCAGATCAGCTTCGTCCCGAAGCCGGTTCATGGCTTCGCGAATGCGGTCATAGCTCTGGGGTGAGAAGTGCAGGTCACCTAGCGCGGCGATACGCATGATTCTTACTCTTGCTTGGGCCATTCCACTGCGGCATGGGAAAGCGTTTCATGCCGCCGGCTCCGCCACTTCATTGATCTTCGGCTCCTCGATTTTTGGCTCAGCTTGCGCTCGATACTTCTCGATCAGATTTTCCAGATTCCATTCGGAGACATCAATGGCAAACATTCTTTCATCGATCAGGCTGCCACGGAATTGTGCCTTAGGTTCAGAGCCTCCCAGTTCCCGGATGAACTTACCCAGCAATTCGCTCCAAACCCATTTTGGCACTGCATCTGAGCTCGCATAAACGTAGTGAAACAAGACCAGAGACCACAGCAGCACACCCCAATGTTCCCCAGCCAGATGTAGAAGGCGTTGCCAATCCATCCTCTTGCCGGCGGCATATAAGACATGCGCAATATCCGAGCCATCGAATCGCTCGCGGAACGCAACAAAGAGCTTGGAAGCGACTAACTCCTCAGGTGCAAGCACCTTTACCGGAATTCCGAATGCTTCCGATCGGCTCGCACGATCAATCCACGACTGGTCCACTCGAATTACCCCGTTGCTCATCCCGGAGATGAGATCGACGAAATACCCTGCCTGCCGCGCTTTGCACAACCATACCGGATCGCAAATCTCCGTTTCTAACCCGAGCTCGTTAAGTGCTTGCATGATTAGCGAGACCTGGTCCGCCGCTAGAAACACATCGAGGTCCTTGGTATCGCGCCAGATGCCAGTATGTTCATGTAGCGCAAATGCTCCTGAGATCGCGTAGGGGAGGCGGTTCGCGTTCAGAAGCTTGAGCACCTCGCGAAATAGATGCTCCTGTTCTGGCGCGAATTGCGGGGGTCGCGAAGAGCTCACCGGCAATGGCTTTTGAGTGTCTGGCACGGCTTAGGCTTAGATGGCAATTCATAAGCCCTATGTTGCGGTCTGGTATGGGAAAATCGTGAGGCAGCAGCTTAGGATTTCTGGACTTTCGTCCGTGGAAACCAAACAGCACGGCTGGAATTGAAACTACCGCTCCACTTCGTATTAGCTTGTGTATTAACTTTTATGGGAAATCACGAGGTGGCGCTGTTCCCGGCATGGAATGGTACATTGCTCCACCTGCATCGAACCATGCACAGCACATAGAAAGGAATCGGATCGTGGCGAAGAAGGAAACGGTCATTCAGATCGAGGGAAAGACCCTGAAGCTATCGAATCTCGAAAAAGTTCTCTACCCGGCGGTCGGATTCACGAAAGGACAGGTAATCGACTATTTTGTACGCATCGCTCCGGTACTGCTCCCACATCTCAAGGACCGCCCTCTCACCCTGAAGCGGTATCCCGAAGGCGTGAATGGCATGTTTTTTTACGAAAAGAACTGTCCCAAGCATCGGCCGGACTGGGTGCAGACCGCGTCCATTTACAGCCATGGACGCAACGACTATATGCAGTACTGCCTGGCGCAGGATCTCCCCACATTGGTCTGGGCGGCAAACCTCGCAGATCTCGAGCTGCACACCTCACTTTCGTACGGTAACAAGATCGAGCAGCCCACGATGATGGTTTTCGACCTTGATCCTGGTCCTCCAGCCGACATTGTCCTCTGTTGCCAAGTGGCTTTCTGGCTGAAGGCTATTTTTGATCGTTTCGGTCTGCACTCCTTCCCCAAGACATCAGGTTCAAAAGGGCTACAAATGTACGTTCCTCTAAATACCCCAATCACCTATAACGAGACGAAAGGTTTCTCCCATGCGCTTGCTCGCCTGCTGGAGCAGGAACACCCAGATTTGATTGTTTCCGATATGAAGAAAGCGTTGCGGACGGGCAAAGTGTTTGTCGACTGGAGTCAAAATGACGAACACAAGACCACCATCAACGTCTACTCACTCCGTGCCAAGGAGCGGCCCACGGTATCGACTCCGGTAACCTGGGAAGAAGTTGAGAAATGCCTGAGGAAAAAAAACGCCAATCTGCTTGTCTTCGATTCCAAGCAAGTGTTGGCTCGAGTTGAGAAGATGGGTGACATCTTCTCAACTGTACTCACGCTCAAACAGCACCTGCCCAAGGTAGGAGAGTTGGCAGCTGGGGCAGATGCGAAGCCGCAATCGGCTCGCGGCGTTCGGACCAGCCGGCAGTCGACGACCAAATCGGGACAAAGTAAGAAACAAGCAGGGAAAGAGGCGCGGTCGTCGGCTCGCTCGAAAAAAGCGAAGCTTGTTGGGTAGCCGAGTGAGAGTAGAGACTCAGCTGGGCTGCGCCTCTATCGTAATCAGATCAGAATCGTATCTTCGCAGCGAACTGGAAGATTCTCGGGTCTGGGAGATCTCTGCTAACGAACACCTGAGCGCCGCCCTCGATCGCATCACATGCGCGTTGTTCGCATGCGTCCTGCTGAAGTATCACGACGTAATGGACGGATACGGTGCAGCCGTCAAGCAACACCAGCAGATTCTGGATGCACTGGCCACGAAGAATCCCGCTGAAGCCAGCCGCACATTTCAAGAAGTTACCGTCGGCTACTGGCGCAACTACTGCCACCTGCGAGTCGAAGCGGCGAATTCTGGCCAAGCGAACGGCGCAGGTTCGCGTGCTTCCAAAAGACGAGCTGTCCGCGTCCGATAATTTGTGGCTGGATTGCTAGCGCCTTCTAATTCATGCTCCGAATCGCTCGACAGCACGAGCCTTGGCCTTGGCAGCCTCTTCCTCGCGATTCTTCGGCGGAGCTGTCGTCTCAAGTGAGCGCAAGAAACGCGCAGAGACAGCCGCGACTTCATCGACAGCTTTGTGAAATGCAGCCTCGTTGCCCCTTGAGGGCTTGTTGAATCCGCTGATCTTCCGCACAAACTGCAACGAAGCTGCTCGCACTTCATCGTTAGTGACTGGCGGATCAAAATTGAAAAGAGTCTTAATATTTCTGCACATGGAAAGCGACCTGAAGAATCCTAAGAACAGTCCTGAAAGGAATTATTCTCGAACAAGATTATCTAACACTTACCAATCCGGGGTCGATCCTGCGCCTTCCCGGCGCCTTGGTTTTCTGGTCACCTTCGCACGTCGAATCTCGTTCCGTCTCAGCGAGCTGAGTCTCTCATTTCGCAATCGGCGCCAAGTTCGCCTTGGTAGAGAGTCCAAGTGACGGTTTCGCTCCACCATGAGAAGTGAACAAGCGAGCCCCGAAGGCGCATCTCTCCCGGCCGGTCTACGGTCAATCGGCCTTCATATTCTTTGCCGTTTTCGGCGTCGTAGAGCCTCCCAGCCCAGTTGGACCGTTGGTCATTCCACTGCAGATTCCTAAAGACCATACTGCCGCAAACTGGCCGATTGCGCGCTTCGGGATCGGAACTGTATCCATCCCGCCACGGCACCCCATTCCCGTCCCGATTGCGCCGGAGACCGACCACCCGACCGCATAGTGTGCCGCCACACTCATAAATCTCCACTACGCCCTGTTTGCTCGACGTGAGCCATCTCCCAACAAAGGCACCAATGTGCACGCTCCCGTCCTGCCCGAACAGATCAGTCGATGCAAACAACAGCAGCCCTGAAACTACAATCGATGGATTCAAAAATCTGCGAATCGATAAAAACATAGTTGAATTCAGCGGAAGTTCAGATCAAGGGCAACGCGCCGGAAGGGAGCGACCGCGCGGCGCCCGTCATACTCAAAGCATTGATTTTCCATAGCCGCAGCCAGGGCTCAAATGGCAATTTGTCGTACTGGAACTCTTAAGTAACTTGAATAATTTGACAACCCGCGGGAACGAAATTGGCAAGGCACGGTTCAGACGTCGCTCTGTAGACATGTCCGGTGGCTTCCCGCGCTATTTTTCCACGCGTACGAACTGATTCGTAGTCGCGTCTACCACGACGTCGAGGTCAGGAGAGCTGGTACTTCGGCCGTAGAGAACATGCCACACCAGCATGGATTTTCGTGCCTCCCATCCCAAGGTGTAGTTCACAGGAAGGTCCGCTTCTTTCTTGAGTAGGGCGGCTCCTCCGTGCTTTCGCGCGGTTTCGAAGGCCTGATCGCTGTCGAATTTCAGGTACACGAGTTGGAATGGCTGCGTAGAGGTATTGGTCGCGCTCCAAGCATCTTCGGTTCCGGGAGTAATGCCAGGATTGGGCGCGTCTGGACCAGTCAGGCCCGACCACATGTAGGTCTTCATCGAACGACGTGAGGCTGAGGCGAAGAGTCCGCGCCAGATTGCTGATTTACCGTCATGTCCAAGCGGCGCATCTGGATTGCCGCCGGCATGCTTGTAGTTCTGTGACTGCAGGCTGACCGGCTGCGTGTCGCCGGCCCAACCGCGTGAAGTGGTGTAGAGCCGCTGAAAGACAACGCGACCGCTCTCCGACTCGCTCGGCTTTGGCGGAGCGGGTTTTGATGGGGCAGAGGCCGCTTCTCCCCCAGTCGGAGATGAAGAGCAAGCGATCATCGCGAACGCCACGCACAGCGCTAGAAACACCTTCCAAATCGTCGTCATCGGAGGTAATAATACAGTCAGTTGTAGTCACATACGTGATTGCTGTGCTTGGGAATCAAGCTGACAACGTCGAAAGGAGCGTCGCGATGTGGCGCAGATTTCCACGCAAAGAAAGTTCAACCCTTTTCGTTCCAGTGGCATCGATAGCAAAGATTCCGCTACTGATTGCAACCGACAGGGTTTATAGAAACGAAAGTCTTAACACTCTCGGAGTAAGGGACGTGCATCCGACCACCAAGCAGATTCGAGACGCAGTGGCCAACTCAACCGACGGCCTCTCTGAACAACAGTTCCGGCTGCATCCCGACGGCAAATGGGATTCCGCGGCCATCCTCGAGCACCTGGCTCTCACCTTCGGCACGACCGCGAGCCTCTTTCAGAAAATGTTGAGAGAAGGACGTCCGCTCGCCACTTCGCCAACTCTGAGGCATCGCGCCGCACAACTCTGCGTCCTGACATTCGGCTACATCCCGTATGGCAGGAAATCTCCTAAGCGGGTTGAACCAACAGGAATTACGGGCCGCGAGGCCAGGGAATTGATCTTCGCGAATCTGGAAAAAATGGATCTGGCGTTTGCGGAATGCGAAAAGCGTTTTGGGGAAAAAATGAAGGTCGCCGATCATCCTGTTTTGGGACCAATTCGCCTAAGCGGATGGCGCAAATTTCATCTGCTGCACACCCGCCATCACATGAAGCAGATCGACGCGCTGGCGGCTAGCTATGCGGCCGTGAATCGCGACGTCGCCGCTGCCAGCTAAAGCTCCTTGACCTCCTACTGGCACACCGTCTGGGTGCGCCTCTCAACTCCGTGATTCGAACCAGCGGGATGGGTGCGTTCTGGCTGAATGGCCTTTCAAGTGATATGCGCCACCATGTCGCGATTCCCAGATGTGTCTCCCTAAACGAACGAATGAATAGGACCTCCGGCCCTGTCCATCAGCTCCCGCGTCACATTAACAGCGGTTTACATAGGTCTGCCAGACCATCGTTGATGCAACCGTAAGTAATCTTGCTCTTCATTTCCATTTAGGGCATGGTTGCCGTAGCTTTTTCGAATTATTGCCTGAGGATTGTGCCGATGCTCCGCAGATGTTTTTTCTCTGCCACCATTCTTGCAATCGTGACATTCTCACTGGCAAGCCATGCGCAATCGCTGGGCGCCCTCGCCCGCCAGCAAAAAGAGAGCAAAAGTCAGAAATCCGAATCACAACCCTCTTCGACAACCAAGAAGGTTTACACCGACGAAAATATCCGTAAGTCCGAATCAACGGATGACAGGAAAGCTGCCGTCACGGCCAAACGCCCAGGCTTCGCGCCCGACAAAGAGAAGGCTCAACCAGCTAGCCCAGCCGATCAATTGCGGGCAAAGATTCAGAAGCAGAAGGACCTGATCGCCGCTCTTCAGGAACGGATCGACAAGCTTCAGGCCTCCGTAAACTACGTTCAAAACAACCGCAACATCTACACCAACGCTCCCGAGTACAACCAGCGCCAGCATCAAAAAGAGCTGTTGGCAGAGCGGTTGAAAGCAGAGTTGGAGCAGCAGAAAGCCGAACTCAACGATCTTCAGGACACAGCCCGTCAGCAGGGCTTCGGTAATTCGGTCTATCAGTAAGGCTAAAGTATTGCTTTTTTCAGCTAATCGAACTTCCTATCCCTTAGTCTCGTATCATGAGCATGCGTCTCCTGCGCCGGATTTTGATTGCGACGGCCACCGCGTATCTGTTCTTCTCCATCGCGGGAGGCATCACGCTCGCCGAACTCCAGCTTCATCCCTGGAGACGTGCGATCCCGCAAAATGAACAGGCGGCGACAGCCGCTTTCGTCTATGCCCGTTATGGCACCGAACTTCAGAATGTAGAGATTACCGCGCAAGACGGCATCATTCTGAGGGCCTGGTACGCACGTCCTCGCCTAGCGAATGGACGCGATGTCCTCATGCTGCACGGCGTCGCCGACAATCGCGAAGGTATTGCCGATTTCGCAGCCATGTTTCTGAACCGTGGATACGGCGTGTTGCTCCCCGACTCCCGCGCTCACGGCGAGAGCGGAGGCGCACTCGCAACCTACGGACTACGCGAGAGTGATGATATCCATCGCTGGGTCGACTGGCTCTACACTGGCCGGCAATCAAAGTGCGTCTACGGATTCGGCGAGTCCATGGGCGCCGCAATCGTCCTCGACAGCCTCACCGCCGAAGATCGTTTTTGCGCCATAGTCGCCGAGTCGCCATTCTCGACATTCCGGTCCGTTGCGTATGAACGCGCTGCATTCTACGTGAGAGCTCCGACCTGGATCGGACGCACGCTGCTGCGACTGCCGGTCGAAGTGGGAATCGACTACGCCAAGCTCCGCTACGGCCTCGACTTCGACCGGGATAGCCCCGTAGAAGCTGTTGGCCACTCCTCAACTCCCATTCTGTTAATCCACGGCTCCGACGACATCAACATTCTCCCTCACCATTCTGAGCTGATCGCCGCAAAACATCCTGCGTATGTATCGCTCTGGAAGGTCCCAGGAGCCGCGCACTGCGGCGCATCCGCCATTCAACCCTAGATCTTCTGGAACAAAGTCCTAACCTGGTTCAGCACCTATCCGCAAAGGCCATCGAATAAAGCGACAACGGCCTGACACGCCGGTTGATTACACACAAGACAGTTCCCTTTCGATACTTTCCCCAGTCTGAAGACCGCCGTAGACTGCGGCGAAACTTCAGGAGACTCTGATGGCGAAGTGCGACTACTGTGGTTCGACGATCATCTTTGGCGGCAAACGGGATGCCAATGGACGCTTCTGTAATCAGAAGTGCCAAGGTCGCGGAGGGCTACTGGCGTTCTCTCGTCAAATTCCCGAAGGGACCGTCACGGAGCAGGTGTGGAAATTCCATCAGGGACCGTGCCCAAAATGCAACGGCTCCGGACCCGTGGACGTCCACGTCAATCACAAAGTATGGTCCGCCATAGCTCTTACGCAATGCAGCAGCACACCGCAAATCTCATGCCGTAGTTGCGGAGTGAAAAGCCAATTGGGAGGAACAGCCTTCAGCCTGTTTCTCGGGTGGTGGGGATTTCCATGGGGACTGCTGCTAACGCCAATTCAGATAGGACGCAACCTGATCGCGATGGCCAGTCCACCGGAGCCCTCCAAACCCTCGCCACAGCTTGAAAAAGCAGTGCGTATGACTATCGCAAGCCGGGCCGTGCAACAGCAACAGGCGGCGCGACAACAATCCGCGCAGACAGTGCCCGCCAAAGCCTAAGAGTCCACCAATACTTGCAAGAGTGCGGACATATCGCAGGTGTCCGCAGCCAGAGACACAACGCTCTCTGACCAGCCGGGGTGTGCCCTTTCAACCATTCCCAACATCCTCGAATTCCCGAATCCTGTGCTGTGAAATAGCTCCACAGCATGTTTTCACTTATTACTGCTACTATTCCCCGGCACAAACATCAAATCGGCGGGATCTGAGTGGATTAAGGACGACGGAAATATTTCATGGAATTTGGGCCTGACAAGGTATTCGTAGTCGAAGTTGACGCCACCGCGCGCGAGCACGTCACCAAAATTCTGACTGACGCGGGCTATCAGGTCGCCGGTCAGATCGCTGCTACCCTAAAGATGGTACTGGCGTCCATGCCGGACGTGATTGTTATGGGCGCGAGTCCTCCCGATCTGGACTGCTGTGATCTCCTGGCTGAGGTTAAGCGATCGGAACAGGCGCGGCATATTCGCGTCATCATGATGGCCGACGGCGGACCTGCAGAAAGAATTCGAGGCCTCGACCTCGGTGCCGACGAGGTGCTTTCTGTTCCCTTCGACGATCGCGAGTTATTGGCTCGAGTGCGCGCTCAACTTCGCGAGAAGCGTCCTGAGGATGAGCTGCGCGCCACCGTACGCGATGGCAGGAATTCGCGTCGGGAAGCTCGCCGCGTTCTGCGTGCACTCAATCAAGGCAAACGAACACTGCGTCTTGGAGTCGCGCTGCTGATCGTGGTTGCGGCGCTCGTCACTGGAGGTCTTGGCTTCCTCTACTGGCGTTCGCAACGGCAAAACGTTCGCGTGTACACCGCGCTGGCGAAGTTGCAAACTGGTATCGCAAGCGAACGCGAACTGCTCGAGCTGGCGCGCAAGGCCAGAGCCCAGGCGGAACAGAACGCGATCGATTCGACGGAAGCACAGCGCCAGGACCTCAAGCGCCAGAACAAAGAACTGCGCGACAAGATCGCCGGCGCCGATCCATCCCAAGTGGCAGAACTTGAGCGTCAGCTTCGCACTTCGAACGAACGCCTGCAGAAGCTCGAAACCGAACGCACGGTTGCGCAGGACGTAATCCGCTCGTACTCGTCGAGTGTGTGCTTACTGCATGTTGTGGTTGGTTTTCGCGACAAAGGCTCTGGTCTGATTCTCCGCTACTCCACAATGACTCCCAACGGCTCGCCGCTCGCGGATGCAAATGGGCAAACACAGGTACAACTCGGTGGAATAGGTCCCGAAGTGCATATGGACGCCTTCGGAACCGGATTCCTCGTTTCAGCCGATGGCCGTATCGTAACAAATCATCATGTGGTCGAGCCCTGGTGGAAGAACGACGACATCGCGGAACTACTGAAGCAGGCCGTCGACTTAGAGCCGAGAATTGTCGAGACCACCGCATACTTTCCCGGCCTCTCCAATGGCATTCCCGTAAGCCTGCAGAAAATTTCTTCCGACGCTGACCTGGCGGTGGTCGCAGGCAACATCTCCGGACTGAAGCTCAAGCTGCTGTCGATGGATGACAGTCCGAAAGCCGCCGTGAGCGGACAGCCAGTTGTCCTGATCGGCTATCCCACGGGTGTAGATGCAATCCTCGCACGAACCAGCGAAGATGCTGTGCGCGCCATCGCCCAGAATACGAATGGCGACGCAAAGAGCCTGGTGAACGAACTCGCGCATCGCAACCTCATCCGGCCAACCAATACGCAAGGACACATCGGCGATGTCCTGGCAGACAAGATCATCTATGACGCGCAAACCACCTCCGGCGGATCAGGCGGCCCACTATTCAATGCCGAAGGAAGAGTGATCGCCGTAAACGTAGCCATGCTCCGCGACTTCGGCGGCTCGAACTTCGCGATTCCCGTGCGCTACGCCAAGCCATTGCTATCGCGGTAATCTCCTGCGAGGAGTAGGTCGGCAGTGCGCTTATTGCACGCGCGGCTGTGATGAAGGTTCCGGCCGCTCTCGGCCGGTACCAGGCATGCGACACCATACTGCTGAGTGTTCCACGAAGTACACAGCTATAAAGACCACCATCCTTTTCTCCACATTCACCTCCCCACCTTTTCAAGCTTCCTGCCGTTCGGCTGAGCTGTTAAAGGAAGCGAGTAACTAGCACGTAACCGGCACCCAGTGAAAAAGGATGGAAATTGATCCATCTTTCCATCGCTCCTGCGGATGAAGATTCATCCGCAGCACGTGTGTCAGAACTGAAGACTATCCAGACACTTCTTACAAAACCAAACTGGGAAACGTCTGCGTTCTTCGATTGACGTCAGCTGACGGCAAGTGTATGGTTGTCGGCACATCCGCCTTCCCAGTCCCAAAAGGAGCCTTTTATGAAGCGAATGTTCTGGGGCCCCTTCTGTTTGTTGCTGTTCGTTGCCGTTGTCTTTCCGGGAATGTGTATTGCTCAGGCGTCCGGCTATCTCGTCATGTTGACTCCGCCGACGCCACCTACCATTTCCGCTCCGGCCGGAGGCACGTCTCTGGCGATTATCATCGTCATCCCACTGAATGGCTTTACCGGCCGCGTAACTTTTACTTGTGCTGTTTCGGGAGGAACACCACCACCGCCAACCTGTTCCACGCCTACACCCGTGACGGTCACCAGTAACCCAACTGCCGAAAGTTTGAAGACGGTCGCCACACTTACGAGCGACCGCACTACCGGCAGCGCTACCTTCAACTTCAGCGTGACCGCAACCAGTGATCGCGGCACAGCGCCGGTTAATGGACCGCAGACAATGCCCATAACGGTCGAGCACAGGTATGGTATTGGGAACGAAGGAGGAGGAGGCTCCGTGGCCCTCTTGACGCTCGCCGCGTTGGTGGCTTTTTGGAGCCTGACACGCGTTCGCCGCAAGAAAGCTGCTTTACAGTGACTGGAACGCCACTAGCGAAGATTGCCGTCGGCCCGTCAGCCGTCCCACTCCCGCGTTTAAATCGCGACTTTTTGTGTCGCCTAGCGATGGTGGCAATCTTCGTACTGGTTGCTCATCAGTTTGCGTGGAATTGGCTGTGTTTTCTGACCTCTGAAGCGCTCCTTCGTATTTCTGCATTCTTGGGACTGGCGGTAGCGAGAGTCTCATTCGATACGCTCAGCGTGAACGGCCAACTCGTGCAATACGTAACCTCTTGCACATTCATCGATGTCTATCTTGGATCCGTGCCTCTTCTCTGGAATCTCAGGAACACGTCACTCCAGAATTTTTCCTTTCTCTCGGCGACTGCCATAATTTTCGCCGCTCTTAACATTGTGCGGCTCGAAACCGCCCTCGTGATGTTCGCCGACGGCATTTCATGGACCGTCGCAGATGGCCTCCTCGGAGGTTTAGCGTACTTTGCCATTTGGCGATTCATTTGGCGGCAGCGAAGCTGGCGGTTGATGTAGCAGACAGGCTGCCCATCTCTTCTCATTCAATTTTGAGCGGGTGAAGCTTCTTATTCCTGATACAAGTGCTCGCGTCAGCTTCCGGCAGTGCGGTTCATTTTTCCAACCAGCACGACCTCCGGATCGCTCACAGTCATGACTTTTACTCCGGCCTCTTCGGTGAAACGAATGCGGACCGCCGGCGCGCCGCCAGGGTAGAACACCTGCTCGCCTAAGTGGAATAGAACCCGACCGATAGTGCCCCTGCGCGTCCAAGTGAGTTTTCCTTTTTCAACGGACACATCGACTTGTTGGGTGAGACCTTGTCCAAAGACGTAGGTTCCGAGAATGGCGGAGAGGTCATGGTCTGGGAGCGGGGCTTCGGGGGAGCCGCCTGCATCTCCGAGTGACTGCAGAAATTCAAAAACCGGGCGCGCTGCTTCGCCGCCGGCTTTGGCGTGCGCGAGCAGGCTGATGCTGTGCGGACCTGAAGTTCGCTGGATGCCTGGGTGGGCCGCGACGAATGCCTTCACCACATCCAGTTGCCCGAGCATGCTTGCAGAGAAAATGGAAGGATGCGCACCATTCGCCAGCAGAAGCTCGGCGATCGGGCGATTCCCCATATGGGATGCGGCTCCGAGCGCGCTCTCCCAGTCACCAAACCCCCAATCCCAGGTAGCCTTTGCCAAGGACGGACGCGCGGCTACCAACTCTTTCACGCGCGCCAAGCTGAAATGGGAAACCAGCACCATCTCCCGCGCCAGTTCCGGTGGCTCTGCCGGGTAGAGATCCCCCGGGGCAGGTACGCTCGACCAACTCTTCGCGCTCGCTGTCGAGTCAGATTTCGGCGGTGAAAACTGCGAATGCAAGTCCATCGTCCACAGCGGCATCGTTAACGTGGTAACCGTCAGGAATCGCCTTCGCGATAACCTCTCAGACATGGGCTCCTCCACTTATTACTTCCGCAGATTTGGCCCGTACTAGCGCGAATTGCAAGCGATTTCCCCACGAAAGAGCACCAGAAAAATGTGAGGAGAGAAATCTCTCGGTTTCAGAGACTTGCGCGCGGACGTGAGGCGAATGGAATGAAGGTGGGGCGTATCTTTGGGGAAAACTGGTTGGCGACGGTTTGCGCCACCTGCGACTCGAGCGTCAACTCGTCGTCGCGAACGCGATCGATGCGCGTGACCCACACGTGAGTCTGATCGGGCACATGAATCAGGTGGGCGAGAATCCGGGTTTCGTCCCCGCTACGCTGCACCTGTCCCAGAACGGCGTACGAGGCGCCTAGAGAGGAAGCCACGGCATTGAGATCGCGCTGGTCGCGTGCGACTCGCAGCACACGAGCGTTACCGATTACGCGATAATGACCGTCGCTTCTGGCTGTGAGTTCGACTACCAACATGTCGGTTACAGCGTCGCTGAAGCGCGTCATGTTGGGATCGCCGGTCTCGTTGTCAAAACGCAGTACAGCGACAATCGGAGTCTTGTCCCCTGCAGACCGCGTCTTCGCCCAATGACCTGCTGCGAATGAAGCCGCGATTAGCAAGCACGCGCCGATGAGGCTTGCCGCCGTTTGCACTCGCAGCCGCTTCCTATTTGTGGCGGTGCGTGGGGGCGGTAGATCACCAGGAGCCGCTTTGCTAACTGGAGCGATGAACTGATATCCGCGTTTGGGAATCGTGCGGATGAAACGCGGCTCGATGGCACTATCGTTCAGAGCAGCCCGGATTTGCGCAATACAGAAATTCAGGCCACGTTCGAAATCGACAAACGTGTCGTCGTGCCATACGGCCTGTCGCAGTTCTTCCCTCGACACAACCTGTCCCGCGGCTTCAAGCAGGCAATCCAGCACCTGAGCCGGCTGCGACTGCAGACGAACCAGCACTCGGTCCCGGCGTAGCTCGCGCGAGGCTCGGTCAAATTCAAAGATGCCGAAGCGAAATTGATCCAATGCCATGTGCCGCGATGATTCTCGCATATCGGCTTTGGGAAAGAACGAACGTTGTGGCCCAATAGCCTAGGGGTCACTTAATCCAGCGGCCTGGGATTAGCTTTCATCCAGCGTGCAAGAATGTCTTGCACATCCACGCCCGCGGATTGTGAAAGCAATCTTCCAAGCTCCTGGGTTTCGAACGCCCGTTGATTCCTCTCGGTCCAGTCAAGCAGGAAGCGCAGACTGTCACGCAGCGAGCGCTTTCCGGATGTGCGTGAACGGATGCGATCGTCCATTTCTGCGGCCATAAGCCCGCCCCGCGAATAAATATTCTTGCCCATGCGAAAGTCGAGTGCATACATGAACGAGGCCTCACGTGAGAGCTCCAGCAGTGGCATCTCGCGGATGAAGGTTGGGGCTTCATCGAGAACGTGGCGGAGACGCTGCAGCTGTCGTTCGCGAAATTCTGTTCCCTGCGCTGCCGGCATCGCCTCGGCAAGAGCCGCAATGGCCGCATATCGAGCGAAACCCTCGTTAAACCATATCGTGTCTATCAGCGGCGGCATCTCCCATGTGAACGGCAGGTAGCCTGTGCCGTACGAACGTTTGGGAATCCAGCAATGGGCCATGTGGTGGGCATAATTGAGGAGCGTGACTTGCTTGTCTTCGACACTGGATCGATTAGTAATCGCCTCCGCCGTGGGGAGAGTGAATGTGCCGCTGTTTATGTGTTCCTGGCTGAAGCCATATTTGTGACCTGCCAGAGGACGCAGCAGTTCGAGCTGTACGGTGTAGACTGGAAAGGGCGCATTCCCGAAATAGGCTTGGACATTGTCCAATGCCTCGCGAGCGAGTTGGCCTTGGGCCGATAAGTCCGCCTCTCCTTCGCTATAGACCGCCATTACGATTGAAATTTTTCCTTTAAGCAATTCGAAGTGAAGCTTCGGACCCATGAGGATCTGTGAATCCGCCAGCGTATAGTAATCGCGAGTCTCGGCGGACGCATTGCCATTTGCAGCAGGAATGGCAGGAGCTAATGTCGATAGCACCGGCCACTCCTTGGGGCCTTCCACTTGCAACTTGATGTTTCGCTGCTGAAGACGGTCGACGTATCCGAAGACCGAATAACCCAGGACGCCCAGGTAGCCGTCCCTTGCTTTCGATGTATCAATCGCAGCGGGAAGCTCGCGCTCCATCCGCTCGATATCAATTTCATACTCAATTCGGCGCAGCGGATCTTCGCTGGACTTGATGCGCCAGCGTGGACCATCTGGCTCTTTATCCACTCCGAGCATCTTTCCGCTTGCGGAAATGGCGCGCAGGTTCTCGACAAAGGAGTCGTAAGGAACAAGGCTGTAGCCGCCTGGGTAGTTCCGCGGCATCACGAAGCTGCTGGTTCCGGCAACGGCCTCTGGCAAAGAAAGGTGGATTTGAACGCGATGGTCCGCAGTTCCTGAATACTTCAGCCGATACTCAATCGGAGATTGTTGCTGGGCAACGGCAGCAGCCATCATGAGAAATACAGTAAGGATCTGCAGCCAACTTCTGTTCCCGCAGACTTTGCTATCTCGAGCCAGAATCATTGCGCGATGGCGCCGGGGTGGATGCCTTCTCCTAAAACGAAGCTCGCGCCCACTGCGCCAACTACCGCCGTCGCTCGTGTGAGTCCCAGACGCCCGCGCAAACGATAGACGCTCTCAATGCCCGTACAGTGCGCTCCGACGAGGTAAGCAACGCCAAGGTTCTTCATCTTGTCGGCGGTCCAATTGACCTGCTCGTCGGTTGCGGCGAAAAGATGCAGTCCTCCAAAGACTGCATGCACCGGGGCCTTCCGGTATTGGTCCTCGGCGTCGGTGAGGATATTAATAATTCCGGCGTGGCCGCATCCGGTAATCACGACCAGGCCTTTGTTGGTATTCACCACCAGCGACTGATCATCGGGAACGTTGTCCTCGCGCAAGCCTTGCGGCGTCTCCACTCCCAAAGATCCCGCTGATACGCTCCAATTCCGTTCCGGGAATTGGCGCGGCACCGGTCCCGTGAGCCATACTCCCGGAAAGATCTCGGCTGCATGATCGTGCTGAATGAAGTGCCCTCCGGCAGCCTCGAACTCGCGCCGAATCGCGATCATCGGATTACTTTCGCTAGCATCTTTCTGTGGTCGGCTATAGAAAATACCCTGGGCAACGTGAACCCGCGAGATCGCCGCGGGATTCTCCTTCTGCAGCGCACGCCGCAATGTCAACAGACCTCCCACGTGGTCGGCATGGAAGTGAGTGAGGACGACCTCCTCCACGTCGCTGAGCTTTACATGCAGTTCACGCGCATTTTCCAGTACGGTGTTCGGCCGCGCTCCCGTGTCAACCAGAATGCGATGTCCGTCAGCTTCGACCAGCGCGGAGAAGCCCCATTCTCCAATACCCTGGTCCGCCAGCATCGTTGAGAGAATCGTCACTTTCAGAGAATGGATCTGGGATGGCTGATCCGCAGCGAGCTGTGCCTCCCGCTGCGCGACACCAAGCTTCTGTACGGAGATCAGAAACAGAAGAGCAAGGGCGACCTTGCGGATGTAGGAAGTCATGAAGAACTGCGGCGAGTATACGCCGCGTTCCGGATAGTCGCACTGGAAGGAATCCTACGCCGAAGCCAGGCGGTCATATTCCACATCTGCTTGCGGCGACATCAGCACCCACAGAGTGTAAACGCCCAGAGCCGTCCCAAAAGGGACATTCAACAACGCGAAAAACGCCATCACCAGGGCCAGAGGACGCCCCCAGCTCTGCCGCTCCAGCAACCCGAAACCAGTGATTAAACTCACGCCCGCCTTTATCAGAATGAAAAAACCAATTCCGGTGAGCAGCGGATGGAGAAACGCCGGACGATCAACGTTGCTCGCCGGGCCGAAGATGGTATGAGCAACGATCAGCAGAATGCAGCCCGCCACCGCGTGGATGACCGCGTAAGCCATCCAGAGAATCCCCAGCAGTCTGAGGTGCTGTTCCACCCGGCTAATCGTGGGTCTGCCCAAAACAACATTGCCACACTTGCCGCAGACTGTCTGGTTTGGAGCAAGCGCATTGCCGCAAAAATTGCAGTACATGTGTATTTTTCCAGTGGAATAACGTGCTACGACTTTGCACGCCGGAGAGAATACGCGATTTTCGCGGCAAAGGTTCCAAAATTAAGTTTCAGGGCTGTATCAGTCTTGTCTCGCGAATCTAATTCGGCGCTTGGTTATTGCGTCGCTTCTCGCTGAGACGAAATCACAAACTGAGTTCCGCACATGCTCGAATCCCGCCCCTCGCGAACATCGCGTGCGGATGGAGCACTCTTTGCCTGCGAGTCTGACGCAAGAACCAAATGGAAAGGCTGCGCCATCCGCCCGGTTCGGTTGCGCCCCTGGCCACTACTTCTTTGCGCGAAGCTTAGCCAAGCCAGCCATACCGTTAGATCGCAGCGAGCAATTCCCAGGTAGAGCAACGGATTCGGCATGAACCTCGCCTAATTCACTGGTGTCCGCGGAACAGCGAATTTATCAGCGAATTTAACAGCGAATTTTTTCTAAGAAGGTAGGCGAGCAACGGACGATTCCGCGCAACTGCCTGCCAGGTCAGGGATTACGGAAAGTCACGTTTTTCATACGCCACAAAGATCAGTGAATAACAGTGAATAAGCAGTGAATTCTGAAATCCGCATCCGTTGCTCGCGCCAACATCAGATGATTGCGACGAGCACTCTCCCAGAGCCGTCTGAGTTCCGAAATGAGATTTTTCGTTGACTCGCAATCCCGACTCGTGGTAGCACCGAACCAAGTTCGGTGCTGAGGCAGGTTCGGTGTTGAAGGATGACTGCTCCGGACAAAACGCAAGCCGGGTGGACTCTATTAGCCGAGTGGCTCGCCCTTCCCTTTCGCTTCGTGCGCCCCATTACGTCCACCTCGGGTGCCCTGTTGTTGAGTTTGAAACAGGAATAGAAGGTGAAAGGATCGGTCACCAGGCGGGAGTTAGGGAAGGGCACGAGGCCTCGCGCCCCGGTTCAGGGAAGGGCACGGATTTATCCGTGCCGTTATAGGAATTCTTCTTTTCTTTTCGGCTTAGCCGCCGTATGCCTCCTCGGACAACCCAATAAACCTGTAGGCCTTTGAGTCTCAGATAGAACCATGGTTGGGAATCCAACCCAAGCAGCTTGTGTAGTCTCAGCTCTGACAGAACCAACACCGGAATGTTCGCAGTCTCAGCCCAGGTCCATACGGACAGTCTGCAGATCCCACCGAGGGCTCGATGCCGAACAACTCCTCTCCGATCTGTTCGGGAGATGTGTTTGCTCTTGACATCGCCTTATATAGAACCCGGCCCACCCTGCGTCGAGATCGGGGGTTGATTTCGCTTCGGGATACGAACGCTGGGTACCGCGCCTACGGGAAGTTCATGCGCCTGAGTAGATCCTGATAGCGCGTATCTGACCTGAGGGAGTCGAAACGGGGGTCTACCTTGAGAAACACAAGTTCGGGGGCGCGCTCGTCGTAAGCCTTTTGCAACCACGTGAATGCATCGTCGTTGTGGCCGAGTCCCACATGCACGACCGCGAAGCTAAAGGCTGAGACATATGAAGTTGCCGAGATCGTCCGCAGTCTCTCCAGAACCATCACTGCCTCGTGCCTCTTTCCACTCACACCGTAGGCGTATCCAAGCCTGGCCAATGGGACATTCACCGGTCGCTGTTTGGCTGACGCCACTAATTCCACACCTCGCTGAATCTCAGCAATGGCTTGTTCATTCATTCCCTTTTTGAGATACGTAAGTCCAAGCCAGACGTGTCCTCCGGGTTCTGCAGGATGCAGTTCCACGGCTTCCTTTAGCCGGATTATCGCAGTGTCATACTGATGGGTGAGGCAAAAGACCAAGGCCGCGGTAGTGCTGGTGCGGACCGCAAATGGGGCGAGTTCCTTTGCCTTTTGCACTTCGGCCACTCCCGAATCGAACCTGCCCTCCCACACAAGCTCGAGTCCATACCAAAGGTGCGCAGTTTCATAATTGGGGTTCAGTTCCAAGGCTCGTCGGAATTCCCGCTCCGCTCCCGACCAGTCATAGTCATGAACTAGTTTTGTCCAGGCCAGAGAGGTGTGCCCTTCGGCAAGCGTGTCGTCAAGCTCCAAGGCTTTCAGGGCGGCAGCTTGTCCAAGTGGAAACGCGTCTTTGCCTGCCATGAATTCGTACAGGCCAAGCATGTTCTGGCTGTCCGCCACGCCCGCATACGCAGCTGCGTAGTCACTGTCCTCTCTTACCGCTTGCGAAAAGCTCTCCAGCGCCTTTCGAAACTCGCCCTTCAAAATGTGATAGCGACCTTGAAGATACAGCTCATGTGCCTTTGGGCTGACAGGCCGACTCCGAACGACTTCGGCATCTGGCGCCGGCAGCGTGGCCCTTATTTCGTGAGCGATGTCTTCTGTTATATCGCTCTGAATCGCCAGTACATCAGTCACGTCGCGCTCATAAGTCTGAGCCCAAAGATGGAGATCGGTTGCGGCCTGAATCAATTGCGCCGTTACGCGAATGCGCCGCCCGGCGCGCACGACACTCCCCTCGATTACAGCATCGACATTGAGCTCGCGCGCAATCTGCGGGATGGTTTTCCTAGTTTCCTTGTACTGCATTACAGAAGTCCGCGAGATGACCTTGAGGCTTCGAATTCTTGATAGCCTCGCGACCAACTCATCCGTCATCCCGTCGGCGAAGTACTCCTGATTCGGATCTCCAGACATGTTGAGCAACGGCAGGACAGCAATGGAACGGATGCTGGGCGCATTCGTTGATCCGCTCCGGATCGGTAACCTAAACAATTTCCAATCGATCAAGAAAACGGACAGCGCGACTAGCACAAGACCGATCCCTGCTACCCAGCCAATCGTTCGACGCTTGGCCCTTGCTCCGAAGATTTTCTCTGGTTGCGGGGGATTCTCACGCGCGGGAGGCGTGGCGATGCGGGAAGCATTGGATTCTCGCGTCTCCACCGCAGCGACAAATCTGTATCCCTGCCGCGGAAGGGTTTCGACGTATCGGGGCTGGTCAGCCGAATCTCCCAAGACTTCCCGCAAACGCATCACGGCTGCGTTCACGCCGTGCTCGAATTCCACAAATGTGTCTGAAGCCCACAGCAGTTGACGGAATTCTTCCCGGCGGACCAGTTCACCGCGCCGCTCCAATAACAGCGTTAGCACTTCCGTTGGCTGCCCTACCAGACGCACCTTCAGACCGTGCTTACGCAGTTCTCGGTTGTCCGGATCGAATTCAAAGGGCCCAAAGCGGAATATGCGCGCGCATCGGGCAGTCTGCTGCATGGAACGACCCTCAGCTTGAGAGTGGAATTTGGGCGACTAGCATCCTACACCAGATCTGTATAGGCCCTTTCCGGGAAAGGAAGGTAGGCGATAGAGCAGACTAAGTCCCACAGGCTCTCGTACTTAGCAATGAATGTGGGCTGAACACACAAAGTACGCGCGCTGTATTGAGTTTTTTGGGCGAGTGCCGCAGCCTCGCACGTGATGAAGGAGCTGAAAATGTCCGCCCACACGATCTTCAGAAGGCAGGCTGCTTGGTTACTTCGCTGCTCGCGAAACCGATTCGAACTTTATCGCCTTTCAGCCGCGGCCTTCTGCGCCCTCGGTTGGCTTCCGGTAACTTGCAAGACACTCGATACAAACCAATGAAAGAGAGGTTCGAAATGAAAGCGAATCGGATAGTGGTACTTGCTATAGCGGTCCTCGCCCTCATAGCAGTAACGTCAAGCCGCGCATGGCCGCAAACGTTCACGACGATTGATTATCCGGGAGCAACGCACACCCGGCTCTTCAGCATTAACCCTGAAGGCACGATGGTCGGAATCTACGTAATCGGGACTATGTTCCACGGCATCCTGGTCACGCCGGATGGCATTAACACGATTGACTTCCCGGGATCCGCGGTGACGGCCGCTCTGTCAATCAACCCGGCTGGAGACGCCGTGGGCTGGTACGCTTACCCATTGACAATGAATCGTGGGTTCCTCCTGCAACGCGGGGTGTTTCACGAAATAGATTTCCCGGGAGCGAAAACCACGATGCCATTCGGGATCGGAGCGACTGGCGACATCGTTGGCGCTTATCAGGACCCAGGCAATCACTTTCATGGCTTCCTGCTGCGGCATGGTGACTTCATGACCATCGATGTTCCAGGGGCGGCAGAAACACAGGTCAACTGCATCACTCCTCAAGGAAATATCCTCGGAAATTACCGGACTTCCGATGGCGTCTTTCACATGTTTCTGCTGTCCGAGGACGTGTTCACCACCATCGATGTTCCGGGCGCAGTATCGACGGGCGGCTTTACCATCGGCGTAGGCATTAACCCCAATGGCGAGATCGTTGGGCAATATAGGGACACGACCGGTGTCACCCACGGCTTTCTTCTGAATGCGGATGGTTATACGACCATTGATTACCCAGGTGCGGCGACAACGGTCGCAACAGGTATCAACCCAAGGGGAGACATCGTAGGTCGCTATCGCGATTCCGCGGGAAAGGATCACGCCTTCCTTCTGGTCCGCTGATGTTCTGGTGTTGTTACGAACCCTCGGCTTCAACTGGACGTCTTTTCGCTGTGGGCGAGATACGGGATACATGTTGCTAATGGGCGCCGGGTTCTATAAAAGGCGATGCCGAACAACTCCTCTCCGATCTGATCGGGAGAAGTGTTTGTCCTTGACATCGCCTTTTATAGCACTCGGCGAAGGATCGGCGACAGTTCGTTAATCCAGCCAATTACCGCACCGCTTCGGGAATCCACTTTCCCAAGGGAACGGAGAACTCTGTCTCTCCTTGACTCTTACTTATCATGGATGTCCCCTTTTTCCACTCTTTTTCCCGGTTTTTGAATGTCGGCAGATTTCACGAAGTCATGCCGATGCTGTCGGAGGAATGTTTGTCGCTGCCGGTGGAGCTATAGAAAGTCTAGAAGTGGATTGCGCCCGAAATCTGTGTTGAATATCCCTGAAACGTCGAGCTATTCGAGAACTCCTTAAAGTATTTGAAGCCTACGGTTACGCCCCGGTCAGGCGAGCTCACGTTGGATGAAAGGCCGAACGCATTAACAACGTAGTGTGCCGTGGCTTGAGCGGACGAGATGTTCGGTCCACTTTTATCCGTCGTCTGCCATTGTTCGTAGCCGACAACGCCAATTTGCAGGCGGAGCTCCTTGTTGACCGCAACGCTTTGCGTGAGTGAATAGTCGAGGTTGAAGTTTTGTCCGGGATGGACTTTGGTATCTTGCTGAGTTGTGTGAAACTCATACATCTCAAACGCAGAGACACTTGTCAGCTTGCTCTTCGTTAAGTAGAACGTTTGGCCCGAAGACAGGGTCTGCGTCCAATAACCTGAACCGACATTTTTCGTTCCGCCGGCTATAAAGCTACCCGTTGGCGCGAGAAAGCCATAGATGGCTCGAATACCTGCTCTTTGCGTGCGCCAGCCAAAGATAAGCGGTTGATAATAAGAGTCTGCAAATCCTCCGCCACCGTTGATCGCCCCCTCTGCGTCGGAAGTAAGCGAGTTGTTCGCGAGAGGCAGAGTGGCTGAAGCCGATAACTTGGGCTTTCCCAAAATCGGCAATTCCTGACTGCTCACCCAAACGAGACTGTTTAAATCCATCAGTACCGAATTCTGACCGGTGACGAGAACTTCCCCGCGCGTGCCCTTGAGCTCGTCACGCGCGTAAAAAAGAAACTGATTGGAATATGTCAAGCCGGATTCAGGTGTGACACCAGAATTGGTCGCATTCATGCCGAGTGGGTAAACACCTCTGACTTGTGCCTGATCTAGTTCAACGAACACTGAAACGAGAAGTCCTAAGACTAACGCCCACTTACCTGAAAGACATTGGTTCACAGCTAGCGTCCAGCTCCGCGCGCGACTTTTTGCTCGGCCTGCACGACTTCGGGCGCGGAACTCGCGGCTGTTTCAGCCTTGGCGCCGAAAAACCGGGCAAGCGGCATAAGCAAAAGCAATCCGACGATCGCAACCACAACTACCATGACAACCACTCTGGGATCGGTAAAATTTTGACCGCCAACTACGAGGGCAGCGGCGATGTTACGCTGTGCAGTGCCGAGTGCCATCACTGTTTTTGTAGTTGCCTCGACGCCACCCATCAGCCATCCGACAGCGGTGGAGACAGCGAGGAAGACAATGCTCGCCAAAATGCCGCGAGTACCAAACAGGCTGATGACGTTTTGTATGTTCGTGACCAACAACAGCCCAATCAGCAGCATGAGCGTCAAACTTGCTATTCGATTTAACGGAGGCTGAATCTTTGCGGCCATGTTACTGAAACGAGCCTTCACTACCAGCCCCATAGCCAAGGGAAGCATCATCAGGAGAACAAGCGACTTTGCGATCTTCAACGGATCGACTGAGACACCTTTCACGAGAAAGGGCAATACCAGCGGCAAATACCCGACGGATACGATCATGAGCAGAACCATCAGGGCGACCGAGAATGCAATGTTGCCTTTGCTGAGCCGCGCTAATAAAGGCAGAAACGGCGCGCCGGCTGCCGTGCCGAGCAAGATCAGTGCAACACCTAAGGGTTCGTCGAGACGCAGCAATCGTGCTGTGCCGAATGCCGCAATGGGAATCAAAATGAAATTCGCTATCAGCGCAAGGGAGACGAGCTTGAGGTTACGAAGAGGATCCAGGATTTGCGTCACCCCTAAGCTGAGGCCCACAGCCAACATGCTCGAGACGACAAAAATGAGCATGGTTACCGGCACTGCTTTACTGAGAAGTTCCATTAAGAATTCCGATCTGACAGAGTCGAATCCGATTGCCTCAGTTGCAACTTCTCATCCGGCGCGAGCAGTCCTGTGCACGACTTTTTTGCCCGCGAGCGGAGCGAGCGCGAGATTCTTCCAAAATGTCTCCAGTGACTCGATGCCGCCAAACAGGGTAGTAAATATGGTGGAGTCAGCTAACAATATGTCCCCGGCACGAGCATCGGTGGATGGCATCCAAATGAAGGTATTGAATTCTCGGTTTCCCGCTTCGGTAAAAGGATGCGGCCTGGAAAGATCAATTGGCTGTTTGGCAAGAACATGAATGGACTTCGTGTCCTCAGTCGTAACGTGGTAGTGTGGTAAATGCGGGTGAAAGTTAAAGGTCGTAACTCCTCTGAGCCAGCCGGCTGTGTCGAGGTCCTCTATTTTGTTCAAAGGTGCAATTTGGTTCGATCCTTTGACCACCGCGGGACGGAGGCCGTACTGGTTCTCCACCGGAACACCTAGTCCCTTCATGAGGGAGCGTGTGTACTTACCAAACCGCTGCTGACGTGGTACGAGCGGATCTCCGTGGTGAGCATACTCCAACGCGCGCTGGTTCAGATCCAATGAAACACCAACATCATGATGCGGACCCAAGATCAGACAGGTTCCTTCGCGCGTTAGAAATTGCCGAACCGCGTCGATTTCTTCTGGGGCAGCTTCCTGTTCAGTGACCATGTGATCCAGACCAAAGACCATGAGAGTGTCAGTGTCCCCTAGCACCCGCTCATCGAGCGGTGACTTCTGTCCTGCCTGATCGATCCGCTGGTATACCGCAACGGGATGGCCTGTGGTTTCGCCCACAAGGGTCTGGAACTTTAATGTGGACAGATGGAAAAGTTCCAGCGTTCCCGCAATCCCTTGCAGAAACATTTGTTCGGAATACTCCGGAGTCTCATACTTCGGCCATAGCACCCGGCGAACTTCAGTTATTGTCGAGAAGCGATTATCTAGTTCGATGACGTTTTGATTGGCTTCCTGGGGGTAGCTCCATGTCCAGTAAATGCTGAAGCGTCGTCCGCCGGGAGTGTATTTCCGTGGAATATGCTGTTGGTTATAAGTGCGAGCAGATCGTGATTGGCTCATGTCAGCACCTCCTCGTGTGCTATGGAGCTGCAACCATTCCCAAGCGTCATCAGATAGCGAAGTCCTTTGATTCCAGGGAGGAAAAAGTAGGCGCCTCCTCGGACCGTCGTAAAAGCCGGCAGGTGTGTGATCTTCCTGCGAATGGGTCGCTTGGGAATCGTCATGTCGAAGCTGCCGTCCTGTGTTCCCATTATGGGATCTCGCTCATTCCCTAGTTCGTGGAAATTCGGATCATTTACCCAGACGTTCATGGCGAACTCGAACTGACGAACCAGGCTTGCACAACCGACAAAGGCAGCGATCCCCCGCTCAACACCGTCATCGGAGGCAGTCTCAGGAAGCGGAGGTCCATACGTGCCTCCTCGTCGGATCATTTTCCTGCGCTGCATATTAATGGCGGTGTCGCGTGGATTCATGCGCCGAATGTGCGCTCCGAGCGGGCACGCGAAACCGTGAGGGTCCATTTCGCGATAATTAAAATCATTCGTTCGCTGCGGATCTGCACCAAGGCTTGGATCGTCATGATTGGGTGCAAGAACCAATGGTGCGCCGCTTCGCCATCTGCCCATAAGCTTCGCCGCGATCAGTTCCTGCTCTTCCTCGGTTTCGCCGTGTTTGCGGAGAAACTCGCGAAATGCACCGACGTGTTCCTCCAGCCGGAGATACGCCAAATAGCTGCCATTACGGGTAAGGACTGCAGGTTGCGGCAGCGGCGGAGGCGCGCCTTCCTCGTCGTGATAGCCGAGAAAGAATTCACCTGCCTTGATCGGCGGCCCCGATCCCCGAGTCGGTTCGACGCCCATTCCCTCGATCACCGGTTGCGAAAGCCGATCGCGGTAGCCGAAGTGTTCCCGCACACAGTCGAATGGCGGGATCGCTTCGAGATCTAAAGATGAAAGAATCTCTACACCTTCGCATTCTGACAAATAGTCTTTGTGCTGCTGTCGGCACCGTTCCCGCTCCGGAACGTCGCGGGCAAATAGTATGGCAATCGCGTGGAGGTCGGGGCTCGCCAGGCCTCCGAGCCAATGAATCGGATGATTTGCGCCGGTGCTTCCGAGTACCTCTACACGAGCAGCCATGCCCTGGCGAAATTCCTGAGGGAACGTAGCCAGTGAACCTTCGTCTACACCGAGCGCTTTCAACCCGTTCCAGGTGAAAGCTACGGTTATCCATCGAGAGTCCAACTGGCTGGTCGAGGCAACAGCCTTTGCGGTGCCCACTTTGTCGATGATGCCGCTCAGCCATTTGCGACCGCAAGATGGATTCGCGAAAGTTAAAAACTCATAGCGCGCTGCGAGGGCAGGTGGTCGTGCTACCAAAAAGTGCTGGATGTCTTCGAAGTCGAGCATCAATGTCCTCGTTCTCGATATGGCTTACAATTCCGCAATGCCACACATTCTCTGGTAAACGACCGAACCTAAACATGTGGCAACATCGGCACTACTGCATCAAATCAAGCATCTTGGAAAAGGCTTCTTTCAGGGCCAATGCTTTTTTGATCTCCTCTGCGGTAACGAATGGATACTCGCCATATTCCAAAAAGCTGGGGCACTGGTGTTCGTGAAGGAAGTTGGCGAAGGCAGGAACGTTCGTCCTCCAATCTTCAGGAAATCCCTCAAGGTTTTCAAAAACTGTGTTCAGCCCATACCTTGTAAACAGAGCGACGGCATCTTCGGTGTACTTGTCGAAGTCCGTGTCGAAAATGCCCTGATACATGAAATATTTGTCTTTCCCCACGTCGAACAGAACCCAGCGCAAGTAGTGAAGTTTAAGCACCGAAAGAGCGTCCGGCATTTCCCGAATGGCTTGTTCGAGTGTCTTTCCGTAGGCCCGGATAGCTTCCTCTCTTCCTGGTTTCGCTTTCGCGATAATCGTGAACCCATGACAGGCTGGCGTTCGCGGAAACACAGGGCCATACCTTCCCTGCTTTGATTCAAAATATCCCTCTTTGGGAATCGCGATCGCTTGGGGTTTTGTCCAATCTTTGGTGGGCACCACTCCTGGTTTTATTGGTTCTAATTTGGGTACGGCTTGCGTTGCCATCTGTTCTCCTTACTAGAAAAATGATTTCCGAAATTTGCGTGACGAGCTTCGAAAGGGTCAGGGGGTTGCTTCTGTAGAGTGTCTTCAACCAACCAAGGACTCTTCGCTGAGCTTGTCACTCGGTGTGTTTACATGGCCCCGGGAGGCAAAACGCACTTTGGAGGATATCCGCCAAGAAGACACCTGTTATTTCTGTCAGAAGCTTTTGCGAGTGGGTACTCTTCAAATTGGCTGAGGCTTCGCTATGAAGAAAACATCAGGGGGATAAAAGATCCAAGATTGCTGCTCGATCTAGCAGTTCTAATCAGTCAAATATCCTGCAATCGCAAATAGCACTATAACGAGGAAGAGAGCGCCAAATGCTATCTCCTCGGCAGCCTTCCAGTGACGGTAATCCTCACGTAGGAGATCTCTTTCTGGTTTAACGCTTGCGTGATCATGATCGATTCCTTTGAACGAGTACCGGATTTGATCAGGGCCGCTCATGATTGTTTCTCCGGCGCGTGCGTGTAATGCCAGTAGTCGAGTTTCAGTTGGAGCACAGCCACCGGCGGACCGTTGCAGCTCGTTGTTTTGCAGGCTGGTGCAAGCTGGAACAAAGACTCAGCCTCTCGGGCTTCAATCGGTAGCATCCAATTACTTCACCATTTGGCAAAGTCTTGGATATCTATCGAGCGAAGGGTCGTTTCCATCACCGGGAATTATTCATAAAGTTCGCGATGTAGGCATCTGGCAAAAGCAGTAGACCTGATTTGGTCTGGCTTACGGGAGAGAGGTGAATGTCTCGGCTGCGCGCTCGAAAGTCAGTGGTGGTCAAATGGCGAAGGCACTGATACGTCTGAATGGTCCAGTCCTCGTTGGCTTTGGCGTAACGTACGGCTACGACAAAAGGGACCGACAAATGGGGGCAGCCTGAGAGCCTGTCGGAGTGAACGATTCCCGAACTAGGAATCAACAACTTACAGACACAGCACTCCTTGCAAGTTGTTGATTCTTCGTTTCAGAAAACCTATCTCCGACAGGCTCCTGAACTGCGTGATTTATTTTCTCCGAGTGACCGTTCTTAAAACAGCGTGAATTGATTGGCCTCGTCCTCAGCCGCCGGGGCAGGTTCCGATTGCTTGCTGGGACGACCGCGTACCCACTTGCGTCCGAACTGTTCTCCCAATTTGGTAACAAAGCCTTCATTTCCGAAATATCTCGACCAAGACCGTTGGTATCCATGCCGCTTCCGGCTCGGGGAGTCACTCAGCGCCAAGGCTGCGGGAAAGATTCAACTCGGAATCTGCCGAGCTCTGCGCCACTTTGGTCACTCTGCGCCGGTTCCACCAGATCAGCGGTCCGGTGATCGCTAGAACCGGCAGCATCAGGCTGAAGAATGCGGCCAGAATTCGCGTGGGCAGGTTGAAGATATCGCCGGTATGGAGTTCGCGGTTCCACATGCGGGCGTACTTCACTGGCATTGACATGTCTCGCGAGCTTTGCACCTGGAGGACTTTGCCGGTGTAAGCGTCGATGCGGAGGCGGGTGCGGCCGGCTGGAGTGTGGTCTTCAGGGAACTTTAGTCCAATGGTTACGGCTTGCTTTGGACTCTGGGGCAGTTGCATTCCTGTGATTTTGGCTTCGGGAAGTGCATTGTGGGCGATCTGGATGAGGCGGTCTGGCGACAGTGGGACGGTTCCCGGTGCCGGAATCTGTGGCAATTCTGGGCGGGCTGCGGCTGTGCCGGACATTTTTTGGGCCAGCTTTTCCACTTGCCTCTCCCAGTGAATGCAGATGGCGGTCCAGGCGAAGATAAACAGGACTACTGACGAGAGGATTCCAACGAAGTTATGCAGTTCGAAGTTGAAGCGTTTTGCTGATCCGCCATCTGCTGAGAAGTTCCAGCGCAGGCGAAAGAGCTTTCTGGGCCACCAGAGGATGATGCCGGTTATGGAAATAACGAACAGGAAGACGGCGCTCCATCCGGTTACTTGGTCCGCGATTTCGCCGATGAGCAAGTGCGTATGGAACTGGTGAACCTTGTTGGAGAATTGATTGGCTTGATCTGCCGATCCGAGTACCTCGCCAGTGTAGGGATTCACGAACAGCGCTGCTCTCTTGCCTGACCTTTGGGTAAATCCGACGAACATTGAGTAGTCGGCGCGTTGCGGGAGTCCGAACTCTTCGATCCTGGCTTCCGGGTATGCGGTTAGAAGCTTCGTGCTGATCGCGTCAAGGGTGAGCGGCTGTCCTTGCGGTTTGACATACGCCAATTTGGCGTTCAATGCTCGGTCGATTTCGTCTTCGAAAGCGACTAAAGCGCCGCTGCTGCCTAATAAAAGAAGGAACAATGCGGCTATGAGTCCGGCCCAGAGATGGAGATTCAGGAGCAGTTTTCGCATCGGAAAGATGCTCAGATTGCCTCAAAAATGGAGCGGCAGCGCCTTGAAATGTGCGTCGAAGCCTCAAAAATGCGCGGTTTGGGGCTTTGAAATCGCGAATTTTTCGCTCGGAAAGGACGTTTCAACATGCACTATAGACGCCCCAGACGGGCGAAAGTTCACTGATAACCAATGATTTAGCGCGAATTTACGCTGTTTTGGAGTGCAATAGCGATGGCCGAAATTGGCCATTTTGAGCTTTGCCGAGACCGAAGCACAGTAGCTTCACCGTTCCGCATGGCATTTTCCTAAATCTCAAATTAGCTTGGTTCAATCGGAGTGCCGTCGTTCTGAAGCACGTGCTCCGAGCATCACGAGCTCACGGGCTGCTACTGGCATGCTGCGTCGGGCGCGAGCACTTTGCCATGCTAAACTTTTTCGCGCCGATCAGGCACCTTCGCGCCAAAGGGAGGAAATCATGGTTCGCTGGACCTTCGCAGCAATCATTGTTCTTACAGCCGCTTTCTCTGCGGCACAGAACAAGCAGCTCGCGGATTATCAGTTACGCATCCATATTTTCCGTCGAAGCGAAACAACTTTCTACCATATGCGAGTCGCCGAAGAAGCAAAGGGCGAGGGCCGCGCAAACCTGTTTGAAAATGGTCAGCCGCGCGGCATGGATTTTCAGTTTAACTGCGCCCACCAGCTGCAAACATCATCCGGCTTCGAGACTTTCCCGGCGAAATGGAAAAAGCCGAACCAGGAACTCGAAGTGCTGCTCCCGGAGTTTGGCAAATCGGACAAGTACGAGAAATGCAAGTTGGAAGTACAGATGAAGGACTTTGCTTACGTACAACGCAATGGCGCGCTGGGAACAGAACCGACGGAAAGTTTCAAGCAATGGATGGTCAAGCACGACTACGATCCCGAACACGGCAAGAACACTCCCATGCCCAATCCTCCAAACCCGCAATCGGCCAATGGAGCACAACCAACACCTGCACACTAACCGACGAGTGCCCTACCCTTGGGAGTTCCAGATCTGCGCTTCACGTGGGAGCCCCAGCATTCCCGGAGTCCTCGCGAACGCAACGTCCTTAGTGCGGCTTTCCAAATACTTCGCGTAACAACGAAGTTGTCTGCGCCATTGGATCCTTGCGGATCTTTTTTTCCTCCTCCGCCATCACGTAGAAGAGTCCGTCCATCGTCTTGCCTACGACGTACTCGTCGAGGTTGAAGCGCTGCCTGGCGGCGACGCGGGCGGCCACGGGATTGCGCATGAGCTGGTTGTATTGCCTTACGACGCCAACGTTCTCCATGGCCTGGTGAACTATGGGAGCGAAGGCTTCGGTCAGCTGGTCGGAACTTTGGCGTTTGAAGTATTCGGTTGCGGCGGTGTCTCCGCCGGAGAGGATCTGCCGGGCATCGGCAAACGACATCTGCGTGACCGCAGCAATAAAGATCTGCTTGGCTGCCGGCGCCGCCTGCTCGGCAGCGCGATTCATTCCTAGTTCGAGCGAATCGACTTGTGATCCCATGCCGATCAGGCGCAGTCCGCTGCCAACATTGCGAAGTTTTTCCGGAAGCAGAATCCTGATGGCTTCATTCTTGAGAAAACCATCGGTGCGACCGGTCGCGGCTACAGCGTTTCGCGTGCTTACTGTCAGCGCTTCTTTAAGGCCGGCAACGATCTTGTCGTTCGATAATCCGCGATTCGCACTCGCGGCCTTGGCGGCAGTCGCTGCCTTTTGCCGAAGCTGGTCCCACGGTGATTGGGCGACGCAGAGGACGGTTAAGGTCGCGACGAGTACACCGCTACCGATCCACTTTTTCATGGCTTTCACGCGATTGACCGCCTCAGTCTAGCGGAGACGCGGGGGGCGGACTACGCACGAAAGGCTCACGCTTGTAACGATAAAAAGTAACAGCAGCTGGAAATCTGGCAGCAGTGTCAGATCGTGCTCATGTTGCCCAAAGACGTAAGAAGTTGATTGCGGAGCCCTAAGCTTCTCCAAACTGGATTCCGATCGCATCGAAGGCGAGAGGGTCCATGCATTGGACATTCACCTCCGCGCGACTGTCGCTCCCGTCGCGCAGCAGCTGCCAATAGAGCAGCTCCGTGATGGCACGGCGATAAAATTCTGCGTAGGGTCCTTGCAGCGTTTCAGGAACCATAAAATCGTCAACCGTGCTCACGCTAGTCCTCCCAGAATGACGAATTAATTAAGGAACTTCTATTCGTCTCTAACCCGCTTCTGATGCGACTTCCTCGTGAAACGGAACATCTGGTTGTAAAAATTTCTTAAGTGAAATGGACTCCATGAGCTGGAGCTATCACGAGAGCAGCTATCGGTTAGTCTTTGGGCGACTCAGCGTCTTTGAGGTTCTGTGGAAATGATTTGAAGTTCACTTCTCGCGACTTGGAGGAGACGTTCTTGTTGTCATCAAGGTCGAACTGTTTCAGTGTTCCCTGGATTGACCAGTACCCTTCCTTGTCCGGTGTCTTTGCCTCGCCTCGGCTAATCACGCCGGAGAATTCGTACCAGGTGCCATGAATCGGCTTGGTCGTGAAGCTGAGTCTCTTGCCGTCGAGTGAAGCCTTGCTGAAAAACTGATCGAGAAAGACGCCGCGATCGCTATCGCGCTCCCCGAAACGCGAGACAAAGCCCGAGACTTTCTCATCTTCGACAGTGACTTGCACAAATTCGCCGTCACGCAGGAAGGTGTACATTCCAGAGATTTGGGTAGCAAAACTATTTGCCTGGCTCGGGGACTCAGTCTGTTTTTTTTGATGGCGCTGACCTAGCAGCCCGAGCGGCGAAAACAGGCACACAATCGGCAACACAACAATTAGGCATTTCAATGGGATAGGACGGATGGCTGTCACCATTTGAGGCATTCTTCTGACCGGAAAGTTACCAGTTATCAAGGTATAATCCAGCTACTCAGTAAGTAAACGGGATTCGTCATGGCAGTTCCTAGCAGTAGGTCGCAGAAGTGGTTGCTCGAACCTGCGGCTACGCAGGAACTGGAAATCCGCCTGAACTGGGAGCTGCCTGCCTGGTTCCCCTCCGTTCGCGAAAACCTCACCTCCTTAGTTAAGCGCGAAAAACCACCCAAGCCCCTGGGTTTTCGCCCAGGTATCTTCTGGAAGGACGTATTTGTCGATCAGCAACTGAACTGGAAGAGCATCTTGCGGTCTTACGCTGGGCACGCAATCTTCGCCGGAGTCGTGTACGTGCTCTCGATGCCGTTCTACTGGAATCGAATCGTGAAGATCGAAACTTTCCACCACGACCGAATCACTTACATAAACCCCGAGGACGACATACTTGTTTCTGAGGCGACTCAGCCGCAAGCGATTGCACAGCGGCTTGCCCCACTGATCAGTCGCAGCTCCCGAGCTGCAGCTCCGTCGCTCAGCCAGGCTCGCCAACGCGTGGTGGCAGCGATGGCGATCCCAAAATGGTCCGACAATTCGACGCACAGCATCGTCGCGCCGGATGCTCCAAAGATTGTCTCTACCGCTCCAGTGCCGGACATTGTACTGTCGATTCCTGTGCCGCAAGCGCCTCCGGTTGCAGCGCTGGCAATGAACACACCGAAGCTGGTTGTCCCGGTACTTGATGTGACACCCGTTGCTCCTCCACCGGATGTCTCAAGTGCGACCGCGAGACTTCGCGCTCCGGTGTTGCCACAACCAGCTGCAATCGCGCCACCCGTTGCAATTAAAAGTGCCCGAGACTTAGCGAAAGTTGACCTTCTTGCAGTTCCCGCGCCGGTAAAGGCGGAACCTAAACTTCCCGTTCAGCAAAGCCATGCTATCCCGTTCCTAGGTATGCCGGAGCCAATTGCGCCTGCTCCCGATTTGAAGAACGCGGGCAGCACGCAGCTTAATAAAGCCGCGCTCGAACCAGCGCAGCCGATTGCGCCACCTCCCGGTCTCAATACCGTAGCCAATAGTGCTATTAGCACAACAAAAATGCCGGGCACAGCTGAGCCAGTTGCTCCTCCACCCGATCTAAGTACTGCCGGAACTGCAAGCTCAGCCTCCGGCATCCTGATCTCGATTAATCTGAATCCAGTTGCCGGCGCACCGCGCCTGCCAGATGGCAATCGCCGCGGAACCTTTGCCGGGCAGCCCAATGCAGAAAAAGACTCTGCCGGAACTCCCGCAAAACAAGCCGGTGGCACTGGCCCTGGTGGCGATTCACCCCTAGCCACCAGGGACGAATTGGGAATTGTCGCCGCCGCTGTACCACACGGAATTCTGAACGGCGCGCCGATCACTACAACGCAGGGCCTCACAGGGGCATTGAATTCGGCATCGGGGAGCGCTCTTCTCGCCATGGCGCGGCCGTCGAGAATCAGCTTACCCCCTCCAAGGGTTGCGACTTTGGTGGATGAACCCGACGCTCTCGATCAGAGAGTGTTTCGTGGACGCAAGTACTACACGATGGCGCTCAACACGCCGAATCTCACCTCTGCAGGTGGAAGCTGGATCTTCCGCTTCGCCGAACGTGATGTTAGTTCCAAAGCGGGAGACGTGACTGCTCCAATCGCGGTCCGTGAAGTCGATCCAGCGTATCCGGCAGACCTGATGAAGGATAATGTCCAAGGCATCGTCATCCTGTATGCGATCATCCGGGCTGACGGAACCGTGGCACAAGTCAAGGTACTCGAAGGATTCGACGACCGCCTCGATGAAAACGCGCGCAAGGCCCTGAGCGCGTGGCACTTCGTTCCCGGCACGCGCGACGGGAATCCGGTGGATCTTGAAGCTGTAGTGCGGATTCCCTTCCGCTCCAAGCGCCCTTTCTGAGTTCGCTAGACGCTCGCAGCGGCAACGGCAGGCTTCTCCAGCAGATGGTAGATTTCCTGGTTGACACACACCTCGTAATATTTTCGCGAGGTCCAGTCCTTAACCGTCATTGATTTCGCATCGACGTGTGGAATCGTGCCTTCACGTACGACGACCTTATGGAATGCGCCGGCAGCAATCGGAACCATGCCACTGAAGAAGCGAACCGGCTCGCCTGGCCAAAGTGAGAGCAGCTGCACGCGATGCTCTTTCAATGAAATTTCCTGCGAGAGCTTTTCGAACGCCGCCTTGCTGATCAACACACCATTGATGTTGTAGCGCACCAGAAATTCGTCAGGATTCTCAGTCACATCCCTATCCTGAACAGTCTGCAGATTAAAAACATTGAACGCCATCTGCTTGTCGACAATAAATTTGCGTGCGCCTTTGCTACACGAGGAGAGACGATCGCTCTCGTTCAGCGCCTTCGAAATCGTGATTCTCTGCGTTCCATACATCAGGTACATCGGCGCAGAGTTCTGATAAGAGATACCGATTCCAAGCTCAAGCGCCGGCAAGCCCTGCTTTTGCGATTGTTCGTTGTAAGCGCTCACAATGCCGACTATTTCCTTGGCCAGAATGCACGCGCGCGCCACACCAAGTCCGGTTTCGCCTTCGCGCTCAAACAACGCGAGAATCACCGCGTCCCCCTCGATGAATACCGTCGAAGCGTCGTACTTCGGCAGTAACTTGTTGATCGGTTCATAAAAATTGAGACTGAAGTATGACGCTGGATTCAGTCCTCGTTCGTACAGAGTGCGCGTGAGCGTCGTTGAATCCCGAATGTCAGCTTTCAAAATCACATGCCGGACAACTTTCTCTTCCCCACTCTTCTGCTCATCCGCAAGGAGAAATTCGTAGAGCGTGTTATTGATCGCCGAAAGTTCCTTGAGACGCTCAGATGCGATCACGTTCACCGCGTCCATAGCAGAGTTCAGCGATTCAAAACGCCGCAGGTCACGGTGATAGCGAACGAAGTCACCAAAGAATCGCGCCGATAGCTTGGCGCGATCAGGCCCCTTGCAGGCGTCAACTTTCTTCACAGCGCCGTTCAGATTGTCAGGCGAAATCTTCCCGTGCTCGTCTAGCAATGTCTCCACGCGCGTGCGCTCTGTTTTCGAGATTAGAGCATTCTTCAGTTGTTGCGGATTAATCGGTGGAGAGTACTGCGAAAGCAGCGGCACGGCCTCGTACGATGCAATCACGTGCTGGATTACATTTTCCTTTTCCAGCATCTCCACCCACGCGTCCAGCAGCGCGCGTTGCGCCTTTCCCTTAGGAAGACTCTCGACCGGCGCTCCTCCCGCAAAGAGTTCATGCGCGTTCTCGGGAACGTTGAGCAACTGATCCAGCGCCTCGTCGTTCTCAATGCCAGGAAGCTGCAGGGAGCGCAGAAAGTCACAGGCAATCGACTGCATGGTGTCAAAACGGTCCGGGTCACGGTCATAGTTACCGAGCATCACATACTGCTCAGCATTCAGATAGTCGTCGCGACCATCCTCTGTATAGAGCAGTCGATTCAGGAACAGATCGTAGATTTCGCTCTCCGCGTCGCCGAAGAACGAGCGGCGCATTCGCGAGATAGTCTCTTTCTCAATTTCGCGAATTGTCGAAAACAGCTCTTGCCCAACTTTCCTCAACACTGCTTTCTTGTTGATCTGGAAACGAGCAAAACGCTCGCGCAATTCCACGGCTTTGCTCAGAAACGCCTGGCGCGGACCGTCATAGGTCTTGAGCTTGGCACGACTTCGCTCCAGAGCTTGGGCGAACTGGGCTGACATTTCATTCCGCTGAAATTTGATGACGGCCAGTCTACCTAACAAATCGATCGATATGTTGCCTTCAGTCTTAGCCCGGTTGAGGGTGGCAATGTGGAGCTCCAGGAGTGCGCGCTTGAAACCGATTGCGTCGGCAACTTTCGCTTCCACAGAGTTGCCAGGCAGTCTGACTCTCGTGAGTGGACGCGAGCCCGTCGGCGCATCGTCCACCAAAGGCTCGATCTGTCCATGCCGGGTAATCAATCGGAAGATCTGATTCCGCGTGCTCTCCATGAACCGAGCACTGAGCACAACGTCGTGCCGGATGTTGTCCACTCCACGCACGAGGTTTTCCAGTTGGATGAACGGCTGATAGGACGAGAGCTGCGTCTGCTGCGCGTGTTCAGGGAGAGATCCGCCGCGTTGTAGGAAGCCGAATGCCATTGCAGGAATTAGCGATTAGCAATTAGCGATTTAGCCAAACTCCGTGGTAATAAACCTCTTCGTTGTCCTTAATCGCTGCTTGCAGCTGAGTCTAATCTGTCAAATGGCGGTCAGCACTGAGTGTTCAACCTCAATAACTGGTTACTTTGGTACAGCAGCGATTAGCAATTAGCAATCAGCCAAACATTGTTGAATCCAAGTGTTTGCTAATTGCTAATCCCTGATTGCCAATCGCTGGCCTTCCCCGCGACCGCGGGTTAATTCTTCGCGCTTCAACCAGCTTTGTATTCGGCAACATCCTCCCCCGGCTTAAAAATAGGATGTTGCTGTTGAGCCGGATCCATCATCGAGAGCTTCAGGTTGATGTCCTCGATATCCTTCCGCGCCCAGCCAACGCTGCTCACCTGGATCTTGCCGTCGCGATCCACGAGGTAGGCCGTGGGGACGTTCGTGAGTTTGTAAGCGTTTGAGACGATGTATCGCTGCGAGTCGTCAATCGCGACGGTAAAGCTAATGCCATACTTCTTCATGAAAGCTTGCGTGTCGGCGAGACTGTCCTGCGATATTCCAATGAAAGAAACCGCCTCAGGCTTGTGAAGCTGCGACATCCTCTCAAAGTAGGGAAAAGCATATTGGCAGGTGGGACAGCTCACTTTGAAGAAGGCCAAGACAGCAGGACCACGCTTCATCAACTCCGAAAGTACAACCGGTTTACCGGTCGTACTAGTGAGAGCAAACTCCTGAGCTTTCACACCAGTAGGAAGAGCCATTTCCTGAAAACTCCTTAAACAGATCGGACCTCAGCCAATTCGATTCTATGAGAGCAAGTTAAGCTTCCGCAAAATCTTGCGGGAAAGACCGGTAAGTGGCAGTTGACAAACATGAGTCAGGGAGATCCACCTGGTGTTTGAGCGACGTCGTAAGCTGTGGCCAGAAAAGACGTTCACGCTCCAATCGGTCGTGGTGATGGAATGCTTTACCGTGAGCAAAGGATCGCCAGCCTTCTCGTCATCTGCTTCCGGCAACTCCCACATTCCTGGCATGAGTCGCTCGTCCTGTGCGCGCTGCTGTAAGAGGATTGCGCCGCCGCGCCGGATCAACAGGAGAGCAGAAGACTTTCGCAGCCGTTTCTCAGTAATAGACGTCTCTTCAAGCTGCACGTCGCGCGATCTGCAGTGCTTCTTCACCGGACAACGCTGACAAAGTGGAACTCCGGGGAGACAAACCGTCGCTCCCAATTCCATCATTGCCTGGTTGAAGTCGCCCGGAGACTCTGGATCAAGCACTGCCTGAGCAGCCTCCCATAGTTCTTCTCCGCTTAATTGCTGCCGTAGCAAGCGTTCGAGCACGCGCTCTACATTGCCATCGACCACTGCCACAGGCTCTCCGAATGCAATACTCGCGATCGCATTCGCGGTGTAGCGCCCGATTCCCGGCAATGTAAGTAATTGCGCGGCCGTACCGGGAATTCGAGAATACGGCTCCGAGACCACGAGCTTCGCAGCCCGATGCAGCATCCGCGCACGACGGTAATATCCGAGCCCGCTCCAGACAGTCAAAACTTCTGCTTCATCCGCGGCCGCAAGCTGTCGCAGACTGGGAAACTTCTTCAGAAATCGCTTGTAGTGCTCGAGAACAGCCGCGACGCGAGTCTGCTGCAGCATGATCTCCGAAATCCAGATGCGATAGGGATCGCGTGTTCTTCGCCATGGCAAAGGACGCTGGTGTTCGCGATACCAGCTCAGCAGATTCCCCCGAAATTTTCGGGGTTGTGCCGCATTGGCGAGACTGATCGTCTGCGACATCGGTGGACGATCCTGATTGTATACGCCAGCTGTTGCCACGGACGGCATTGAGCAACGTGGTTCCGGCCGCCCTTGGCGGTACAAGATGAAGGACTCCAGCACGCCTTCGTGCTGCTAAGTCTGTTGCCCGGAAAATGTTGCTGGGTTTGGTCGTTCTAATGGAGCGCGCATCCCTTACCTTGTACCGGCCGTCGGCGGCCCGAACCACGTTGCTTCAAGGCGCGACCTTTTCAGAAACACTCGTGATGCCAAAGCAAATCGCGATTGAATCCAGTAGGAGGATGCTGGATCGAGTTCTGGTGGGCCATGAAATAAATGTCAAACCTGACCAGCACCGCCGGGTCATAGCTTGCGCGCCCAGTATTCCAGGAACGGCAGAGATACCGCCCGTAATAAAGCCGATACTCGGTACTCTCTTTCAGCGACAAATTCATCAGGTACTTCCGCCAGCGCTCATTCTTGTATTGGTCCGCGATGCTCTCAGGCTTTGCGTACGTCACTGGACGATCAGGATGAATCACGTTGATCTCCTGCCCATCACGCCGCTGGCCCACGACTACGTAGTACCCGTCATATGTCAGAGGATTCGGCGAAAACATGTCCCACTTCTGGTCCAGATCGAGAGTAATTGCCAGCGCATCTTCCCAGGGCTGGAAGGGCACGTGCACAATCGAGGACAGATTCCACAAGAGCGTAAAGACAATGAGCAATAACGCAAACACGGTGACGCCTGGTGAAGTCTTCAGATTCAGCGGACGCGACCGGATCCAATCGGTGTAGCGGCTAAGCTTATCGCGGTTGCGCTCGATGGCCTCGTACCACTTTCTTCCGTTTCTCTCCAGCCACTCGGATCGCATCACCGGCGTTAGGCACGAGAACATGGGAGATTGCGAGACCAGATGAACCAGCGCTCTCCACTTGTAGTAGCGCCTTCCTTCTGGATCGACAACGATCCAGCTCTTCTGATCGCGCATCTCCAGCTCCGTAACAGGAAACTCCTGCGCAGGAATGAGTTCTGTTTTGGGAAGCACGAGAAAAGCACGCACAATGCGAACCAGCTTTGAACAGAATGAGCAGTTCCTGTCGTAGTAAACCCGCGTACCGAAGCCTGCCATGCTCTCACCTGAAAGCCAGGGGAAGCGCCGGCGGATCCACTTCAATTCCCAAAACCAGGTTGGGATCAGCGGCAGCGCAGCCGTGCAAGCAATGTACGGGAAGTGTCCTAAGCGAATGGAAAGCCCTAATGCGACATGCAGCAGAATAATGAGGACGGCTCCCAACATTCGGGCCGGTCCAGCAAGAAAGGGCGTCAACAGCAGGAGGGGAATCGCACCTTCCTGTACAAGCGTTCCTCGCGTAAGCCAGGGAAGCAGCTTGGGAAAGTGGAGAAGCAGCTGCCCCAGAGGGTACGTGATCTGCTGAATTTGCAGAGCGTAATAAACCGCGCTGAAGTCCCGCCGCCATTCCGGGGCAGTCTTCAACAACACGGCAAAGGTGTACACCATCGCCACTTGCGCGATCAGGGCAACTCCCGGAGTGGAGAAATGTGCGAACCGCGGCTTTTCCTTTTCTGGTTCACGCAACCCCGAATCGACGGAATACAGTGCTCCCAACGGCAGGAACATGGCAATAAACGCAAACACACGAAGATAAACGTCGCCACCCTGAAGAATGACGGGAGTTCGATTCTGAATTGAAACGAGCATGAACCAGCTGGCGAAAGCGGCAAGCCGCGTGCGTATGCCCGCCATCAGCATCACCGCAAGAGCCGCGGCCACGAAGAACAGCATCGCCTGGAAGATGAGCTGGCCGCTCATCATGTGGATCGAGAAGCGTGCCGGGGGCGAAAACTTGTCGAGCAGCGCGGCCCGCGGCAGAACACCAAAGTCCGTGTAGAAGACCAGCATGTCCTGCGCACGCCAGATGAGATCGCCCAGCAGCACTGCCCCGAGCGCAATGCGAAATAGAGCTAAAGAACGAAGATCAAGGCTGTAAGTCCGTTCGAGGTAGTGGAGAATCTTCTTTACCCGGCTGGTGCGATCCGGGAGGATAATCGTCGGGACTGTAGCGGCAACCGACACAGGTCGGTCTAGAACGGTCATGGCGGGGAGCTCTTCCGTCGCGACTGTAAGACACTTTCAATTCCAATCGCCACTCCCGTTTCCCAGCTTGACACACCAAAGTAACGAGCCAGTTCAAGCCATTCAAAACAAATCTTCAAACCTTTCGGAAACATGTCTCCAAAATGGGCGAAGCTAAGTCTTCGGTAACTTGTAGAGGCAATTGAACTCAGATACTTTTCGGGAGAGTGCCGAAGCTGCTTTTGGCGGCTTGGAGCACTTGCGTTCCATTTGATCAGGACTGGCCGAGCGAGATGAATATCGACCGACAACGTGGTTTCAGTTTGCTGGAGTTGATGATCGTCGTCGTCATCCTTCTTGTCATTGCCGGCATGATGACCCCGAAGATGTTGGGGATTATCGACGACCAGAAGATGCGCGCCTCGGCGCAAGCCTATGCCGGTTTAATGCAGATAGCGCGGTCACGCGCCACGCAGGACAACTCCGTATACCAAGTGCTGAACACCACCACAAACGGCGTACCAGTAGCCTATCTCGATCTCAATTCGGATCGAACCTTCAATGGCTCTGGATCCAATCCGGAACCGGCTGTGGAGCTGGCGGATCCGATCACGGTGAGCGATAGCGGCGTTCCCTCTGGCTTCGGCAACACCAACCTATTGGGAATACAGCCGTATTCCGATTCAACCTCACCGATGGTGAGCGACGGGACCGGGGGCATTGCTGCAGGCACGGCTATTCCTGGTATGGCTTTCAATGAACGCGGCTTACCCTGCCAAAGGGTAGCCGCTGCGGAGACTTGCAAAAATGCGCCATCAGTAGGCACGCCAGCAAGCACAAGACCCATCGCATACGTAACTTACCTGCGGTACAAACGCAGAACAGGTGGAACAGCCTACGCCGCGATCACGGTAACGCCTGCGGGAAGAATTAAGACTTGGGTCTACCAAGGTGGGAACTGGCAATGAAACGTAATCGGCAACTCCAGCAACGGCGCGGTTCCAATTCAGGATTCAGCTTGATAGAGCTTCTGATCGCCATGATCGTTCTCGTGGTAGGACTGCTTGGCGGGATGATCGTGATTCTCACTGCGATCGCCAGTAACGCGCGCAATCGATTTGACACGGCGGCCGTGGCCCTCGCGCAGAGCACCATGGATCGCATCGTCGTACTCACCATATCTGCGGGTATCCAGACTACATCGATTACGGACTGCGACGGTACCGCCCATTCCATGACTACCGCCCCTGGCGGCGCACCGTTGGTCGATCTCTCAGGCATATCCAACGGAGTACAGGCCATCGATTTCACACAAAACCCGGTCGCCGGTTACCAGATGCTTTACAAGCTCTGCGCAACCGGAGCCGCGGATGGATTGCCCACGGGCAATCCGCAGCTCTACGACGTGCGCTGGAATGTGAGCAATCCGATCAATGGCGGTTCAACAGAATTGGTTTTGGTAGCAGCCAAGAACGTCACCGAAGATGGAAACGGAGCGCGTCAAACCCGTTTCTTCAATGTACCGGCGACTCTGCGAGCGCTGAGAGGAAACTGACATGAAAGCACCAGCAAATCGTCGGAATCATGCCGGATTCTCATTGCTCGAAGTCATGATCACCATCATCGTGCTCATGATCGTCATGGGAGCGGTGTTTTCGCAGATCAACCAGGTTCAAGCAAAGACCAAGACGGAATCCATGAAGCTGGACCTTACGCAGGAAAGCCGAGCGTTCGTCGATCAATTTGCCCGCGACCTGCACATGTCTGGCTACCCGATCTCAACGCTTTACCAGACCAATCCTGGATCGCGAAATTTAAATACAGCCGTCGGTCTTGTGTTCGCCTCTCCCGTCTCACTTCGCTTTGAAGGCGATGTTTATGGAGACGGCAATGTGTATAGCGTGCTGTATACGTACGTTGCTTCGGACATAAATGATCTCGCCTGCCCTTGCCTGCGGCGCAGTGTGGTGAAGAAAGTAACCGGCGACAACTGGTATTCCGGGCCCGGAGGTCAATCTAACCCGCAATACTTCACTGAGGTTCAAAACGTGATTACGCCTCAGGGACTCTCGCAGGATTTGTTTACCTACTTCCAGGCAAACGGTAGTGCCGTGAGCGTTGGGAGCTGCACCTGGTCGAGCGGAACCCCGACCTGTCCCGGAATTGATATCAACAGTAATTCGGCAACGATTCAACTTATCGACGCGATCAAGGTGAACTTGAGCACGCGCTCTAAACAGTTTGACCCCATAACTGGGCAGCCAGCCGTGAATTCTGTATCTACGATCGCGGAATTGGAGAACTAGCTCATGAAGCCTCAAACCAAACATCCCGAACACGGCATTGCGATGCTTGTGGTGCTGTTTGCCTTGATTCTCGTGTCGGCGATCGGACTGGCGTTGATGTTCTCCACAAATAGCGAAACTGGAGTCAACTCCGGGTTCCGCCAATCGAACCTTTCCTACTTCGCTGCCCGATCAGGTGTAGAAGAGTTGCGCGACCGCATGCGAATTACCGTGGCAAACGGAGGCATTTCCGACATTCTTCCCACGGTTCCGATCGGCGGAGCTGGCGGCGTGGTCTACATCACCAATCCGCTTGGTAGCGAAAACGTCCGGCCATGGGATTCAACGAATGCCTATTTCGACGACGAACTCTGTCATGAAACGGCAAATAGTGGACTTACTGGCATTGCGAACAGCCCGGGAAATCCCGCTAAGCCGTGCGCCGTTGCCGCCGCCTCTCTACCGATCACACCCGGATGGTATCTGAACAACTCGTCCGAGAGTCTACCTGGAAGCGCATATGTTCCCTACAAATGGGCGCGCATCAATTTAAAGCTTGGAGAGTCGACCAATCCCTGGTGCATCCAGGGATATGGCAACTGTGCTGCCCAGCCAGCCGCGCCACTAGGCGGACCATCAGCGGATCAGGTTTGCTACAACGGCAAGAATGAATTCGTGTTAGCGGATTCAAGGCCCACCGATGTGCCGGACCGAGTAGAAGGGCTGAGCTTGCCATCGCAGCTTGCGCTGGCGATGGCGATGTTTGAAGGTGGGACTTCTGGCCACGGTAATACCGGACACGCGTCTGCCAGCAGTTCGAGTTCTTCCGGTTCATCTTCTTCAAGTTCTTCAGGCAGCAGTTCGTCAAGCGGTTCTTCCGGTACCAGCTCGTCAAGCAGTTCATCCAGCAGTTCTTCCAGTAGCAGTTCTTCCAGTAGCTCGAGTTCCAGTGGTCTTTTTGGAACTGGCAGTAGCTCGAGTTCAAGTGGTCTTTTTGGAACTGGCAGCACCTCCGGTCTCACCGGCATCACTTCCAGCAGCAGTTCGAGTTCTTCGAGCAGCTCTTCAAGTAGTTCTTCATCGAGCTCTTCGTCCGGCTCTTCAACCGGCATAGTTGCTCCCTCGTGCGGAACAGGTGCTCCTCCGCTTCCAGGTTCGCTGCTCGGAATTGGGGGTGGGCCGGTCCATGCTAATTCGTGCGTAGCGGCAGACGCGCAACCCGTCTATATGCTCACTGCCCTTGCGGTTGCGGAAAGCGCAACCTCCACGGTCCACGCCCGGCGCATGGTGCAATATGAAGTAGCAAGAATCGCTTTGCCACCAATGCCGGCAGCGTTGACGATCGCTGGTCCGGTAAGCTCCTCGACACAGTTCGGAGACTCGAACAATTTCTATGTCGACGGTCACGATGCATGCGGTGGGCAGAACAGGCCGGCGGTGGGGACCGTTCAGGACGTAGGCAACGGCACTGAGACCGCGAGCCAAATTGCATCAGACTCTCGCAATCAGATCATTAATGATCTGAAGAGACCGCCTAACTACACCGGTGCGGACGGCTGTTCGCCAGACGTGCAGAACGTAAACAACCTTGCCAATCAGAATTACCAGACGCCCGATGGCTTGAACGGCCTCGTGCATGACATACAGGGTGCGGCAACGCAGACGCTGGATCCGAGTCACCTGCCCACAAGCTATGACCTCGGCACGGCCGCGAATCCTAAAATCACCGTTGTCAATGGTGACTTCACTACTCCCATGGATGGCTACGGCATTCTGCTCGTAACCGGAGCCCTCACGATGAGCGGAAATACCTCGTGGCATGGGTTGATCTTTGTGATCGGCACGGGGCAATTTACGGAGAACGGAACACCTGCGATTGACGGTGCCATCCTCGTCGCAGCGATTGGGAAAACTGGCGGCTGTCCTGGCACAACTGACTGCTATGCCACCAACCCGTCTGACGCCAATATGTACCGAGATCCTTTGAGTGGCCAGAAAGTGCTTGGCAGCCCAACCTTTCACTGGGACGGTGGCGGCATCGGCGGAATTACGTATAACAGTTGCACGATCCAATCAGTCAAGCAGGCGGCTAACTTTGCTGTATTAGCGCGCAGGGAAATCACTTATTGACGATGATTGCAAGCAAAAGAAAAAGCGCAGCGGTTCCTCGCTGCGCTTCTTTTTTCTTGCAGCAAAGTAAACAACGACATGACTCAAAAAGCCATCATCATCGGCGCCGGACCTGCCGGACTTACGGCTGCTTACGAGCTGCTCACTCGCACCGACCTCAAGCCCATCGTGCTGGAGAAGAGCACTTACATGGGTGGCCTCTCGCGCACCATAAACTACAAGGGAAACCGCATGGACATCGGCGGGCATCGCTTCTTTTCCAAGAGCGATCGCGTGATGAACTGGTGGTTCCGGCATCTGCCGGTAGCGGAAGGGCACGAGGAAGCGCCGGTCCTAGCGTATCAAGGCAAGACTCGCAGCGTGGCTGCTGTTGGCACATCGCGGTGGCCGGGTGACCCCGCCAGCAGCGGCGCTGTAGCGACGCTTGCAGCCACGGAAGCCGATCCGGATCGCGTGATGCTTCTTCGTCCGCGAAAATCGCGGATCTACTTCCTGCGCAAGTTCTTCGATTATCCTATCCAGCTCTCCAAAGATACGCTGGTAAAACTCGGATTGGTCAGGGCGTTCAGGATAGGCATCAGCTACATGCTCCGTGCCGCGTTCCCGATCCAAAACGTTAAGAACCTGGAACAGTTCTTCATCAACCGCTTTGGCAGCGAGCTGTACAAGACCTTCTTCAAGTCATACACGGAAAAGGTGTGGGGAGTGCCCTGCGAAAAGATCGGCGCGGAATGGGGTGAGCAGCGCATTAAGGGCCTGTCAATCCTCAAGACGATCGCACACCACATCAAGAAGATGTTCCGCGGAAGCGACGGCCGTGACATCGCGCAGAAAAACACCGAAACTTCCCTGATCGAACAGTTCCTTTATCCCAAATTTGGGCCCGGACAGATGTGGGAAGTGGTCGCGCAAAAGGTCATCGAGCTGGGCGGGGCGATCGTTACCGATTTCGACGTGACTGGAGTGCAGATCGACGGATTTCGCATCGCAGGCGTAACCGGAAGCGACAAATACGGCAACCAGAAGAAGTTTACCGGCGATTATTTCTTTTCGACGATGCCGATTCAGGAACTTGTCCGGTCGCTGCACGTCAACGTTCCCATGTCGGTATGCGAGGTGAGTGAAGGGCTGATCTATCGTGACTTCATCACTGTCGGGCTGCTGTGCACCAAGCTGAAGGTCCGGGACGAGGGAGACAAGTATGGCAGGCTGATCAGCGACAACTGGATCTATATCCAGGAGCCGGACGTGCTGGTTGGCCGCCTGCAGGTTTTCAACAACTGGAGCCCGCACCTAGTAAGCGATTCCAGCAAAGTATGGCTGGGCGCCGAATATTTTTGTTATGAAACCGACGAGCTCTGGTCGAAATCCGACGCGGAAATGGGACGCTTCGCCATCGAAGAACTGAACAGGATCGAAATCATCGAGCGTGACGATGTGATCGACTTCAATGTCGTGCGTGTACCCAAGACTTATCCAGCCTATTTTGGGACGTATGACAGATTCGAAGAACTGCGGAAATATGTCGATCAATACGACAATCTATATCTCGTGGGCCGCAATGGAATGCACAAATACAATAATCAGGACCACTCCATGCTGACCGCCATGACTGCGGTGGACAACATTATTGCCGGCCGCACCGACAAGTCCAACATCTGGTCGGTGAATACCGAAATGGATTATCACGAGGCGAAGGGCAAGCAGTAGCAATAGGCGATACGCAATAGGCGGGTAGCAGAGGAGTTTCATAGCCGTAGAAGACCACGCCTTCCGTGCCATACTCACCACATCCATGCCGAAATTCCGCTACCCCCTCTCCACTCTGCTCGCGGTGGCGCTGGTTGTAGTCGGTTCTGGACTGCGCGTGTGGTGGACGGCAACCCACCCTCCCATTGACTTCGTTTATAGCGACGCGGAGCGGCACTGGTTCAACGCGACCCATCCGCTGGAGACAAATCCCTTTGCCGGAATCGATCCGCCCGCGTATGAGCTTTGGCTGAGCCTGATTGCGCGCGTCACGCTCGGCAATCGGACCGCACTCGGAATTTACGCTGCGCTGCTGTCCCTGGCAGCTCCGTTCGTCTGGTTCCTGTTCGCGCGCACCGTCCTGCAGCGCAGCGTCCTCGCGCTGTGGTTCTGGGCTGTGCTCACGTGGCTTCCGTCGTGGATCGGCATCTTCAGCTACTTCATGAACGAGACGATCCTGATTCCCCTAATTGGATTGTCACTGTGGCTGACGACGCGCGAAAGGCCAGACACGCCTGGGCGCTGGGTAGGCCTGAATCTAAGCTGGATTCTGACCTGTTTGACCCGGATTATCGCGCTGCCGGTCGCCGCCGTCACCATGGCATTCGCACTGAGCGGCACTCGGTACCCTGGGCGTCGAACGCTTCTTACATTGGCAGTCTGGGCGTGCGCTTTGGCGCCGTTTGCCTTGCGTTCATACGAGATTCTTCATGTCGCAACACCCTTCGGGTTGCCCTATCCCCATCATATCTACTGGGAATCGGGTGCGCGGGACATTTACTTGCATTTGACCGTTCCCAGCCGCGGAATCGGCTTTAACTACAACTTTACAGCGGCATCCGCGTTTGATGAGCCCTTCCACCCGTTCAGCAAGTACCAGCCGCGGCCTTCCGGGCGAGTGGACGTGTTCGTAAACATGGATAGAGGTGCAGCAGATTGGCAGCGGGCTGCGGCAGAGTACTCCCCAACATTTTCCAAACGACTCCACCTCTATTGTGAAAATGCTCTCCTGTTCCTGCTGGCGGATTCGTGGCCGGACGGTCATCTGGAGTTTGTCTGGGAAAATGCCGCCTACCACTTGCACTGGATGTGGTTGGCGATTGTGCTGGGAGCAGCGACTGGATCAGCCATATACATGTATCGAAACCGGAGCCTCCAATTAGTGCCGTGCCTAGCGGTTGTGTCGTTCCTGGTTCCGCTCTTCTCGAACGCCGGAGTAATGGAAGCGCGCTTTCGAAAGCCGCTGGAAGGCATTTTCATTTTGGCACTGTTCTGGCTTGCAGAACACCGGCGAAACGACAGCAAGACCCTGCAACGCGGAGAGGCGGAGCCGCGGAGGGAATAAGAAGTTTACGCGGATCGTCCGCTCCGATCCCGTACCGCTTATTGTCTACTACCGATCGCGCCTGCTTATTGTCTCCACCTGTGTTCCCGCCCCCGAAGTACGGACACGACGGGGAGCCCGTTCTCACTTCGCCGTGATCTTTAGATTGGAAAAGTAGCCCTCAGTACCGGGGCCAACCCACAATGCGACGCCGCCCTCGCGCGGCTCGAGCTTCAGATCGTTCACGATCAGACAGGGTTGCTCGGCCCCGTTCACGAAGAGCCGTGCCTTGCGGCCTTCGACTTCAATCTTGTATTTGGTCCAGACACCAGGCTCCAGGTCGACATACGACTCATATTTTTCCGGAGCTTCCTGCCGCGATCGCGCGAAGTCAAAATCGGGATACGAGCTGTATTGGGTGGAGTGATTTCGCCTCACCTGATCGTCGGCTCGTCCATTGGTTGGTCTCAGATAAATGTACTCATACTTTTCATCGCCCTGCAGCCGAAAGGCGATGCCAATGAACCCGCGAGCACCTTCCCCGGCGTTACTGGCCGGCTTGCCCGCCAAGTCTACTTCGATCGTGCCATCTCGAAACGATGCGTCTTTAACTACGGCATATGATCTCGCATTCGCGGCTCCGGGCGTGGCTATCACCTGCACCGCACTCCGGCCTTTGTAGCTCGCCTGGGCAATCGATACATTCTTTGCTACGAGTCGATCAACACTTTGAGGCATTAATGGAAGGCAAAGGAACGCCAACAAAGAAGCGGAAAGGCGCCTGATTGAATAGAACCACGCATTCATAGGAATACTCCAGTTCCGAGTTGCCACGAACATGATACGCAAGCAGACAAAATTCTTAGCTCTGCGCTTCCCTTGACCATTGACAGGAGTCTAAGCTATCGTCCTGTCGTTTATTGACAGGAGCCTTATGGGAAAGCCCACCGATCTGGTTCAGGGAACGCTCGATGTGCTGATTCTGAAGACTGTTGCTCTGCAGCCGATGCATGGATGGGGAATCGCGCAGCGCATCCGCCAACTTTCGAACGAGGTGCTCCAGGTGGGACAGGGTGCACTCTATCCGGCATTGCATCGGCTCGAGCAACAGGGATGGATCCAAGCGAAGTGGGGAGAATCGGAGAACAATCGCCGCGCCAAATACTATTCGCTCACACGCGACGGCGCCAAATATTTGAGGCAGCAACAGGCGCAGTGGAACCGTCTTTCGGGAGCGATTGATCTGGTGCTGGATGCGACGTAGCTGGGCTCGCCGCGCACAAATCCCGCTCAGAAAGGTGTGTATGCGCTGGTTGACCAAATTGCAATTGCGATTCCGAAGCATTTTTCAACGCGATGCCGTGGAGGGCGATCTCGATGACGAACTAACCTTCCACGTGGAGGCTCAGATCGCACAAAACGTCGCATCCGGCATGACGGGCGAGGAGGCCAGGTACTCCACTTTGCGCGGGATGGGCAGCGTGACGCAAGTCGCGGAGCAGTGTCGCGAGGCCCGCAACGTGGACCTGCTAGAAACGACATGGTATGACTTGCGTTTTGGAGCCCGCACTCTTGCCAAGAACCGGGCATTTACTGCTGTCGCTGTTCTGACCCTTGCCGTTGGTATCGGCTTCAACACCTTTTCGTTCAGCGCGGTGAACGCGCTGTTATTCGGCGGATTACCGGTCAAGGATCCCGATCGCCTGGTACTCGGCGAGGCCTTGCGTGAAGGTTTTGACCCAGGAGGCACTTCGCTGTTGGAGTACGCCGCCCTCCGCAACGAGCAAAAAGCTTTTGCAAGCAGCGCCCTGTCGATTGATCGCTCGTTTCTGCTGCGTGGGAACACGGAAGCCGAGGAGGTTCATGCGGCAGCCATTTCGCCTGCATTCTTTGAGACGCTCGGCACGGCGCCAATTCTCGGTCGCTCCCTATCGCTTGAGGAAAGCAGGGCGGGCGCGCCGGCGGTCGTGCTGCTTTCCTACGGCTTCTGGCAACGACGGTTTGGCGGCGATGCGAATGCCATAGGACAGTCGCTCGATCTCGATGGCCGTAGCTACACGATTATCGGTGTTATGCCGCGCGGCTTCGACTATCCAACGCTCACGCAGGCATGGGTTCCACTGGATCTCGATCCGGAAGCGGCACCGATGCCCCAGCGGATCACCCATGCATACATCTTCGTGGGACGATTGCAAAACGGAGTCTCGCGCCATCAGGCTGAGCAGGATGTCAGGGACGTAGCCGGCCGACTGGCGCGGCAGTTTCCCCAAACGGAACGCGGATGGAGCTACGGTTTGCTGACCATGCGCCAATGGTCAATCGGCGACGATGATGGGCGGGTGACCAGAGCCATTGTCGCGCTTGTGCTAGCGATCGGCTTGTTGCTCCTCATCTGTTGCGTGAACATCGCGAGCCTGCTCCTGGTTCGCGGCGTGATACGTGAGGGCGAGCTGGCAGTTCGCGCGGCGCTCGGCGCTTCGAGCCGGCGGATCGCGCAACAGTTGTTGACGGAAGGCGCGATGCTTTCCGTTTGCGGCGGCATTGTCGGGCTTCTGGTCGCCTGGGGCATGCGACCTCTCTTCCGCATGCTGAACCCGATTCAGCCGCATTCTTTCGGTCAGATTGTGAACGATTTCCGGATCGACGGCCGCGTATTGGCTTTCTGCCTCGGGGTTTCGATCCTGAGCGGGCTTATCTTCAGCCTACTGCCGACGTTGAAGCTTGTGAAGCTCCGCAATCTGTCTGCAATGCTGAGGCAACGCGAACAACGCGCCGCCGGCGTCGCAGCGCGTCGCGGTTGGCTGAGCGCTCTGGTTGTAGCGGAGATCGCCATTGCTGTGTCGCTGTCCTTTGGCGGCGCGCTTCTCACCAAGAGCTTCTACCGCCTCTCGGGGCTTTATCTGGGTTTTCGGCCGGAACACCTGCTGACGCTGCAGTTGCCCCTTTCGGTCACCGAATACCCGCAGCAGAGCCAGAAGATGGCTTTTCTCGATCGAGTTCTGGATCGCGTGCGTACACTGCCGGGGGTCGAATCGGCCGGGGTAACTACTTTCCTGCCGATGCAGGACTTCTCGTCCGACACTGTGTTCACCGTGGAAGGCCATCCTCCGCGCAATCGCTCCGATGTGCCAATTGCCGCCTTGCGCCACGTCAGCGCAGGATACGCCGAAACTCTCGGTCTCACTCTTCTGAACGGGCGCATGATCACCAACCAGGATCGCGCCGCTACGTTGCCTGTCGCCGTCATCAGTGAGGAGATGGCGCGCCAGTCCTTCGGTAATGAAGACCCGATTGGGAAACGCCTTCGCCGCGGCCGCCAGCAAGATACAAGTTATCCGTGGCTCGTCGTGGTTGGGGTGGTAAAGGACGCAAAGGAAGATCGCCTTAATTTTCGGATTGCTCGCCCGGTGTTGTACATCCCAAACACGCAACGAACGAACCCACCTTCCGGAACCTTAATGGGACTGGTCGTACGCACAACGTCCGAGCCATCGCTGACAATCAACGCAGTACGAGCATCCATTCACGACATCAATCCATTCCAGCCAGTGATCAAGGTCAGCAGCATGGAAGCAATGTTGAATTCCGTCCTCTCCGCCGACCGCTTCAGCGCGCGAGTGATGGCTATGCTGGCTGCCGTTGGCCTGTTCCTGGCTGCCATAGGGCTCTATGGTGTAATCGCTTACTCCGTGACACAACGCACAGGAGAAATCGGCCTGCGCATGGCCCTCGGAGCACAGCCTTGGAGCGTGATTGCGCTGATCGCACGCGAGAGCGGAATGCTGGGAGCGCTCGGTCTCGCGCTCTCGTTGCCACTCATATTCGCCGTGGCCAGGCTCCTCAAGAGCGTGCTCTTCTCTGTTAGCGCGGGCGATCCTGCGATCCTGCTTGGTATCATTTTGGGACTTATTCTCGTTACCCTCATCGCCAGCTTCGCACCGATAATGCGAGCCCTTAGGCTTGACCCCTTGAGGTCTCTGCGCTGCGAGTAACAGCCGGGTAACCCTTATGCGCTGGTGCTACAAATTGCCGCTGCGGCTGCACTCGCTGTTCCGCCGTCAAGAAGTAGAGCGCGAACTGGACGAGGAGATCGAATTTCATCTTCAATCCCTGATCGATCAATATCTCGCGCAGGGAATCAAGCCCGAAGCTGCTCGGCGAGCCGCTCTCCGCGAATTGGGTCACCTCGAGCCCGTGAAGGAGGAATGCCGCGAAATGCGCAACGTAAACTTCATCGAAAACGTTCTGCAAGACATCCACTTCGGCCTGCGCATGCTCCGGCGCAATCCTGGATTTTCAGCGCTGGCAATCCTTTGTCTCATATTGGGAATCGGCTCCAACGCAGCAGTCTTTAGCTGGGTCGAAGGCATCCTGCTCCATCCTTATCCTGCCGTCGCACATCAAGACCGCCTGCTCATGCTCGCTGCGACCCGGCGCGGCGACGCCGGTTACAACGGACTCTCCTGGCCCGACTTCCAGGATCTCCAGCGGAGCTGCACGTTATGCGATGCGGTGATTGCGGAAAAGATCGTTGGCGTCACGCTCAGCATCGGTGATAGGGCCGAGAGCGGCGCAGGCAGTGTCGTCTCGTCGAACTATTTTGATGCCTTGGATGTTCGTCCCATTCTCGGACGCAGCTTTCAGGCTGACGAAGATTTCGGGCGCAACGCCCATCCCGTTACCGTGATCAGTTATCAGCTATGGCAAAACCGGTTCCATGGCGATCCCAGCATTGTCGGCAAGACGCAGGTACTCAACGGGCTGCCGCACACCATCGTCGGCGTTGCTCCGAAAGGATTTTACGGGACCTTCATCGGGTACTCCTGGAAACTCTGGGTGCCGATCTCGATGCAGGAGAGATTCGAGCCCGGCGGCTACAAAATGGAGAATCGTGGCGCGCGCTGGATCGAGGGGTTCGTGCGCATGAAGCCTCGCGTGACAGCAGAGCAGGTCCAGGCCGAAGTGTCCGCCTTCGCCGAGCGGCTGGAAAAGAACTATCCCGCGACCAACCGCGGACAGGGGATCAAAGTACTGCCGTTATGGAAAGCTCCTTTTAACGGCGCATCTTTTATGCTTCCCACATTGGGCATGGCGCTGGGTATCGGAATGCTTGTGCTCCTGATCGTCTGCGCGAATGTCAGCAATCTGCTGCTGGTCAGGTTTTTCGCGCGACGCCACGAGATTACCGCCCGCCTTGCCCTTGGCGCCGGCCGCGGCCGCGTGCTGCAGCAGCTTTTAACTGAAGGATTGTTACTGTCCATTATCGGCGCAGGCGGCGGGGTTCTCCTCGCATACTGGTGTCGTAACCTTCTCAGCGTCTTGATACCGCCACGCAGCGGTCCTATCTTTCTGCCCGGGCAGATGGACTGGCGAGTGCTCGTACTGAGTGCGGGCGTGTGCCTCATCTCCACGGTGTTGTTCGCGCTGGTGCCGGTGCTCGAGAGCAGCAAGGTCGATCTCGCTTCGGCGCTTAAGTCCGAATCGGGAAGCGTGATTGGAGCGCGGGGAAGAGCGCGCATACGAGCCGGGCTGGTTGTCATTCAGGTGTCACTCAGCTTTGTGCTGCTGGTCGGAGCCGGTCTGGTAGTCCTAAGTCTCGAGAGGATTCGCACTGCAAGCCCGGGCTTTTCCATCGATGGCGTGTTGAATACAGCCGTCAATCTAATGGCCACCGGATACGACACGCAGCGCGCGAAGAACTTTCACGACGCCTTCATGGAGCGCGTGCAGGCGATTCCCGGAATCGAATCGGCTGCCTATGGACGCGTCATACCGTTGGGCTATCGCGACTATTCAGAAGCTCCAGTCGTGATCGAGGGATATCAGACCGCTCCCAACGAGCAGCCAACGCTAAACTACAACGAAGTTGGCCCGGCGTACTTTACCACTATGGGAATTCCGCTCATCTCCGGCCGCGAATTCACGCGCGCCGATAACGAAGCTTCCCCGCTGGTCGCGATCGTGAACGAAGCGATGGTCGCCCAGTACTGGCATGGTCAGGACCCCGTCGGCAAGCGCTTTCGCGCGAATGGACGATGGATGGAGGTGGTTGGCGTAGCCAAATTGTCGAAGTATCGCAGCATCCTGGAGACGCCCAAGGCATTCTTCTACATCCCCTTACGCCAGAATTTTGCACCCACGGTGGGCCTCAATCTGCGAACCAACCAACCCGCCGACACGATCGCCAGAGCCCTAGCCCGCGAAATGCACTCCCTCGATCCCGACCTCGCGCCGTACGAAGTAAGCACCATGCGCGAACGCGTCGAACGATCGACCTCGGCGCAGCACGCAGCAGTAATGCTGCTCAGCATCTTCGGTAGTCTGACTGTGCTCCTTGCCACGATTGGACTTTACGGAGTGCTCTCCTACGCAGTCTCGCAAAGCACGCGCGAACTGGGACTGAGGATGGCCCTGGGCGCACGCGCGTCCGATCTGCTGCGTATCGTGATATCTCAAGGGCTGTCGCTGACCGTCACCGGCGTCATCGTCGGCGCCACGATTGCATTGGCCGGAACACGCCTGCTCGGCTATCTCTTATATAACGTAAGCCCACGCGACCCGTTGGCCTTCGGATCGGCATTTGCAGTCATGATCATTGCTGCCTTAGCAGCCTGCTTCATGCCAGCCATGCGAGCGACGAGGACAGACCCGGTGCGGGCGTTGCGGCAATAGCGATACGCCTTCGAGTATCATTATGGTTTCACGGCGGTGAGGAGATGCAAAATCCCGTCCTCTTCTGCTCTGTGATCTGCGCGGCTGTTCTTTGCCCCAGTGGCCGTGATGCAGCTACCTCGTCCAAGTCCGATGCGCAAATGCATGGATTGCGCGGTCCGCAGCGCTCGGTGCATATACCCCGGAGGACTGAATCTCAGAGCATCGTGTGTTGCGGGCCTCTTGGACGGCAGGGCTACAGATGAAAATGTCCAGCGACGGGAAAGCTCCGTGAAGTGCTAATGGCTGGCCTTCCATTACTGATAGGCAGACCGACTGCACCATTCGCCGAGCATACTGTCCAAATCCCGGACACGTTCTAAAAATCGCACACTCAGCGATTTGACGGCATCCTACCTATTTGCCTTCAATATCAACCATTTACGGGCTCTTCCATGGCTGGTTTGCGGATTGCATACCACCAAAGTTGCATGCGGCGCGGAAACGGTAATCCTAGAACTGGAATCAGGCTGACGACGCTGGCGGCGTCGGTTGTCATCCTCGGCTTTTCCGGCTTCACTAAGGAGTTGCATGCGGAATCGAATCAGGCTGGCGCAAGGAACGCAGCTTTGCACATCAGCGTAGTGGTTATGCCGGTAGTTCAGGCTCTCAACATTCCTCAGCCGCAGCGGCAGCGGCAAAGCGGCCCGGTTACATACAACGTGCGTACAGAACCGATAGAGAAGAGATATGAGGTGCGCAGCCTGCCCGGAGGTATTACCGCACGCGATAAACAAGCTCCAGCGATTTTGGAGACTCTGGTACTTGTTCCCCAATAAATACAGTCCCCAAACCCTTCGTGGAGGAAGAGATGAATAGCTGTGAACTAGAGGCTGTGCTGGTGACTGCTGATCCTGTGGTGGTTGACTCGGTATCGGAGTCATTGGGAAAGCTGGGCATTACCCCGAACGTGTATGGGGACGCCCTGGCAGCGATGCAAACGCTGAATACTCAGAAGACAGATGCCTTCCTGGTGGATCGGGAACTGGATCCCGAATTCTCAATCTTAAAGGCGATGCGGCGCTCCACTTCTAGTCGCTCTGCCGTGGCATTTGCGATCTGCTCGCAGGAGTCCTCGACCAAAGAAGCCTTCAGCGTTGCCGATTTCGTTATGGACAAGCCGCTTGCTTCTCATCGAGTGCACCGAACCATGAAGGCGGCATACGGAATCATGTTGAAAGAACGCATGCGTTACTTTCGGCATTCTTTGCACACGGAAGCGACGGTGATCGACTCGACTTATCGCAGATTCATCGCGCAAACCAGTAACATCAGCCAGACCGGGATCGGACTGGAATGTGTCGCACCCCTGCTTGCGCGCCAGGTAGTGCAGCTTGAATTCGCTTTGCCGGACGATCAGGACAAGCTGAGCTGCAAAGCCCAGGTGATCTGGACAGCCGAAAACGGGAAAACCGGGCTCACCTTCACAGATATGAGCAGCAGTCAAACAGAGAGGCTGACGGAGTGGATCGAAAGCCAGTTTCTCCGCAGGGTGCATCCAGCGATAGCGCTTAGCAGCTCGCTGAGCTCAAACCATGCAATTGCCTGAATACGGTGAATGGAACGACCCGATTAGTACGCGCCGCAGTAAGCGAATTGAAACTGATGTGCTCATCGAAGTTCGAGGAGAAGATTTCGCTTATGCCGGAGAAACCGTCCGAGTCAGTCTGCACGGAGCGTTGATCCGAACATCCGCTCCACTGCAACTCGGCACTCCGGTCACTGTGTACGTGCATCGTACGGGCAAATCTGCACAGGCGCACATCGTGTCGGTGGTCCACGATACTGGTTCCCGCTATGGGATTGAACTCGACCATCCAAGCAACATTTGGGGCGTCACGGCGACGCCGGTAGATTGGAAGGTGTGCTGATCCACGGCATTTTCGGCAGCCTGTAAACCGAAAAGGCAGAGGCACCCCCGCTGCAGGCCATTGTAACTACTTCGCTGTTGCGGCTCTGGTAAAGTCTGGTTTCGGCGGTGTGCATACTAACTCGAACCAGCGACTGATGTAGACCTGGGCGTGGGCTTCTCCGCAGTAATGCCGGGCTCCTTCGGCATTCGCGGAGGCTGCGTTCCATCTTTGAATGGTGAGCTCTTGATCTCCGCATCGAATCACAAACCAGTGGAGAGGATTGGTGGTTGCTGTTCCGCAAACTTCACATCTGTATTCCCGTTGTGTGGTCATTGGTTTACTGTGGCTCTGGAGTCGGGGTACCGTCTCCTGCTTTCGCCTGAAGTTTCAGCCTAGGCAATCTTAAAGCAAAGCAGCCATTGTGCCAGTGGTGAAAGAACCGAGTTTTTCATCGGATTCGCATGGAGAAGATTAGGTCGCCGTATCGAGGTGGAAGGACTCGGTATATTGCTCAACGGGATAGCCTTTCGCTTTCCACGCGGCCAGGCCGCCACTTAGAAATTTGATCCGGGAAAAATTCAAGGACAGTGCACGGTGCAGAACTTCCTTGCTGGTTTTGTCGCTGGGGCATGTGCAGTAGACGACTGAGTCTTTGTCCTTAGGAATCAGCAACGGCTTTTCAAGCACTTCTTTTGGCGGAATCCGCCTCGCGCCCGGAATGATCTGGGCATTGGCCAGCAAATCAAGCGGTTGGCGAACATCAAAAACGAGGATCTCCCGATTTGAATTCATCCATTGGTGAAGCTCCTCGGCTGTGATTCTGTGCTGATCGAACTCGTCGCGGTCCCTCCTGCGTCTGATCCATATAACGAGCACAAAAAGAAATACGGCAGCGCCAAGAATTGTCAGAATGAGTCCCATGCTTGTACCTCGCTCCAAAGAATCCCATTAATCGGATCGCGCCCTCCGCCTTGCTAAGACTGCCGACAAAATGGCGACGACGAACAGGGTAGCGATGATCCCTTGCGAAGTCACGCAGTAGATGCACCAAACCCCGAGCTTTTTCCACTCGATCCAGGTCAGGCGCAAGGAAAACAACAGGCCAATGAGTGCCATGAGGGCCGTTGTCCGAGGCAAGCGCCCGGCGAAAGCGGCGAGGAGCGCGTATCCCACGCTGCCGACGAGCGCCACCGGAACGCCGCCCAGAGTAGCGTAGGGGCTGTGATTTACGATACCGCAGTCCCACTTGTCATTGATGCTGCAGGGTGAAGGTCTAGTGTTGTAGTGCTCGCAAACGGCAAGTCCCGACACAATGACGCCAGCGAGGCAGAGAACAACGATTACTGCCGTGAGCGTTGCCTTGATTGCAGAAGTCATTTGTCGGTTGTATCAGCACAGATGTTGGAGGCGTTTTGGGATCGACGCTGGATCACTGCAGGTTCTTATGAGCCTGAATTCCGCCCTCAATGGTTAGCGGAATTGGAACCATGCGTTCCACACGATGGTAGCCCATCCGATGGATAGCATACATAACCATCGTTTGCGCCGAGTTCACGATGACTGCGAGCCCTATCTGTCCTCCCCAACCCTGGTTGACAAATGGGCGAGCAATGGGATTTCCCTCTGCATCGGAGCAGACCCAGGACAGCTCAGCGGGGTGAGTGCGCCAACAATTCTTGAGCCTCCTCTGCGTGGTGACGGCGTCGGCGGTCTGGGCGAGGAGGCCGGCTGTCATCAAAGCAATGTTGAACCGATCGAAAAATTTGTGAGTCGGATTTCCGCTGGGACGTTCAAAAAAGGCCTCTTTGCCGAAGCGATAGGAGGCGCCCAGACTGCTCTGAAGGTCGTGCGTGATCGGGCGCACATACCCGGATGTGCTTGTAGGCCGTACCAGGGTATCGCCCAATTCTGCGCTAAGTGTGACCCGGGGACTCAACGTGTATTCAATTCCGCCGGTAAGGCCGAAAGCGAAGAAGTTTCGCCTGCCATAAGTAAATTTGAGATCTGTAAATGAGGTCGGCGGGAAGTTGATGAAGTGCAAATCGGTTTGAGCATGGCTCCAGCTCACGAATCCGGGGCGCGCCTTTGTAAAGAATGTAAACCGCCGACCCCGTATGCTCGCTCTCGGCCCAATCTGAGCCTCGTTCAGCCGGCCTCCGTAGGTCCCGCTGGGGAACGGCGTCGAGGAAGGAGACCAGGCTAGCGCGGCGTCAATCGCGAAGTGCTGATTCAAATTGAAAGTAAACTCCGGCCCGATCATCCATTTCGTTGCTGGACACCCGCTGCAACCTGCGGTATGTCCTTCGATTCGGAGAGTCGTGGTCTGCGAAGTGAGTTCAAAACGCCGATAGCTTTGCGCATAGGACGACACTGAAGCGATTACAAGGACGACGAAAAGGGCGAGGGAAGGAATTGTCGGCATTCCGAAAATGAGAATCCGTTTCCGCTCTCGGAGTAACTCGGATTTTGGAAAAAAGTTTCGGAAAATGAAAACCGACTAGATCGAATTAACCAGCGCCAGGGTGAACCCGTCGTACCCTTTGCTTCCGACTGTCTGAATAGTTGTGGCGGTCACACGTTTCTCGCTAGCCAGCATTTCGTTCAGGCGGCGAACGCCTTGGACGTCTTCGTCGCGACTGTCTGCCTCGATCACCGCACCCTTGCGAACCACGTTGTCCACGATAATCAGGCTGCTGGGGCGCGAGAGCTTGAGCGACCAATGGAAGTACTCTGGGATGCTGGCTTTGTCGGCATCGATGAAGGTCAGATCGAACGGGCCCCTCGCCTCGGCAACCAGCTTAGGCAGCGTGTCGATGGCGCGCCCAAGTCGGATTTCCACTTTCTTTATGAGTCCCGCACGTTCGATGCTGCTGCGCGCAACTTCAGCATGCTTCGGATTCAGCTCCAGGCTGACGAGGCGGCCGTCTTCTGGGAGCGCTCGCGCCAGCCAGATAGTGCTGTAGCCGCCAAGCGTTCCAATCTCCAGGATTCGGCGGGCCTGCACCAAGCGTGCGAATATCTGCAGCAGCTTGCCCTGGTTCGGGGTTACCGCGATCGCGGGGAGTTCCGCCTTGACGCTCGCTTCGATTGCTGCATCGAGAGCCGCGTCCGAAAGTACGACGGTTTGACTTATGTAATCGTCGACTGCAGTCCATTGCTCCTGATTCATGTATTCATTTCAACACAAAAAATCTTCGACTCCGAATTCCTGGGCTTTTCCTATTAACTTTCTGAGTTGCGCAGAAATTGGCAGTAACTGCTTTGCCGATTGGGAGATAGGAAAAATTCCACAGAATTCCCTCTCAGTTCCCTGCTGGAACGAAAACTGCAAATTTGGGCAAAATTCGATGATTTCGCAGCCGAATTCGCAAACAACACTGTTCTTGCTTCTGTTTTGTCGATATTTGGAGTTATCTCAAGGCTACCGTGTTTGTTGGTGTCCATGCGGGACAGGTCTTGGCAACTTCATCTTCAAGTTAACGGCAAGCTCGGGAGGTCTCCTAGGGTTATTCGGTAACGGAAATCTAGCCCCTCAACAAATCCTGCATGTCATCAATCTTGTCCGACATCATATTCAGCTTGCGTGCCAAGCCCTGAATCTGGAATTCGGACCGTCGATTCACTTCAAAGTCCAGTTCGCTGCGCACCCTGTCCTTCACGTCTTGCCGGTTCTGACTCATCATGATGATCGGCGCCTGGATCGCCGCCAGCATGGAGAGGAAGAGATTAAGAAGAATGAAGGGATAGGGATCCCAGGCTTCGCGCCCAAGAACAACGTTGAACATCGTATAGATAATGAGCAGCACACCGCAGGTGATGATGAACTTCCACGATCCACCGAACCGGGCAACGTTATCGGCGACTACTTCGCCAAACGTAGTCTTTTCCTCGATCAACTCGTTGGGATTGCGCGCGGCACGCAGGCGGACGAGTTCCTGCGAGCTATGAAACTGGCGGCCTAGCACCGTAAGCATATCCATTCCGGAGTGAGGCTTCCGTTCCAGCAAGACGGCTATGTCCTTGCGGTCTACTTCTATGCATACCGAGAGCTCAACGGCAATTGCGTAGCTTTTGTGGTGCGAGCCGTCGAGCATGGAGGCAAAGCCAAAGAACTCGCCTTGGGCGGGCTCATCGATCACGACCTCCTGGTCGTCCTGATCGAGGGTGGCCACTCGAACCTTTCCCGAAACGAGAATGTAACCGCGGCCACCTTCATCGCCAATCTTGTAGATTCGCTGCCGCGATACAAACTGTTTCATCTCGACCTGGCTTGCCAGAACTGCTGCCTCATCATCGTCCAAAAGGGCGAACAGTGGAACGTTTCTCAACAGCTCTCGATCACAGGACATGATCACCTCACCACTTCAAGATAAGCAGTAACTATGAATTGTCTCTAAACAAAAGAGAAGCCCCGGTTACGACCGGGGCTTGAACTCGGAAACCTTGTATTCTGTCCCAAACACAAGACGCGCTTTAGGCCTGAAATCCGAATGTCATCTTGATCCCAGCGACTTCGACGATGTCTCCATCGGCCAGAGCTCGTTGGCCGGAGATTTCTTCATCATTGATCTTTAGTTTTATGCGTTTTTCTGAGGCTGCGATGAAGTAACCGTTCTCTCGCTTCGAGATCAGAGCAGCCATTTTTGGAGCAAACCATCCTTTGAGCTTGATGGTCGCCATATCGGATCTCCCAATCACCGTCATCTTGCTGGTGAGTACATATTGCGTCTCGTCGGTCTTTCCACTCAGGATGATAAGCGTTCCAACTTTCTCAGCTGCAGACAAGCTCGAATACTGGCGCGTAGGACTTGGTCCCGGTTCACCGATTGTGGCTTGTGCTTGAACGTTTGAGAGACGCTCTTTCATTCCTTTTGTATCGAGCATTACCGTGGGATCGAGTTTCGGCATCGGGGCGGCGGAAGGCGCAATAGCGACAGACTTCCCAGAACGATCCTCCCGAAAGTCCTCCTTGAAAGACAGAATGTGTTTTCCGATCAGCACGTTGTCCCCGTCTTTCAGAGCGCGACGGTTGACCCGAGCATTATTGACGTATGTCCCATTCAGGGAATTATTGTCTTCGATAACGAACTTATCGTTATCCCAATAGATTTTTGCGTGATGACCGGAGACGGCGAGATTATCGACTTGGATCACATTGTCCGGAAGACGGCCGATGGTCGTAACTCCCTGGGAGAGTGGAATCTCTTTCAGCACCGCTTGCTCGAACTTTAGGAAGAGTTTTGCCATGATTGCCCTCCGCCGAGCAGGAAGTTGAGGAATCTCTGGTACCACGGCACTTCAACCACTCGCAGCAGCAGACAAGTAATGTTATCGTCCCCACCTTTTTCTTTGGCTGCTTTGATCAAATCTTCGCATGCCGTATCAAGAGAAGGCGAGTTCTCAAGGATCGTTTTGATCACATTCTCCTTTACCAGTTTGGTAAGGCCATCAGTAGCGAGAAGGTAGACATCGCCACGCAGAGCAATTAGCTCCTGAATGTCGGGCTCTACCGCCTCCTCCGAACCAAGCGCCCGGATGATGATGTTCTGCATTTCGGACTTCTCGGCTTCTTCCATGCTGATCAAGCCACGCCGCACCTGCTCCATCACAAGCGAATGATCTTGGGTGAGCTGCTCAAGCACGCCGTTACGAAGCCGGTAGATGCGGCTATCACCTGCGTGAGCGATGGTGAGAAAGTTTTCCTGAAGGAGGGCTGCAACGACGGTTGATCCCATTCCCTGCTGCGATTCCTTAGCTTGTCCAGCTTCGTAGATCGCAGCATTTGCCCGCCGGATCGCATTCAAAAGCTGCCGGCCCGCAGCTGACATATCGGCGGGCGCCTCGCCGAATTCCGGATAATTACCGGTGTCTTTGCCTTCTCGAAAATAACCGAGCATGAGGTCGACACCCATCTTGCTGGCGACTTCGCCAGCAAGGGCGCCGCCCATGCCATCGCAAACAACGTAGAGGCACACTCGCTGATCCCAGCCGAGGTTATCCTCATTGTTCCTGCGGATACACCCAATGTCGGTCTTGCCGGATATTTCAGCCGCCAGGCTCATGCGAGCGTCGAGGGATCTCCTTTTCTACCGTGAACTTCGAATTTGGGTTTTGAGATCGTTACAGCCGCTGTTGCGCCCCATCATTTAAGCATTGCTGCGACTGCCGGGGATAGCCAAAGAATTTCCGCCGCAAACTCCACCGGTGGCGCCCGCTATGCCGCCTTCGCGCTGTAACTTGCACGATAACTCTGCCACACCAGCGAGTGGAAATTTTTCACCGGAAGACTGGAATTTCAGCAGTTTATGAGTCTTGTAGCTCGCGGATTTTACTGAGGAATTTGAACAAGACGCAAGGGAAATCGCTGCTGAGAGCATTACCGATCAATCATCGCTTCGAAGGAGACCTAGGGAATCCTGATTCGTCAGGCGACATACGCTTTTGCTTCCTCAACTGTTTTGCTTAGGGTTTATCCTGTTTCGCTCCTGAAAGGGTAAGCCTGATGCGATTTGCTTCTCTGCTTCTGTTCTGTTCTCCGGTTCTGGCTCAAACACCGGCTCCGGATGTGAAGGCCTATATCAAGTACGACCAACCCGTAATTGTGCTAAACCACGTCAGTGTGATCGATGGAACTGGGTCACCTGTGAAAAATGACCAGATGTTGGTGATCTCAGGCGGAAAAATCCAAAGTATTTCCGCTGCGAACGAAAAGACTCCAGCAGGGGCGCAGGTGCTCGATCTCACTGGCGATAGCCTGCTACCAGGGCTTGTTGGAATGCATGATCATATGTACTTTCCCGCGCCCGGCAGGAACCTGCCAATGTATCCCGAGCACGCTTGGAGCTTTCCGCGCCTATATCTTGCCGGAGGAGTGACGACGATCCGAACCACCGGTTCGGTGGAACCGTATACGGACCTTCAACTCAAAAAGGACATCGACTCAGGCAAGAGTCCTGGGCCCAAGATGCATGTCACCGGTCCGTATTTGGAAGGCAAGGGCGCATACACTCCGCAGATGCACGAACTTCAGGACGCGGACGACTCACGCCGCACAGTGAATTACTGGATCGATGAAGGCGTGACTAGTTTCAAGGCCTATATGAACATCACGCACGACCAACTTCAGGCCGCCGTTGAAGAAGCACATAAACGCAAGCTGAAGGTAACAGGGCATCTCTGTTCCATTGGCTTCCGTGAAGCCGCAACTATCGGCATTGACGATCTGGAACATGGGATCGTCGTCGACTCGGAATTTGCGCCCGGCAAGCAGCCCGATAAGTGCCCCCCGCAAAAAGATATTCGTGACACGCTACTGAAGCTCGACATCGGTAGCGAGCAGGTCCAATCGATGATCAAAGACTTGGTGTCGAGCCACGTAGCGATGACTTCAACTCTTCCGGTGTTTGAAGGCTTCGTCCCTAATCGGCCGCCATTACGTCAGGGAAATTTAGATGCCATGCTGCCTGAAGCCCGCGAGCAATATCTTGCCACGCGAAACAACATGGCAAAGAACGCCGCTCAATCTCCCTGGCCTGTGTTGTTCAAAAAGGAGATGGAATTTGAATACGCCTTTGCGAAAGCGGGAGGACTGCTGCTGTCTGGGCTGGATCCGACGGGTAATGGTGCCGTTGTGGCAGGCTATGGAGACCAACGCGAAGTAGAACTGCTCGTCGAAGCTGGATTCGCTCCTCTCGAAGCGATTCGAATCGCAACGTACAATGGCGCCCAGTATTTGGGCGAATTGGACCATATTGGAACACTCGCGGCAGGCAAGCAAGCCGACATCGTGGTTGTGAAAGGCGACCCTTCAAGCAAGATTTCAGATATCGAGAACGTCGAAGTCGTGTTCAAAGATGGAGTAGGTTACGATCCAGCAAAGCTGGTCAAGGATGCGAACGGTTTCGTCGGTTTAAAGTAGATTCATACGACGCGCGGCGAACAACCAAAGCTAACCACGAAGGAGCCGGAATTAACCAACACAAGTTGCTGTAGCTTCGTCCTTCCTGGTTTCATCCCACTTTCGGCTGCCTCGGCACTGAAGAGCTCCTACCCAGAACGTCCGTGACCTTGATCTTCCATCTTGGTCTTGGCATTGACTCGGGCAGTAATCTCATTCCGCACTTCCCACAACTCTTTATAGAGCACGTGCTCTTGCCGTTGTCTGAGAATCTCTACCGGCCGACCGGTTGTGCCGAGAACGTCGCCGCCGATGATTCGATGTGCAAGCTTCAGGTGATGAAAACGAAAAAGCTGAACGCGCTCGTCGAAATCGAGTAACTTCTCGGCTACCTCGTGAAGCCCCAGAAATTCGTCACTGCGCCTGTAGAGTTGCTCAACGGTCATTCCCGCCCTATCAAGCTGATCGAAAAATGATTGTCCCAATCTGGGCGCCAAATGTAGTAGGGAAAGAAAACCCGGAGAATCCAAGCCGCTGCCGTGACCGAGTCCGGCGCGGATGAGGTGGTATTCATACGGCGTGAGCGTCTCGAGAATGTTCAGCAGGTCGATGACGCGATCAAGCATGCGAAAGGATCTGTCCATCAGCTTGACTGCTCGAACGTAATCCCCTGCCCCGATCGCCTCACTCGACCGTTCCAACTCATTCGCGGCACCTTTCAGCAGCAACTCCGATGCCTGGTGCACGACCTGAAACATCAGCTCATCGGGATGCGAGCGCTGCTCCGGCGACTTCTGCAGTGCGAGTAACTCGTCGGTCCGAAGATAACGTTCGTAATCCGTAGCCCCCGCGCCAGGCAGGACCGGTTGTGTCATCTCGCGATTTTGAGGAACTAGTGGTTGCTGTGTACGGAGCTTTTGCTTCGTCTGCCGCTTCCGACTCAATCGACGATCTCTCCATCGCGCATGTGGATCGTGCGGTCGCCGATTGCCGCTGCCTCAGGATTATGGGTGATCATTAGCACCGTCTGCCCAAGCTCTTTGTTGGACTGCCGCAGCATGTTCAGCACGACATTAGAGTTCTTGGTATCAAGATTTCCAGTAGGCTCGTCCGCAAGAATGAGCGCTGGATGATTGATGAGAGCTCGCGCAAGAGCGACACGCTGCTGCTCGCCGCCGGAAAGTTCGCTCGGACGATGATGGAGCCTTCCTTTTAGCCCGAGCAGTTCTACGATCTTATCGAAATATTCGCGGTCCATTTGACCATTCTTGCCACCGATCTCGTGTGCAATCGCAATGTTTGTCATCGCGTCGAGCGTTGGCAGAAGATTGAATTTCTGGAAGACAAATCCGATTCGGCTTTTGCGCAAAGCGGTGCGCTTCGCATCGGATAGCTGCGCGAAATCGACGCTATCGATCAGCACGCGGCCGCTGGTTGCGCGAGTAAGCCCACCGAGAATATAGAACAGCGTAGATTTGCCGCTTCCTGAAGGACCTACAATGCTGACAAATTGGCCGCGCTCGACATTGAAGCTTACTCCGCGCAACGCTGGAACTTCGACCTTCCCTACGTGGTAGACCTTACTGACGTTGTCTGCCTGAATAATATGCGGCATGCAAACTTTCAGTCTACACGACGGGAAAGATAGAGACTCGGCGATGCTGCGTCTCTACTGATACCTGGGTCGTGCATATTTTTTCAGTCAGCCGGCGGCGATTTGATTGCCCGAGTTCGTGTGCGTCGCGGCAAATTCCGCAGTGAGCGTCTTCTTCGGTCCACGCTTCTTCACAAGCATAATGCGAATGCGCTCGAGCAGGTCCATCGGCGGGTAAGAACCCTTAGGCAGAAAGATATCCGCGCAAGTTCCTTTTTCATACATCTTCACTTTCCCGCTGAAGAGGATCATCGGTGTTTCAGGCGCAAGTTCTTTAAGAACCCGGACGACCTCCGCGCCATCCATCTCGGGCATGACTAAATCAGTAAGAACCAGGTCGATGGCGCCAGAGTGTTGAAACATCTCGATCGCTTCGCGGCCGCTGCTCGCAGTGAGCACACGGTACCCGCGCGTCTCCAGCATGAATTTTCGAATGGAGAGAGATTGTTCGTTGTCGTCGATGCAGAGAATAACTTTTTTCGGTCGCATGATTACCGTACGTTTCCATCCGCAACATTGCGGAGGGTAGCGGAAGGTCAGTCGCAAAACTCGGAGTAGGCGCAGGAATGGACCCGAAGAAGAGGCGCAGCATCGTTCTTAAGATGCGCGACGCTCAGCTCAACATTCACAGCGCCCGAACCCGCGTTCAGGACGGCCTGCCTGTTCTAGATTTTCTTTTCGAAAGGGCGATCATTTCGTGAGAAGCGTTTTTGCATCCTACGGCTGAGTGGTCGCTCGTGTAAAGTGCCTTGGCCGCTAATCGAGATTTTTTTTTGGCAAGAAACTGACAGGAAAAAATCGCTCAAAAAATGCCGGAAAATTGAGAGGAACAGAATTAGGCAGGCTAGATCCAAATCTCTCCGCGCGCGACTTCCACACAATATCCACCGACGTGTACGTTGACCACTCTGTCACCGGACTTTTCTGCCCGCACATAAATGCGACTCGGACGGTGCACTTCGATTCCCTGCTCAATGATCGCCGTCTCTCCGCGCTCGATGACTCCGTGCATTGCCATCCACGCTGCACAACATCCTGCTGCTGATCCAGTCGCCGGATCATCTCCGTTATAAAAAGGCATGCGCGCATGCAGCTTTGCCTGCGGATCTACGGTCTCTGCAGTGACAAAGTAGAACAAGCCTCCATCGCCACGTTCACGGTACTGGGCCAACTTGCTCCAAGGCCCCACTTTGCGAATGGCGTCTAGTGAAATGACAGGAACGATGATGAAGGGCAGTCCCGTTGTGAATGTCTGCACTGGAAGATCCGGTGCGATTTCATTGAGTGACAGGCCCGCTGCGCGTGCAATCTGTTCCTTGTCGTGTACCACTCCGGCCTCAGGATCGCGTTGACGCATCTCGCCGAATGATTTCTCGGAGTTCTCCTGGCGGAAGCGCACTGGAATTTTTCCAACTTTCAGATCGAGCCATATCTCGTTGGTGCCACCGAAGCGATGTAAATAGTAGGCCGTACCTAATGTCGGATGCCCGGCAAATGGAAGCTCCTCCTGAACTGTAAAAATGCGCACGCGTGTGCCGTCGCGGCGCTCCTCTTCAACTTCGCGAGGCAGAATGAACGTCGTCTCGGAAAGATTCGTCTCGCGCGCGAGCGCCTGCATCTCGCCCGTCGACAATCCACGAGCATCGGTGAAGATCGCAAGCTGATTGCCTTCCAAGGGCCGGTCAGTAAACACATCCATGAATACATATGGCAAACGACGGCGAGTGACACTAATCATATGGTTATCTTAATTGCAGCGTTGGATGAGATAGGATTGCAGAACGCAGCACGCTGAGTCTAGACGGTGATGAAGTCCAGCACGGACCGCAATTACGCATGTTCCGGGACAAGCATTGAGAAAATTGCCTAGTTTTTGATGAATCGCGATACAATCCTGAGAATCGAATTATGAGGATGAACTTCCCGGTCACGTGTTGCGTTTGCTGTTGTCAACCCATGCGGCCTAATTGCTGACCGGGAACTCGCGCAAGTTCTCTCAAACCCACCCGGCAGCGCCGGGTGGGTTTTTAATTTTCAGGTAAAACTAGAGGAGATTCTATGAGCACAGACACAACTGCTTCTCGCATTCCAAGAATCAACGAGCCGGCTCCGGAGATCGTTGCTAAGTCAACGCACGGCGTGATTCGTCTTACTGACTACACCGCAAAGGGTAAGTGGGTGATGCTGTTCTCCCATCCTGCAGATTTCACTCCGGTGTGCACAACTGAGTTCGTTGAGTTCGGACGCCGTCACGCAGAGTTCGAACGCCTCAACGTGCAACCTGTGGGAGTCGCCGTAGACAGTATCTACGCGCACATCGCGTGGATTCGTAACATCGAAGACAAATTCAAAGTGAAAGTCCAGTTCCCCCTGATCGCTGACCTGGATCAGAAAGTCGCACAAGCTTTCGGCATGGTGCACGAAGCAGTCAGCGATACGGCGGCGGTTCGTGCCGTCTTCTTCATCGACCCGAAGAACACGATTCGCGCTTTGCTGTACTATCCCCTGAACCTCGGCCGTAACGTAGACGAACTCCTTCGTGTCTTCGAAGCGTTGCAGACGGCAGACCAGAACGCTTGCGCCTTACCGGCAAATTGGAAACCGGGAGATGCCGTGATCGTTCCTGCCCCGATTACTCAAGCCGACGCCGAAAGACGTGTCCAATCGAACGGCACCGGTGTCGACGTCACAGACTGGTATTTCACGAAGAAGAAGTTAGCGGCAGCAGCAGCGGACTGACATCAAGTTCGTGGCCGCAGATCAGCGTTCAGGAGCTTATTGCTGATCGCTAATTGCTTGTAGCTGCTTTTCAAGCACCGGTCGCCAAGTGGCTAAGGCACGAGCCTGCAAAGCTCGCATCGCCGGTTCAACTCCGGCCCGGTGCTCCAGATTCGAGCCGAAAGAGACGCAGCATGCTGCGTCTCTTTTCCTGTTAGCGAAAACTTGGCGCAGGGATCTGGCGGAAGCGTGTGCGAGTCGAATCCGCGCATAAACGTTAACTCAACAACTTACAGCGCAGCAGATGGCATGAAATACACCGTTTTAGATGTAAGGCAGCGTGAACGGCACGGAAACAGCACGGGAAAAGTGGAACGCAGTTTCAAATGCAAGTCAGCGGATGACATCAGAAACCTTAGGAATCATGCCTAAACGGATAAACGGAGCGCGGATAGAGCGCACCGTTCTCCGGAAGAACGGTAGGGGTAAAATCCTCCTACTCGACCGCCATGACCAATCCCAAAGAAGACCTCCTCCGAGAACGAAAGACTGTGGTCGTTTTCGACATTTGCTCCTCAACAACGATTCTCGAAGACCTCAAAGAAAGCGATAACCAACAACAATGGCGAAACCTGCTGATAGGGCTGAAGAATTTCCTAGTTGAGGAACGCGAAGGCTATGTGCCCTTCGACCTTTACAAATTTGCCTGCGGCTTGTGTGAGTCCTCGTCAATGCGCGTTGTGACGAATCGGAGATACATGACGTAATTTGGTAGGCTTCAGGCCACGGAGTCAGATACCGGCTTGTCACACTTGAAGTGCCTCATCTGCTGCTTTGATGAGCGCAATTCCAGTCGCTTCAGCGACCTTTCGGTATATCTCCTGTTGACCGTCAGGAATGTCATACTCCTGCCCGATTGTTTCCTTGCAATGGCTCATGTCTTTGAATTTCGCGTCTACGATTCCGCTTCGGTGACCTATGAGGTTGCGAAGCAAGCTTCTCATCGATCATTTGATTCGGCACGGGCAGATTCTCCGGAATCAGGCGATTGCTAAGACTGCGAAATTTGGCGGCTATGTTGGCTTTGCGAGAACTGCTGCGCATTTGATTCCATAAAACTTACGCCTATCATATGACCTGACAGGCGTGAGTCTAATCTTCAAGACCTTCTTTGATGCTTTTGGAATCGACCAGGGACTGGATCAACTCGTCCCGAAGATCCGAGCCAACTCTGTCAGGTGAGATTTCCTGGGAACACTTCAGTAATCCAAGCACAATTTCTGAGTTTGTTTCGACCTGGAGTTTGAGCGCCTGCCGAAACGCGTCTTGGGCCAAACTTGCAGAATCCTGAACATTTAGCAGGAACCAGCCTAGCTCCACATGCGCCTCCACAAAGCCAGGTTCAAGCTTGATCGCACGTCTAAGAATTTCTTCGACTTCCTCAGGGGTTCCCTCGTCTCCTAGCTGCAAGAGTCTTGCTTCCCAGACAAGCAGTTCCGATGTTGGCTCTCCTGACAGCTCAGCTTTGCGGATCACATCCAAGGCCGATGCATACTCATTCTGCTGCATAAGGACATTGATCGAGTCTCTCAACTTCTGATTCACTTTGGCCTTTTTTGGGACAATCGCTCTGCATTTTCTATCAGCTTCTTCATTTGTGCTGCCTTTCTGTCCCCACCTTTCGCGAGTTCTTTTAGTTCTCCTAAAGTCTTGTCGCCGTATTCTGAATGATACGACTTTGATCGTTTTGCGGAACCAGAGATCTGCTCGTCGGCTTTTTTGCTGTCTCTTGCTTTTTCGGCGTCCTGTTTTGCCTTGCTTTCCTTGTCTCCTTTTTTGTCTTGGTTGTTTCCAGAATTGGCCGGAGGCGAGGCAGACTTCGTGTCCTCGGCGGGGACAGCTGGAGGGGTCGATGCCTTACGATCCTTACTGAAAAATAGCTGGTATTCGACTGCAATCACCAACTGCGTAAAAAGCATTGCTTTCTGGAGGTAATCAGTGTGCTCCCACTTGCATTTGTAATAGCATTCGTTTGGAGTCCTCAGCATTAGGTGTCCATCTAGATCATTTAGACCTATAGGGTTGTTGCGAACATACGTGTAAAGATTTAGGGTTTGCGGATCTTCCAAGTCTGCGTAAGGAATTGGGTCTGGATCTTCACTCCAGTCCGGGCTCATCCAACGTCCCATTGAAGCAGCGTAATATCTAGCTCCGAAGTAATCCAGATTGGACTCGGTGTCTCGTTCCTTCCCCGTAAACTTGTAGTGATTCGACGCATTGCTAGGTGAGCACGAAACTTCCTGCCCGAAGGGAGCATAGATGCAATTAGAGACGGTACTGCCTACCGAGTCAGTCATTAGGCGCGTGCTCTCAAGATGATCCGCGTGATAGTACTGATTACTCGCAATTGCCGAAGACGTGCTCTTGGCGATTAGCTTGCCATCCGCAAAAATGTAGTCGGTCCATCCAACCGCGTTTTTTTCAGCTATCACTTGCCCATTTAAGTAAAGGTATTCTGTAAACGAACCACCGACGTCTTTTCTGACTCGTTCTCCATCTGGTCCGTACGTGTAGGTCGCTCCGCCGCCGTCTATAGTCTTCACCCGGCTCTCGGCGTCATAAGCGTAGCTGTGCGCACCGTCCCACTGGAGGTTTCCCGCCGCGTCATAATTCCAACCTGAAAGACGATTGTTTTGGTCAAAAGCATTCTGGAAGCCCCATGTTCCAGAGGAATTCATATTCCCATATTGGTCGTAAGACAAGGATACGTTGAATCCGCCGTCACTCTGAGAGCCATTAAGAATCCGATTGAGCTGATCGTAGCTGAAAGACTGGGTCTTTGCGCTCGTGAGGTTATCGATAATGCTCATCACATTACCGTTGTTGCCGTTTCCGTGGCTCGCATCGGGATACGTGTAGCTCTTGTTGAATAACACTTGGCTGTTATTTGTGTTCGTTTGGAGGATCGCGCTCGCCTGCAAGCGATTGTTAAAGCTCACGGTCTCTTGGACACCGTTGCCATACGTTCCAAGACGGAAGGAACCAGCAGGCCAATAAGCCCAAGCGCTTGGAGAAAGTGTGGCTGTGAAATACGGAGAATTCACTGTCGAACCGCCATAACTGTCGTAATTGACAAGGCTGCCATAACTGTCGTAATTGACAAGGCTGCCATAACTGTCGTAATTGACAAGGCTGAGGCGATTTGCGCCGTTGTCATGACGGAAGGTGACTTTCCGGCCACTCGGATACGTGAGCGACTTCATATTTCCGGCCAAATCGTATTCCGCAGTGATGTGCGTTGTGTAGTCACACGCGCTGGGGATACACCAAGTCTCACCTATGATCCTTCCCATCTTGTCGTAGGAGGGATCAAAGGCATCATTCACGTCGTTCGATGCATGTGTAAGGCGACCAACGGAATAACCGTGGTTTGCCGCGTCGTAGTAAAACTCGCGGCTCGCAGAACCATCTGAATACGTCTTGATCGTCAGACGATTGATCGCGTCATAACCATAGTTCACAGTCATTCCGCGTGCATCCGTCTTGTGCAACAAGTTGCCGTCAGCGTCATATCCATTAATGCAGGTGGCGCTTGACCAAATGCCGTAACAAATCGTGCCGGACTCTCCATTTGCGGCGGTAATTAATTCCGAAAGCGAATCGTAGGTAAACGTACGAGGAGTTCGCGCAGTTTGTGTACCATCCCCCACTTGATTGACCGACTTCAGATTGACATCAGAACAACGATGAACGTGTATGGGGACGTGGTCACGGACGAAATGTCCACGGCTCATAGCAAAGTAGTGGCTTTAGCTCTCAACGGCACGAAAACGGCACGCAAGCCTAGCTAAGTTGTTGAAATTGGCGGAAGCGTGTGCGAGTCGAACACACCCCTGCCAGGTCGAGCCTGACAAGCGCCGGTTTTGAAGACCGGGAGGATCACCGGATCCCATTCGCTTCCGCACTTTCCTTCAACAATATCAGGTCATGAATACGTGAGCGCGTCTACAAGCTATTCGTATCGCAGCGCCACCATGGGATCGACGTTCACGGCCCGGCGAGCGGGCAGAAATGCTGCGAACATCGCAACCACGAGAAGAAGGAGCGCACTGAGGATGAACACACGAACGTCGTGCGTCGTAAGCCCATAAATCATGGTCTTGATCAGACGCGAAGCGAACCACGTAATCGCCACACCTGCTGCGATTCCGATCAGTACCATTTGACTTGTTTCGCCCAGGATCAATCCCAGAATGCTTCTCCGATCGGCGCCCAGCGCCATGCGGATGCCGATTTCGCCAGTGCGTTTCGTTACTCTGTACGCAAGCAAGCCGTAAAGACCAATCGCGGAAAGGGTGAGCGCCAGGAGGCCGAAGAAACTGGATAGTGTGGCCATGAGGCGGGGTGTCGAAAGATTGCTTTGCACTTGCATAGCCATGCTAGTGACATCGAACACAGGAAGGTTGGGATCGATTCGGCGAACAACAGCTCGAAGATCGTTCGCGACCTGCTCTGGCTTGCCATTGGTACGAATGGCCACGGTTTCTTCCGAACCGAAGTCTTTCGTCTTGACTTGCAATAGCGGAGTAAAGATCGCCTCCTGTTTTTCGTCCTGTACATCGAAGTAATGCGCATTGCGGGCGACGCCTACGATCTCCGCAGGTTCTTCATCGGGTCCGAATGTGATCTTTTGGCCAATGGGATCTTTGCCGCGTAGATAATGAGAGGCCATCGCTTCATTGATAATTGCGACTGGCTGCGCACTTACATTGTCAGCTTCGCCGAAATCACGACCTTTGACTACCGGCATTCGCAAAGTTTCAAAGATATGTGGGCCTACTCCGTAGGTAAGAATCCAGGAATTAGAACTGTCTTCTCCCGGCTGCGGCACATATCCAACTACCTTTGCTCCAGTGAGATGAGCTCGGCCGGCGAACAACCGGTTGTTCATTAGGCTCACAGAGGTGACCGACGGCAACGACTTAAGGTCCTCGAGCATTTGCTGGTACACAGCTTTGGTTCGTGCATTATCGAAACCAACGAGATGTGGATCAAGAGTAGCCATGACCAGATTCTCCTGATCGAATCCCAAGTCGACCGAATAAAGATTTCGCAGGCTTCCGAGGAACAAGCCCGCTCCAGCGACCAGTGCGAGCGAGACCGCCAGCTGAGCTGTCACAAGCAGACGACCAAACGGAAGTCGTGCCGACAGGTGGGCAGCCTGGGTTCCCCTGAGAACCTCATTAGGATCAACGCTGGTTGCGCGCAGTGCAGGGATTACACCGAAGAGCAATGCATTGAGGATACAGACCGACGTGACGAAGAACAGCAAGCGGAAGTCCCAATGCATAGTGCTAGGCGAAACCTGGAAACTGGAACCCGCGCCAAGTTTAAGCGTTATGTCGCGCGCGAAAATTGCGAACCATATACCGACAGCGCATCCGAGCATGGAGAGAAGGAAGCTCTCAGTAAGAAGTTGCCGAATGATGCGTTTGCGGCAGGAGCCGAGGCTCAGACGGATTGCGATCTCCCTTCGCCGCACGCTGGCTTTCGCCAGCAACAGACTTGCGATGTTTGCACAGGCGATCAGCATCACCAGGGTGACGACCGCCATCAGCGCGAGTAATGGGTCGGAGAACCGCCGGCGCAGCATACTGGATCCACGCGCGGCTGGTTGGAACTCAATCGAGCGCTTCTGAATCTCTTCTTTGACTGCGGATGTGAGCCCCTGCTGTGCAAGCTCGGCGTCTTTAAAGATCACGGTCAACTGAGCGGCAGCCTTGCTCTGCGGGACGCCTTTCCTGACGCGAGCAATAATCGTGCTGCCCGAGGGATCGTCAGGCATCGGCAGACCTCCCGAAACGGAACCGCCGTCGACCTGCTTCCACGTGATCGCCGGCATCACAACGTCGATTGGCTGGTCCACCGTCAATCCATCAAAGCTGCGGGGCATCACGCCCACGATCACAAATGGAACCGTATTCACCGTAATGCGCTGCCCGATTACTCCGGGATCATAAGCAAAGCGGCGTTCCCAGTAGCCATTACTGATCATTGCTGCCCAACCGCTACCGCCACTATTTCCTGTGGGAGCGTCGTCAGCCGCAACGAGTGTACGGCCAAGTTGGGCTTGCATCTCCAAGACGCGAAAGTAGTCGCCGGAAACGAAGTCCCCCGGCGCCAGTTCGGCATGGCCCCCGATCGCGACACTCAGCCGCTCTTCAGCCATTTCGCTGGCAATGCCTTCAATCTGGGTAGCGCGCTCCTGTATCTGCTGGAAGTCGCGATTCAGAATTGTGCGGGAAACCTCGAAATTTCCGACTTTAACGCGATTCGTGCGGACAAACACCAATTGTTGCGGATCCTTCACCGGCAGCGAATTCAACAGAATGGAATCGATCAGACTGAAGATCGCGGTATTCGCACCAATGCCGAGCGCTAGCGAGAGCACAGCCACAGCCGTGAACGCCGGCGCCTTGCGCAGCAAACGGAGCGCATAGTGGGTGTCGCGCAGAGTGGTTTCAACCCAGTGCAGACCGCGTTCTTCGCGACAGCGCTCCTGAAGCTGCGTGATTCCACCGATGCGACGCAGAGCTGTGTAGCGTGCCTCGTCCGCAGTCATTCCGGCGGCCAGGTTCTCTGCAATTTGCTCTTCGAGATGGAACTTAAATTCCCGATTTAGTTCCGATTCAACTCGCTCGCGCATGAAGAGGGTGCGCAGTCTCAGTCTTAATTGATCGAACCAACGCATATCGCTATTCCTCAAGCTTTGCGCAGTACTAGATTGATGGCTGCAGAAAGCCGTTCCCAACTCGCCTTTTCTTTCTCGAGTTGCTCGCGGCCGCCGCGAGTGAGCGAATAAAACTTTGCTGAACGTCCAGTTTCCGTTTCTGACCATTCCGCTTTGATCCAACCCTGTTGTTCGAGCCGGTGTAATGCGGGATAAAGAGATCCTTGTTGCACCTGCAGCACCTCTCCGGAGATCTGCTCAATGCGCTTGGCGATCGCCCAGCCGTGCTTTGGCTCGAGTGCAAGAGTTCGCAGAATCAGCAGATCGAGTGTGCCCTGTACAAGGTCGCTTGGCCTACCCATGTGTAGATAATCTACAACTTCTTGTAGATAGTCAAGGCATGGCACAAGCGGGCATTCCCGCGTGCCCTTGCGTGGCGGGAACTCCAACAAGTGTGCAGTGGCAGTGTTTATAAACTGGTGTTAGTCTCTCGCTGCGGCAGAACGCAAGGGCAATCCGTTTCAATAACGTTCCCAGTATGAAATTGCATTCCCTCATATTGGCCCTGATCACTGCATTCGTCACTCTCACAGGAGTTTACGCAGAAGAACAATCCTCATCTAAATGGGTTCTGACCTGGAGCGACGAATTCAGCGGACCTGACGGCACGCCGGTCGATTCCCAAAAATGGAATGCAGAAACCGGTGGGAATGGCTGGGGCAACCAGGAACTGGAGTACTACACAACCAGCACTCGCAATGCTCGCCAGGAGCACGGAGCGCTGGTCATTGAGTCGATCCGCCAGGTTTACAATGGTCACGACGGTGTCACGCGAAACTACACTTCGGCGCGACTCAAGACGCAACGCAAGTTCTCCCAGGCCTATGGGCGCTTCGAGGCGCGTATCCGCATGCCACAAGGAAAAGGTATCTGGCCGGCGTTCTGGCTGCTCGGCGACGACATTTCCACCATCAAGTGGCCGGCGTGCGGAGAGATTGACATCGTTGAAAACCTCGGCAGCGAACCTTCCATCGCACACGGAACCATTCACGGCCCTGGATACTCCGGTGAGCACGGCATTGGCTCTCTATTCACGCTGCCGAAGAATCGACGTTTCAGCGACGCCTTCCACATCTTTGCGGTTGAGTGGGAACCACAGGAGATCCGCTTCTACGTCGATGGCCAGCTCTATGCGACACGCCGACCGTCTGATCTTCCGCAAGGCGCGGAGTGGGTGTATGACCATCCGTTCTTCATCCTGCTAAACCTCGCGGTCGGTGGTTATTGGCCGGGCAATCCTGACGACACCACGCAATTTCCCCAGAGGATGTTGGTTGACTACGTGCGCGTTTATCGGCGGAAGTGAGCACTATCTTCGTGTTTCTCCCTGTTGTTGTTGCCGACGTATAGGGAAACCGCCTGCTGATTTTGAGCTCTTGTCCCGAACTGATCTTCACATTTTCATCCCGCTGGTCATCATGATCTTGTATCGCTACTATGCTCTCCAGGAGATTTGAGATAGCAGATGAAATTCCGCAAGCTGGGTCGCACCGGATTCAATGTAAGTGAAATCGGTCACGGGCTGTGGGGGATGAGTGGCTGGACGGGCTCGCAGGATCAACAGTCCCTCGAGTCGCTTCAACTCTCCGTCGAACTTGGCTGCAACTTCTTCGACACGGCATGGGCGTACGGTCAAGGTCATAGCGACAAGTTGATCGGCCAGATCGCACAGCAGAATCACGGTAAGCGCCTGTACGTTGCGTCGAAGATACCGCCCAAGAACCGCAAGTGGCCCGCTGCGCCCGAATACAAATACGCAGAGGTATTCCCGCGCGATCACGTGATGCGGTATGTAGAGAAGGTCCGCCGTGCGCTCGGAGTCGACGACATCGACCTGCTTCAGTTCCATGTCTGGGACGACAGTTGGACCGATGAGCTCGAGTTCCGCTCCACTGTCGAAGAACTCAAGAGCAAGAAGCTGATCCAAACATTTGGACTTAGCCTGAACCGCTGGCAGCCGGAAAACGGTCTAAAGGCGATGCGCACCGGGCTCGTGGATTCCGTGCAGGTGATCTACAACATCTTCGACCAGGCCCCGGAGGATGAACTCTTTCCCGCGTGCCGCGAGATGAACATCGGCGTGATCGCCCGCGTTCCTCTCGACGAAGGCAGTCTTGGCGGCAATCTTACGTTAGATTCACGATTTCCTTCTGACGATTGGCGCTCAAACTACTTCGGTCCTGACAACTTGCCCCCAACGATCGAACGGGTTGGGAAACTCAAGAGTATCCTCCCACCCGGAATGACTCTTCCCGAAATGGCATTTCGCTTCATTCTTTCGAATGCAGACGTAAGTACGACCATTCCAGGCATGCGTAACCCTGAGCACGTTAAGCAAAATCTTGCCTACAGCGACAGGGGCCAGCTTCCAGCGGATCTAATGCAGAAGCTCCGAAAACATCGCTGGGACCGAAAGCCGAGAACCTGGGCGGCCTAAATGCGAATTGATTAATCAACCGTGGATCGATCGAGGATAGTCCGAACGGAGCGTTACTCTGCTCGGTAATATTGGCTCTCGGTGAAGGCAAGGATTACGGTGAATTGAACCCTGAAGATTGGGTGTTGGCGGATCACGGAGTGGTTTCCACCCAGCGAAAAGCGGCTTTTGCGCACCTTTCCCGCTAACTTTCGCTACAATTTGAGCGTCGATTCGTCATGAACTCAGGCACTCTGAGGACGATCCCGCGCACACTTGCGGGAGTATTACTGGTCTTTTGCGGCTTTTCGAGCGTGTTTCCGCAGGCTGTTAAGGCACAACACGCGCATCTTTCGCTCGTCTCCGAACAGCTATTCGTGGCTTCCGGTCGCTCACAATGGATCGGATTGCGCTTCCAACTTGACCCTGGTTGGCACATTTATTGGTCGAATCCAGGCGATTCTGGGGAACCGCCGAAGGTTACGTGGCACTTGCCGGGCGGTTTTCAAGCGGGCGAGCTGCAGTTTCCAGCGCCGCGTCGGATCGCGGATCACGGACTCACTGATTACGGTTATGAAAACGATGTTGTGCTGCTATCAAAGCTCACCGTACCCGCAGGAGCCACGTCTAACAAAATCGATATCGGGGCTGATGTGAGATACCTGGTCTGCCGCGAAGTCTGCATGCCCGGAAAAGACCAAGTCTCTTTGACTTTGGCTGCAGGACAAAATGGGACGTCATCTCCTCATGCTGAGCTCATTCGCACCGCTAAAGCTCACTTACCGCAGCCATTGCCGGCTCAAGCGCACGTGACAGCAGATCTTCGCCCTGACGCTTTGCTCATTACTGTTGGTGGGAAGAGTGCTGGGATGGGAGAGCTGCTGGACTTTATCCCGAGTGATGCTCAGGTAATGGACAACTCAGCCAGGCCGATGATCTCCGGCTCAGGCCCTGCATGGCAAATCAAGCTCAAGAAATCAGAGCAGCTCGACACATCTATCTCGCGTTTGCGCGGGCTGCTAATTACCTCAATCGGGGCCTACAATGTGGACGTAGCGGTCGTTCCGAAAAAGAAAAATTCTCACAATGCCTCCGTTCCTAAGCACAGCTAGGGAGTGAATCCTATGAAGCAAATTCGCACCTCAATCTTTCTTGCTCTGGCGCTGTTCGCCATGACGGTGTTCGCAGCGAAAGTTGGCGATCAAGCGCCGGACTTCACTGGCACTGACAGCCACGGACAAACACACAAGCTATCCGATTACAAAGGTAAGTTTGTGGTTCTCGAATGGCACAACAATGGATGTCCTTTCACTAAGAAGCATTACGAGAGCGGCAACATGCAGCGGCTGCAAAAAGAATGGACCGACAAGGGTGTGATCTGGTTCACGGTGATCTCGTCTGCTCCGGGCGCCCAAGGCTATGTTACGCCGGAGCAGGAGAACGAGTACCTGCAAAAGATGCACGCAGTTCCTACCGCTGCGCTGCTCGATCCAAAAGGGGAAATTGGGCATCTCTACAGTGCGAAAACTACGCCGCACATGTTCATCATCAATCCTCAGGGGCAGTTGATTTATAACGGCGCGATCGACGACAAATCGACGAGCGATCCCGGTGACATTAATGGAGCAAAGAATTACGTCTCCGAGGCATTGCAGGAGGCCAGGGCTGGACAGCCGGTGGCAGTAGCGAGCACTCGTCCGTATGGCTGCTCCGTCAAATACGCGGATTAGCCTCGATCCGAGTTGGAGAACAAGCGGGATGCTGCACTGGCTCATCCCGCTATTTCTTTCGTTCTCAAACACTTCAGCGCGATTACCAATGCTCAAACTCGCGATTACTCACGTACATTGACCCATTATCACTATGGCCCTACTCTTAGCGGCATAGAACATGGAAGGCTGCGTCCGCGAGACGGCAAATTGATGCGACCACATCAAATTCGAACGGACGAGAGTGAGTTATGAGAAAGGGAGTTCAAGTCCTCGCATTGATGATAGCGCTTGGTTGTGCGGCGATCGCCGAACTGGCGGAACGTCAGGCAGTGAAACAGACGCTGCCTGAATATCCTGCGATTTTGAAGAAGCTGAAGATTGGCGGGACTGTCAAGTTGAACGCGCTCGTCGCCACAGATGGCACGGTGAGGAAAACCACCGTTGAGGGAGGGAATCCCGTCCTGGCCGAAGTCGCCAGCAGTGCCCTGAAAAAATGGAAGTACACTCCTTCTTCACAGGAGACGAACGTGCCAGTTGAGATGATTTTTGACTCGAAGTTGGCTTCGGTGTCGGTGAAGTGAGTGAGAGGTCATTTCCGGATCAGGAATCATTCGCGATTCCTTCTGCTCGCATCTAAGCAACCGCTAATTACAACTGTCATCTCTCGCGCGCTTTTTGCGCTCGAATTCGTTTCACAATAAGCAGCATCACAGATGACAGTTCGATTGGAAATCTCTCAACATTGATTTCAATCCGCGCTGGGACTCTCTCGCGTTCGCTGGGGAGGGCACACTTGACATTCAGCCCGCCCAAAGCGTAATCAAGATGAGCAGTTTGCTTCTGGTGCTTTTTGTTCCAAGCTCAATAGGGAAGCCGGTGAGAATCCGGCGCGGCCCCGCCACTGTGATCGCTGAGGGCTAGTCAACATGCCACTGATCCCCACGCACGGGGATTGGGAAGGCGGCTAGTCCGACGAAGCGAGAGTCAGGAGACCTGCCAGAAGCCGGACGAGTGAACCTTCGCGGGAAGGTGAACAATGAAAACCGGCTCCCGGGCGCGTCCTAATCTGACAGCTCGGTGAATTCGTCTTCAAGTTCTTTCTCCGAAAGCTCCTCTTCCAACATTTCATCACTCCCCGTCGCGGGACAGGAGGAGCAATGCCAAAGTTTTCTCTCGCCCATTGGGCGATCTGTATCTGTGTCTTGAGCGCTTCGCTTGCGGCTCAAGTCTCGAACCAACTCTCGGGACAAGTTGTTGATCCCGATCACGCCACCATTCCGCGAGCCACGGTCCGATTGCTCTCAGCCGACGGCTCAGAGATCGCCCGCGTTCTCACCGACCAGCAGGGGCGTTTCTCTTTTTCGCAGGAATGCCCGGCAAGTTGCGTTGTCGAAGTTCAACTCACTGGATTCCAAACACGACAAGTGCACACGCCTCTCGACATGCGCGAAATCCAACTCGCGGTTGCTCCAGTACGGGAACAAATTGTTGTGACAGCCAATCGCACCGGCACGCCTGAGATCCAGCTTGGCAGCACCAGCACGACCATCACGCATGAGGAGATCCTGCAACGGCAGCCGCCGGCGCTTAGCGATCTCCTGCAGTCGGTTCCCGGCGCGATCGTAAACCGCAGCGGCGCGTACGGAGCGACAACCTCACTTTTCCTGCGCGGAGGCGAGAGCAACTACACGAAGCTCCTGCTCGATGGAATACCGCTGAACGAACCGGGCGGGTTCTATAACTTCAACGATTTTTCCGCAAGTGGAGTTGATCACGTTGAAATCGTGCGTGGTCCGCAATCTGCGTTGTTCGGCTCCGATGCCATGACTGGCGTTGTGCAAGTCTTCACTGAGCATGGTTCGCCGGAACAACGTCGTCCCGAAGTGGACCTGGACTTCCAGGCCGGTAAATACAACACGGTGCAAGGCGGTGTCGATGTGAGAGGAGCATTTGAAAGCCTCGACTACTCGGGCTTCTATTCGCGGCTTAACACCGACAACCAGGGCGTTAATGATGATTTTCGCAATTCCAGCGGCGGCTTCAATCTTGGTTTCGTTTTGGGAAGCAGGTCGCGATTGCGGTGGATCTCGCGCGGAAACTCTTCCCGAGCGGGCACGCCGGGCCAGACTGCATTCGGGCGGCCGGACTCCGACGCCTTCTTTCGTCGTGCGGATGGATATACAGGAGTCAGCTTCTCCGACCAGACATCGCATATCCTGGATCAGCGGATCACCTACGCTTTTGAACGCTCGCGGCAAGTCTCGCGGGATATCGTCCTCGATCCGCCGTTTACGCCGTCGTTCGGCGGCAGCACTGCGCCATTCGAATTCTTCGATTTCCCGACTGACTTCCTGAATGACACGCGGCGGCATCATTTCGGTTACCAGAGCGACGTGACGCTCGGTGCAGGCGATCGGCATTGGGGAGAGCACATCTTCACATTCGCGTTTGATTGGGAACGCGAATCGGGGTTTCTCTTCGATCGATTGAATGGAGGAGTTCCAAATCGGGCTCGGCGCGATAACTTCGACGGCACCTTTCAGTATCAGGCTGCTCTGGGGCGGCTGTCTCTCTCGAATGGGCTTCGCGTTGAGGATAACGGTAGCTTCGGTCGGACAGTTGTTCCGCGCAGCTCCGCCGCGTTGCTGCTGCGGCAAGGTGGAGGCACGCTGGGCGCAACCAAACTGAAATTCAATTTCGGATTAGGCATCAAAGAGCCGAGCTTTACCCAATCGTTCAGTCAGGATCCGGCGTTCCTCGGCAATCCTGATCTCCGACCCGAAAGGTCACGAGCCTTCGAAGCTGGCGTCGAACAGCGCCTTATGGCTGATCGCGCCAAGATCGAGGTGAACTGGTTCGATAACAACTTTCGCGACTTGATCGCCTTCCAGACGCTGACCTTCGTTCCCTTCACCGGAACATTTCTGAACATCAATGCGACTCATGCGCGAGGCGTGGAGTTTCTCGCCCAGGCTGTACCTCTCATCCGAGTCCACATCACGGCTGAATATACGTACTTGAGTACAAGGGTTGAGAAGAGCTCTACGCCAACAGATCCGATTCTGGGTGTGGGCAAGCCTCTGCTACGTCGCCCAAAGCACTCAGCAACGTTCTCAGCCGCGTACGAATGGCGTAAAACGAGGTTAAGTTCCAATCTGGTATATGTTGGCCGGCGTGCCGACAGCGATTTTGAAGCGCTATTTCCGCCGCTGACGAGCAACTCTCCTTATACCAACTGGAATGCCGCAGGGTCGTATCAAGTCTCAAAACAACTTTCTTTTGTGGGATCAATCGAAAACCTGCTGGATCGAACCTATATGGAGTCTCTGGGCTTTCCGGCTCTGAGAATTGGATATCGCGCTGGGGTGCGGGTGCACTTCTGAGATCAAGGGGATTGCAATGGCTTACTGGCTAATCGTAATCGCGGTTCTGTGCCGCTGTGGCGCATATCCACAACTTCTCGCCGGTATACGGAGCTCTTCTCTTGGAGACGCTCACTTGCGCAAGGGTGATCTGATCTGGTTTCCAGTGATACTCCTGGGAATAAGTGGCATGGTCCTCACAAACGTGATCTACCACCGGAACATCGGCTGGCTGGAAATCGCGCAGATGATCGCCTTCGCTTCGATTGCGCTCATTGGCCAAGTGCGTCGCGATAGAAGAAGTTGGGGGCTGCTGCTGGGAGCATGTATGGCATCGTCGCTTTCGTTTTTCCTGATCATTAACTTCGGGTATGGCTTGGGTGGAATGTCTATCCGCGCACCCGGCAAAGTCTAGTGGAATGCTATGTAGCTGCCATTCCTTAGTACCGCCAGACGCTGATCAGCACATTCGTTTATTCCTGTCTGTTTCTTTGGCTGCCAGGAAATATATGGGAAGCGGATATTGCAGAGATCCAGCTGACACCATTTGCTGGAGATACAGCATAGGCTGCGTCTCGATCTTTTTACGGTAACGTGACCTCAGGCAGCTGATTTCTTCTTATTAATCTTCTTTTTCGCGTTCAGTGCGTCGGCCAATTTCACCCACCGGTTGACGAGTGCCTCGTCGTTCTCTCTCTCTGAATTTTGCCTTGGAGGCCTGAGGACGCTCGGGAACGAGAGTAACGATGGAAGAACTCGATCTCGCTGTACAGGAGAGGGGAAGGGACGCCAAATGACAACCTTGTTCTTCACGCGGGTCACGGGTTCGAGACTCATGGATGCTGCGACACTTCGCGAAGTTGGTCGCTATAAGAAAATTGCTGAGTTTCGCGAACCGTTATTGCACAAGCGCTCGCATTACCAAGGCCAAAAAAGTTCACAGACGAGAACTTCAAGCTGAAGGACGCTGTGGTACCAAACGTTCAATAGTCGCGATCAGATCCTCGTTCGATTGCCCGGCAGGAATGTGAGCATCGGCGGCGGGTAGCTCTGGTCCTGCCGCATGCTGTTCGACGATCTTTGCACCGCCACAGTGATTGCTGAGCAATTCGCGGACGCGCAATTTTTCTTTCCCCGGCAGGGCTTGCCCAATGAGTATGACGTCAAACTGGATGCCCGAGCAGGCCGCAAGTACCTGCCGAACGTCTTTAGCAATGCTGACTGTGTGCCCTGCCTTCTCCAGGACGGATTGCTTGCCTTGCATCGATATCTCGTCAGTGCCGATGCACAAAATGTCTGCCATAACCTGACTTGTAACTCCTCTGTCTGATTTAAGCCTCGGTAATAGAGTTAGTTCCGCTTGCTTTAGCCCTTTCGTACCCAGGCGGGATCTGGGAGAGCACACGTGGGGGTTGTTGCTGAGATGCTGGATCCATGAGCTCTGGTTGTCACGGACTATGTCGATCCCTGTGGAAAACTCGACCGACTTGTAACTTCTTGTGGGGAAGATCAGCCGGCGCGCCTTGACTCACCGATTACGGGGAGCTGGTAGAGAGAAACGTGGAATTGAGTCCCAGTGCCGGCAGCGCTCAATCGCCGGCGCATTCGAAAGAAAACGGCAGACTCGCAGGCTTCGCAGCGGGGAAACTGCTGGCCCTGTATGAGCGTGACTTCACGAGGAAGACGGTGCTCAGAGTGCTGAACAGCGTAGATTCCGCTCTTTGGCACCATGGTGCCGGTCTTCCAAGTTCCTGTATGGATTGGAATTACGTTTCGTGCCATCACGCAACTCGGGCGCCGTTTCGAGGAGCCTTAATCTGCCGAAGCACACACCTCCGGCTTGTAAGACGAGTGCGCAGTTTGTGAGATGTCATCGACAGTGACAGAGTTGCCAGGGGTTCTAAGAGCGCGTTTTTTCCGGGAGAGAGGAATAATTTGCTGCATTCTGCAGCTCACAGGCACATATGCCGTGAAAACAAAAGAGTTGCCTTGGTATGGCGGTTGCACGCTGCATAAGCGTTCCGCAACGCGATATAGGAGGATTCATGAGAAAAAGGCGCATAACCGTTTTGTACCGGGAAAATTGTGGCGGCATCCTGCGCAATCTTGCATGCGGAGTGCGACGAGGCATCTGCACGCTGGCTGAGTTGGACTTATACGACGATTTGCGAGAACGCATCTTTAGAGACGACCGACCTGTCGTAGAGCAGGCGCACACGGAGATTTCCGCAGCATGAACTCATTGCACAGTAGATCGCCAACCCGTTTGCGTCGCGAACCCGTCCGGACCGAATGTCTGGCGGGTTTCGTTCTTTTTGTTGATTTCCATACCAACTTCGTCGTACTAACTGAGACAGGGGCTCAGCAAATTGTTCCGAAATGGGAAATTCCGGAACAGAGAATATGAGATACGATGAGATCCCTCATCGAGATCAGATGACCGCATGGGATATCTCGCGCAAAACGATGTGATGTCTCAATGAAATCGGATGAGATCTCAGGGCGCAAGTCCTTTACATCATGAGATCGGCAAAATTCGAGGCTGGAAGCGACGGACGAGCTTGGCGAAAACTAACCCTGCCGACAGAGACCGCAATCCGGATCAGATTTCAAGCCGGAATATACCTCGCAAATGTGGTTTTTAAAGGCAGATTTCGCCTGAAGCTGGTAGCAGAAAGGCACGGCCCAGGAAACGTGGCAGTCCGGAAACAGCATGGCCCACGAACATGCCGTGCAACGATAGCCGTGTACGAATCCAAGCGGACACAACACTCGACCCAACGCAGGAACTGGAGGCGCGAAGACCGGATGCGTACCGTGCACAGCCATTCTTGCTAATTCTAAATCCAGAATCGGCAATAAACAGAGAGCGGTGTGATTCTCCTGCCGCGCCAAATTGAGATTATTGTGGAAGTGACACGGCTGCCGAACAGGAGTACAGTTAGAGCGTCCAAGCTCTTACGCCGCTGCCGCCGACAGAAACACCTGCTTCGAGTGCCGCTCCCGCCTGGGTTTGGTTTGTAATAGGGCTCCATTGCTAGTCACATTCCCGAAAGGACGTACGCGCGCTTGAATATCTACGTGGGAAACCTTCCTTTTAGTACCAGTGAAGACGACTTAAGACAGGCTTTTGGCAAGTACGGAACGGTTGGCGAAGTGAACCTGATTCGCGATCAATTCAGTGGACGTTTGCGTGGGTTCGGCTTTGTCGAAATGGCCGATGCTACCCAAGCCAATGCCGCAATCGCAGCACTGAACGGCGCCGATCTTGGCGGACGCGCAATCACAGTGAACGAGGCTCGTCCGCGGACCGAGCGCGGCGATGCCGGAGGACGCGGAGGGCGGCCGGGCAGCGGTGGTGGTCGAGGAGGCAATCGCGGTGGAGATCGCGATCGCGGCGGCCGCGGTCCGCGCTGGTAAGTTCACGGGCAGTGTTCGTTAGCATTGCTAGAGACGCAGCATCCTGCGTCTCTGGCAGCTTACTCAATGCATCATCGCGGCTCCAGCCTTCTTGCGTGGCGGCCTCATCAGCAGAACGAAGGGAAGCATCGCCAAAAACATTACGGCGAGCAGCCAGAAGACGTCATTGAACGACATGAGCGCCGCTTGCTGGCGGATGATGTTCTCGACCATGCCATTCGCCATCCGCTGAGCGGTTGCGGGATCAGCACCTGCCTGCGTTACCATCATGCTCTTCATTCCATTCACCAGACCCTGTGCTTGCAGGTTCGTCGGCGTTACATTCGCTGTGAGGGTGTTCACGTGTATCTGCGTATGGCGAATCTGTATTGTCTGAACCATTGAGATTCCAATGCTGGCGCCGATGTTCCGCATGAGATTGAAGATGCTGGTCGCGTTCCCCATGCGCTCAATGGGGATTGGATCGTTGGTGATCGTAGTGAGCGGAATGAAGATGAGTCCCATTCCGACTCCCTGCCAGATCAGCGCCGCGAAGAAATTCCAATAACCAACATCCAGCGTGAGATGTGAGAGCCTCCACATGGCAAATGCCCCGAGCAGCATTCCGCAAACGAGAAGATAATGCGCCTTTACTTTGGACAGAAGCGCGCCGACCGCGGGCATGGCGACGAATGATCCCAGCCCGCGCGGCAACATGGCAATGCCGGCTTGCAGCGCGGGATATCCGAGCAGCGTTTGCAACAGCAGGGGAATCAAAACCGTGCTACCGTAGAGCACAAATCCCAGAACGGTCATCAGGAACACGCCCGTGGCATAGGTGCGAATCTTGAACACCGACAAATCCACTATGGGATGGTCGGTCGTGAGTTCGCGGATGATGAACGCGCCAAGCCCAATAACCGCGAATACACACAAGGTGCGGATCAAGTTGGAGCTGAACCAGTCGTCCTCCTGGCCCTTGTCAAGCATGATCTGCAGGCATGCGATGCCAATCGCCAAATATCCCATACCCCAGAAGTCGATCTTCGCCGTTGAGCGCTTGATGTAGTGGGGATCAAAAACAAAGATGCTGGTCAGAAAAACCGCAAGGATACCGATCGGAACATTGATATAGAAAACCCAGCGCCAACTGTAACTGTCGGTAAGCCATCCTCCCAAAACGGGACCGAGCATCGGCGCGACCACGATGCCAAGTCCCCAGAAGCCCATTGCCTTGCCTCGATCTTGTGGGGGAAAGACCTCCATGAGAATGGCCTGCGAGAGCGGCTGCAGTCCGCCACCACAAGCGCCTTGAATGCAGCGAAAGAGGATGAGCAGGGGAAGCGTTGGCGCGAGTCCGCATAAGAAGGAGGAAGCAGTGAATCCAATGACCGAGAACAACAGCAGCCGCTTCCGTCCGAAGAAGTTAGCCAGCCACCCCGTCATCGGAAGGATGATGGCGTTGGCAACCAGGTAAGAAGTCAGCGCCCACGTGGCCTCATCAGTAGTTGCGGAAAGGCTGCCGGCGATGTGCGGAAGTGAGACATTGACGACTGTGGTGTCCAGCACCTCCATAAAGGTGCTGGTCATTACGGCGATCGCGACTAACCATGGATTTACCTCATTCCAAGCTCGTGTCGCTCCGCCCTCTAAAGACTGACTTGCTGTGGCCATCTCGGACGAACTAATGAGATGCCTGCGGCAAACAAATTGATTCCGGCAACCCTGCAGACCGTGCAAGTTATTCTGGGTTGGCGCCTTAGCGTCGATTCGTTGATCGTTGCTTTTCACAGTCACTTAATGGATAATCCATCCCGCTCTCCTCCGGCTCGGCTCCGCAATGACTCCAGTTCAAACACCTATCCCTACGCCGGGAAGTGCCAACGAACGCCTGTTCCCTGTTCTGTTGGAAATCATGGCGGCAATTTCCGACCATAACCTGGACAAGCTTCTGCAAACCATCACGAAGGGAGCTTCTTCCGTATTGGGAGCGGAGCGCTCGACTTTGTTTGTGGTCGATCGCAACAAGAAGCAGATCTGGTCAAAGGTGGCTCAGGGCGCAGGAATCACTGAGATCAGGATTCCGCTCGGCGCAGGCATCGCCGGACACGTAGCACTTACTGGCGAGATCATCAACATTCCAAACGCATACGCCGATCCTCGCTTTAATCGCGAAATTGACAAACGTACCGGCTACACGACACGAAGCATTCTTTGCATGCCTATGAAGGACGCCACCGACCGGATCATCGGAGTCTTTCAGCTCCTCAATAAGCACACCGGTGCCTTTACCGCAGACGATGAGCAACTGCTCCAGGCATTCGCGGCGCAGGCCGCCATTGCAGCCAAGAACGCGATGCTGAACGACGAGATCAGGAAGCGGATGGAAGTTTCCGAGACACTTCTCAAAGTGATGAAATCGGTCGCCTCGGAGCTGCATATCGACGAGTTACTGAAGAAGATCGTAAACAGCACTTCTGAGGTGATGAACGCGGAGCGCGCCAGCCTCTTCCTGCTTGATCCCAAGACGGGAGATCTGTGGTCGAAGGTCGCACAAGGCATGGAGTCGATGGAGATCCGGGTACCTATCGGTATCGGCATCGCAGGGCATGTTGCCATGACCGGTGAAACCATCAACATCGAAGACGCTTATGCCGATACGCGGTTCAATCCGGAGATCGACAAGCGTTCCGGATTCCGTACTCGCAGCATGCTTTGCATGCCTCTGCGCAACGACGCCGGTGAAGTGATGGGGGTCATGCAGGTGCTCAACAAGCTCAACGGCATCTTTACCGAAGAAGACGAGCGTCTGCTCAACGCATTGGGTTCGCAGATTTCGATCTCACTCGAAAACTCTCGTCTGTATGAACAAGTTCTTTTCATGCAGAACTACAACTCAAGCATCCTGGGATCGATTGCCACTGGAGTTGTAACGCTCGGTCCAGACGGGCGAGTGATTTTCGTCAACAGAGCTGCCGAAAACATCTTCGGTTCCTCTGAAACCGGTAAGATGCATGACGAGTTCTTCAATGCCACCCAAAATCCTGAGCTGACCCATGGCATCGATCGCGTGCTGCAAGCCGCGGAATCCGAATATAAGGCATATCACGCACATTTTCTCCGCCAGGACAATGACGCCGTGAACGTGAATTTTCAGGTCCTGCCGCTGCACGATCCTTCTGGCAAGAGCTTCGGACTAGTCGTTGTTGCCGACGACATCACACAGGAACAGCGGCTGATGAGCACTCTGCGCCGCCATGTTACACGCGAGGTAGCGGAGCGAGTGCTTGCTGATCGCCAGAGACTCAAACTCGGTGGCGATCGTCAAACCGTGGCGGTGCTCTTCTGCGACATCCGGGATTTCAGCAGCATCTCGGAGGAATCCACGGCGGAAGAAATCGTTGGCTTGCTTAACGACTACTTCACGCGAATGATGGAGGCTGTCTTCCGCTACGAAGGCATGCTCGACAAGTTCATGGGTGACTCGATGATGGCCGTCTTCGGCGCACCCGTCGCCCGCGAAAATGGTGCTGAGCGTGCCGTGATGGCCGCGCTCGAAATGCGCAGAATCCTGGCGCGCTATAACCGCCAGCGTGTCGCACGAGGACTGCAGCCGATCCAAACTGGGATTGGCATTACGAAAGGCGAGGCCATTACAGGTAATATTGGTTCCGAGCAGCGCATGGACTACACCGTGATCGGCGACACTGTGAACCTCGCTTCTCGCCTTGAAGGTCTCACCAAAAACTATGAACACAAGATCCTGATTAACGACCAAGTCTACGAAGACATCAAGGACAAGATCCCATGCGTAGACTTCGGCTTTGCGCAAATCAGAGGCAAAGGCGGAGCTGTCCATATTTATGGCGTGAAAGAGCCGCTGGAGAACCGCATCTTTCAGCGGATTCCCAAACGCTTTGAAGTTTGTTGCGGACTCGGAGATCAGCTTGTGACCGGCGCGGCCATTGAGGCTAGCGAAGGTGGGATGAGCTTCTGCACAAGAGCGGACCATGAAGTTGGCAGCGCAATCGACTTGCACTGCAACTTTGGAGCAGAATGGGTACAATTTCGCGCCATAGTGCGTCGCGTCAATCCCGACAACATGGGCGTTGAGTTTATCGACCTTCTCCCTGGCATTCGCGCCAAGCTTACAGACTTCCTTCACACCAGATCGGCAGCCGCCAGCGCGTAAATCATTCCTTCGACTTCAAATTCAGCGCAGCCGAATTCATGCAATAGCGAAGCCCAGTCGGACGCGGTCCATCGGGAAAAACATGACCAAGATGCGCGTCGCAGCGGCTGCAGATAACTTCGGTCCGGCGCATTCCATAGGCATTCTCTTCATGCGTGGTCACGCTTTTCTCCGAGAGCGGTGCGTAAAAGCTGGGCCAGCCAGTTCCCGAATCGTACTTGGTATCTGAGCTGAACAATTCTTGCCCGCAACACACGCATGTGTAGATCCCGGGATCCTTGCTCTTGTAGTACTTTCCTGTGAATGCCCGCTCTGTCCCGCGTTGCCTGGTCACGTGGTATTGCTCATCCGCAAGCTGAGATTGCCACTCAGCATCTGACTTTTTTATCTTTTCGGCCATCGTTAGCTCCTCGACATAAGATGTTCCAGAAGTCGAATTGATGCTATTCGCTATATCGCAAAGCCAACTCATCGGGTCGCCGAGGCACGCGCGTGCTCGAACGCATGAGCCAGCCGAAGGATTGTTCCCTCTTCAAAATGCCGCCCGAGGATCTGCATGCCAATCGGCAATCCGTCCTTGGAGTTTCCGCACGGAACCGAGATTCCGGGAATTCCAGCGAGGGAGGCAGTTACGGTGAAAATGTCCGCCAGATACATCGCCAAAGGATCGTCGGACTTTTCTCCGATCTTGAAAGCCGGAGTGGGAGTCGTAGGTGTTACGATTCCGTCGACTTCCTTGAATGCTGCGAAAAAGTCCTGTGCTATGAGCGTCCGAACCTTTTGTGCTTTGAGATAATAGGCGTCGTAGTAGCCGGCACTCAAAGCATAAGTTCCCAACATGATGCGGCGCTTTACTTCCGGCCCGAAGCCTTCGTCGCGACTGCGACGATACATCTCGGACAGCGTCTTTGCCTGCGGAGAGCGATATCCATATCGCACTCCATCGTAACGAGCCAAATTCGAAGAAGCCTCTGCCGTGGCTATGACGTAGTAAGTAGGAATCGCGTATTGGGTGTGCGGCAGTGAAATCGGCTTGATCTCGCAGCCTGCTTCGGTCAAGAGCTTGAGTCCAGATTCCACGGCGGAGCGAACTTCAGAGTCCATCTCATTCGGAAAGTATTCTTTTGGAACACCGACGCGAAGACCACGGACTGGCTTGCGAATCTCCTGTTCATAATCGGGAACCGGGAGATCGACACAAGTGCTATCCATCGGGTCGCGACCAGCCATGTGACGGAGAATAATTCCGGCATCCTTCGCCGACTTGGTTAGCGGACCGATGTGGTCTAGTGATGACGCAAAAGCAATCAGCCCATAGCGCGAGACTCTTCCGTAAGTGGGCATGAGGCCAACCACTCCGCAGAAAGCTCCAGGCTGACGAATGGAACCGCCGGTATCGGATCCCAGGGCGGCCACCGCGGTACCGGCAGCAACGCTGGCAGCAGAGCCTCCACTGGAACCTCCGGGCACCCGGCTGAGGTCTCGTGGATTGCGTACTGGTCCCCAGGCTGAATTTTCGTTCGACGATCCCATAGCGAACTCATCACAATTGAGTTTTCCCAAAATGATCGCACCAGCCTGTTCCAGCCGCGATACTGCCGTGCAATCATAAGGCGGAACGTAGTTGCCAAGAATTTTGGAACCAGCAGTAGTTCGAACGCCCTGCATGACCATCACATCCTTGATGGCAATCGGCACTCCCCCAAGCGGCGGCAGTGGATCGCCGCGATCTACGATGGCATCCATTCGTTTGGCTTGCTTTAAAGCGCGATCGCGGGTGAGATTCAAATATGCGTTGATCTGTCCAGGTTGGCGATCCTGCGCGTCGATCTTCTCGTAAAGGTTCTCAACGAGTGCTGTGGCTGTGGTCTGACGCTCCTGCACTGCCGCCCGTGCAGAGCCGACAGTGAGGACATCGAGGTTGAGATCGGCCACCATGCGATTAACGCTCGATCACCTTGGGGACGCGGAAAAATGTGCCGTCCGTCTGGGGAACATTCGCCATCGCCGCTTCGTGAGGCAGGCATTCCCGAGGTTCATCCGTTCGTAGAGGATCTGCAGAGTCTGACGGAGTTCCAATTTGAGACACTTGTGCCATGGGCGCAACGTTGCTTGTATCTACTTCCGCGAGTTGATCGACGTATGCCAGGATGGCATTCAGGTCCTTCTCCATCCGCAGACGCTCGGCATCGGTCAGATGAAGATTGGCGAGGCTGGCAACATAGGCAACGTCTTGCTGCGTGATCTTCATAGAGAACCAGGCTCTCTTCCGTCCGAAGCAATTTCGTACGTTACGCGCTTCACTGGCATTCCGACAAGACTAGTTAACCGATGCAGATATTGCGCGGTAAAGGCTTCGAGCTGTAGTTGCCAACCCTTATCAGGAACCGTCACTCGCAATGTTTCGTTCTCGAATGCTACTGCGCGGGCTCGTTGGGCGACCGCGGAACCACAGACCAGCGGCCACGCGAGAACAACTGCCTCTTCAGGAGAAGCGTCCTTGAACAAATGTCGAGCTAGAGACTGAAGATCCTGACGCGCGGATTGCATCAACCGATGCTCCTATCGACTCGCGGAACTGGCTGCTGAACGCTCCGCCTGAACCTCGCTGTGGAAGTAATCGAGCGAGAGTTGCAGCCCTTTCCGCAGCTCGACTCTCGGCTCCCATCTCAATAGAGCTCGAGCTTTGCTTATATCAGGGCGGCGTTGTTTGGGGTCGTCTTGAGGGAGTGGCAGAAATTCAATTCCGCTCTTGGAACCTGTGACCGCAAGCACTTCTTCCGCGCATTCAAGGATCGTGAACTCGTCTGGATTGCCGATGTTCGTAGGTTCCTGCTCTTTGGACCACGCGAGCTTCAATATCCCTTCGATTTCGTCGCTGACATAACAGAAGCTTCGCGTCTGGCTGCCATCGCCGTAGACGGTCAGATCGTCGCCTCGCAGAGCCTGCTTCATGAAGTTTGAGATTACCCGGCCATCATTCATCTGCAGCCTCGGGCCGTACGTATTAAAAATTCGAACGATGCGGACGTCGACTTTGTGGTATCGCCGATAAGCAGTGGTCACGGCTTCAGCGAATCGCTTCGATTCGTCATACACCGACCGGGGACCTACCGGATTGACATGACCCCAGTAGCTTTCCTTTTGTGGATGTTCCAAGGGATCGCCGTAGCATTCGGAAGTTGACGCGAGAAAGAAAGCTATCGCGTACTTCTTCGCGAGTTCCAGAAGATTGAAGACTCCAATGGATCCAACCTGCAGAGTCTCAACACCATGCTTCATGTAATCCACAGGACTAGCAGGAGAAGCGAAGTCAAATATGTAGTCGATACCTCCCGGATCAAATCGGGAACAGATGTCCTGCTCAAGAAAAGAGAACTTGGACTCGCCTTTCAGATGTTCCAGGTTGCGCAGTTTTCCTGTAATCAGGTTATCGACGCCGACAACCGAGTGGCCTTCAGCGAGAAGAGCGTCGCACAAATGAGAGCCGAGAAATCCCGCGGCTCCGGTGACCATCACATGAAGCTTCTTAGAAGGGGACATGCTTTAGGGTGTCCTGCTACTCCTTCAGATTTAGAGCAGAAGAGCGGCTGCTCTGCAAGTCAACCGTTGCCCGCCCCACGCTCACATATAGCAAGCCCGCTTTCTGCATAGCCTCTCTAGAGTAAAGATTGCGTCCGTCAATGACTATCGGATAGCGCAGGAGGCTTTTGATTCGCACTAAATCAAGGGTGGCGAACTCTTCCCAATCAGTGAGAATCAAGAGAGCATCGGCTCCGACTGCTGTTTGGTAAGGATCTTCGGCATACGTTACGTCCCCAGTGATCAGCTGGCTAGCGCGCTCTGTGGCGGCAGGGTCGTAGGCAACCACCGAGCACTGCTCGTTTAATAGTGATCGAATAATATCGATTGCCGGTGATTCACGTACATCGTCCGTGCCCCCCTTGTAGGCCAGACCGAGCACTGCCAGCCGTTTTCCCCGCAAAGTCCAGAGAGCTGTTCGAACTTTCTTCAGGAAGCGCTTGCGCTGCTCGTCGTTGACACGAATGATTTCCTGCAGCATCGGGAAGTCATAGCCACACTCTCGCGCCACAGACCGGAAGGCTGCAACGTCCTTTGGAAAGCATGAACCGCCGTAACCTATTCCTGCACGCAGAAATCTCTTGCCAATTCGGGAATCTGTTCCGATTCCGAGTGCAACTTGCTCTATGTCCGCATCCACTGCTTCACAGACGTTTGCGACGGCGTTGATAAAAGAAATCTTCAACGCAAGGAAGGCATTGGAGGCGTGTTTGATCAACTCAGCGCTCTTTGCACTGGTCAGGATCAGCTGTGCTGGAATCTTGGCTGATGCTGGCTCAGGGACTACTCCCGCCGACCGAGCATAGTAAGTTCCCTTCGTCAGCGGTGCGTAAATCTCCTGCAAGATCTCCGCAGCCCGCTCTGAATCCGCGCCAATCACGATTCGATCCGGATACAGAAAGTCGGAAACGGCCGTACCCTCGCGCAAGAACTCGGGATTGGAAACCACGTCGAAATCCGCTGGCTTGGCTCCGGTCAACTGCATAACGCGACGGATCCACTCGCTTGTATACACGGGAACCGTGCTCTTCTCGACGATTACCTTGTATCCGTTCAACGATTGCGCGATTTCCCGTGCAACTGCTTCGACATAAGAGAGGTCCGCATCGCCGGTCTCGCGCGGTGGCGTGCCGACAGCAACGAAGACGACTGAGCTGGCACGAACCGCATCCGGCAGGGAAGCGGAAAACTTCAGGCGTTGCCCGCGATGCCGGCCAAGAAGCTCCGGAAGGTACTGCTCGTGGATAGGCGTTTCGCCACGAACCAAGGCCGCAAGTTTTTCAGGATCGTTGTCCACGCAAATGACGTCGTGTCCAAGTTCCGCAAAGCAGGCGGAAGCAACCAAGCCAACGTATCCGGACCCCACAATGGCAATCTTCATTTAGTACGCTCTCCGAAAATTCACCCTTTCACTATAGCTGAGAAGGTGAAAACTCCTGATTGGTTTCACATTGCTTTTGCCGGAAGCGACAACACACGCCAAGCTGAGGCGGCGTGCTTCCCCTCGGTTCATTCAAGCCCATCAGACCACGAAGTACTTGGCGGCAGGATGGTGAACAATGATGGCCGAGGTTGACTGTTCCGGCTCGATTTGGAACGTATCTGTCAATGTGACGCCAATCTCTTCGGGATGGAGGATCGCAAACAGCTTCGTCTGATCCTCAAGATTCGGACATGCCGGATAGCCGAAAGAGTAGCGCGATCCTCGATACTTCTGGTGGAACAAGTCGGTAATCCGGGAGGCGTCATCGCCGGCGATTCCCAATTCCTTGCGGATTTCACGATGCATATACTCCGCCAGCGCTTCTGCAGTTTCTACGCTTAATCCGTGGAGGTACAGATATTTCGTGTAATCGCCCGATTCGAACAGCCGTTTCGTCTCCTCGCTGGCGCGATTGCCTACAGTGACCACCGAAAATCCAATTACATCGATTCGAGGCGAACCCACCGGCTCGAAGAAGTCGGATATGCAAAGCTTGCGGCCTTCGCGTTGTCGCGGGAACGTGAAGCGCTGAATTTCACGCAGGTTTTCGAAGCTGTCATATACGATGACATCATTACCCCGGCTGTGGCAAGGATAGAACCCATACGCCACTTTCGGCTCCAGCAAGCCGGACGCAGCCACCTCCTTTTGCAATTCGAACTTGATCGGCTTGTACTTTTCCTCGACGAGCCTGGCATAGTCGGTCGCAGAAGCCGTCTTGAGCTGCCACTGATTTTTAAACAAAGCAGTGTCGTTGATGTACGAAAAAATTTCGTGGAAATCGAAATCCGTACGCACAACACGGCCTACGAACGGCAGCCTCGGAATGTCCGGAGCACTCGTCACCACTGCCGAACGCTGCGTCGAAATTTGGCTATCATACGCGCCAGCGGCTGCAGCCCTTGCAAATTGCTTTATTATCCGACCTTCTTTCAGACGAGCTTCTCGTGCGCCGTTTTCAGACGTGAGGTCGTCCATGATGTGGAGCCCCGCGAAGGCATCATCCGCATAAAAAACGGAGTTCGAGTATTCGCGGCGAAGATCGTCTTCTACGTATTTGCGCGTGAGCGCTGCGCCACCACATATCACGGGATACTGCAGGCTCAGCCGCTGCAGATCCTGGATCACGTACTTCATCTCCAGGGTGGACTTCACCAGCAATCCACTGAGCCCGATCGCCTGAGCGCTGTGTTTCTGTGCTGCCGCGATAATAGTGTCGGCCGGTTGCTTAATTCCCAGATTCACGACTTGGTAGCCGTTGTTGCTGAGAATGATGTCCACTAGGTTCTTGCCGATATCATGGACGTCTCCCTTCACTGTCGCGAGCACAATCGTGCCCTTGCGTGAACCTTCTACTCTTTCCATTTTGGGCTCGAGATACGCGACAGCTTGCTTCATTACTCCCGCCGAGTCGAGCACCGAGGGTAACTGCATCTTGCGAGCACCGAACAGTTCGCCAACTGTCTTCATCCCGTCAAGCAAGACAGTATTGATAAGATCTAGCGGCTCGTACGTAGCTAACGCATCCTCGAGAACCGCCTCGAGCGACTGCTTTTTGTTGCCATTGCCAATGGTCTTTTCACCATTGATGATGCAATGCTTCAGTTTGTCTTCAACCGGCAGACCGCTGAGATCCTCACCTTGAGCCTCCGCCTTTTTGGTGACTCCCGAAAAAAAAGCCATGTAGGCCTGCAGCGGATCGCCATTGCTCGTGTCCTGGAAGATCAGCTTGCGCGCGATCTCCACCTCCGCTTCGGGAATTTTGTAGAGGGGATAAATCTTCGAATAATTTACGATCGCGCAATCCAACCCGCGATCTACGGCCTCGCGTAAGAAGACGCTGTTCAGCACGCGCCGCGAATACACCGAAAGCCCGAAGGAGATGTTGCTCACGCCGAGAATCGTCCGGCATTCCGGCAATTCCTGCTTGATTCGGCGGATGGCCTCCAGAGTCTCAATACCGGCACTGCGATATTCCTCTTGCCCAGTCGAAATCGGCAATGTCAGTGGATCGAAGATGAGATCCACCGGGCGAATCCCGTACTTCTCGGTCGCGAGCTTGTGAATGCGCTGCGCGATCGCAACCTTTTTATCCGCGGTAAGGGCCATACCTTCTTCGTCGATCGTCAACGCGATCACTGCCGCTCCATAGCGCTTCGCCATTGGCAGGACTTTGCTGGTGCGCTGCTCGCCGTCTTCCAAATTAATCGAATTGATGATCGCCTTGCCGGGAATGCGTTTGAGCGCAACCTCGACGACGTCAGCTTCGGTGGAATCCACCAGAATCGGCGCAGGCACACGCGTGGCGACCTTCTCGAGAATCGAACTCATGTAGCCCTTTTCGTCTTCGCCCACAATGGCACAGCACAGATCGAGCATGTGCGAGCCTTCGGCTACGAGCTTCTTCGAGAGCGCGAGAATCTCGTCGTACTTTGCTCCACGCACCAGATTCTTAAAATGCTCGACCCTCGTCGTGGTGTTCATCTCCTCGGCCACGACAACCGGCTGACCATCGAGCTCGAGCGGAACAGATGTGTAGGCACTTGCCGTTTCTGATCGCGGCTTCACATTGCGCACTGCCGGCTGAAGGGATGCACATGCTTTCACCACAGCGTCGATGTGCTTCGGCGTAGTGCCGCAGCAGCCACCGACAAGCTGTACTCCGTACTCCTCGATGAAGCGTTTGTGATACTCAGCCAGCTCCTGAGGAGTCAGCTTATAGACGGTCCGACCGCTTTCGTTTTGCGGCAAGCCTGCATTTGGTAAGACCGAAATGGCCTTCGTGCTGTTATGACACAAGTAACGAACGGCATCGTTCATCTCCCTCGGACCGGTTGCACAGTTCAGGCCAATAATGTCGACGTCATAAACATCCAGGATTGCTGTGGCCGCATTGATGTCTGTCCCAAGAAGCATGGTCCCATCTTCTGCATTCTGCAGAGTCACTTGCACTTGGAGAGGCACACGCCTCCCTGCAGCCTTCATTGCATCGAAAGCCGCGGTGATCGCAATCTTGGTCTGCAGAATATCCTGCGATGTTTCGATCAGTAGGACATCCACACCAGTTTTAATCAGCGCCGTCATCTGCTCGAGGTATGACGCGAGCATGTCGTCGAACCCGATGTGTCCGAGGGACGGCAGCTTAGTCGTAGGTCCTACTGAACCGGCAACAAAGCGTGGACGCTCCGGCGTTGAGAATTGAGCTGCAACTTCGCGCGCAAGTCTCACCGCTGCTTGGTTGATCTCAACGACGCGGTGCTGAAAACCAAACTCCCCGAGCACGATGCTGGTGCCACCGAAAGTATTGGTTTCAATTACGTCGGCGCCCACACGGAGATATTGCGTGTAGATGTCGCGAATCATCTCGGGACGGCTGAGGTTGAGAATTTCGCTACAGTTTTCCTGGCCCCAAAAGTCCTCGAGGGACGGATTCATTTCCTGAATCAGAGAACCCATCGCACCGTCGTAGATGACCACGCGCTCGCGAACAGCTTTTAAAAACGGCGATTCCACTTGATTCCCCAAGTTGACTGCGACATCGGATGGCTTCGCGCCATCGGATTTCGCCACTTTGTACATTGAGACTCGTGTAAGGGGCACAACACGTGGTCGTGCCGGACGGACACAGTTTTCAGTGGGCTTGAGACCCGCGCATTTGCATTCGGCGGTTCATGATGCTGTACTCCGTCCAATTCCATCTCGGGGGAACGAGTAAGGGAAGCCTCAGAAATCGAGCGGCTACCCGCAATTTTAAAACAAAAGTCCTGCGAGCTGCTTAAAAATCGGCTTACGAAGCCGTTACCACTGCCCTGCGGCCTTTCTCCCATTTCCGCCCAAAGCCTCCAGCACATCCGCCGCGGAGGCATATCGTCCCAGCGGCGCGCTGATCTGCGCTCCCTGCACCTCTCCCCGCACTGCCACCAACATCTCGCGAGCTACAGCGACTCCCTCCGCTCGCGCTGCTTCCGAATTAGAAGCCGAGGCCATGCGGGTGAGGATTGAATCTGGGACCGACACCCTTAGTTCGTTCTTCATGAACTCCGCGTTGCGGATGCTTACCAGCGGCCAAATGCCGGCAAGCACAGGTATACGGACATGTTCGATGCGGCGCAAAAATGTCTCAAGTAACTTCAGATCAAACACGGGCTGCGTAACCGCATACTCAGCGCCCGCTTCCACCTTGTATTCGAAGCGCCGAATCTCTTCGTCGATGTTGGGTGCTCCTGGGTTCGCGCCCACTCCAATCACGAAGGCAGTAGCATTCCCCATCGGGTTCTCGCCAACATCCAACCCCCGGTTCAAATTGCGGACAATGTTTACCAAACCAATCGCATCCACATCGAAAACCGCCGTCGCGTCGGGATAGTTGCCCATCTTGGGCGGGTCGCCGGTGATGCAGATCAAGTTTCTAATGCCGATTGCGTAACCGCCAAGCAGATCTGACTGAATGCCGAGCACATTGCGATCTCGACAGCTGTAGTGCAGCACGGTCTCGATCCCAACCTGCTGCTGGATGAGCAAACAGAGAGCCTGATTACTCATGCGCGCTGATGCCCTGGGACTATCTGGGATATTGATCGCGTCGATGCCTACCGACTTGAGGTAGCGCGCGCCCTCTATCTCCTTGAACGGATTCACCCCTTTGGGGGGAACGATCTCGACCAAGGTCACGAATTCTCGCGCCTTCAGCTTCTCGCCGACTCGCGAGCGGTTCTGAATCGGAACTGGCTGAATCGCCGAAGGCGCCTTGCTGTCGGCTGACAGAGAGGCCGGTGGTCGCTTCGCGTTTGTTACGCGAATGGCCGACTTCATCACGCGAATGTGCTCGGGCGTAGTTCCGCAGCAGCCGCCGACAAATCGAACACCAGCTGCGACAAACTTACGCGCATAACTCGCCATGTACTCCGGCGAGCATAAATAAATGTTGCGACCTTCGACGTTGCGCGGCATGCCTGCATTCGGCATCGCGGAGAGAGGAGCAGTGGTGACCTGACGAAGCCGCTCGATAGCATCAAGCATCGCGACTGGCCCAACGCTGCAATTGATTCCCACAACATCGGCTCCCCAGTCGGTGAGCTTCGGGCCAAAAACTTCGGGGGTCGATCCATCGAGGCAGCTGCCGTCCTCGTCAATCGTTACCTGCGCGACTACGGGAGCGTCGGGATTAACATCGCGCGCCGCAACGATGGCTTGATGAAGTTCGTCAAGAGATCCGAAGGTTTCGAGGATAAGAAGGTCAACACCTCCCTCAACCAAAGCTTCAATCTGCTGCCGGAAAGAGTCGCGTGCTTCCTCCCGGGCGATTTTTCCCAGAGGCTCGATACGTACTCCCAAAGGCCCCACTGCCCCTGCCACAAGGGACTGAAAACTCTTTGCTGCCTCCCGTGCGAGGCGGGCACCCGCCAGATTGATGTCGCGAACCTTATCTGCACAACCATGCCGCGCCAGCCGAAAGCTGTTGCCCCCAAAAGTATTCGTTTCTATGACTTCGGCTCCAGCGTGCAGGTAGTCCTGGTGGATGCCCAAGATCAGCTCCGGCTGGGAGAGATTAAGCTCGTCATAACAGCGGTTAATAAAGATCCCTCTGGAATAAAGAAGGGTGCCCATTGCGCCATCGCACAGAACCGGATGCGAAGAGAGAACCCCGACAAAAGCTGAATCAGATGAGCTCATAGAAGCAGGCAGATTCCTTCCATATTACCTGAGTAGTTTCGCCCAACTCGGAGCACCGTGAATGAACAGAAAACTGCCCTAAAGTAACTTACTCAATGCTCGCTAAGGTATTCGTTCGTTGACGAGCATCTCTGGCCAGGAACATACTTTTCCACAGACTCACGTCTACATCTTCTGTGTTCTTGGAGTTTATGCGTAAGCCCGGCCCTAAATCCCTGCTTGTCGTGTGCTTTCTGGTCTTGCAATCCCTTATTCCACTCCACTCCCCAGCCCAGGGCGCAAGGGTCCGACCCGGAACCCAGGCTGCTGGAAACAAATTGGCGGAGTCCGACTCGAGCGAGGGGGAAACCCAAGACGCAGACGCCGACGATCCGAGAGGCCGAGAAGAGTGGTTCCGCAGCGGACGCCACGCAGCCGGAGAGCGCGCATCGGACTTGCTCCATCGAGCCTATGTCCAAAAGCGGCAAATGACGCTCAGCTCCCAAGGTATGACGCAACAATCCATACAAAGCGTCTCCAATCCCGGACAGAGCACCGCGAGCGGATTTGCCTTTTCTGGCAGCACATATCTCCCAAATGTTGCCTGGTCCAACTTAGGCCCCGCTCCCATCGGCTCAGATTCGAGCCAAGATTATGGAAAGGTGGTAGGGAGAGTCACATCAGTTGCCGTCGACCAGGGCGACATTAGCGGAAATACGGTGTACATCGGTGCGGCATTTGGCGGTGTGTGGAAGTCAAGAAACGCGGCAGCGGCCGATCCTACGACGGTGCAATGGAAACCACTGATCGATGATCAGCCCAGTCTGGCTGTAGGTGCTGTAACGGTTCAGCCGGGGACCACAGGGAACAACGCCGTCGTGATCGTGGGAACAGGAGAGCCTAACAGTTCAGGCGACTCCTATTATGGGATGGGAATACTGCGCTCCACCGACGGTGGACAGACTTGGGCTCCGATCATTAGGACCGCCGATGCGGGTGCGAAAACCTTCGCGGGATTGGGCACCAGCAAGTTTGCTTGGAGCACAGCGAATCCAAACCTGGTCGTCGTGGGAATGGGATCGACCAATGGAAAGCGCTACGGATCGGACTCTGTAGGTGGGCGGGGAATCTACTACTCGCAGGATGCCGGACAGACTTGGCATTACGCAACGGTACAAGATCCGGGCGCCGTTACGCTGACCGAAGGGACTGTTACCGACGTCGCATACAATCCCGGAACGGGAAGGTTTTACGCTTTCTATCGCTACCATGGATTTTACGAGAGCGCTGACGGAATCACGTGGAGCCGTTCGGCGTTCCAGCCACAAAGCGCTGCGAGTCCCAATCTGACGGTTACGAATTGCCCTACGAGCCAGCCGAACCCGAATCCAACGGGCAATTGCCCTCTCTATCGTGGTCACATCTCCATCCAGCCCACGACCCTTGAGATGTACGTGATCTATGTAAACGACAACGACATTCATCAGGGCTTATTTGTCACGAGCAACGGAGCAACGACGGTTTGGCGAGAAATTACGAGCAAGAGCACAGCAGGGCTTGTGGACACGAGCTCAAGTAATCAAATCGTACAAGGCGATTACAACTTGTGGATGGCAGCGATAGCGACCTCGCAAGGCACTGACTTGTTGATTGGCACTCGAAATATCTATAAGTGCTCTTTGACAGGAACTCCCGCCGACTGCAGCACAACGTGGAAGAACCTCACACATGTCTACGATTGCAATCCCATCGCACAGCCTTCTCACGTGCATCCTGATCAGCACGGATTCGATTTCAATCTTACGAGCCCACACCAGATGTATTTCGTTAACGATGGTGGCGTTTATCGTTCGTTGAATGGCGCCAACGGCGACGGAAGCTGCAATGCGCAACAGGTCTTTGACAATCTGGACGCCAACATCGGTTCCTTGTCAGAGATGGTTTCGTTCTCTCAACATCCAACGAATCCGAATGTTTTGCTTGGGGGATTACAGGACAATGGTACGCCAGCTCTGTTGGGCAGCGGCGCGCAGTTATGGCAGACAGTCAATGGGGGGGACGGTGGCTTCAACGAAATTGACCCCAACAATCCAGACGGAATCTGGTACGCGACAAACACAGGAGTCTCAATCCAACAGTGTGATGCGACCAACAAGCAAGCAGCCCCCAATGGCCCAGGCATCCCCAACGCCGAAGCCTGCAACCCAGGCGCCTTCGGCGCTGCTCCATACCCGGCTCAAGGTCCTAATATCGGAACACAGCAGGTCGCGAACGACCCCGCCGAATTCTATATGCCGTTCATATTGGATCCGGCGAACACAGCAAATCTGATCCTCGGAACTTGTCGCTTGTGGCGCGGACCGGGAGTGGGTGGCAATTCCTGGCTAGATTCTACTGGCGCGGCGAACAAAGACGTCAGCCCAATGTTCGACAGCACGAAGACGACCTGTATTAGCGGGACAACCAAAGTTCGAGCAATCGCCGCGGGCGGTCCTGCACCGAACGGGATCTCGCAAGTTCTCTACGTGGGACTGGAAGGCACTGGCACGGTTAGCGCCAGCGGGGGCCTCCTCGGCCACGTGTTCGTGAATACGCAGGCCGATGTGAACACGGGAACCCATGGGGCTGCAAACGGCTGGACTGATATCACTTCAAACATTGCGGCAGTTTTGACGACATCAGGAGTAACCTACGGACCTTACCCAATATCGTCTATAGAGGTTGACCATCACGACCCGACCGGCAAGACTGCCTATGTCACGGTCGAGGGTTTTGGAGTACCCCACATATTCAAAACCACAACTGCGGGTTCATCGTGGAGCGATATCACCAACAACCTGCCGGACGCTCCGGTAGATTCCATCGCGGTAGACCCTGATGATCCAAATGTGCTTTATGTAGGCAGCGACATTGGAGCGTTCATAAGCTTGAACGCGGGCTCCTCATGGGAGATTCTCGGCATCGGCCTGCCTAATGTCCCAGTGACAAAGATCCGGGTTTTCGGCAGCAACACCGTCCAACCCAAGCTACTTCGCGTTTCCACGTACGGCCGAGGTGTATGGCAGTTCGCTCTTCCTCTTCCGCCAGCGGTCGATCTCTCGCCAAACCCGGTCGCATTCGGGAATCGGTTAGTAAAGACGACCTCTGCCGAGATTGTAACCGTCACGAACAATTCGGGTTCAGCGATAACAATTGCGAGTGTTGCCCTCGGAACTCCCGGCGGGACTGACTTCGCTGTGAGTAACAACGGCTGTCCGACGACTCCGGCAACACTGGCCAATTTAGCCGCGTGTCAGATTCAGGTCAGCTTCACGCCACAGAGCACAACATCCGAAAGCAATACCATCGTGATCACCGACTCCGCTGCCGGCAGCCCTCGAGCGATACCCCTAAGTGGCACTGGCATCGTTTCGGCCCTTTCCCTTTCCACATCGGCGCTCACGTTCACCGGCTCCGTTCAGAACGCTACTTCGGCTCAAATCGTAACTGTGAACAACACAGCAACATCTAACGCAACCATTACGGGACTGAGTATTACAGCACCGTTTACGCAGAGTGGTGGAACCTGCAGCGCAGGAGCTTCGCTCGGTGTTAATGGAAGCTGCACCATTCAGATTATCTTTATGGCCACTAGCGCGGGACAAGCTAACGGAACACTTACCCTGACCGACCTCAACGGCGTGGCACAGATCGTGAATTTGATTGGAACGGCATCCGATTTCGCCATCGCTGTCGGTACTGGCGGGAGATCGCAAACAGTGAACGCTAGTCAATCCGCTACATACAACTTCAATGCGTCGGCAGTAGACGGCTTCAACGGCACAGTGACTTTTGCCTGCACCAGCGGATTGCCCACGGCGGCCAACTGCACCTTCTCCCCATCGACATCGGTTGCCGTGAGCACTACAACCGCGGTCACGCTAACCATCTCCACAATGGCGCGTTCCAGCTCTCAGCCAACTCCAATATCCGGCTTCCTGAGTTCGCCTCCGCGCGGGGGCAACAAGCCTGCAAAACTGATGATCGTGCTTGGACTTCTCACAACCTTGGTGTTGGCTTTGCGTGGGACGAAAGGAAGGACTAGGAACCTCGCGATCGTCAGCGTAGTCGGTGGAATTATGTTGCTTCCGGGGTGTGGAGGCGGCGCGTGGACCAGCATCCCACCACCGGTAACGGGAACACCAGCAGGCACTTACGCAGTGACGGTTACCGCCACATCAGGCAACCGCAGCATCCCCACCACTCTGACGCTGAAGGTGAATTGAGACAAGCACCCTGAAGCGAGGAAGTACAAGTTCGAGCCGGCACCGGTGCAAGCAGCAGCCAAAGGAATCACCAAAGCCTGGGGAGCTTTGATGTTCTTAGCGTGTTTATCTACGGCGAACGAACTACGTTCACTGCTACCACGAGGAGGTACTGAATGCAAGAAATCCTGGATCGCGAATCAGACTCTGTGCCGCGCAGCTCAAGTCAGGAATATCAGAATGGAATCGAGCAATGGATGAAAACTCGGCAATTCACTGCTAATTCACTCTTATTCACTGTTCTGAGACGAACGATGGAAAGTTACTTATCTTCTAAGGGATTGGCAGCGTTGGGAGTTGCCCGATATTATCCGTCGCTAAGAAGCAACAGTGTCGAAGAAATTCACTGTTAAATTCCCTGTTCTGATTGCCGCCGCGTAGTCTTGTCGCATTAGCGGTCGGTTGTCTTCCGCGAAAGGGGATCTACAACTTGGTCAGTGTGGCGATCAGGATTGCAGAAACCCAGCATCGATTGCAACCGTCTGGCCAGCAGAGCTCGGAAACGCTGTCCTGGGAGAACTCGATTGGTAATCTTTCGGCGGTAGCAAAGCTACGCGCCCAAAGTGAACTTCAGAAGTCACCGCCGGCATATAACAATATTCAGGGATAATTCTCTGAATTTGAGCGCGCAACCGGTCATCATTAACTGTGTACAACAACGCTTGAAGAGTCTCTAACTGAGACTTCAGTTCAGGCCAACTCGGAACAATTCCTGAAAGGCGTTTGATCCTGTCGCACGAGGTCGAGAGTACTTGCTCATATTCGTAGAAAAGCTCCTCGTGCAACTTCTCTCCAGGTCGTAAACCCGTTAACTTGATCCCCGGATGCCTTAGGGTTTGAAGTCCGCCGAACCGGCGAAGCAGGGTGTCTGCCAAGTCACCAATGCGAATCGGCTCGCCCATCTCTAGCACAAGAATTTCACCACACTTTCCGATCGCCGCAGCCTGCAGCAACAACGATACGGCTTCACCAACTGTTATAAAGAGGCGTGTGGCTTCAGAGTCGGTAACTGTCAGTGGTTTATTCTCCTCGATCTGCTTCAGAAACAGTGGCACCACGCTACCGTGAGAGCCGAAAACGTTTCCAAAGCGAACCGACAGGCATCGCATGCCTCGATCGACCGCAAGGATTAATTCTCCCAAACGTTTGGTGCATCCCATGACACTTGTAGGATTTACCGCTTTATCGCTGGAGATCAGCACAAAGGCTTCGCAACTAGCAGCCTCGCAGATATCAAGGAATCGAATCAATCCAAATACGTTGTTTTCCAGCGCAGCTCGCGGATTCTCTTCCATGATGGGTACGTGCTTGTATCCCGCCGCGTGGAAGACGATTTGTGCGCGATGGATGTCAAAAATGTTCTTTACCGGATCAGAATGTGTGAAATCCTCAACACAATAAACGATTGCAGCATCGCGATAATTTTCACGAAGTTGCGTCTGCAAGTAAAAGAGACCGGTTTCACTGTGATCGATGCATACGAGCTTTGCCGGCTGGCATTCCAAAATCTGGCGACAAAGCTCAGAACCGATTGATCCTGCTGCTCCCGTGACGAGAACTATCTTGCCGGCAAAAATATGACGTACCGAATTCAAGTCAATTTGAAAATGTTCCCGGCCAAGCAAATCATTCCAGTCAATGGCAGTCAACTCGCCCAATGGGGCCTTCGAACACTGAACCATTCGATTTGGTAAATGCTTTCGCCTGTCTTGGCGCGATTCCCTAGCTTCCGCACTGAGCGCCTTTCGCTGTGCTTTTCGCAAGCTCGAAGACTTTGACCTACTCCGTTTCGCGCTCATCAGAAGGGCTTCAGCATTTCCCCAGGCAAATTTGGGACTCATCGGCTCGATTTGACACCGGTTGGACAGCGAAGGGACGCAGTGTACGTGCTCGTTTGGTTCTTTGCAACAAAAAAGCTGCGCTTTAAGCGCAGCTCCCGGATAGCACCAATGGTCTCACGCGAAGAGTTCCTCAAGCTGTGGCAATGACGTGGACGCAAAATTGGCAACAACTCGCTCCGCTCCTGCCTCGAGAAGCTCCTCGGCACGAGCATGATCGGCGATGCCCAGGCATTTCATACCGGCAGCCTTGGCAGCTAGAACGCCCGAGATCGCGTCTTCACAAACGAGTAGGTCTTTGCATGGGGATCCCAACCACTCTGCCGCCTTCCGGAAAATGTGCGGATCCGGCTTGCCGAATTGAACGTCGTCAGCCGTGACAATAGCCGCAAATTGATCGTGAATCTTGAGCTGACGGAGGATGTAATTGACCCGACTCTTGCTCCCGCAAGAGGCAACGGCGAAAGCTATGCCCGCTCGTGAGAGCTCCTCGAGGAATTCTAGTGCTCCCTCTACTGGCTCGATCGAGAGCGCCTCTTCCCTGAAAAGCATCTCCTTGCGGTGACCGTATTCCTTGATCTGTACGTCCGGCAGATCGCCGAGAAAGTGGCGGAGAATGTCTTCCTTCTTGCGCCCGTCCAAAACGAAATCAACCTCGGCGTCTGAAACATCCAGCTCAAGAGCGTCAAAAAACTTCTTCCAAGCGCGTTTGTGGATCGGATGACTATTGATCAGTACTCCGTCCATATCAAAAATGACGCCTTTAAGCATTCTGCTCCTGCACCGTTCTGACCTTCCGTTCTGGCCAGTCACGCTGCGCTGAACGGTAATTTTCCATGGTGCCAATTATCGATCACGTAATTTTCGATCTCATAGGCAGCGATCCTGCCAATCAGGCGAGGAAGAACATCGAATCCAATATGCGCTGGCTGATGTTCTGGGACGGCGCGTAGAAATTCCCGGCATGCCAGCAGAATGCCGGAAAATGCGACATTGCCAACCGGAATTTTGGGTTTGCGGTGAATTCTGTAATCCAGCCGCCCCTTGGGTCAACCTGCACGATTCCGCATCTCGATGGATCCGGAACTTTATAGGCTCCGATTGTCGCCGCCTCCAATTCGGAATGCCGCTTCAGCATTTCGTCGAAATGGAAATCAGTCAGCACGTCCGCGTAGAAAACCCAGAAAGCTTCCTCGCTAAAAACTCAGAAACTGTTGGTTCGAATTGTGCCTGCGCTTCCGAGCAAGACCGCTCATCGGAAACCTGCACCCGAACCCCGGACTTATCGCTCCGCTCTAGAAATTCCCGGACCTGATCAGCATGAGAGTGGAGGTTGATCAATACTTCTTCAGTTCCGAACCGCCGACATTGCGACAACCAGATCTGCAGCATCGGCACACCCGCGATGGGCAGAAGGCACTTTGGGATAGCATCTGTCAGCGGACGCAGCTGTCTTCCATGACCAGCAGCGAGCAGGAAGGCTTTGCGAGGACTGACCATCATCACCGCGAAAAATTGACCGCTGCAGCTATCGGCTCAAACGTCCACTTCATTCCACCCCTTTCATCCGCATCGATAAAGGGATCATCCACGACCACCTGAGCACCCTGAAAATCAAATTCGAAATCCATGTCACGCGCTCCCAATGCAGCAAGGCGCGTACGGACTGCTGGTTGAGCAGGCTGCGGACAGTACAACAATAGGAAGCCTCCACCCCCGGCTCCGGTAATTTTTCCCCCGAGAGCACCCTCACCACGTGCGGCCTCATACATCTCGTCAATGCGAGTGTTGGAGATTTTTTTCGAGACTCGCTTTTTCGCTTCCCATCCTTTATGGAGCAATTCTCCAAATCGGTCCAAATTTCCAGCCTTGAGTGTGGCCCGCATCAGATCCGCGCCCTCCCGGATTTCATGCAGGCTTTCTATCGCGGCACCAGCCTTGGCCCGTGTCGATTGCTCCTGCTCCTTAAGAATCGTCCAGGAATGATGGGCAGCGCCTGTAAAGAACAACATCAACTGTGATTCAAGTTCTCTTACGAGATCAGGCTCGAGATCCAGCGGCTCGACGCTCACGGACCCGTTTTCGGCGAAGCGAATGAAATTCAGTCCACCAAAACTTGCCGCATACTCGTCCTGCTTACCGACAGGTTTCCCAAGAACATTGCGAGTAATATGAAACGCCCGTTCCGCCAATTCGTACTTCGACAGCGGAATGCCAAGATATGTAGTCAGCGTCTTAACCACGTTCACGCACACACTTGCCGACGAACCCAAGCCAGTCCCTGGTGGGATCTCGGACGCAAGAAAGAGGTTGAATGAAACTGCGCATCCAAGTTCTTTCATTACCGAAAGGGGAATCTCAAGCTCGGTTCCTTTGACACTCATCCGAGAGATGTCTTCCCACGTTTCTACAACGCGTAGGTCGGACGAGATTACCTGCACTTTGCCGTCAACGCGCTTCTGAAGAATTGTGTAGAAGTGTTTGTTAATGGCGGTGCTAAGAACAGCGCCACCAAACTTCTGATAATAGGCGGGTAAATCGGTTCCTCCGCCGCCAAAACTAATCCGCACCGGCGTGCGAACGATCAACATCAAGAACCTCCGTAAAACTGCGCTCCGGAATCCGGGGGTGAGCGACGTTCGGCCCAGCTGGATGCCATATGCGGATGGCAACCGTCCAGAGAGTCTGAAGTAGCAACGAGAGGTCCAGTAACGGCGACCAATGCAGCATGTATTGTAAATCGAAGCGCGCCTTGTCTTCGGATGCATGCTGCTCTCGAAGGCCGTGAACTTGCGCCAAGCCAGTTAATCCCGGTTTCGCAGCAAGCCGCTGGCGCTGCCATTCGGAATAGTGTTTTACGCGATCCGGCGATTCTGGCCTGGGTCCAACCAAGCTCATGTCGCCAAAAACAACATTCAAAAGTTGCGGAAGTTCAGTCAAACTCAGGCGAGCAAGCCAAAGAGGTAGACCGGAGAGATCGAGTGCCTCTCGATCAATGTTCATCCGCCACATCAGAAATGGCTGCCCATGTAAACCGCAGCGAAGCTCTCGTTTGAATGGCTTCTTACCGCCCAGGACGAGATTTGCCGCTGCTAGGAGCACAACCGGACTGACAAGCACAGTGAGCGCTGACGCAATTATCAGATCGGCGACGCGTTTCGCGGCCAGCGCGAACTCTTTCGGACGTTGTTCTTCCAAACAGAGCATTGGGAGACCCTCGACGTCGAGAAAGCTCGCCTTCGAAAGATAGAGTTCGTAGCCTTCAGGAACCAGCGAAACCTTAAGTCCGGCCAGTCGGCTTAGACGAAGTAACTTTTGTACCTCCGACGAACTGGCTCGCGGATGGGCTACCACGATTTCGTCGACGCCCTGTTTCTTTAGAAGTTCGATCACGCCGATCGTGCTTGTGGGCGGCAAAGCCGGTGCGGGAAAATCGGCACGTGGCGATCCAAGAGGCATGTCGTTTGCTGAGTGGAGAAAACCAACGACGCTCTTCATCAGCTCAGGATGTCGCTGAATTTTATTCGCCAGCTCCCGCGCCACATTGCAGCTGCCCATGATTACAACGCGCTGCTGTGCTCGATTGCGAAAGCGGGACGCAACAAAGGCACGCATCAGAGAGCGAATGCAAATAAAGCCGATCAACAGAAGGGAGCCGAAATAAAAAAGCAGCAACCTCGAGTACAACTGCCTGGAGAGAAATGCCACCGACAGGGTGACACACGTCAGCAACAATACTGCGGTCATTACCTGTGACCAGACTCGCGGCGCTTCCCAGCCGTCCGAAAATCCGTCAAGTCGCATGCGCGTAAAAAGGAGCGCCCAAACCACCATTGCAACGCTGGCAACTAGGACATATTCGATGTAGCTTCGGTGCGAGGAGCTTGGGCTATGCAACCCATAGCGGAGCAGGTATGCGATTGTAGCGGAAATCAAAATCCAGAGAAGATCGGCGAGAAGAACTGCAAACTGCAGACGACGACTCATCACGTTCGGGGGAGCCATGATGAAAAAAAAGATCCTCTACTTGCAGGTCGGCCGATCGGAGCTTACCTGGGACGCAGACCGAACCTCAATTTTGGTGGCAATGCAACTCCTTGTCAACCAAAGACTTGTCTCATGACGCTTTAGCAGCAACGACTTTCTGGAGGTCTCCCTGGAGAATCTGTTTTCTCACGAGAGTGAACAGGCAGTGCGCAAGCGAAAGATGAAGATCTTCGATGATCTGCATGTTGTCGGAGGAAACAACGAGGGCAGTATCGCAAAGAGACTTCATGAATCCACCATCGAATCCACCCAAGCCGATTGTTACCGCGGCAGCGTCTCTAGCGACCTCGAGCGCCTTTAGCACGTTGCGCGAGTTTCCACTGCAACTAATCGCAAGAGCCACATCATCAGGCTGAATGAGGCCACGAAGCTGCTCTGCAAAGATATCCTCATAGCCGGAATCATTGGCCCAGGCCGTCAGCATGGGTAAATTATCCGTGAGTGCAACCGCGCGGAACCGCTTGGTTCCAGGAATCCAAGTTCCCTTGCCTAGATCACAGGCGAAGTGAGAGGCGAGCGCAGCGCTGCCACCGTTGCCGAAGAGAAAGGTAGTTTTCTCGTGCTGGTAAGCGCGATGAAGAATACGAGCAATGAAATCGATTTGATTCCAGTCTAAACTGGAAGCGGCGCGTCCCAAAATGGCAAAGTAAGACGCGGCACTCTGGATTTCGTCGGGGGATGACACATTTCCTCCAGGATTTCGCAATTTTTGCAGCTTTTAACGATCAAAAATCTGTTTGATCAAATCTGCCGAGCAGACTACCCCCTTCTCTTACAACCTCCTATCTGTGCATCGCGCGACAGGGAACTTATCATAATATGCGGTCCGTCAGTGAAGCTCCGAACGCGATGATTCACAGAGTACTGCTGAATTGCATTGGGCTTGCTCCCATAGCCAAGCGCTGCGCACAATTTCTAATAAATTGGAATGCACTGCCTTCCACCCCAACTCCGCGCGTATTACTTCAGGGCTAGCGCACAGCACAGCAGGATCCCCAGGCCGAGCGGCACCAGTCCGAATCTTCAGATGCTGGCCGGTCACCTGTTCCACCGCTCTGCATACCTCGCGCACGGAATGGCTGGTCCCAGTTCCAAGATTGAATGCTCGAAAACCAGGCAAATCGAGCCTGCTTAAGGCCAACACGTGAGCCTCCGCTATATCGAGCACGTGAACGTAGTCGCGCAAGCAGGTGCCGTCCGGAGTCGCATGCTGCGTTCCATAAATCTCAAAAAAATCACGACGCCCTGATGCGACTTGCAGCAGCAGCGGAAGAATATGCGTCTCTGGTTGATGTCTCTCGCCGTGGCCAGGAATAGATCCCGACGCATTGAAATATCTGAATGCGACGACGGACCAGCCGTAAGCCGAGCAATACCATCGCAGAATCCGCTCCAGAGCGAGCTTGCTTTCACCGTAGGCATTCATGGGCTCTTTGGGATCGTCTTCCCGAATCGGTATTCGAACGGGATTGCCATAAACCGCAGCAGTCGAAGAGAAAATAAAATTGCCAATACTAGCTCGTCTTAAGCACTCAAGAAACACGATTCCTGACACTAGATTCTTGTCGAAAAAAGTCCCTGGGTTGGTCACGGATTCGGGAATCAATGCTTTGGCCGCAAAATGGAATACGGCATCGAAGCGCTTTTTCGAAAACAATTCCAAAACCGCACGTTTATCACCGATGTCCAGGCGGTGAAAATCAGCGCTGGCGGGCACTGCCTCTCGATGGCCCGTGGATAAGTCATCCACGACGGTGACGGCATGTCCCCGCTGTAGAAGTTGTGCGCTGCAAACCGAACCGACGTAACCGGCTCCGCCTGTTACGAGGATTTTCAGCATCAATATGCTCCTGTGCCTTTCAGGACTCGCATCGGCGTGAGCAGCAGCAGTTTTAGATCCAGCACCAGGCTCCAGTTCTGAATATAAAAGATATCCATCCTAACGCGCTCAGCATAATCCACTCGCTGTCTTCCGTAAACCTGCCAATATCCAGTCAAACCCGGCTTGACTGTCAAAAGTAGCATCTTGGCCTCCCCGTATTTTTCGAGCTCGGGAAGCGAAATCATTCTCGGGCCTACAAGGCTCATCTGCCCGCGAAGGACATTGAACAGCTGAGGCAGCTCGTCGAGGCTGAACTTGCGCAGCCAGGCTCCAACTCGAGTTACACGCGGATCGGCAGTGAGTTTGTAGTTTTTCTCGAACTCCATACGCAACCCGAGGTCCTGGGCAAGAACTCCGTCCGCATCGACTTGCATACTGCGAAATTTGTAGGCGTCGAACTCACCCTGGGATCCCACTACTCGTCGACGATAGATGATCGGTCCGCCATCTTGCAGCTTGACTGCAAGAACAACCAGAGCCAGCAAAGGCGACAATGCGATTAGAAGAACCGTGGCGACCAAGACGTCAAGCAACGCCTTGACGCCCATCCCACATCGGGAAGAACGCATTTGCCCTGGTAGGGCTACTATCCTCTGTCTTCCCACTTTGGGCGAGCCGACCAGAGACACTGTGTTTTTGTATTTTGGAAGTGGATGTTCATTCATGAGTAGAATAAATTAATGAGCTGCGACCTCATAATACAAAGCCAGAGTTCTTGCCGCCGCCTCTTTCCAGGAAAAACCTTTTGCCCGCTCCATTCCTCGTGTCGCCAAGTCCCCCCGCAGCTGTTCATTGCCTTCTACAGTCCGAATCGCCGCCATTATGGAATCCTGGCTCTCCGGATCTATGAGGATCGCAGCATTCCCAACTACCTCAGGTAAAGAACCGCGGTCAGAAACAATGACCGGGCATCCGCATGCCATTGCCTCAAGAGGTGGGAAACCGAATCCTTCATAAAGCGAAGGTAGAACAAAAACTTCGGCCAAGCTGTAAAGCGCAACCAAGTCAGAGTGTGGCACGAAGCCAGTCAGGACGATCTGCTCATTCTCGCTTCGCGAATCGTCCTCAAGTGTCTGCGAATTCCAACCAGTCCGCCCGACGATTACCAGACCCAGTTTCGTTTCGTTCGCTTTGCGCATTTTATGGTAGGCCTGGACGAGAGCTGGCAAGTTCTTCCTCGGTTCCCTCGTGCCTACCACGAGAATGAACTTCTCAGGCACCCGATACCGCGCACGCACCGAGGCCAGCACCTCCATATCAACAATCCTTTTGAACGTACTGTCTACCCCAAGGCGAACAACCCTCACCTTGTGGGCGGGGAGAGCTAAAGCATTCGTAATTTTCTGCTTCGCGTCCTCCGAATCGGTCACAAGCAACCGGCTTCTCTTCGCGGCTCGACCCCCAATCCAGCGAAAGTAATAGCGG
>Ga0209474_10000047_pt1 | contig 137939 bp, 117 predicted proteins | sample GraSoiAngelo_145_FD_185902 | JGI IMG/M metagenome (GOLD analysis project Ga0209474, IMG submission 185902) | Grasslands soil microbial communities from the Angelo Coastal Reserve, California, USA - 14_1009_05_20cm (SPAdes) (version 2) | ecosystem: Environmental > Terrestrial > Soil >...
GCGCACTTCAAAACTCTTGACGACTTCAGGGAAAAACGGATTCTCGATGTCAGACACGATGATGCCGAGTGTTCGGCTGTCGTGCGAAGCAAGGTGCCGCGCATGCACGTTCGGGAAATAGCCGAGACGCTTGACGGTCGACAGCACCAGCAGATGCGTACGCCGTCCCACCTTGCCTGTCTTGTTCAGGACGTTGGAGACGGTGGCGGTGGAGACGCCGGCAGCCTTGGCGACATCACGAATCGTTAGACCCATATCTGATTATTTTATTGAACCGCTCTCACTTGGTTCTGATCTGTTTCCTGCATCCGAGAGTAGGTTAACCACCGGGGAAGTATAGATGAAAAAATTTGCTTGACAAGACGCAATGAACGGTGTATTAGGTGTCGCACTAGGTTAAGCGTTTAAGCAGTTTGGGGGCCCGAATGGTATCGCGTCGTACATCCATTCCGGCGCTCAAGGGTCTCAAGAAAAACATCCGTTGGTGCCGCGGAGCGGGGTCCGTCGTCGCTTCGCGTTCGATCGACCATTTGGTCAAGCCGCCGTCCGCAGAGACTGTTCGAGGGCTCGCGGGAGCGCGTTTTGTTTCCTTCACGGTCGAGGAGTTGGCTCGGGGTGAAAGCGCTTGCAAGAATTGCTGCGCATTGGTGCAAACAGATTGAGGAGGAACGGTTATGAATCGGAAGGCCATTTCATCCGGGTTCCTGCGAGCATCCTTGACGATGTCGACCGTGCTGTTGCTTCTGTTCCTTTGTGCGCCGCCTCTCCATGCGCAAGTGGACACCGGCACGATCCTGGGGACGGTAACAGACGCCTCAGGGGCAGCAATCAGCGGCGCCAAGGTGACGCTGACTAACGAAGGCACAAGCGCCGCTCTTTCCACGACGACCGCCCCGGATGGAAGCTACAAGTTTACGCCAGTCAAAATTGGGAGCTACAAGCTAACGACATCCTTCCAAGGCTTCCAAACAATCACTCAAACGAACGTCGTGGTCAACGTCGGTACGGATGTAGTGATCAATTTCAATCTCAAGCCCGGCGCGGTGACGCAAACCGTGGAGGTCGTGGCGGCAGTTCCTGTGCTGCAAACGCAAAACGCTTCGGTGGGTCAAGTCGTCGACTCTCGGAGCGTAAATGATCTCCCGCTCAATGGCCGGAACTTCACGTTCCTGGCACAGCTGTCCGCCGGTGTGAACACGCCGCAGGCCGATACGCGCGGCAACGCGGCAAACGGCGCCTTTGCAGCCAACGGTTTGCGCCCCGCCGAGAACAATTACCTCTTGGACGGCATCGACAACAACTCTGACACGGTGGACTTCCTGAACGGTACGAACTTCGTGGTTCTCCCTCCTGTGGACGCCATTGAGGAATTCAAAGTGGAGACGTCTGGATTCAGCGCGCAGTATGGCCGCTCTGGCGCTGCCGTGTTGAACGCTACAATCAAATCCGGCACCAACGAGCTTCACGGCTCTGCTTGGGAATTTTTCCGAAACGACAAACTCGACGCCGCCGACTTCTTCGAAAACGCTGGTGGCATCAAGAAGGGCGCTCTTCGCCAGAATCAATTTGGTGTGTCCGCGGGCGGCCCGATCCTCAAGAACAAGGTCTTCATCTTCGGCGACTATGAAGGCTTCCGCCGCGTTCAGGGCACCGTTCTTACAGGGTCAGTGCCCACTGCCCTCGAGCGCAGTTCAGGTTTCACAAATCTCACCGAACTCTTAACGCAAGGGGGCACGAATACCGACAATCTAGGTCGTGTCGTCCCTAAGGGAACAGTTTTCGATCCCTCGACTACTCGTTCCGTCACGGCCGGTAGCATCGATCCCGTCACGGGATTGCTTGCCCAGAAGACGGGGTTCGCTCGCGATCCGTTCAGCACTTGCCCGAAAACTACTACTGACTATACGAGCGCCGGTTGCCAATCAGGCCTCAACCTACTCCCTGCGGGACGCTTGGATGCCAACGCTCTCAGCCTGCTGGCGCTTTATCCCAATCCGACCAACAGTTCGCTTTTTGGCAACTTCACCACCTCCCCAAAGCTCTTCGAGCACAAGAATGCGTTTGATACCCGCATGGATATCAACATGAACGAGAAGAACCAGGTGTTCTTTCGCTTCAGCTACGCGGACGACCCGCAATTCATTCCCGGCATCTTCGGCGGGGTGGCGGATGGTGGTGGCTTCGCGCAGGGAAATCAAACCGCCAACGCTCAACAGAGTGCCTTGGGTTACACCCACACGTTTAATCCGAATTTAATCAACGTGGCTCGCGCCGGTCTCAATTACCTGCATACCACGCGCAACATTCCGGCGGCGAACGACCTGAGCAACCTCCCCGGCAAGTATGGCGTTCTAGGCATTCCGCAGGCCCACGAGAACGGAGGCTTGCCCGCCTTTGGAATCGGCGGCCTGCAGACATTGGGTGGTAACGCCTTCTTGCCGTCGGATGAGGTGACCTCCACATTGCAGCTGACTGACGACTTGACCAAGATTTATGGCAAGCACACGTTTAAGGGCGGGTTCGAATGGCAGCACGTTAAGTTCTCCACTCTCCAGCCCCCCTGGTCTCGCGGCCAATTTAACTTCGACGGACACTACACTGATGTGCCGGGCAAAGGGGGCGACAACACTGGAATCGCACAGTTAGTTCTGATTCCTCAGGCTTCTTCGCTGCTGCCCGGACAAAACGGAATTGACTACGTCGGTGGACCGAACTCGGTGTTTGTGTCCAACATCTCCTTAACCGACAACGGCAAGAACTACTACGGTTTCTATGGGCAGGATGACTGGAAGGTCACCAATAAACTGACCCTTAACCTTGGGCTACGCTGGGATTACTTCCAACCGGTCTATGAGCACCGCGGCTTCCAAGCTAATTTCATTCCAGGCGGCCCACCGACAAATGGCCCGGCCTACCTGATCCCGAGCGGAAAAACCGATCTCACCTATCTCACTTCGGTGGATTGCACCAATCCCGCCAACGCGAATTTCCTGACTTGCCTGCTCGGCAAAGATCGCATTGCTCTGTCTATCGGCAAGTATGGCAAGAGCCTAGGCGTCGGGCAGAAGAGCAATATCGCTCCTCGCTTTGGGTTTGCGTATCAAGCCACGCCAAAACTCGTCGTTCGCGGTGCCTTCGGTATTTTCTTTAACGGCTTTGAAAACCGTGGATTCTCCCCGAACCTCGGCGAAAACTACCCCTTTCAGTTTAACTTCTCCTTCTTCGACCCCGATGCCGGTCACGCAATTAACGACTTTGCGGGATGCGCCACGGCGACGCCAACAGGAGGCCCCACGTTTGAGACCGGCTTCAGTTGCACGCCGCTCGACCCCAAGCTTGTCAACGCCAGCGGTTTGGCGCTGCGCGGCATTCAGTATAACTATCTGACCCCGTACTCGATGGGTGGCAACCTGAGCGTGCAATACCAACTGACTTCATCAATGTCGTTCCAAGCGGCGTACGTAACGACGCTGGCCCGCCACTTGGAATCCTTTCCGGGCAACAACCGCCCCACTTCCATTCAGCCCAATACAGTGAAAGCGACCACTCTCGTGCCTTTCTCCGACTTCGGACGTAACAGCAGTCAGGCACAAACAGAAGGTAGTAGCTACTACCACGGTTTGCAGACGCGCATCGAGAAGCAATTCAAAGGCGGCCTGAACTTCCTGGCTAGTTACACGTGGTCTAGGACCATGTCCGACGCCGGCGATTTGTTGAACGGCGGTAGTGACAATGTCGGCTACCGCGCGCCGTACGTTCCCGGGTTCGGGATCCAGAAGGACTACAAGCTGGCGAACTTCGACATCCGCAACGTGTTCCATTTCAGCGGCGGCTACGAGCTGCCGTTCGGCAAGGGCAAGAAGTTTATGTCCGACGGCAGCGGCATCACCGACAAGATCGTCGGGGGGTGGAGTACACAGTGGATCGCCACGCTGCAGGGCGGTCAGCCCATCACTTTCAGCTGCGTAAACAACACTCTGCAAAGCGTTGGCTGCGGCGCGCTGCACACCGGGCAGCCCTTGAAGGTCGGTCTCCACAACGATAGCCTCGGAAAACTCAGCTGGTTCAACTATGACCCTGCTTTGGATCCGACGGGAGCTGCGAGTCCCCTTGCGAATCCAGCCACGTGCGCTGTCGGTGCTTGCACCTTTGCGAACTTGGGAGGCATCACGCAGGCCCCCGGCCCCGGCTTCCACCGACTTGACTTCTCCATCTTTAAGGACTTTCCGTTCAACGAAAAGCGCAAGCTTCAGTTCCGCACGGAAATTTTCAACATCTTTAACCACCCTAACTTTAACGCGCCCGGCTTCGGCGGTAACGGCGTGGTGTCCATCGGCGGCTCCACCAACTGGACCAACAACAACTTCGGCCGAATCGGCTCAACGCGCGATGCGCCGTACGACCCGCGGCAGATCCAGTTCGCTTTGAAGCTGCTGTTCTAACAGTTTTGACGACCCACACCCCGAGTGGGAAGGCGCTTGGCAAGAGGCGTCTTCCCAGTTTTCTCCAGGGCGGCGCATTGCACCCAGCGCGGTGCTACCATGCAGGCATGGCGACTCCAAGAGTTTGTCCGATGGCTTCTGCGCTTTTGGTTTTCTTCGCATATGGAACCCTGGCGCCCGCGGTATATGCAGGGCAGAAGGATTTAGACCGCGACTTTAAGGCGGCCGTTGACCTGTACGAAGCGGGCAAATACCCGGAGGCGGCAGCACAACTTGAGAAACTCGTTCGCCAGGTTCCGGAAAGTTTCGAAGTCCAGGAGCTGCTGGGATTGGTCTACTCCGCGCAATCGCAGGATACGAGAGCCACGCAACACCTTCAGAAGGCGGTCACACTGAAGCCGGACTCAGCGCCGGCCAGAACGAACCTGGCGACGAATTTGGCGCACCTGGGGAAAACCGAGCTGGCCACGGAGCAGTTCCGGAAGGCGGTGGAACTCGATCCGCGGAACTTCGAAACCAACCACAATCTGGGTGAAGCATTCGCGCGTTCCGGAAAAGTCGCGGAGGCCGCCCTATACCTGGAGAAGGCTCAGCAGATCGATCCTTCTTCCTACGATAACGGCTACGACCTTTCGCTTGCATACCTGCAAACTCGGCGGCTCGCGGACGCTCAGCGCCTGCTCCGGGACCTGTTGAAACAGAAGAATACGGCGGAACTGCACAACTTGCTGGCTGAAGTAGAAGAAAAAGACGGAAAGTTTGTCGAAGCAGCCAACGAATACGAAGCCGCCGCGCACCTGGAGCCGAGCGAAAGCAACTTGTTTGACTGGGGCGGCGAACTGCTGCTCCACCGCACGCTTGACCCGGCCGTGGAGGTCTTCAAACAGGGTGTTCAGCGGTATCCGGCGTCGCAGCGCATGGCTGTCGGCCTTGGAATGACCTACTATGCGCGCGGCAACTATGACGATGCGGTTAAATCTCTTTTGAGCGCAGCCGACCTGAATCCGTCCGAACCGACCTGCTACTTCTTTCTGTCCAAGGCCTACGATAGTTCCCCAAGCCGGGCCGATGAGGTCATCCAGCGATTCCGCCGCTTCGCGGAACTGCAGCCGAAAAACGCGCGTGCCCTATACTACTACGCGATGAGCCTATGGAAAGGCAGGCGGGCCCAGGATCCCGGCTTGGATCTGCATCAAATCGAATCGCTGCTGACCCAGTCGCTGGAGCTCGATCCGAAGCTCGCGGAAGCTCGCCTGCAATTGGGCAATCTCTACTCCGACCAGAATAAATATGCAGAAGCGATTCCGGAGTATAAGCGCGCGCTGGAACTCAATTCCGATCTGGCCGACGCTTACTACCGGCTGGGGCAGGCGTATGTTCGCACCGGCGAAAAAGGCCGCGCCCAGGAGCAGTTCCAGGTCTACCAGAAAATTCGCGAGCAACATCTGGCCGACCTCGAGAAGCAGCGCGCGGAGATTCGGCAGTTTGTTTATTCGGCAAAGGATGCCCCCCTCCGCTAAACCGTGATTTAACTGGAACTTTGCGACAGGGGCAGAGAGAACGAGATGCAGCGCGGCTGGCGAAAGTCTTGACACGGATACTGCCGCGCCGTAGTTTTTGCGGAAAGCGTTGAATGCTGAAATGAGTTCCCAATTCTTGTCGCCTAGCGCAAAGGACCGAGTTCGGCTGGCCCCTTACGAATTGGCCCGGCAACTCGCCTGGACACGCCGTGAGTTCCTACGCTGCACGGCAGGCATCGCCCTGGGCAGTTCCTTGCTCCCTTCCAGCTTGGCCGCTCGAACCGGCATCGCTGCCGGCAAGCGAAAAGCAATCGTAATCACGTTCGGCGGCGGGGCGAGAGATCAGGAAACGTTCGCTCCGGAAGGGCAGGAAAACATCCCGCACCTCATCCGCGATCTCATTCCTCAGTCGACCTTCTTCACCCAAGTGGCGAATCGTGGAATCCTCGGCCACTACGTGGCCACTGCCAGTTTGGCAACGGGCGTCTACGAGACAATCAACAACTTTGCGTCCCTCCCCCCCGAACACCCCACGGTTTTCGAGTATTTCCGCAAGGACTTGAAGCGCCCTGCCTCTGATGCTTGGGTCGTTGCTCCCAGCAACGGGTTCAATCGCATCGGAGAGAGCAGCCACCGTTCCTACGGTCCTGGGTTGGGCGCACGCGTAATTCTGCCGAAGCATCTTTTGACGGCAGCCACCTCCGGCGGCACCGACTATGACCATTTGCTCCGCGATAACTACGAAACGCCTTACTACACCCCAGAACTCGGCGGCAACGCGTTTGAACTCCAGCAATTGGGAACCATGCTGAAGCTCTCGGTCGACGATTTCAAAGCCCACGCACGCACCTTGTCAAGCCCCGACGAACTCTCCGTCTATATCGTCCGCCAATTGATGCGCCAGCTGGCGCCCAGCCTGCTGTGGATTACCATGCACGATATCGACATCGCCCATGCAGGAACCTACTCTCTCTATATCGAGGGTATCCGGCGGACCGATCGTCTCTGCGCCGACGTCTGGAAGACCATCCAGAGCGAACCGGAGTACGCCGGCAAGACCACTCTGTTCATCTTGCCGGACTTTGGCCGCGACTCCGACGACGATGCTGGCGGCAACGGCTTCCAGCACCACCGTACCGGCGATGCACTCTCTCGCACGACCTGGATGATGGCCTTGGGCGCCGGCGTTCGCGAGGGCGTGGTTTTCGACCGGCCCATAGAGTCGATCGATCTTGTTCCGACTCTCGGCTCCGTACTCGGCTTTTCGGCGTCGCTGGCGCAGGGCAAGCTGGTACCGGAGCTTTTGTAAACTCTATGCTTCCATCCGACCTCAAGCCGGAGCAATTCAGCGGCTATCCGCCAGAGGCGCGGAAGCTCGTCTCTGCCTACGTTAGCGTTCTGCGGGGTTTGCCCTTGAGCTTTTTGCCCAGCCTGTTGCGCGAGGCCATTGAATACGACTTCAAGTTCCCTGCCGAGCGCCGCGCGCTCGAGAAAGAACTCGCGAATCTGGACTCGCTCTCCGCCGAACAGCTAAGGGATTGGCTGCAGGGATTCGCTCAAATCCATCTTTCGGCGCAGCTTGAACATTCGGATTGGATCAACGCTCCTGCACAGTTTGTGGAGCAACTTTCTTCTTATCTCTGGACCACGCATCAACTGGATGCCTTCCGCAACGCGGCGCTCGCCTACGGGGACCGCTTGCGCCAAGCTGTCCCGCCGGAAAAACCGCGCGCGCCCCGCGTCGGAATCACCATCATCGGCCAAGGTGTTACTACCAATGGCGTGCCCCTCTTCCGCAAGCTCCGGCCTCACGGCGCCTATTTCCGCGCAGTCAAGCCGGAGAACGGCCTGCAGTTGCTCTTGAATGTAGTCGCTGAACGCGCGAAAGGCCATCCCGTTCCCTACGGCCACTGGTACATTGATGGAGGACGAGCAGCCCCTTGCGATCCCGCCTTGACATGCGTCTCCTATCACGGGTTGGAACCGGTGCGCGCTGTTCTGTCGGGAAAAATCCGCTCGGAGATCGAGCGGCCCGGCATGGGGCCTGAAAATCTGCGCACCGTTCTTGCGCAATTGCGCCCCGCGGATCTTGGCTTGCCGAAAGCCGGCGATGCAGTGCTGGATCGTTTCCAGGTCAAGATGCTTACGGAAGGTTCTGGCACGCAAATTTTCAGCACGACCTTCGCTCAATGGACCGCTCGTGAGGCCCTGCGCCGCGCCCAGCCGCTCACGCTGCTGGTCCGCTTCGCCCCGCGCCAACGGCAGAAGCCAATGAACGAAATGCTATCGGCAAGCCACGAGGTTGCCGAACTCGATCCACTTGGGTCGCTCATCGACGCCGACATGGGTGCCTATTACAACTGGCTGAACCTGCAGCGCCTTCCGGGAGCCGAGCAGTCATCTTTCCTGGTGTGGTTTGAAGATCACAGCGAAGCTGTCGCCATCGGACCTTCCCTACCGCGGGGCACGGAGTCCACGACGGCCGTGGCATTGGATCAGTTGTTGAGCTGGGCCAGCTAACCGCATGAAAAACCTCTTTTGGTCGAAAGGACAATCATGGACGATAAACTTGTGGCGGAAGTCGGCCCCAACATAGCGGAGTTTGCTCACCTTCGCCATGCCCCGTTTGTCGCTGATCTGGGAAGGGCCGTCAGCAACTGGGGAGATCTGCGCATCGAAGGCTATATCCAAGGCAAGCTGGTCATTTCGAAGACTCTTTCCGGCCGCGGCATCGATCAGAAATTCACGCTTCTTCCTGACGACACCACTTTGAACGCCGATGGCGCCGACACTACGCGAGTGGTCTTGCGCGTCACCGACGAGTTCGGCGCCATTCGGCCCTTTGCCAACGACAGCATCACTTTTCAGCTCAGCGGCCCCGCCGTGATCATAGGCGACAATCCCTTCGCCTTGATCGGCGGCACGGGCGCCATCTGGATTCGCGCCATGGAACAACCCGGCACGGTGAAGCTCACCGCCACGCACGCGTATCTTGGTTCGCAGCAACTCCAATTTGAAATCGCGCCTGCTGCCCCGGAAATCGCGTAGGGCCGTCTATCGAGAGTTGATGAAAGGGGATAAATAATCGGCATGAGATCTTCACGGATTGTGTCCGTCTTCCTGTTTATGGCTATGTCCCTTCCATCCGGCTTTGCGGCCGAAGCCCCGAGGTTTGTTCAGAAGGACGGCCGGTGGGCGTTGCTGGTTGATGGTCAACCGTTTCTCATGCTCGGAGGCCAAGTCCACAACTCAAGCGCATGGCCCTCCGAATTTCCCGCCATATGGAAGGCATTTGCGGCGCTGCATGCGAACACCATCGAGGCACCGGTTTATTGGGAACAAATTGAGCCACAGCCCGGTCGATTCGATTGGAGCAACGTCGACCTCTTTGTGAAAGGTGCTCGAGAGCACAACCTCCACGTCGTACTACTGTGGTTCGGCACGTGGAAGAACGGGAACATGCACTACGTGCCGGAGTGGGTAAAGACGGACACGAAGCGCTTCCCTCGGGTGGTGCGCGCCGACGGCGAATTGACGGACGTTCTCTCAGCAAATTCGCGCGCGAACCTTGAGGCGGATAAAGCGGCATTCGTCGCATTGATGCGCCATCTCAAAGAGCTCGATGGAACAGACCATACCATCCTTCTGGTTCAGGTGGAGAACGAGTCCGGGAACATCGGCAGCGTGCGTGATTTCTCTTCCGAAGCGAACACAAAATTCGCGGGCCAAGTTCCGCCGGACATGCTGGCAGCGGCGCAAAGGCAGAGGGGCACGTGGAGCGACGTATTTCGGGGCGATGCCGACGAACTTTTCCAACTTTACTACCAGGCACGTTACATTAACGAGATTGCCGCCGCCGGCAAAGCGGAATTCAACATCCCCGTCTACATAAATGTGTGGCTTAGTTCGCTGACGGCAGAGCTTCCGCAGCGTCAGGTTTACCTGCCGGGCATCCAATATCCGAGCGGCGGAGCGGTACAGCAATGGGTTGGATTGTGGCGTGCATTGGCGCCGGCGCTCGACGCATTCGCTCCCGACATCTACAACGGCGATCCGGAGTTTGTTCGGAGCGTCCTGCGCGCTTATCACCGCCCTGACAATCCTTTGTTCGTTCCCGAGATCGCCAAGACCGACGGATTCGCTAAGTATTTGTTTGCGGCCTTAGGAGAGGGTGCGTTGGGTTTCGCGCCGTTCGGTGTCGATCCTCATGGCTGGAATATATTGGGCGGCTCACCCCCTACGGCTCATGCCCGAAACTTCGCCCTCCTCGGGCCCATGAGCAAGGAGATAGCGCGGCTAAACTTTGAAGGGAAGTTGAAAACGGCGGTTGAAGAAACCGGCCAGCCGCAACAGGAGCTCGACTTTGGTACTTGGCAGGTCACGATCGCATACGGATATCCGCAACGTGATGGCCGCCGCGCCCCGGGAACAAGTGACGCACACGGAGCCGCTCTGATCGCGCAGCTCGGGCCCGACGAGTTCCTGGTTACCGGTGTAGACGCCAGCGTCAACTTTCATCTTCCCGACCGATTGCCAGCAATGCGCATGCAGATTCTCGCGGCCCAGGAAGGTGCATTTGAGAACGGGGCCTGGAAAGCGGTGCGCCTTTGGAACGGGGATGAAACCGATCGAGGGCTGCAATTCCATGAAGACGACCCAACCGTCGTGCGAGTGCGGCTTGGAAAGTTCTGATCGGGATACGGCAACCGCACAAACGTTAGAGGAATGCAGGTTAAGCGCTTTACAAAATTCCTTCCAAAACGTACAGTGGCCCTTCGCGAGCAAGCTTAATCCGACTTCTCATCTCTCTTACGCGAGGATTGCATTTCCATGAGCGCTCTACAAAGAATGTCTCACCTGTTGTTTACCGTGCTTGCCGCATTCCTGTCCCTGGCTCTGGTTTCTACTGCCTTCGCCCAGGCCAGCTACGACCTCCGCTCCCCGGATAACCGCATCGAAGTCCGAATCCGCACCGCCCCCACTCTGCGATATGACGTTCTCCTAAAGGGCCGCCCCCTGCTTCAGGATTCCACTCTTTCTCTCGCTGTCGATCACAAGACCCTTGGCACTAGCCCCAAAGTCCTCTCCGCCAAGAAACGCACATGCGACCAGACCATCGAGCCTCCGGTCCGCCAAAAATTTGCCAAGATTCGCGAGCACTATAATGAATTGCGCCTTGAAATGGACGGCAACTACGCCGTTACCTTCCGCGCCTTCAATGAAGGCGCGGCCTATCGCTTCGAAACTACCCTTCCACAGCCCCAGGTGAAAATCTACGGCGAAGAAGTGAACCTCCATTTCACCAGCGATACCACTGTCTTCTATCCGCAGGAAGACAGTATGTTCTCCCACAATGAACGCAGATATGTTCCGCAACATCTCAGCCAGATTGCACCCGAGTTCATCGCTACCATGCCCGCGGTCCTCGACGCCGGCGAAGGCGCCAAACTCGCCGTCGCAGAATCCGATGTCGAGGACTATCCCGGAATGTGGCTGCACGGCACCGCCGGGCCTGGCCTCGTCGGCTTTTTCCCCGGTTATCCGCTGAAAGAAAAGTTGGAGAGAGACAGAGATTTCCGGGTCGTGGAAGCCGCTGACTTCATCGCCGTAACATCCGGCACACGCACGTTTCCCTGGCGCCTGTTTGGCATCGTCGATCGCGATGCCGACCTCTTAACAAACCAACTCGTCTGGCTTTTGGCCAAGCCTTCGCAATTGCAGGACACTTCCTGGATCAAACCCGGCAAGGTCGCTTGGGATTGGTGGAATTTCAACAATGTCTACGACGTCGACTTCAAAGCAGGAGTGAACACGCAAACTTACAAGTACTACATCGATTTTGCCGCCAAGTACGGCCTCCAGTACGTCATTCTCGACGAAGGCTGGTACAAGCTTGGAAATGTTCTGGAAGTCGTTCCCGAAATCAACCTGGAGGAGCTCACCGCCTACGCCAAGGAGAAAAACGTCGGGATCATTCTCTGGGTCATCTGGAAGTCGCTCGACGATCAGCTCATTCCCGCGCTCGACCTCTATGCCAAATGGGGCGTCAAGGGCATCAAGGTGGATTTCATGCAGCGCGACGATCAGAAGCTCATCAATTTCTATTACAAAGTCTGCAGCGAAGCCGCCAAGCGCAAAATGCTCGTCGATTTCCATGGCGGCCAGAAGCAGGTCACAATGACTCGCACGTGGCCCAACATGATTAGCGGCGAAGGCGTTCGTGGCATGGAATGGAGCAAGTGGAGCGCCGAATCCGAACCCAAGCACAACGTTACTTTGCCCTTCACACGGATGTTCCTGGGCCCCATGGACTACACGCCCGGTGCCATGCGCAATGCCACACGGACCACATTTGCCCCCATCTTCCAGCAGCCCATGGCTTTGGGGACGCGCTGCCACCAATTGGCCATGTACGTGGTCTACGAGTCACCGCTGCAGATGCTCTCGGACAGTCCCTCGAACTATTTGCGCGAGCCGGAAACCATGGAGTTTCTTGGCCCAGTTCCCTCCGTGTGGGATGACACCAGGGCGCTCGATGGCCGCATCTCCGAATACGTTTTGGTCGCGAGAAGGAGCGGGAACGACTGGTATGTAGGCGCGATGAGTGATTGGATGGCACGCGAGTTGGAAGTCGATTTTTCCTTCCTGCCGGAAGGCAATTTCACGATGGATGCTTACCAGGATGGCGTAAACGCCGGCCGCATGGCTGGTGACTACAAAAAGATAGAAATGCAGGTCAACAGGAACACCAAGCTGAAGATAAAATTGGCTCCCGGTGGCGGCTGGGCAGCGCACCTCCACCCATAAGAATTCGCGGATCGGTCTCATAAGAACCTGGCATGATTGGTCCGTGGGGCAAGTGGCGCAATTCAAGAACCCTTCAAAAAACCTAAGTGATTGTGGCGCCGCGCCTTAGCTTAGATTTTTCCTCGTTCGCAACGAGGAGGCCGGGGTTCGAATCCCTTCTCGTCCACCCGATTCCAAACGACTTAGGTTGCCAAATCCAGACATAGGAACACGCGTACCCGTGGGCAGGTCGTGATCGTGACTTACACATGACGGTGACTCGCGGCACGGCATTGTATATAATCGCGCGAAAAACAAGGCGACAACCAAGGCCACAACTCTAGATGGGGCCGCGGCGAGGGCACGGGCGGCTGGCACAACCTCTGGTGAACCGAGGCATTGGAGATGACCTTCGAATTCAGCGAAAAGACCAAAGAATGGCAACGCCGGCTACTCGCGTTCATGGACCAGCACATCTATCCGAATGAGCCTCGTTATTACGCGGAGATCGAGCGTAACCACTGGCAGCCGTCACGGATCATCGAGGAACTGAAACCGAAGGCGCGCGCGGCGGGATTGTGGAATTTATTCTTGCCCAACCACGAACATGGGGCAGGGTTGACGAATCTGGAGTACGCGCCGTTGTGCGAGATCATGGGCCGCAGCGCGATGGCGCCGGAAGTTTTCAATTGCGCGGCACCCGATACCGGGAATATGGAGGTGCTGGCGCGATACGGAACACCGGAACAAAAAGAACGATGGCTGAAGCCCCTGCTGGCAGGAGAAATTCGTTCGTGCTTTGCGATGACCGAGCCCAGCGTGGCGTCGTCCGATGCGACCAATATCAGCGCGAGAATCGTGCGCGAAGAGAACGAGTACCTTATTAAAGGCCGGAAGTGGTGGGCTTCCGGCGCTGGCGACCCGCGCTGCAAGTTTGCCATCTTCATGGGAAAGACCGACCCGAGCGCTCCCGTGCACAAGCAGCAATCGATGATTCTGGTGCCCATGGATTCACCCGGCGTGAAGATTGTTCGCATGCTGACGGTGTTCGGATACGACCATGCGCCGCACGGGCACGGAGAAATCGCATTCGAAAATGTTCGCGTGCCGGCATCCAACCTACTGCTTGGAGAAGGGTGCGGATTCGAAATCGCTCAGGGGCGATTGGGGCCGGGTCGGATTCATCACTGCATGCGTTGCATCGGCGTTGCGGAACGCGCGCTAGAATTGATGTGCAAACGCGTGCAGTCGCGCGTGGCCTTTGGCAAGACACTGGCAGAGCAAGGAACGATTCGCGCAGACATCGCGAAGTCGCGGATGGAGATCGACCAAGCGCGGCTGCTGACGCTGAAGGCCGCACACATGATGGATACGGTGGGAAACAAAGCGGCGCGCACGGAAATTGCCATGATCAAAGTGGTGGCGCCAAATGTCACGCTGCGGGTGCTGGACCGGGCGATCCAGGCGCACGGCGGCGCGGGTGTCTCAGAGGATACCTTTCTCGCTAGCGCGTGGGCCAACGTGCGCACGCTGCGGCTGGCGGATGGCCCGGATGAAGTCCACACCGAATCCATTGCGAAATGGGAGCTTGGCAAATGGAGCAAACCCAAGGCGCAATCCACTACGCGTTAGTCACTCTTATGTTTCACACCTAAAGGAATTTCTGCAACGGGAGGCGGCATGTCCGTTCTCACGCTTGAAACGCCGGAAGTGCTGAAAAAGTTTGTTGGAAAAGAAATTGGCGTGAGCGATTGGCTGGCGGTTACGCAAGAGAGAATCAACAAATTTGCGGAGGCTACCGAGGACCGCCAATGGATTCACGTCGATCGCGAACGCGCCAAGCGAGAATCCCCGTTTAAGACAACGATTGCTCACGGATTCCTCACGCTTTCGCTCATCAGCCACCTTATCAAAGACGTAGTTCGAATCAGCGGCGGCATGCGGCTGGCCGTCAACTATGGTTTGAACCGTGTGCGCTTCCCTGCCCCGGTCCGCGAGGCCTCAAAAATTCGCGGGCGCTTCAATTTGCTGAGCTTCCAGGATCGCGGCGAGGCTCTAGAAGCCCTATTTGCGTGCATGGTGGAAAGCGAAGGAAACAGCAAGCCCTGCTGCGTGGCGGAGTGGATTGTGCGCTATTACAAATGACGGCGGACGCAGCGCTGTTTGAGTTACGAGCGACAAGAAGAACCGGATTTGACCGCTAGATCTTTCCCGTTTGCGCGCTCTGCCAGGAGTGACGCAAGAGAGTCCTCACCACTTCTGGCATGAAGGCAAAGCGCGGATCCTTCGTCAATCCAACGTGGTAGCGGTAATAAATCTGCTGCACGATGACTGCGACCTTGAAGCGCGCAAAAACCACATAAAAGAGCATATTCGAAACATCGCAACCACTCGTTTGCGCGTAACGCAGCACAAGCTCATCCCGCGTCATACTGCCTGGATAATTGGTCGGCCCCCAGCGCAATTTTTGTAGATCTTCCGAATCACCAACCTCCACCCAATAGGCGAGAGCGGTCCCCAGATCGCTGAGGGGATCGCCGAGCGTGCACATTTCCCAATCGAGAACGCCAATGATTCTCGCGAGGTCGTCGGCATCAAGAATGACATTGTCAAATTTGTAGTCGTTGTGAATGAGCGTGGCATCGGCGGAAGGCGGCAGGTTCTCCTGCATCCAAGACGAGATTTGCTCGATCTCGGGGATATCGTGAGTTTTTGAGCCGTGATAGCGTTCAACCCAGCCGCGCACTTGACGCTCGAGATAGCCTTGAGGCTTGCCAAGATCGGCCAGGCCGATCCCTGCGTAATCAATGCTGTGAAGACGAGCGAGATTATCGATGAAGGATTCGCAGAGTTTGTGGGCCGTCTCCGCAGTGAACGGAAGACCCGCAGGTGGATCTCTGCGAAGGATGATCCCCCTGATCGGTTCCATCAGATAAAACGGGGCGCCAAGGATGGAAGCATCGTCGCAATAGAGGAGAACTTTGGGCGCGGGCTGATAGGCATGGTGAAGTTTGGAAAGCACATGGAACTCGCGCCCCATGTCATGGGCCGACCTAACCTTGCTGCCGAAGGGAGGCCGGCGCAAGACCATTTGCCGATTGCCTAGCTGCACGCAATAGGTGAGATTCGAATGGCCGCTCGGAAATTGCGTGACGTTGAAGCGCTCTAGCTCCCCCGGAAAATGCTCCCGGAGGAAGGGCTGGAGTTTGGCCAGGTCAAGCTCCTCGCCGGGGCGGATGGAAGCTGGTTTATCGCAAAAGTCGGTCATTTTCGGGGCCTGCTGCATGGCTATCGATAGGTCAGCAAACTTTCGTCGTCCAAGTGCGGAAACGAGTTGAAACAACTGAGCATAAAACGGTCGCCCGAAAACAGGAATTCGCTGAACGAAGAGTTTCGTAGCATCCAGGCAACGCGCAACGTATCTTGCGCAGAAAGATGCAGCGCGCGCTGCACAGCTACGCTGAGCGGGCCGCCGGAGGTAAAAATGACGGCCGCTTCTCCTTTGACAGATTTTGCAAGGAACGCCGATAGGCCGCGGTTGACCCGTTCGCAGAACTCCTGCCAGGACTCCCCATTGGATAGCGCGATTTCTCCGCTGACCCATAGAGAGATAACTGCTTCGAACAGCCGCTGAAAATTAGCGCGTTTTGTCGCATCTTCTTTGGAGTTGTGGACGGCGTTGTGCAATTCGCGGACTCTATCGTTCTTTGCGAGCAGTTGCGGAAGGCTTTGGGCAAGCACTGCTTCTCCCTGAAATTCTTCGAACTCTTCGGCGACGACTGGCGAGGGATAATTGCGGCCTGTTTTTCGATAAGCTTCGCCGACTAGTTGCGCGGTCTGTCGATGGCGCAGGGCCGGTCCAGTGCAGACGCGATCAAAAAAGACATTGCGCTGGGACCAGTATTCTCCGAGCAAACGAGCCTGCGTTTGGCCCAAGGCGGACAGTTGATCGTAGTTTTGCGATAGAAACGAAGCCTGCGCGTGGCGAACCAGAAATAGGCGACCCATCTCCCACCCGAAGAAAGAATGTGCTTGAAGCGGAAAACAGCATCACTGCCTCTCAAAAACATTTCTGTGATTCGAAAGGCCCGAGGCATTAAGCAGTTGCGCGCTGCTCTTTGTTGTACTCTGCGAAAGTCTTCCCCTGTTCGGCCATTTGCTTCAGCAACGGCGCTGGCTCCCAAAGCTCGCCATGCTGTTTGTGAAATTCCAGAACGCGGCTGTAGACATTCTTTAAGCCGACGGTATCCGCGTACCACATCGGCCCGCCGCGATGCGCCGGAAAGCCGTATCCGTTAATGTAGATGATGTCGATGTCCCCGGCACGCAGCGCGTAGCCTTCTTGCAGGATGCGCGCGCCTTCGTTCACCAAAGCGTAGAGGCAGCGATCCACGATTTCTTCGCGCCCCATTTGCCGCTGCGGGATTTTTGCTTCTGCCGCCCATTTTCTTATGAGAGCGGTTACTTCCGGATCGGGGATGGCGCGCCGGTTTTCGCCGTATTTGTACCAACCGGCACCCGTCTTTTGACCGAAGCGTCCCATTTCGCAAAGGCGGTCGCCTGCAAAAGGCTGGCGGATACCGGGTTTTTCGAGATGACGGTATTCTTTGCGGATGCGCCAGCCAACGTCGAGACCGGCGAGGTCTCCGACTGCAAGGGGCCCCATGGCCATGCCGAAATCGTAGAGCGCGCTGTCGACGTCCTGCACGGTCGCTCCTTCTTCGAGAAGAAACACGGACTCGCGCACGTAGGGATGAAACATGCGGTTGCCGACAAAGCCGCGGCAATTGCCGACCAGCACGCCGACTTTGCCGAGCTTTTTCGAAAGCTGCATGCACGTGGCGATGACTTCTTTGCTCGTGGCTTTGCCGCGGACGATTTCGAGCAGCCGCATCACGTTGGCAGGACTGAAGAAGTGCGTCCCGATGACAAACTGCGGCCGATGCGTGGCGGAAGCAATCTCGTCGATGCTCAGCGTGGACGTATTGCTGGCGAGAACGGCTCCCGGCTTGCAGGTTTTCTCGAGCTGCCCGAAGACTTCTTTTTTCAGCGCCATTCCTTCGAAAACCGCTTCGATGACCAGATCCACTCCTGCAAAACCATCGAGGCTAAGAGTTGGCTGAATTAGCTTGAGGCGTTCGTCCACAAATTGCTGCGTGAAGCGGCCGCGTTTCACAGAGTTTGCGTAATTCTTCTGGATATTGGCCATGCCGCGATCGAGTGCGGCTTGGTCGGCCTCCTTGACCAGCACCGGAATGCCGGCGTTGGCAAGCACCATGGAAATGCCGCCGCCCATTGTGCCGGCGCCAACCACACCGGCTGTTTTGATTGGAATCACCGGCGTGTCCTTCGGTACATCGGGAAGCTTCGCCACTTCGCGCTCGGCGAAAAAGACGTGCATGAGCGCCTTGGCCTGGGATGAGCTGAGGCACTCGGCGAACAGCCTCTGCTCTGCCTGACAACCTTCTTCGAATGGCAATTTCGTTGCGGCTTCCACCGCATCAATGGCGGCAAGCGGCGCCATGAGGCCTCGCTGCTTCTTGCGAGCATTTTCGCGAGCAGCAGTGAAGCTGGGAGCATTCTGCTCGGGCGTGCCAAGTTTGTTGTTGCGTTCGCGCGTTTTCGGAATGGGCTTTGTCGCCATCTCTTGCGCGAAGGCGATTGCGCCAGTCAACAAATCACCGTCGATGAGTTTGTCGATGATCTCCAATTCGAATGCTTCTTGGGCAGCGATGGGATTGCCTTCGCTGCACATCTCGACAGCCTTTGCGACGCCCGCGAGCCGCGGCAGCCGCTGCGTTCCTGCAGCGCCAGGGATAATGCCAAGCTTGACTTCGGGTTGGCCGACTTTTGCGCTTCGCGTGGCAACGCGGTAATGGCAAGCCATGGCCGTTTCCATGCCGCCGCCCAAAGCTGTTCCATGGATGGCGGCAACGACGGGCTTGCGGCAATCTTCGATTTTCAAAAGCAGCGGAAGCAGGCCGGCTCCGCGCGGCTTTCCCGCAGCCATCTTTTCAAGTTCCTTGATGTCCGCGCCAGCAATGAAAGTGCTGCCTCCTCCGATCAGCACAGCTGCTTTCAACTCTTTGTCCGTTAGGAGTTTTTCAATGGATTCGAAAATGCCTTCCGGCACGCCGGGACTCAGCGCGTTTACTGGCGGATTGTTGATGGTGATGACGCCGATGTTTCCGGACTTCGTAAATTGAACAAGATCACCCATGATGGTTGCCTTTCGATAACACCAATAAAACTAAGTCACGCACCGCGTTCGGAGACTACTTCCGCATCGATGGTCAAGCGCGCGAGCCGCTCCCGATGAAAAGTGGCGTCGCCAAAGGTGGTCTCCGAAGCTTTCGCGCGCCGGTAATACAGGTGAAGATCGTTTTCCCAGGTGAAGCCCATCCCGCCGTGGACTTGAATGCCGCGATTGCCCACCGTGCGGCTCGCGTCGCTCGCGTACAGCTTGGCGATGGACACCGCCGCAGCGGCATCGGGGGCGTGATGCTGGAGAGCCCATGCGGCGTAGTAGACGGCGGAACGAGCGCTTTCCGTTTCGAGGTACATGTCGGCGCACTGGTGCTGCACCGCTTGAAAAATGCCGATGGGCTTTCCGAACTGTTTTCGGGTCTTCGCATACTCGACGGCGAGGTCGAGGGTGCGCTGCATTCCGCCGACCATTTCGGCAGCGAGAGCGGCGGTGGCAATGGCGCGAGGCCTCGCCAAACCGGCTGTTTCGCCGATTTTCTCGCCGGGCACATCGTCAAACCGGACGGAATAGAGTTTGCGCGTGAGATCCATGCCGAGCATCGGTTGAACGCGGACTCCCGAGGCTTTCGAATCGACGAGGAAGACGCCGTTCTGCGCAACGACGATAATCCATTCAGCGATTGCAGCGTCCGGAACGAACAGCTTTTCCCCTTTCAGCTCGCCGTTAGCCGCCGTCAAGCGCACATCGGCAAGATCCCAGCTCCCTTCGGCCTCAAAGAATGCAACCGTGGCGCGCGCCTCTCCTCGACAGATTGGTGCCAAGTATTTCCTCTTTTGTGCCGTCGTGGCGAGAGCATCCAAGAGAGTCCCCGCCATTACTACCGTGGAGAAAAAAGGGCCGGGAAGCAGCGCGCGGCCAGCTTCCTCCATGAGCAAAATCAGCTCGAAGATTCCGAGGGCAACGCCGCCGAATTCTTCGGGAAAGATAATGCCGGTGTAACCCTGCTCCGCAAGTTTGGACCACAAGTTCGCGCCGAAGGCGGTATCGGTCTCCATGAGACGCCGGACCTCGGCCATGGGGCACTCGCCGGCAAAGAACTTGCGGGCGCTGTCACGAAGAAATTCCTGGCTTTCGTTCAATCCAAATTGCATCGCATCTTTCCTTAATAGCTTCTTGGCAGCCCCAGAACAAAGTGGCCAATAATATTGCGCTGCACTTCCGAAGTGCCCGCTTCGATGGTATTTCCGCGCGAACGCAGGTAACCGTACGACCAGATGCCCTTGTCAATAGCGTGGCCGTCGCTCGCGAGAAGTTGGCCATACGGGCCAAGCAGTTCTTGCGCGAGCTGTTGGAGCCGTTGATTGAGTTCGCTCCAAAAGAGTTTCTGAATGGAGCCTTCGGGACCGGGAGCGCCTGTCGAGGTGATGCGGCTGAAAGCGCGCAACTGGTTCAGGCGCATGATTTCCACTTCGGCGTAACATTGTGCGAGCTTTTGCCGCAGGATGGGATCCTGAGCCGCAGGCCGGCCGTTGCGCTGAACCTTTCGAGTGAGTTCGATCAGGCGGTTGATATTGCGCTTGAAGATGAGGATCAGACGCGCGCCGTAAGCGCCGCGTTCATGCATGAGCGTGCTGACGGCTACGTTCCAACCGTCGTTGACCTTGCCAAGGACGTTCTCCACGGGAACACGCACGTCGCGCAAGAACACTTCATTGAATTCGCTCTCGCCGGTCATCTGGCGCAAGGGACGAACTTCGACACCCGGCGATTTCATATCGACCAGCAGAACTGTGAGGCCTTTATGCTTGGGGACCGCAGGGTCCGTTCGAACAACGAGCTCGCACCAATCCCCCACCCAGCCATAACTCATCCATATTTTTTGACCATTGACCAGGTAATGGGCGTCTGCAAGCCGAGCTTCCGTTTGCAGCGCGGCGAGATCGGAACCCGCGTTGGGCTCAGAAAAGCCCTGGCACCAAATTTCCTCTGCGCTGAGAATCCCGGGAATGAATCGCTTCTTTTGCGCGTTTGTACCGTAAGCGATGATCGTCGGCCCGATCAGACCCAAGCCCAAGGCGTTCGCCATGGGGGGCGCCTCCAGGCGCGCCATCTCTTCCCAAAAAATGGCTTGTTGCATCAAGGTGGCGCTGCGGCCGCCATAATCCCTTGGCCATGAAACGGCCGCCCAACCGCCTTCCTGAAGTTTCCGCTGCCAAGCTCTCAGGTACGGAAAAGATTCTTCCAGCGGCTTCTCGCGCCATTCGCCCCAATCTTTCGGAACATTCGCTTGCAGCCAGACGCGGAACTCGTCGCGAAAAGCAACTTCTTCCGGCGTGAGATTCAGATCCATTTCTTCTCCTGCTCGTTCGTCGCCCCAGACGGCTTATCAATCGTTTGGCGTCGCCCGCTTCGCGCCTGTGCCGGAAGTGCTCTTGGACCCACGCGTCTTATCGTCGCTTCCGCGCTTTGCAAATTCGGGGCGAATCGTGCCCTGGCCTCGCCAGTATTTCTTGCGCAGATCTCGCTTCAGCACTTTACCCGTCCCCGTTCTGGGTAAGCTCTCGAGAAATTCAACCGAGCGCGGGCATTTGTAATGGGCAAGACGCGAACGGCAATGTTCGATGAGTTCGATTTCACCGGCCGGCGCGTTGGGCTTTAACACCACGAGCGCCTTCGGCACTTCTCCCCACTGAGGATCCGGTACAGGCAAAACGGCGACTTCCAGAACAGCCGGATGCGAAAGAAGAACCTTTTCCACTTCGAGTGAAGACACGTTCTCGCCGCCGCTCACGATGATGTCCTTCTTGCGATCGACGATCAGGATGTAGCCGTCTTCGTTCCAGGTGGCCATGTCTCCGGTATGAAACCACCCGCCGCGCAGCGCCTCTGCGGTAGCTTGAGGTTGTTGCCAGTAGCCTTCCATGACGCCGTCGGTACGGGTGATAATTTCCCCCATCGAAAGTCCATCGCGCGGCACGTCTTGGTCCTTTTCGTCGACAACGCGCAGTTCGACGCCCGGAATGGCATAACCAGTCATCGCTTGCCCGGCAAACCGCTGCTCTCCTTCCCAACCGAGTCCCGGTTTCATGGGAGAAATGGATAGCACGGGAGCAGTTTCCGTCAGACCGTATCCCGAGAAACAGGTGCAGCCCAGATTCTCTTCCACTTCGCGAACCAAAGTAGGGGATGAGGCGGAGCCGCCGATGGTAACTCGCTTGAGGCTGCTCAAGTCATACTTCGGACGCTCCGGACAATTTACCAAGGCGGTGGCCATGGCGGGCACGAGACTGCAATAGTGGACGCGCTCCGCTTCGATGAGCCGAAAGACTTCGGGCGGGTCGAATTTCTGAATCATGACGTGCTTGCCGCCGAGCAGGGTCAGAAAGTGGGCAACGCCCCAGCCGTTCGCATGGAATAGCGGAATGGTGTGCAGTTCCGCCGCCTCGTTGTCGGTGTTGAGAGCCAGACCGGCGTTGAGCGCATGCAAGTAGATGTTCCGGTGGGTCAGCATCACGCCTTTGGGCTCGGCGCTGGTGCCACTAGTATAGAAAAGCTCGGCCGGAGAGTTTTCATTGACCTGCATGATGTCTGTACGAAATGCTGGCGCGGCAGCGAGGAGCGATTCGTAGTCTTGTTCAGACATCCATTCCACTCCGGTCAAATGATCGAGAGAGTGGAACGATTTGACAGTGGTAAGATGGGTGCGAAAAGATTCGAGCAATTTGAGGAAATGGCTCTGCAAGAACAAAACGCGCGCCCCCGAATCATTCAGGATGTAAGCGAGCTCTTGCGGAGCGAGGCGGATGTTGAGCGGCAACAAGACAGCGCCGGCTTCGATGACCCCGAAGTAGGCTTCCAACAAGCGGTGACAGTTGGTGCTCAGAAAGGCCACGCGGTCCCCGGTTTGAACGCCTGCCTTTCGCAGAGCGCCGGTAAGCCGGCTCACTCGCTCCGCAAACTGCGCATAGGTGAACCGTTCTTTCCCGCACACGACTGCGGTCCGCTTCTGGAACTGCTGCTCCGCGTAGCGAAGAAACCGAATCGGGGTGAGGGGAATATTCATCGGGTACCGAGTCCCAAGTTAGGCCGTTTGCCCTCCATCAACCACTAATACATGTCCGGTCACAAAATCGGAAGCGCCCGATGCCAGGAATACCGCGGCACCCTTCAAGTCATGGTCGCTGCCAAAGCGGCCGAGAGGAATCTTCTTCAAAAAAGCCTCCCGATTTCTTTCGATCGCCACTTCGGACATGTGCGTCGGAAACCATCCGGGGGCGATGGCATTCACCTGGATGTTGTAAATCCCCCATTTGCAGGCCAGATCTTTGGTGAAGGCGATGACGCCACCTTTGCTGGCGTGATAGCCGATGGCCTGGAATTCCGGCGGTGCACCTCGCATCCCGGCCACCGAAGCGATGTTGATAATCTTGCCCCGGCGCTGCGGCACCATGAACTTTCCAACGGCCTGCGAAAAGAGAAATGTCCCGGTCAGATTCGTGTCCATGACTTTGTTCCAATGCTGCAACTTCATTTCCTCGACCGGAGCGCCCCAGGCGGTGCCCGCGTTGTTGATGAGAATGTCGATTCGACCGAACTGTGAAGCCGTCTGCTGCGCAACGTCACGAACTTGGTCGGGGTTCTTGACATCGCAGGACAGTGCCAGCGTTTTGACACCAAGTTGTTTTAATTCTTCGGCAGCTTGCTGGCAGCGGTCCTCCTTGCGCGCGCAGAGCACCAGGTTCGCTCCCATTTCCGCCAAGCCTTCCGCCATCTGGCGGCCGAGACCGATGGAGCCTCCGGTAATGATGGCCACGCGTCCAGACAGATCGAAAAGCTTCTTGGTATTCACCGGGGTACCATAAACTCAAGCGGTTTTGTCTAAAGCGCACAATTTTCATTTTCAGCGACGGTCCCGGGCAACACAGGATTCTCGTCTGCGGTACCTGCTCCGCCGCGCAAATGTTAGATGTTCTTCAGAAACTCAGCCGCAGACCCAGTTGGATTTCACGCTTTGGAAATGCCGAAGTGAAGCCAAGCGGCTGGCTTGGCGACAGGGCGGCGCTTCCATGAACGTTAAAGGTCGGGTTCAGGAATCCGAACAGCGGACCTACTTCATTATTGACGCTGGCAAAATTCGTGTGGTTCGCGATGTTGAAGCCTTCGGCCGTGAGTAGCAGAGTAGCCTTCTCGCGCACCTTGTGCTTCCAGCTCACGCGCATGTCGAAGTTAGTGTAAGTCGGCCCCAAGCCCGTGTCGCGTCCGGCGCCAATCGGACGCTCGTTGGTCGTGTGGTTGTCTCCGTTGACTTCTCCGCCGGCAAGCAGGTTAAACGGATGGCCGCTGTGGTAGGTGAAAATCGGCGCCAGCTGGAAGCCTCCTAAGATGCTTCCCTTCCAGGGACTGTCGAATACGCCTGCGACTACCAGCTTGTGGCGCTCGTCAAATTCCGAGAGACCGCGGTCGAGGCTTAGGTTGGTGGGGTCCTGGGGCCCATAGTCGCTGTTGAAGTCCGTGGAGGTGTCGAAGCCCTTGCTGAAAGTGTAGTTTCCGAAAAGTGAGAAACTGCTGCTGAAGCGCTTCTTCACCTCGAAGATCCCACCTTCATACAACGCCGATGCTGCAGAGGTGTACTGATTATTCTGGACAATCAAAGGATTCACGAAGCAGACAAAAGGGTTGGCCGCACAAGGCGCAGCCGCGGTGGGATCGACTAACGCGATGGGGTCCGTGGCCACGCTGGAGTTCCAGTTCCGGTAGGAAACGGTCTTGCCGCCGGCCAACGGAACCTTCGGTGTGACCATTGGCGCCTTCAGCAGGTTCGTATCGATGGCTACCGGCAGCCGCAGCGTGTGCGAATAAATGCCACTTAACGAAACAGAGAACCCCGGCGCGATTTCGCGTTCGATGGCAACGGATGCCTGCTGGGAATAGGGCGGCTTAAAGTCCGGCGGATTGCTGAAGAGCACGGTTAACGGCGAGAGCTGGCCGCTGTTGGCAACAAAGACGCCGAACTGCGTCACATCCGCCGGCGTGATGCAGGCAGAGCTGCCCGCCGCCGGGGTGGTGCACTGGATTTTTCCTTGCGCAAACAGTGTCTGGAAAACCGCCCCAGCTCCCTGCAAACCCAGGGCGGGCACGCCAGGGAGGGGGTCCACGTAGATAGCAATGAAGCGCGTGCAGGGACTGGTTCCGCTTCCAGGAAAAATGGGGACGCCGGGCAGTCCAATGCCGCACGTGGCCACGACATTGTTGACCTGGTCGGGCACCTGCGACTTGTTGTTCTGGTTTTCCACCGTACTGTAGTTCTTATTCAGGACTCCCAGGCTCAAATCCACTTGGGGAATCTGTGTGTCAATGGGCCCAAAGAACATTCCGTACCCGCCGCGAATCACGGTCTTGTGATTGTTGAAAGGATCCCACGCGAAGGAAACGCGTGGCCCGATGTCCTTGTAGTAGGTATTGAGAGGCAGATACTCCGAATCGATCTCGTACCTTGCGCCGTAGTTCAGCGTGAAATTGCGCGCCATTTTCCAGGAATCCTGGAAATACAGTGAGGTGTACGGCCGCGTATAGGCCGGATAGGCCGGATTACCAAAGCCTTGCTGATAGACCTGTGGTAGTCCTAGAGATGCGGCCTGCAGCGAATTCATAAAGGCTCCGCCGGTAGCCAATCCACAGGGATTCGGATTTCCCGCCAGCAGGCAGGGGCTTAAAATCGCACCCGGCAGGCTCCCGAATACGAAGCGTCCCGGGAAGAAAGTGTGAGACTCCGAGTGGTTGCCGCGGAGAAGCTCGGCGCCGCCAAACTTGAGGGTGTGACTACCACGGGTCATGCTGAGGTTGTCGCCGATTTCGGTGCGGCGGAGAATGGTCAGATTGGGCAAGAAGATGTTAGTACCCAGATTGTTCGCAAACCCGAAGATTTGCAGGCCGACTTCAGCCGGCTCATTGGGAATCACATTAAAGTGCTCGTAGTTCCATTGCACGCGAAACTCATTTTGCGTCGCGGCGCTGAATTGGTGATACCACGCGCCCATAATCGTATCGTCATACAAATGAATCGAGCTGCCTGCGGAAAAGCCCGTCAGCGATTGCACGTCGGGATTCTCTTCCAAATCGTGTCCGTATCTGTACGTGAGAACCAACTGGTTCGACCCGCTGACATGATGATCCAGGCGGCCGGACACCAAATACTCACGCGTGTTGTAGTTGAACAATCCGCCGTTCGCTTCGAACTGATTGACGAGGAAGTTGTTGATTGCGTTTTGGCCGGGCGTTAAACCTGTTGCGGGGCTGACCGTCAGGCCTAACTGCAGGGCGCCCGCGCAAGTCTGCGCCGGAAGACTGGTAATCGTGCCGTTCGGGTTGTTCAAACAGGGTACCGTGGGGTTCCCCGGATCATTGACCAAGGCGGCGACCACGGCCTGCTGCGCGGCTCTCGAGTCGGCTGAGGGAAAGTTCGTCGGTACTGCCGCTGTAGGTCCAGCAAAGATCGAACTGTTTGTCAGAAGAGAGACGGCATTTTGCGCATCCTGGTGGAGTCCTTCAAAGGCCAAGAACCAAAAGGTCCTATCCTTGTTGACCGGAGCTCCGACGGAGCCGCCAAACTGATAACGGCTTAAGGAATTCTTGACCGGCTTCCCCTGCGCAGCAAACGAAAAGGGGCTCCCCGGCAGCAGCGCCTGGCTGCGGGCAAAAGGGTCGGCGCCATCCATGGCGTCGTTTCGGAAATAGCCGAACAGGCCTCCATGCACATCGTTGCTGCCGGACTTCGTCACGATGTTGATAGCCCCTCCGAAGGCCCCGCCCTGGTCGGCGCCGTAGTTGCTGCGATTGACCTGGAATTCTTGCACGGCATCCTGGCTAACGGTCAAACGAACGCCTCCCGCATCGTCTTCGGCCTCTCCTCCATCCACAGTCACGCTGTTGCCTCGGCCATTGCTACCGTAGAAGGAAAGCCCACTCTGGGGGGTCTGCTTGACGCGAAAATCCTGATCGTCGGCCAAGCGCGTGGAATTCGACACACCCGGCATCAGCAGGGTAAACGTAAGGTAATCGCGGCGGTCGATCGGCAAGTCCATGATGTAGTCTTGGGTCAGGGTATCCGATTGGCTTCCCCTCTCCGTCTCGACGATGGGCAGTTCAGAGCTAACTTCCACTTGCGACGAAATGCCCGACAATTTGAGCTGAAAATCAAAGACCAAGGTTTGCCCGACGGTCAAAACGACACCCGTGGCCACTTCTGTCTGAAAACCTGAGTGCCCGACACTGACCTTGTAGCTTGTCGGTGCCAGGCCGGACACACGGTAGAAACCATGTTCGTCGGTCGTGACGCTGCGCTCCACGCCCTTCTCAGGATCCATCACCGTGACCTTCGCGTTCGGCACTCCCGCCCCGGTCGGATCGGTGACCGTCCCAGTCAGGTCCGCCGAGGCTCCTACACCCTGCGCCGCAGTCGCATGGCTACCGGGGAATAAACACACCGTTGAAAGGATCGCAACAGTCAACAAAGTCGATTTCATGGCTCCTCCTGGTTCCTCAGAGGTGTCGAGAACCCGGTCGTCGATCCCCGGGATTCGAGTCCTCACGACGATGGCCCAGCACCACGACAGCTTCGATCACGGCCGCGGTCGCCCCGACTTGCTTAATACAGCACCATGAACGGATGGGATTGGAGAGTCTGATTTGGCCTTAAAACCGCCCTCCTCCGGTGGAAAGCATCCAAGATTGTGATAGTCGGTATCACATTTTATGAACTAACGTCAATACGAAATTTTCAGGAATCCAAAGCTTGAGATTTGGTAAGAGGAACTGCAGGAAAGTCTTTAGGGCCACGAGAGCACGATGCGCCCGGAGACCTGGCCATGGCGCAATTCATCCATGACCTGATTGGCATCGGAAAGCGCTCGAGTCTCCACCCGGCAACGGACTTTTCCCTTGCTCGCCATCGCCAGGACTTCACGAAGATCTTGCCTGGTTCCGACCGCGCTTGCTTGGATGCGCACTTCCTTGGCGGCCATCAGGATGGGTGGAAAGCCGATGTTCTCCGCTGGCAGGCCGACCGCAAGCAGCGTTCCTGTGGGGCGCACGCAAGCAAAGGCCGTGTCATAAGCCGCTTTGGCGGCGGAAGTAACCAGCGCGACATGGACTCCGCCCTTCGCTCGGAACTCTTTTACGACATTCGCTGACTTCGCATTGAAGCTGTTCGCCGCCCCAAGCGATTCGGCAAGCTGGAGTTTCTCGTCGGCCGTATCGATCGCAGTGATTTCTGCCCCCAATTCTCTCGCGAGTTGCACCGCGAGGTGGCCCAGTCCGCCAATTCCAAAAATCGCCAGCCGTTGACCTGGCGAGATTCTGGCCTGCTTCAAAGCGCGATAAACCGTTACACCGGCACAAAACAGAGGCGCCGCTTCCACTGCCGAGAGCCCATCGGGGATTCTCACAGCGTGGCTCGCGGGTGCTTTCATGAACTCCGCGAACCCACCGTCGACCATTACTCCTGTAATCTTCTGCCGCGCGCAGAGATTTTCGTTACCTTCCCGACAGAACTCGCACTCGCCGCAAGTCCAATGAATCCACGGCACACCTACTCGATCACCGATTTGGAGTTCTTGAACGGCGAAGCCTTTCTCCACGACGCGACCCGCGATTTCATGCCCGAGGATCAGCGGTATTTTCGTAATCCCGCTGAACGGCGGCCAATCTCCGTCGGCGATGTGCAAATCCGAATGGCAAACGCCGCAAACCTCCACTCGAATGAGCACCTCGCTCGCGTCGATCGACGGGCGGGGAACATCCTCAAGCGCCAGAGGTTTCTTGAATTCATGCAGGACTGCAGCCTTCATACGTGCTGCCTCATGAAAATGCTCCGCACCGCGAAGCATTGGGAAATCACTCGATCCTTTCGTTTGTGAGGGGTCAAGTGGAAAATGGAAGGAAGCAAGCCTTACTCCCGCTCACGGGCTTACGGCTGCACACCCTTCAGGAAAAACTCAACGACGCTGTGGACCCGTTCGCTCAAATTGTGTGGCCCCGAAAGGTCGACGGCCCAGCGCCGAACAACAGTTGTATATAGCCCTTCCATAAACTCCGCGAGATGCGCCACGGGAAAAGCCCTCGTAATTTCTCCGCGCCTCTGACCTTCCGCCAGGATTCCTATCAGGAGGCTGACCGCAACTTCCTCCGGTCGCCGCATTTCCGGTGAGCGCACCGGATCCATCGCCCCCGAAAGCACCACCGCTCTCCATAGGGGCCGATCGGATTCCACTTCGCGGGCCATGCCGCGATACATCCGGCGCAAACGTTCCGCCGTCGTGGCCTCGCTCGACAGTTCGGTCTCTAGATGTTCCTTAATGCATTGGAAGCCTCGCCGGCCGACTTCACGCAAAACCGCATCCTTGCTGGGAAAATACCGGAAAAAGGTAGGCTGGCTGATCTCGAGAATCTGGACTATGTCCTCCACCCTGGTGTTTTCATACCCGTGCTTGCGAAAGAGCCGAATCGACGTGTCGATAATCTGCTGGCGCAGCCGTGCTTTCTTGCGCTCGCGAAGACCAGGCACTTCCCTGCTGCTGGCGCTGTCGATTCGCGAAACGCTCACTCGTTTCCCTGAGCCTGCGTGAATTCGTGCCGCCGTGCTCCCTAGCGTAAGCGGCTCCCCTTGCGCGACTCTCATTGGCCGCATCTGGAGATTGTTCTCCTCGACTGCCTGAAGCGTGGGAATTAACCACCACGGAAAATTGCAAGAGTTACTCTAACATGATAGAGGCCCACATGAAAGTCGGCCTCTTGCTCCGATATCACGCTCAATGAGCGCGCGTGCTTGAATAAGAAAACCGTCAGTTCAGCTATACCTTAGACATTCTGACAGGGTGAATCATGGTGACCACCAAGAGCGCACCGGTAAATCAATGCAGCAAGCCAACAGGTTGGCTGGGCCGATTCACTCTATGGAGGATGAATTCGAGCCACTCCAAGCTGACGGACTGGGGCCTGTCGCACATCCCAATCGAAAGCCACTACACGATCCTCGATGTTGGTTGTGGTGGTGGCAGGACCATCAGTAAGTTGGCCGCGATCGCCACACAGGGAAAAGTCTACGGCGTCGATTATTCCGAGGAGAGCGTCGCCGCCACGATGAAAACGAACACACAATGGATCAATCGCGGCCGCGCGGAAGTCCATCCCGGCTCCGTATCCGAGCTTTCCTTTCCGGACAACACGTTTGATCTCGTCACAGCGGTAGAAACCCACTTCTGGTGGCCCAACTTGCCCGGTGACATGCGCGAAGTCCTACGAGTCATGAAGCCCGGCGGCGCCCTCATCCTCATCGCCGAAGTCTACAAAGGGGCGATCAGCGCGGTCTCAAAGCTTGCGGAAAAACATGCTGCACAAACGGGCATGACGCTCCTCACCGTAAATGAGCATCGCGAACTCCTGACCAACGCCGGTTACTCAAACGCTCAGGTCATCGAGGAGCGCAGCAAGGGCTGGATTTGCTCCCTCGGTGGAAAACAATACAATAGCCAACCCTGATTCGTTTAAGGCCGAAAAGCGCGGCAACCCCGCGGCGAGCGCTTGTCCTATTGCGCATCAGCGTCACATCGCCGCCACATCCTCTCGCCGCTGAACATTTATAATCACGGAACGGGGAACATCATGACTCTGGGAACAGCTGTATTCGCTTCCGTACTCTCTTCCGTCGTTCTGGTTCTCGCGGTCTACCATAAACAATTCCGTAGAGTCTTCTTCTGGATCGCGGGGACGTCTGCGATTGCCGTGGGAATATTCTTCCTCAGCGTGCACCTGTACCACAAACATCAGGCAAAGCGGCGCGCGGAAGCCGAACTGAAAATCAACGCATGCATCGCGCGTTTCCCGGTTCCCTATATCCTGGAAGGTGAGCGCATGTCTGCGTTTGCGATCGCTTCCGCATGTGCGCGGAATCCTGATTTTGCTCCCGTCGCGAATTCCTCCTATCTTGCAAACATTGTGGAAGTCCGCGGCGGTGGCACTTTGCAGATCACTCCGCCACAGCATTTTTCTCCGGAGGGCGACCCTGACGTCATTCCGATTATCTATCTCGGCCGTCACCAAACTTTCTTGCTCACCTGCGGCAATTATGGTGATCCGCAAACGAGCGTTTCGGTCAATAACGGCCTGGTTTCCTGCCCGGAATCGCCTGCGGCTCCTGAGTGCGCACAATGGGACGAGAAAGCCGACAAATGGGCGCAGTACATCGGACTTTCTTTGGGCGATTGCACCAAGAACGGCTGCGTCGTTTATCACGGCAAGAGAATCATGGGCGGCATCTCCCGCAACGAAATTACCAACGCGCAATGGAATACCTGCGAAAATAAGACTGCACAATCGCTGAACCAAACGTCTAGGTGAATCGCATTGCGGTGCCGCTTGCGGTACTTGTCCGGGCCTCTGTCACTGGAAGTCTTTGTCCCTGTAAGTGTCTTTTCCGCCCATCACCGTAAGAAGCACCTTGGTTTTCAAGATTTCCGCCGGCGGAATCGCAAGAATATCCTTTGACAGCACCACAAGGTCTGCATATTTTCCCGCCGTCAGCGTTCCTCGTACGTTTTCATCAAAGCTCGCGTAAGCGCCGTCTTTCGTGAAGTGCCGCAAGGCGGCCTCCGCGGAAATGCGTCCGGCCGGGTACCAGCCGCCTGCGGGCGTGCCTTCCGGCGTGGTGCGCGTGACAACAGAAAAGATTGCCGGCAGCACCGCGAAATCAAAAACGCCCCAGTCGCTACCGAACGCTTGCACCGCGCCCGCGTCGTCATAAATCTTGAACGAGTCGGCATGGGAGGCCCGCTCCGGCCCCAGCAGAACGGCGAAATTTTCAAGCACCGTCGCGTCGGGATTGGCGAACATCGCCTGCGTCGACGCAATCACGCCGAGTCGCTTGAACCGAGGCAAGTCTGCAAGCGCCGGAACTTCTCCATGCTCCACGCGATGTCGCCGCCCGGAAGTGCCATTTGTTTTCGCTGCGTATTCGAAGGCATTCAAGGCCATGTTGACCGCTCTGTCGCCGATGGCGTGTAACATCACCTGAAAACCCTCTTTGTCGTATAGCGCCACCGTCTTGTTCAGATCGTCCTGCTCCCAGAACGGAATTCCCGTGCCTCCGCCCACGTACGGCTCAAACATGGCCGCGGTTCGCGCGTCCACCGTTCCGTCGAGAAAACCTTTGATGGCTCCAAATTTCATCAGTGGTCCCTTATATTGTTTGCGCAGCTCCTCGTACCGTGTGATGTCCGCTTCTGTCAGCGGCTTCTCGAGCGTGTGATTTTTCGGAGCCCCACCCTCTTTGGGCAGGATAAGAGGCGCAAAGTGAAGCTTCAGGGCGCCCACGCCGGCCGCTCGCTGATAAACCGGAAAAGCCTCGAGATTCGTTGCCGCGTCCTGCACCGAAGTAATTCCAACCGCGGCAGCTTCGTCCATGTGCTCAAGGAGTGCTTGATACTCGTCTTCCTGGGATTGCGGAGGAATGTAGCGATGAATGAGCCCCTGCGCCGCTTCCTTGAATTCTCCCGTTGGCTCGCCATTGGCATCTTTCATAATGTGGCCGTCGCGCTCGTTGACGTACACGGGGCGGTCGGAAATCACCGCATCGATGTATTTCTTGTCAACCGTCTGGTTCGGAAAGGCCGAATAGTCCCAGCCGCCCCCCCCGTGATCCAAGTCAGCTTAGGATGGGATTTCGCGAACTCGGCAAGCCGCTTCTGGAATGCCTCCAACGTTTCCAACCCATCGAGCTTGACCGTATTCACCGGCGTGCCTGAATGAAAATCCGCTCCGCTCGAACAGCCGCCTTTTGTGCTGCGAGTCCCAAGGGCAAACTACACGCAGTGCAAAGACGGAGACGCCGAGCCGAGGGCATCTGTTCGACAGAACCCGGCCAGACATGGTTAGCTCCTCCATCGCGATCCCCTTTTTGGGACCGAGGCGCCTACTATACAAGCCTGATGCAAACAACGCATCTCGGCACCGTTGTCTTGCCCCCGCCATGTCAGGTGTTCAAGTTCTTGTTTCGCGTCATTGGAAAAAATTCGGGGAGAAATCCTCGAGCTTGGCCGAGTCTGTGTGCATCAGGACTATGATTTTCTGACGATGGTGGACCTGCACCGCATTCCCGAGCGCGTCCAAACACATTTTTTCTAATAGGCACTAAAAAAATATGAGAGTGTCATTCCAAGCCGAGCGGGGAACCCTGCTTTTGAAATCTTGGATCCGCTTGCTGGCCAGTGAAATCACTTGCGTCAAACGATCGCTGGGCGCCGCCTGCCAATATTTGTGCCTTGTTCAAATGCGTAACCCATCTGCAGCACGCCCCAATCGTCATTGTGCCGGCCCACAATTTGAATCCCGATGGGGAGTCCGCTTGCCGAAAACGCGCATGGCACGCTCATCGCGGGATTCCCGACCGTCGAGATGTAGTAAGCCGACTTCATCCACGCGATGTAGTTTTCCATCTTCACGCCGGCAATTTCCGTGGGGTAGTGCGTGTTCACATCAAAGGGCAGAACCTGATTCACCGGCAGCACGAAAAACTCATATTTCTCCATGAACTGTCGCATTCGCTGATACAACTCCGTGCGCTTCGCTTCGGCACGCGAAAGCTGCGGCCCGGTGAGTTTGCGACCTTCCTGCACGTGCCAGTGAACATATTCGTTCAGCTTGCCGGCATTCGCTTCCAAAATGTCGCCAAACGCGAGTTCCACCGACCAGTGTCGCCACATCAAAAAGCATTCGTTGGCGTCTTTGAAATCCGGCTCCGCTTCTTCCACGATGCAGCCCAGCGATTCGAAAACTTTGCGCTGCGCCTTGACCGCATCGCGGACGGCTGGCTCCCAGGGCAGCCCCAAATCCTTGAACATCGCAACGCGAACGCCTTCAAAATCGCGCCCCAGCGAATTCGCAAAGGGGTTCCCGGGTTGGTCAATGGCAATCGGCGAACGGCGATCGAATCCCGCCAACACGCTCAAGAAAAACGCGCAGTCAGTCACATTGCGCGCCACGGGACCATCCACGCTCAACGTGAACCATCCGAGATTCGTCGGAGGATTTGGCACGCGCCCGGGGGACGGCCGCAAGCCAACAACGTTGCAAAAATTCGGTGGATTGCGCAGCGACCCCCCCATGTCGCTGCCGTCGGCAAGCGGAATCATGCCACACGACAGCGCCACCGCGCCACCGCCCGTGCTGCCGCCGCAAGTTTTCGTCAAATCGTACGGATTGAGCGTCGGCCCGAAAACCGGATTGAACGTCTGCGAGCCCAGCCCCCATTCCGGCACATTCGTCTTTCCGATGACGATGGCCCCCGCTTTCTTTGCCCTTTCCACTACCAGGCAATCCAGCTGCGGAATGTGGTCCTTGTAAAGCGGCGAGCCGTGCGTCGTTCGAATCCCTTTCGTCTCGTGCAGATCTTTCACACCCACCGGAAGCCCGTGCAGCGGCCCCAGCCAATGCCCTTTCGCAATCGCTTCATCGGCCGCCGACGCTTGCGCCAACAGCTGCTCTTCCGGAACCAGCGTCACAATCGCATTCACTTTGGGATTCACGCGTGCAATTTGCTTCAGATGCGCTTGCATCACTTCGCGCGATGACATCTTTTTCTCGTGAATCAGCCCCGCAAGTTCCTTCGCGGACTGGAAGCACAGTTCATTTTCTGCCGAAGGTGGCGTCATGGTTTTGTTTGCATCAGGCAATTCCTTGGTTTCCGCAGAAGACCATAGCGGCGACACGCTCGCTGTCACTGCGGCGCTCGTGCCCAATTTCAAAGCCTCGCGCCGCGTGATTTTCTCACTCATCGAACCACCTCATCTAATACTTTGTTTAGAAATCTTAATCGTGTGTCATTCCGAGGAGCCTGCCTGCCGCAGGCAGGCGAAGCGCGCTTGCGGTGCTCTCCAGTCCGTTCTACGGAGCAACGAGGAAGTTGCTTTTTTCTTCGGATTCTCCGAAATCATAGCCCTTGCTCCGCCTGCCCAAGCGAGCAGGCGCAGACAGCTTATAGCGCAGCTCTACACCCCGGACAACTTTTCTCTCGCCAGCGCCAATGCGTTTTCCATTTGAGAAGAATCCGCAAGCTTCCCGCGCGCAAAGTCGCGCGCTCCGCCACCCTTGCCCGCAAATTTCTCGAACACCTGCTTGAGGAGAGCATTCATATCCTTTCCTGCCATGGGGTGTTGCGCAAAGAGTAGGTCACCCGCACCGGCTAGTCCGAGAAGCGCAACGGTCTTCTCCGTCATTGCGATCGCCGTGCCAAAGAAACCCAGATACTCGGCAGGAACGTCCTCGAAAGCGCGTGAGATGATGCGCAGGCTGTTTGCTTGAGCCCCAGGCGATTCCAGCGCAAGTGTGGCTTCTGCCCCCGCCAATCGCTCCAGCAGCGCACGAATTTTCTTGAAATTCGCGTCGCGCTCCGCCACCGCCCGCGCGGAGGAAGAAACCACATCCTCAGGAGCAGATTTCAATTTTTCCGCGACCTCGCGCAACAACCGAAAATCGCGCCGCGCCGCTTCTTCCGTCCGCGTACCGCACACAAATTCCACACGCCAATCTTGCCGGATTTTCGCGCAACCCCGCACCAGAATCATGCCAATCTGCCCCGTGCTTCTCACGTGCGTTCCGCCACAGGGCTGCAGCTCAACACCTTCAATCTCGATCGCGCGCAGTACTCCCTCGCGGTCCACTTCCTTCCGAACGCCAAGCCGCGACAATTCCTCTGCTGTTCCATAACGAACGCTCACGCAGCGGTCTTCAAAAATCATTTGATTTGCCGCGCGCTCCGCGCCTTCCAGAATTTCTTCCGACGGCTCTTGCCCGCGCACGTCGATCGTGCAAACTTCCACCCCCAAATGAAACGAAACCGTGGGCAAATTAAAATGCTTTTGAAACATGGCAGACAGCAAGTGCTGGCCCGTGTGCTGCTGCATGTGGTCGAAGCGCCGCGGCCAATTGATGGATCCTCTTACTTCGCCGAATTCCAGACGCCGGTCAACAAGGTGAACGATTTCGTCCTTTCGATCGGTCACCTTCAAAACTTGCGCATCGCCCAGCTTCCCGATGTCATGCGGTTGCCCGCCCGACGTGGGATAAAACGCCGTTTGAGCGAGGATTACTTCCCAGGCGGGAACTTTGGCCTGCGACGCCGTCGCAGCCGTGGCGGGCTCGCAACTCAAAACCTTCGCTGCAAATTCTTTTTGGAAGGAATCGTCGTAGTACAGCCTACGGGTTGCCATGATCTTGCTGGAAGTGCCGCTTCGTAGCACAGGCACTCCTGCCGGTGCGTTTTCTTGTCACTCTAGCCCTCACACTTGCAACGCCTTCTGCCACGCCTCCGAGTATTTGTACCCCGTACCGGTGTTGAACAAAACCACCGTCTCTTGCGGCTTGATCCAGCCGGAAGTCGCAAGTTTGCGCGCCGCGATCACGGTAGCGGCTCCCTCTGGCGCGGCAAATACCCCTTCTAGCGACGCCAGCTCCCTTCCCGCGTGAAGCATCTCGTTATCGGTCGCGGTGATCGCGGTTCCTTTAGTCCGTCGCAGCATGCTCAGGATTAACTGATCGCCTAGCGGTCCCGGCACACGCAATCCCGATGCAATCGTCGCAGCGTTCGGAAAAAATTGCGCCGAACTCTGGTGCGCTTCCCACGCCTTCACGATCGGCGCGCATCCTTCCGCCTGCACCGCCACCATGCGCGGCCGCTCCACGCCAATCCACCCCATGTCCTGCATCTCGTCGAACGCTTTGCACATTCCGATCAACCCGACCCCGCCGCCTGTGGGATAGAAAATCACCTGCGGCAGTTTCCCGCCAAACTGCTCCCACAGTTCGTAGCCCATGGTCTTCTTGCCTTCCACGCGATACGGCTCTTTCAGCGTCGAGACGTCGTACCATCCTTCGCGGTCTTTGTTCTCGGCTACGTATTTTCCGCAATCCGAAATCAGACCGTTCAGCTTTACCACCTTCGCGCCAAACGCCTGGCACTCCATCACGTTCGCAAAAGGAGTATCCGCGGGCATCACGATCACCGCGGGAATCCCCGCCGCCGCCGCGTACGCCGCCAAAGCGCCTCCTGCGTTCCCCGCGGTGGGCGCCGCCAACGCTTTCACACCCAGCCGCTTGGCTCGCGTAACCGCCGCCGTCATCCCGCGCGCCTTGAACGAGCCCGTAGGATTCAGCCCTTCGTCCTTCACATACAGGCTTTGCAATCCCATCGAGGCACCCAGCCGCTTCGCATGGACCAGTGGCGTCATTCCTTCGCCTAGCGACACCGGCGGATCATTCGGCAGCACTTCCGTATAGCGCCACATCGTTCGCGGCCGGCTCTTCAGGGCTTCGAGATTCAGCGTAGCCGCCGCCCGCCGCAGGTCATACCGCACCAGCAGCGGCTTCCCGCACGTGCACAAGTGCTGCTCTTTCGACGCGTCGTACTTCTTCCCGCATGCCGAGCATTCCAGCTCCACGAGATTCGAACTCATCGACACCATTGCCTGTTGACTCATAACTGTGCCAGTCTATCACCTTCGTCGCGCTGCATTGTAATCCCAGTGGCACAGACTTCAGCCGGCGCTCTGTTCCTCTAAACTTTTCAACCTACAAACGCCTTCCTCCCGTTACAATAGAGGGATGCCTATTCGCCTCATTGCCCTGGACATTGACGGCACGCTTCTGGACAGCCGCTGGCAAGTTTCCGAAGCCAACCGCCAAGCGATCGCCCAAGCCGCTCGGCGCGGCATCGAAGTCGCCTTGGTCACCGGCCGCCGCTATGACTTCGCCATGCCTGTGGCGCGCCAACTCCAGGCGCCTCTCACCATGATCGTCAACAATGGCGCGCTCGTTCGCTCGAACGACGGCCACACCCATCTGCGCCACCTGCTTCCGCGCCATGTCGCGAAGCAGGTTCTTCCCCTCACGAAGCCCTGGCGTGAAGGCACCGCAGTCATTTTCGATCGCCCCCTTGAAAACCAGTTGATGCTCGAGCGCCTTGATCCCGACGATTCCCTTCGCTACGCCTATTACTCTCGAAACAAAGAATTTATCGGCTTGTCGAATCCCTTGGAAAGCTGCTTGACCGAAGACCCCATTCAGGTGATGCTTTCCGGGAAGGTCGCGTCCATGCGCGACGCCGAGCGCGCCCTCCGCGCCGCGCCGTTTGCCCCGGAATGCGCGCTGGCCGTGACCATGTACGAACGCCGGGACTTCGCCATGATCGATGTCCTCAATCCCGTCTGCTCCAAAGGCGCATCGCTTGCCGAATGGGCCACACTCCGCGGCTACGCCCGTGAAGAAGTCATGGCCATCGGCGACAATCACAACGACCTCGAAATGCTCATCTTTGCTGGCATCCCTGTCGTAATGGGCAACAGCGTGCGCGAACTGAAGACATTTGGCTGGCATGAGACGGCCTCGAACGACGAAAACGGCGTGGCCCACGCCATCGAGCAATTCGCCCTGGGCGAGGCCACCCCATGCGCCTAGCGCTCGCGAGCCTCCCTAAGCCCGTCATTCCGAGCGGAGCGAGGAATCCTGGCTTGATTCTAGCCTTACTCAGCTCGAGGAAACTGTTGCAAACGGCCCCGCGTGTTCTCTCAGCACTCCTCCTCCTCCTGCTTTCCGCCTGCTCGGTTCGCGCCGAATACATCGTCCTACGCAGCGGAGAACGCCTGCACGTCACCGGCTACCAACTCATGGGCGACAAATATCGCCTGCAACTGCAAGGCGGTTGGGTCGATGTCCAGGCCTCGGATGTCGAGAAGGTCGAGCCGGAAGAAGTGTTTACGCCGGTTCCCGAGCCGCCGGCCGCAGAGCCAGCTCCCGCCAATCAGCCTCCCTTTCACGACTTGGTGGTCTCGGCCGCTTCGCGCTATGGCGTGGACGCCGAACTCATTTCCAGCGTGATGGAGGTCGAGTCCCATTTCGACTCGAAAGCCATTTCCCGTAAGAACGCCTGCGGCTTGATGCAGTTGCTCCCGGAAACCGCGGCACGCTTGGGCGTGAAAGATATTTTCGATCCGCAACAGAACATCGACGCTGGCACGCGCTACCTGAAAGAGCTGCTGCAGCTCTACAACAACAATCTCACGCTCACGCTTGCCGCCTATAACGCCGGCCCGGATAAAGTGCAGAAATACGGCGACGTTCCGCCCTACCGAGAGACGGTTTCCTACGTCAATCAGGTCAAGCGCAAGTATCAGAAATCCAAGGCCGCCGCTCCCGGCAAACCCGCCGCTAACCCGGCCACCACCGCCCCCAAAGCTACGACCACTGACGCTCCGGCCCCCAACGTCTCGCCAACACAGCCGCCGACTCCTCCCACAGTCCAAAACCAATAAGCCTAGTGGTGGATCTTCAGACCGTTCTTTTCCTGCTCGCTGTCCCTCTATTTCCCCGCCTGATGATGATCGCAAACACAGCAGCAACTGCAGTCTCCGGGACACAGAAAGCTTCTTCGTCAAGGACTCCCTTCTGGATTTGAACAACACACCGAAGAGATACGCCCCCAAAGCGTGCATGTTCCCTTGGGGAAATTTTTGGTGAAAGCCTTCCGTACGTTTCAAGCTCAGCCGCGGAGTGCTCAGAGAACTGCCTTTATCGCACGCGGGGGCTTTCCGCCGGAGAATCCAAACAAGGTAACGGCCATGGCAAAGAACAGCCTTTGGCCGAGGATGATGCCGAGGGGACCGCGGAAGCGCGCGGTAATCACGCGCTAGCCCCAGGATCAAACTTGCGCGCCCGTGGCGCCCCAAATCTTGGGCGGCCCTCCTGGCAACGGCGGTTCTTTCTCGTTCGGTTCTTTGGGCGCTCGCGGCGGCGGCAAGAACACGGTTTCGCGAATCTTTCTGCCCTTGCCCTGAAGCTTTTGCGCGAGAGCATTCCAGCATTCGGCGCAGATGTCGTATTCCCTGCCCTCAATTTCTTTCTCTAGACAATGCTTGGCTTCTCCGCAGAGGTCGCAAATGATCATGGGCACCTCCCGACTCGTTGTGGCGCCTTGCCCGCGGCCCGCCATCAACAGGACGTTCGAGGACCATTCTACGCCTCGCGAGCGGATGAAGAGCGCGCGGCGCAGAAAGGAAAAGGAGCGCCGAGGAGAAAGCAGAGTTTACGGACTGGGCGATGGAAATTCGGGGCGGCGATAGAGCGAGAGCGACCAGAGAAGCGATTCGCGATGTGCGGCGCGGACGAAGCCCGCAGCATCCAGGACAGAAGCCATCTGCTGCGGCGAGTGCACGAAGATGCGAAACTGGTTCCGTCCGATCCGGAAGAAGAAGTTCATTACCGCGAATCCCGCCCTCAGGTACCAGCGGTTGGGCGGATGCGTGAAGGCCAGCAAACGTCGCGATCGCGCAGCGGCGGCGCTGAGCAAGGCGTCTGCGTCGGGATAACAGCACACGACGCGGTCAAGCGTGACGACATCGGCTTCCGGCAGCGTGGCGGAGGTAGCGGCGAAATCGCCGAGCATGAATTGGGTGGGGCGCCCAGCATAACGAGAGCCCACGTTGCGCCGCGCAAGGTCGAGATAAGCGGGAGAGGCATCGGCAAGCGTGGCGCCCGCCAGGCCGGCGGCCGCAAGTTCGGTAGCAATTACGCCTATGCCGGAGCCGACGTCGAGAAGGTACAGTCCCCGGAGCGGCCAACGGCGGATTTCGGCAAGGAGCATACGTGTGCTGGCGTCCGGACCGCGGCGTTGGTAACGCCGCTGGTCGCGCGCCGCCACGCGGGAATCGAAGAAGCTCGCGGCAGCGCAATAGCCGGCGCAACACGTCATACGGTGCACCTCGAGGCGGCCATAGGCCGCCGGCTGGAAGTGTACAGCAAGGCAGCGCGAGGTTAGTTCATTAGAACAGACGGCCGGGCGCGAAGAGGTCTTGCGGGTCGAACGCGGCCTTGAGCCGGCGCATCAGGGCAAAGTCGGCGCGAGGCGAACCCCAGACGTTGACCTGGCGCTTGAGTTGAGTTGGACACCAAGGAAGAGCGGCGGAGGCGTTTTCCGAAGTGCAAAGAGAAAAAACGGCGGCGGCGGCTTCGGACAGGCGATAGAGCAAAGGCTGCTCGCCAGACGGTGGCAGGAGAGCAAGATAAACGACACCGCAGGCACGAGCGAGGACAGTCTGCGGAAGAGAAGCCTGCTCAGCGAGGCCGCTTAACTGCTGAAGAAGCGTGCCAAGGCGGCTGGGAAGAATGTTGATTTTGAAAATACCGGCAGTTGGAGAGGCTTGGAGAAGAAGTGGAATGGATTGGCCCAAGTAGTGCCAAAGGTCGGCGCCTTCGGCTTCATTGAGCGTGACGAGTTGCGTGTGTTTTGCTTCGGGAAGAGATATGAGGCGAGCGAATTCGCGCGAAGCCCGTTCGCAGACTTCGGAAGTGCCTTCGATGCTGACGCAGAGATGCCAGGAATCAGCAGGAAATTTTCCTTGAAGAGGCGAGGCGGGTGGCTCTGGAGAGTTTTTCTCGGCTTGGAGGAAGAGTTGCAGCAGTTGAGAGCTCACGAGGTCGATCGAAGCGGGGCGCAGGGGAGAGCGCTCGACAAGGTTGCTGAAAGCAAGAGCATCTTCGGAAGTTCGACAAGAAATGACGAAGCCGCGGCTCACAGGCGCAGCAGGAAACGTGCGGAAGTTGAGGCGGTTGATGACAGCGAGGGTGCCGAGCGAACCGATGAGCAGTTTGTGGAGATCGTAGCCAGTGACGTTTTTCACGACACGGCCGCCGCTCTTGCAGAGGTGACCGGTGCCATCGATGAATTCTGCGCCGATCAGGAAGTCGCGGGCGGTGCCGTACGAATGGCGAAGCGCGGAGTCGACACCGGAAGCGATGATGCCGCCGATCGTGGATTCGAAATAGAAAGGAACCGGGAGCGGAAGGAATTGTTTTTGCTTGTAGAGGGGAGCGGCAAGGTCGTTAAAACCGGCGCCCGCATCGACGCTGACGGTGAGATCGCCGGGATCGTAATGAGCAATTTTGTTTAGCCCGGTCATGTCAAGGGCAACGTCGTAGCGCGAAGGAGGCATGCCGATTTCAAGTTTGGTGCGATTGCCGCAGGGGATGAGACCAAGTTTTTCCAGGGCGGCGAAGCGGACAATTTCGGCGGCTTGTTCGGCGCAAGCGGGCTTTGCAACGATGGACGGACTAATTTCGTCGACGACATACTCGGCACAAACCGAAGGATCACCGGAAATGTAAGAAGCGCCGATGGCGGATTCGAGGCGGGCGACGAAATTTGCCGAGGCGTTAAACATGCAAGCCAGCAGAAAAGCCAAGAATTGACACAGAGAGCGCAGAGGACACAGAGATCACAGAGTGGAGAAGGCGTAAAGCACGCAGAAAGATCATGCGACGCTCACGTGAGCAGACGACTTAGCGCGGAGGCGGATTTCGCCGCAGCCCTTGCTGAGGGGGAAGATTTTGCCGGGATTCAACAAACAGGCGGGATTGAAAGCGTCGTGGACGCGCCGCATGAGATCGAAATCGGCGTCGGAAAAAAGAAGCGGCATGAGTTCGGCTTTTTCCATGCCAATGCCGTGTTCGCCGGTAAGCGCGCCGCCCGCTTCCACGCAATAACGAATGATTTCGGCGGAAGCCTGCATGGCGCGTTCGAATTGCCCTTTGTCACGGGGATCATAGAGAACGATGGGATGAAGATTTCCGTCGCCGGCGTGAAAAATGTTGGCGATGTCGAAGCCGTAGCGGTGGCCGATTTCGCGGATGCGGCGAAGCGCTTGCGGAAGCTTGGTGCGAGGAATGACGCCGTCGAGAACGTAGTTGCTGGGAGCGAGGCGGCCAAGGGCGCCAAACGCGTTTTTGCGGCCTTTCCAGAGAAGCTCGCGTTCGGCATTATCGCGCGCGACGCGAACCTTGCGGGCGCGATGCGCGTTGCAAGCTTCGGTGATGGCGGCGGCCTGCCCGGCAACGGCTTCGGCGAGGCCTTCGACTTCGAGCAAAAGAACGGCGGCGCTGTCACGCGGGAAACCGGCGTGGACAAAATCTTCGACGACGCGAAGCGTCCAGCCATCGAGCATTTCGCAGGCGGCGGGAATAATGGCGCGCGCGGTGACGTCGACGACAGTTTCTGCGGCGTCATCGACAGAATCGAAAATGGCGAGGAGCGTCTTTACGGCTTCGGGCTTGGGGGAGAGCCTTACGGTAATTTCGGTGACGAGGGCGAGAGTGCCTTCGGAACCGACGAAAAGCCCGGTGAGGTCGTAGCCGGGAGCATCGCCCTGCGTGCTGCCAACACGAACGATTTCCCCGTCGGGGAGGACGAGTTCGAGAGCCGTGACGTGATTTGTTGTAACCCCATAAGCGAGCGTGTGCGGACCGCCGGCATTTTCGGCGACGTTGCCGCCGATAGTGCAGGATTTTTGGCTGGAAGGATCGGGCGCAAAGTACAGGCCGTGCGGTTCGGCGGCCAGCGTGAGATCAAAATTGACGACACCGGGCTGGACAACGGCGCGCTGATTTTCCGGATCGATGGAGAGAATGCGGTTCATGCGCGCAAAAACGATCATCAGGCCGCCAGTACGGGCGAGCGCGCCACCAGAGAGGCCGGTCCCGGCGCCGCGGCCGACGATGGGCACATTGTGCTTGGCGGCAAGTTTGACGATTTTGGCGACCTCTTCTGTGGTGGTGGGAAAAACAACCATATCGGGGCGGCCTTTTTCGACCGAGCCGTCGTATTCATAGAGGAGAACGTCCTCCGGCTGGAAGAGAACGGAGGAAGAGCCCAGCAGTTTTTCGAGATCGCGAAGAAGGCCAGCTTGCATAGCGAGTGCCCTTCGGGGCGCATCTGGCACTATAGTGACATTGCCGGGACACGCGCAACGTGAAGTTGCGCGCGGGGTAAGCGAGTATGTTAGTGTGAATTCGCCAGTTTCCAATTGAGGGCCAATGGCGAAACCGAAGGTTCTTGCGACGCACCGATTGTTTGAACCCGCAAGAAGAATCCTGCAGAAACACTGCGAGGTGGAATATTGGGAAAAGCCCGAACGGCCGCCGCGCGAAGAAGTCTTGCGGCGCGTGAAGGACAAAGAGGGCTTAGTCTGCTTGCTAACAGAAAAAGTGAACGACGATTTGTTGGAGGCGGCGCCGAAATTGCGGATTGCCGCAAACGTAGCGGTGGGATTCGACAACATTGACGTAGCGGCGTGCACCAAGCGCGGAGTGGTGGCCACGAATACGCCAGGCGTGTTGGACGATACGACGGCGGACTTTGCCTGGACGCTGTTGATGGCCGTGGCGCGCCGCCTAGTGGAGGGCGACGCTCTAGCCCGCTCAGGAAACTGGAAAGGCTGGGATTTGGACCAGCTTGTGGGGACGGACGTTTGGGGGAAAACGCTTGGAATCGTGGGCTTCGGGCGCATTGGAAGAGCAATGGCCAGGCGCGCGAGCGGCTTTCAAATGAAGGTGATTTACACGGATGCCGTGCGAGCGTCTGCCGAAGTGGAAAAGGAGCTCAGGGCAGAATATCGGGACATGAATGCGTTGCTGGCGGAGGCGGACTTCATCAGCGTGCACACGCCGCTTTTGCCGGAAACGCGCGGGCTGTTTAATGCGGCGAACTTCGAAAAAATGAAACGAACGGCATTTTTGATCAACACTTCGCGCGGCCCGGTCGTCGATGAGGCCGCCCTGGTGGCGGCGCTGGAAAAGAGAAAAATTTCGGGTGCAGCACTGGACGTGTTTGAAAAGGAGCCGATCGTTCATCCGGGCCTCAGACGTCCGAATGTGGTGCTGGCGCCGCACATCGCCTCGGCTTCGCTGGAGACGCGCACAAAGATGGCGTGCATGGCGGCGGAAAACGTGATCACACTTTTTGAAGGGCGGCAGCCCGCGAACATTCTGAATCCAGAAGCAAGGAAAGGATAGAGCACCGGGGCCACCCTTCCCATGGCGGACCTAAAACAACTCGCCCGCCAAATCTTCCACGAGACTCTGGCCGCAATCGATATCCCTGCGACGATGCAGAGGAAGCTGCGGCGTCAAGGCACGCGAGTGGTGTGTGGGGAGAAGACGTTTGACTTAAAGGATTTCGGAAAGATACGCGTCGTTGCGGTGGGAAAAGCGGCTCATGCGCTGGTGGATGGGCTCGTTCAGGCCCTTGCACCATTCGTAGGATTCGAAGGAGTAGTTTCGGCTCCGTTGCCACCGCGGAAGGCCGTACCGGGCTTGAAATACTTCGCTGCGGGCCACCCCATGCCCAACGAAGCAAGCTGGAGGTCGGCAGAAGCCATCCTGGCGCTGCTGAAGAAATGCGACGAAAAAACATTGGTGTTTTTTCTGCTGTCGGGAGGCGCGTCGGCGCTGATGGAGCTGCCTCTGGATGCGAAGCAAACCCTGGAGGATGTGCAGCAATTGCACAAGGCGCTAGTGACGTGCGGGGCGAGCATCGATGAAATCAATACGGTGCGGAAGCATTTGTCGGCGGTGAAAGGGGGGCGGCTGGCGACGGCGGCTCCGGGAGCGACGAGAATCACGCTGGCAGTGAGCGACGTGCCCACGGGGAAGGAATCCGCGCTGGCCTCCGGGCCAACGCTGCCGGATCCGACGACGATTGGCGACGCGAAGCGCGTTATTAAGGAGTATGGGCTGCGGGAGAAATTTTCGCCGGCTCTGCAAAAATGGCTCGACGAAGAAAAAATGCCCGAGACGCCAAAAGCAAACGATGGAGCGTTCCGGAAATCTTACTTTTCCCTGACTCTGGGAATGGATGATTTGTTTCATCCGGCGCACCGGGCGGCGGAGGCGCTGGGCTTCGTGACGTGCTGCGACAATTCGACCGATGATTGGCCGGTGGACAAAGCGGCGGAATCGCTGCTGAGTCAGCTTGAAGAGTTGCGCGCGACGCATCGAGGGCACCGTGTGGCGCTGATTGCCGACGGAGAAGTCAGTTCGCCGGTGACAGGAAACGGAATCGGAGGAAGGAATTCGGCTTTTGTGCTGGCGTGCGTGGAAAAAATCGCGGGAAAGAAGATGGCAGTGCTGAGCGCGGGAACCGACGGGGTTGACGGCAACAGTACTGGCGCGGGCGCAGTGACGGACGGAGAAACGCGGAGGCGCGCGCGGGAGGCGGGACTCGATCCGGCAGATTTTTTCCGGCGAAGCGACTCGTTCACTTTTTTTTCAAAGCTGGGGGATGCCATTTTGACTGGACCGACAGGAAATAATTTGCGGGATTTGCGGATTTTACTGGCGGACTGGTAAGAAGAAAGAATGAACACCCCGGGCGCGGAGAATACAGAGGGCAGGAGAGACAGAAACGGAGAATCTGAATCTCGTCGGGCCGGAAATACGGAGATACGGCATGGGTTGAGATCCTTGCCTGTGGCAGGCAGGCGCTAGGGTGACATGCTCATGGCATCTTGCCGAATACCGGCTCGCTCTTTGAGAACTGCGAGCTAGTTTGTTTCGCCGCAATGAATTAATCCATTGCTCAGGGCTTAGGCGAAGGGAGGCGCGATTCGAAGGATTTGAGGCGCTCGTTCATTTCCTCTACCAGATGCTCCAATTTATCCAGGCGCTGTAGAACTGCCGCAGAGTCATCCGTCTTTTCGGAGGAAGAGCCAGAGCCAATTGTGGACTCTTCTCCATTACCCCCGGCAGAGGTAGGCTTGGCTCCAGCCGGTTTTTTCAGGCGCGCGATTTGACCTTTGATCATGGGAACCATTTCGATGCTGAGATCGTCGCTCTTCAGGAGAGCTTCAAGCGCAGGCACGGCAGTCGCATCGCCGCGACCGCCGAGGGCAAAGATCGACGCCATGCGAACCGGGAAATGCGGTTCCGCGAGATAGCCGGCGATTTGCTTGGTGATTTCCTGATTGTTTTTTTCAAGGCTGGCCAAGCTGCGAATCGCCGCGGTACGCGATTCGATAGGTTTGCCCGGGGCAGACCACTGTTCGAGGAGCAGCACGGCCTTGTCATCGCCCAGCGGCCCGAGGGCGCGAAGCGCGGCGTTGCGAAGGTAGCTGTCCGGAGAATCGCCGGATACTGCAGCGTCGAGAGTGGCGAGAGCGCCAGGTGATTTCAGGAGTCCAAGGGTTTGCAGAGCAGCGGCGCGTGCGCGATAGGAACTGTCGCTCTTGGCGATGTCGGTGAGCTTCGTCGCGATGGCGGAATCGTCCTTGAAATTGCCGAGAGCAGCGACGATGCGGTAGCGCACCCAGGGCTCGTTCGCGGAATTCAGAGAGTCCAGAAGTTGCTTGGATGCGGCAGGTGTGCCGATCTGGCCCAGAGCATCCGCCGCAGTGGCGCGCAGGCCCCAGAATTTATCGTTATGCAGCGCAGCGCCAAGAGCGGCAACCACTTCGTCGTCGTTCTTGATTTTTTCGAGAGCGACAACGGCATCGGCACGGTCGGCAAACTCGGCGGCATTTTTCAACTGATAGAGCATTTCCTTCTTTTCCTTGTGAAATTCGGCGGACTTGAGCATGTTGCCGCCCTTGTCGAACAGCACCAGGAGCGGAGCAGAATCTGAAGGAAAAGCAAAAACCTCTTCCGCTTTCGATACGGTGATGGGGTAGAGCCTCGGGCCGGAAGCGGTAGTGATTTCGACGTCGACAGGAACGTGGAAGACGCCCACGCGGCCCTCGACTTTTTGCGTTTGCTTGACGGTCAGGGCGACTTGATGTTTGTCGTTATCGTAGGAATAGCTTAGGTCAAATTTCGGAGCGCCTGCACCATAAAGCCATTGGCTGAAGAACTGGTCGACGTTGGTGTGAGAAGATTCTTCGATGGCTTTGGCAAGGTCAGCAGTGACGACGTTTTTGCCGCGATTCACTTCGAGGTAGTGTTTGAGACCGCGATAGAAGGCGTCTTCGCCAAGTTGATGGCGAAGCATGTGCAGAACCCAGCCGCCCTTGGTGTAGGCGTTGCCGTCAAATTCGCTGGAATCGTCGAAGTCGTGGCGGACGATGGGCTTGTTGAAGAGATTGGGTTGTGAGAACCATCCGCGCGCGCCCTCCCAGCGCTCGTAGTCGGCTTGATCCTTGCCGTAATGCGCTTCCATCCACACATTTTCCATGAACGTGGCGAAGCCTTCGTTGAGCCAGATGTCGCCCCAGTCTTTGCAGGTAACCAGATCGCCGAACCATTGGTGACCGAGTTCGTGAGAGATGAGGCCGTCTTCGTCGGTGTAGTTTTCGGCGGCAATTTTTGGGTGATTCAGAGAGCCGCTGGTGTTGGTGGTGGCGCTGGAATTCTCCATCCCGCCGGCAACGAAGTCATCGACCATGGCTTGCGCGTATTTTTCCCAGGGATAGTCAACGCCGAGCTTCCTGCTGAAGAGCTCGATCATGGCGGGAGTGCGGCCATAGTTTATGGGCAGACGGTCGCCACGGCCCTTTGGCGCATAGTAGGTGACCGGCATACCGCGCCAGGAGTCTTTCACTTCGTCGAATTCACCCGCGACCACGGTGATGAGATAGGTGGAGCTGGGAAGGGATTCGCGCCAGGTCCAGGTCTTCAAGCCCTTGCCGGCGTCGGTGACGCTGATGAGCTTGCCGTTCGAAACGGTCAGCCAGGAACCGGGAACGGTGAGGATGGTTTCGGTGGTGAGACGATCGTTGGGATAGTCGTAGGTCGGAAGGTAGTAACGCGTGTCTTCGGATTCGCCTTGAGTCCAGATTTGCTTGGGACGGTCGGAATAATCTTTGTCGGGAAGGATGAAGTACAAGCCCTTGGTGGGCTTGCCTTCGTAACGAATGGCGACGTCGAATTTCTCACCAGCTTTGGCGGCAGCGGGAAGAGGAACGACGAGTTTGTCGGCGTCGGTTTCGAATTTGGCCGGTGATTTGTTGACGGTCACGCTTTCGATGGTCAGACCGATGGAATCGAAGGCGACTTTGGTGGCGCCGTCGCGAAGGATGGAGAGGGTGTGCGTGACGTCGCCGAGAACCTTCTTCTGTTCAAGGTCGAAGCGCAAAGCGATGCGGGAATGCTGCAAATCGTAGTCGCGAGAGCGCGCGTACGGTTCGTCGGCACGGAGCAGCGAGGCAGCCATAAAAACAGCCGCCAATGCAGCGAAGGAAAAACGCAAAACACGACGGTGATTGGTGCTTTCCCGATTGATCATTCGATTTGGCTCCTGTAAATCTCGACGCAAAAGTCCAGACGACGAGGCGCGGCGACCATCGCATTTCTAGAGCAGGCTCCTGACAAGACCACCGTCCACCGCGATGGAAGCGCCGGTGACATAGCTGGCCCGCTCGGAAGCGAGAAACGCAACGACCGCGGCAAATTCCTGGGGCGTGCCAAGGCGCCGCGCGGGAATCTCGCGTTCCCAACTGGCGAAGACTTCTTCGGGCTTAGAGCCGGTGCGCGCAGAAATGGTAGAAGCAAGTCCGTCGAGGCGGGCGGTGCGCGTGTAGCCGGGACAAACGTTGTTCACGGTGATGCCATCGGCGGCGTATTCGTTGGCGAGCGTGCGGGCGAGCCCGGTGACGGCAGCACGCACAGAATTGGAGAGCAGCAGGCCGTCGACGGGTTGCTTCACCGCCGACGACGTAATGGTAATCAGGCGTCCCCACTTGTTTTTCTGCATGCGCGGCAGAGTTTCCCTGGCGAAAAAGACAGTGCTCATCAAGAGTTGCTCGACAGCGGAGCGCCAATCTTCCGGCTTAGTGTTCTTAAAACAGTTAGACGGAGGACCGCCGGAATTGGTAATGCAAATGTCGAGGCGGCCAAAGCGGGCTTCGACGGCGGCAACGAAGGAGGCAACGGCGACGGAATCCGTAACATCGAGGGCTTGGTGGAAGACATCGCGGCTGGTGGCTTTTTGGATGTGCGCCGCGGTCTCCGCAACAGTGTCCGGCGTACGAGCGCAAATGGCGACGTGTGTGCCTTCGCGGGCAAGTTCTTCGGCCACAGCGCGGCCTAGTCCTTTGCTGGCGGCTGCAACGATGGCGACACGCCCGTTGAGTCCCAGATCCATTCCAGTGCTCTCGTTCAAACCAGCCATCCTCTCGCAGAATGCAGGGGAGCGTCAACGCCGCGGTAAGCCTAAGAATTTTATTTGCGTGACGCGCGGCGCGGCACTAAGATGCAGGCAATTCCATCATGGCTGAGGGTGACCCCTGCCTCGAGGGATCACGGGAGGCATCATATGCGACACATTAAATGGTTGCCGTTGACCGCTGTTTTGCTGGGCGCTGGGAACATCGCCACAGCGCAGCAGATTGGAAAATATGTTCCGGTCCACGCCGGATCGGACGTGGATCATGCGCTCAACGAAATAAACGCCGCGGCGGATCCCGCGCAAAAGTTGACACTGATTCAAAAGTTTGCCGACGGAATCGGCAAAGAAGGCGACAATCCCATTCTCGCCGATGGTCTCTTCGTGGACTATTACCTCGCCCAGAAGAACTACGACAAAGTGTTCGAATACGGCGACAAACTCTTTGCGGCGGATCCGGATAATTTTCAAAACGCCATAAACATGGTGCGTGCTTCCGTAGAAAAAGGCGACCTGGACCGGCTCAGTTCGTACGGAGAGAAGGCCGGCGCGATTGTGCAGCGGTACAAAGCCGCGCCCGCGCCCACCGACACGGCCGCGGCAGCGTGGGAGGAGCAGAAAGCGCGCACGCTGGAAGCCAATAAGGACAGCTACACTTACGTCCAGCAGTTGGTGTTCAGCGGAGTGTACCAAGCGAAAGATCCGGCGAAGCGGGCAGCGCTTCTGGTGAAGTTTGCGCAGGCATTCCCGGATTCGACGTATGCGAACCAGGCGCTGGGCGTTGCGGCGACAGCGTATCAGCAGGCACAGAACACAGCGAAAATGCTCGAGGTGGCGAACGGACTCTTGGCCAAAGACCCGAGGGATATCGGGATGCTTTTGTTGCTTTCGGATTATTACGGCGAAAAAGGCGAGCAACTCGATAAAGCTGAGAATTACGCGAAGAAGGCTGCGTCCCTTCTGGATACTGGGCAAAAACCAGAGGGCATGACCGATGAGCAATGGGCGCAGCAAAAAGCGCTGCAGAAGGGCCTGGCGCTGAGCTCGCTGGGGCAGGTCAACATTGAGAAGAAAGACAACGCGCAGGCGGTGGAGAATTTGAAAGCGGCGGCGCCGCTAGTGAAGCCGGATGATGGGAGTTATGCGCGGAACCAGTACCGTTTGGGATTTGCGTTGTTGAATTTGAAGAGGAACGCGGAAGCGAAGGAAGCGTTTAGGCAGGCGGCTTCGGTCAATAGTCCGTACAGGGCGTTGGCGCAAGAGAAGTTGAAGGGCCTGGCGGGGCCGCCGAAGCGGAAGGCCTCGTAGAAAGCTCTGGTGAATCGAGAGGAGCCCGTCGTGCATCTAAGAGTTGCGGTAACATGCAAGATGGAGAGGGGGCGTTTCGATGGCAGAGATTGCGACCTTTGGCGCGGGATGCTTCTGGGGAGTGGAGGCGGCGTTTCAGCGCGTGCCTGGAGTGATTAATACGGCCGTGGGGTACTGCGGCGGGCATACCGAAAACCCGACTTACCAGGACGTATGCACGGATGAGACGGGCCATGCCGAGGTGGTGCAGGTAACGTTTGATCCGGCCAAGATGAGTTACGAACAACTCTTAAACGTGTTCTGGCAGATACACGATCCCACGCAGGTAAACCGCCAAGGACCGGACTTCGGAACGCAGTACCGCACCGCGATTTTCTTTCATTCGCCGGAACAGGAAGCTATCGCCAAGAAATCGCGCGCGGCATTAGAAGCTAGCGGCAAACTCCGGCGGACCATTGCGACGGAAATTACGCCCGCTGGGACCTTCTACCGTGCGGAAGAGTATCACCAGAAGTATCTGCAGAAACGCGGAGCCGCATCCTGCCATTTCTGAACTAGGCCTTGAGCGAAACCCACCACCGTACCCGATAGGCTGACTTCTACTTTTTCGGTTGCCGCGCATGGGGAAGAACCGGCAACGCCATAGATTCTAGATCAGAGTCGGAACGGCCATGCAACGACGAGAGCTTCTGAAGGATCTGTCGATTCTTGCTGGCGGCGCTCTGTGGGCAAATTCTGCCTGGGCGGCGTTTATAACGGATGAAAAACCGTCAAGCCCCGTATCGTTTGCCTCACCCATTCGAGGTCTGGTCAGGAAGAATGGGAAATTACTGCAACCGGTGCAGCTTACCATCCGGCACGACGGGACCGACACAACCGCCATCACAAAACTGAATGGCCGGGAGATCGACAGAAGGGTCATTCCTTCGGGCAGTCATGTATTTAGAGTTTTGACTCCGGCAGTCAGTGCGCCGCAGCAGGTAGAAGTAGAATGCGAGGTCGATGGCAAGACGACCTTGGGATCCGTAGAATTGCGGCCGGTAAGGAGGGTACAAGTGTACATCCTGCGCCACTCCCACCACGATCTCGGCTACACCGATCTGCAGGCAACTGTCGAAGACCAGCAGATACGGAACATCAGCATCGGAATGGACGTGGCGCGCCGCACGGCAGGCTATCCTGAAGGAGCACGATTTGTTTGGAATCTCGAAGTGCTGTGGGGCGCCGATTTGTTTTTGCGCCGCAAATCGCAGGAGGAAAAGGCTGCTCTGATTGAAGCGGTCAGGAACGGCTGGGTCAGCCTCAACGGCATGTATGCGAATGAACTGACTGGCTTGTGCCGGCCCGAAGAGCTTCTACAGCTGTTTCGCTTCTCACGGGAACTTGGCAGGGAATGCGGCGTCTCGGTCGATTCCGCGATGTTGAGCGATGTCCCGGGCTTTACCTGGGGCATGGCTACTGCGATGTCTCAAGCGGGAATTCGCTATTTTTCCGCTGCGCCGAGCTTGTTTGACCGCATTGGCACAATCATGGCCGAGTGGCAGGAAAAGCCATTTTGGTGGGTCTCGCCTTCGGGGAACGAAAAGGTTCTGGTGTGGGTACCGTGGACCGGCTATGCCATGTCTCATGTGATGAAGGTCGGTCCGGAATGGGTTGGAACCTATCAGGACCGCCTGGACGCCGTGAATTTTGCGTACGACATCTCTTATATCCGCTGGTCAGGCCACGCGACAACGCCGAACCCGACCCTGAGATTTGCGAGTTCGTGAAAGCATGGAATGAGGAATACGAATGGCCGAGGTTTTTCATTTCCTCCGCGAGCGATGCTTTCTCGGCGCTGGAGAAGCGCTACGGAAAAGACCTGCCACAATTCAAGGGAGACCTCACTCCCTATTGGGAAGATGGAGCGGGCTCTTCGGCTCTCGAAACGGGCATGAACCGCGGAGCCGCTGATTGTCTGGCACAGGCGGAGGCCTTGGCGGCCATGCTCTCGCCGGGCTCCTACCGGCCAGCCGCCTTTCGCGAGGCGTGGAGAAACGTCCTTCTTTATTCCGAGCACACTTGGGGGGCCTGGTGCAGCGTCTCCGATTCCGAGAACATTTTTACAAAAAAACAGTGGGACGTGAAACGCTCCTTTGTAGTCAATGCGCAGAAGCAATCCGAGTCCCTTCTTGCCAATATCTTGAGAGCGCATGGCAGCGGTGGGGATAATGCGGGCATAGACGTACGCAACTCCACGTCTTGGCGCCGAACGGAGCTGATTGTTCTCCCGGAGGGATTATCAGCCGCGGGGGACCACGTGAACAATGTCCGTGGTGTTGCGGTTCCCTCCCAGCGCTTCTCAACGGGCGAACTGGGTTTTCTGGCAGAGCAGGTGCCGACCTTGGGGAGCGCGCGATTCCATATCTCCGCGGCAAAACCTGAATACCCGGTAGCTAGGAGACAGCAGTGCCCTCACGGAATCTCGTAACTCCTTCGCGCCGTGGAGGAGAGCAGCATCCCCTGGAGGTCTTCCCCACTTCGCATGTCCCCGACTGGGCTTCGCCGACGATGCGCATACCTGTGGTGTCGATTTTCGTTCCAGATTTCTGTTGCTCCGCGTTGCGGGTCCTGGGTGACTGAAGCATCCCGATGCTTGTCGAGCAGGCCAAATGATGGAAAAGCCGTCGGACGCACGATGCAACTCGCTAAAACCTCAGGTACCTGCTCTGCGCGACTGAACCCGGGTTAAACTTACGGATGCACCAAGAGGGAGGGGGCGGCGCGGGCAAATCCGCACGGGTAAACCGAGGATACGCTCGAGATCGTTTATCACAGCCTGGGCACGTTCGACCAGCCCAGCCGTACGGGACGCCCAATCGGGCTCGAACACCTGGACCCGGCGAACTGCACATTTGACCAACTTGACCGCCTCGTATAGACGAGCGCGGGTCAAGCGCTCTTTGGGCGCGCCAGGGGCGTACCCCGCAAGGAAACTTTCGCGCGCCTTTTCTAACCCAGCCTGCGGCCAGGCGGCGTGCCGGAACTGCAAATCAGCCAGGAAATATCCCACATCAAGTGCCGGGTCGGCCGGGCGAGAGCTGTCGAAATCCATCACTGTGAGCCCGTCAGAAGCAACCCAGATGTGTTCGGTTTTGAGGTCCCGGTGTGTGAATGTCGCGGGCTCCTGGGGGAGCCGCTCGTGCAATTCACGCGCACGGTCGAGTACGGCCGCAATCGCCGACCCCACCTCCGGAAGTAGCGCGGGGATATGATGGCTTTTCTTCACAATCCACCGAATCTCGGCCGCAAAATCATGACGTTCGGGCCGGCCGGCGAGTGCCACAGGCAAGTGATGCAAAGCGCAGACCGCCACCCCGGCCTGATGCAGGCACCTTGCGGCAACACGATTGAGTCGCCGTGTGTAGTCGGACAGCGGCACGCCACAAAGTTGCGGGTAAAGGACAACCGCATCCTGAGCCACGTAGCCCAGCGGCCGTAGGGAATTCACGCCCTGGCCGCGTTCTGCCAGCCAGTCTGCTATCCCCTGCGCCACCCGGAAGGCGCGGGCTCCGTCTTCGCGACGAGAGGCGCGCGCCTCTTCTTTGCAAATGTAAAGTTTGGCGAATACCGCTGCCCCGGTCACCGGATCTCTCGGATCGTAGCGCAGCACGTGCCGTTTACCGGGTCGATATTTTATTGATGTGACCGTATAATCGCTGATCCGATGCTGATGCCATGCTGCATTACCCGCCGCGTAGGTCTCCTCGAGCATAGCGCGCACGTAAAGCGGATCCGACACACGAACAAGCTGGGTGAATCGCGGATCCAGTGGCGAGACCCGTATATGCATGTTCCACTCGGGGAGATCCGCCATCAGTCCCAGGAAGGGTGCTGCCACCCCGTGGCGCACCGCCTCGGCTTGTATCTTGGCAAGACCGAGGGTCTCTTCGTGCTCTGCATTCCGATCTGCGCGTGTACTTGGTCGCCAGGTTACCGCGATAGGGCGAACGTGATGTCCTTCGGGGTTCTCCGTGTTGACCAACGCGTCGTAATAAGCTGTGATCTTACGGCCCGGCTTGAATCGTGCCTCCCTTAGAAGACACGGCCCCACTGCAGCCCCGTCGGGGAGCAGTGCTCTGAGCTGATCTGCTAACACTTTGTGGGCCGTCACAGACAGTAATGCCCAGCGGATACCTTTCAACTTTGCGCGTCCTGAGACCACGTCGCCGATGTTCATACTTGCGGCTCTTCTTCAAAGAAAAAGGAAGTGCTCTTCGGCGCCGAATAGCTATCTTTTTGTCTTAAACCTGGCTATCTTTTGGCTAGTCCAGCAGAAGGTGATCCCCTATTTCCAAATAGTGAGATATCATTATCGTGAACGGTGATCTAGAGAGTCGGCTCCTGGGTAGAGGACGGTAACCTGCCAGCGGCATCTTGCAACGCGTCAAGGTCCTGCTTGAAATGGGCCATCATGGCTCTGACGACGGCTTCAACCTTCTTTTCGTCGGCATTGCGGCCTCCGGCGTGGAAGTAATGCCCTTAACCACAGCTCCATCCTTTCGGCATGGGGGCCAGGAGGGCAGAACGAGTTAGAGCATCGAAGAACATCGTTTGCGGAAGCTCTTTCCTAGACGTTGGCTCTGTCTTTTATCACAAGAGCCGTCAGCGCATACTGGTGAAGATTCGTGATGACGATCCGCAGGCCTCGGTCCGAGGCAGATGCAACTTCATATGGGAAACGAAAGGGGAACCGGACCGCCCTCTTGGAAGTAGGTTCGCGGGCGCGGCCCTTCGTTTCGCTCAGGGTAAACAAGCCCCGCCCTTACAGGGATTAGTGATAGAGAGATGGGGCGCAGCGTCGCTCCGCTGTCGCTCTGGATAAAGCTGCGCCCCTTCACATAAAAGAAAACGCGGGCCAGTCTAGAGACCGGCCCGCGAAGAGGAAGCACAGGCTGAAGCCTATGCCACTGAAGTTAGTACATGCCGCCCATGCCGCCTGCGCCCGGAGCGCCGGCAGCGGCTTTCTTTTCTTCTTCCTTGAGCTCGGCCACGAGCGCTTCGGTGGTGAGCATCAGGCCGGCGATGGAGGAGGCATTTTGCAGCGCCAGGCGGGTGACCTTGGCGGGGTCGATGACGCCCATCTTGACCATGTCGCCGTACTCGCCGGTATCCGCGTTGAAGCCAAAGTTCTCTTCCTTGGATTCGCGGATCTTGCCAATGACCACAGCGCCTTCAAAGCCGGCGTTGAGGGCAATCTGACGTGCGGGCTCTTCGAGCGCACGCTTCACGATGCCTGCGCCAACGGCTTCGTCATCGTGGAGCTTGAGCTTTTCGACGGCAGCGATGGCGCGAAGCAGCGCCGAGCCGCCTCCAGGGACGATGCCTTCCTCGACAGCCGCACGAGTGGCGTGCATGGCGTCCTCAACGCGCGCCTTCTTTTCCTTGAGCTCCGTCTCGGTGGCTGCGCCAACCTTGATGACGGCGACGCCGCCGACGAGCTTGGCAAGGCGCTCCTGGAGCTTTTCCCTGTCGTAGTCGGAGGTGGTGTTTTCGATCTGCTGGCGGATCTGCTTGACGCGGCCTTCGATTTCGGAGGGCTTGCCAGCACCTTCGACGATGGTGGTGTTGTCCTTGTCGATGGTGATCTTCTTGGCGCGGCCTAGATCCTCGAGTTTGACGTTTTCGAGCTTGATGCCGAGATCCTCGGTGATGGCTTTGCCACCGGTCAGCGTGGCGATGTCTTCCAGCATGGCTTTGCGGCGATCGCCGAAGCCCGGGGCCTTCACGGCAGCGCATTGCAAGGTGCCGCGGAGCTTGTTGACCACGAGAGTCGCTAGCGCTTCGCCTTCGACCTCTTCCGCGATGATCAGGAGAGGCTTGCCGGCCTTGGCAATGCCTTCCAGCAAGGGCAGCAAATCCTTCATCGAGCTGATTTTCTTTTCGTGGATCAGGATGCGGACGTCTTCCACCACGCACTCCATGCGGTCCGGATCGGTGATGAAGTAGGGGGAGAGGTAGCCGCGGTCAAACTGCATGCCCTCCACGACTTCGAGAGTGGTCTCCATGGTCTTGGATTCCTCGACCGTGATGACGCCGTCCTTGCCCACTTTCTTCATGGCTTCGGCGATGATGCCGCCGATCTGCTTGTCGTTGTTGGCGGAAATGGTGCCGACCTGCGCGATCATTTCGCCCTTGACGTCCTTGTGGAGCTTCTTGATTTCCTCGACAGCAACTTCCACGGCCTTCTCGATGCCGCGCTTGAGAGCCATGGGGCTGGCGCCGGCGGCGACAGTCTTCACACCTTCGCGAAAGATGGCCTGCGCGAGCACGGTAGCGGTGGTGGTGCCGTCACCGGCAACGTCGGAAGTCTTGGAAGCGACTTCACGAACCATCTGTGCGCCCATGTTCTCGAGGCCGTCCTTGAGCTCGATTTCCTTGGCTACGGTCACGCCGTCCTTGGTGATGACGGGCGCGCCGAATTTCTTCTCAATCACCGCATTGCGGCCCTTTGGGCCGAGGGTGATCTTCACTGCATCGGCGAGTGCGTTCACGCCGCGCAAAATCGCTTGGCGGGAATTCTCACCTGTAACAATCTGCTTCGCCATACTGGTTATTCCTCCTGATATCGAAACTCGAAATTTGAAAACCGAAACTAAAAATCAAAGCCCAGAAACGAACTACTTGCGGGAACCGGCGGCCTTGGCGGCTCCGCTCAGCTTCGCCAGAATCTCCTCCTCGCGAAGGATGAGGTACTCTTCGTCTTCGATCTTGATTTCTGTACCGCTGTACTTGCCAAAGAGGACGCGATCGCCGGGCTTCACGTCGAGAGGAATCAACTCTCCCTTCTCGCGCTTGCCAGCACCGACGGCGATGACTTCGCCCTCCATGGGTTTTTCTTTCGCGGAGTCAGGGATGATGATGCCACCCTTGACCGTTTCCTTCTCTTCAATGCGCTTCACGATGACACGATCGTGGAGCGGGGTCAGATGCACTGCCATCTTGGAAAACCTCCATAGGTGATCTTGCGGCGTTAGAAAGTGCCTTCGGGAGCGAAGGAGGGGTTAGCACTCCTCGCAACCGAGTGCCAATATAGCATAAAAGCTTTGCGTGTCAAGGATTTCCCTTGCGGTTTTGGAGATTTCCGCCTTGCCCGTAATTTCCAGTAACCCCTTTAATTGGTGATGGTTACGAAGTGCAAGAAAAATCATGCACTTGGTGATTGTCTTGCTTTCTCTGTGGGAGTAGGATTTTCTGGAGTTTCTTTCGCACGCGTTCTTCGGCCAAGCTCATTTTGGATTGGACTGCCACTTTGGGGCCACTGCTCTATCTCAGGCTGATCGGCTACACGATAGGCACGTTGCTGCAGCTGTTCTGGATGGTGGTGATTCTCGGGTACCGGCGGCGGCGCAATTTTGAACGAGTCTTTTTTTTGCTATGCCTTGCGTTGTTCCTGTTCTATAGCGGCTCGCTACTGGCGCTGAATGCGCAGATTCACTACGCGATCCCCCCTGTAGGCGTGCAAGTCTTTGCAGCGACGCTTTTGCTTGCCGGACTGTGCCTTGTGCCGCCCACGTTGGTGCATCTTCACCTGGAGTACGCCGGCACCAGGAACTTAGTGCAGCGCCCCAACGGGAAAAGAATGATCGTTGCGGCGGCGTATGTTCCGCTTGCGTATTTCGGAGGGCACCTCTACCCGCTGCTCGCTTCGGGTGCCAAGTTTGATTTGTTGGTGCCGGGAAGAGTGCTGGGGCTCGTTTATGGAGTTTGGCTGGCCGCGGCGACGCTAGTCAGTTTCTGGTGGCAAGACCGCTTTTGCGGTGAAGCGCCTGATGTTCGCCAAAAGACATTTCACAAGCAGCTCGCCAGGTTTTTCCTGCTAGTTTCGGTCTTAGTGTTGATTCTTCACATCTTCCAGAAAGAAGTAAGCGCAAGCGCGGCAGCGGAAATCAGCACTACGCTCGCCATCGCCGCGATTATCCCGTTCGCAGTCATGCTGTGGTTGGTGCTCAAATTCAATTTCCTGAACATTGGGCGGCAGAAGAACCTGGTTTATGCGGTGACCGTAACGTTTCTTGCGCTGCTGTATTTGAGCCTGGTGCGAAGAGTGGGTGTGTGGCTCGAACCGGTGCTGCCGCCGGAGGCCACCGCAGCGATTTTACTGTTCTTGCTGGTGGTCGTTATCGAGCCGCTGCAGCGGGTCCTGGGCCGGAGCCTGAAGGAGACGGCTCAACTGGAGATGGACCGGGTTCAGAAATTGATGGCCGAGATTCAACAAGAAGCCCGCCAGGGAGATGTCGCAAGACTGGTGAATTTTATCGAGCGAAGAATCAAGGAACAGCTGGAGCTCCGCGAAGTTCGGCTGGTCCCGGCTGAGGAAGAAAATTCTCGCGTGGCCGGGTTGAGATTGGGTGAACGCCCGGCGGCGCTGGCTTTCGATCCGCGCGAATTTCCCATCGTGGGTGGAGGAAAAGGCGAGGGCGTCCTGCATATCGAGCCACACGGGGCAATCATCTCGGGAGACACGAGGGCGGCGTTGGAGTTCTTGTGCGAGCAGTTGCCTGGAGCGCTCGATTTGTGCCGGCTCATTGAGGAGAAACTCCGCCTCGAAAGGGAATTGGCGGAGCGGGAGCGGCTCGCGCTGGTGGGACAATTGGCGGCGAGCATTTCGCACAACTTGAAGAATCCGCTGGGCTCGATGAAGACGATTCTGCAAGTGCAGTTGGAGAATCCGGAGCTTCCGGATGCGATTCGCGGCGAGACCAAAATGGTGCTGGAGGAGATTGGCAGGCTCTCAAACAAACTGAATCAATTGTTGAAGTTCAGCCGGCCTGGAGTGCGAGGAGGAAATGGAACCGGGAGGTGTGATGCGGCGGCGGTGATCGAAGAAGTGGCGGGCGTCTTGTCCCATGAGGCGGAACGCCGCGGATTGAAATTGAAAGTGGCGATTTCCGGGGGGAAGGCGCAAGTCGCCATAAGTGCGGAGGCGCTTAATGACATTGTGTCGAACCTGGTGGTGAATGCGGTGGAAGCCACCCCGCGTGGGGGAGAGGTAAAGGTGAGCGCGTTGCGTGAAAACGGAAGTTTGCGCGTCCTGGTGGAAGATGATGGTCCTGGGATTCCCGCCGCGTTGCGGGAAAAGATTCTGCAACCTTTCTTCACCACGAAATCGCAGGGAACGGGATTGGGCTTGGCAATTGTGGCGCGGCGTGTGGCGGAATTTGGCGGGAAAGTGGATTGGGAGAGTCCGGTGAGAGTTGGACGCGGAACGAGATTCAAAGTGACATTGCCCATGGAAGAAACCAAGTAAGGAAGTAACGAAGTAAGGAAGCAAATCATGAAGACGATACTGATTGTGGATGATGAGCCGGCGGCGCGATACGGGCTGAGGCGAGCGCTGGAAGCGAAATATCGAATTGCAGAAGCTGATTCTGCGGAGACCGCGCGAGAGGCATTGCCGCGCGAGCAGCCGGATTTGGTGCTGCTAGACGTGGTGCTGCCCGGAGGGGACGGATTGTCGTTCTTGAAATGGATGCGCGAGCAGGGGAGCGAAGTGCCGGTGCTCATGGTGTCGGCGCTGGACGCGGCGAAAACGGCGGTCCAGGCGCTACAGCTTGGCGCCGCGGACTACCTGGTGAAGGGTTTCGAATTGGACGAGCTGCGGCAGCGCGTGGCGAATCTGCTCAAGCTGGCGACACTCGAGAAAGAAAATGACGCCTTGCGCCGGCGCATGGCCACAGAAGGGCAGTTTGGGCAGATGATCGGGCGCTCCGCGGAAATGCGGCTGGCATTCGAAATGGCGGATCGCGTGGCGCCCACGGATTCGACGGTGCTGATTCTGGGCGAAAGTGGAACGGGGAAGGACTTGTTGGCCCAGGAGATTCACGCGCGGTCGCCGCGCGCCGGAAAGCCCTACGTTGCCGTGAACTGCGCGGCCCTGCCGGAAGCGCTAATCGAGTCCGAGTTGTTTGGCTACGAACGAGGCGCGTTTACCGGTGCGGCGCAGCAGAAAAAGGGAAAGTTTGAGCTGGCGTCGGGCGGAACGATTTTTCTGGATGAAATCGGGGACATGAATCCGGTGACGCAGGCCAAAGTGCTGCGCGTGCTGGAAAACCGGACGATCGAGCGGCTGGGCGGGTCGCAACCGATCCCCGTCAACGTGCGAGTCATCAGCGCGACGCACCGCAACTTGGCCTCGGAGATCCGCAACGGAAAATTTCGTGAGGACTTGTTCTACCGCTTGCGTGTGGTCACCCTCGAGCTGCCACCACTGCGCGCGCACAAAGGAGACATCGCGCTATTGGCAGAGGCTTTCCTGCAAATGCACGGCGCGCGGTTGGGACGGACGGCGCGGCTGACTCGCGAGGCGCTGTCGGCTATTGAGAAATACGATTGGCCGGGCAACGTGCGCGAATTGAAGAATGCCCTAGAGCGGAGCACGGTGCTATGCCGCAAGGAAGAAATAAGCGTGGAGGACTTGCCCGCGGAAGTGGCGCACGGGGAAGCGATTTCCATGAAGCACGATGGCGATCAGCCGGATCACGGAATGGGCGAGCGAGATTTTCGCGAAGCCAAGCGGAAATTTGAAGTGGCGTACTTGATGAAACAGTTGGCGGAGCATCGCTGGAACGTTTCGCGAACGGCAGCGACCATTGGGCTGCACCGCCAGAGTTTGCAGGAAAAGTTGCGCGAGCTAGGGATTCGGCGGCCGGGGCGCGAACCGATGGAAGAGGAGTAGTTAGTTTTAGTTGCCGGTACGGGAAAGGGATTTAACTTGATTTGGTTTGCGCCGGGATTTTAATGGCGAGCAATGCCCCGATAAACGGATATGTCATGGCGGGAGGCGCGAGCACGCGATTTGGCTTCGACAAGGCGCGCGCGGAGTTGAACGGCGAGATTATGCTGGTGCGGATGTGCAAGGTACTCACGGAGGTGACGGGATCGGCGAGCGTGGTGGCGCCGTTTGGTCGCTACCGCGAATTTGGCGAGCGCATCGTGGACGATCGCTGGCCAGGCCAAGGGCCGCTTGGCGGTATCCTCACCGCCTTGATGCACGCGCACGCGCGAAATCACGAGCATGCATGGTGCTTGATTGTGGGCTGCGACATGCCGTTTCTTACGCGCGAGTGGCTTACTTACTTGAAGGACCGCGCCGTTGCCAGCAACGCCGGCGTAGTCGCGCCGCAGTCGCCTGCGGGGTTCGAGCCACTCTGCGCGTGTTGGCACACCGGGGCCACGGGCAAGTTGCAATATGCGTTCGAGAACGGCATACGCAAAGTGACCGAGGCCATGAAACGCGTTAGCATGGAGGTTGTTGAAGAAAGGGATTGGGCACGATTTGATGAAGCGGGGCGACTTTTCTGGAACATGAATACTCCGGCGGAGTACGAAGAAGCGCGGCGATTCGTGGAAGCGGAAGGAAGATGACCGACATACTGAAAATCAACCGCGGCGGGCCAACGAAGCTGAAGTTTCCCAGCGACGACGCGGGCGATTGGACAGCTCAGAACTATGTGGATCCACGTTCGCAGTACTTTTTCGAATTTCGCGACGTTGTCAAAGCCTTCGACGAGCGCCCCGTGCTGGATCACGTCAGCTTTGCGGTGAGGCACGGAGAGACCTGCGTGATCATGGGCCGCAGTGGCGTGGGAAAGTCCGTGACGCTGAAACACATCATGGGTTTTCTGCGGGCGGATTCCGGGCGAGTCACCGTGGACGGGGAGGATGTGACAAATTATACGGAGGAACAGTTTGCAGAAGTGCGCCGCAAAGTGACCATGGTGTTTCAGTCCGGCGCGCTTTTTGACTCGCTGACGGTGCGGGAGAATATTTCCTTTCCATTGGATGGCCAGTCCGGGCTGACTCCCGAAGATATCGACGAGTACGTTGCGAAAATCGCGCATCTGCTCGAAGTGGACGATGTTCTCGACAAGCTGCCCAGCGAGCTTTCCACCGGCATGAAGCGCGCGGTGGCCATCGGGCGCGCCTTTGCGCAGAATCCCGAAGCGATTTTGTACGACGAGCCGACAACCATGGTGGATCCCATCATGGCCGGTCACATGGGCGATTTGATTTTGCGGTTGAAGGAAGCGTTTCACAAGACGTCGATCGTCGTGACGCACGACACGCGCCTGGCGAAGAAGCTGGCCGACACCGTCGTGTTTTTGCAAGAAGGTCGAGTGACGTGCTTCGGGCCTTGGGGCGGCTTCGAGAACTCAGACGACCCATTTATCGTGAACTTTCGCAAACAGGACGAACTGGTTCCCGCTCTGGACAAGACTCTGTGAGTCAGCCGGCGAACGGCTCCTCCGATTTCATCTCTTCCAGTCCGATTGGGCAGCTTCGCAAAGAGATGGGGTTCTGGGACGTCCTGCTTTTCAATATCGCGACCGTGCTTGGGCCGCGCTGGATCGCTGCGGCCGCGCATAACGGCACATCGTCCATCAGCCTGTGGGTCATCGCGGCGGTATTTTTCTTTGTTCCTTCAGCTTTGGTGATCAACGAACTATCTTCGCGCTTTCCTCACGAAGGCGGGCTTTACGTTTGGTCCAAAGAAGCCTTTGGCGATTTTCATGGCTTCGTGGCGGGCTGGTGCTATTGGATTTATACGGTTTTTTATTTTCCGGGACTGTTGCTGGCGAGCGCTTCGATGAGCGCCTATGTGATTGGCGAGAGCGGCGCGCGCTTAGAGCACGACCGCACTTTTCTCTTGCTCGTATCGCTGGGATTGCTGCTAGTGGCGGTGGTGCTGAACATCATTGGGCTTAACGTGGGCAAATGGCTGCAAAACGCCGGCGGCGCTGCCACATACTTGCCGTTGCTGATGCTGGTAGGGGTGGCGGGTTTGCTGTTGATGCGGAATGGCTCGGTGACGGGCTTCAGTTTGGGCAACGTCATGCCCGTGTGGCACTGGGACACGGTGAACTTCTGGTCGCAGATTGCTTTTGCATTTACCGGACTGGAGCTAGTTTCGGCCATGAGCGCGGAAGTACGCGATCCACAGCGCACCTTGCCACGGGCCGTGTACGGAGCCGGAGTGCTTATCGCCGCAATGTACATTGTGGGAACGCTGGCTGTGCTGGTGCTCGTGCCCGCCGCGGACGTGTCAACGACCAGCGGGGTTTTCCACGCGATTACCGTCGGCTCGATGGCATTGAAGGTCGGTTACTTCGGGATGCTTGCGGCCGTGCTCGTTACTGTAGGCAACGCGGGCGGCGTGGGCAGCACCGTCGCGGGCATCGCGCGCGTTCCTTTCGTCGTAGGCATCGACCGTTATCTGCCGGCGGCGTTTGGGAAAATTCACTCGCGCTGGAAGACGCCGTACGTCTCTATTCTGGTGCAAGCAATTATTTCCGGGCTAATTCTCCTCGTCAGTCAGATCAATCAGTCGACGCGAGATGCCTACCAGCAGTTGGTGGACGCGGCCATCATTCTTTATTTCATCCCATTTCTGTACATGTTTGCAGCGGCAATAGGGCTCTCGCGGCGCAAAGACCGGGCGGAGAACAGGCAGGCAGTGCTGATTCCCGGGGGGCTTCCCGGCGTGTGGATTGCCAGTGGAGTCGCCTTTCTCATTACATTGCTTTCCATCGTGTTATCCGTGTTTCCCCCGGGAGAAAGTTCCAACCGGCGTGCCTTCCTTTTCAGAACGCTTCTGTGGGTCACCGGCGCCCTGGCCGTGGGCTTGGCACTCTATTGGCGCGGGGCGCGCCAAAAAAATCGGGGAACGCAAAGCTGTTCAATAGATTGACCAGACACCCGGAGTGGCCAATTCGAGGAAATGCTATTGCGACCGCCGACGCTGTACGCTCGAAATCTGTCATCGCTCGCAACGCAACCCGAAGAGTTCCTCATAGAAGCGCGTCGCGCGGTCCAGATCGTCGGGACTCCAGTGAGCGAAGGCCTGGGCGCTCCCCTGCAGGTTAAAAACCCTCTTCCATCAAGCGAGCCACCGTAAGCGGTGAAGAGATCGGGGCCGTCCGGGCTTCCAGGTAACGCTCGATGTATTTTCCGAGGATGTCGCCTTCGAGGTTGACGGCGTCGCCCGGCTTGCGGTCGCGCACGTTGGTGTGGTCGTACGTGTAAGGAATAATAGCAATATCCACGACGCTCTTTTGCCAGCGCGCGACGGTGAGGCTGATGCCATCAATGGAGACGGAGCCCTTTGGCACGATGGAGCGGGCGAAATCTTCAGGCACTTGCACGCCGTACCACCAGTTTTCGCCTTCCGGCGTCAAGTGCGTCACGTAGCCGACCGTGTCCACGTGCCCCAGAACAAAGTGGCCGCCGAATTCCCTGCCCGCCGTGAGCGGTTGCTCGAGATTGACGCGCGAGCCCACGCGAAGCCCGCGCTCGTTTGCGCCGAAGGAGGTTTTGGCAATCGTTTCGCCGGAGAGATCAACGGAGAATCGTCCGTTGTGGATTCTCACGATGGTCAGGCAGCAGCCGTTCACAGCGATGCTGTTCGCGACCGCGAGCGACGGGCCGAGCGACGGTGCGTGAATCGTAACCCGGCCGCCCTCGCGATGCAGATCGAGAGATTCGATGGTGCCGCGGTGCTCGATGATCCCTGTGAACACGTTTGCTTGCGCCTCTGCGATTGAGTGTACAGCATTTCGCGTCGAGGGCTACTTAGCACTAGACTGTAGCCGGGCAGCTCTTGCCAGAGGTTTGGCGATGAAGGCTTCTGTCTTGCGGGCGCCGGCGAAAGTGGAAACGAATCCACTGGAATTTGCCGACGTTGCGGTTCCAGAGCCGGACGAGGGCGAAGTTCGAGTGCGCGTGCATGCTTGCGGCGTCTGCCGCACGGATTTACACGTGATTGAAGGCGAATTGCCACCGCGCAAGTCGCCGGTCATTCCCGGGCATCAAGTGGTTGGCGCCGTTGAGAAGCTTGGCAGAAATGCGCGCCGATTCGCCATCGGGGCGCGCGTTGGAATTGCCTGGTTGCATAAAACGGATGGAACTTGCGAATACTGCCGCGCGGGAGCGGAGAATTTGTGTGACGCTCCGGAGTTCACCGGTTACAGTGTGAACGGCGGCTACGCCGAGTACATCGTCGCGCCGGAGAATTTTGTTTACGCCATTCCGAAAGGATTTCCCGACGAGCAAGCCGCGCCGCTTCTTTGTGCCGGAATTATCGGATTTCGCTCGCTGCGGCTTTCGGCGATCAAGCCCGGAGGAAGGCTGGGATTTTATGGCTTCGGGGCCGCGGCACATGTTGCGATTCAAGTGGCGCGGCATTGGAAAGTGGAGGTTTACGCCTCCACGCGCAATACGCGACATCAGAAGCTGGCGCTGGAATTGGGAGCGGCCTGGGCGGGCGGAACGTTTGATGAGCCACCGAAGAAGCTGGATGCCGCGATTGTCTTTGCACCCGCCGGAGAAATCGTCCCCGGGGCGCTAAAGGCGTTGAAGAAAGGCGGCGTGCTGGTGCTCGGCGGAATTCATATGAGTTCGATTCCGTCTTTCCCCTACGACTTGCTGTACCAGGAGCGGATGATTCGAAGTGTAGCCAACAACACGAGGCAGGATGGCGAGGATTTCCTCCGCGTGGCGGGAGAAGTCCCGATTCAGACGCACGTGCAGATTTTTCCGTTGCATGACGCCAATCGCGCGCTCAAAGCCCTCAAGAACGACGCCATTCCGGGCGCCGCGGTCTTGCGTGTTTCGGAGTGAACAGAATTATTTCCTGCAGGCGTCCTGCAAATAACCTTCGATGGCAAGATCAGGGCCGAACTGGTATGTGCAGATGTTCTGAAGTGGAAGCAACTTGAGACTGGGAGCCAGCGCGAACGGTACTTTGTTCTCTCCCGCAATTTTCGGTGCGTAGAAGAGAAAAAGTTTGTGGACGATGCCCGCGGCAAGAGCAGCACCGTTCAGCGTGGGGCCCGCCTCCAGCAAAACGCTAAGGATTTCGCGACGGCCAAGCTCTGCCAAAACGGTTTGCAGATCGATGCGGCCGTTTTTTGTTTTCGCGTGGACGATCTCGACACCGGCATTCTGCAATTTCCGCACTTTGGGTGATTTCAGCGAAGCCGCCGTAAAAACGAGTAGGTCGTCGTCGGCCGTTTCGACAATGCGCGCGTTCGGCGGTAACCGCAGCATTGAATCAAGTACGACGCGCAAAGGCCGTCGGCGGCGTGGCAAACGGCTGCGATCCGTAAGCAGCGGATCGTCTGCGAGAATCGTCCCGATTCCGGTGAGCAATGCGTCCGATGCATGACGCATGCGATGAACTTCGGCGCGCGACTCCTCGGAAGAGATCCACCCGGACCTGCTGCGCTTGCCAGAGTTCTTTGCTCCTCGCTTTCCCGATGGTGGCAGAGCGAGCTGACCATCGAGCGTCAGTGCGGACTTTAATGTAACAAAAGGCTTCTTCGTGCGAATCCAGCAGGTAAACGACTCGTTCAGGCGGCGCGCTTCCGCTTCGCAAATGTCGGTTACCACCTCTATGCTTGTCTGGCCCAGAAGTTCGAACCCGCGGCCGGAATTGACGGGATTCGGATCTTGCATCGCTGCGACCACGCGCTGCACCCCTGCGGCGATGATCGCTTCCGTGCACGGGCCCGTGCGGCCTTTGTGGTTGCACGGTTCGAGTGTCACGTACAACGTCGCGCCGCGCGCTTTTTCTCCTGCCGATTTCAGCGCTACGATTTCCGCGTGGTCACGCCATTCATATTGATGAAAGCCTTCGCCAACGATCTGTCCGTCGCGCACGATGACGCAGCCCACGGTCGGGTTCGGGCTTGCCAGGCCGATGCCTTTGCGCGCGAGCCCGAGTGCGTGCTCCATGAAGCGAATGTCGTGTTCGTTCACGATTTAGTCGAAAAGGGAATTGGCGTACGCTTCGGCGTCGAAGGGCACCAGGTCGTTGATTTGTTCACCGGTGCCGACAAAGCGAATCGGCAGGCCCAGTTCGCGCGAGATGGCCACGACGATGCCGCCCTTGGCCGTGCCGTCCAGTTTGGTGAGAATGATTCCCGTGACACCGACCGTCGAAGTGAACTCGCGTGCCTGTGCCAGACCGTTTTGCCCCGTGGTTGCGTCGAGAACCAAGAGAACATCGTGCGGCGCGCCGGGAATCACTTTTGCAGCGGTGCGTTTCATTTTTTCGAGTTCGGCCATGAGGTTCGATTTGGTGTGCAGGCGCCCGGCGGTATCCACGATGACCACATCGGCGGTGCGCGCCTTGGCTGCCGCCATGGCGTCATAAACCACAGCAGCCGGGTCGGCGCCGGATTTCTGCTTGACTACTTCCACGCCGTTGCGCTGCGCCCAAATTTCGAGCTGCTCGATGGCTGCAGCGCGAAAGGTGTCCGCGGCACAAAGCACAACGTTGCGTTTTTCCTGCCGCAGTCGGTTGGCGAGTTTGCCGATGCTAGTGGTCTTGCCCGCGCCATTGACGCCGACGACAAAAATCACGCGGGTTCCAGCACCGTTCGGTGAAGCCGGAATGCCGCCCGCGTCGGCCACATCCGGTTTCGTCGAGGCACTCAGGATGCGAACGATATGCGACTTGATTTCTCCCTTGAGCTGCGCGGCGTCCGAGAGCGCGTTACGATCCAATTTTTCGCGCACGGCGTCGAGAATTTCGCGCGTGGGTTTCACCCCCAGGTCGGCGGAAAGCAGCGCGGTTTCCAAATTCTTGAGGATCGCGGGATCGATTTTGCGCTCGCCGAGAAAAATCGTATCCACCGTCCCGGAAAGCGCCGCCTTCGTTTTGCTGACGGATTTCTTCAGCTTCTCAAGAAATGTCGGTTCCGGCTCGTTTTTTCCAAATAGGGAGATCATACGGTCGCACGCCAAGCTTCCAGCGCAACCCAAAATTGTAGCAGAAGCGGTCAACCAACTATGAGGTGACCCCGGTGTTTGGCTCGGGCCCGCTCTCGGAGTCTGTCATTGCAAGGCAGCGAACGCTTACAAGTATGGCGAATGCCAGGGACAGGATTCCGATGAATGCCCAACTACTCCAGACGAAAGGTGCGACCAAGGGAACTGAGTATTCGCCCCTAAAAACTCGGCGAAAGGGACCTGGAGCTAAGAAGTACAAATAAAAAGGCATGCACAAGAGCGAGGCGGTAAGAGCCATGGCGGTTGTCGTGCGGCGATAGAAAGGCATGAGGAGTATTGCCAAGAGGAAGAGAACAATTCCATTCTCGACCATCTCAAACAAAGGACCTGTAAGCTTGCCTCCTATGAACTCGGAAGCTCCTAGGGTGTCGAGGTGCAACCATGCCACCACAACACACAGAAAACAACTGATGGTCTGCAAGATTTCCAGCTTTCTGCTTCTTTTCATTTCAAGCCCCGTGATCTAGAGCCTTAACGTCATTAATTAGTTAGCTAAACATGGACTTCCACCGCGCTGAGCCGCAACTTGCCGTGCTGTACGGCAGATTCCAGCGCATTTACGACCACCGCGTCGAACTTGGTGCCGGTCAGGTTGCGGATCCGTTCGAGGGCGAAATCCAAGTCCATGGCCGTCTGATACGGGCGGTTGGTGGTCACGGCATCGAGAGTATCGGCGACGCCGATGATCCGCGCCATAAGGGGAATTTGCGGCCCTGTCAATCCGTAGGGATAGCCGCGGCCATCCATGTGCTCGTGGTGCAGTTCGATTCCCGGCAGTACGTCTTTGAGCTGCGAAACCGGACGCATGATGTTGGCACCTTTCACCGTGTGCTGCTTCATCAAGCCGAATTCTTCGGTGGTCAGCGCGCCTGGCTTTTTCAGCACGCGGTCTTCGACGCCGATCTTTCCCACGTCGTGCAACAGCGCCGAAATGCGCAGCTTGTCCAGCTCTTCCTCGGAAAGCCCCAACTCCTGTCCAATCAGCGTGGAGTACTTCGCCACACGACCGGAGTGACCGCGCGTGTAGGGGTCCTTTTCGTCGATGGCCGCGGCCAGCATGCGAATCGAGCCGATAAACAGTTCGCGGTTTTCTTCGGCCGCTTCTTTCAGCTTCTCGATGAATTCTTCGATGTCGCTGGCCATCTTGTTGAAATTCTCGGCGAGTTCGCTGATCTCCAACGCGCCGTGAGCCACGGACCGCTGGTGGAATTCGCCGCGGCTGATCGCGCGGGTCGAGGCGGCAAGCCCGCGGATGGGCCCGCTAATGCCCACCGCGAAGAAATATCCCACCACTATGGCCGCCAGCACCACGATGCTGACGAACGCCAGCGCCTGCCGGTTTAGCTCATCGACTCCCGTGTCGCTTTCGGCTTTGTCCAGGGGCCGCTCCGCAATGACCGCCCAGTTCAGCTCGGGGAAGGTGCTGTAGGTGCCGATCATCTCGACGGAACGTTTATTGACGGTGTCGGCGAACCGCACGGTTGCGGTGTTGCGCAGATCCTGAGGGAGGGCACGCACTTGCGCGACCAAGGGGTTGTCCCGCGCATCGGCGCCGGGAACGAAATCCTTCGTGTCATCGTGCGCGACGATGCGGCCGTTACGGTCCACGATAAAAACGGTGCGCCCGCGCACGCTGGCATCCTGCAATCGCCTTAGAATGGGGTCCAGCGAAACCACCGCTGCCAGCATGCCGGTGAAATTGTCGTTCATATCCTTCAGCGGAACCGCTACCACAAACGCCGGCCGATTGTCCGGCACCAGCGCCAGCGGATCGCTGCGAAATTTCGTCACCTGCAGTTGCTGTGATTGCAGGCAGGTGACGAAAGCGCGCTGCAGCGCCTTGGCTACGAACGGATCTTGCTCGGCGCGAAAATTTCCTTGGGAGGCACTTGTGCCTCGGCCGGACTTGCCCACGGCGGTCAGGTAAATGAACGTGTTTGGGTTGCTTTCGACAAAATTTTCGAGCAGATGGGTCACCTTGGGTTCCGCGGCCGGATCTTCCACGTTGTCAATGAGGCCGGTGAGGTCCAAAATTTGCCGTTCGCTCAGCAGTTGTTGTGTTAGGTTGGATTCAAAGTTCTGGATTTCCTGCGCCAGGGAGCGCACCAAGTCGGTTTGCTGCACGCGCTCGGTGTTCACCAGTTTGTCTTGGCTAAGTTGCAAAACCAGCCGGTGATACAGTCCCAGAGGCAAGACGCTGACCATCAGGAGCGCGCCCAGAACAAGCCAAAGGATGCGGACATGGCCTGCGCGCAGGCGTTTCCACAGAGTCCAAAGAGATTGAGCGGTGGGCGGCATCCTTACTCTCAATTTTAGGTTGGGAAAGAAGCCTCAGGTGGACAACTGCAGCAGCGCGTCTCGCAACTGCAACTAGGACTTTGGTACTATTGGCCCCCCCAAGGCAGGCGAATCGCAGACTTTTCGCGTTATTCGCGCTTTAGTGGCCGATCCATGATTTCGCGAATCGCGTCTTTCGGCGATTTTCCGCGATGCAGGATGGCGTCCACCTGCTCCGTAATGGGCATCTCGATTCCGTGTTCGCGGGCCAGCGCCAACAGCGGTGAGGCTGTACCCACGCCCTCGGCGATCATGCGCATGCCGGCGAGGATTTCGGGCAGCTTGCGACCTTTGCCCAGTTCGATTCCCACATGCCGGTTGCGGCTGAGCGCTCCCGTGCAGGTCAGGACCAAATCGCCCAAGCCGGCCAACCCACTCAGCGTTTCCGGCCACGCTCCCAGCGCCGCCGCGAGCCGCATCATTTCCGCCAGGCCGCGGGTGATCAGCGCCGCCAACGGATTCGAGCCCAGCCCCAGCCCCTGGCAGGCTCCCGCCGCAATGGCCATCACGTTTTTCGTTGCGCCAGCGAGTTCGACACCAAGCACATCGTCGTTGGTGTAGAGGCGAAAGGACGGCCCGGAAAGTTCTTCCTGCAGCAGGCTCGCGAGTGCCGCATCTTGCGCGGCCAGCACCACCGCGGTCGGCTGGCCTCGTGCAACTTCCGCAGCGAACGATGGTCCCGAGAGCACCGCAATGCGCTGCAAAGGCTCCACGGCTCCGCCTTTTGCCAGCACTTGTGCGAGAACCAAGCTCATGCGCAAGTGGGTCGCAGGTTCGAGCCCTTTTGTTGCGCTCACAAAAACCATCTCTGGCGTGACGCAGGGAAGAGCTTGCGCGTAAACGGCACGCGCATGCACCGAGGGCACCGCGCCAACCACCACCTGCGCCGCTGCCAGCGCCGAAGGCAGGTCATGGGTTACACGAATCCCATCGGGTAAGCGGACTCCCGCCAAATATGCAGTGTTTTCGCGATGATTTTGCAATGCCTGTGCGAGGGTAGCGTTGCGCGCCCAGAGCGCAATCTCGTGTGGTTTCCGCGCGCGTGACAGCACTACCGAAAGCGCCGTTCCCCAGCCTCCCGCTCCCAGAATGACGATTCGCGTCATTGCGCTCCCTTATTTTTGGAGAAAGAGAATTTGGGCTCCACGCCTTCCATGAGCCGCCGCAAATTTCCGCGGTGCTTGTAGATGATGAGCAGCGCGGCAGCAAAGGTCCCCATCGTGACCGCCAGCGATGGTGCGTGGCGCGGTGCCCAAAGAAAATAAATCAGCAGCGGCATTGCCGCGGCAGCGGAAATCGAGCCCAGGGAGACATACCGCCAAAAAACCACAACCAGGAGGAACAGAATCACAGCCGCAAGGCAGGCGAGCGGCGACAGCACCAGAAACGCGCCCACCGCCGTGGCCACTCCTTTGCCGCCTCTGAACTTCAGCCATACCGGAAAACAATGCCCCACCAGCGCGGCAATCGCGGCAATCATCCACGTGGCGCTGTCGTTGGAAAGCGTTTCGGCTAGCAAAACGGCGCCTGCGCCTTTCGCTGCGTCCAGCAGCAAAGTAAACAGGCCCGCCGACAGGCCTGCCGCTCGCACCACGTTCGTCGCTCCGATGTTTCCGCTTCCCACCCCGCGGACGTCGCCGCCTCCAAACACTCGCGTCAAGATCAGCCCAAAGGGAATCGACCCGAGGAAGTAAGCGGCTAATGGAATCGCAAGAAGAGTCATCGAAAAGTTTGGCGCGAGCATGCGGTGTTATTCTACGCTGGGGGCGAACGGAAAACTCGTGAGCGCAGTGTACTCCGCCCCTGAAGGTTTCAGCTTGCTCTGAATGAGGTGAAACTCGCTGGTCCGCAGGGAACCAAATTCGCGCTGCCCATTTTCTGCGATAGCCTTGCGAAGGGCCCCCGGCAACTTAGGGCGTTCGAATCGTGCCAGCGTCAGGTGCGGCGAAAACTCCCTGTTCTCGCGCGGACGCAGCTTTTCCAGCGCGCTTTCGATATCCGCAGCCAATGTTTTCAAATTCGCTGACGCCTCGATGCCTGCCCAGAAAACGCGCGGATGTTTCTCATTGGGGAAAAATCCTAAGCCACGAAATTCCAGCGTAACCGGCTGCTCGGAACGAATCTTCCCCAGCGCGCTGCGCACGGCGTCCAGTTTGTCCTCGTCAACTTCTCCCAAGAATTTCAGCGTGATGTGAAGATTCTCGGCGCGCACCCACCGTGGTTCTTTCGTTATAGCGCGCAGCGAAGCAAGCAAAGTGGCGAGATTTTCCCGCACACCGGAAGGAATTTCCAGGGCGACGAACAGGCGCACCGTTCAGGACCTTTTCACGTCTTGCCGGGGTGGTTCGCCGCCGTTGTAGAGGAAGTGCAGCCGCACCATGTCCAGCGCAAGTTGCGAAGCGTGCCAGCGAATCGCTTCGCGGTCTCCGGGAAAGCGTACCCCGCGTTCTTTCACGCCGCCTGCGTGCGACAAAGCAATGTGCACGGTGCCAACGGGCTTTTCGTCGCTGCCGCCGCCCGGCCCGGCAATTCCTGTGATGCCCACGCCGAGTGTGCTCCCCACGCTGCGCCGGATGCCTTCCGCCAGCGACTTCGCCACTTCGCTGCTCACCGCGCCTTTCGACTGAATCAATTCCGCCGGCACATTCGCCCACGAGGTCTTCAAGTCGTTGCTATAACAAACCACGCCACCCAGAAAATACGACGAACTGCCCGCAATACTGGTCAGACGTTCGGCCAACAATCCACCAGTGCAACTCTCCGCGGCGGAAATCGTTGCCTTGTTCATCATCAGCAACCGCGCAATCACTTCCTCCATCGAAGAACCGTCTTTCGAGTAAATCCGGTCGGTCAACGCCAGATCGAAGCCTTGCACGATTTCATCGAGCGTTTTCTCCGCCTGCAAGGTGTTGTCGGTCCACATGCGCAAATGAATCTGGATTTCGCCCGGCGCTGCAAGAATGGTCGTATTCACGTCGGAGTAGCGCGTGTAAATAGGCTTGATGCGTTGTTCGAGGGCCGATTCCCCCAACCCCGCCACGCGCAACTCGCGGTGAAACATGCGCTCTCCCGAACGCCGCTTCTCCAGCCGCGGCAGCACCTGTTCCTGATACATGGGCTTCAGCTCGCGTGGCGGGCCGGGCAGCAAAGCGATGCAACGCCCCTTGTCCTCCAGCCACAAGCCTGGCGCCGACCCGCGCGGATTCTCCATCACTTCCGCGCCTTCGGGCACCATCGCCTGGCGGACGTTCACCGCGGGCATTTCGCGTCCCAATTGCCGGAAGCGGCACTCGATGTAATGCAGGATTTTTTCATTCAAGATGAGTTTGCGGCACAGCAATTCGGCTACGGTCTCCCGAGTCAAATCATCTTCGGTAGGTCCGAGTCCGCCGCTTGCCAGAATTAATGGCACGCGGTCGAGTGCGTCACGAAACGCTTCCGCCAGCAGTTCGCGGTTGTCGCCCACGATCGTCTTGCGAACGACTTCGATCCCCAGCTTATTCAATTCTTCGGTGAGATAGAGCGAGTTGGTATCCATGCGGTCCGGAGTCAGCAATTCCGAACCCACTGCGATGATCTCTGCTTTCATCAGTTTGATGATCCGAAAAGTGGCAGGCCACGCACGTCCCAATCCAGGGTGAACAGCGCGCCGCTCGTAGCGAGAATCGCGCGCCCGGAAGATTGCAGCGCTAGACCCACCAAGTCGGCGCCGCTCAGGGCGATATCGGCATGCGCCTGCGGATCGATGCGCACAATGCCACCCCAGCCCTGGTAAGACGCTGCCACAAACAAATTTCCATCACGGTCAAACGCCAACCCTTGCGGCCGGCCCAAGCCACGGAAGAACACGCTGACCTCGCCACCTTGGGTGATGCGGTAGACGCGATCGAAGCTAGAAGTCGTCGGCCCTGACACGTACAAGTCGCTGTTGGGATGAAACGCCAAGTGATACGCGGCGACCGAAGGCTCGAGTGTCGCAAAAACAAAAATCTCGCGTTCCGGGCTAATCTTAAAAATCGTTCCGCTGCGGTCCCCAACGTACAAGTTTCCCGCGCGGTCAAACGCGATGCCCGTGGCGACGCCCATACCTTCAATCCAAGACTCGGAGCGGCCGTCGGGCGTTACGCGATGAATCGTGCCGTCGTTCCGGCACGAAACGAAGAGATTTCCTTCGCGATCGAGGGCCAAACCAGTGGGATTCACCAGCGAAGTCAGGAACGGCTTCACATCGTAGTTTGCGGTAATTTTATAGAGTGAAACCGGAACACGCTGCCCGCGAGGCCCGGAAAATGTCACATAAATGTTCCCATCGTGGTCGACGACGGGATTCGTCACCGGATGCAAATTGTCCGCGATCTGTATGCCGATGTGCACGGGATGCGGCGAGCTTTCCCGCCCGTCCGAGGCCACACGCACCGTTCCGCCGTTGGCCCCTTCCGGCACCCGCGCGATCAAGCGATTTTCGCTGGCGAGAGCCAGGCTTGCTTCCGCATCGCCGAAGTGCACCACGGGACGCGCCTGCGCGCGCGAAACGAATCCGCGCCCGTGAATGGTCATCTCCCCGCCGGGAATGGCGGCTGCGGGCGCAACTCTCTCAATGTGCGGAATGCCGTTCTTTTCAGCCGAGGTACCGAAGCCGAATTTCATACCGAACCAATGTGAACCGTCAGCAGGCCGAAATACAACGCCGCACGCAACAGGATTGCGGCGTACAGCCCCGCCATCCAGTCATCCGCCATAATGCCCCAACCGCCACGCATTTTTTCAAACCGGCGAATGGGCCATGGCTTACCGATGTCGAATACCCGAAAAAGTATAAAACCCCAAAGCAGGTATTTCCAGTTGGCCAGGCTCAAAGCAAAAAAGATGGCGTATTGCGAGAAGTCCATGTGAGCAGTCAGGTGCGGCAAAGCGATGGGGATCAGCGGCAGCAGTAGCGTCAGATGCTGGCCAGCCACTTCGTCGATGACCACGTACTGTGGGTCTTCGATGCAAGCATACGAGGCCACAGACGAAGCGCTCCATACGCCAAGGATGGAAAGCAGCAGCAACAAAGTGCCCGCGATGAACAACGGAAAGGCCAGCGCGGCGTTGTGGACGTTGGTTCCCGGCGCTCCAAAGAGGCTTTCGCGGAGAATCGTGTCCGTCAGTGGATGCAGCGAGAACACGTCGCCGACGGATCTCGGATGCAGAAAGAAGATGGCCGCGAGGAATGCCGTCACTACGCCGGCCAGCGAGCCGAACGTGCCGGGCGCCTTCGGGATATAGCCGATTCCAAACACCGTCGCGAGCCCCAAAGCTAGCCGCGGCTTTTTGCGGGATGCTTGCAATGCGGGCGCGGCGCTAAGATTCGTGCTCATCGGGTTTGTCGAGATCGTGCAGGATCGTCTTCCGCTCATCTTCGGAGGCTTCTTCTTCGTCGAAAAGCGGTTCGGAGACTACGTACTTCTCGCTGGCCCAGTTGCCGAGGTCCTGCATTCGACAGCGCTCGCTGCAAAACGGAAAATCCGCGTGTACTTCCGAATCCGTCTCCGTTTTGCAAATCGGACATCTGTGCCTCATCGTGCGTCGCCTGTCATTTCGCGCGCAGCGAGAAATCTCTCCTCGATTCGTCTCCCCCCGCAGGGTACCAGATTTCCTAGCTGGCGTGCGCTTCTCGCTGCCTCCGTAAAATACCTTGCCGTTAAATCTAGGTCAGGATTCGAAGTGCCGCTCCGGTAGCAATTCTGTGGAGTTTCTCTGCAGTTGGCAGCTCTGCCGTCGGCGCGATGCTAACGCCGGTTTTTCTTGCGGGCCGCGGCAGAATTTCCACCACCGGCCCAATCAGGTCGTACGCATCGGATTGGGTGATTTGCACACGCACCACGTCTCCTGCTTCCGCTACCTCGCCGCCGGGCAACTCGATATCCGTCAGATACAGCTTGCCATCAATCTCCGGCGCCATGCCTTCAAGCCGCGCCTCCCACACCAGCGGGTTGTCTTTCGAGGGGCCTTCGATCAGCGCCACAAAACTCTCGTCCTTTACCGCGCGATATTTCGCGCGCAACTTCTCTTTCGAAATTTTCTTTTGAATCGCCATCAAGCAATCTCGCCGCTCAGTGATCGTCTCTGCGTCCACTTTTTCATCCAGTGCATGGCTCTCGGCATTATCCACATCCGAGTATTCAAACACGCCCACCCAATCCAGCTTCGCGGCCTTCACGAACTCGCACAACTCCTTAAAATCCTCTTCCGTTTCGCCCGGAAATCCCACAATAAACGATGTCCGCAGCGACACGCCAGGAATCGTCTTCCGCACGCGCTCCAGCAAATGCAGAAAGGCGTCGCCGTTCGACCCGCGCTTCATGCGCGCCAAGACGTTGCGGCTGGCATGTTGCAGCGGCATGTCAATGTACTTCGCGAGCCTCGGATGTGCGGCGATCGTATCGAGCAATTTCTGCGTCACGCGATTGGGATAGGCGTAGAGAAATCGCACCCACAGCAGCTCTTCGATTTGTGCCAATCTTGCGAGCAACTCGGCCAAGCCGCTGCGCAACCCCAGATCTTCGCCATAGGAAGTCGTATCCTGCCCGATCAGCGTAATCTCTCGCGCGCCCGCCGCGGCCAGGTTCTTCGCCTCGCGCGCCACGGACTCGAACCGGCGGCTGCGAAACTTTCCCCGCAACCCGGGAATAATACAAAACGTGCAGGGATGATCGCAGCCTTCCGCGATCTTGATGTACGCAGCGTGTTTCGGTGTCGTAACGATGCGCGGCGTAAAGTCGTGATACAAAAATGTCGGTGGCTGCGCCGGCAGCACCCGCAGATCGCCGTGCACGGCTTCGAGGATGCGCTCGACTTCGCCTGTGCCTACCACGGCATCTACTTCCGGCACTTGCTCCAGAATCTGCTCGCGATAGCGCTCCACCAGGCAGCCTGCCACAATCAGTTTCTTTGCCGCGCCGAATTTCTTGTGCTCCGCCATCTCCAGGATGGCCTCGACGGATTCCTTTTGCGCCGCTTCGATGAAGCTGCACGTATTAACCACCAGCACTTCCGCTTCATCGGCCCGAGGCGTCAGTTCGTACCCGCCGCGCGAAAGAATGCCCATCATCACCTCGCTGTCCACGAGGTTTTTCGGACATCCCAGACTCACAAATCCAACCTTGGTCATACGCAGTAAAATTACCCCTGAACGCAATTCTTCATTCTAGCATGCAGGCGTGGGGGCACAGCCTTGAGTCTGTGCGGGCGGCAGCTTGAACCGAAATTAGTGGGAAGGTCTTGATCGCCCGCGGAGCGCTGCGCGGACTTGTTCGAGCAATTGCCCCAGGCGTGTGCTGTCGCACGGCGCGCCACCGAAGCGCGCGTGCACATAAAGCTGCGTGAATTCCTGCACCGCGGAGGCAAGCTGCGGCGCATTCACCGCGGCAGCGAATTCGAGCGGCGTTTGCGCTTCGCCGCGCGACACGCCGCGCCGCGCGAGAATCCTCAGCAATTCAGCATACAAGCGCGAAGCAAGCTGAGGGTCCGTGCGGATGGACTTGGACGCGCGCAGGCGAAGAAACAGGCGAAGGCGCTGAATCACTTCGACAGGCACATTGAAGCGCAGAGCTACGAGCCACAGCACGAGTGCCAACGGCAAGAGGTAGCCGAGCGAGCCATGCTGGAGCTGCCAAGATTTCAGCCGTCGCTTTCCGTCTTCTTCTTTCCGGTCGAACCAGGCCCGCGCGGACTCTCCCCAATTCTTCGAGCTGCGCTGCAGGCTTTGCGCCAGCGTCACCTGGTGCGTGAAGTCGTAGCCGATCACCCAGTCATTCCAGGTGATTTGCATCCAATCAATGTACAATCCCAACCGCGTCAAAAAACCGCTTCCGCCCTCCATGCTGGACGGCGTTGGATCAAAAACTTGCCAGCCATTTCCGGGGAAGTACACTTCCACCCAGCTATGCGCGTCGCTGGCGCGCACGATGTAGTCGCCCGCGAGGTCGTTGTATTCGCCGGGAAGAAACCCGTTCACTTCGCGCGACGGAATGCCTAGGGTTCGAAGCAAGATCGCCATGGCGGAAGCGAAGTATTCGCAGTGTCCGGCGCGCGTTTCGAACAAAAAGTGCGCCAGAGGGTCCTGGCCCGGTTTTCCGGTCAGATTCAACGTGTACGCGTAGCGCGTGCGCAAATAGGCCTCGACGCGAACCGTTTTGTCAAAGGGGGTGTTGGCGTTTTTGGTGATTTCGCGGGCCAATTCCGGAATCCGCGGGTCGAGCTCGGGGGGGAGCTGCAGGTAGGTCGAAGTAATGTCACGGGAATAGTCCGTTCCCGAGGCGCCCAGCTTCGCCGCATCGCGGGGCGGCAAACGAGAAATGCCGGCGTACCGGAGGGAGGTGAAGTTGTGAAACGGATTTGTCAGAGTATCCGTCCCATCCGCAAAAAGATAGTTGCGCTGCATCGCGGCAAAGGAATTGGTCGTCCCGCCGCTGAAATTTCCTTGCAGGGATAAGGCTCTTCCCGCAACAAAAATCGCGTCCGTGGCTATGGGTTCCAGGAAAACGGTGTAATGGATTGTCTGTCCGGAGGCATTGGCTTTCAGCGCTGGTTCCGGCGTGAGAATCCAACCGTTCGCGCTCGGTGGCAACCTTCGCATGCCGCCCTGGTTGGAGCTCCAGCGCTTTCCGTCGAAAGTGGTCAGCGCGATTCCTCGCCACCGCAACCATTCGTAGCCAATCGGCTTTTCGGTTTCCACGCGCATGACCACCGCGGAGCTCTTCTTGATTTCTCCGATCTGGCCCAGCTCGACATCCTCGGTGAAACCGGTCATAAGCGACGGGCTGAAGCTGACGCGTCCCAGGTAGCCCGCGCTGAATCGAGGGAAGAAGAAAAAGAACAGGCCGCCCAGAAGAATCGCTCCTACGGCCACGCTGACCGCGGCAAAACTCAGCGCGCGATTCAGTTTGCGTTCCGATCCCTGACGCTCCGGGGCCGGCGAGACCGCTCCAGCCGCTCCGCGGCGCAATTCCAGTCCGATGAACGTGGCAACTCCGGACAGAAGGAAACAGAAAAAGAGCGTGAAAAACAGCGTGTCCACCGTAAGAATCGCGGCGGCCAGAATCGCCGCGAAGGCCAGCATGCTGAGGAAAAGCGCATCGCGATCCGACGATGCGCTATAGAAACGGATCAACATGGCAAAAATCAGGAAATGCACGACGGCAAGAAGCAAGGCAAAAAGCGGAGGATTCGCAACCTCGCCGACAAAAAATCGGGAAAGAAATAAGGCGTCCACCGGAAAGAAAGCGAGGTACGCCAGCAGGCTCCAGGTAGCGGCACGGTGAGAGAGTTCGGCCGGGTGCCCGTGCCACCAGCGGTAGCTCCTATGCAAAGCAGCAAGCGGGGCAACCAGCGAGGTGAGCAAATCCAGTTTGCCTGTGCTCGTCAGCGTGAGGATCGAAGCGAGGACCAGCAGGGAAAGCGAGGCGCGAAAAAATTGCTCGGCGGGCCGTGCAGTTGGAGTTACGGCGGTAACAGCCATAGCGAAGTTTTATCCTAACATTTGCGGACGAGGACGCGGGATGTTCGGCGGAGAAAACGCCCAAACGGATAACGCTCTAGCGGGATACCGAGAAAGCCTCCGGAGTCATTCCGGGCAAACCGAGGAATCTGCTTTTTCGAGTTTTTCAGCGATCGGTTCGCAGTTCTTTTCGGCAGAAGGAGCCGCGGCTAGCGCCGCGCGGGCGACTTTTTGCGTGAGGTTGGAAACGGGCAGAATGGTGACTTCTTGCAGGGGAACGCGCTCAGCTCCCTTGAGGCGAGGAAGCTTTTTCACGCTGATGCGAAATGGCTGTACGGTGATGGCACGATAGGTCACGGTATGGCGAACCTTATTCGCTGGGACGAAATGAAAAACGCCGTTCTGCTTTTGAATTTCGAGCTTTCGGAGATGGCTGCGCAATTTCGCGAGAGGATCTCCATCTACGGGGATCGTCGGAAAATGCCACAGGTTGGAAGCGAGCGTGGGAACGTGGTCCACGAGCGGTTCCGCGTTGCGCTCTTTGGGTGGAGGAAGCAGAAGCGTCCGGTCCTGCTCGTCCGCAAAAACCGCGGCGGCCAGATGGATTTCCACCGTTGCGCGTTTCTGGCGCTTCTCCGGCAGAAGGTCCACGATGCTTCGTTTGCGGGCTTCACAGAATTGCGCCACCGGGCAAAGAAGACACTGCGGCGATCTTGGGGCGCAGAGAGTGGCGCCCAATTCCATCATGGCTTGGTTCCAGTCGCCGGGCGATTTCCCATCGAGATAAGCGTCCGCAGATTTCTGTAATTTCTGCCATTGCTGGGAAGCGCGGAGATCTCCACGAATCGCACCGAGCCGCGCAAGTACGCGCGCAACGTTGCCGTCCAGCACCGCGTGCTTTTTCTCGAACGCGATGCTTAGGATTGCTCGAGCGGTGTAATTTCCGATTCCCGGTAGCGCGAGCACGTCTTCCAGACGCGCCGGGAATTCTCCGCCATGCTCGGCCACGATCTGCTGCGCGGCCTTCTGCAGATTGCGCGCGCGGCTATAGTAGCCAAGCCCGGACCACAACCGCAGCACTTCTTCTTCCGGTGCAGCCGCCAGCGCGTGAAGATTCGGGAAGCGCTCGAGAAAGTGTTCGTAATAGGGAATCACCGCAGCCACTCGTGTTTGCTGCAGCATGATTTCGGAGAGCCACACGCAATACGGGTCGCGCGTGCGGCGCCACGGCAGGTCGCGCTGAAATTGCCGAAACCAGGCGAGCAGTTGCTTCCGGAAGGCTGCGAGTTCCCGTCTCTTGAGCATGGCGCGTCGGGATTCTGCCACAAGTGGCCAAGGATTCGAGCAACTATCTTATTAAATTCCTATCGCTCTTCCTCTTCGAGGAAGACGATGAAGGAGGAACTCCACACCGCGTGAGGGAAAAAACCGCGGGGCTGGCTGGTGACGATGATTTTGAAAAGTTCCGGTGAAGCTGCCAGTTCAGCGATGAGCTTTTGCTCAGGATCGAGCGGCAGCGGCTGCACCAGAGCAAGGTGACGAAGAATGTTGAAAATGTTTCTTTCCGCGGGAGCTAGTGAAGTGTCAAAGGCCACGCTGCGAAATTGCAGCATGGCGTTGCTTTGATAAAAATGCCAGGCGATATTGGCGCACAGGGCCACGGCGCGCTCGAAGCGGTCGTTGATTGCGGTAGATGGTGCGTTCACCGCGGAATTTTCTGGCGCCGCTGCATGCGGATCAAGCACTAGCAAGACGCGAGAGTCCTCTTCGCGCGTGAATTCGCGAACCATCAAGGAGCCGGAACGAGCCGTGGCCTTCCAGTGCACTAGTCTTGCACTGTCCGTGTGAACGTAATCGCGCAGACCATACAGGTCCTGGCCCCGGCCCTTGACCACGCTCTCGAGCGCACCTTGGAGCACGGGCAAGACGTCGCGGTATTCCGTTGTAGGGTCCACGGAAGGATACACCAGCGCTTCCGTTTTCAGGTCCAGCCGGCGAGCCTTCTGCAAGAAGCCAAACGGAAACCGCGTGACGATACGAAAAGCATCCTGGTGATAGACGCCGCGCCTCGGAAATTTCATCGGAACGATTTGTTGGACGCGCTCCTGCCTGGGGAGATACGGAAAATAAACCGGCTTGTCGAGAATTGCGGAAATGGGCGCATCTTTTGCCTGCGCCGCTTCGACGCGCAGGGAAAAAGACGGCAGCGTGAGTTTTTGGTTTTCGAGTTCGACCCGAGCGCGTACGGGTTGCCCCGCGAAAATGTGCTCTGGAAGAACGAGGCGCATTTCGATCCCGGAGAGGCTAATGGAAGAAAGAATCCCGGACATGAGAATGAGGGCGATGAGGCTGGCAAGAATCAGGAAGAGCAGGTTATTTCCGGTGTTCAGCGCGGCCAGCGCCACGAGCATGAGGCCGCCGAAATAGATCCAGCCTTCGCGCGAAATCTTGTATTCGGTTTTGTAGCCGATCCAGCGCAGCGGCGTGCGGCGCGCCAGCGTGGGCACCAGCGTTACCGCGACCCATCCTGCAATGGCCAGGGCCGCGAGCGCGGAAGTACTGGCGGGAATAAGCTGGCCGAGTTCTGCTGCGGCGCTCGAATAGAGCGCCAAGAGGAGTGCGCCGGAGAGCGCGGTCATGGAGAGAAAAAACGCGCGGACGCCTGGGCGGTCGGCCCTGGCGAGGAGCTGCGCGAAAGTGGAGGGAATTGGGGCTACTTGCTCGGGACGCGTCTGTCCATCAGCGACCTTCCTTCGGAAGGGTGCCGTCAGTAAGAAGCGAGAGCCTTGTCTGTCGAGATGCAACTTCACAGCGGCACGGGAACGGATTCCACGATTTCGCGAAGAACGGATTCGGTGGTCTCCGATTTTTTCTGCAGCGAAGCGTGGCGCGAACTGGCCACCACGCGATGCGCGAAAACCGGGACCGCGAGCTGCTTGAAATCGTCGGGCAAGCAATAGTCGCGGCCATCGAGGAAAGCGCGGGCTTGCGCAGCGCGCTGCAACATGAGAGTACCGCGCGGGCTGACGCCGAGAGCGAGTTGCTCGGTTTTGCGCGTGCGATTGACAATTTCGAGAGCATAGTCGTGCAGGCTGGAGTCCACCTTGATGTGATGGACCGCTTCCTGCATGGCCAGCACTTCGCTCAAATCTGCGACCGGTTCGAGGGATTGGAGCGGATCTTCGCCGATGCGCTTGCGCAGGATTTCCTTCTCGGTTTCATGCGAAGGGTAGCCCATTTTGATGCGCATGAGGAAGCGGTCGAGCTGCGATTCGGGAAGGGGATAGGTGCCGTGATGCTCGACGGGGTTCTGCGTCGCTACGACGAAGAACGGTTGAGGGAGCGGCTGCGTTTTGCCGTCCATGCTGACCTGCGCTTCGTTCATGGCTTCGAGCAGCGCGGACTGCGTGCGCGGCGTGGTGCGATTGATTTCGTCAGCAAGGACGACGTTGGCGAAAAGCGGCCCAGGGCGAAATTCAAATTCGCGGTTCTCCGGATTGAAAACGCTGACGCCGAGCACGTCGCTGGGAAGCAAATCCGAGGTGAACTGAATGCGCTGGAAGCTGCAGTGAAAAGATTTGGCCAGCGCCTGGGCCAGCGTGGTCTTGCCGACACCGGGGACGTCTTCGATGAGCAAGTGGCCGCGCGCGAGAAGCGTGATGAGCGCGAGTTGGATGGCCTCTTCTTTGCCGAAAATAGCGCGCGCAATGCTGCGCTGCAGTTGCGAGACGACTTGAGAAGTAGCTGTCGGCATCTGGAACCGCTTCGCGGTTATCCTTTCAATTGAAAACCAGCGCCCTTCCTGCTACAAGTAGATGTTACGAACCGACGACGCTTCACAGCGTCGCGTCGAATCCTTGGGCGACTAGCTCAGTTGGTTAGAGCGCTCCCCTCACACGGGAGAGGTCAAAGGTTCAAGTCCTTTGTCGCCCACCATGTTTTGCTTCCGCGCGAAAGAGCATTCTAGCTAAAATCACGGCATGTCAACCTTGCTTCGTGCGATCGAGTTTCTAAGTCTGAGCCTATGGCTGGGGAGCGATATTTTTCTGAGCTTCGTGGTGGCGCCCGGGACCTTTCGGATATTGAGCAGCCGCGACCAGGCAGGCGCCATAGTTGGCCACTCCCTTAACATCATGCACCTCGGCGGGATTATGTGCGGATTGGTGTTGCTGCTGGCGCGGCTGGCGCGGACAAAGACCTTTGCCAGCTTGGCTACTCCCGCCGCGCTTTGTGTGGTGCTGATGATCGCGCTGACGGCGATCTCACAATACACGGTCAGCGCAAAGATGGCTGCGCTGCGGGTGCAGATGGGATCGATTCAGGCGACGGCGGCGGACAGCCCGCTGCTGGGGGAGTTCAGCCGGCTACATCGCATTTCGGTTTCGCTTGAAAGTGGCGTATTGCTGGCTGGAATTGCGGCTATCTATTTGATGGCGAAGGAGTTAACGCTCATAGCTTCCTGAGCGGGCAAATACTCTTGATAAAAACTGCCTCTCGCGGGCGAACTTGCTTGCCCAACAACAAAAAAGCGGCAGCGAGGCTGCCGCAGTCCGCAAATTGACTTGAGCTTTATAACCATCGATCCGTATAGGCCTCGTCAAGGAAAATGATGATCCCCCAAAAAATGCACGATGGTAGGCGGGGCTGAAGCTCGGCTGCGGAGTTACACAGAAAAACCGCCGAGCGGAAGCTCGGCCTCTACAAAGACCTGCGACTGCTGCGCTTCGCCGGAACGGGCCGTGCTTTGCCGAAGCCGTTCCGAGGCATGCGGGGCTTGGTTTTGTAGGGGCGGATTTTGCGCAGGGCGGCATGGCCAGCGCGCTGGCAGGCGCGCCACATATACCAGGAGGCGACGGTGCGGTAAGGGCGCCAGCGTTCGCCGAATTTCAGGAGGTCTTTGGGCGCGGGCATGTGCTTCTTGCCGTAAGTGATAGCCCAGCCTTTGCGAACGCCGAGGTCGTGGATGGGAAGAACATCGGGGCGGCCGAGGCGGAAAATGAGAAACATTTCGATGGTCCAGGCGCCGATGCCGCGGACCGATACGAGGCGCTTGACGAGCTCCTCGTCGGAGAGTTTGTGGGCTTCCTCAAGGGTCGGCACGGTGCCATCAATGGTTTTCTGAGCGAGGTCTTTCATGGCAAGGATTTTTGCACCGGAAAGGCCGGCTTTGCGGAGGGCACGTTTGCCTAGCTTGAGCATTTCGTGCGGTGCTGGGATGCGTCCATTGGAGCCGAGCGCTTTGACGCGCCCAAAGACGGTAGCAGCGGCTTTGCCGGAGATGGATTGGTGGGTGATGGCTTCGACGAGGACCTCGTAAGGAGATTCGGCAGCGCCTTTTTCCACGCGGAATTCCCGCGTTTCTTTGATCAGCGGGGCGAGAAGCGGGTCCTTCGCCGCGAGGGTGTCCATGGCGCGGCGCAGGTCGAAGGGCGGAAGTTCGTATTCGGTGGCGACCATGAAGCTCCTATCCGGAAACGGGACGACTAGCATAGGGCAGGGAGAAGAAAAGAGAAAGCCTCAATGTGAATTAGTGAATTAGGGGTTGTAGCGGCCGCCTTCTGAGGCGGCCGCTGCAGCGATTCCGTGGAGGCGGCAGGTTGGCGGGAGACTTCACGGAGGTGGGCGGCTTTTCTGCCCGAATAGCGCCAGCCGAGCAAGCCAACGGCTGCGGCAAGACCGAAGCAGGACTCGACAAAGAGCTTGCCGCCGTCCATCCAGTCGATGGAATCATTCTTCAAGCCAGGGTCCGCGAAGAGGCTGTGGAAGAAAAGGGCGGCGGCGAAATAGATGCTGAAATCAAAAGATTTCCAGAGATGGCGGCCTAACCGGAGACGCAGATAAGATGTGACGACAACGAAGGCAAGGAGATAGAGGGCGAGCGCGCCGACGGAGTTTTCGAGGGGGTCTGGAGAGTGAACGGGGTAGAGAAGATCCAGCAGGCGAAAGCGCGGGCCTTTGTTCAGAAGCCGGATGGCCGGATGCAGAAGCGAGACGGAAAGCGCGATATAGCCGGACCGGTTGTGAAGGCGGAAGTAGTTGAACCGGCGATGCGGCCAGGAGCGATGCGGGCTATATCGAAAGGCCATGAACATTCCGAGAAGCAAGTCCAGGGTGACCGCGCCAACGGCCACGAGGCCAACCTAGGCCGACGAGTCGAGGATGGTTAGGCCCATGATCACCAGTAAACACGCATAGGCCATCAGACGGGTCGAACCGGGCTAACGTTTCACGGAATGCTATGCTAGCCTCAGCAAAGTATGAGGATGAAGGCGCGGGTAAAGTTGCGAACCAGCTTGGCGCTCTGCGCACTTGGTTTGCTTGTGCTGGTGCTCCTTGCTCAAGGAAGGTACGCCCCACCGCTGATTCAGCATAGTCACGCAGCGGTCTTGAAAACAGATCTGCGCACAATACGAGACGCGGTTGACAATTACACCCTTGACAGACGGGAGGCGCCGCACTCTCTGCAGGATCTTGTAGACGCTGGTTACCTCCGGATAATTCCAGTGGATCCGATCACGCAAAAGCCGGATTGGGTGCCGGATCTCGGAGAGCCAGTTTTGGGGGATCCCGTTTTGAGCCCTGATCTGATAGCGGAAGGGCTGGTCGATGTGCATTCGAATTCCAATCGAGTAAGCCAAGACGGCAGCAAGTACAATGAGTGGTGACGCTCCGGCGTGAATCTTGGCCCTCGACAGCGATTCCTTGTATCAGTTTTAGATAGTGTGGCGGTGTCTAGGGCCGCAGGAGGCCAGCGAACGTGTGTGTTAGCATTACGAGTTTATGCAAGCGGGAATTATTGGACTACCACAGGTTGGGAAGACGACGCTGTTCCGGATTTTGACGAAAGCGCACGTCGAGGGGAAGGGCGGAGCGTCGGCGACGCACGTTGGCGTGGCCAAGGTGCCGGAGCCGCGGCTGCTGGAGCTGGCTAAGCTGTATGACCCGAAGAAGATTACCTACGCCACGGTGAATTATGTGGATTTGGGCGGCATGCAGAAAGAGCGCATGCGCGAGGCGCTGGCGCAATTGCGCGAAGTGGACGTGATTGCCCACGTGATTCGCGTGTTCGAAGATCCCAGCGTGCCGCATTCCGAGGGAAGCATCGACCCGCTGCGCGATGCGACGAATCTGGACCTGGAGCTAATGCTTTCTGACCACGACCAGATTACGCGGCGGCTCGAGCGCGTGGAAAAGGATTTGCAGAAGAAGCGCGATCCGGGGCTGGAGATTGAGAAAACGGCGTTAGAAAAGTGCAAGGCGCAACTCGAGGCCGAGAAGTCACTGCGCGAATTGGAGTTGACGGCGGAAGAGAAGAAGTCGATTGGCGGATTTTTGTTTTTGTCGGCGCGGCCCGTTCTGTATGTATTGAACTTGGGCGACGAGGAAGCCGACAAGCTGGATACTGCGGTGGAGCGGCACAAGTTGAGCGCCCTGCAAGGGCGGCCTAATTCCGCGATGGTGCCGATCTGCGGGCGGCTCGAAGCGGAACTGGCAGAGATGGAAGAAAAAGAGGCGGCGGAGCTGCTGGCGTCGTATGGGCTGAAAGAGCCGGGGCTGAACCGCTTGATTCGCGCGACCTACGATTTGTTGGGACTGATGCAATTTTTCACCGCGGGCGAGCCGGAAGTGCGGGCGTGGACGATTCACAAGGGCGACCACGCGGTGAAAGCGGCAGGAGTGATTCATAGCGATATCGAGAAGGGGTTCATTCGCGCGGAAGTGGTGCGCTGGGACGATCTGGTAGCGGCGGGAAGTTTGGCCCATGCGCGTGAAAAGGGCCACGTCAAATTGGAAGGGAAAGACTACGTCGTGCAGGAAGGGGATGTGATTCTGTTCCGGCACAGTGGATGATGGCACACGACATCGCATTTCGGACGGGGTTGGCGGCGCTGCTGGGGGTGGTGGCGGCGGCGGGGAATTTGTTGGGCGGGTACTTTGTGGTCCGCAAGGACTGGCCGAGGCGTTTCCTGGAATATTTTCTGGCCTTGGGCGCCGGATACATGTTGGCGGTGGCGTTTGTGGACGTGATTCCGGAATCGGTGCGGCTCTCCGGGGAAAGTGCGCTGTTGTTTGTGCTGATTGGATTTTTTCTCGTGCATTTGTTCGAGCATACCATTGCGCCGCACTTTCATTTTGGGGAAGAGACGCATCACGAAGAGTTCAGCGGTATCCATGCCGGGAAAACGGTGCTACTAGGCATGGCCATTCACACGTTTTTTGACGGCGTGGCGATTGCAGCAGGATTTCTGATTTCAACGTGGCTCGGCGTGGTGCTTTTTGTGGCTGTGTTCCTGCACAAATTGCCGGAGGGGTTCACCATTGCGTCGGTGGCGCTGGCCAGTGGGCGCGGGAAGCGCAACGCGATCCTGGGAGCCGGGTTGTTAGGGGCGGCGACGCTGTTTGGCGTTCTGCTGACGAGCGCGCTGCAGGGGCAGTTGAAGTATGCCCTGCCACTGTCCGGAGGGGTGACGGTGTACGTGGCCGCGACCGACCTGCTGCCGGAAGTAAACCGGGAGCCGAACTGGCGGATGGCGCTACTGGTGTTCGTCGGCGTGGCTGGTCTATTGATAATGCAGCACATATTCCATGTTTAGGGTATTTCTAGGCGGTCCTAGTCCTTTATCGATCTTGCCGGGCTAAAGCCCGGCGCTACAACACCTTAGGCCCCGTTCCGGGACCGCTTTCCTTCGCAACTTTCTGAGACCGCCTGGGTTTGATACAGTGTGGCGGCTATGGCCAGGTCGGACGTCCAACTGATGCTGGACGTGAAAGCGGGCGACGAACAGTCGTTCACGCTACTCCTTTATCGCTATCGGAGTCCGCTGGTGAATTTCCTGTACCGGATGGTGCGCAACCGGGAGCAGGCCGAAGATTTAGCACAAGAGGTTTTCTTGCGGGTGTACCGGGCGCGTGAAGATTACGTGCCGAGCGCAAAGTTCACGACGTGGCTCTTCCGGATCGCGACGAACCTGGCGCTGAACTCCGTGCGGGACACCCGGTACCAGCGGATGGAGATTTCACTGGATGCTCCGGTGATGTTGGATGCGGAAGACGGTGAAGAAAAGACTTTGGATGTTGCGGAAAAGCACCCGAATATCGAGCAGCACTTGGTGGAAGAAACGCAAAAGAAGATGATTCGACACGCCATTGAGAAACTTCCGGAGAAACAGCGCGCGGCGGTGCTGCTGCACAAGTATCAGGAGCTGGATTACGGAGAGATTGCGAAGATTTTGCAATGTTCGGAGAGCGCGCTGAAGTCGCTGCTGTTCCGGGCATACGAAACGCTGCGAGTGGAACTCGCCCCCCTCGTAGCGCAGCATGGGAAGTAGGGGACCGGTCTAAAGACCGGCCACTACAACGCCAAGCAGGGGGAAGTCAGGGTCAGGAAGGGAAGAAAGTTATGAGTTGCAGCCGGATGGAAAAGAAAATTCTGGGATACGTGGACGGGCGCTTGAAGGAAAGCGAGCGGCTGGAGGTGGAAAAGCACCTCGCTGCGTGCGCGGGGTGCCGTCTGCGCGCGAATGAATTTCGCGCGGTGAGCGGCTTGCTCGACGAGCTGCCGATGATTGAGCCTTCCGAGGCGTTTGATTTGCGCGTGCACGCTCGGGTGGCGGCGGAGCCGTTGAAGCAGAGCTGGTGGGCATGGTTCACTTCTTCGCCGCGCGTAGCGGTCGCCGCGGCAATGTTGCTGCTGGCGTCGGTTTGGGTGGGGACGCATTCCACGAACAACCAGCCGCAAATTGCGCAGGAAGATATTCCAGTGCTGGAGAATCTGGACGTGCTTTCGAGCTTTGACGTGCTGTCGGAATTGCCTCCGCCGGTGCAGGCGGATGACGGCGGGCAACAACAGAATCCGCAAATGTAAGGTGAAATGAAACAGCGATTCCAATTCGGCAAGCTGCTGATCGCACTGGGGATCTGCGCTGCGATGGTACTCCCGTGCGCGGCGCAGAGTCGTAAAGACAGCAAGCCGCCGCAGCAACCGCGACAGGAGCGCCGACAAGCGCCGGAGAGAAGAGCGCAAGCTGGACGGCCGAGCAACGACCGGCCGCGCAGCAGTATGGCGCCAGATCGGATGCCGCCGAGAGAGCAGACGCCCAGGCGACAAACGGAATCCATGGGTATGATCGGCGGAGGCGGGAATCGACCTCCGAATGCACGTAGCGAATCCGGGCGGCAGCCCAATTTCAACCCGAACCGGCCACCGAATGCGAGCAATCGCCCTCGCACCTTCTCGCCCGAAGAGCGGCAAAGATTGCAACAAGATGAGCGGCGTTTCCGGCAACTCCCGCCTCAGCAACAGCAGGAAATGCGGGAACGCGCGCGCGTTTGGGGAAGACTGACACCAGAACAGCAAAATCACATCAAAAGTGACATTCTGCCGTGGTGGCGGCAGATGTCTCCTCAACGGCAGAAAGCGATCCGGCAGCGATTGGGCGTGCTGCAAGACATGCCGGAGTCGGCGCGGAACCAGCACTTGAACGATCCGAACTTCACGCGGGGCATGAGCGAAGAAGACAAGGCCATGCTCCGCGACTTGAGCCACATGCACGTGGGCGCGCCGGACCCGCCGAACGAGTGAAACAGTTCTCGGTTATAAGTTCTATTTCAGAGAAAACCTGAATCGCCGCGCCGGGTAATTTGAAAAGCTGAGCAGTTGAGATCCTTCGCGAACCTCCCCTTCGTTCAGGATGCTGGCACTCCGATCACGCGCCAATACGGCCGCCCCTGTGCTTACCCTTCGTTGACAAACTCCATTGGTCCACGGCATGGTGACCAGTCCGGATTTGCCGCATCGAACCAGTGGAGGCAGATTATCCCGACCTTGCCCGCGCGCTTTCGCACCAATGTTTCTACGCGCTTCCGCACGAGCCTTTCCACGCGCTTCCGCGCGATGCAGCACCGCAACTTCCAGCTCTTCATCGCGGGACAACTCATATCGCTCATCGGAACTTGGATGCAGACGACCTCGCAGCTGTGGCTGGTCTACCGGCTGACGGGCTCTGCGGCGCTGCTGGGAATTTTTGGATTCGCGAGCCAGGTGCCGCTGTTGTTTCTCTCGTCGTTGGGCGGATATGCGGGCGATCACTACAACCGCCACCGTGGCGTGATTACCACACAGGCGGCTTCGATGGTGCTGGCGTTTGTGCTTGCGGCACTGACGCTAACGGGAAAGATTCAGGGCTGGCATGGAGCCTGGGTGGTTGTGGTGATTGCATTCCTGTTGGGCGTGGTAAACGCCTTCGACGTGCCCATCCGGCAAGCGTTTTTCGTCCAGATGGTGGGAAAAGAAGATTTGCCGAACGCCATTGCGCTGAACTCTTCGATCTTCAACGGAGCGCGCGTAGTAGGCCCGGCGATCGCGGGTTTTACCGTCGCGTGGGTGGGCGAAGGCTGGTGTTTTTTCCTAAACGGGCTGAGCTTTGTGGCGGTGATCGTGGCGCTACTGATGATGAGGATTGCCAAGACGGAAATCAAGCCGAGCGATGAATCTCCATTGAAGAGTTTGGTGCAAGGTTTCCACTTTGCCATGAGCGACCTGCCGATTCGCTCGACGCTGCTGTTGCTGAGTGTGCTGAGCCTCTTTGGGTTGCAATATTCGGTGTTTATGCCGATTTACGCGCAGGACATTTTGAAAGGAAACGCGCGGACATTGGGTCTGCTAATGAGTTCGGCGGGAGTGGGTGCGGTGCTCGGGGCGTTGCATTTTGCGGCGCGGACAAATTATCGGGGGTTGGCGCGGTGGATCGGGGCGACTTCGATGAGTTGCGCGATTGGGTTATTAATTTTCTCCGGGGCCAAGGTTTTCTGGTTGTGTGTGGTGGTGCTGCTTGTCGTGGGCTTCGCCGCAACCTCGCAAATGGCGGCGACCAACACGCTGATTCAGAGTCGTGTGCCGGACGAATTGCGCAGCCGGGTGATGGCGGTGTACGCCACGATGTTCATGGGCGTGCAGCCGATTGGCGCGCTGATCGCAGGTGGAGTCGCGAAGCGCATCGGGGCGCCGCACACGTTGACTGTTTTTGGCTCCCTGGTGCTGTTGGGAAGCTTGGTTTTCATTTCGCGCGTGGTTGCCAAGTTGAGCCAGGTGCAGACGGCTTCGCAAGCCTAGCAAGAACACTCCTTACTGAAATTCTGTCGAAAACCGTGAGTGATTTTAGCCAGTTCACGATCGGAGCATGCGAAGCCTTCCAGAGCGGACACGGCATTGGTTTGTGACAGAGCACGGAACGGCTGTCTGGAACGGCTATACTGCCACGGAGGAGATTCTCATTGAGAGGCAATAGAGCTCTGCCAAGAATTGCCGCAGTGTCATCGATTGTTTTTTTCGCAGGTTTGCATGTGCCGGGGGCCATCTGTGCGCACCGAAGGTTCGAAGTTCTGCAAACCATTCACTTGGCGGAAGCCGGAATTGCGCAAGAGCAGCCGGCGGAAGCGAATCAGAAGAAGACGAATCGCATTGACGGCGCGGTGCAAACTGCGGATGGGAGAACGATCGCCGGCGTGACGCTGACACTGCGGTCAGCGGAAGCGAGGGAAGCGCAATCGTTGGAACGCCAGGCCACGGGAACGCAAGAAGGAAAATTCACATTCAGCGATTTGCCGGCGGGGAAGTACACGCTGCGGGCGGAAGCGCCGGGGTTTCAGCCGGTCACAAAGGAAGTGATTCTGAGCGAAGGCGCTCGGATCGAGTCGCTGCAGATTACGCTGCAAATTCTTCCGGTGAACGAGACGGTGGTGGTGTCAGAAACGCGCACGGCAGAACAGCTCGGTGATTTGCCCGCCCAGGTGACCGTGCTGTCCGAAAAAGACATTTCGCAAACCGCGGCACTGACGATCGACGACTTTCTGAAGCAAGTGCCAAGCTTCAGCTTGTTCCGCCGAAGCAGCAGTTTGGTTTCACATCCGACAACACAAGGAGTCTCCTTGCGGGGGATAGGAGCAAGCGGAGTAAGTCGCACCTTGGTCTTGCTTGACGGCGTCCCGTTCAACGATCCCGTGGGGAGCTGGGTGTATTGGTCGAAGATTCCTCTGTTGGGAATCGACACACTGGAAGTGGATGAAGGCGGCGTTTCGGCACTGTATGGGAGTTCGGCCATGGCGGGCGTGATCGACGTCACCACGCGACGACCTTCCGCGGCCCTCTTTGACCTCGCAGGGTTGTGGGGCACGCGGGGAACGGCGGATCTGGATCTTTTTGCGGGCGACCGGCGTGGCCCGGTCACCTACAGTGTCGGAGGGGATTTGTTTCGCACCGACGGATTCAATCTCACCCCAGAAGCTTTTCGCGGACCCGTCGACGTGAATGCATCTTCTCAGCACGAAACGGCAAACGGGCGTGTGGATGCGGAAGTTTCGAAGAACACGCTTATCTTTTTGAGCGGGAGGTATTTCAACGAAGTTCGCGACAATGGCACACGATTGCAAACCAACGGTACCCGGGAAGGATTCCTGCAGGCAGGATTGCGCTCGCACACGAAGGATGGCAGCGATTGGCAGGGGAATTTTTATTCTTTCGACCAACGATTTCGCAGCACCTTCAGTTCGATCGCCCTGGACCGGCAAACCGAAACGCTGACGCTATTGCAGAACGAGCCTTCGTACGGCTATGGAGGGAATGGCCAGTGGTCTCACCCGTTGCCGGGTTCGCAGGTCCTGATGGTGGGAGGAGATGAACGCTGGATCTACGCGCGTGACCATGAGAATGCATTTTCCGGTACAAGCACCAGGGATCGACGCATTCCTGGCGAGCAGGCGTTTGGCGGAGGATTTTTTCAGGATTTCTGGAGCCCCTGGTGGCGTCTGAATGTCATCGCAGGAGCGCGCGTGGATTACTGGCGAAATTACGCTGCCTCGCGGACGGAGACAGTTCTGCCCGCGAACACGACGACGGTCACGGTATTTCCAGACGTTTCGAAAACGACAGTGACTTCCCGAGCCGGGCTGGTTTTTCGCATGACGCAAGGGTTTTCGGTGCGAGGCGCGTTCTATCAGGGATTTCGTGCGCCCACGCTCGATGAACTATATCGCTCCTTCCGCGTAGGCAACGTTCTGACGAACGCCAATCCCAACCTCGGCCCTGAACATGTAAATGGATACGAATTTGGCGTGAATCAGCAGGTGACAACCAGAATGTTCTGGCGCGCCACGCTGTTTGCGGATCGCCTGGACAATCCCGTGTCGAATGTGACCGTTAGCGCGATACCTACTCTGATTACGCAGCAACGGCAAAATCTCGGGTACGCGAATGTGAAGGGGGCGGAAGGCGAAATCAGTTACCGGCTGGAGCAGCGGTGGAGCCTGGAAGCAAGGTATGCGTTTAATCAATCAGTCGTGGGGAATTTTGCGGCGAACCCAGCGATTGTCGGGAATCTCCTGCCACAAGTGCCAAGACACAGAGCGAGCGCGAGAATTCTCTATTCGCATCCGAAATGGGCTGATGCCAGCGTGGACGGCCGCTACGAGAGCCACCGCTTCGACGACAGCTTGAATCAGAGAAAACTCGGTAGCTACTTCGTGCTGAATCTCGAACTGTCGCGTGCGCTCGGCGAGCGCTGGCGCGGCTTCTTGAATTTGGAGAATGCGTTGAACCGGGAGTACTTCGTGCAGACGACTGCGGTGCCGCAGATTGGCACGCCTATTTTGTTTTCCGGCGGCGTGCGGTATCACTGGTCGAAGGCGCGCTGAGATTGCACCGAAAGGAATCGAAAAAATCACGCAGGATTGCGGCGGTAGAGCCACTCACTCTTGTTGACCGCTTCGCGCGGGGCAAGCGTGGCCACCACGGAGGGAGATCCGTTGGTTTTGGCGAGGATGGCGTCCACCTTGGGGCGCTGCGGAGCGAGCGAGCAAACGGGATCGGTGGCCGAAGCGTCGCCTGCGAGTAACAATGCCTGGCAGCGGCATCCGCCAAAGTCTTGTGCACGACGATCGCAGGATTTGCAAGGCTCCTGCATCCACTCTTCGCCGCGGAATTTCTGGAAAGCTTCGGAATTTTCCCAAATCTCGCACACGCTGCGGTTCTTCACGTTTTCAAACTTCAAGCCAGGGATGACTGTGGCGGCGTGGCAGGGAAGCGCGTCGCCGCTCGGCGTGATGAGCATGAGCTTGCGGCCCCAGCCGCCTACACAGGGTTTGGGATATTTCGCGTAATAGTCAGGCACGACAAAGAGCAAGCGGGTGTTGCCCGGTAATTCTTCCTCGGCGCGTTTTAAACGTCCAACGCAATAATCCAGCTGCTGCTTCGTTGGTAGAAGATTTTCGCGGTTCGCGAAGGCCCAGCCGTAATATTGCACGCTGGCGAATTCCACGCAGCCCGCGCCGGATTCCTCCACGATGGCGAGCATTTCTTCGAGTTCGTCCATGTTGCGGCGGTGGATGACGAAATTCAATGTGAGGCCGATGCGATAGCGCTTGAGCCATTGGAGCACGCGCAACTTGTGCTGGTGGGACTTGGTGCCGGAGATGTCGTTGGCAGTTTCTTCCCGCGCGCCCTGGAAGCTGAGTTGAAAATGATCTAGGCCGGCTTGCACTAAGGCATCGAGCTTGGCTTCGTCGAGCGGCAGGCCGGAAGTGATAAGACTCACGTACAGTCCGGCGGCACGAGCGTTGCGGATAAGCTCAACGATATCGGTGCGCGCGAGAGGCTCGCCGCCGGTGAAATCGGCCTGAAGAATGCCAGCTCGAGCAGCCTCCTTGAAAACGCGGGACCAGGTTTCTGTCGAGAGTTCGCTGGTACGCGATTGCAGCTCGAGAGGATTTGAGCAATAGACGCAGTGCAGTGGGCAGCGGTGGGTAAGTTCCGTGACGAGAGCGAGCGGATTGGAGCTAACATTCGGCATGGAAGAAAGATGGCTTTGCTCGGAATGACAGATAATTCCCGCTTCACTACATCTGGAAATCGAGCGCGCGTTCCTTTTGCAAAAGAGCGAGATAGCCAAGAATGTCCTGTTCGACTTTGTGCGGCTCGGCCTTGGAATAGAGCAATTGCAGCTCGCCGATGATTTGAGACACGGAGTGCTTGCCATCGCAGCGCGAAACGATCTCCAGGCTTGGACCATTCAGCCGTAGCGCGCGCTCGGGCATCAGCAACACGCGCTGGTTGTTGTTTTCTCCCATGCGGCAGCCCGCAGCGAGCCGCGGTCGGCTGTTCAAATCCACGCTCATGCGTTTTCCCTGGCTGGTTGGAAGGCGCCTGGCGGAGGCCAGCCGGGATTCACGTAAGCAAAATAAAGAGCGTCAAGCTGCGCCCAGAGGAGGTCGCACTTGGCGCGCAAAGCGGCGTAAGCTTTGTCCTGTTCTTCGCGGGTGCGCGCGTGCTTCACAACCCAGGCCAGCGCGAATTCTGCATCTTCTGGAGCTTGCGTGAGGCGGCCGGTGAAATAGTCGAGACCGCCGGAAAGCCAGGGGTAGTGCTGGCGCATGCGGTCCATGCGCAAGGCGATGAGTTTGTGGGAAAAAAGTTCGGTGAGCGAAGAGGCTACGGCCTCAAGATGCGAGCGCGTGGAGACGAAGTCCACATATGCTTGTACGGCGAACCGCGTGGCAGGGAGTATGCCGTCGCCGCGGAGTGCGTGTTCGCGGGAGAGACCTGTGGTCTCCACCAGTTTCAGCCATTTTTCGATGCCGCCTGGTTTTGTTCCGTCGCCGTCGTGATCCAGAATGCGTTTGCGCCAAGCCAGGCGAAAGGAAGCATCCTCGCTGCGCGCAAGGATGGCCGCGTCCTTGATCGGGATGCGGCTTTGGTAGAAGTAGCGGTTGAGCGCCCAGGCCTGAAGCTGGCCTCGCGTGAGCTTGCCTTCGTGCATGAGCAGGTGAAAAGGATGTTTGTGGTGATACCGCTGTTCGCCAATGGCATGAAAGCCGGCGATGAATTCTGCTTCGGAGAGCAAAGGCTTTTCGTAGGTGCTTGCCATTGGCACGGTCATAATTCGAACTCCATGCCATCGTAGGCGATTTCGAAGCCGGCATCCAGCACCACGCGGTGCTCGGCGCTATTTTCGTCAAGGATGGGATTCGTATTGTTGATGTGAATCAGGATTTTGCGGCCTACGGCTTTTTCGGGGAATTGCTCGAGCAAGCCGCCGGAGCCAGAGAGCGGCAAGTGGCCGATTTCGCGCGCGGTTTTTCTGCTGCGGCCCGTGCGCATTAGCTCTTCATCGCTCCAGAAAGTCCCGTCAATGAGCGTGACGTCAGCTGATTCGGCTGCCGACTTCCACATGCCGGAGGAGCCGGGAAGCGAAGGGGCAAAGAAAAAACGCTTCTCACCTTGCTCCATGACAAAGCCGATGGATGCATCTTCCGGCGGGACAGCGCGGAGGGTTTCCTCACTGACGTAATCCGGGTAGCAACCGCCGAGCGGCACGGTGCTGCAGATGAAGTCCGCAGGCTCGGAGGAATCCTCCGACAAATGACATCCCAAGCGTCCTTTGCTGGACAGCATCTGCCATTTCACCGGTGGGTTGGAGCGCTCCAGAACGCGGAAGATTCTATTCTCCTGCTGAAGAACACATTGCACGCCACGCGTGGCAAACACAAAAAAGCTCTGGAACTCGCGCAGATGAAGCAGACCCATCACGGAATCCACGTCGGCGCTGGGAAGAAACACGCCACCGATTGGAGGGGGAGAGGAAGTATCAACGGATGGAGCTAGTTCTCGCGCACCGAGCACCTGCTGACGCAAATCCGGTGAAGCGCACAGCAGAAACCAGACCTTGGAGCCAGGAGAAAAAATGACCTGGGTCTGTGTACGCGGACGAGCCTTCAACGTGCCGTTGCGCAAGGCGCTACAGTTGGGACACGGACAATTCCATTGGGGAAAACCGCCCCCGGCTGCGGATCCGAGGACTCTTACGCGCATTTCCGTACGTGGGCCAGCGTGCTCGCCTGGCGGACAGAACGATTAGAGCTCGGCGTTGGCGTAGGAGCTGACTTCGCAGTTGAGCTCAATCTCTTCGTGCCGAGGCGTGGTCCATTCCATGAGAAAAGGCTCCTTTAGGAGTCGAGTGTTCAGCAAGACGTTAAAACTAGCACGTATTGGACCAAAAGGGAAGGGCGAACTGGCGTCAGCGAGGCGTCAGCGAGGTCGGGAAGTGCTTCGATTTAGGGGACTTGGAGACAACGATGAGATGGTCGGCAGGAAGAGGAGCAGAAAGTATCGGGTTGAAGTCTATTCCGCCCGCCGGCAAATTAGTGCCTGCGACGAGTTAGGACTTACCAAGCCGGGCACACAAGCCATAACGTGACTTGACCCTTCCAAGGACCTCTTCCAAGCTGGATTTCAAAGCTTTCAAAAGCCAGAGCCAGTCATCTTTGGGGTGGAGCGTGAAAAGGACCAGAACATTCCTGACTTCGGCAACTCGCCTTCGAGCTCTCCTGGGATTTGCGGCCATCGCGCTACTGCTCGCCCCTGGCGCCTACGCGCAAACGGCGTCGGAGGAATACGTCAAGCCCGTACCGTTGCTGCAGGGAAGCGCCGGCTTCATTACCAACTTCGAGGGCGGCCAACCCGATCTGCATCCCATTGTCACGCCCGTAGTCCTTTTGCCGATCGGCCAAAGGTGGCTCTTTGAAACGCGAGCGACCTTCGAAAACGATTTAGTTGCGGTGCCAGGGAGGCCCGGGTTTCATGGAGGCCTGGTAGAAAAAGAAGTCGAATACGCCCAGCTGGATTTCCTTGCGAATCCCTACGTGACGGTAACTATAGGGCGGTTTCTCACGCCTTTCGGGATATTCAACGAGCGGCTCTATCCGGCATGGATTCGGAACCTGCAGTCCGACCCCCTAGTCCTGCCCATCGGAATCGGCCCGAGCAATGCGAGTACCGGCGGCATGGTTCGCGGGGGCTTCAAAGCCAACCGGCAGCTCAACATCAACTATGCGGCCTACTTTTCGGCGCTCTCGACGACCAGTCCCGTAGACTCTGATCGATTTGCTGGCCTGCGCACGGGAATTTTTGTGCCCAAAGCGCGATTGGAACTCGGCGGCTCCTTTCAACATTTGCTGCAGCAGGAGCGCTCGAATTTGTTTGGGTTTCATGCGATCTGGCAACCGGCGCCACTACCTTTGGATATCCGTGGCGAGTATGCCCGTTCAAAGCGCGGCAGCGGCTATTGGGTTGAGCCCGCTTACAAGTTGAGCCAGTTCCCATTTCTGCAGAACGAAATGCGGCGCACGCAACTCGTGGCGCGGTATCAGCAGTTTTTCACAGGGGACCTGCCCAGCGATTCGTTGCCTTCCGTGAATACCAAGCAGTTCGAATTCGGCGTGAACTATTACTTCATGGATGGATTGCGGGCTACCACTAATTATGGTCGACAATTCAGCAGCGCGGGAAACCTCAATGTTTGGACACTGGGTCTTACCTACCGTTTTGTGGTTCCCCTGGGGCCCGCAGGGAGGGTGCCATGAAGCGCAAGTGGCTAATGATTGGTAGTCTGGGTGTGATGGCGTGTCTAATCCGCACGGCGATTGCCCAGGAACACGAAAGGTCGGACAAAGGTTCCAGTGCGGTGGCGACCGCAGCGTCTTCGACGGCCACTTCCAACGCGAGCCATGCCAGCGCATCGGCACAGGCTTTAAGAAGCTCCGCCAGCGAAGAGCGAGCCGCGCGCCTGGAGGGAGAGAAGCGCTTCCGCACGAATTGCGGGCGCTGCCATCAGCCGCCGCATAAATTTCCGCCGCGTGTGATGGCCACAGCCCTTCGACACATGAGGGTTCGGGCCATGCTTACGGACGAGGACATGAGGCTGATTCTGCGCTACATGACGCAATGAGGGCGAACCGCATGCTCGTCAAAGCAAGGCGCATTTTGGCGTGCGTCGCCATGCCAGCCGCGCTTTCCTGCCCTTGCGCAGCGGGGCAGAGTCCGCAGCCGGCAGCGCGAGTCATCGAGATTCTGGCCGACCACGACAGCCGATATAAGATGGCGGGCCAGAAGCAGCCAATGATTACGGTGAAAGCAGGCGAACCGATTACTTTGCGGATCACCGCCAAGAAGGCCAAAAACGTCAACCGCGACGGAGCGATTCACGGATTTACCCTGCTTCATGCAAAAGATCGCAGCCCCGTTCCCGACTGGGATTTTCTATTAAAGCCGGGCGTTCAGGAGTTCTCGGTAACGGCGCCGGGCGGGCCAGGGGAATACCTGGTGGTCTGTACGGTGATCTGCAGTCAGGATCATGAAGGCATGGAAATGAAGTTTGTCGTGCGGCCCTGACTTGGCCTGAGCATTGCGGCCGGAACGCACATGAGTAAGAAGGAGACAAGGATGAAAAAATCGGGAGCGGTTTTCTTTATCGCCGCGGTCGCGGGGATCGCATTTTATGCGGCTCCGGGGTGGGGAGCAGGCGAAAAAACTTTCCACGGAGAGATTACGGATACGCAATGCGCGATGAATGTGCACTCGCTGAGCCAATCCCACAAAGAAATGATGGCAATGAAGCCGGAGATCAAGAAGAATGCAGACTGTGCGCGCTATTGTGTGAAGGAACGCGGCGGAAGATACGTGCTGCAAACCAAAGACAAAGTTTACAAGCTGGACGCCCAAATCCTGGCCCAAGAATGGGCGGGGCAAAGAGTAAAAGTTGTCGGGACCCTTGACTCTAAGACAGCCGTGATTACCGTGGTCAAAATCGAAGCGGTCGACGCCAGCCCAAGCAACGCCCCGAAGTCAAAGTAGCGCCATATTTGCCTTTTGGGCACGGGCCAAAAACCCTACCACTACTCGTTGAAGTCAACTCGTGCACGCCCCACAATTCCTGGGAGTCGAAAATCCACGTTTGATCCCCGGCTAGTCTCACACCTTTTTTCAACCTAAATGCATGTTTTCTCTTGACAAGGCCCGAAAACCGGGTAGGATGGGGCGCAAAGTGGTAGAAAGTGGGATGAAGGGGCACCAGGTAGCAACAGGTGGCAAGCGGTAGGACAAAGTAGAACGTCAGCGTTCGTTGTGGCGAAAGTGGACATTTTGGCCATTCGAGACCACATTTTGGCGTTCGATTCCGCCGATCGGGTCGAACTGGGCGGGGCGCATGAAGCTGCGGGGCAACTGTCCGGCGAAGGTGGACGAGAAGGGTCGTCTGAAGATACCCGCGGTGTTTCTCGACCAGTTGAAGGAATACGGAGAGCAATTTTACATCACCAGCACCACCGGTGAAACTGCGCGGATATATCCGATGAAGGTTTGGTCGGAGATCGAAGACAAACTCGAGAAGATGCCGAGCACGAACCGGGCAAAGAGGAAGTTCCTAATGCGGACTAGCTATTACGGGCAGACGGTGGAGCTGGATGGGCAGGGCAGGCTGCTACTGCCGACGGTGCTGAGGGAGTCGGCGCAAACCAAGGGCGACGTGGACGTGCTAGGCAACCTGGACTATCTGGAAGTGATGAATCACACGCGCATGGTGGACAAGCTGAAGAATGAGCCGTACACGGACGAGGACGACAAGGCGCTTGAGGATTTGGGGATCTAAGAATCAAGAAGAAGTAGCGATTCGTTAGTGGCGGGTGGCGAGAAGAGAGTGGGCAGAGTTGGGTGCGGCGCACACGCCGGTAATGCTGAGAGAGGTGCTCGAATGGCTGCGCGTAAAGCCGGACGGAACGTACATCGACGCCACGGTAGGAGCGGGCGGACACTCGCAAGCGATCGCCGGGAAACTGGCCTCTGGCAGGCTGATCAGTCTGGACCGGGACGCACAGGCGCTCGCCATGGCGCGGGAGCGGCTGAAGACCTTTGGGGCGAAGGTGACGGTGGTGCACGCGCCGTTCTCGAGGATTGCGGAGGTCGCACCCGAGTTGGGGATTCCGCCGGCGGACGGGGTCTTGGCCGACTTGGGAGTTTCGAGCATGCAGCTTGACCAAGCCGCGCGAGGGTTTTCCTTTCGCGAGGCCGGTCCGCTGGATATGCGCATGAATGCCGAGGACGAATTGACGGCGGAGGAAATTGTGAATCGATGGCCGGAGCGAGAGCTGGCCGATTTGCTCTACCGCGAAGCGGACGAGCACGATTCCAGAAGGATCGCCAGGGCGATCGTAAGAGCGCGGCCGATACGCGACACCGCGCACCTGGCGGCGACTGTGGCAGGGGTCCGAAAGCAATGGGGAAGGCAGAGACTGCATCCCGCAACAAAAACGTTTCTGGCGCTGCGGATAGCGGTGAATCGAGAGTTGGAGGAACTCGGGCAGTTTCTTTCTCGGACCCCCGCCGCAATGAATTCGGGCGGACGCTGGGTGGTGTTGAGCTACCACTCGCGGGAGGATCGCCTCATTAAGCGCGCGTTTCAAGAAGGAGAGCGGGCAGGAACGCTCCGGGTGCTGACGAAACACGTAATCCAGCCCAGCAGGGAAGAAACGGCGGGCAACCCGCGTTCGCGAAGTGCGAAACTGCGGTGCGCGGAAAGAGTGTAGTGATGACGAGCAGGAAAAAAGCAAGGCCGGCGCGGGAATTTCAGACCGTCAAGCGGATTGACAATTCGCGTTTGGTGCGCCGATTTGAACCAGTCAAGCTGCGATATTACTACCGCACGCTGGCGCTGGGCGCATTCGTGGCGGCTTTCTTCATGCTCTACATCTACCAACACTTTCGCTGCATCGATCTGAGCTTCCAATTGGAGCAAGTCAAAGCAAAACAAGTGGAAGCGGCGACGTTGAATTCTTCCTTGAAGCTGGAGATTGCGAGCCTGCGAAATCCGATGCGCATTGACGTGATTGCGCGCCGCCAATTGGGCTTGACCGAGCCGCTGCCAACGCAAGTCCGCGAATACGACTCTCCGCCGGGAGCCCAGGTGGCTGCTGCGAGATACGTACGCCAGAACCGCTCGCAATAGAACCTATTGCCGGTGAGGCGTCATGGTATTTGTACCCACAGAAGTGAAGCTCGAGGCAGAGCATCGGCCGAACTGATTCATCATGCCCCTCAACCGCGCGCACGTCGTGAAGGTGGACCGCCGAGCGGTGATCGACAAACGGGGGTTCACGGCGAGTGAGCGGCAGCTCCTCGTTGCCTGCCTAATTCTGATTTGTATCGTCGCCATCGTTGGCCGGCTGGGCTACCTACAGCTGTTCCGTCACAGCGAATACCTCGCCCGCGCCGCTCGGCAGCAGCAACGCACCATCGAAATCACTCCCAAGCGAGGTTCCATCTACGACCGCAACAGGGATCCTCTGGCCATGAGCATTCCGGTGGACTCTGTGTTTGCCGTGCCCATCGAAATCGGAGATGCGCAGCTTGCGGCCCAATTGCTCTCGCGCGTGCTGGGAATCCCCGGTGACGTGCTGGAAGCAAAATTGGGCTCCGCGCAAAGCTTCGTTTGGATTGCCCGCAAAGTGCCTCCCGACAGGAAAGAAGCAGTGGAAGCGTTGAATCTGAAAGGCATTTACTTCCAGAAAGAGAATCAGCGCATCTACCCGAAGCGCGACCTTGCTGCCCACGTGCTGGGTTTTGTCGACCTCGACGAAAAGGGCCTCGGCGGGATCGAATATGGGCTCGACGGCCAGATTCGCGGCAAGAGCGAAAAAATTGTGGTGATGGCGGACGCGCGTCAGCGTTGGTTCGACGGTGTGGAGGCGCAGCGCGAACGCGGCGCGGATGTCGTCCTGACGCTCGACGAGCAGATTCAATACATCGCAGAGAGAGAACTCGCTGTAGCTATCACTAAGACGCATGCCCTGGCTGGCTCGGTCGTGGTGATGAATCCCAACAACGGGGAAATTCTCGCGCTGGCCAATTGGCCGAAGTTCAATCCAAACACAGCAAATGAGGCATCCGCGGAAGCGCGCATGAACCGCGCCGTGACCGCGCTTTACGAACCCGGTTCGACCTTCAAGTTGATCACGCTGGCGGCGGCGTTCGATCAAGGCATCGTCCGGCCAGAAGAAGTTTTCGATTGCGAGAACGGCGCTGTGTACGTCGCAGGCCACCGCATTCGCGACCATAAGCCGTTTGGCTTGCTGACGGTCTCCGGCATCCTGGCGCAATCGAGCGATGTGGGCGCGATCAAAATTGCGCTCCGGCTGGGAGCGCCCAAATTTTATGATTACATTCGCGCCTTTGGCTTCGGCCAGCTTACCGGCGTGGATTTGCCTGGCGAAAGCAAAGGCCTGGTGAGGCGGCTGGAGAACTGGTCGGCAGTCTCTATCGGGTCGATTTCCATGGGCCAGGAAGTTGGCGTCACGCCCGTCCAACTCGTTACTGCAGTTTCCTCCATTGCCAATGGGGGGCTTCTCTACCAGCCGCATGTGGTCGCAGAACTGCTCCGCGAAAATAAAGCTTTGCCCGCCGACAGTCTGCGGGCCCTGGCAGAGCCGCGGCGCGTCATCCGGCCGGAAACGGCAGCAACGCTGCGCCGGCTGATGGAAGGCGCGGTCTTGAACGGCACTGGAAAGCTGGCGCATTTGGATGGCTGGACTGCCGCAGGAAAGACCGGCTCCGCGCAAAAAATTGATCCCGCCACGGGTCGCTACTCGCACACGCAACTGATTGCCTCGTTCACAGGATTTGCCCCCATCAACAATCCGGCAGTAACGATTCTTGTGTCTCTGGATTCGCCCGTCGGGCCCCATGAAGGCGGCCAGGTAGCAGCGCCCGTTTTCAAGCGCATCGCCGAGCAAGTGTTGCCTTATCTGGATGTGCCCCGCGACGTGCCGATCGAGCCACGGTTGATTCAAGTTGCCTACAAGGAAGCAAATGCATCAAACTTAGCAGCGCTCTCGGACTTCACTCCAACGGATTTTACAGCTCTACCGGACCTATCCCCAGCCGAGTCCTCCGGGATAAAAGCGCGGAGTGCGAAAAGCCAGGCGGCCGTCACTGTGGCCGTGGACGAAGGCGGAGACGTCCCGGTGCCAGACTTCTCCGGAAAGACCGTACGGGAAGTAACGGAGACGTGTTTGAAGCTCGGACTGGATCCCTTCCTGGTTGGCAGCGGTCTTGCACGAAGTCAAGTGCCAGCGGCGGGAATCAAGGTACGGCGCGGAGCGAAGCTGACCGTGCAATTCGGGGCACCGGCGGCAAAGATAGCCAAGCCGAAACGGAAGCGCAGGCATTAGGATGAAGATGGCACTGGGTCCGGAAAACAGGTGAAACACACCACCTCGATCGAGCAGGACGCGCCTGTGAAACATTCTGTCCAAGTCGCTGGATCAATAACGGGAAAGAAACTGAGCGAGTTGCTTCGCGGGGCAGAAGCCACTCTGCCGAGTGCTGCCGACCGCATCGAGATTCAGCTGGTGACTTGTGATTCCCGCAGGGTGGAGAAAGGCGCGCTCTTTTTCGCGTTGCATGGCGCCAAGGCGGACGGAAACACGTTTATTGAAGACGCAGTAAAACGCGGCGCGGTGGCCATTGCCAGTGAAAAACCAGCTCCCCAGAAATTTTCTCGCGGAGTCGCGTGGATTCAAGTAAAAGACGCGCGAAAGGCGCTGGCGATCACATCGGCAAATTTCTTTGATCATCCGGCCTATGCCCTGCAACTCGTGGCGGTTACCGGAACGAACGGCAAGACGACTACTGCTTCGCTGGTAGACGCGATTGTAAAAGCCTCGGGTGCGCGCACCGGTTTGTTTGGAACTATCGCTTATCACACGCCGCTCGGTGACCATCCCGCTCCCAATACCACTCCTGAATCCGTGGATCTGCAAGGATTCTTTGCCGAGATTCGCGATGCGGGAGGAAAGTACGCGGTGCTGGAGGCGAGTTCGCACTCGCTTTCGATGGACCGTTTGTGGGGCTGCCATTTTCACGCGGCGGTGTTCACGAATCTGACGCGCGAGCACATGGATTATCACAAAACGTTCGAAGACTATTTCGCGGCGAAAAGGCGGCTCTTCGAAGGCACCGGCGCAGGCGCGCCGGAAGTCGCGGTGGTCAATACCGACGACGGTTACGGAAAGCAATTGGTCGGCTTGGCAAAGAACACCGTGACTTATGGGCTCGAATCTGATGCGGACATTACCACCAAAAAATTCCAACTCAGCTTCGAGGGCTTGAATTTCACGGCGCACACGCCAAGCGGAAAACTGCAGGCAGCTTCGCGGCTCGTTGGCAGAATCAATGTCTACAACCTGCTTGCCGCGATTGGCGCGGCGCAGGCGCTGGGTTTTTCCAATGAAATCATCGAGAAGGGCATCCAGAATCTCGAGAGCGTTTCCGGACGATTCCAGCGCGTCGATCTTGGCCAGGCCTTCCTGGTGATCGTGGATTACGCGCACACCGATGACGCCCTGGAAAACCTGATTCGTACGGCCCGCGAACTGAATCCCAAGGGCCGCATCATCACGCTTTTTGGCTGCGGCGGATTGAAAGACCGCACCAAGCGGCCAGTGATGGGAGAAGTGACGGGTCGGTTGAGCGACCTGACGATCGTCTCCAGCGACAACCCGCGCACGGAAGATCCTCTGAAAATCATCAGCGACATTGTCGTCGGCCTACAGAAAACGGCTGGCAGATATCTGATCGAGCCCGACCGCGAGAAAGCCATCGGCATGGCCATGGATGAAGCGCGGGCGGGCGACATCGTGCTGCTGGCGGGAAAGGGCCACGAGAATTACCAGATCCTCGCAGATCGCACGCTGGAGTTTGACGATCGTGAGGTGGCGCGGCGCGCGCTGCGCGCGCGTGGTTTTGATGGGCCGCACAATGGCTCAGGGTTTGGCACCTAGCGCGCTTGTTTCAAGGTAGCAACAGGTACCAACGAGGGTGCTCGGGCCCCTGCAGGTTGGGGCAGCCAAGTAACGGAGCTCTCTTAAAGGAGGAGCCCTCAAAACGTTGAAAACCGAACGAGCCGTAGGGCACTGGACTAAAACCAACCCTTTGAGGAACTTATGCGGTGGAAGATTGCACAGGTGGCTGGCGCTTTGGGTACTCGGCCGGGGGCGGGACTCGACCCCATGGCCCGGCTGGCCGGTGTGTCGATTGATTCTCGCACGGTACGTGCAGGAGAACTGTTCGTGGCTATCCACGGACCGCGTCACGATGGACACGATCATGTGGCCAGTGCGCTGGAGCTTGGCGCCATCGCGGCGGTGGTGGCCGAAGCGCAGCTTCCGCGCTTTGCAGGCTGCGTGGGCGACCGCTGCCTGCCCGTGGCCGACACTTTCGAAGCGCTCAAGCAACTGGCGCGGGCCGTGCGCGAAGCTTGGGCTGGGAAAATTGTCGGCGTCACCGGCTCCGTTGGCAAGACCACCACGAAGGAAATACTGGCGGCCTTGCTGGGCACGAAGCTGCGGGTCCTGAAATCCGAAGGAAATTTAAATAACGAGTACGGGCTCCCGCTCACGCTGTTTCGCCTGGAAGAAGCGCATCAGGCGGCCGTGCTCGAGATGGGAATGTCGCGCCGCGGCGAGCTTTCGCGGCTTGCGGCGATTGCTCGGCCCGACGTTGGTGTGGTGACGCGCGTCTCGCCCGCGCATTTGGAATTTTTCGTTTCGGTTGACGAAATTGCTTTGGCGAAACGCGAGTTGATCGAAGGGTTGAATGGGCGGGGATCCACGGCCGTACTGAACGCCGACGATCCGCGCGTCGCGGCGTTTGGGCCTTACGCGCCGGGCCGCGTTCTGACGTACGGCATCGAAAAGCCGGCGTTTTTTATGGCCCACGAAATTGAAGACCGCGGTGCCTTGGGGTCAGCGTTCGATTATGTAAGTCCCGAAGGGCGCGTGCGGTTGGAGCTCACCGTGCCAGGTCGGCATGCGATTGCCAACGCCTTGGGGGCGCTCGCGGCCGCCAGCATTTGGGGAATCGGCGCGGCCGAGGCGCAAAGCGTGTTCAACACGCTACGCGCACCCGCCATGCGCGGGGAACTGCTGCGCTTTTCCAACGGTGCGGCGCTTATCAACGACAGCTACAACTCGAGCCCGGCGGCGCTGCAAGCGATGACCGCATTGCTTGCGGCCACGCCGAATTTTCAGCGGCGGATTCTGGTTGCCGGAGAGATGCGCGAATTGGGTAGCGCTTCGCCGGAGCTGCACCGCGAGGCAGGGCAGTTCGCGGCGAAGACCGGAAAAATTGATTGGGTCCTCGGCGTTGCTGGCGACGCTTCACAAATCGTCGAAGGAGCGGCGGCGGCAGGGCTGCCACGCGCCCGGACAAAATTCTTTGCCACGCCGCCGGAAGCCGCCGAATTTCTAGAAACGCTCGTTTCTGCCGGCGATTTGCTACTGATCAAGGGTTCGCGTGGCGTGAAAATGGAGCAAATTGTCGATGCGCTGATCGCCCGTTACGCCGCACCGGGAGAGTTTTCGCGGCAGGAGGTTCGGCACTAATGCTCTACTACCTCCTCGTCGAAGTTCTGCGGCGCGACTTCAGCCCGCTCAACGTTTTTCGTTACATCACGGTGCGCACCGTCTACGCCAGCTTGACCGCGATGTTCCTCGCGCTGGTTTTTGGCCCTTGGCTGATTCGCCGTTTGCGCGAGCTCCAGATCGGGCAGTACATCCGCGAAGAAGGTCCGCAGCAGCATCAGAAGAAAGCAGGCACGCCGACGATGGGCGGCGTCCTGATTGTCTTATCCACAGCGATTCCCGCGCTGCTCTGGGCCGACTTAACTAACCCCTTCATCTTGATCGCACTTTTCGCGCTGGGCGGATTCGCAATCATCGGTTTCATCGACGACTACGCCAAAGTCTCGAAACGCCAGAACCTCGGTCTCACGGCGAAGAAAAAAATCTATTTCCAGGTCTTGGTCAGCCTAATCGTTGGCGGTTCTTTGCTGGTGCTGCTCAAGCGCAACGTCTACTCCACGCAACTGGTAATTCCCTTTGCCAAACGGATTCACCCGGACCTCGTTATTCATCCGCTGATGAACACTCCGTACTGGTGGCCAATCGCTTTTCTTCCGTTCCTCGTCTTTGTCTGCGTGGTGATTGTTGGTTCCTCGAACGCCGTGAATCTCACCGACGGTCTGGACGGCCTCGCCATCGGCTGTACCGTGATAGCGGCGGGAGCTCTCACCGTACTTACCTACGTCAGCAGCAATTTTCGCTGGGCCGCCTATCTCGACATTCAATACATCCCGAAAGTGGGCGAACTCACCGTTTTTTGCGGCGCTCTGGTCGGCGCATCTTTAGGGTTCCTCTGGTACAACGCGCATCCCGCGGAAATGTTCATGGGCGATGTTGGGTCGTTGTCCCTCGGCGGAACGGTCGGAACGGTCGCCGTCATCATCAAGCAGGAAATTTTGCTGTTTTTCGTCGGCGGGATTTTTGTTGTCGAAGCGCTCTCGGTTATTTTGCAGGTGTTTTCGTTCAAGCTGCGCGGCAAGCGCATTTTTCGCATGGCGCCCATTCATCACCATTTCGAATTGCTGGGTTGGAGCGAATCCAAAGTGATTGTGCGCTTCTGGATCGCTGCGCTGGTTTTTGCGCTGTTTGCGCTGACGACTTTGAAGCTTCGGTGAGTTTGTAGGGGCGCAGCATGCTGCGCCCCGGTTTTTGAGGCATATAACGGTAGGAGCATTTCGCTTGGAGATGTCAATGAGGATCGAGCTTCGGAACAAGCGTGTGCTCGTCGTGGGACTCGCCCGAACGGGCTTGGCTACGGCGTTGTTCTGCGCTGCGCGAGGCGCGCGCGTGACCGCCACGGACACGCGCACGGAAAAGGAGCTCAGCGACACGGTCGCAACTCTGCAAAAAGCCGGGGTGGCTTTGGAACTGGGTGGCCACCGTCAGGAAATGGTTCTGGACGCGGACCTGATCATTCCCAGCCCCGGCGTACCTGCCGATGCGCCCCTTTTGCAATTCGCGCGCGCCAAGGACGTCACCATTTGGAGCGAAGTCGAGCTGGCCAGCCGCTTTCTCAAAGGTCGCCTCATCGGGATTACCGGCTCGAATGGAAAAACAACCACCACTTCGCTGATCGAACACATTCTGAAGAACACTGGTTTCTCTACGATTCTGGCGGGCAATATCGGCATGCCTTTGATCTCGTGCGTGGAGAAAACCAGCGATAAGAGCATTACCGTCGCGGAGCTGAGCAGTTTTCAGTTGGAGTTGATCGAAAAGTTCCGCCCTAACATCAGCGTGTTCCTGAACCTCACGCCCGATCATCTGGACCGCCATCACACTCTGGAAAGTTACGGCGCTGCCAAGGCGCGAATCTTCGAGAACCAGACGGAGGCGGACAGCGCCGTGCTGAACGCGGATGATCCCGGCACGACGCCGTATGCTCCCGCGAAACCGCAAGTGTTCTGGCTCAGCCGCAAACAGCGCGTGGCTCAAGGTGTTTTCTTGAGAGGAAAGGAAATCCTGTTTCGTCGTGACGGAGTCGAGGAAGCGGCCCTCAAGCTCGCAGATATCCCGCTCCCCGGCGCGCACAACGTAGAAAACGTTCTCGCGGCTGTAGCGGCGACGCGTCTAGCGGGGGCAGAACCGTCGGCGATCGCCAAAGGCGTCCGCTCTTTTGCCGGAGTCGAGCATCGCCTGGAGTTCGTCGCGGAAATCGCTGGCGTGCGTTTTTACAACGATTCGAAAGCCACCAACGTCGACGCCACTTTGAAAGCGCTCGATGCTTTTCCGGGACGCATCCTGATTATTTTGGGCGGCAAAGACAAAGGCAGCGACTACACGGTGCTGCAAGCGCCCCTGCGGGGAAAAGCCATCCTTGCGCTCTTGATCGGCGCCGCCGCCGGCAAAATCGAAAAACAAATTGCCGGCAGTGTGGCCATCGAGCAAGCCGGAACCATCGAACGCGCCGTCGAAACCGCAGCGCACGCCGCGCGCGCCGGCGATGTCGTTTTGCTGGCCCCCGCGTGCGCCAGCTTCGACCAGTTTCAAAACTACGAGCACCGCGGCCGTGTCTTCAAGGAATTAGTGCATCAGCTCGAGCGCCAGGCCGCGAGTACAACTCCTTTAGGGGGGCGGTGAACCCACATGCCAAGACGCCCCGACAGTGACCGCTGGCTTTTTGGTGTGACGCTCGCGCTCTGCCTCTTTGGTGCGGTCATGATCTTGAGCGCTTCGGCAGTGACCGCCGAACAGTTGTACGGTCACTCGTACATCTTCCTCGTTCGCCAGGCGGCCTGGCTTCTCATCGGCCTGCTCGGGATGTTCGTCTTGATGCGCACCGATTACCACAAGCTCCGGCAGCCGTCCGTGATTTACCCGGTGTTTTGTGCCGTTGTGCTGATGCTGATCGGCGCATTTTTTCTCGATCGCTCCCACGCCACGCATCGTTGGATTCGTTTAGGCCCGGTAGGGATTCAGCCCTCGGAGCTCGCAAAATTCGCGATCATTCTCTACCTGGCTTGGTTTTTGGATCAGAAGCGGCGCGGCAAAGGCGCCATGGAATTCTGCAAAGAAGATTTTCTGCACACCATTCTTCCTGCTTTCGCACCAGTCCTCGTCTGCGTGGCGTTAATCCTTGCCCAGCCCGACCTTGGCACATCGGTGGACATCCTTTTGTTCGCCACGACGATTCTGTTTGTCGCGGGACTTTCCTGGAAATGGATCGCCACCGGATTCGCGGTGGCTCTCCCCGCGCTCTATCTGCTGATCACGCTGGCTCCGTATCGCATGGCCCGCTTTCTCTCGTTTTGGGATCCCAGCTCCGACCCGCAGGGCGCTGGCTTTCAATTGCGGCAATCGCTGATTGCTGTGGGCTCCGGAGGGCTTACCGGCGTCGGCTTGATGGAAAGCAAGCAAAAGCTGTTTTACTTGCCCGAGGCGCACACCGATTTCATCTATGCCGTGATTTGCGAGGAACTCGGTTTCATCGGCGCGTTGTTCGTCATCGCGCTCTTTGTCGTTTACGGTAGGCGCGGCATCCGCGCGGCCTTTGCGGCGCCGGACGCCTTTGGGCGTTTGCTGGCCCTGGGCATCACGGCCATGGTTTTGTGGCAGGCGCTGATCAATTTCGCGGTCGTACTCGGCATGGTTCCGACCAAAGGCATTCCGCTGCCGTTCATCAGCTATGGCGGATCGAGTTTACTGGTGATGCTGCTGGGCACCGGCGTGCTGCTCAATATTTCGCAGCAGACGGTGTCGGAATGACCTACGAATGGCACTTCGCGGGCATTGCTCCGGTAGGGGCGCAGCATGCCCTGCCCCAATCGAGGCAACCTAAGCCGTGAAGCTCTTAATCGCAGGCGGCGGCACAGGCGGACATGTCTTCCCCGCTTTGGCCATTGCGCGGGAATGGCTTTCCCGGGGAAAAGAAAGGGAAGTCGTGCTGGTGGGAACCGAACGAGGAATCGAGATGAAGCTGGTGCCGCAAGCGGGGCTGCCGCTGGAGACGCTGCGTGTTGCCGGGCTGAAAGGCAAGGGCGGCGCGACGCTGTTCAAGAATTTGACCATGCTGGTTCCGGCCATGTTTGACGCGCGGCGCGTGTTGCGCAAGCACAAACCGGTCGCTGCGTTTGGCGTTGGGGGCTATGCGGCAGGACCGATGATGCTGGCCACGTGGCTGAGTGGCGTTCCCAACATCATTTTTGAGCCTAACGCCGAACCGGGCTTGACCAACAAGCTTCTCGCGCGGCTTTCAAAGCGCGTTGCCACCGGCTATGGAGTTTCTGCACAGGCCTGGGGGGGAAAGGCCGTTGTCACCGGCTGCCCGGTGCGCTCGGAGTTCTTTTCCATCCCGCCGCACAAACCAGGAAAGCCCCTGCGCTTGCTCATTACGGGCGGCAGCCAAGGCGCGCTGCCAATCAATCGAGCTTTCGTGGATTCGATGGATCGTTTGGCCAAGCGAAAGAATGAGCTGTCCATCGTTCATCAAACCGGCGAGCGTGATTACGACGCCGTCCGAACCGCCTATGCGCGCCGCGAAATCCTAGCGGAAGTCGTGCCTTTCCTGACCAACATGCCCGAGCGCTTCGCCTGGGCCGATATCATTGTTTGCCGCGCCGGCGCCATCACCGCTGCGGAAGTCGCCGCCGCAGGCCGCGCCGCCATGTTTATCCCCTTTGGCAGAGCCACCGACAGCCATCAATTGCGCAACGCGCAAGAAATGGTCCGTGCCTGTGCCGGCCGCCTCATCACCGAACCCGAGCTGACCGCCGAAAAGCTGGCTGGCGAGATTTTCTCGTTGCTCGACCAGCCCCTGGAAATTGAGAAGCTTTCTTCGAACGCGCGCGCCATGGCCCACCCTCAGGCCACGCGCGAAATCGTCAACCTGATCGAAGAGGCCGCAAACGTGCAGGCTATTCGACCGGGGGCAAATCCATGATGGTCTCCTTTCGCAACTTTCAGCGCATTCATCTCGTCGGTATCGGCGGCATCGGCATGAGCGGCATCGCCGAAGTCCTTTTGACGCTCGGCTATTCGGTTTCCGGCTCGGACTTGAAGCTTTCGAACATTACCGAACGGCTGCAAAAATTAGGCGCGACTATTTACGAAGGCCACCAGGCATCCAACGCCGATGGCGCGCATGTGGTTGTGACCTCTTCAGCCGTAAAGCCCGAAAATCCGGAAGTTGTCGAAGCGCATAACATGAAAATTCCCGTCATCCCGCGCGCGGAAATGCTCGCGGAATTGATGCGCTTGAAATACGGCATTGCCGTTGCCGGCGCGCACGGCAAGACCACCACGACTTCCATGGTTGCTTCGGTTCTAGCGGCAGCGCATCTTGATCCCACGTTTGTCATCGGTGGACGTGTCAATCAAGCGGGAACCACTGCCAGGCTGGGGAAGGGTGAATACTTTGTCGTGGAAGCTGACGAAAGCGACCGCAGCTTCCTGATGCTCGCACCGGTCGTCGCCGTCGTGACCACCATCGACCGCGAACATCTCGATCAATACACTTCGCTCGAAGATATTCAGGACGCCTTCATTCAGTTCGTGAATCGCGTGCCGTTTTACGGCGCGGCGATTCTCTGTGTCGACGAGCCCAACGTCCAGGCCATCATTCCCAGCGTGAAGCGACCCATCATCACTTACGGCACCTCAAGCCAGGCCGATCTGGTCATCAGCGACGTAAAACTCGACGGACTGGAAAGCCAATTTCGGCTTACCTACAAGGGCGACGATCTAGCCCTCTTCCGCCTGTCGCATCCTCCGGGGATGCACAACGTGCGCAATGCCGCGGCCGCCGCCGCCGTGGCCCTGTACCTCAACGTCGCCTCCGATCTCATTCGCAAGGGCCTGGCAAAATTTGCGGGAGTTGGCCGCCGCTTTGACATCAAGGGCGTCGTCAACAACATTACCGTGATCGACGATTACGGCCATCACCCCGCCGAAATCCGCGCCACGCTCGCCGCTGCGCGCGGCTGCAAGTTCAATCGGTTGCTGGTGCTGTTCCAGCCGCACCGCTTCACACGCACACAGCATCTGTGGGACGAATTCTGCCGTGCCTTCAATCAAGCCGACGTTCTCGTCTTGACCGATATCTATCCTGCCAGCGAATCGCCCATCCCCGGCGTAACCAGCGAAACGCTTGCTGGCGCCATTCGCCACGCTGGCCACAAGAATGTTCACTACGCTTCTTCGCTTCACGAGGGCATGGAGATTTTGCTCAAACAGGCGCGACCCGGCGACGCCATTTTGACCATCGGCGCGGGCAGCGTCAGCCGCGCCAGCAATGAATTCCTGGTGCTTCTGGGAGCGGAGCATCCCGCGGAACATGCGTATTAACGATCGCAAGCTGCTCACACAATTGGCGGAACTCGGCGTTGAGTTGCGGCCCGCCACCAAGCTCTCGGAATGGACCTCGCTGGGCATCGGCGGCACGACCGATCTGCTCCGCATCTCCAACCACGAAAGCATTCCTGGCCTGCTCCAGCTTCTCGACGAAAACCAAATCCCCCACAAATTCCTGGGCGGTGGCTCCAACCTGCTCGTGGAGGACGGTGAATTGCCCTGGGTCGTCTTGCAACTCGTTCCGCCCCAACCCGACGTCGTTCTCGAGGGCCATCTGGCTCACGTCGATGCCGCCGGCGACCTCGGCCGCACGGTCACCTTCTGTGCGAAGCACGACCTTGGCGGGATGGAAGGCTTAATCGGAGTCCCCGGCACTGTAGGCGGGGCCCTGCGCATGAACGCCGGCGCCTACGGCATGCAAATCGGCACCTACGTCCGCGAAGTGAAGCTCTACCGCGCCGCCACCCGCCAAATCGAAACCCTTCGGGGGCATCAAATTTCTTTTGAATATCGCCACACTTCTTTTGCGCCTGATGATATGATGCTCGCAGTGATATTGGAACTACCCTCCAAACCGTACAACGAAATTCTAAAAGGCATTCGTATCTGCAACGAAAAACGGCGGTCCAGTCAGCCGCTGGGGCAGAAAAGTGCCGGCTGCATCTTCAAAAATCCTCCTGGCGCGTCCGCCGGCCGCATGATTGATGAATTGGGGCTCAAGGGGCTCTCCGTCGGCGATGCGCGTGTCAGCGATCGCCACGCCAATTTCTTTGTGAATACGGGTCACGCCTCCGCCAAAGATATGCTGGCGCTGATCGCCGACGTGCGCGAGCGTGTCCAAAAAGGTTACGGGGTGGGCTTAGAAAACGAGGTGGTTGTTTGGAACGCCTGAAGCCCATGCAAAGGAACGCAACCGCGGGGGCCGAGGCCAGCGACCGCTACCGCCCCGAGCTAATTCCCGACGACGAGCCGCGCTATCTCCGCCGCCAGAAGCCCGTCGAAATCCGCCGCAAAAAGTTGGGCGGCCGCGGCTGGACGTTCTATCGCCGCATTCTCGTTTTCACCGCTACCGGCGCAGCCGTTTCCGCAGCCGCGTTTTATGGCACGCAATTCCTTCTCTATTCGCCGTCGATGCTGCTCTTAAAGCCCGAGCAGATCGAGCTGGCCGGCAATCACGTCGTTACGCGCGAAGCCGTCTTGAAGCCCTTCTATGAAGACCGCAATCGCAGCGTCTTGCGCATTCCGCTCGACGCGCGCCGCAACCAGCTCGAGCAAATCCCCTGGGTCGAGTCCGCAACCGTCCACCGTATTCTCCCGAATCGCATTCACATCGAGCTCAGCGAGCGCACACCCATCGCTTTTGCGCGCAATGGCAATGAATTGGGATTGATCGACGGCCACGGCGTGATCCTCGACCGTCCGCGCGATGCGGATTTTCAATTCCCCGTCGTCACCGGGGTATCGGATGACATGTCGCGCGAGCAGCGCGAAAAGCGCATGCGACTTTACAAGGAATTTCTGAAGGACATTGAACTGGTGCGCGGCGGCTCGTCGCAAAACGTCAGCGAAGTGGATCTCTCCGTTCCCAGAGACTTGCGCGTAGTCATGGCCGGGTTGGCCAGCCCGACCGATCCGCAGGCCGTCACCGTCCATTTTGGCTCCAGCGATTTCTCCGGCAAGTTCAAGATGCTCGTGGACAATTTTGCGCAGTGGCAAGCCCATACCGGGCGGGTGCAGTCCATCGATTTGCAGTACACGCGGCAAGTGGTCGTGAATCCCGATACCAGTGCGGGCACCGTGGCGGCGAGAGCAAGATAGTTTTCGTCCGGAGGAGCGGCGGATTGGCGAAGAAAGACAAATACCTGGTGGGGCTCGACATAGGCAGCACAAAAACTTCCATCCTCATCGCCGAAATCGACGGCGAACTCATAAAGTTTCTGGCTCTTGGCGCCGCCGAATCGAAAGGTTTGCGCAAAGGACTCATCGTCAATCTCGACTCCACGGTGAGTTCCATCCGCCGCGCCGTGGAAGAAGCTGAAGGCGTCGCCAATGTGCCTGTCGAGGGAGCGCTGATCGGCGTGGCCGGAAACCACGTGCGTGGCGTGAACAGCCGCGGCGGCATCAGCCTCGGCCCGCGGCCGCGCGATATCGAAAGAGAAGACGTGCGCCGCGCGGTGGATGCTGCGCGCAACATCTCCCTTCCCGAAGATCGCGAAGTCCTCCACGTCCTTCCGCACGAATTCATCGTCGACGCCCAGGACAATATCCGCGATCCCGTCGGCATGGTTGGCCAGCGCCTCGTCGCCAATGTTTACGTCGTCACTTCCTCGATCGCTGCGTCGCAGAATCTCGTCACCGCGGCGAACAAGGCGGGCATCCTTATCAGCGACACCGTACTCGAGCCGCTCGCTTCCGCCGAAGCCTGCCTCACCCAGGACGAACGCGACCTCGGCTGCTGCCTGCTAGACATCGGCGGCGGCACCACCGAAATCATTTCTTACGGCGGCGGCGTGGTTCGCCACATCGGCGTAGTTCCGATTGGCGGCGATCATTTCACCAACGACCTTGCCGTGGGCTTGCGCACGCCCATCCCCGAAGCGGAGCGCATCAAGCGCCAGCACGGCTGGGCCGCTTCCTCTTTCATTCGAGATAACGGCGCGATCGAAATCGGCAGCGTCGGCGACCGTCCGCCGCGCACGATTTTTCCGCACATGCTCACGGACATCATCGAGCCGCGCGCCATGGAACTGCTTTCACTGATTCGCGACGACGTGCACCGCGCCGGGCTCGACGGCCAGATTCCCGCCGGATTCGTTCTTGCCGGCGGCGGCTCGCGTTTGCGCGGCCTCGATGATCTCATCGAGCAATCGTTTCATTTGCCGGTGCGCATCGCGGAGCCGAAAGGTTTGGCGGACCTGCCGGAACAGGTAGCGCAACCGGAGTACGCCACAGTTGTGGGACTGGTGCTGTCTGGCGCGAAGGCGCGCCGTGCCGGTCCCAATCGCTCGGGGACCCTGGTATCCAAATTGAAGGCCATGTTTGCCGGAGCTTCGTGACCCTGCCCGCGGGGCGCGGCGAACTTGGGGGAGGTCGACAAAATATGATGGGAAGAGACGCGGGAATTCGCATGAGCTTCAGTGAAGAGCTGCAGCCGGCGAAGATCAAAGTCATCGGCGTGGGCGGGGGTGGCTGCAACGCGGTCAACCGCATGATTCGCGCCAAGCTGGAGGGCGTGGAATTCATCGCGGCGAACACCGATTTGCAGGCGCTGAAGCTCTCGCAGGCGCCCGCAAAGCTGCAGCTCGGCGCCAAGCTCACCAAGGGGCTGGGCGCAGGCGCCAATCCTGAGGTTGGCCGCAACGCCGCGCTCGAAGACACGGAGAAAATCATCGAGGCGCTGGAAGGCGCGGACATGATTTTCATCACTTCCGGCCTTGGCGGTGGCACCGGCAGCGGCGCTGCGCCCGTGGTGGCTTCGCTCGCCAGCGAACTGGGCGCGCTCAGCGTCGCCGTGGTCACCAAACCGTTCGTCTTCGAAGGCAAGCGCCGCATGATGCAGGCCGAGCAGGCGCTCCAGGAATTGATCGGCGCCGTCGACACCGTCATCGTCATTCCCAACGAGCGTTTGATGGACACCGTCGAGCGCGGCACTAGTTTCTTCGACGCCTTCCGCATCGCCGACGACATTCTTCGCCAAGCGGTGCAGGGCATCTCGGACATTATCACCGTGCCCGGCATCGTCAATCGCGACTTTGCCGATGTGAAAGCCATCATGCACGGCCAGGGCTATGCGGTCATGGGCACGGCGGTGGGCACGGGTACGAATCGCGCGATTGACGCCGCCAATCGCGCCATCGCCAGCCCGCTCCTCGAAGACAATTCCATTCAAGGCGCGCAAGGCATCCTCATCAATATTTCAGGCAGCTCCAGCCTGTCGCTGCACGAAGTTCACGAAGCTTCGAGCGTCATCCAAAAGGCCGCCCACGAAAATGCCAACATCATCTTCGGCGCTGTGCAGGACGACACCATGAAGGATTCCGTCAAGATCACCGTGATTGCTGCGGGCTTCAGGGAAGCCAACAAGAAAAACGTCCAGCCGAAGCAATCCTTCTTGCCCAAAACCTGGAAAGCCGGGCGCGAAATGATGGAGCCGCCCGTGCATGAGCCGGCGAACGTCGTGCATCAGGGTCAGCAAAATGTGCGTGACGTGAGCCCGGAAGTTCCTCCGGACGATTTGGACGTCCCGACGTTCCTGCGCCGCCAAGCCCAAAAAGCCTGACGCGGTGCCATGTAACGGCGACTTTACATCGCCGTGGCCTCTCCTTCCTCGCAGGGGCACGACATGTCGTGCCCCTGCGTTTCCCTCCGTCAGCCAAATAGCGCGCCTGTCATTCCGAGCGGAGCGAGGAATCGTGGCAGGACCTAAATACCACCGCGGCCAATGCGAACCAGGCAGAATGCTACCCACCGGTCACCAGTCACGTTTCTGTCCGGGGATTGTTCCGCTTGTCTTCCACGGTTAACAGCGAACTCTAAACCGTTAACCTGCTCCACGCCCCTTGAGTTGGTCCACCAATTTTCGGACTTCGGCTTCAAAGGCGGCGGAGTCGCGGTAGGAGTAGGGAAACACGGTGCCAAGGCCGGAGTGAAATTCGAGGGCGCCCGTCTTTCGCGCGACCTCGGCAACATTGGAATGGGTGATGCCGGCCCCGGGAAGGACCAGGATGGGGTCCCGCGCCGCCGCGACGAGTTCTGCCAGCCTCGCGGCCCCCTGCAAAGCGCTTTTCGCGCCGCCGGAAGTGAGAATTCGCACGGCGCCGGTTTGCATCACGGCTTCGAGCGCTTCGCGCAAAACGGCGCACTCGTCGAACGCGCGGTGAAACGTTACCGGCAATGGCTTTGCAAGATCGACCAGTTCTTCTGTTCTCTCCACATCGACTTCGTCGTTCCGACGCAGAATTCCCAGCACTACTCCGTCCATTCCGGATTCCTTCGCCTCCGCGATGGACCGCTTCATGGCTGCAAATTCCGAGGCGGCATAGACAAAATCTCCCGGGCGTGGACGAATCATAGAGAAAATTGCGGTACGAACTCTCTCGCGCACGCTGCGCAACAGCTCGCGGCTTGGCGTGAGGCCGCCCACGGACAAATCCGCGCACAATTCGATGCGGTCGGCGCCGCCGCGCTCCGCGGCGGTGGCTCTTTCGACCGTTTCCACGCTGATTTCGAGCAGGTATTTTCGCGTCATCTAGAAGATGCTCTTCCCACCGGCAATTGTGATAGGCTTACGCACCGACGGCCCAGATTGTACCCGGATTGGTGTCCACGGTTTGTCCGCGTTCCAAAAAACTTCCGCAAGGAGACCTCCGATGAAACCTCGTCTCGCTCGCGTGCTTTTCCCGATAATTCTTCTGACAGGATTTCTGGTGGCTTGCCAGGCTCCTTACCACCAAGCGGATGAACGGTACTTCTTCGTTGCCTTTAACACCAGCTTGCCGTATTGGCAGGAAGCGGCGGCGGGCTTGGAAGATTCCGCCAAACAATTGGGGGTTAAAGCCGAGCTTACCGGGCCGGCGAACTTTTCCGTAAACGACGAGGTGAGCGCCTTCCAGCAAGCGGTCACGCAACACGCTTCCGGAATCCTCGTTTCTGCGGCAAATCCGGAAGCCTTCCGGGAACCCATCGACTCCGCCATCCAGCAGGGCATACCGGTGATTTGCGTGGATGCGGATTCGCCGGAATCCAAGCGCATTCTTTTCGTGGGCACAGACAACTTGCGCGCGGGCGAGGAGAGCGGAAAGCGCATGGCGGAATTGCTCCACGGCAAGGGGAACGTTGTGATCATCACCATCCCGGGGCAATACAATCTGGGCGACCGCGTGCGCGGCGTCGAAGAAGCATTCAAGAAATATCCCGGAATCAAGATTCGCAAGACCATTGATGACAAGGGCGATTCGCGCAACGCCTATGACGCGATCACCGCTCTGCTGCAAGGCAAAGACAAGCCCGACGGCATCATCGGGCTTGAAGCTTCCGGAGGCGCCGGCGCCGCCGATGCGCTTCACCGCGTGGACCTCACCGGCAAGATTCCCATTGTGGCGTTTGACAAGGATCCTGAGACATTGGATTGGATTCAGCGCGGCGCGATTACCGCCACCGTCGTGCAGAAGCCGTACGTGATGAGTTTCTACGGACTAAAATTTTTAGACGATCTGCACCACAACGCCGTCCACGACTTCAAGGATTGGAGAACCGCGCCCACTCCGTCCATGCCAGCTTGGGTGGATGCGGGAACGGCCATCGTCGACAAGAACAACCTCGCTGCCTTCCGCGAAGCGGTGGCGAGCCATACCAAGCCGCCCATCTGAGATGACAAACCGGAAAACGAAGCGTAAGAACTATTTCTGAAGTTGCGCGTGTTCGGCGTGGCGAGAATGCGGGAACCGCGGGCCGGCGTGGGAATCGCGCAGCGGCGTGTGGAGGTGAGGCTTCGCGCAACTCGTGGCCCACCAGCGACGCGCATATTTTTTTGTTTCGCACATCTTCACGCAGCCGCCGTGCGGCTTCGATTCCGAACACTGGCAGTAACAGCTTCCTGACGGAACGGCGCGGAGAAGCGGGGGCGTGTTGGCCAGGAGTGGGAGCGGGCAAGCGAGGAGAAAAATCCCTGCGCCCAGCACCAGAGAGCGAAGCCGATGCCCCAGGAATGTTCCATTGCCGAAACGTGGCATGGGCCATTCTGCGCCGGGTTCGAGAGAAAAACCGATAGCGCGGAATGTTCGGGAGTTCTGTAACCCGGGTTCTGGAACTGGAATTGGTTTGTGGTCTTATGGGCAAGGGCGAGGGCGGCTTAGGTAGGGACTGGTGGTGAGTTCCGATTTGCATTTCGCGTCCGGTTTTGAAGCCCCGCGTCACGAAGTCCTGGCGACCTAACTTAAACATAAAAAGCGACTTATGCGTCTTGAAAACGCCGGCTTGGAATTGGCGGGAACCGTGTATTGTCTCTACCGGCGGCAATCCCTGGGCTCGAAAAGCCAGCGGCTACAGACCGGACGCGCCGGGCGGTACGGACTGCGACTATTGGAAAGAGGTCTTTTGAAAAACGCTAGTGCGTGACCATCAGGGGCAGCTCGATAAAGCTCGCTTGACTTGGCGCATGATAAATGCGCTGCGTAGCTTTCTTGTAGTCGCTCGGCTTCGCCCAGAAAATGCTGGGCACAAACGTCTGCGGGTTGCGGTCGTAGAGCGGGAACCAGCTCGATTGGATTTGCACCATGATGCGGTGTCCCGGCAGGAAGACGTGGTTCGCGGTCGGTAACGCAAACTTATAGAGCAGCGGTTTGTCAGGAGCGATTGCTTTGGGAGTTTCCAGGCTTTCGCGATAGCGGCCACGGAAGACGTCCGCGGACACCATTAGTTGGTAGCCGCCCATTTCTTCCTGGCCGGCCACTTCGTCCGGGTAAACGTCAATTAATTTCACCACCCAATCGGAGTCGGTGCCGCTGGTGGACGCGACGATGTTGGCGATGGGCTGGCCGATGATTTTCATGGGCTCGCGCAATGCGTCGGAAACAAAGGCCAGAACGTCGGGCCGCCCGGAAGGTTCGCGCTGATCGTCCACCAGCCATTGCGACCAGGTGAAGCGACCGCTATAGCCCACGGGCTGGTTGGGGCGCGCGCGATAGGGCACCGGCTTCGCGGGATCGGAAATGTATTCGTCGAACGGCGCATCGTTCGACTTCGGTGCAGTGAAGCTCAGCCGCAATTCTGCGGACAAATAGAGCGGCGTGGCCTGAATCGCACAACCGCTGGGGCAGCCCGCGGGCCATGCTGGCAAGCGCCGCCACTGGTTTGTGCCGGTTTCGAATGCGGTAACCGGCGCGACATCGGCTTTCGGCGCTCCGTCTTTCAAATATTGCGCGAGAAATGGCGCGAGAATTTCTTTGCGGAAGTACGGGCCAGTAGCACTGCTAAATTTCAACGCGCCGAGCGAGCTGGCGTCTTCGATCTCCTGGCCGTGATGCCACGGTCCCATCACCAAGAAGACTTTGTCATTGTTCGTGTCTTTTGGCTTGATGGCTTTGTAGACCGCGATGGCGCCGTAAATATCTTCCTGGTCCCACAAGCTGTGCACGAGCATGGTGGGAACTTTCAGTGGCTGCGCGGCAAGAATCTTGTCCATCGCTTGTTGCTGCCAGAACGAGTCGTAACTCGGGTGCTCGAGAATCTTGCGCCAGAAGCCGACTTGTTCGAGGCCGTGAATACGCCCGAGTTCGCCCGCGGAACCGGCGGCCATGTATTCGTCGTAGTCGTCAAAGTGGCTGACCCACCATTTGGCTTTGTTGTCGCGCGTGGCTTCTTGTTCGTGGATGTACGGCAGGTTCTGCTGTCGAAACGCGCCATTGTGGAACCAGTCGTCGCCCATCCAGCCGTCGACCATGGGATTCATTGGCACAGACACTTTCAGCGCGGGATGCGGATTCACCAGGGCCATCAAGGGCAAAAAGCCGTCGTAAGAAATTCCGAGGATGCCGACTCTTCCGTTGCTCTCCGGAAGGTTTTTTACCAGCCATTCGATGGTGTCGTAGGTGTCCGTGGAATGGTCCACGGGCGTGGGATTCAGCGGGCCGTGCAGCGGGCGGTTCATCACGTAATCGCCTTCGGAGTCGTACTTGCCGCGAACGTCCTGCACCACTCGGATGTAGCCGCCCTCGACGATGACCTCGGTCGCGTTGTCGTAGCCCCAGAGGATTGGGCCGAGGTGAGCGCTTGGCGCGTGCGACGTCAGTTCCGTGGCGCTGTAGGGTGTGCGCGTGAGGAGGATCGGCGCGTTCTTCGCGCTTTTGGGCACGAGAATCACGGTGTGCAGCTTGACGCCGTCGCGCATGGCAATCATCACGTCGCGGCGTGTGTAATCCCAGGTGTCCTGCGCCACTTTGAATTGCGCCGGCGTTTCGTTAGCCAGCGTAGCTTGAGTCGACCGTGGCGAGGTAGTTTGCGCCGATGCGTTTGCTGCCAGCAACAACACAGCGATTGAATGCGGGAAGAGAATAGACATGCGACTTCTAGTCATCTAGACCTCTTTGAAAAAAAGTTACGCAAACAGGTTCATAGCGAGTGGCATTAGTTTAGGAGCGCGGGGATTTTAACACAGAGGTCGCAGAGAACACGCAGAGAGGAGAAGGCGCATACCGCACTGGCGGGACACCTATCCTCGGCTTCGGTTCGATCACAAGCTAGGGCCCGTGGCCTTCACAAGCGGCTTTAGTTGAGGCGGCGGGCGACGGCGATGCGCGCTTGGCCGAGGGCGTGGGCCACTTGCGTCTCGCGCAGGCGCGAAGCGTCGTACTCGAACGACAATTGTTTTTTCGAATCGTCCAGGCGGAAGCGGCGCAAGCCGTAGGTATTGGCGAATTGGCCAAGTTGGCGCAACTGCTCTTCGCTCAGCGGAGATTGCAGTTCGTAAGTGACTTCGACGAGGGTCATGCCGGAATTATACCAGTCGCCGCAAGATTTCCTGTCTCCCCAGGGGACGCGCATCTCGCCGTTGACGACGACGGCGGGGTGAACCCGCCGCCACACGCTTGGTGAGCATCGGATGTAACCGGAAATCATCTAATATAACGACATGTCCGACGCACCTAGGAACCCGAAGCCGCCTGGCGCAAGCTTGCCGATTCTGTCCGGCCCGCCAAAAGCCAAGGACCCAGTCTGCGGCATGTCGGTGGATCCCGCGAAGGCCGCCGGGAAGGTTGAGCACGGGGGCAAAGCCTATTATTTTTGCTCAAAACGGTGTGCGGAGCGGTTCGCGCAGGAGCCGGAGACGTTTCTTGCGGAACTTGGAACAGCGGGAATGGAGCATGCTCACACGCATGGGCACGCACAGACGCACCCTCAGGCGCCGGCCGAGGCTCACGTTCACGCCCCTATTCACGCTGACCTTGGGGACATGCATCACGCATTACCTGCCGCCGCACCTGCCGTAAGGCCTGCTCCCTCGAGCGCGCAAGGCGTGCGTTACACCTGCCCGATGGATCCCGAAATTGTGCAGATTGGCCCGGGAGCATGCCCGAAATGCGGGATGGCACTCGATCCGATGGATGTTTTCGCGGAAGTGGAGGCCGATCCCGAGTACGACTCGATGCGGCGGCGATTCTGGGTCAGCGCGGCGATGTCGTTGCCGGTGCTCGTGCTGTCGATGTTTGCGCTGGGTTTGCGGCTGACGCACAACGTTCGCAATTTGATTGAATTTGCATTGGCTACTCCCGTCGTGTTGTGGGGCGGCTGGCCGTTTTTCGAGCGCTTCTGGGCGTCGCTTGTCAATCGCAGCCCAAACATGTTCACGCTGATTGGTTTGGGAACGAGCGCGGCGTATCTCGACAGCGTCGCAACGACATTTTTCCCGCAGGTGTTTCCCGCTTCGTTTCGCAGCATGGACGGCGCCGCACCAGTCTATTTTGAAGCTGCTGCGGTCATCACGACGCTTGTGCTGCTCGGTCAGGTTTTAGAATTGCGCGCGCGGGAGCGCGCCCGCGGCGCGATTCGCGCGCTGCTCAATCTTGCGCCACAGCAAGCGCACATCGTTGAGGCTGCCGGCAGCGAAAAAGATGTGGCGCTCGATCAGGTGAAACACGGCGACCGGCTGCGCGTGCGTCCGGGCGAGCGGGTTCCCGTCGACGGCGTGATTCGCGAGGGCACGAGCGCCGTAGATGAATCGATGGTTACGGGCGAGCCGATGCCGGTCGAGAAAGTCGCGGGCGACACGGTCACTGGCGGCACGTTGAACACCAGCGGCAGCTTTGTCATGGAAGCGCAGCGCGTGGGCAGAGAAACCATGCTCGCGCAAATCGTGAGACTGGTCAGCGAAGCGCAACGCAGCCGCGCGCCCATGCAGCGCCTTGCCGACCGCGTCGCCTCGTATTTTGTTCCTGCTGTCGTGCTTGCGGCGGTTTTGGCCTTTGTGGGCTGGATGTTCTTCGGCCCGGAGCCACGTTTTGCCCATGCGCTTGTCGCGGCAGTATCCGTGCTGATCATTGCTTGCCCTTGTGCGCTTGGGCTTGCGACGCCCATGTCCATCATGGTGGCCGTGGGCCGCGGCGCGCACGCTGGCGTGCTGGTGCGAAACGCAGAAGCCCTCGAAACGCTTGCCCGGGTCGACACCCTCGTCGTCGACAAGACCGGCACGCTCACCGAGGGCAAACCACAGCTTGTGAGTGTTGGAGTCTTGAGCGGCACTACCCTTACACGCGACGAATTAATTTCACTGGCAGCTAGCGTCGAGCGTTCGAGCGAACATCCCCTAGCGCGCGCGATTGTTCGCTCCGCGGAAGAAAAGCACCTTCCCCTTTTGCCCTCGAACGGTTTTCTCGCCACTTCGGGTGGCGGAGCGGAGGCAATCGTCGGCGGCAAGCACGTACTGGTTGGATCCGCTGCCTTTTTGCAGAAAGATGGACTGAACACCCCTTCCCGTTTGCCACCGGCTCTCGGCATCACGGAATCAAGCGCGAATACCTTCGTTCACGTTGCTGTAGACGGCAAACCGGCGGGCGTGATTGGCCTCAGCGACAAAATCAAGTCCTCGACGCCGGACGCGCTTCACGCACTTCGCGCCGATGGCCTCCAGATCGTCATGCTGACGGGTGATCGCCGCGAAACTGCGGCAAAAGTGGCCGCCAAGCTGGCCATAGGGGAACTCGAAGCCGAAGTGAAGCCTCACCAGAAGGCGGAAGCAATCAAACGGCTGCGCGCCCAAGGCCGAATTGTGGCAATGGCCGGGGATGGAATTAATGATGCTCCCGCGCTGGCTGCGGCGGACGTGGGCATCGCGATGGGCACCGGCACGGACGTGGCCATCGAAAATGCGGGGATCACGGTGCTCAAAGGCGATCTTCGCGGTATTGTTCGCGCGCGGAAGCTGAGCCGCGCGACGATTCGCAACATCAAGCAGAATCTCGCGTGGGCGTTTCTCTACAACGTAATCGGCATTCCCGTGGCCGCGGGCGTCTTTTACCCGCTCCTCGGCTGGCTGCTTAGCCCCATGCTGGCCAGCGCGGCGATGAGCTTCAGCTCGGTTTCTGTGATTGCCAACGCTCTACGTTTGCGCAAAGTCACTATCTGAGGCGGTCGCTCTCGCTTTAGCGGAAGCACGTATGGATGGGGTGCCCACTACTGGTATTATGAAAAGTATGAGGAAGAATGAGTGTACTTCGTGGCCAACACCGCGCTGATGGCCAGCCTGAACCAAGGCGCAGCGGCCCGAAACAAAGGAGAACGTTTACTTTATCGGCCCGAAGCCGTTGCGTTGCTCGACGATCTCAGCGCGAACTCCAAATCGGCCTCCTCGGTGCTCGATGAGTCGCTGCTTTCCTTAAGACGAGAAAAGGAGCGGCAAGAGATGGAAGAGCGTATTAGCCGTTACGACGACGAACGCTCCGAAGAAGCGCGGCGAGGAAAGGCTTTGGGGGGATTTCGCAACGCGTGAATTCATGGCTGCCGAACTTTCGAGGCTGCAACCGAAATGACCGCCCTAGAGCGGAAGCCCAGCCGCGGCGAAATCTGGTTCGCTCAGCTTGCCACAGATCCGCCTGAAAAGGGCAGGCGGCCGGTTCTCATTGTCTCAAGCGAAGCGCGCAATCGGCATGCGCGGGCCGACACGGTTCTGGCCGCGCCGCTCTGAATGAGCATACACAAAGCAGGCAGCCCAACACACTTACTCCTCCTTCGCGGAGAAACTGGACTTCAAGAAGACTCGATAGTCAAGGCAGAGGACATCACCACGATTCTCAAGACAGCCCTCATGGAACCTCGCCTCGGCTGGGGGGCAATCAGCGACCGCAGGATCTGCGAATTAGCGATCATGGTCAGGATCGCAATGGGTTGCTAAGCGTCTACTTGTAGTCTTCCGCAGCTCTCCATTAATCCATCAAAGTGTTTTCCTGCCTCCTGACCAAATGCACTTCCCGTCGTCTAATGAGTGACGCGCGAGGGAACTTTTCGCGCAGTCTTTCGTACTTCCATTACGAAAGAAGAAGCGCTCTGAATAGCGCGCAAATCATAGCGAGCAATCAGCAGCGGGGGGGGTCCTGTATGTCGAGCAATGCCAATGGTTTAGCGAACGGCAAGAATGGCAAAAATGGCAAGAAACGGCGCCGGCGAATCTTATGGGCCACGGTGGCCACGGGTCTTGCTGGGTGCGGGCTACGGGGTGAAAGCGGCTCTCAGCCCCAATCACACCATTGATCCCTCGAAGCTCGCTTCGGTCGAACGCGGCGACCTGGCGCGTGTGGTTGTCGCAACGGGCAAGATCCAGCCACTTTCCAAAGTGGAAGTGAAATCTAAGGCCAGCGGCATCGTGAAAAAGCTCTATGTAGATTACGGCGACCGCGTGAAGCAGGGGCAAGTCCTTGCCGACCTCGATAAAGTGCAGCTCCAAGCGGCCGTGCGCGCTTACAGCGCGAATCTGCAGGCCGCCGAAGCGGCGTTGCAATCCGCAAAAGCCACGCTGGAGCGGAACAAAGTCGACGCGGAAGGCCCGGACGTGCCTTTTCTGAAGCTCAGCATGGAACGCGCGGAGCAGATGTACAAAGACGGCGTCATGTCGAAGAGCCTGGTGGAAGATGCGGAGAAAAATTACCAGCTTGCACTGAACAAGCAAGTCAGCGCGCAGAGGAACCTGGTGGTTTCCCAGGCGGAAATCGCGAAATGCGATGCGCAGGTCTCGCAAGCAAAAGCTTCGCTGGAAAACGCGCAGGAAGACCTGCGCAACTCCACGATTAGCAGCCCGATTGACGGCCTGGTTCTTTCGCGCGACGTGAATGTCGGAGATGCAGTCAGCTCGATTCTCGTGCTTGGTTCGCAAGCGACCTTGATTATGACGCTCGGCGACGTCAGTGAAGTTTACGTGCAGGGCAAAGTCGACGAGGCCGACATCGGCAAAGTGTATTTGGACCAGCCGGCACGCATCGTGGTCGAATCTTTCAAGGACAAGAAGTTTACCGGCAAAGTGACAAAGATTTCTCCGCTGGGCAAGGAAAAAGACAACGTGACCACATTCGAAGTGCGTGTGTCGATCTCGAATCCCGGCGGCGAACTCAAGGCCAACATGAGCGCCAACGCGGAAATCCTGCTCGAGGAAAAGAAAAACGTGCTCATGATTCCGGAAGCGGCGCTGATTTACGACAAGGACCGCAAGGCGTCCGTGGAAATCCCCGATGCCAAGGGAGAGAAGGGCAAGAAAAAACTCAGCGTGAAGCTAGGCATCTCGAACGGCGTGAAGACGGAAATCCGCGAAGGCCTCAACGAAAGGCAGCAAGTCATACTGCAATAGTCGCTCGGCGGGGCGCCATGAATTTCACAGACTTATTGCGGGATACAGTGGCGACGCTCTGGGCGCACAAGCGCCGCACGCTGCTGACGATGTTCGGCATCGCCTGGGGAATCATCCTCCATCACCATCATGGTGGCTGCGGGCGAAGGACTGGGCGACGGCATCCAGAAAAACCAGCAAACGTTTGGCAAGGACGTGATGATTGTTTTCGCTGGCCGCACCAGCATGCAGGCGGGCGGCATGCGTTCGGGGCGGCTCATTCGCTGGCTGGAAGATGATTACATTCAGGTTGCCAAGGAAGCTCCGGCGTGCAAATACGTGATGCCGGAACTCGGCAACAACGTGCAGGTTCACAGCTTGTTCAACAGCGGCACGATTCAAGTGGTTGGCGCGCTTCCGCCGTTCTCTGAAATCCGCAGCGTGGCACCCGCGCAAGGGCGTTTCTACAACGACGAAGACAACGCCGAGGCGCGCAACGTCGCATTCCTCGGCAGCGACACCAAGAAGCAGCTTTTCGCCGACCGCGATGCGCTAGGACAAACCATCTGGATGAGCGGCATCCCTTATGTGGTTATCGGTGTGATGAAGTCCAAGGAGCAGAACTCCAGCTACGACGGGTTTGACACGCGCAAGGTTTTCATTCCCTTCAATTCCATGCGGCGCGATTTTCCGAACAAGCCACCCGCCATCGAACACAGTGTCGACCGGCTGCTCGTGGCTCCCTGGTCACTCGAAACGCACATGGATTGCGTGCATCAGATTCGCCGAACCCTCGGCCGTTTGCACCATTTTGATCCGCGGGACGAAGAGGCCGCCGGCATCTGGGACACGGTCAAGAACGCGCAGGCCAACCGCATGATCATCGTGGGCATGGAAATCTTCATGGGTGCTGTCGGCATCGCCACCCTTTTTCTGGGCGGGCTTAGCGTCATGAACGTGATGCTCGTCAGCGTTCGCGAGCGCACGCGCGAGATTGGCGTGCGCATGGCGCTCGGCGCGACCAGGCGGTCGATCCTTCGCCAGTTCTTTCTCGAAACGATTTTTGTCGTGGCCATTAGCGGCGGCGTTGGTCTGATCCTTTCTTACGGCTTCTGCGGTCTGGTCAACCTGGCGCCTATGCCGCCCTTTTTCAGCGGGATGCTGACGAGTTGGAAAATCGCGGCAATGTCGATTGCTTTGCTCGGTGTGATTTCCATTCTGTCTGCGTTGTATCCAGCGAACCGGGCAGCTTCTGTCGATCCGATCGAGGCCCTTCGCTTCGAGGCCGGTGGCTGATGCTCGGCGAGATTTTCAAGCAGGCGTGGACGGCCCTGGGTCGCAACCCCATTCGCAGCTTCCTGACCATGTCGGGAATTTCGTGGGGGATTGTTGCGGTCACGTTGCTGCTCAGCTACGGTTCCGGCTTTCGCAGCGTGCTCATGTATACCTTTGAAGTTTTTGGAAAGGGCGCGGTCATTGCGTGGCCTGGAACGACCAGCGAACAAGCGGGGGGCGAGCGCGCCGGCAAGCCGGTCCGCTTCGAGGAAGAAGACGCCGAATGGGTGAAGGCGCAGTCGCCACTGGTCAAGCGCGTCACGCGCGAAACGGTCCGCTTCCAGGGAGTCTCTTATGGCGAACGTTTGTCGGACTCTGCCGTGCGCGGCGTGTTTCCCGAATACGGCGAAATGCGCAACGAAGTGCCGAGCGACGGCCGGTGGATTACGGCCGAGGACATCGCCGAACGCCGCCGCATCGTCTTTCTTGGCGCGCGGCTTCGCAAGAAACTTTTCAGTGGCGAGCCTGTCGTCGGCGAGGTCGTGCGCATCAAGGGTGTTCCATTCACGGTCATCGGCTCCATGGACATGAAGTTTTCTGACAGTTGTTATTTCAATTGCGACGATGAGTCCGCTTTCATTCCTTACACCGCCGCCAATGATCTTTGGGACACGAAGTACTCGAGCGTGATGGTGTTTGAGCCGGTCGCTCCGGTGTTTGAAGCGCAGGCGATGCAGCAGTTCCGCACGGCCATTGCCAATCGCCAGCACTTTTCACCAAATGACAAGCGCGCCATCACCATGTTTGGCCGGGAAGAATTCAAGCCGATTATGGAAGGCATAACCATTGGCATTGAAGCGCTCCTCTTCTTCATCGGCGCGATGACGCTGGGCATTGGTGGCGTGGGCGTGATGAACATCATGCTGGTTTCAGTCGAAGAGCGCGTTCGGGAAATCGGCCTGCGCCGCGCGCTGGGCGCAAGGAAGTCTCACATTCGCTCACAGTTCTTGCTGGAAGCGCTGGTCATGACGCTCGCTGCCGGAGCTATCGGCATGCTGCTTTCTTGGGCGCTGACTTCCGCGATCGGCACGTTGCCATTTCTCGGGCCGGCATATGAAGACGATTCCGGCAAAGTGGACATTCACCTGACTTTGTCGCTTTTCACTATGACGATGTCCACGATCGTGCTGGTGGTTGTGGGCGTGATTAGCGGCTGGCTCCCCGCCATGCAAGCGGCGAAGCTCGATCCGGTCGAAGCCCTGCGCTACGAGTAGCTCATGGTTCAATACGGATGCTGAAAACTGCTTCTTCAGCTTTTCCCTAGGCCTAGGATCGAGTCGAAATAGGCCAGCATCTCCGGCGAGTCCCATTGTTGCGCGCCGTAGAACTTTCGCAAGATTTTTCCGTGCCGATCAATGATGTACGTGTCGGGTATCACCGGCGTGCCGTACTCCAGTGCGACCTTTTTCGTGGGCTCACGAAACGTGGGAAAATCGATGCCCTGGTCTTTCAGGAATTTCTCGTACGCATCAGGATCTTCATCCCAACTCACACCGAGAACCAGCGCATTCCGCGATTCGATGTATTTCTGCAAGTGGTTTAGCGCCGGTGTCTCTTCAATGCACGGCGGGCACCAGCTCGCCCAGAAATTCAGCACAACCACTTTACCCCGGAGGTCGCTGAGATGGCCCGGCTTGCCCCAAATCTCCGTGGGGAAGTCCTGCGCTCGTTTGCCCGCAACCGTCGGCTCGCCCTGCCGGTACATGGGCCGCGCAAAAAGAACAAAAACGAGGGCGAGGAACGCCATCACGCCCCATGCCGCCATTTTCCTTAGCATTCCCATACGGTAATATACTAACGCATCGTCCTGGGTCCCGAAACTTTTTCCGCGCATCCAATCCATTATGCCCATTATGGCGAGCGACCAGCCAAAACCGTCTGCGGTGGGGCAGCCCATCGACGCCTCGGCAATGGAGCAGGTCACGGCCATCGTTCCCGCGCGCAATGAACAAGCAGCCATCGCGACTTGCATCGAGTCGCTGGCGCGCCAGCCGGAGAATGCGCAAATCCTGGTGGTGAACGATCAATCTTCGGATGCGACGGCGGAAATTGTGCGTAACTTGATGAAAGAAATCCCGGATCTGCACCTTCTCGAAGCCGGTGGATTGCCCGACGGCTGGGTGGGCAAGAACCATGCTCTGTGGGTCGGCGTGCAGCAAGCTACAAGTCCCTGGCTTCTGTTCACCGATGCGGATGCAAATCACTTCCCCAACTCCGTGACGCGTGCGCTACAAATTGCTCAGGACCAGCAGGCTGTGCTGGTTTCGTTTTCCCCTGAGCAAGTTAGCCGCAATTGGTACGAAAAAGCGCTCATTCCGTTCATTTATCTCCGGCTGGCGAAGAGATTCTCTTATGACCAGGTGAATGATCCAGCTTCACCGGTCGCCGCAGCGAATGGCCAGTTTTTGTTGATCCGACGCGATGTTTACGATGCCATTGGCGGCCACCAAGGCGTGGCTGGCGAGGTTCTGGAAGACGTCGCGATGGCCTTGCGCGTCAAGCGAGCAGGCCACCGAATTTGGTTCGGTTCTGGCAAAGGTCTGGTGCGCACGCGCATGTACACTTCGTTCGAAGCGATGTGGGAGGGTTGGAAGAAAAACCTCTATCGCCTGATGGGTGGAAGGCCTTGGGCAGCCTTCCGCGAAATCGAGTCCACCTTTCCCTGGATTGCGTTCTTACTCATGGTAATCGGCCTGAATCATCCCCTGCTATTATTTCTGGGCGTATTGCTCTTGATTGCCCGCCAGACGATTTACGGCCTCGATCTTGCCCGTAACCACTACCCCTTCTCGTTTATCTATTATTACGTACCCGCAGTCTTTTTATATGCGGGTGTGCTCTGGGCGTCCTACCGGAGCCATGTGAAGGGAAAGATCGCCTGGAAAGGCAGGGAATACTCCATCGGGGCCCCAGAATCGGTAAAATAGCTATCGGCAAAACTATGGTTCTTCTAACGCGAAAAATCGAGTTTTCGGCGGCGCATTTCTATAACAACCCGAATCTTTCGGCCGAGGAGAACCGTCGAATCTTTGGGAAGTGCAACAATCCCCATGGCCACGGGCACAACTACGCGCTGGAAGTGACCGTGGCAGGGGAGCCGGATCCAGTGACCGGCATGGTGTTGGACCTAAAGGAGTTAAAGGACATCCTGGAGCGCGAAGTGATGCAGCGCATGGATCACCGCCATCTCAATTACGAAGTGCCGGAGCTGGCCCGGCAGATTCCCACGTGCGAAAACATTGCGCGCGTCATCTGGCAGTTGCTCGAGCCAAGGATCACGCAAGGGAAATTACACCGCGTCCGGCTCTATGAATCGCCGGATCTTTTTGCCGATTGTTACCGCAACGGCGCTAGCGGAGCAGGGAATTGAGGAGCGGGGTACGGGCATGAACAGGGATGCGCTTCACGTGGAACTTGGCCGCCGATACCGGTTTGCGGCCTCGCATCGGCTGCACAGCCCGCATCTGAGCGAGGAAGAGAATTACCGCGTCTTCGGGAAATGCGCTAATCCTTACGGACACGGCCACAATTATGTTCTGGAGGTCAGTCTCTCGGGAAGGATTGATCCTGCCACGGGCATGATCGCCAATCTTGCGGACTTGGACGCCTTCGTCGAACAGCAGGTGCTCGAACAGTTCGATCACCGCTCGCTCAACGAAGAAGTGGCTGCGTTTCGCGAAAAAGTTCCTACGACGGAAAACCTATGCATCGAAATCTTTTGCCGTCTGCAGAATTTTCCCCATGCCAGACTCGAACGCGTACGCATCCAAGAAACAGGCAATAACAGCTTTGAATATGCAGGAAACACGGAGGGTAACCACTCGTGACCAAGCCAACGGAAGAGATCCTGCTGAATGATAGAATCGACCGCAAAGAACTTAGCGCGAACACCATCGCGTGTCACGTCCGCGAGATGATCAAGACCATCGGGGAAGACCCAAATCGCGAGGGGCTGCGCAAAACGCCGGAGCGCTTTGAAAAAGCCTTCCGCTTCCTCACCAGCGGCTATCATCAAAACATCGATCACGTCTTAAACGGCGCGACGTTTAGTGTCGCCTACGATGAGATGGTCATCGTAAAAGACATCGAGTTCTTCAGCCTCTGTGAGCATCACCTTCTGCCATTCTTTGGCAAAGCCCACGTCGCTTATCTGCCGGACAAGCGTGTCCTCGGATTAAGCAAGATTGCGCGCCTCGTGAACATGTACGCGCGGCGCCTGCAGATTCAAGAGCGCTTGACGAGCCAGATTGCCGAGGCCATTCAGGAGAAAATTGCGCCGCAAGGTGTGGGCGTGATCGTCGAAGCGCGCCACTTGTGCATGCAGATGCGTGGTGTGGAAAAACAGTGCGGCCAGGCCGTGACCAGCTCCATGCTGGGCGCCTTCCGCCACAACAAACAGACGCGCGACGAGTTTCTGTCGCTCGTCAGTCAAACGAAGGCCTAACGGGCGGCCATTTTGGCGCTGGAAGCACTTCCCTTACTCCCTTACCGTGCCTAAATGGCGACCGATCACGCTTCCATCGTTATCGAAGAGGCTTCGTCTGCGGTTGTTTCGCGCTCGCTTGCTCGCTCCCACCGTTTCACGGTAATCCTGTGTTTTCTTTCGATTTATCTTATCTGGGGCTCGACCTATCTGGCCATTCGCTACGCGGTCGAGACCATTCCTCCGCTCTATACGGCTGGAATCCGCCACCTCACCGCGGGGAGCATTCTTCTTTTCTGGTGCCTGGCCAAACGCCTGCGGCCCACCTGGGCGCAAATTCGCGCCAGCGTGATCATCGGCGTGTTCTTTTTTCTGATCGGGCACGGCGCGCTCCACTGGGCGGAACAGAAGGTTCCCTCCGGCTTGGCCTCGCTGTTGATCGCCAGCGAACCGATTTGGGTTTTCCTGCTCTCGGCCGTCGCGGCCAGGCAGTGGCATTGGAACGGCGCGCTCTTGGCGGGAATTTTTTTGGGCCTTGGTGGCGCTGGCCTATTGATGGGGCGAAGTGCGCTGACGTCGGTCCCTGGCATGTTTGTCGGTTCTCTTGCCGTGGTGATCAGTGCCCTTTCCTGGTCCGTGGGAGTTGTTTATTCGCGGCGATCGCACTTATCGGGAAATCCCCTGTTGCTTTCGGCGCTCTCCTTGCTGGCTGGCTCAGCCCAGCTGCTTTTGGTGGGCACGATCGCCGGGGAATATCGGGGATTTTCCTTTGCGTCGGTCTCGCTCCGCTCTTGGCTTTCGCTGGGCTACCTCATCGTTTTCGGCTCCGTCGTAGCCTTTACTGCCTACAATTGGTTGATGGAACACTACTCGCCGACGCTGGTGGCCACGCACACGTACATCAATCCGATTGTAGCCGTGTTGTTGGGGTGGCTTTTGGCGGGTGAAGCTGTCACGGTGAACGTGCTGCTCTCGGCGGCCATGGTCATCAGTGCCGTGATGCTGGTGGACCGCGGCATGGCCCACTTGCCGAAACGAAGCTAGTCTCAATGAGACGTCCAGTTTAGGCTAGCTCACGGACACAAAGTTTTTTCTTCCGCTGGGCCGCAAAGAGAAAAATGTGCGGCCTGCCGATCACAAGCCGCACTCTTTTCAACATTCCAACTCTAAGGTCCCAAGGAGGAAGGAATTTACATCTTCGAGATGTCTACCGAAGCTCGCGTGGTCTCCCACTCCATGCGTAAGGTGCATCCCGACGCCGCTTTGTCGAAGGCAATGGTGAAGTCTTCGACCGGCGCCGACGTCGGTGAAACCTTCATGTCCACGCGAGCCAGTTCGTCGCTTTCATATGTGTAAGGGATACCCCATTCGCCGGTCTTCTTATTGATGATGAGCGTCCACTTCTCTTTGTTCGGAATGGCAAAAAGCGTGTAGTTGCCTGCCGGCACATGCTCGCCGCCGACCATTAGGTCCGCCGTGGTGACAAACGTCGTGGCTTCGTTGGCGCCAGCCCGCCACACTTCACCATAGGGCACCAAGTCTCCGAAAATCTTCCGGCCCTTCGCGCGCGGGCTCGAATAATCGACGGTAATCGACTTGCCGCCCCCCAAGTCACAGGTGGCTTTGGCCGGTGGACTCGGTCTCTTGCTCTTGTCTGTTTGGGCCGTCCCCAGCAGCGCCATCATCCCCACGGTCAAACATCCAGCGGCCAGAAATGCAACGGTTCTGTTCATGAGTGTTTCCTCCTCGAAAGCTTGCCGCAAACATTGAAGCGGATTTGCCAGCCCAGTGCAACCCCGAATCTCTTCTCTTTGACAGACGTTGCGAACTAGGAATGGTTACCAGGGTTTGACTTCTATGCGAAAGTTCCCCCAAAGGTCTAGATGTAGAGGTAATTCGGGGTGCCGATAAGATGGGTGACGTCACTGGGGGGGCGAATATGACGGAATCACGACGACGCTTGCTCATGACGGTCGTTGGCGCAGTAGGCTTCCTCACGGTTGAGCCTGTTCTGTCATGCCAACATAGGCAAACTAGGCCTCTGCCAACACCCCACCCCTATCCCAATGGCCGCGACCCCAACGCCGCTCCGGGCAACGACGAACCGAGTCGTCTGAATCGCGGGGCCATCGAGGAAGAGAACCTGCGAAGACTGCGCGCCGAAGCCGCCAAGCTTTACGAAATGGCGGGCGAGCTGAAGACGGAGGTCGAAAGAACCGATCCGCATGCCACTGTTTCCGTCTCTTTGATTAAAAAGACGCAGGAGATTGAAAAGCTTGCCAAACAAATTCGGGGCTTGGCCAAAGGTTTGTCCTAGCCCGAGTTTCCTACTTATAGCAGATTGAGCGAGTCAGAAGGTTGCGGAAAGCCGCGCCAGATGCGGGTTGGAGCGATTTCTTGCGCTCCCCAATTCCTGTTGCCTAACTGTTTTT
>Ga0209474_10000048_pt1 | contig 137039 bp, 109 predicted proteins | sample GraSoiAngelo_145_FD_185902 | JGI IMG/M metagenome (GOLD analysis project Ga0209474, IMG submission 185902) | Grasslands soil microbial communities from the Angelo Coastal Reserve, California, USA - 14_1009_05_20cm (SPAdes) (version 2) | ecosystem: Environmental > Terrestrial > Soil >...
GCCCAGTTCGGATTGGAGTCTGCAACTCGACTCCATGAAGCCGGAATCGCTAGTAATGGCGCATCAGCTACGGCGCCGTGAATACGTTCCCGGGCCTTGTACACACCGCCCGTCACATCATGGAAGTCACTTGTAGCCGAAGCCGGCGCGCTAACCCAGCAATGGGAGGCAGCCGCCTACGCTATGAGCGGTAACTGGGATGAAGTCGTAACAAGGTAGCCGTAGGGGAACCTGCGGCTGGATCACCTCCTTTCTAAGGAGAAGCGATGCATTTCAGATTGAAGATCTCAGATTGAAGATTTGAAAGACATCACTAGGTCGACGGCTAACCCCGAAGTTCTTCGGAATTTCGGACATGCCGTTAAGCCCTCGATAACGAAAGAAGTCGGGGCTCAGGGAAAACGAGACGAGTAACGCACAATTCAGTCTTTGCTGCACACATCGACCAAAATGCCGGATGGCCTAAACGCCATCCGGCATTTTTTTTGTTCTGGCAGAGGAATCTGGAAACCAGGAAGCCAGGAGCGAATCAGGAAAGCAGGAAGAGAGGAAAAGCGGCCTTGCTTTCGGCATTCGTCATTCGACATTCGTCATTCCGCAACGCGGGGGCATAGCTCAGTTGGTAGAGCGCCAGCTTTGCAAGCTGGAAGTCAGGGGTTCGAATCCCCTTGCCTCCAAAGACCTCCCTTGGAGGGACGACCGCCGGTCGTCCCATTATTTTTGGGACGGACAGCGCCCGTCCCTCCAGGGGCAAATTTACGGCTTCGCCTTCGTCAGGTCGGGGCGATTTAGGTCCAGCTGGGGGACTGGGATGATTCTTACGTCGGGGAAATCTTTCTTGAGCGGCTCGATGAAGTCGGCGGCTTTGCCGATGATGATAAGGCTCGGCGTGGTATCGAAGTATTTCGCGGCGAACGCGGTCACATCGGCGCTGGTGACGGCGTTGATCGACGGGATGAATTTATTCAGCGTATCGAGTGGCAAATCGTTCGTGATCATCGCAGAGATTTTCCCGACGAACCCGCCGTTGGTCTCCAGGGTGCGGGCGTAGGAACCGGTGATCACGGCCTGCCGGGATTTGAGCTCGTCACCTTGCACCGGCTCGCTCTTCATCCGTTTCAATTCGATCTGCATTAAGTTGGCGACCTCGGCGGCCGATTGATTCTTCGTCTGCGCCATGGCCACGAATGGACCGACATCGCGCCGCGCGTCCAAAGAACTGCGGGCGCCGTAGCTCAGACCGCGCTTGATCCGGATTTCACGATTCAGCCGCGAGACAAAACCAGTCCCGAGCGCGGCGTTCGCGACGAGCCCGGCATAATAATCCGGCGAACTCCGCTTGATCCCGGGCCGCGCCACGGTGACCGCGGCTTGTCCTGCCTCGGGCATGTCGACCACGATATTCGACGGCTTCCACTCGGCCGACTTCGATGACGCAGCGTCCGCCGGCGAAGGCATCGTGCCCTTCCATTCGCCAAAAAATTGTTCCGCGTACTTCCTCCCCTGCTCCAGGGTCAGGTTCCCGGAAAGAATCAGCGCCGCGTTCTCGGGCACGTAATACGTCTGGTAAAGTTTCACGATATCGTCGCGCTTGATCGCCTGGACGGTTTCCATCGTGCCGGTGTGGGAATGCCCGTAAGGCGCGTCGCCGAACAGCGCCCGGCCTGCGACGAATTGCGCGAGCGCACCGGGTTGCCGGAGCGCGACGCGCAAACCATCGAGCGTCTGGTTTTTCAGCCGGTCGATCTCCTCCTGCTTGAAGGTGGGATGGAGCACGACATCGGAAAGAATCCGCAGGGCCGGCTCAGCTTTATCCGACATGACGACAATGGTGGCGCGGCTCGCTTCCCAGTGCGCGCCGGAATCGATCGTGCCGCCGAGCGATTCGATCGCAGTCGCAATTTGCGGCGCCGACATGCTCTCCGTGCCTCGGGTCAAAAGAGAGCCGGTCATGCTCGCGGTGCCGGCCAGATCTTTTCCGTCGACTTCGGCGCCGCTTCGCACGAGAAGCTCCGCCGCGAGAAGCGGCAAACCCGGGCGCTCGACGACGATGACGCGCAAGCCGTTCGCGAGTTTCGTTTCCTTCGGCTGCGAAAACGTGACCTCATGCGGAGCCGAAGGGGGCGGCGGAGTATCGACGCCACCAATCGCCAGGGCGGACGACACCGTCGCGACAAATAAAAATCCTGCGGTCGAAATAGCGCGAAAGCTCACGGCGTTTTCTCCTTCTTCTCGCTGGGCGGCGGCACGAATCCCGGCTTCATCGTTTCAGGCAGATATTCGACGACCACCCTTTTCTTCCCGGTGATGTAGCGATTCATCACGTCCTTGATTTCCGTGGTGGTCACGGCCTGGAGCTTGGCGAGGTCGGTGTTAACGCGGGTGGCGTCACCATACACCACCACGGCCTGGCCAAGCGCGCTCGCCTTGCCGTTCACGGTCTCGCGCTCCTCTAATTTCCCGGTGAGAAAACGGCTCTTGGCTTTCTCCAGCTCGGCTTCCGTAACGCCGTTCTTGAGGACCTGCTCGATCTCGTTGTTCAGCGATCGCTCGGCTTCGGCAATCGTTTTTCCCGACGCGAGGATAAGGCGAAACACGAGCAGGCCGAGGTCCTCGCGGAGATCGGCGTCGCAGGAGACGCTTTGCACGACCTGCTGTTCGTAAACCATGGTTTGATAAAGCCGGGACGAATCGCCCCCGGCCAGGATCTCCGCCACGAGCGAGAGCGCCGGCGAATCGTTATTGCGAATGGACGGCCCCAGATAGGTCAGTGCCACGGCGGGGAGCGGCGCGCGCGGGCTGTAGGTTGTTTCGCGCTTGTCGGCTTTGCGGGGCGGTTCCTTGGTAGTCACACGCGGAATTTTCGCGGAGGGCTTCGGGACGGCGCCGAAATATTTTTTCACCCAGCCCTCCAGCTCTTCCGGTTTGAAATCGCCGATGACGACGAGGGTCGCGTTGTCCGGCCGATAAAAGGTGGAATGAAACGCTTTCACCTCCGGCAACTTTGAGGCGTCCAGCTCCTCGATGTTGCCGATGCCGGGCCGCTTGTAGGGATGGACGGCGAACGATCTCTTCTCGATATCGAGATAGAATTCGCCGTAGGGATTCGCGCGAATCCGCTGCCGATATTCCTCCTTCACCACGTCCCGCTCGGACGCGAAATTTTTGTCATTGAGCGCGAGCGCCGACATGCGCTCCGCCTCCGCCCAGAGAATCGGGTTGAGATAATTCGACGGAACCGTCTCGTGATAAACCGTCACGTCGTCGGCGGTGTAGGCGTTGTTCTCGCCGCCGATATTTTCAGTCAGGTTATCGAACGTATCTTCCTTCATGTGTTCGTTCCCCTTGAACATCATGTGCTCGAAAAGATGGGCGAACCCGCTGCGCCCCGACGGATCGTCTTTCGAGCCCACGTGATACCAGACCTGGACCGCGACGATCGGCGCGGAATGATCTTCCACGGTGTAAACCTCGAGGCCGTTGGCCAGCGTCGAGTGCTTGAATTCCACCGGCGGGACCATGACCGCCTTCTTCCCCGGAGCCTCTTCACTGCGCAGGAACGCGCACGAGAAAATGGCGAGAAGAGCGAGAGCGGCGACGGAAAGTTTCACGGAAAGTCCGATACCGTAGCGAAGTTCTGGACTCGCGCGAACGAAAAGGGGGGAATACAAAAGTTAAAGTTATCGGTTATCAATGGGCCTGGCTGGGCTCGAACCAGCGACCCTGCGCTTATCAAGCGCATGCTCTAACCAACTGAGCTACAGGCCCGGGGACGCGGCGGAGCCGCGGAGGTGAATAGTGATCGGTGATCGGTCATTGGTCAAGGCGCTCACGTGGTAAGCGCCTTTCGAATTCTCTCAATCCGCGCTTCCAGTTTTCCGAAATGCGAGCCGGACCAGTAAATTTTGCCGCAGCCTGGGCATCGGCGAAAATCCTGGTAGTAAATTTTCGTAAGCGGCTGGAGCTGCTCGATTACGTCCATTTTGTTTGCGTGAGCGAGCAGACCGTTGCACTGCAGGCAGCGGGTGTATGGCGCGATCATTTTCGCGAGGTCAAACCTTCGGATCACTTCGAGAATCTGTTCCGTCGGGTCCTGCGATCGCGGGCAATAGCCGTGCCGGACGATTTTGTGCATGAGCAAGCGGCGATCGCGGGTAAGCAGGGCGCGGTCGTCCGAGCAGCTCGCGGCGAGGGACGAATCGGAGGCGGCGGGCGCGTAAACGACATCGAAGCCGAGGAGGCGAAGGTCACGCGCCAGTTTTCCGAGATGGCCGTCCGCGACAAATCTCGTAACGCTCCGTTCCTGCAATCCTTCGCCCGGCTTTGCGGGCGAATCGATCACGCCATGGACATCGACGATTGCATCCGCGATCAGGCAATGCTCAAAGGGCACGGCCTGGCCATCGCAGCAGATCAAATCCACTTCGGGATGGGGCACACCGCAGGACTCGATCGCGTCTTTAACCGACGTTTTCTCGCGGAGATATTTCGTGATCGGTTCGGCCCGGTCTTCGCGGCGCAGAAAAAAAGAGAGCGAGCCATGAAAGTAAAAACGGACGGTGAACGCGTTCGCAGAAAGGGCGACGTTCATGTCATTTCATTGTCACCAACGAATACGCATATTCAAATGTCGTGCCGCGCGGTCGCGCCGCGAGGTGGCCCGGGCCCAGCGGTTCGTCATCGCCCCAGTAAAGATCGATCTGCCATCGCTTGAGCGCGCCGCCGGTATCCGCGATCTGCCAGCGGGCACTGCGGAAAACTGCGCTCACGGTGTTGTCGAGCGTGGTCAGCTCGGCGCCATCCACAAAGCCGTATTTGCCTTTTCGAGCCGCGGCCGATGAGCGCGGCACCAGGACGTTTGCGCCTCGTCCGACGGGATGCGCGGCAAAGCGATAGACGCCGCCGCCATTGTATCGAATGTAACTCAAGCCCTCGACCGGCGTGACGATGCGACCAAATCCTTCTTTCTTCACGGCCGCCAGGAATTCGCGCGGATAGCGCTGCCCGCGCAAACCGCGCGCGGCCACCGGTGTAACATCGAAACCACGTTGAGCGGTGAAACCGGATTCCATCGGGGTGTAGTAAAGCGTGCAAATGACGAAGTAAGTGCCGGCGTGGCCTTGGGAGCGCCGGGCGAGGAGTTCGTTCTCGCGAGCGAGGCGCACCTTCGCTTCGGCCCACGGAATGTCAGCGAAGCACGTTGCAATCGGCGATAGGACGAATGCGACGAAGACGACCAGTGTCTCTAGTCCGGAAAGAAATCCGCAACGGATCCGCCCAGTAGAACTTCGATGGGCAAGCGCTCGTATTCGTACTCGTAGGGTGGTTGTTTCCACGCAAAGGAATCGCCGGACATCCGGCGGATGGTTCGAATGATTTCGATCCCGGTGCGATACGGCGTGAAGAGATCACGGTTGGTTACGTGCACTTGGGCGCCGCCGCAGATTTCGCCGGCAAATTTGTGGAACGACGGTTGAAACCAGTTTTCCCGGAAATGCACCCCCGGCAGGCGCAGCTGATTGAGTTCACGAGTCAACGTTTCCGCATCGATGACCGGCGCGCCGAAAATTTCGAACGGCCGGGTGGTTCCCCGCCCTTCCGAAATATTTGTGCCTTCCAACAGACACATTCCGGGATAGACCGTCGCCGTTTCCAGCGTCGGCATATTCGGCGACGGCATGACCCAGGGCAGCCCGGTTTCGTCGAACCACATGGCGCGTTCCCATCCTTTCATGGGCAGCACGGTCAGCCGGCAACGCGGGAAAGCTTCCTGCCGAAATTGTTCCGCCAGCTCACCGATCGTCCGGCCATGACGAACTGGCAAAGGATGCATCCCGACGAACGAACGAAAAGCCGGATCGAGCACCGGCCCTTCGGTCGTTAGGCCGTTGATTGGATTGGGCCGGTCGAGCACGACCACGTCGATCCGCGCTTTCTCGCATGCCCGCAGGCAAAGAAACATCGTCCAGACAAAAGTGTAATAGCGCGCGCCCACGTCCTGGAGATCGATGACCAGCGCATCAAGATTCTCGAGCATCGACGCGGTCGGTTCCCGATGTTCGCCGTAAAGGCTGAAGACGGGAATGCCGAGCCGCGGATGTTCGTAGCTCTGCCACTCGATCATGTTGTCCTGGGTCTGCCCGAGGTAGCCGTGTTGCGGCCCGAAGAGCGCGCGCAGCCAGAACAGCTTGCCGGCGTTGCGCTCGAAAATTTTCGCGGCGTGCTCGAGCGTGGCCGAGACCGAGGCGGGATGCAGCAAGGCCCCGATCCGCGCGCCGGACAAATTTTCCGGCCAAAGCTCTTCCAAATGATCGAGTGGAAGTAGAACCCGGGCCATTTTCGATTTCAGATTTTAGATTTTCGATTGCGGATCGCACGCCAATAGATCAAGACGCCAGCGAGCGCGCCGGCGCAATCGATCAGAACATCCCAGGGCGAGCCGGTTCGCGAGGCGACAAATGATTGATGGAATTCATCGAGCACGGCATAGACGGCGGCGATGAGGAAGGAAACGAGAAAGGCTCGGCCGACTTGCTGCTGAATCAGGCGCAGTGCCCGGGAAAGAAGCGCGGCGAGAATCGCGTATTCGGTCAGATGCGCGCCTTTGCGGACAACGAGCTGGATCGACGCAACTGTTGCATCCGAAATGCCGGGAGCGAGCCAGCGGAGGAACGGACCGATGAATCGCGAGGTGTGTTCCGCGGAAAGCAGATCGGTGGAGCCGATGAAGATGAAAATCATCCAGGCGAGGACCGGCAGCCAGAATTTGAGAAATCGGCGCACCGAAAACGAAACCACAACCGGGCCGCTTGTGCTAATTTCGCGGCGTGATGAAACCGATGATCACCCAGCCGCTCGTTTTCGAGCCGATCTTCATGGAGAGCGTCTGGGGTGGGCGCCGACTGGAGTCGCTCTACGGAAAGCGATTGCCTTCAGCGGCGCTGATCGGCGAATCCTGGGAAATCGTCGATCGGCCGGAGGCCCAGAGCGTGGTGCATGAAGGGCCTTTGCGCGGCACGACGCTGCACGAACTCTGGTGCAAACATCGCGAACAAATTTTCGGGAAGGTGCCGGACTTTTCTCGTTTTCCCATCCTGGCAAAGCTGCTCGACGCGCAGGAAAACCTTTCGCTCCAAGTGCATCCGCCACGGGAAATGGCGAAAAAACTCGGTGGCGAATCGAAATCGGAGCTTTGGTATGTGGCGAATGCGGCGCCGAAGGCGCGCCTCTACGCCGGGGTGAGAAAGGGAACGACGCGGGAAGGTTTCAAAAAAGCGCTCGCCCAGGGAAAAGTGGAGAAGCATCTTCACGCTCTCGAACTAAAGACCGGCGATGCGATTTTTTTGCCCAGCGGCCGAATGCATGCGCTCGGCGCCGGGACCGTCCTGGTCGAGATCCAGGAGAACAGCGATACGACTTATCGGATCTACGATTGGAACCGCGCGAAAAAAAGGCGCGCCCCCCGTCCAATGCACATCGCCGAGGCAATGCAGTGCGTCGATTTTAGCGACGTCGAGCCGGCCCTCTTGCGCCCGAAGAGCGAATCGCTCGTCAGGCATGAGCTATTCGAAATCGACAAGTGGGAGCTGAAGCGAGAACGCGAGGTCGCGGAACGCGGCCGATTTGCGATTGTCGTTTGCCTGACAGGCGAACTCGAATGCGCCGGACGCCGATTCAAGCCAGGCGATTTCTTTCTGGCGCCGGCAGAGCTGGAAGACCGGGTCGTGCGTCCGATTAGAAACGATGTCTCTCTGCTGCGGGTGATGATGCCGCACTGAATTGGAGACGGCCTGCCCTCAGGCCGTTGGGACACACGGGCTATCGCAGCCCGGCACGAGGTCGTGCCGGCTCCAGCGAACAGCTTTACACGTGCAATCCTCGCGCGGTCGGCTGCATCGGTTCCACGCCATTGATTTTCCACAAACCGTCCTCGGCGATGAGGCTGTAGAGAAAGCAGTGATTTGCTCCGCTGCTATCGCGGAAGAAGACCTGCACGATGGCCGACGAGCCGCTTGCTTTCACAAAGCCAAACTCGATGCGTTCGGCGCGAGCGACCTCAGCGTAATCGCGCCGGATCATGGCTTCGTACTGTGGCGGGGTGAACTTTTGCTGCACGCCGCTCGAAGCCTGGCGATAAATGCTGGAATAATCAGCGGCGCGGAAAGCCGAGAGATGTTGCTCGACCACGGCGAACAACTGATGCGGCGCCGGCGGGGGAACCCGCTGTCGCGCCCGTTGCGTGAGAACCATGGCCGCGGCGCAAAGCGCGAAAACGCTGAAGAGCAGCGAGGCTTTGATGGTTTGCGGCATTGGGGATGTAAACCTTACCAGAGCCGTCAATAGCCATTCTTGTTCCTGCTCGATTACGATGAAGGAGTCGCGGTGAGGCGACGCAAATACTGGAACGAATACAGGCCCGTATTGTGCCCATCGCCCCAGCGCGGCTGGAGTGCGTAACCGCCGATCAATTGCCAGCCGACGAGCTCGAAGCTCGAAGGCGTGTAGGTCACATCGGGCCGCGAAATATTCCCGAGCACATCCGGCTCGCCGCCGCATAACGCGCAGGGACACGCGCGGCGAAACCGCTCCAATGGCAGATACGATTCCAGGCCGTCGCCCCACTGGATGGCCAGCTCGTCCCCGATCAACTGCACGTTCTTCAATTCAAGTGGCATCAAAATCGCCAGCGGGATTCCGCAATCGCAGCGGCGTCCGCTTACCGAAAATAGCGGTGCCGACGCGGACGAGCGTCGCGCCTTCTTCAATAGCGACGACGAAATCGTCGCTCATTCCCATGGACAGTTGCGGAAGTTGCATCTGAAACTCGGCGGCGAGCTGCTCGCGCAGCTCTCTCAGCGCAATAAAATACCGACGGGACGCTTCCGCCTCCGGCGCGAGCGGCGGAATCGTCATGAGGCCTTCGATCGTCAAACGCGGCAGATCGAGAAGAGCCTCCATTTCCGCGCTCAGAACATCAGGCGCGAACCCGATCTTGCTCCCCTCGCCTGCCACGTTCACCTCCAGCAAAATGCGCGGACGCGAACCTTCTTCGACCGCGATCCGGTTCATTTGCTGTGCGAGCTCGAGCGAATCGACGCTGTGGAAAAGCTCGAAGAGCGGCAACGCGTGTCGGACCTTGTTCTTCTGGAGCCGCCCGACGAAATGCCAGCGCGCCGCCGAAGGCAGCAGCGGAATCTTGGCGCGCGCTTCCTGGACGCGGCTCTCGCCAAAGAGCTGCTGGCCGGCGTCGAACGCGGCGCGCACCTTCTCCGCCTCGTGGGTTTTCGAAATCGCCACCAGTTCGATTTCGTCGCTCGAGCGCCCGCTCTTTTTAGCCGCCTCGGCAGTTTGGGCTCGAACCCGCTCGAGGTTAGCCGCGATTTCTGTCATGCAGAATTGTAGAGGAGGCGGTTCGCCTGCCAATGTGATTTATTCGCCACCGTGAAACGCGCGTTACTTGTCGGCGGCATCGTCATCGGTGTTGCTTTGACCTGTCATCTGTGTTTTTCCTGGATGGGTTTCACCCCGACTGATGAGGGTTTCACCCTGGCCCATAGTCGACGCATTCTCGACGGCCAGGTTCCTCATCGCGATTTCATTATTATCCGGCCGTTTTTTTCCCCGCTGCTTCATGTGCCCGAGGTCTGGCTGGGCGGCGCTTCTACGTTGTGGTTATCCCGGCTGATCGTCTGGTTTCAATTTGCCTGCCTGGCCGCGGCCTGGACGCTGGTCTGCAATCGGCTGACCAATCGGTCCTTTTCTCCGGCCGCCGCTTTCTTCTGCGGGCTTATTTGCTTTGCGGCAACCGTTCACACCAAACACCTGACGGCCTGGCACACTATCGATGGTCTCTTCTTCCTGTTTGTCGGTCTGACGTTTTGTATCCAACCAAAAACCTCGGCGAAGCTCGCCGGTTATTTTCTTTTGGGATTAGCGCCGCTGTGCAAGCAAGGTTTTGTTTTTGTAGTTCCAGGCGCCCTGCTTCTTTTGCATGATTGGCGCTCGATCAAATACTGGGGCGCGGGCGCATTGCCTGGATTTCTCTACCTGGCTTTCTTGCTCTTTGCCGGCGGCGTTTCCGACGCGGCCACCCAACTCACGTCGCACCAGGAATTCTTATCAACGGCGATTCTTGCCTATTGTCAGCCGCGCATTCTCCTCGCAGCGGGCATCGGTTTCTGTGCCGCGCATCTGATCAACAGCGAGGCCACTAACGGAGTGCGGCGATGGAGCGCACTTATCATCCTGTACCTGGCGCCCTTTACTGGAACAACCATCAGCCTTGCCCGTGGGACTATGATCTCGAACGCGTTCCTATTGTTCGGACTGTGTCTGGGAATCGCGGCCTATGGGTCGGTGTTCCATCAAGATTCACCTGCGTCGAAGCGGGTGCTGTCACTCGCGCTCCTGGCTGCCTGGACGGCCTCTATGTCCGGGGGCTACAACAGCCCCGCCTTGGGCGCGGGAGCTCTACTTGTCGCTTTGGCGGTAACTGTTTTGGACCAGGGCCCGCGATTGCAGCGACGCCTGATCGAATATTCGCTGCCGGGTTTCTGCGCCTTGATTGTCGCCGCTTTTGTCGTGGGCCGAGTACAGCATATTTATCGCGATCAAACCGCCACTCACCTCGACCGCCCAATTGGAGATGTCATGCCTGGCGGCAATGGAATTTACACGAACCCAAATACCCACGCGTTTCTAAGCGATTTGCAACGCGCGGTGGCGTTCGTCGAACAAAGTCACCGAAAATACGCGATCATCCCGGATGTGGCCGCCTATTGGGTGCAATCACCGCAGGCAAATCCCTTTCCCGCCGTCTGGCCGCATGGCGGGGAACTAAAGACCCCTCCGCTCCTGAATCGTTATCTCAGGGCCATCGACGCCGGGAGAATAGATACGACCGTAATTGTGCAGAAGGTTGCGGCCGATAACCTGGCCAACGGCTTTGTGCCTCTGCCGGAGGGTTCCTATTACGAGGTGGTTCGCTATGTTCGCCGGAATCTCGAGAAGGTGCACGAAACGGACTATTTCGTCCTCTACCAGTGAAAGAATGGGAAAGGTGGAAAATCAAATCCGCGGCGACATTGAACAGCGCGGCTTGGATTATTCGCTGGCAAACGACGCGGTTCTCCGGCAGAACGAAGCGATATGAAACGCTTGTCTCTTCTCATTGGGTTCGTCGTCGCGTTCGCTTGCTCTGATCTTTTCGCGCAAGGCAAGATCGATCTCCAAACCAGCGATACCATCCTGGGAATTCTCCAGAAAAATGTCGGGCAGATGGTCGAGTTGCGAATGAAGTCCGGCGAAAAGATTGGCGGCAAGATCGAGAAAGTCGGCGATAAGCTGGTGCACCTCTCGCAATTGACCGGCGCGGAGTTTTTCGATGCTGCCGTGGATTCGGCGGATATCGCCGCGGTGATTGTGCGGACGAAGAAGTGAGGCGCCTCCTCTTAGCGCCGCGCCCGATTCGAATCTCGGTGATGCCTTGTTTCCAATTCGGTTCGTCCTGCTGATAGCGCCAAAGGCGCGGCGATCATCGAAAGCCTGGGGCACCGCCCCAGGATCGGTCCGACACGAAAATGCGCAGCGCTGAAAGCGCGATTCACTGGGCGCGGCATTTGCGTGCGTTCCAAGGCGAATCGGTGCGTTGAATCGCGCTTTCAGCGCTTGTTCATCCGTCTATCAAATCCTGGGGCGATGCCCCAGGCTGCCATGAGGACGCGCCCATGGCGCTAATCCACGACAATTTCTTGGCGCGTAAATAACGTTCGCTGAGGGGCGGACGCTGGGCCCGAAAGAAATCCGCGAACTTCGCCTTCCAGAAGTCGTAGTAGCTGTTGGACGGGCAACAGTACCAAAATGTGCTGTTCCTCCAGCGCCTGGTTGTTCCCCCCAGAATCCCCCAATTTCCCGGTCACTCCAGAGAGGATGGCCGCCCATCCCCGTCAAACCGCCTGATTCCATCGCGACACGCACCGGCGTTTTTGGAATTGCGAGTTCGCGCGCCACGCTCTACACCGTCGAGGCATGCGCCGCGCTGTGCTCGTCCTGGCTTGTCTGGGAGTCGGACTGTTGCCCGCTTGCGCGATCCATCGGTCGGTCACGAAATCGGTCGTGGAAAAACGGATCCGCGAAAAGGAGGTCCGGGCCGCGGCGGAAGAATGGCTCGGGTTGATCGATTCGGCTGATTACGCCGCAGCCTACGCGGCGGAACCGCCCCGATTGCGCGCCGCCGCTACGCCGGAACAATTCGTGCGCTCGATGCAATCCCGACGCCAACCGTTCGGCCGCGTTCTTTCGAGAAAATTCATCGGTGCGGCCTACACACGTAAACTTACGGGCGCGCCGGACGGGAACTACGAGAGCATTCTGTTCAGGACCTCGTTCGAGAATAAAAAGGTCGCCGCCGAGCGGGTGATTCTGAGCCGCGAATCCGATGGCTGGCAGGTGGTTGATTACCGGGTTTACTGAGACTTCTTCGCGTTCGCCGGGTTTCAAGTTGCAGCCCTAAAGCGGCAAAGCTAAAATCGGATCGCTGGATCAAACAACTAACCTCGAACCTCAAAAAAACATGAAACTTCACACTCACTTAAAGAAAACGTTCCTCGTCGGCTGCGCTCTTCTCGCCAACACTTTTCTCTCGCCCGCCGCGCTCGCCGCCGGTGACGAATATTCCTTCAAGGTGAAAAACACCACCAAGGAGTTGATTACGAAGATCCTCGTCTCGGAGGACGGTGAAAAGTACGGATTTTTCGACATTGGGAAAGGAATCAAACCGGGAGAATCGATGACGCTGGTCTGGAATAAGGACACTAATGGCCAGAGCTGCACCCAATGGTTCAAGGCGGTTTGGGAAAGCGGCGAGGAAGGCAAGCCGGTGAAATTCAACTTCTGCGAGAAAGGTCTCGAGATCGAGTTTTAGGCGGGTCTCGATTTTAGCGCGGGCTTGGGCTGCGTGAATTTCAACAATGCGGCAGAGCGCGACGGTGCTCTGCCGCATTTTTTTTCCTCTGTCCGCCACTGTAGCCGCCCCGCTGTGTCGGGGCGTCCGACGCGGCGACACAGCGCCGCGGCTACAGTTGCCGAAGCGCGTGCGCTTCGCTACAAACGAGCCCATGCGACGCCATCTCCATCTCGCCCCGTTCGCTTGGATTGCCCTGTTCGCTTGCTCCGCTTCCGCCGCCGAACTCGAATCAGCCGATCTGCGCTACTTCCGCGAATTGGTCGAGACCCGCAATTATTCGTTAGGCCAGCCGGTTTTACCCCAGCTCACGCCCGATGGTAAAACGGTCGTGTTTCTCCGCGGCGGCGCCCGAGATCCAGTCCTGCGGCTCTACGAATTTACGATAGCCTATGGCCGCCTGCGCGAAATCCTGACGCCGGAAAAATTGCTCCAGGGCGCCGAAGAAAAACTGACGGCGGAAGAACGGAGCCGCCGCGAACGGGAACGCCAGAGCTTGCGCGGCTTCACCAGTTTCCAGTTATCGAAGGACGGGAGCAAATTGCTGGTGGCGCTCTCGAGCAAGCTTTACGTCGTGACGCGCGCGGACGGACGCGTGACCGAGCTACCGGGCCGCAATTGGATCGACCCGCATTTCTCGCCGGACGGGCGCGTCGTCGCGGCGGTCAGCGGCGGCGAACTGCATGTCATCAACCTGGAGACGCTGGCCGACGCAGCGCTGACTTCGGGCGCGAGCGAAACGCTCCAGCACGGAACCGCCGAGTTCGTTGCCCAGGAAGAAATGGACCGCCACGAAGGCTTCTGGTGGTCGCCCGATTCGCAATCGATCGTTTACCAGGAAACGGATAACAGCGGCGTTGAACCGCGGTTCATCGCCGATCCGCTCCATCCCGAAACGCCGCCGGCGAAAAATTTCTATCCGCGCGCCGGGACCCAGAACGCGAAAGTGCGGCTGGGAATCGTGGCGCGCTCCAGCGGCGAGACTCGGTGGTTGGAATGGGACCGCGAAAAATATCCCTACCTCGCGCGCGTCATCTGGAAGGAAGCGGCCGCGCCGCTCTGCATCGTCGTCCAGAATCGCGCCCAACAAGAGGAGCTTTTGCTCGCAGTGGATCCGCAGACCGGCGCCACGCATCAGTTGCTCGGGGAAAAAGACACCGCCTGGTTGAATCTCGATCGCAAGCCGATGCCGAGGTGGCTCAAGGACGGCCGGCAATTTCTCTGGACAACCGAGCGCAATGGCAGTTGGCAGGTCGAACTTCATTCCGCCGATGGCGCGCTAGTCTGCGCCGTCACGCCCGTCGATTTTCAGCTCGATGAACCGATCGACGTTGATGAGGTGGCCCGCTCGGTCGTGGTCAGCGGCGGACCTGATTCGCGCGAGCGACACCTTTTTCGTTTTTCCTTAGAGGCAAAAAGCGAACCGCAACGCTTCACTCGCGAGCCCGGCCGCCACACCGCCGTGTTCGGCGAATCGAAAGAAACGTTTCTGCATCGCTTCGATCTTCTCGATGGACGCGCGGGATGGGAGGTCCTGCATTCGGCGGACGCAAAACAAGTCGCCACCCTCCCCTCCGTGGCCGAGCGCCCCTCCTCGCTCCCGAGAGTCGAGCTGCTGCGCACCGAAGGCATGCGCCCGATGGACGCTGCGATCGTTAGGCCGCGGGATTTCAAGAAAGCCGCGCACTATCCCGTGATCCTCGACGTCTACGCGGGTCCTCGAAGCAAGCAGGTGCTGGCCCAACCCGATCGTTACATGATCGACCAATGGATGGCCGACCGGGGTTATATCGTGGTCTTGATCGATGGCCGCGGGACGCCGGGACACGGCCGCGATTGGGAGCGCGCGATTCGCGGCAACCTGATCGAGGTCCCGCTCGCCGATCAGGTCGCAGGACTGCAAGTGCTCGCCAGACACGAGCCCGCCATGGACCTGAAGCGCGTCGGCGTCGTCGGCTGGTCGTTCGGCGGTTACTTCTCCGCGATGGCAGCGATGCAGAAGCCGGAAATTTTCCGCTGCGCCGTCGTCGGCGCGCCGGTCGTCACTTGGGAAAATTACGACACTCATTACACCGAGCGTTATCTCGGATTGCCATCTGAAAACGTCGATGGTTATCGCAAGAGCAGCGTCCTGACTTACACACCGAAACTAACGCGCCCACTTCTACTCATTCACGGCCTGACCGACGACAACGTTTATTTCCAACACTCCGTCCAACTCTCCGAAGCGCTCTTCCAATCCGGCAAGCCTTTCAACTTCCTCCCTCTCCTCGGCACCCACATGGTCAGCGAACCGCTCCTGCGCTTGCGCCGGCAAACCCGGATCATCGAGTTTTTTGATGCCGAATTGCGCCCGGAAACTGCTGCCAAGAAATGAAGTCGCGCGCGCAACGATTGCGTGATTCCGGTTTAATCTAAAATGTCCTGTCGATGAAAAGCCGATGAAAAGTTTTGGCCGATTTATTCCCGCCGCATTGTTGCTGGCCTGTGCCACAACCCTGCGGGCTGATTGTTCGCTCACCAGCACCGGCAATGTCCCGTTACCCGACCTCGGCCCTGGCACTTATCGCGGTTATCTCGGCGGACTTTACCCAAATGGAAGCAATCAGCGGCCTTCCGCGCACGATGCCGCGGGACAGGCGATCGCAAATCAGATTCAGCCGCTCAATGCCGCCGGCCAGCCTGACGCGACCAACGGCAAGATCGTCTTCATCTCAGTCGGCATGTCCAACACAACCCAGGAATTTGCCAGCAAAGGCTCGACTGCCTTCAAGCCTCGCGCTGATCTCGACCCTGGCAAAAATCCGCAGCTCGTCATCGTGGACGGAGCGCAGGGCGGCCAAGATGCGACAACGTGGTTGGATCCGAGCGCGGCGACATGGGCGACGGTGGACCAACGCCTGGTCGCCGCCGGAGTTACCCAGAGCCAGGTCCAGGTAGCGTGGGTGAAACAAGCGCTGGCCTCGCCCCGAAACTACGGCGCATTTCCAGCGCACGCGCAAGCGCTGCAAGCCGATCTCGAAACCATCGTGCGCAATCTGAAAACGCGCTATCCGAATATCCGCATCGCGTACCTTTCCAGCCGCACCCGCGCCTACACCAACGACGCTACGACGTTGAACCCGGAGCCGTTCGCCTACGAGTCGGGCTTTTCAGTTCAATGGACGATCGCTGATCAAATCAACGGCCTCGGCAATTTGAATTTCGACGCGAGTAAAGGCGCCGTCGTCGCACCTTACCTGGCGTGGGGGCCGTACCTCTGGACCGACGGGACTAACCCGCGCTCGGATGGCTTCACCTGGTTGTGCCCCGACGTGGTGAACGATTTCACTCATCCGTCGAACAGCGGCGTAACCAAAGTCGCCGATCAACTCCTGGCCTTCTTCAAGACCGATCCGACGGCGACGCCGTGGTTTCTGAAGAAACGGGCGGCGCGCCAGCCGCCACAGGTCACGGCCGCCGCCGCTAGCCCGGCCCTCGGCACGACGAATCTATCCGTGCAATTCAACTCGAGCGCCACCGATCCGGATGGGTCTTGAAGAAGGCCAGGATGGACGTTTGATGACGGGACGTACTCGTACGCGCAAAATCCGCTCAAGGTTTTTTCCGCGCCCGGTTCTTACAATGTTCATCTTACTGTCACCGACAACGATGGCGATTTCACCACCGTGACCGTGTCGGTGAACGCCGGCGCCGCGCCCCTGCTGAACATTTCGACACGGATGCAGGTAGGCATTGTCGACAATGTCCTAATCGGCGGTTTTATTGTCCAGGGCAACGGTCCAAAAAAATTAATTCTGCGCGCGATCGGGCCGTCGCTCGCTGCGCTCGGGGTACCGGGCCCGCTGGCTGATCCCGCGCTCGAGTTGCACGACGCCAGCGGCGCGGTGATCGCGCGCAACGACAACTGGCAGACCACGCAGATCGGCGGCGTCATCACCGCCAGTCAGGCGACCGATATTCAGGGCAGCGGCATCGCGCCTTCGAACCCAGCGGAGTCCGCGATGATCGTTTCGCTCGCGGCTGGGAGTTACACGGTAATCGTCCGCGGCGCCAATAACGGCAGCGGGATGGGCCTGGTGGAAGCGTACGACCTCGATGGCGCCGCGCCGGCCAAGCTCGCCAACATTAGCACACGCGGCCTCGTCCAAACCGCCGAAAAAGTTTTGATCGGGGGATTAATCATCGGCGGGCCCGATTCAGCCAAAATCATCGCGCGTGCCTTGGGCCCCTCGCTCACGCAAGCTGGACTCACCGGGGTCCTGACAGATCCCACCCTCGAGCTGCGCGATAACAACGGCGCGCTCGTTCGTTCCAACGACGACTGGCGCAGCGATCAACAATTGGAAATTGAAGCGACGGGTATTCCGCCCACGAACAACTTGGAGGCGGCGATCGTCGCCACCCTCGCACCGGGCAATTACACCGCCATCGTCGCCGGCAAAAACGGCGGCACCGGCATTGGTCTGGTCGAGTTCTATAAGTTGTAGTTGCGGCTCGGTGGCAGAGGAGAAGCTTCAGCGCGCGATGCCGCACTGTAGACGCGACGCCCACGTCGCGTTTTTTTTAATTGGGGCAAGAAAGCGACGAGGCGCCGCTTCTACTTTACTTGCGATGCTTTTCAATAGAGCGACCATTCCGTCCAACTATCCGAAGCGCTTTTCCAATCCGGCAAGCCTTTCAATTTCCTTCCCCTTCTCGGCACCCACATGGTCAGCGAACCGCTCCTCCGCCTCCGCCGCCAAATCCGCATCATCGATTTCTTCGACGCCGAATTGAAACCGCAGACGAAATAACGGCGACAGCTAGGCCGCTTGGGCAGATGGATTGCCCGTCTAGGCGCGGAGTTTCGCCTTGTTACCCCGGAACTGGAACGCTAAGTTCCGAGGGATGTTCCCCGACTTGGAAACTTTCTGCCCCGAACGCATCTGTGATGCGAAGACACCTCTCTAAATTCTCGTTAGGCCGGACGCGTGTTCAGATTAAACGATGAAAGTCTTCATTAGTTTCGCGGCACCGGATCACCGTTTGGTTCATGTCCTTAGTGGCACGCTTACTGAGGCTGGCATTACGCCATTGATTGCAGCATTGCGGCTCTCTCCAGGCCGCAGGTTAGAGGACAAAATTCGCGATATGATTGCAGAGTCCGATTGCGTGCTCGTCCTCAACACCGTTCGAGCATCCAAGAACCGATGGGTTCAGCAAGAGATTGGTTGTGCGAAGGCATTTCAGAAGGACATCATACCACTGAAGACTCGCACGGCCCGCCTCGCCGCTATGTTGGACGGTTACGAGTATCATACGTTTTCTAAAACCAATCCTTTATCCGACTTTATTAGAATCGCCGAGTACCTGCGCGATTACGCAAAGGAGCGAGGCTTGCCACTTTATAAGGCATCGGAGATCCAGACCGACGACGCGATGATTCTGCATTTGCCGCACGCACTGGTTTGTCCACGCTGCAAGAAAACGGATGTGCATGTATATCTTTGCCTTTTGTGCGGCGACTGGGTGTGCACCGAATGCGGCGAGACTATCCCGACGACAGCACGAGCTGACCGGGCACTAACCAAACAGAGACCGCGTATTACGAGACATGCAGTCAAATGAACTCGACAGCGCCTAAGCAACCATGCAGCGAATGCTCGCTGTTGCCGGTGGCGGCTCATCTGCTTCGTTAGGCCTTTCACAACAATTGGAGACAAAAGCCAATGGTAGTTCTCCTTGACACAAATGCCCTTGTGCAGGAGCTGCCGGTCGAGCTCCCCTCGTTGAAGGAGTTGGCTGAGTATTGCCGCACGGCGCACGCTGGTCTTTTCCTCTCCGAGGTAGTCTATCTCGAGTTTTTAGGCTATGTCGATCGTGAGATTGCCAATCGCGTTGAGGACATCGAAAAAGCGTTAAAACGCCTTCCTGCGAGGGTCAAACACGTCTTTGATAAAGATGCATTTTCCGCCGAGACGGAGCGGCTTCGAAAGACTTTAGAGACACGCCTGCAAGACTTTCTAGACAACCACCGGCTTATCTGGATACCGATCGCGGCGGAGCACGCTCGGGCCGCAGTTGTTCGTGCTGTCGAACGCCGCGCACCCTGCTCGCCAGGCGGCGAACAACTAAGAGATGCTATGATCTGGGAAGCTGCGCTAAGTGCTGTTCATGATTACGGCGGCCCTCTAGTCCTCCTAAGTGACGACGCGGCGTTTGCAGTAGACAGATTGCAAACAGAAGTCGCTGAATGGCCACTCGAGATCCTTCGTTACGCGTCAATGCGTGAGTTTCTGAAGGCGATGATTCCGGACCCGGAATTTGTGGAGCCCGATGCACTGACCAGATTGATTAGCACGAACGAGCTGAAGGATATGATTTTCTCCTATGTCGCTCGCGATCCTACAGAGTCTTGGGAGAGTGGCGTTTCCAATATCATCGAACATGGGATACCCGGAGATCTATTTCTTGGTTCGTTCAGCGTTACTTATGTATCGGACGTATGCGTTCTTAAGGGATTTCGGAGACCCGTCGGCAAAGCTCAATATAATAATCATCTTCAATTTGAAGCCCGTGTAGGAATTTCGGCCGACGCCTTTGCCTCAAAGTTGATAGAGCCCGAAGAAAACCCAATTACCAACGAGGAATTACAAGCGATTCCGGCCGAACTCAGAGACTTAGTAAAAACGATCCCAAAACGAATCCCGGTCGGAGAGCCTAAATGCTTCGATGTCGAGTTCTTGACTTGTGGGGAGGTGTTACTGTTCGATTCCAAGAAGGGACGCAAAACAGCACTTATTGATTTGGACCCTGGCGATGCGGGCCTGAAGGGCCAACCGAAATCATGTAAACGAATACTACTCGACTAAACGTAGCCTAAGCCATTCGATGCAGCTAAGACCTTCCCGGATGTCTTCGCGGGCAGACCAAGGGTCGGCCAGCCAGGCTTCACCTTGACGAGGGTTCATCCAGTTGGTCTAGCACGTCCTGCTCGACCGCGCGAGAGCGAAACAAATCGAGGGCGTCATTGTCGGCTGCATCGATTACATCAGCGATCACCGCCCGCACCTCGCGCGAGATCTCGGGCTTCCATGTGTTCAATTTCGTGTCGAGCTTTTCAGCGATGGAGTCCACGGGAGAAATCTTACCGGACATCGCTCGATCATGCAACGCCACAGCTAACCGGGATACGTCACATCGTCAGCTCCAAGGAGCGGCGGTTTACAAACCGCCGTTTTTTTGGCGGGCGGTTTGGAAACCGCCCCTCCTTGCTACTGCGTCCGCATCACTTTTTGCACGGGGGATTTGGTGCCGTCTTTGTAGGTGAGCTGGACGCTGGCGTACTGGGTGTTGCCGGGCACGGTCAGGTAGAGGTCGTCGCCGACTTCGAACATTTTGTCGGTTGCCTTGAACTTGAAGGATTGGTCGAGCGCTTCGCTGTTGAGCGAGTAATGCACTTCTTTGATCGCCGGGCGATACGACATCAGGGTAGTGAAATAGAGCAGCACTTTGCCGTTGTAATCGCGGAAGCTTAGCCACGAACCAGACACCATATTGAGCGACATCTTGGCCTGCGCGAATTGCTGGTCGCCGGTGGAGAACTTGAGCGTGTAAGGGCCGTTGGTCGCGCCGTTCTTGTCGGTGTATTTCACCTCGACCGTATGCTCGCCGGGCGGCAGGTTCGGCATCGGCACGAAGGTGTTGATCATCGGCAGGCCGGTCTGCGGACTTTGGTAAGGGAGATGACCGGTCGAGATGAATTCACCTTTGCCATCGAGCCGGTAGAAAAGCTCTTTGGCTTTGAAGTCGGTCAGCGAAAAAATGGCGGCCCATCCGGAATTGCTCTGCTGCGCGGTAACGGTGACGGGATTCTCCAGAACGCGATCCGGCGTGCTGGTCAGTTTGGCCCAGCGAACCTGGGCAGTCTCAATCCATTTCTGCGCCTCTTTTTTATCGAGGAAAAACTTCTCGAATTTCCCCGCGGCATTGGCAGCGCGGAATTTCTCCAGCCATTCTTTTTCGGCGCGCTGGTCGGCGAGCGTTTGATCGCCCTTTCGCGCTTCGGAAAATTCCTGGCTGATGAGCCACGGCAACGGACCGAAATCGGGGTTGGCGGCGGCGAGAGCTTTCAGTTTCTCGACGCGCTTCTCGCCGTCATCGAGGAGTGCGAGCGCGGTCTGGTAGGAGATCGTGGGCGGTTTGAGTTTGTCGGCGAAGTAATGCATTGCCTCGACCGCGCCGGCTTTGCCCTCGGCCGATTTGAGCATGGCGGTATAACTCAGCCATGGGTCGAGCGCTTCAAGATTGGAGACCAGGTATTCGGAATATTCCTTGCGGGCTGCGGCGAAATTGCCGCCGAGCTCGTGGATCCGCGCATTGTGATAATGCTCTTCCGGCGTTTTCGCGTTCTGAATCAGTCCGCCGTTGGAAGAAAGCGAGTCGAAGCGTTGCGCGATCTTCTCGAGTGTTTCCTGTCCCCTATCTAACTTGGTTGCCATTCTGCCCTGGCCGCCCACGAGCCATATGGCCAAAATCGCAATGAAGACGAGCAGCGCTGCTACCCCCCATGCCCATCGTTTCGCACCGCGACGCAGCTGGGTGAGATCATCGCGAAGCTTGAGAACGCCCGCCTCCAACGCTTCTCGAGTGGCTAGTGGATGAAAGAGGTGGGTATCGACTTTCAGGATGTTTCGATAGGAAGCTTGGAGATGCTGGATCTCTTCCGGTTCCGGTTCGTGGGGATCGATCGGAAAGCTCTTGTCCATGAAAAGGTACCAGACCTTTATCCCCTTCTTGCGAGCGTAGAGCGCTTCGTATTGCGTGTAACTGACCCGACCAAACTCTTCATCCGGAACTGGCGGCTCCGCGCCATAACATTGGCCGACGAGCTGGACGACGCCTTTGCATTGATCGATCTGGGTGCGCAACATCTGGCGGAGATCGCCCGTTTCGGTCCCGAAAATGTCCTGCCAGACCGGCTCGTAACCGAGGAAGGTGAGGGTATTCGCGACGAGCTGGCGCGCGCTACGCAGTTCTTTGCTGACGGCGGAAATGAAAATGGTCGGACGTGGCGACATGGCGAAATGAATAGCGAACGGGTTCTCGCGTGACAAGCACGCAGCGAGATAGACGGGCTTGGCGTCAGACCCTTGCGCAAAGATTTTTGGAGGGACGACCTCAGCCTGCCCTGAGCGCGTCGAAGGGATGTCGTCCTGCTGCAGATAATGGGATGGGCAGCGCCCGTCCCTCCAATTACGGCATCACGAGTCGCGGCAGCACTGCTTCGATGCTGGCGCGCTCTGGCTCAAGCCACGGCGGAAGAACCAGCGTTTCGCCGAGGTGCGCGGGATCTTCGTCGACGGCGAAACCCGGCCCTTCTGTCGCGAGCTCGAAAAGAACGCCACCGGGTTCCGGAAAATAAACAGACTTGAACCAGAAACGATCGATCACGGGCGTGGGACGCGAGCCGCCTTCGAGCACGCGCTGACGGACTTCGAGCTGATGTGCCTCGTCGTCCACACGCCAGGCGAGATGATGAATGCTGCCCGTTCCCCACGCGCCGCGACCCGATGTTGGCGATTCGTAAACGTCAACATACGCGCCGGATTTTCCGCCGGCGACGCCGTAACGATTCCAGCCATTCTCAGCTCCGACGTGCGCGAATCCCATCGCCTCGGTCAGAAACGAACTGGTTCGGACGAGATCGCGCTCAACCAGGCGCGCGCTTTCCAGGCCGCGGATCTGGTGTTGCTTCGGGATTGGACTTTGGTCCCAGGAAGTGAACGGTCGGCCTAACGAGTCCTGGCTTTCAACCAGGGCAACATGCAATCCGTGGGGATCGCGGAGCGGCAGAGCCGGCTGGCCGAAACGCGACTCGAGCGGACTGACGTTGACGCCATGTCGTTGCAACCGTTCGCCCCAGAAATCCAGGCTGCCGGGTGGAACCGCCAACGAAACCTCGCTGCTCAATCCGTAACCTTCGCGGCTCGGCGCCATTTGCGCCCAGGGGAAAAAAGTCAGGTCCGTGCCCGGGTGACCTTCCGCATCCGCATAGAAAAGATGGTAGGTCCCGGGATCATCCTGATTCACACTTTTTTTCACGAGGCGCATCCCGAGAACGCCCGCATAAAAATCCAGGTTCTCCTGTGCGGACCCGGCAATAGCCGTCACGTGATGAAGTCCCCTCACCGTCTGCATCTCGCGCGCACCATCGCGCGACCGAGGCGCGGACGCTATTGCAAATGATATGCCTCCACGAGGGCCACGCCGTTCGCGCCATTCACGCCGCTGACGACGGCTGTGTAATTGCCGGGCACGAGATCGGCGAGGATCGCGGATTCCAGGTCGTTCGCCGGCGCAAGACCAGCGCTCGCGATCGCGGCCTGCTGTGAATCTTTCCAATTATTATTCGACGAAATCTTCCCGCCATTCGCATCGAACAAATCGAGCTGCGGATCGCCGAGTGGATTTTGAATTCCGACCGCGGCCAACGATGGCCCGAGGGCGCGAAAAACCACGCGCGCCGTGTCGGGGCCGGTCACGATCGTTCCACCGATCATCACATTCTGCGCGCTGCCGACGAGTCCGCGGGTGCTGAGATTCCCGAGCTTCGATGAAGCGCTGGCCTGCAAATCGTAAACTTCCACGAGGCCGATGCCGGTGGCGTTGCCGTTACCGCGCAAGATCGCGGTGTAGGCACCGGGCGCGAGCGTGGCAAGAATCGCGGATTCAAGATTGTCAGGCGGCGCGAGGTTCGCGTCACGTAAAGCCTGGGCCTGGCTCTGCTGCCAGTCGTTGTTGCTCGCGAGAAGACTTCCGCTCGCATCGTGGAGTTCCAGGACCGGATCGCTCAGGGCGCCTTGCACACCAACGCTCGCAAGTGAGGGCCCGAGTCCACGCACGACGACTTGTTTGGCCGTGTTTCCGGTAACGATAAAACCGGCGATGGCGACATTGCTGGCCGTGCCCACTGGGACGCGCGTCGAAAGATTCGCGAGAGCGTTGCGACCGGTGACGCGCACCGCGGTCGCGTCATAAGCGACAGCATGCGTGCCGTCATCCGCGCTCAGCAGGAAGGTGTAAGTCCCGGGCGCATTGATCGTCGCGGTCGTCGCCGCCTGGTTCGCGTTCGCGAAGGAAACGCCGGCCGGCCCGGAATAAACTTTCCAAAGAAAAGACGCGTGTCCCGAGGGATCGTTGACCGAACCGCTCAGGGAAATGTTCGCCGGCCATTCCAGGAATTGATCCGGACCCGCATCGACGCTGGGCGCGCCCGGTGAGCGTGGACCTTCCGCCGGCCCGGTCGTCTGGATGACTTCGAAATTGCTGATATCGATCGTAGCGAGATGACTGAATGCGCTCGAACTAAACCGATCGTCCGGACACACCGAGACCGAAAAGAAATTCCCATTGTCGGCCACGATCGCGCCATACTTTTTCAGGGCGAGCAGGACCGCTTTTTCTTCGACGGTCCAACTGCCGGGAATCGCGAAGCCCGTTTTTAGCCGCAGTCGCTGCCCCATGGCCGGATAATTTGTGGAGGTCGCCGGAATCGAGGAGGCGTAATGCGTAGCAGGGTAGATGTATTCCTTCCGCGTCCGCTTCACCACCAAGCGCAAGGCGTGTTCGACCATGCCGCGCTCACACTCATCGTAGCGCACAGTCGCGACGAACATCGATAACCCGGCGGCATCACCGGAGGTCCAGCCGGCGGGGCGGAGCGCATTCGAATTGAGATTGAACTTCGCGCCGTTCGAGGCCTGCCAACCGGCCTGGGTCAATTTCATCTGCCAGGTTTCCCAAACCGAGCCGGCCCCGGGCGCAACCATGATTCCATGGCGATCGCCGCCATTGTTGTTCGCGTCCATCTGCCATTGTTGCAGAGTCAAGTTGCCGGTTCCTCGCGGCCAGGTCTCGATCGGCTGGTTGGCGGGAATTGGATAACTGCCGCTCGGATAGGCGCCGCCGTCGAGGTCCGACTCATCGGGATAATCCAGGAACGGGATTGGGACGCGCGGCTGATTGTCCGGCACGAGGGCGTAATTCATTTCGTAAAAGGGCTGGAGCGTCTGGCGAGTGCCCAGGTCAGATTTGATTTGGGCGATCATCACATCCGAGTTCGGCAAGACCGGGCGCCGCGAGATGTCTTCGTTCCAGGAATTATCGCGCGGCATGATCTGCATCGCGGAAACGATGGTGTCAGCGGCAGGCGTGTTGAACAAAGTCGGCGTGGTCACGACTGGCGCGGGGCCGAGGATACGGCCCTCGTGGTTGATCCGCTCGCCATAGACAAGGCTGACCAGGGCCAGGAAAAGCAGCAGACTGCGGCACATGATCATCGAGAGAAAGGCAGCAGTAATTAAGCCTCAAGGAGCGGCGGACCCGCACAATCACATTGGACTCGGGCATCGAAAAAGCGCCAAAGGCGCGGCCTCATAATAGCCTGGGGCATCGCCCCGGGATTCTGGCCGGATGATGACCAAGCGCTGAAAGCGCGATTCAAGGCAGCGGTTCGCGGTAAACATCACCGGCTTGGTCGCGGGAAATGAATCGCGCTTTCAGCGCTTGCGCTTTGGTGTTTCTAACCCCCTGGGGCGTTGCCCCAGGCTGATATAAATGTCGCGCCTTTGGCGCTTAACAGGCACCTTCCGTTGTCTTCCATGCGAGAAGAATTGCAAGGTATCATGCACTGCCGCAGTATGCTTGATTCGCTGAGCGCCAAAGGCGCACGATCACAAAAAGCCTGGGGCATCGCCCCAGGTTGGTGATCCGAGGATCAACAAGCGCTGAAGGCGCGATTCAATGCGCTGTCAACAGCGGTTGCAAACCACCGTTATAGCCAGCGGCGCTTCTTGAAATAGATGATCTGGAAAATAGCCACCGCCAGCATGAATAGCAGACAGGCCACGTAACCATAGGGATGATAAAGCTCGGGCATGTTCCAGGGAATTTTCTTTCCGTCGACTTCCCGCTGGAAATTCATGCCGTAAACCCCGGCGATGAACGTGAGTGGAATGAAAACCGACGAGATGACCGTCAGCACGCGCATGATCTCGTTCGTCCGGATGCCGACCGCGGAGAGATATAATTCCATCAGCCCGGAAAGCACGTCGCGGTAGCTCTCGACCAAGTCCATGAGCTGGACCGTATGATCGTAGCAATCGCGCAGGTAAACCTTCGTTCCTTTGGTCACGAGCCCGCCTTCTTCGTGCAACAGAAAGTTAACGAGGTCGCGCACCGGCCAGATGTAGCGCCGGATCTGGGTCAGGGCGCGCTTGTGTCCGTGCAGCTCGCCGACGGGGCTCGCGGTCGGGAGTTCCACCAGGTTGTCTTCGATCAGGTCGATCTTGGCGCCGACGTCCTCGAGCACCGGGTAATAATGATCGACGATCGAATCGAGCAGCGCGTAGGCGAGGTAGTCCGGCCCCATTTTGCGAATGGTGCCGTTGCCCGCCCGAATCCGGCCGCGAACCGGTTCGAAGACATCGAACTCAGCTTCTTCCTGGAGCGTGATCAGGAAATGTTTTCCGAGAAACATGCTGACCTGTTCGCCGCACATTGCTTTGCCCCGGTCGAGGTAGAGCATGTGGGCGACGATGAAGAGATAGTTATCGTATTGCTCCACCTTCGGGCGCTGTGCGGTATCGAGAACGTCTTCGAGTGCGAGCGGATGGAGATTAAACTGGGACCCGAGGGCGCGAAGAATTTCGATGTCGCCGAGACCATCGATGTTGATCCAGGTGACGCGCTGATTATCGAGGTGCGAAACCAGTTCCTCCCGGTCCTCGATGACGCGCTCCTCCAGATGCGCCCGATCGTATTCGATCAAGGTGACGACTGGTTTGCGCCGGACGACTTCTTCCCTCAACCGCAGCGTTCCCGGAGATTCACCGGGAATCGGGTTGCGCAATTTGAACATGGTTCGTCAGGGGAAAGGCTGGGCCGCCACCGCCGCGATCACGGCATTCTTCCGGCGGCGCAACTCCATGACCCAGAGCCCGGCGATCGTAAGAATGTCGCTGATCAGATGCGTCATTTGAGTGGAGCTGATCGACGCAGGATTGAGGGTCGGCTCGATAAGATCGCGGACGGGTTTGATCTCAGGTGCGGTGGAGCCGGCATCGGACTGCTTGATCGCGGCGAGAGTGGCGTGGCGTTGGGTGGCCGTGGCCTTGATGGCATCGAGATTTTCGTAGGCGAACAAGCCGAAGAGAATCGAGACGATCAGAGTCGTGAGCGCGGCCGGCTGTTTGCGCAGCGACGAGAAGGCGAGCAAGCCGCCGACGATGACGACGTAAAGCGTCCAATAATTCTGTAGCGCCGTCGTGCGTTCGAAGTAGAGCTGGATCAAATCGTTGTATTTCATAGGCGGCAATCATTATTGAGGGACGACCGGGGCGAGGCGAGGAGAAACGCTACGATCGAAGGGCGCCGCATTCGAGGGATCCCGCGTATTCGTCTAAGACCGCGGCAATCTCCGGCCGGATCACAATCGTTGGACGAGCGCGCCGGAGAAGGTCAATCGCTTCCGAAACCGTCCGCATCGTTCGAGCGCAAAGCAAATAGGCGGTGGCCGCGGCCGCCGTGCGTGAGTATCCGATTTTGCAGTGGACGTAAACAATGCCAGTCCTGGATTGTTCCTCGATAAACGCGACCGACTCCTCGAGCTGACCAAGCGTCGGGGCGGTGAGGTCCAGAATTGGAATGTTCTTGTAACTCACGGAACGAAATGGCGCCGGTTCCGAAAATTCGGCGGTGAGATCGAGGACGGCGGTCACACCTCGTCGAATCGCTGCGGCCGCTTCTTTTTCGCTCAAGACGCCTCCAATCCAAACCCACGGCGTCAGTTCATTCCAGGCGCAGCATTGCCGCCGATAATAGAGCCGGGAGATTTCCTGGCCTAACAAAACCGGGCCGAGCGTCCACCACGTGGGCCAGGGCAATCGACCGTCGCGTTTTCGAAAGACCCGGGGGCCCACTCCGAAGTAAGCGGCCGCCGCGATGCCTAACGACACGATGGGCCAGATCAGGAATGCTCCCCATGGCCATAACAACACAGCGAGCGACGCGATAACAAAGGCGCCGATTAGATAGTACGAGCCCACGCGCCGGTTTGGGATGACCGGCAACCGCGTGGCCGATTCGGGAAAAAAATAAAGACAGTAGACGCCGAGCGCGAAGCCGGCGACGACATCCATGATGTGGTGCTGATAAGTCAGCACGGCGGAAAGACCGATGAGGACGAACCAGAAGTTCGAGGCGTAGCGGAGAAATCCTCGCGTGTGCCGCGCATAAAGTTCGGCAAGAATCGTCCGCAGCGCGATATGGAGCGACGGAAGCAAATTGTAGGGCCGGTCCATTCCCCGGAACCAATCGAAGAACGCGCCAAGCCAGCCGGCGGCGCGCGGGCGTTCGAAAGCGAACCGGAGCGGAAACAAAAGAAAGCAAACGCCTCCTACCAAAATCGCGGTGGCGATTCGCTTCGAGAACGTCGCGAGTTCCCGATCGCTGGTGCAAACGAAGGGCGCCGCGACAAAGAAAAGGTCGATCGACATGTAGGGGACGATCATCAGGGGCACGAAGGGAATGAGCCGTTCCCATTCGAAGAACAGGGTCGGCACGTGCGCGCGCTGGGCCGTGAACCAGTTGCACCAGCCGTAAACGATAAGAAAGAGCAGCGACAATCCGGCCGATGCGCCGAAAGCCTTCAAGGTGGATCGAGCGCTCCGACGCTCGATGTTATTAGAGTGCGCCATCGGCGCCATTTTTGCCATCGAGCGGCGGAGCGCTCGATCCACCACGCTGCGCGATCGAGACCGTGAACATTCCCCACTCGTCCACTTCCATCTCGGTTTTCTTGAATCCCGCGACGCGCACCAGCTCGTCCATCTCGGCCGTGGTGCGACGCCGCATGATCCACGGCTGGCCTTCGCGATTGCGCAAAACCCGCGCGATAAATTCCACCTGTGGATGCCACGGCTGGTTTGTGTAAATGAGATAACCGCCCGGCTCGATCGCTTCCGCCAGGCCGCGCAAGGAATCAAGCACGCCTGCATTCGCTGGAAACAATTCGAACAACCCGGAAACAATCCCGATCGTCGGACGCGGCTCGATCGTGGCCAGCGAAGCGCGATCGAACGCGTCGCCAGACGCGACGGTAACATTCGTTAGGCCAAACTCAGCCGCCCGACGCCGCGCCGCAGCGACGTTCTCCGGTTTGTAATCGCGCAGGACTGCCGTCATCGGGATCTCCGGCAAATCGCGCATCGTTTCCAGCAGATAACGTCCGCCACCGGCCGCGATGTCGACGATCCGGACGGGACGCCCTTCGGCCTGGGTCTTCTCGATCACGCGCCGCAACAATGTTTCCAAGTTTTTCTTGCGCTCCCGAATGCCGCGCCACCCTGGGCTGTTGAGATAATTACGATCGATCAGACGCCCGAGCGGGGTCGAACCTTGCGCCTTGTTTTCGTAAACGTAGTCGAGCGTCAGGCCGGAATCGAAACCGCTCCGCCAGCCAAGGTCGATCCCCTTGCTCAGGCGTCCGGCGGTTTTCATTCCGCCGCGGACCAACGCGAAGACCGGGCTGCCGCGCAGTTTCAACCGCTCATGTTCCTCCCAGGTGTGGCCATACTTATCCGCCTCGAGCAACGACGGCGGCTTCACCGGTTTGGCGAATCGTTCCTGGACAAAATCACGCACGCGATCGATCACCTGCGCTCGTTCGCGCTCGTGAAACAGGGCGTGATACGCCGCTGGAAAAACGTGCATCCGTTTCTCCGACGACGAGAGGCCGTTGAAGAACTGGCGTTGCGCCTTAAGGTTGACAACCCAATCGCGGCCCGCGGAAAGCATGAGCGTCGGGAGATTGATTGCGCCCGCGTCGGCCAGCAGGCGGGTGCCAGCGTCGTGCAAACCAATGAGGACGTTCACCGCGATTTGCCGGAAGATGAGCGGGTCGGCGTCGTAAAGCGCGGCCTGCGCCGGATCGTGAGTCAGCATCTTCGCTTTCACGTAACTCTTCACGTAACCGGGCCCGACGAATTTTTGTTTCAGCCGGAGCGACTGGATCGCGAGCGGCACGTAGAGCCGGACACGAAACGCCGGCGTGGCCAGAATCATGGCACGAATCGGCGGCGCGTAATCATGGACCCACGCGGCGACGGAGACCGCGCCGACGCTGTGCGCGAGCACAATCATGTTTTCGAGGGCGAAGCCGTGATGCTCACCGATGTGGCGCACGAACGTGTCCACGTCTTTCACCATTGTTCCGAAATTTTCCGCGGCGCCCCGCTCGCCCGTCGATCGCCCGTGCCCGCGCGCGTCCCAGGCGAAAATCGCGATGTCGTTGAGACCGAACATCTCCACGAATTCCGCCCAACGGCCGGAATGTTCGTGGCCGCGATGAAATAGCAGCACTGCTTTCGCAGTGGGCTGCGGCGGAATCCACGAACGATAAAACAGCTGGGCGCCATCCCAGCTCGACATGGTGTGTTCAGCCGCCGGCATGTTGTTGCGCCAATTGCTGGACCGCGGCGCGCAGCTCCGCGGCGATGGCGGCGCTCGCGGTTTTGTCGGGCGGCATTTTCTCGTAGTTGCGGGGCGCGCCGATAATGAGCCGCACCTTTCGCGGCCGCGGGAAGCGGCTCCCTTTCGGCCAGGCCCGGAACGCGCCGTCGAGATAACAGGGCAACACTGGAACGTCGCGTCCGGCGACGAGTGCACCGATGCCGCCTTTGAATTCCTGGAGCGCGCCCGTTGTCGAGCGGGTGCCTTCGGGAAAAATGATGAGGATGTTTCCAGCATTGGCGAGCAGCTCACCGCAAATCGCGAGGCTGTGCCGGGCGTGGGCCTGCCGCGCGAACGGGAGCGCGTTCACGATGACCGTCGCGATCCAGGTGCGCGGCACGCTCTTGAAAAAATAATCCGCGGCGGCGGCGGGAAACGCGCGATGCAACCGGCGCAGCGGCAAACCGGCCAGGAGACACACCGTGTCGAGATGACTGGAATGGTTCGCCACCAGGACGAACGAGCGATTGCTGCGCAGATGTTCCTCCCCGACGATCTCAAACCGGCAATACGTCCGGAGCAATCCGCGAATGATCAGCGCGACGAGCGAGCGCACGCCGTAAACGAACATGTCCGGTTCGCGGGGAAAATTCCGGAGCCGCTCGATCAATCGTTGATCGAGATCAGCGGCGGGCTCGTATTGCCAGCGCTTCATCGGAGCTCGTGATAATAACCGGCCATGTGCATGAAGAGCGGCGCCACGTAAATCAAACTGTCGATCCGGTCGAGGATGCCGCCGTGGCCGGGAATGAGGGCGCCCATGTCCTTGGTGCCGATGTCACGTTTGATCACGCTGATGGAAAGATCGCCCAGCTGCCCGCCAATGCCAACGATGAGCCCGGTAAGAATGAGCTGCCACGCGGTGAACTCCGGAAAAGAAAAACGCAGGAGCCACGGCAGGATCATTGAGACCGCGAGCGCCCCGATCGCGCCTTCCCAGGTTTTCTTCGGGCTGATCTCGCTCCGCAACGGATGCCGCCCGAAGAGCCGGCCGAAGGTAAAGGCGGCCACGTCGTTCAGCTCGGTCGCGAAGATGATGTAGAGCAGATAACCGTAGGCGTTCACCGCGTTCGCCAGGAACCCGAGGTGCCCGAACATCCAGCCGATGTAAACGAACCCGACGATGCCTAACGACATTCGTTGCAGCTCCCCGCGGGCGCGATTGCGCAGGATCGGGACGAGCAGGATCAGCGCGATGGCGAAGACCGGAACCGCCACAAAAAACCCGTACCAGCCGGTGCCCGGTTCTTCGCCGCGCGGATGTGGCATGAGCGAGGCGATGCCTACGGTGACGATGCCGGCGTATGCGGCGCCGGTCATCCACCAGTCGCGATACAAACCCGACGCGCGCGCGAATTCCTTGAACCCGAAGATCGCGAGCAGCGTGATTCCGATGATCGTCGGCACACGGCCGGCGAAAATGGCGGCCAATCCCACCGGCGCCAGGATGAGCCACGAACGATAGGTGCTCCAGATCGAGCCGAGATCCTTCTTGAATCCCCAATGCAAAATACCCAGGACAATTCCTCCCACGAACAGGGAGACGAAGATGACGCGCAGATAAGCGAGAAAAACCGGATCGTGCAGCGCGTGGTGCGGGGACATCAGGGTGCGGCGGACTTCGCGCGCAACGCCGCCATGATGCGCTTTAACCGAATGGCCATCGTTTGCAGGCAGCCTGCCACGACAATTACGCAGGCCCAGTCGAGAATCGTCAAGTCTCCCAGCGCAGGTACGCCGTTGTTCCACCAGAAGAAAGCGAACGCGATCCACGCACCGAGATGCAGCGTCACCATCCGCCACGGCTTCGACATCACGCCGCTGAATTCGCGCTGCACGCCGACGGCCTGGCCGAACATCCCAACGTAGGCGGTGAGAAGCGCGAAGATCGCGGCCCAGTATCCGAGAAACGGATTCATCCAGCCGCTGTGCGCGACGCCGGCAAAGATCAGCACGTCGGAGACGCGATCCGGCAGGTCGTTCAGGATTTCGCCGCGCCAGCTCGCTTTGCTGGAAGCGAGCGCGACCATGCCGTCGAGCATATTGAACCAGAGGCGCAGATAGCAGAACAGCGGCGCGACAAAGAGCAGCCACGGATGCCCTCCGGATTTCCAGAAACAGAACGCGCCGATCGCGGCAGCGACGACGGACGCGTACGAAATCGAGTCGGGATGAATCTTGAGCTGGACGCAGAGGGCGGTCGCGAGACAGGCGGTCGATCGAAAGCCCTCGCCGATTGGCCGCCGCGAAGTTGGTTCGTATTGGGCCATGCGATCTCCGGCCGGTTGTACGGTTTCGCGCGCGCAGGGTCAATCGGCTGCTTTACACCGGCGAGCTGGATTTTCTACGATGGCGGCGCGATGAAGAAAATCCTCTCAGCTCTGGCGCTTGTGGCCGCCGCGGTGACGATGGCAGCGGTCACGGAGCAGCCAACGAAACCGAAAATCGAATTGGCCCAGGTGCCGAAATGGTCCAGGGACGACCTGGAATTTTTCCTTCACGGATCGATGAGCACGGAGGTGGTGCCGGAGCGCGTGCTGCGCGCGTTCATCAAGATTTATCCCGATCTGTTCCCGGCGTCAGACCTTGCCTATCTCGGTTTGATTCCCGACCCGGACTTCGGCTGGCCGATCGGGTTCAGCCGCAAGAACGAGGTCAAACATCTCGGCGGACTCTCGGCAGTCGGGATCAATTGCGCCTCGTGTCACATGGCCCAGATCACCTCGAGCGGAGCGAAGGGACCAATTCGAATTCTCGGCGTGACGAGCCATTTCAACGTCGAAGGATTCTTCGGCGCCGTGCTGGTCTCGACGTTCAAGACCTCCGAGCCGGCGAACATGAAATTGTTTCTGAATGCGTACTTCGCCAGCCCGGCGCTCGAAGCCGCTTGGGAAGAGCAGCAGGCAAAGATCACGGAGCGAATGGCCGCGGACCCATTCGGCGCGAAGGAGGTTACGCCGGGAGAACTGCACCAGATCGCGCCCGGCGAATTGGAACTGGGAAAGGATGCGGCCGGGCTGCCCGAGCTTGCGCATTCAATGCTGAAACTTTTGCACAACATCCGCGCCGCGCTTCACGTTCCGGATCAGCCGCCTGATAAAGTTCCGCCAGCGTCGGGACCTGGACGCAATGATGCATTCGGACTTCTTTCCGCCGCGCTCCTCAACCGGCCGCAGCCATACGCACCGATCAAATTCGGACTGGTTTGGAACGTCGACCAGCGGACGTGGGTGCATTGGGACGGCAACACGAAATCTCCGATCGCGAGAAATCTGCTGGCATCGCTCGGTCTCGGCGCGCCGCTCCATGGAAAACGCGCCGACCTCGATTTCGCCGCGGTGAAACGGCAGACCGATCTCTCCGAAAGCATCCGGCCGCCGAAATATCCACTTTCCATCGACCAGGCGGCGGCGAAACGCGGCGCGGCGCATTTCGAATCGAAATGCGCGTCATGCCACGGCGGGCCGGAAGGCGACAAGCGTTTGTATTCGATCGCGGAAGTGGGAACCGATCCGCATCGCGCGGAATTGTTCACGGAAAAACAGGCGGAAGGATTCAACAAATTTCTCGCTGAGCTGGAAGCCGTCGGTTACGAGCCGCCAAAAGAATATGGGGTCCGTAGCACCGGAAAATATTTCGCGGCGACTTTGGGCGGCGTGTGGGCGCGCTCACCGTATCTGCACAATGGCTCGGTCCGCACCATCCAGGAATTGCTGACGTCACCCGCGCAACGGGCGAAGATCTTCCATCGCGGCTCGCAGGAATACGATGCGAACCAGATAGGCTACACCGATGGCGGCGCCTACGTTTTCGACACGGCGACTGAAGGCAATTCGAATGCCGGTCACGAATACGGCACGAAGCTCTCGGCGGAACAGAAGCGGGAACTGATGGAGTATCTCAAGACGCTCTGACCGCGCTTCGCGCGGAAGCTCCAAATCCCAAGCTCCAAGCTCCAGGGAAATCCCAAACATCAGGGTCCCAAAAGCCATGTCCCCGTTGCGTCCCGTTTTGGGATTTGGTGCTTGGGATTTGGAGCTTCCGGTATTTGCCGGCGTCAGCCGGCTAATAGCCGGCCGCTTGCCCATCCTTGCGGCTTTCGCTGGCGCCAACGTAAACGCGCTGGCCGTCGTGGATCTCGACTTTGATGGCCTGATAGCCGCCGTATCCGCCGAGATCGGATCGGACATCGTGGCCTTTCTTCTTTAGCTCGCGAACCGTCTCCCACGGCACGCCGCTTTCGACGTTCACGTAGCCGCCGGTCTCCGTCAGTTTTTCGCCGGTCGGCTCGGCGTCGCCTTCGTGCTGCCAGCGCGAGGCATCGCCGGCTTCCTGCACGGCCATACCGAAATCGATTTGGTTCGTCAGGACCTGGGCGTGCCCTTGCGGTTGCATTCCGCCGCCCATCACGCCGAACGCTTCCCACGGTTTGCCATCTTTCATCACGAAGCCGGGTATGATGGTGTGGAAGGGCCGCTTGCCCGGCGCGTAAACATTAGCGTGGCCGGGCTCCATCGAAAATAATTCGCCGCGATCCTGGAACATGAAGCCGAGGCCGGGAACGACGATGCCGCTGCCCATGCCGCGGTAGTTGCTCTGAATCAGACTAACCATGTTGCCTTCGTCGTCGGCGGTGCACATGTAGATCGTATCGCCGTCTTTCAAGGCCGGGTTGCCCGGCGCGATTTTCCGCGACGCGCGATTCGGATCGATCAGTTTGCGCCGTTGGGTCGCGTAATCTTTCGAAAGCAAACCGGCCAGCGGAATTTTCGCGAACGCGGGATCGGCATAGAATTTCGCGCGATCGGCCCATGCGATTTTCTTCGCCTCGATCATGACGTGCAGAGCCGCGGGCGAATTGTAACCCATCGCTTTCAGATCGAAACCCTCGAGCATGTTCAGGATCTGGAGCGTCGCGATCCCCTGCCCGTTCGGCGGCAATTCGAAGACGTCGTAGCCGCGATAGTTCACCGAGACGGGATCGACCCAGGTAGAGGTATGCTTCTCGAAATCGGTTTTGCGCAGGTAACCGCCGTTCGCCTGCATGAACGCATCGATCTTGTCCGCGATCTCGCCTTTGTAATAAGCGTCGCGCCCTTTCTCGCCGATCAAGCGCAGGTTGCGGGCGAGCGCCGGGTTTTTGAAAATGTCGCCTTTCGCCGGCGTGCGCCCTTTGCCATCGAGCGTGTAGGTTTCGAGAAACGCGCCGGGCAGATCCTTGTAAAGTTCCGGCCCGAAATGCCAATAGAAGGCGATGAGTTCCGTGACCGGGAATCCTTCCTCGGCGTAACGGATCGCGCCGGAGAGGTCGTCACCTAACGAGAGCTTGCCGAATTTTTTGTGCAGTTCGGCCCAGGCATCCACCGTTCCCGGCACACTGATGGGCAGCATGCCGCGCGGCGGAATTGTTTTGCGATGCAACTTTTCGAGCTCGGCTTTCATTTGCTCGTAGCTCAGGCCGAGCGGCGAACGGCCACTGCCGTTCAGGCCGTAGAGTTTGTTTTCCTTCGCGCTGTAAACGATCGCGAACAGATCGCCTCCGATGCCGTTCGAGACTGGTTCCATCAGGCCAAGCGTCGCGTTCGCCGCGATGGCGGCATCGATCGCGTTGCCGCCGCGCTTCAAAACATCGAGCCCAACTTGCGTGGCCAGCGGCACGCTCGTGCAGACCATGCCGTGCCGCGCGAGAACTTCAGAGCGAGTCGCGAATGCTTTGCCGGTGATGCGATCGATTTGGGCGAAGAGCGATGAGGCCGCGAACGACGAAAGCAATGCGAGAAGAGCGAGTCGGTTCATGCGGGAAACTAGCCGTTCCTTTCAGCGTGTCATCCCGAGCCGCGTAGACGGCGAGGACATGGTGCGTTGAAGGGTTTAAGCGTTTAAATGTTAAAGCGGGAAGACTGCCTTCTTTACGATATAACGCTTTAACGATTTAACGCTTAAACGTTCCCTCTCGCTACTCGTACCTCAACGCTTTCACCGGATCGAGCCGCGCGGCGCGATACGCGGGGAGAAACGCGAAGAGGCAGCAGATCAGGAACGCGCCGATGCAAATGACAGCGACATCACGCGGGACAACTTCGGCAGGGAGTTTCGAGAAAAGGTAGACTTGTTTCGGGAATACTTCGATGTGCGCCACGTTGGCCAACCAATTGTTAAATTCATTTCGATAGCGCACCAGCGTCATCCCGAGTCCCAGCCCCATCAGGGTGCCGAACAGACCGACGATAATCCCCTGCCCGAGGAATACGCCGACGATCTGGGTGATGTTGGCGCCAATCGCTTTCATCACTCCGATGTCCCGCGTCTTTTGCACGGTCACCGTGATGAGCGTGTTCATTATGCCGAAGGCCGCCACGATGATGATGAAAAAGAGGAGGAAAAACATTACCGTCCGCTCGAGCCGCACCGCTTCGAAGAACTGGTTGTTCATATCAATCCAGGTCTGAGCGAATTGCGGCGGCTCGAGAAACTTCTCGAGGTTTTTTTTCACCCGCTCCGCGCCGTACGGATCGGTGGTCCGCACGGTGATGCCGTGAAGCGCATCGCCCAATCCGTAAAGTTCTTGTCCGACATGAATCGGCACGAGAAGAAACTCGGAATCGTGCATGTAATGATCGGTTTTGAAGATGCCGGTCACGGTCAGCTCTTTCGGCAGCACAACCTCGCGCAATTTATCGATCGCCTTGCGCTCCTCGCCGCCCTTCGATTTCTCCAGCTCTTTCATCCCGTCGAGGATCTCGCCGAGATTACCGGGCGAATAAACGGTCAGCTTGTCCCCGACGTCGATGTGAAGTTTGCGGGCCAGCTCCACCCCAAGCACGGTCGAGTCGCCATCCAAATCGAGCGATCCTTTAATAATGAAGTGTTCTAATGGCACAACCTTCTCTTCCTCGGCGGGATCGATTCCGCGAATCATCGGCGCGAGCCGTTGATGCTGAAACTCGACGATCACCGGGCCTTGGACGTATGGTGCGCTGGCGACCACGCCGGGGGTGTTGCGGATCTTCACCGTGAGATCGCGCCAATCGCGCAAGACGTCTTCGGTGCTAACCAGGATGTGCGCGTCCCAGTCGACCACTTTTTGCCGCAGCTCGCGGTCGAACCCGGTCATGACCGAGATCACGACGATTAGCACGGTGACGCCAAGCATCACGCCGACCATCGAAATGAGCGTGATGATCGAGACGAAAGTGCGCTTCGGTTTGAGATACCGCAGCGCGAGAAAGAAACTGAACGGAAGTTTCAAAGTGGGCGGTAGCCTCTAGCGTGCAAAGAAGAGTCGCGCAAGCGACAAGCCTTGGCAGCGCTGCATAAGCGCACCCGCTCCGTGGCCCCCTCTCTCTCTCTCTCTCTCTCTCTCTCTCTCTCTCTCTCTCTCTCTCACATAAAGAGAGAACCGTTGCGTATCATGCCGAGGGAAGTCGAGGGATCCCGCTGCCGCGTCCAGAATCCCGAGGAATTGCGTACATTTCGAGGAATCGGGAGAATATGCCGAAGCGCCATGAAACAAGTTGCGATCGCGAGTTACTCCAAGCAATGTTAGTGCATTAAATATCATTTGATCAGTCCCGGGGAATCTGGCGAAATGTTCGCGGAAATCGCGAGGCACTCACTGCGACTCTTCTGGGCAGGCGCGCCAGCCGCATTCAGGTCACACTTTGGCAAACAGCGGCACTTTCACGGCCTTATTATTATCATCAATCCGTGATACTCGAGATTATTACGCCGACTCCAAATCCGCCGGAAAGCGCTTTGCGATATTGGAAATGGCTCAAAGATGCTGACATTCCGAATTTCGCAATCTTCCTCTTTACGGCCATCGTATGGCCACTGGCTCTCTGGGTTTGGTCCAAGCGGAAGGTTACTACAATCCCGAATTTAGAGGTTCGGCTAAGCCGGCGTCGAGGCAAGATCGACGAGACCTCTTGTGAGGGTATTGAAATCACATTTGTCAACAAAACTGGATCAGTCGTTTATCTCTCGAATGGTCGTCTGCTCGGGATAACTAGCGATTTTGCTGTCCATCAACTGGCTGCCCGAGACATCAGTGATTCGTCCTATGAACTAAAGTTCTTTGATTCCGCAAACAAGACATTTCATATAAGGCAGACAATTCTCCAAACAGATCAGTCTGTTGATACTTGGATAGCACTGGTCTCCGAGGCTAGCGACGCATTGCTTTCGTATAAGCCATCCGCATGGCGGAAGTTCTTGAACCGACAACGTTACTTTCGTCTCGAATTCTTAGCCGTTGTCGGAGAAGATCGATTTCGCGTATCTTTGCCGTACTAGGTTGGAATGTCATTCTACTCAACGTTTTGAGCGGCACTGTCGACAATTTCAGCGATTGCGCATTTATGACGCCCGACGATTTACCAACGTCTGTATGATCAAAACCTAAGAACGCAACATGGTCGTACTAAATCCATTCAAATTTCCGAGAGAAAATCGATTTGCGGATTATGAAGGTATTCCACAGCTTTCGGCGGAGGATATTTTGATTAACTATGGGCTCGGTAAGGAATACCTAGCGGTCGATTTAGAGGTTCCGCTAGTTCCTTTAGGTGGTCACATGACGCATACAGAGATGGTGCTCGTGGTTGGGCTAATCAAAGTTTCAAATGCGTCATCCTTCCTTGAAATTGGGACTTTCGATGGATTGACTGCACTCAATATTCTTCGAAATTGCGCGGCTGTTAGAGAAATCGTCACCGTCGACCTACCAGATGAAATCCATAGAGCGGGGGGCAGCGGTACTCGCCATCCGCTAGACCAAATTAACGCGTCTATGTTGGACACCGTTGCAGTCGGCTCTCGCCTTAGCTCTCATCCTCAGGCCGGAAAAGTTAGGCAAATACGAAAAGACTCCGCCAGCTTGGATGAGGCCGACTTAACTAGATCAACGTATGATTGTTTTTTGATAGATGGCAGCCATACCTTTCAATACTGTTACTCTGATACGCAATTCGCCTTGCGGCACCTTGCGAAACAGGGATTCATCCTTTGGCATGATTATTCCAAACTGAAGACGCTAAGCGGGGTTACGCGCTGTCTGCTTACACTTGCCGAGTCCGGCGAATACAGCCTGTTTTGGTTGCGAAGCGGCGACATCGTTACATCGTTGGTCATCGGCTTCCGAAGAGCCGATTTCTCAGAGGGTCTGGCGATGTCATGACCGCATGGGAACAGTTATCGGGTACCTAGCGCCGTCATTCCTTCACGGCGTGCGCTTTGAGATCTTCGAGATCTACGAACTCAAGCACCGAGGAATGCGTTGCTTCAAGATCGATGGGCGCGGCGCGGCCGTGGTCGAGCGCGGCTTTCCATCGCGTAACGCAGACGCACCAACGATCTCCCGGTTTGAGGCCGGGAAAACCCCATTGCGGCATGGGCGTCACGAGATCGTTCCCATCGAGGACGGAGAAATCGAGGAATTCCTCAGTGACTTCCACGCAAACCGTGTGCAGCCCGATATCGTCCGCCCCGGTCCGGCAATAGCCATCGCGATAAAATCCCGTTATCGGGTCGCGGCAACAGCAGCGCAGCTCAGTGCCAAGAACGTTCGTGACCATGGCGCACAGTAGCCAAGGAGCGGCGGTTTCCAAACCGCCGATTTCGGTTCTGGGTAGCGCGCGCGTCTCGCGTGCTGGTTTTGGCGGCTCGCCAAAACATTCTTTCCTTAGTCCGCAGCCGAACCCGCAATGTATCGTGAAGGAAAGTCCAGGCCGGCGTGACGCCGTCATCAACGCGCGAGACGCCCGCGCTACCCAGCACAAGGCAGCAACCTCTCCTCCTTGTTGCAACCCGATGCTTATTCGACATTCCTCGAATGGTCGCGGAAAAGACAATCGTTACCTACTGGCTTTGTCCAGCCGAGCCGGCGCGAAACCATTTCGCCATGCTAATATGCAATCTGGCGGAGAAGTTTAACGCTCCATTCTTTGAGCCGCACGTCACGCTATATGTAACCGACGCCGCGAATGAAAATCCGAGCGCTGTTCTCGAGCAGGTCGTGAAAAATCGCCAATCCTGTCACCTTTCGGTTCGCGGCCTCGATCATTCGGACAAATTCACGAAAACCGTTTTCGTGCAATTTGAGCCGGACGAAGATCTGGCGCGCTTAAGTTCGGATTTGCGACGCGCTTCGACCGCTCAAAACGATTATCAACTGAACCCTCATCTCAGTTTGATCTACAAGACGATGGACCGAGAAACGAAACGCGACCTGGCCGCTTCGCTTCGCCTCCCGTTTGATAAAGTCCGCTTCGATTCGGCGAAAGCGGTGATCAGCCCGGCGAAGATCGAATCGCGCGCGGATGTGGAAGCGTGGAGAGTGGTGGCCACGCATCGGATTACCGGATGAAAACCAAAATCTTCGGCGAGCACGACGAAGCGACGATCGCGCAGATCGAACGCTGCGTCGCGGCCGGTGGAGAGCGCGCCGTGTTGTGCGCCGACGGGCACAAAGGCTACGCCCAGCCGATCGGTGGCGTGGTGGCTTACACCGACAAGATTTCGCTCTCCGGGGTCGGGTTCGATATCGCCTGCGGCAATCTCGCCATTCGGACCGATGTAACCCGCGATCAAGTTGCTCCGGCCATGGAAGAAATCATGAATGACGTCGTGCGTGACGTTTCATTCGGGATCGGGCAAAGCAGCAAGACGAGGATCGAGCACGAGCTCTTCGACGATCCGGCGTGGCAGTTGTCGCCCATGCGCGAGTTGAAACAGAGCGCGGCCAGCCAGCTCGGTACCGTCGGCGGCGGAAATCATTACGTCGATATTTTCGCGGATGAATCCGATCGGATTTGGGTCGGTGTCCATTTCGGCTCGCGCGGGCTCGGGCATAAGACCGCCACGCATTTTCTGAAGGCGGCCGGCGGCAAGGACGGGATGGATGTTCCACCGACTGTCGTCTCGGAAGCGTCGCCGCTGGGCGAAGATTACATCGCGGCGATGACGCTCGCTGGGCGCTACGCTTATGCCGGGCGCGAAGCGGTCGCACGCCATGTCGTGCGCGGGATTCTCCGCGCCAACACAATCGAGGAAGTCCACAACCATCACAACTTCGCCTGGCGCGAGGAACACGACGGCCGGCAATATTGGGTCGTGCGCAAGGGCGCCACGCCCGCGTTCCCGGGTCAGAAAGGTTTCGTCGGCGGAAGCATGGGCGACGATGCCGTGATCATCGAAGGCATCGATTCGGCAACTTCGCGCGACGCACTTTTCTCAACGGTCCACGGCGCCGGCCGGATCATGTCGCGCACGGCGGCGAAGGGAAAGTTTGTGAAGATCGGTGGAAAACGGATCCGGCAGGATGGACTCGTGAGGCATGACGAAATGATGAAATGGATCGCCGACAAAAACGTGGTCCTGCGCGGCGGTGATCTGGACGAAGCGCCCCAGGCGTATCGACGATTGCCGGAGGTCCTGGCCGCGCACGCCGGCACGATCCGGATCCTCCACACCCTCACGCCACTCGGCGTCGCGATGGCGGGCAAAGATATTGTCGATCCATACAAGGATTGATTTGTAGCGGCGGTCTGTGACCGCCGGACTATTTCCGATCCGGCCGACTTCGCCAAACTCAAAGTGCGACGGTCATAGACCGCCGCTACAGTTTGCGGGCATGAATGAAATTGTCGGGATCGATCTTGGAACGACCAACTCGCTCATCGGAGTGATGGACGCCGGGTTTCCCATCCTGATCGCAGACAAGAACGGCGAGCGGTTGACGCCGTCCGTCGTCCATTTCTCGTCGGACGGAACTCCGCTCGTAGGACAACCGGCGACGCGAATGCGCGCGCTCAAGCCGGCGCAGACGATTTATTCCATCAAGCGCTTCATGGGTCTGCGCGGCGAAGACCTGCGTGAGAGCGATGCGGACGTTTCTTACCAGCTCGAACGGAAGAGCGGTAAAGCTCTCCGCATTGCGGCGCGCGGTAAATCGCATTCACCCGAGGAAATTTCCGCGCTCATTCTGGGAAAGCTGAAGGCCGACGCCGAAGCGGCGCTCGGACATCCGGTCTCGCGCGCGGTGATCACGGTGCCGGCGTATTTCAACGATGCGCAACGCAGCGCTACCAAGCGCGCGGGCGAGCTGGCTGGATTTACCGTCGAGCGCATCGTCAACGAGCCGACCGCGGCGGCGCTCGCTTACGGGCTCGACAAGCTCGAGGGCCATTCGAAGATCGCCGTCTTCGACCTGGGCGGAGGCACGTTCGACATCTCGATTCTCGAACTGAACCACGGCGTGTTTGAAGTCCTCTCGACGAATGGGAACACGCGGCTCGGCGGCGACGACATCGATAACGCGATCATGGCGCATCTCCGCGCGAAAGGTTTTCCGGCGGATAAACCCGAAAGCATCGCGCGCCTGCGCGAGGCGGCCGTTGATGCGAAACATCGACTCTCCGTTGAGATGAGCGTAACGATCGAAATTCCGTTTCTCGAAGGCGGGCAAAATTTTTCCGCTGAGCTGACCCGCACAGAGCTGGAGCGACTGAGCCGGCCGATCATCGAGCAGACGCGCGCGCATTGCCGCCGTTCGCTGGCTGACGCGAAACTCGAACCTTCCGATCTGGATGAAGTAATTCTGGTGGGCGGGATGACGCGAATGCCGCTAGTGCGGACACTCGTCGCGGAGATTTTCGGCCGAGAGCCAAACACGTCGCAAAACCCCGACGAGGCGGTCGCGATCGGCGCAACGATCCAGGCGGGAATTCTTTCCGGCGCGGTCCGGGACGTGGTCCTGCTGGATGTGACGCCGTTGTCGTTAGGCATCGAGACTTTCGGCGGGCTGATGAATGTGATCATTCCGCGGAACTCGACGATCCCGATCAAGGCGGGCGAAATGTTTACGACCGCGGTGAACCAGCAACGGTCGATGTCGATCAAGGTGCTGCAGGGCGAGCGCGAAATGGCGCGGGACAACTGGCCGCTCGGCCAGTTCGAGATCGAGTTTGAACCGGCGCCCAAAGGCGTGGCGCGCGTCGGCGTGCAATTCGAGATCGATGCGAACGGGATCCTGCACGTGCTGGCGCGCGACACGAAAACGGGCGCGGAAAAAGTAGTGGAGATCAACAGTGCGGTAGATGTTTCCGATGAAGCGGTCGAAGCGATGATCTCCGAATCGCTCGAGCACGCCTTCGACGACATGAGCGAACGCGTTTGGACGGAGACGAAACTCAAAGCCGAGGAAATGCTGAGCGCGGTGGATGCAGCATTCGCGCAGATCGGGGATACGATCGATGCGGCGGAGAAGGAGAGGATCCTAGGCGCGGCCACGCAGGTCCGCGATTCGCTGGCGACACATGATGCGCGAAAACTTCAGGCCGCGAACAACGCGCTCGATGAGGCGACGCAGAATCTGGCGGCTGTGCTCGTGCAAAAGGCGATGCAGTCTGGGCCTGGGTAGCGCGCGCGTCTCGCGCGTTGGCGATGGCGTCTCGCCGGCGCGAACTTTCCTGGAAGCCTGTTTCGGCGAGACGCCGAAACCAGCACGCGAGGCGCGTGCGCTCCCCAGAGTTTACTTCGGCGACGGTGATGGGCTCGGTATTGCGGCTCGCGCTTTCGCGATCGCTTCGTCGAGAAGTTTTTTTTCCTCGGAGAAAATGGGGCCGGTCTGGGCGGCGAAGATATACTCCTGTGCGGCGGGCGCCTGGTTTTCGTCAAGCAGGAGCACGGCAGCGTAAACCGCGGCATGGGGATCATGCACGCCTTCGGGCGGTAGCTTGTTAATAATCTCCACGCCTTCGGCGGTGCGACCGAGCATGTAGAGCGAGAACGCATAAGTCATGGCGGCGTTTACGTCATTCGGCGCGCGATCGTAGGTCTCCTTCGCAAGGCGGTGGCCTTCGGCAGGGTTTTGATCGACGTGCAGCGCGAGCCGCGCGCAGTTCGCGGCGAGGGCCGGTTCGTTAGGCGAATTCTCATGCAGGCGCTGGGCGATGCGGTACAAATTCGGCAGATCGTTGTTCGCCCGATAAATGCGAAAAAGCGCATCGAGCGCTTCCCGCCGCCTCGGCGCGTCCTTCGCAACCCGCAGCCAGAGTTGTTCGGCTTCCGCGGACAAACTCCATTTCGAAGCGAGACGCGCGAGATTGATTTCGCGATCGGCCTGGTCCCCCGCGGCCCGCTCGGCCGAATGCCAGAGCGAGGAGAACTCCGCGTCCGACGAAGTCTGGCGCGCCTGCTTCGAGCTATAGGCCTGATAAGCGAGACGCAGATATTCGGAATCACCCCACGCGCCGCTGCGGGTCCAACGTTTCAAGCGCGACCAGTTTTTCGCTTCCGCGAAGGCATCGGCAATCGCGATGGCCGGCGGCGGGTTCGTCGTCGTTTCCGACGGCAACTTTTCCATCCACTTCAGGACCTCGGCGCCGAGTCCGTTCTTGTTCAGCCAATCCATGAGGAGGGCGAGGTCGAGTGGATTGCGCGCCGCGACCGGCTTCACCTTTTCGAGCAGCGCGGAAAATTTTTTCTCGTCGAGCTTCCGGTAAAACTCCAGGCAGAGGAGGTAATCGGTGAAGGTGACCTGCTGGCTCATCTGCAAATCCTGGGCGAGCGAATCGGCGCGCTGGAGATCGTTGCGCTGGATGGCGTCGCTGAGAAGGGCCCGGAGCGAGCCGGCCCGATACGCGGGAATGCCTTTCAAGCGCTCGAGGACTTTGCGCGCCTCGTCGCTTTTCTCCGGCGCGGAAGAACGAATCCGCAGGACGGCCAGATTGAATTCGTAAAGGTCGTTGGCCGGCTCCTGGGCAACGGCCGCAGCGAAGTGCATCTCGACATCGGCATCGTTGCCCTGGGCGCGGGCGAGCCAGCCGGCGACGACGTGATACGCGGCCCGATCGCGTTGGACGGGCGGGACCGTTTCGAGCGCTTTCCGGGCGGTATCGAGCTGGCCGAAACGCAGTGCGGCGGAAGCGAGATTGAGCTGGCTGTCGAGATTGCCCGGTTCAAGCCGGGCGATTTGCGCGCGCCACGTGACGGTCTCGGCCCGGTTTTGTTTTTCACTCGCCTCCGCGAGAATATGGAACGCAGGAAGGGAATCGTGATGAAGCAGGACTTCCCGCGCGGCGCGAGTGGCGCCGTCGAAATCTTCCCTGGTCATCAGGGCCGCGGCGCTCTTGAGCAGGCTCGATTCACGCCAGCCGCGGTACGCTTTCGGGCCGGAGGTCAGCAGCATCCAGCCGAATCCGAAGCCAAGAAGGAGCGAGGCGGCGCAGATCGCCAGACGCGCGGGCGTGAACTTCAAACGTCCACTCCGGACTCGTTTTACGCGGCGTCTCCGCCGCACGCGTCGAACCTGCTCTACCATTGCGCATTCCTATCCTTGCAAGCGAAGGCGATTGCAACTGCCTCGCTCAGCAACGCACTACGTCGCCTGTTCGGCACGCACGACGGGAACTTCGTCCACCGCGTCCGCCACTTTTTCGCGGAGGCGGCGACCCCAGACATAACGCGCGAGAAGCACCTTGATGGTCGCGGTTAAGGGCACCGCCAGAATCGGCCCGAGCAATCCACCGATGAGCAAGCCCCAGACGAAAATGGAAACGATCACCGTCATCGGATGCAAACCGACAGAATTTCCCACGATGCGCGGCGCGACGAAGATCGCCTCCAGATTTTGCACGACGATAAACACGCCGGTGACGATGAGCGGATGCGTCCAATCTCCCCATTGGCCCGCGGCGATGAGGACCGCCGGAATCCAGCAGAGGATGATGCCGACGTACGGGATCATGGTGAGGATCACGACGAGAACTCCAATGAGCGGCGCGAAGTTGAGGCCGGTGAGGTAAAGGGCGACGCCAATGAGGGTGCCGTCGATGAGACAGACGAGAAGCTGGCCGCGGAAATAAGCGATGATGTAGTTGTTGATTTGCGAGAGGACGGAGGCGACTTCCGTTTTCAAGGGAGAGTTTCGCAGCGGCAAGTACTCGCGCCAGCGGCGTTCGATCGCCGGGCTTTCTTTCAAGAGGAAGAACAAATAGATCGGCACCATCACCAGGCTGAGCAAAAAGCCGGTGATGCCGAGGAAGCCGCCGATGCTTTGCTTGAGCAGCGCCCAAATCTTCTCGCTGATGTAAGGCAGCTGGCGCTCGAGGTTCGGCAGCTGCCGCTGCACCCAGGCCTGGATCCGCTGGCGGTCCGCAGTCGAGATCTTGTCCGGCGTCGGATTGATTTCCTCGCGCGGCATGGACATCGTGGAATCCAAGGGAACGATTTCTGCAGGCGTGGCGGTATCGGGGGACGGCGCCGGAGTCGGCGTCGGTTTCCGTGAAGGCGGCGGGGACGCGAACAACCAGTTCAGCAGGCTGGTGGTGGGCGATGAAACTTTATCGCGCTTGGTGCTCGGCCCGCCGAAGGCGTGATCGTATTTAAAGATGAGGTCTACGATCGTGTCGCGCGCTTTCAGGGTGTATTGCGGCAGCTCGCGACCGACGTTGGTAGCTTGCATGGAAACAACCGGCGCCAGCCAGGCGACGAGCGCCGTGATCGAGAGAAACGCGATGGCGAAAAGGGCGAAGACGGCTTTGGTGCGCCCGAGACCGCGTGCGCACATTTTCGTCACGACGGGATCAAGCAGGTAGGCGAGGATGACCGCGATCGCCACCGGGATAAGAATCGGTTGAATGAAGCCGACCACGTTCGCTACGATCCAGACGACCGAACACGCAATCGTGATCAGGACAACGATGAAAATCGCGGTGAGCGCCGCCCACATCGTCTTGCGCTGCCAGGTGGTGGGATACTTTGTCATTCGCGGTGGTGCGCGTTCCGGCGTGGTTTACTAATCGATCCGATTGATTTTTCCCGGCGGTCCCTTGCTGATCGTCGTCTTGGTTTTCTCAATCTTCTCGGCCAGTGACTTGTTCTCCGGGCTCAGCGCGATCGCCTTTTGCCAAAAATCAAGCGCCTGCGGGACACGATTGAGTTTCGCATAGGCATCGCCGATGTGCTCGAGGACAATCGGATCGGGCTTGGTGAGGTTCTGCGCAGCGCGCAGCAATTCGTTGAGCGCGTCCTCGAACTTTCCCTTGCGATAATGAATCCAGCCGAGGGTATCGAGGTAGGCGCCATTGTTGGGATCGAACTGGAGGGCGCGGCCGACCATTTCCTCGGCTTCGTCGAGGTGCATGCTGTGCTCGGCCCACATGAACGCAACGTAATTATAAGCCTCGGCCGAGTTCGCCGGATCGAGTGAGATCGATTTACGGAACAAATCGGCGGCTTTGTCGTAGAGCGCGGCTTGGTCGGCGGCCGCGCCGTAATCGAAATAAAAGCGGGCGTTGAGAACTTCATCGTTGGCGGCCTGGGCTTCATTGAGCGCTTCTTCAAAAGTGATGACGGCCTGCTGCGGATGCTTCGCTTCGCGCTGAGCGATGGCGAGGAAATAACTGAACTCGGGGACGCCCGGAAAGCGCTGCCGCGCTTCGGTGAGGACTTTCGCCGCGCGTTCGCTGTCCTTGAGCGGCACGATCAACAATTCCGCGAGGCGCAGATAGGTATTCGCGCGAGTCGGGTTGATGAGAAGGCTTTGCTCGTAATTCGCGGCGGCTTTCACGAATTGCGGCTTCGCCTGCTCCGGCTGGTTCGCCCGCTCGAGGGCACGCGCCCCTTCGTCGAACAATTGCGCGAGCAATTCGTAGGGCTGGTATTTCGCTGGCTGTTTCCGGATGATTTCCTCCAGCATTGCGATCGCTTTGTCCCGCTGGTTGGTGAGGACAAAGCCGGTGGCCAGTTTTTCCCGCGCATTCACGTCGTCGGGCTGAAGCTCGAGGACCTTGAGGTAAAGCGGAATGGCTTCCTGGATTTGCTGGGAGGCCGCAAAGTAGTCGGCGACTTCCTTGAGCGCCGCCGAATCGTCACCGGCGTGAGCGACCGCTTTTTCGAAAAAGGCATTGACCCGTTTGATTTCTTCGGGCTTCGGCTCGGTGTCCGATTTGAAAATGATGGTGGCGTAAAGCTTGCCCAATCGAATCCAAAAAGCGGCGTCTGCACTTTCGACGCTGGCCGCCCGGTCGAGCGCCATGAGAGCTTTTTGCGATGCGCCCGCCGCCGCCTCGATTTCGTAAAGGCGCTGGTAAGCTTCGAAATTAAGTGGATCGAGGGCGATCGCCTGGTTCGCGTATTTCACTGCCTGATCGGTCTTCCGGAGATACTTCGCGTAGATGAAGGCGAGTTGCAGATAAGGGCCCCCGTCCTTCGGCCGGGCTTTGATCGCGTCTTTCAAGACGTCGATGGCCCGCGGATAATCTCCCTGCCGGCTGAGCAGGGCTGCCACCCGCAGCGCCAGCTCGGATAAACCGGGATCGAAATTCAAAACGCGCTGGTACGTGGCCAGGGCATTTTCCATCTCGGCATTTTCTTCGAGCCGGGTCCCTTCCACGAAATCAGCGAGGGCGTCGGCCTTGCGGGCGCTCTCGGGTTGGAGCCCAAGATCCTTCGGAGGAGTGAGAATAAACGAATCGTCCTGCGACGCGCCTTTTTTCGGCGGCGTCAACCTGACGCCGAGGTCCGGTGGAGTCGGTGAGGTGGACGGTGACCGCGCGACCGCCACGCCATTAAGAAAAAGAAGCGCGAGGCAAAGGAGAACGCCGCGGAGAGATGGAGCGCTCCCGTTCGTCCCCGAAATCATGTTCAGGATTGTAGCTTCTGGCGGGGCGAGGCGCAACCGTAGCGGCCTAACGAGCGGTGCGATTACGATTTGTAACGCAGACGCTTCTTGTGGCGGTTCTCCTTCATGCGCTTGCGGCGCTTGTGTTTGGAGATCTTGGCCTTCCGGCGTTTCTTCAGCGAACCCATAGAGATTTCCCGGTTTCCCGGAGCGCAATGCAAGCACCGGAAGCGGTGCCACGCAACCGTTCTTTCACTTAGCCGTCAGCTTTTCCAGCGCATCGCGCACCAATCCCACGTGATCTTCGGGTTTCACCTTCCGCAGAATCGAGGCAATCCGGCCGGCGCCATCGATGACGAAAGTGCTGCGTTCGGTTCCCATATATTTCTTGCCATACATGCTTTTTTCAACCCAGACCCCATAGGCATTCACGATTTCTTTTTCCGGATCCGAGAGGAGCGGGAACGGCAGTTGATACTTCTCGATAAACTTCTCGTGACTCCGCGTTGAATCGACACTGACGCCGAAGACTTTCGCGCTCCCACGCAGATCCCCCCAGGAATCGCGCAGGCTGCACGCCTGAACCGTGCACCCAGGTGTGTCGTCTTTCGGATAAAAATAAAGGACAACTGGCGTGCCCCGGAAATCGCCGAGCTCGATCTCGCGGCCGTCGCCATATTCGCCTCCCACGGCGATGGCTCGAAACGCCGGGGCCTTGTCTCCCACCGCGAGCTGGGGGTCATTTTTCTTCATGTTTCGAACACGATTATCAAGATGCCGACAGCGCAAAGCAGAATCCCCATCAGGACGCTTTCGTATTTCTCGAGCACGCCCAGCTTGATTTTACTCAAACCTGCCAGGGTAAGCGACGTAAACAGCACCATGCCGGCGACGGTGGCGATTGAAAGGACGGCGGTCAGCACCGCGAACCCGCTCCAACCGTATCGAATCCCCGAAACGTAAAAGGGAACGAAGCCCTCGCAGGGCGAGAACGTGAGGAACGCCAGCAAACTGAGAATGGCGGCGCGATCTGACGTCGGGTGCGCCTGACAGCCGTGATGCTCCTCATTATGGTCGTGCTCGTAATCGTGCGGATGCGCATGTCCGTGCGCATGTTCGTGTTCATGCCCGGGTTCATGCAAGTGCTCGTGTGGATAATGAAAATGAACGTGCCCTTTCCCCATGAATTGCCGGACGAGATAGTAAATTCCGAAAAGTAAAAGTGCGCCTCCCGCGATCCGGGGGAACCACGCGCCGATGGTTTCGCTGAGGGCCGCGCCAAACAAGGTGATCGCCAGACCCAGAACGGCGGTCACCATTACATGGCCGGTTCCGGCGAGCGCGGTCACCGCGATGGTCTTCGATGCGTTCCAGCCCTGGACCCGCGCGGTCAGAACGAAAGGCAGCCAGTGTGTCGGAATCGCCGCGTGGAAAAAAGCGACGCCGAAACCTGTGAGCGCAATCGTGGTGAGAACGGTTTGGTTCATGAACACGAGAAAAGATTAGGCCGGGTTGCGAATTGGAAACTGCACTACCGGCGCGGAATGGCGAGAGTTTATCGGGCTGACAGGATTCGAACCTGCGACCTTTCGCACCCGAGGCGAACGCTCTACCAAGCTGAGCCACAGCCCGAACTGCGCGTCGCGTGAAAATTCAAACGGCGCACGCCCTATCTCGCGCATTTCGGCGGGAGTAGCAAGCTCTACCGCGCTCCAATTCTTCAAAAAGTCTGTAAAATCGGATCGATGGACGACGCTGAGGTGGCGTTACTCGACGCAGTGACGGTCGCAATTCGTCCGCTGCACATTAGAGAACCCGTTCGCGGGCTGATTTAGTATCATATTTGATAAAATTCGCAGTTTGTATCAACCGCGCGAAACCCGGCTCTCAGGAACGAGAATAACGGTACATTAAATGCTGTTTTTTATAGTCATTATAGCAAACTTGGCATGAAACGGCCCTTCCAACTCCAAATCCGTGGCACGACGCTCCCCGAAACCCTCGTCGGCCTCCTTCTGCTCGCGACCTTCTTCGCCTCCGTTTTCGAGCTGAATGCGGTTTGTTTACGTTATATCGACGCGACCAAAGAATCGGTCGCGGCACTCCAGAGCGTGCAGGATCGCGCGGAAATGTTACGCAATCTCGCCTTCACCGATCTGACCGATGCCACCGCGGTGCAAACCTTAATGCTCCCTGCGCCGAACGCGGCGCCCTTCGCGCAAAAAGCCACTGAGACCGTAACGATCAGTGCCTTCCCGACTCCGAATGGCGTCACCCAATTCACGCGAACACCGGCTGGGACGGTGACGACTGATTCGGTGGCGACCGACCTTGGCAAGGAGCTCGTTAAGGTCGACGTCAAGGTCGCCTGGACGATGACCTTGGGCGGACGATCACGGACGGAGCAGACAACCAACATTCTTTCAAACGGATCCAAAAAATGAATCTAAAAATTTCCCGCAAACGCTTCGCCTTCACGCTCCCCGAAATAACGCTGGCTTTGGCGGTGAGTGGGGTCGTGTTCGGTGCGACCCTGACGTCGTCGACCTCACTTCAAAAAAGTTTCAACGCGCTCGACAGCTATTTCGGGACGCACATGCAGCAGATTCGCATTGTCGACTATCTCAGTCGCGATGTGAAACGCGGATTGATCGTGACGACGTCCGCAGATTTGCAAACCGTGACGATCACAATCCCAAACTACATCATCCAAGCGGGCGACCCCGAGGCGCTGGTGAATCCCACATTGGTCGGGACGCCGCGCACGCCGACGATGGCTTACACGCCCAGCGGATGGCAGGTGAATTATGGCAACACAACGAGCACCGTCGTTTATTCCATCAGCGGCATGTCGATCTTACGGACGGAAAACGGTACCGTCACGACGATTGCCTCTAGCACGGACCAGCTCGTGCCACAGACCACTGACGTTGAGCTGACCAACACCGAGTACGCAAAAACCAGCATTACTTTTCAGCCGATCTTTACCTCCGGCGGCGCCCAGGCCTCCCGGAGCGGCACTATCGTTTATTCAACGGCTTATCTGAGAAACAAACGGCGTGGCTGATCGCCACAGGAGAAAGAGATTATGCGCTCAAGACGCTTGGCAGAAGAAGGCAACGTGCTCATCTGCGCGTTGTGCACGATCCTGATCATCTCACTCATCGGCGCGAACGTGCTGCGCAATTGTACGACGCGCTACAATGTCTCCTCCAGCCAGGTCCGCAGTTGGAAGGAATCACTTTTTGCCGCGGAGGCGGGCGGCGACATAGGATATGCGGAAGTCAGAAAGACGGTGCTCGATCCGCCGCATGCCTTCACCGGATGGGACAATTCCGGCGCGAAGCATGTCAGCCCTGTCACAACCTTCGGCGCAAACAATCTCATCACCAGCACCGTTGTCGACTTGTTCTATAACGATCCGGCAGGAAATCCGTGGTATCGCTCCCGCAGCAGGGGCACGGCGCCGGTGCTTGGCATGGCGCGCACCGGCATGGACGATCGGATGGGCGCAGGCGTTCGCGGCGATAGTCTACTGCGAAAGATTGACTTCAAAACCGATCATTTCCTGGCCACCTACGGACCGAACGGCGACGGCGCCGGCCAAGCCCTCGTGCCAGTGACAAACCCGCAAATCACACGGCGGATCGAGCAAATCAGCGCGCCGATCACCCCGTTCGAAGCGGCCATCAAAGCTGCCGGAACCTTTTACGGTCTCGGCTCGGCCGCTTATATTGACAGCTATCGGTCATCTGCCGGCCCCTACGATCCCAATGTAAGAAATAATCCAACTGACCCGCGGTATGTCGACTCGCAAAGCGGTACCGTGGAAATCAACTCCTCCGTTGCGACGGTCCAGGGAAGTATCTACGGCAATCTTTATACGAACGGCGGAACGGTCACGAAGAAGACCGCCAGCGTTTCTGGAGTCATCGATAACAATGTCCCTTTCTCTCTGAACCCACTGGAAATGCCGAGCACTGCGACGTGGAATTATGTGCCTACTCCCACAGCGGTAACCGGCAATACGGTCATCGATCCTCCAGTCGTGGGTGGCGTCCCCCAACCGGGAACCGCGTCAAGTCCCAATTATTACCTGATTTCTTACTTCGTGAATAATGGCAACCTGACGGTGAATCCTGCCGTTATCAATGGAACGCCAAAGGACACTTACGTTGTGCTTAGCGTCACGGGCGATATCGGCAACAGCACCAGCAGCCAGCCGACCATCAACGTGCCGGCGTACGTTCACCTAAAGATCTACTTCACCGGAAACTTCCAGACCAAAGCCGAGAACATTGTGAACACGAGTGGTTACTCGGGTAATCTTCAGTTATATGCGATCAGCCCGACGGATCCGAGTCTTCAGCAAACCATCAATTTAAACTCCGGCGGTGGGTCAAATGCTGGTTTCTCCGCGGTTTTTTATGCCCCGTCTGCTAATTTCACCATCAATGGCGCTCCAGACATTACCGGCGCCATTGTGTGCAAGAATTTCTACGCCAACGGTAACGTGCACTGGCACTACGATCGTCGCCTCGATTCCGAGGGTGCCGCCATCGACTACCGCATCGCCAGCTACGTCGAGGACATCCGTTAGGCCGGAATATCGCGGCGCCATCCGCGTTTTCCCGCGAACAAATCGGTTGACAGCGAGAGCCACCGCTCGCAAAGTCAACATTCTCTTTTTGCCCGACGATGCTCGCCTCCAACCTTATTCCACCTGTCGTTTCTGGCGGCACGCCGACCATTCTTCAGTTTCCGGCGGAGGCCACGCGCCCCGTCCGTTCCTTGCGCAATATGACCACTCAACTCCTGCAAGAAGCAGCTCAAGTGATCCCGAATCAGCAGTTGCTGATCAACGTCGTTTCCCGGCGCGTGCGCCAGTTGGGGTTGGGCCATCGTCCGCTCGTCGAAGCCACTCCGCGCTCGTCGCTCACCGACATCGCGCTCCGCGAAATCATTGCCGGCAAATTGACCTACGAGCTGACTCCCGAGACACCCGCCGACGGCGCAAAGTAGCACAGGCATCTTGCCTGTGAATTCGATCGCCACCACAGGCAGGATGCCTGTGCTACTCTGAATCATGGCGACCGAGACGATCCTCAACCGCAAAGCGCTGCGCGATTTTCACATTCTCGAACGCTACGAAGCCGGCATCGAGCTTAAGGGCAGCGAGGTCAAATCCATCCGCGCCGGCAAAGCCAATATCAGCGACGCCTTCGTCCGCATTGAGAAAGGCCAGGCGTTTCTCTACAATGCCGACATCCAACCCTACGAGCGCGCCAGTCACGAAGTTCCCGCGGCCAAACGCGTCCGGCGCCTGCTTCTTCACCGGCAGGAAATCGACAAGCTCTACGGACTTACCGCGATCGCCGGCCGCGCCCTGGTCGTCCTGAGCCTCTATTGGAAAAATGGAAAGCTGAAATCCGAGATCGGCGTTGCGACCGGAAAAGTCGCGCACGACAAGCGCGCCGATTTGAAGAAACGCGCGACCGACCGCGAGACCGAACGCGAAATCGCCCGCTTCAATCGCAAGCACGGATAATCTCGGAGGGACGTGCTTCTGCACGTCCCATTCTTCGAGGGAACGCGAGATTCAAAGTCGGACGTGCAGAAGCACGTCCCTCCGAGATTGGATTTTCCACTTGTCACTCGTCACTTGTCACCCGTCACTTTCCGAAGTGTCTCGTCCGCGCTCACCGCTCTTCGTCCTCTTCCTCACCGTCTTCATCGACCTGGTGGGCTTCGGCATCGTCATTCCGATCCTGCCGCTTTACGCGGAGCACTTCCATGCGTCGCCCGTCACGATCGGCTGGTTGACCGGGATTTATTCCGGCATGCAGATCATCTTCACCCCGATCCTCGGCAAACTTTCCGATCGGTTCGGTCGCAAGCCGGTTTTATTCGTCAGCATCGTCGGGACCGCGCTGGGCTTCGCGCTCATGGGCCTCGCGCAATCGCTCACGTTGCTTTTCGCCGCGCGAATTCTCGCCGGCATTACCGGCGGAAACATCTCCATTCCCCAGGCCTACATCGCCGATGTCACCGCACCCGAAAAAAGGTCGCGCGCCATGGGCATGATCGGCGCCGCGTTCGGGCTCGGTTTTACTTTCGGGCCTTTGATCGGCGGCATGATGAGCCGCATTTCCTACGGCGCGCCCTTTTTCTTCGCCGCCGGTCTGGCCGTCATCAACGCCGCGCTCGTTTACCTGATCCTGCCCGAAAGTTTGTCCCGGGAACATCGCGCAAAACCGCACGAAGAAGCCAGCATCACCGAGGTTTTCCGGCATGGTCGCGGCGCGATGTTCGCGATCGTCGTCGGCACTTATTTTTTCTTGATCGTCGGCTTCTCCATCATGACAACGCTCTACGCGCTCTTCACCGAAAAGCGCTTCGGCTACGACGCACAGGCGAACGGTTACCTCTTCGGGTTCGTAGGCATCGTGAGCGTCATTGTCCAAGGCGGTTTGATCGGCCGCTTGATCAAGATGTTCGGTGAAGTCGCGCTCGCCCGCGCCGGAATGGTTTTGACGGCGATCTCGCTCGCACTGTTGCCACTCAGCTCCAGTCTTACCGTTCTGTTGCTGGTGTCCGCCGGATTATCCTGCGGAAGCGGATTCGCCAGTCCTCCCTTGAGCGGGTTGGCGTCGCAAATGATCGAGCGCAGCTGGCAGGGCCGCGCCCTCGGCGTCATGCAATCCGCCGGCAGCACCGCGCGCTTGCTCGGTCCCCTTCTCGGCGGCTGGCTTCTCATGTTCGATTTACGAAAGCCGCTCACGGAATACGCCCGCACACCTTTTCTCGTCGGCGCCTTACTGTGTCTCGTCGGCGCCATCCTCGCCTTCTGCGTGAAGAAGCCCGCCGAAGATCGCTCCGCCGATGATATCGCTCCCGGGCTGTAGCCCCTCGGAGGGACGTGCTTCTGCGCGTCCCAAATTTCATCACCCAACAACGCGGACGTGCAGAAGCACGTCCCTCCGATAAGATCAGATTCGATGAGCGCGAAACGACTCTTCGTTTCCATCGAGCTTCCCGAATCTGTTCGGCAACGTCTCGCCGAATTGAATCCGCGTCTGCGCGGCGTACGCTGGCTCGAGCCGCAGCAAATGCATTTGACGCTTAGCTTCCTCGGAAATGTTTCGAGCGAAACTCAGGAGAGCTTGACGGAAAAGCTGCGCGCGATTTCCTGGAAATCGTTCTTCCTGCCGCTCGTCGGTCTTGGAACTTTCCCGAGCAAAGGCTGGCCGAAGATCGTCTGGATCGGTGTCGGCACCGGCCATCCGCATTTGTTTCAATTGCACAAGCGCGTCCAGGAAGCCGTCCTCGCCGCCGGTCTCGAGCCAGATCTGCGCGCATTCCATCCTCACATCACCCTCGCGCGTTGCCGGGACGTCTCGTCGCAAACGATCCGACCCTTCCTAAAAGTTCACGCCGATTTCGACGCCGGCATGATTCACGTCGAATCCTTCTGCCTCAATTCCAGCGAGCTCACGCCAGCCGGTTCCGTTTACACGCCGCAGGAAATCGTCAGTTCCCGCTAGGCTTTCCGATAGTGGTCCGCGAGCGGATAACTGCGCGCGACAAGACCGAACACGAGCGCCGCGGCAAACGCGAACACCGCGAAGAAAAACATCTGGAACGCGGTGATCTCGACCCCGCTCGATTTGATGAACCCAATGACCCGGTCGTTCTTCACGCCGGCATTCACCACCAGCACCCAGAGATTGCCGATCGTCACTGACAAACTCCAAAAGGCCATGATCGCGCTCTTCATCGCCAGCGGCGCCTGGCTATAGGCGAACTCGAGGCCGGTCGCGGAGACGAGCACTTCACCGAGGGTAAGCAGCGTGTAGGGCAGAATCTGCCAGGCGATCGAGAATGCGTTGCCGCCGTTGAGCACCATCTGCATCGCCCCCACTACGATCCACGACATTCCGGCAAACGCGATCCCCGCCGTCATTCGCCGCAGCGCTGTCGGTTCGTAACCTCGTCGTCGCAACGCGGGATAAAGCACGAGGTTGTTGAAGGGAATGAGCAACATCACCAGCGCCGGATTGAGCGCCTGCATCTGTGACGACTGGAACCAGCTCGGCTTCGTCATCCCATCTGCCTGGAGGACCCAGGTCGACGCCTTTTGATCGAACAATGACCAGAACGGCGTGACCAGCGCGAAAAGCACCAGCACCCGCAGCACCGAGCGAACACCATTGATCGCTTCCTCTGGATGTTTCCCGCGCACCGCGTCCAGTTGGATCCAGACGCCGGTGCCGCCGAATCCGATCACCGCGACGAGCGCGAGGCAGGCGGCGATCACGAACCCGAATTTCGGCATGAGCAGGAACGACCCGATCGCGGCCGCCGCGCCCATGATTGCCAAAACTCGCCCGCGCGTGCCCGACATGAGTGCACTCCGGGACACGTTGAAGAAGGAATGCGGATCAGGCGGCGTGGGCGGCAGCATCACGTACTGCTGGCGCGCGATCCACAGGATGAACGTCGAGACGAACATGAGCGCGCCCGGAATTCCGAACGCGATGCGCGGTCCGAAGCTCCGCAGGAAGATCGGCATTAGCCCCGACGCGAACAGCGAGCCGAAGTTGATGATCCAGTAAAAAGCGTCAAAGACGACCTTCGCCCGATGCTTGTTCGTCTGGTCGAACTGATCGCCCACGAACGCCGACACGCATGGCTTGATCCCGCCCGATCCGAGCGCGATCAGCGACAGCCCGACGTAAAACCCGAGCCGGTTCGTGACGAACAATGCGAGGCAGGCTTGCCCAAGACAATAAACCAGGCTGAGCCAGAAGATCGTGTTGTATTTCCCAAAGAACCGGTCCGCGATCCATCCGCCGAGCAGCGGAAAAAAATAAACGCCGATGACGAACGTGTGGAAGACCTCCTTCGCCGCGCTCCCCCGCTCCGCTTCCGGCAGATACATGAGCAGCGACGTGGTCAGGAACACCGTCAGGATGTTGCGCATCCCATAAAAGCTGAACCGCTCGCACCCTTCGTTCCCGATGATGTAGCGGATTTGCCGCGGAATTGGGGCTTTCGGATCGGGCACCGATGGCGCCGGTTGCGAAGCCACTGCCGGATCGATCACATCCGTCTTCATCGCCGCGAGCGTCGGTTGCGCCGCGTCGCGGCGCAACCGCAAACCTGAGCACCGTTCACTCTCCGGCCGTGATCAATGCAATGTCGCCGAGATAGTTAATCAGCGCGTTCCAATAGCGACGCAGTGATATAAGGACTTCTCGACAGAACGCTGCAGTTAATCACGCCGCGGGCTCGGACGCGATCGCCTTTTCGTAAGGAATAAGCAAAATCGCGCAGCGCAGCCGGCGCGAATACGAAGAACGTCGCATTTGTTGATGATGTTGGATGAAGCTGTAGTTGCACCCCACCGGTTTCCAGTTGCGCATTGATGTCAGCAAAAACTCCAACCCACGTTACCTCTTTTCCATTTACATCGCGCAACCAAGTATCTCTTTCTAAAGGCCGATCTTGAAGACGCGCTAGGTTTTCAAAATATCCTGTTGCCGCAACATCAATTGTCTTTACTGGCTTGGGCATTCCCGGCGGCGGATCCAACAAAGTCCTTTGCGCGGCCGGCCTTGTTTGCGCAATTGCTACTTCAACAGATTCGAGACGAGCCTTCTCTTCTTCGGTAAAAAAATTCGCCTTCCTAAATACCGAAAAGATGGCGGCGGCCAGCTGGAGCAGGAACGCCCAGATAAGCTTATCGAGGTACTTTTCTTCTATCGGTAGCAGCCGAACCGTACCGGCCAACGTAATCGCCGAGGTAACGATAAAGATCACGAGTACCGTGTAGAAGAGGTGCTTTTTCATAGGGGTTAGGCCGAGAACTCGCGTGTCCCGAATCCAAGAGATGTGCCTTTGATCGCTCGACCCCCGCGACGCTACGATGGAAAGGAATCCATTGCCACAATAACTGTATATTGGGCCAATCGAATGAAGACGTTTCATTCGCGGCAGGAGAGCGGCGTGGCGACGTGCTCGAGGGATTTTCGTTCGGCGTCGACACCGATCCAGGCTTCGACGATGGCGCCCAGAATCATGAGGGCGGCGCCGACGAGATAGCCGGCGAGCAATGCGGTTCTCGAGCCGGTGCCGATGATCGAGCCGAAGAGGATCGGTGCACCGACGCCGCCAGCGAGAGTTCCGAAGGCGTAGAAAATCGCGATCGCCAAAGCGCGAATCTCGAGCAGGAAAATTTCACTCACCGTTAGATGCGCGGCGCGGGCTGACTGGGAAGCAGGAACCACTTAAATGAACGAACGGAATTCCGCATACCGGTCGGCGAAAACTCGATTGGTCAAATCGGTCGAGCTTGGATGCTGCTGATCTTCGCTGCCCGAAAAGCAGCGCGATGACTTCGCGGAGGTTTCGGGAGTTTCCAATCCCAGCCTTCAGAGACTCGACCGCTTTAAGCGGTCGAGTTTTGGAGGCGAATAGGCGTCGCTACGTCGAGGCCCTTCTGGTTTCGGCACGGCTATCCCACAAGTGCGAGACCGTCGCTGCAGCGCGGCCGCGAACGACGATCGCGGCTACAGCTTGCAGGACAACGGCGTGGCGACGTGCTCGAGGGGTTTTCGCTCGGCATCAACGCCGATGAAGGCTTCGACAACGGCACCGAAAACCATGAGGGCGGCGCCGACGAGATAGCCGGCGAGCAATGCAGTTCTCGAGCCGGTGCCGATGATCCAACCGAAGAGGATCGGGGCGCCGACGCCGCCGGCCAGGGTTCCGAAGGCGTAGAAGATCGCGATCGCGAGGGCGCGGATTTCGAGTGGGAAAATTTCGCTCACGGTCAGGTAGGCTGAGCTGGCCGCGGCGGACGCGACGAAGAAGATGATCATCCAGGCGATCGTCTGGGTTTGGGCGGTCAGCATGCCGGCGTGGAAAAGCCAGCCGGTCGCGGCCAACAGCAGACCGGCGATCGCATAGGTCGTGGTGATCATTTTCCGGCGGCCGACGGTGTCGAAGAGATGACCGAGGACGATCGGACCAAGAACGTTTCCGAGCGCGAACGGCAGCAGGTAACCTCCGACGTTTTGCGCGGGGACATCGTAGAACCGCATCAGGACGAGGCCGTAGGTGAAGAAGATGGCGTTGTAGAAAAACGCCTGCGTGAGCATGAGAACGAAACCGAGAAGCGAGCGGCGTCGATGTTCGTGCACGATCGTGTTCCAAATCTGGCGCCAAGGCGTATGCGTGCGAGTTCGGACGCGCGTTGGCGGCGCGTCATGCGGAAGCAGCGCGTGCGCGGCGACGGACCGTTCCACATCATCGAGAATGCGTTCCGCCTCCGCGGGACGGCCGTGAATGAGAAGCCAGCGCGGGCTTTCTGGAATCCATCGGCGAAAGAAAATGACGACGAGACCCAGCGTGGCCCCGATGCCGAAGGCGAGACGCCAGCCGAGCCAGATCGGAAGGTAATGCGGATTGAGGAGAATGATCGTTGCGCCGGAACCCATGGCGGCGCCGACCCAATAGGAGCCGTTGATCATCAGATCCACCCGACCGCGGACGCGCGCGGGGATCAGCTCGTCGATCGCGGAATTGATCGCGGCGTATTCGCCGCCGATGCCAGCGCCAGTGAGGGCACGGAAGAAAGCGTAGCTCGCGAAGCTCCAGGAAAATGCTGTGAGCGCCGTGGCCGCCAAGTAGACCGCGACTGTGATGAAGAATAATTTCTTTCGGCCCAGCCGATCGGTACCGTATCCGAAGAGAAGCGCACCGAGCACGGCACCGGCGAGATAGAAAGTAGCACTGGCGCCGACTTGCGCATCGGTCAGGCCGAGCGTCTCGCGATGCGTCAGGATACCGCCGAGCGAACCGGCCAGCGTGACTTCGAGTCCGTCAAGAATCCAGGTCGCGCCGAGCGCGCCGACGATGAGCCAATGCCATCGGCCCCACGGCATCCGGTCGAGCCGGGCCGGGACGTAAGATTCGATGTATTCGCCAACCATTCATCGACAATGTGGCGCGATACAAAAAAGCTCCAAGCACCAAGCACCAAGCACCAAGCTCCAGAGAAGCTCCAAGCACCAAACCTCAACCCGCGAACCGCCGCGCTTCCTTTGGAGCTTGATGTTTGGAATTTCTCTGGTGCTTGGAGCTTGGTGCTTGGTGCTTGGTGCTTGGTGCTTGGTGCTTGGTGCTTGGTGCTTGGTGCTTAAAAAGCGTCGCTGCAATTGCAGCTAAAGATTGACTCGCCGCGTTGCCTCCGGCACAAACGTTTCGTGAAAAATCCAACCGCGCTCTCGCGTCGGGGGTTCGCGAAACTTCTGGGGGCGGGCGCTGCCTACGCGGCATTGCGGCCGGCGCTCGGACTTTCGGAATCCACGCCTAATCCGACAGAAACCAAAACGTCCGATGTTGTTCGGCTCAGCTCGAATGAAAACCCGTATGGTCCCTCGCCCGCCGCGCTCAGGGCGATGACCGCGGCGTTCGCGCTGGCCTGGAAATATCCAGACGAGACGCAGGACGATCTCGTCGACGCACTCGCGAGACTCAATCAAGTTTCGAAAGAGCAGATTTTGCCCGGCGCCGGCTCGGGCGAGATCTTGAAAGTCGCGGTAGCCGCGTTCACGGGACCCGACAAAAAACTGGTCGTGGGCGATCCGACTTTCGAAGCGGCCGCGGGCCACGCGAAAGCCAGCCGCGCCGAGGTTGTGAAAGTAAAGTTGAACGCAACTTACGCGCACGATTTGCCGAAGATGCTCGAGGCTCCCGGCGTCGGACTTCATTACGTCTGCAATCCGAATAATCCGACGGCAAGCATCACGCCGAAGAGTGAGCTCAGCGCGTTTCTGGCCAAGGTGCCGCCCGAAACCATCGTGCTGGTGGACGAGGCCTATCATCATTTCGTCGAGAGCGCCGATTACGAGAGCGTGATCCCGCTGGTGAAAGATCATCCGAACCTGATCGTGGCGCGCACTTTCTCGAAGGTTTATGGGATGGCGGGATTGCGCTACGGCTATTGCGTCGCGCAGCCGGACAAGATCGAGCTAATGCGGGCGCAGCAATCGTGGGACAGCGAAAGCATCATGGCGATCGTCGCGGCGCGGGCCAGCCTGGATGACAATGCCCAGGTCGAGAACGGGCGGAAAAATAATTCCGTGGTCCGCAAGTTCGTCTGCGGCGAGCTGGACAAGTTGAAATTCAACTACATCCCCTCGCACGCGAACTTCATGATGATCGACATGCGCCGCGAAGTGAAACCGCTGATCGCCGCGTTCAAGGACAAAAAGGTCCAGGTGGGCCGGCTCTTCCCGCCGCTGCCGAATCACCTGCGTGTGACGATCGGGACGAAGCCGCAGATGGAACGGTTTTTGGCGGTGTTCAAAGAACTGACGACGTGACGGTCGTCGTTGGCGACCGAAGCTCCAAGCTCCAAACACCAAGCTCCAGAGAAGCTCCAAGCGCCAAACACCAACGCGCCGAGTCGTCGCCGCTTTGGAGCTTGCTGTTTGGAATTTCTCTGGTGCTTGGAATTTGGAGCTTTATTCTTTTGCCACCTTGCCGCCCCAGGAGAGGATCTTCGCTTTCGTTCCGGCAGCCTCAGCTTCCTTGATCTCGCCGTTGCGATTGTAGAAAAGGGAAAGACTTGTCCACGCGATCTGGTCGTTAGGCCGGAGCTCGGTCGCTTTTTTCCCGGCGGCGATCGCTTCAGGGAAACGTCCGGTTTTCATCAGCGCCATGCCGAGGGCATGCCAGCCATCGAAAAACGCCGGGTCGAGTTCCACGCAGCGGCGGTATTTCTCCACCGCGCTGTCCAGTTCGCCGATCGCGAGATCGCCGTTCGCATCGTCGAAAATCTCGTCGAGGTCGGACATGGGGACGGAGTCCCGGTGAGTCAGGTTTCGACCGGAGCAGTCGTGGCGGGCAATTGCAGCCCCGCGGCCCGGCGGCGGTCGTGCAACCATTCGTCGAAAACCACCATCTTCTTGCTCAGCAGATAATTTTTTTCGAAATTCGTTTTTGCTTTCTCAAAGCCGGCCGGGTCGCCCGGCTCGCGTGCCTCCAGCACGGCCACGAGGCCGCCCTTCTCGGTTGAAACGAAGTCGGTCGCGTCGCCCGGGTTCAATTCCCGCACCGCACTCTTGATGGTCGCAAGGTCTGGGATGTCCGGTTTTTTATCCTTGGTTTCCTCCGGTTTTGGCGGCGGCGGCGGCGGATTCTCGACGATGGAGAATGGCGGAATGCGTTCCGCCTGGAGTCCCATCTGACCGAGCGCCTTGTCGAGAGGCGTGTTCGCCTTCGCTGCCTCGCGGACCGTGCGTGCGACGTCGTTGCCGCGTTGGGCCACCAATTGTTTTAGCCTTTCCTTGGTGAACGTCTCCGTAATTTTCGGTTTCGCCTCATCGAGGGTGAGCGGTCGCGACGGCGTCACGCCGAGCAGATGCATGACGTAAAACACGTCCGCTCCCTGAAGCGCATCACTTACCGGCTCGTCTGGTTTCAATTGAAACGCGTATTGCGCGAGCTGTGCGTTCCCGCCCAGCTGCGGATCCGGCGCGGTGACAGAGAACTCGCCGGTGGTGGTCACCGGCACGTTAAATTTCGCCGCCACCTCGGCGAACTTTACTCCCTTCTCTAGCATCGCCTGGGCAAAATCGTTGGCGCGGTTCGCCAATTTCTGGAGCGCATCCACTTTTTCTTTGCCGGCGAGTTTCTTTTCCGCGTCGCTCAGCGAAAACGCCACGAACTCCACCTTGCGTTTCTCGTCGGTCTTCAGCTCGGCCTTGCGCGCCTCGTAATAAGCTGCGACGTCCCCATCGGAGACCTTCACGTCCTTCTGGAAATCTTCCTCACGAAATCGGACCACGGCGATGTGTAGTTTCCCGTAAGCCTGATCGTAGTATTCCGCGCTTTCGGAGTCGGCGACGTGCAATCCCGCGCCGAGCAGATCCTTCAATCGATTCAGGGCGAGCTGATCGGAAACCAGTTCCTCGAGTTGCGCTTCGGTGAAACCGAGCGCCGGAAGTCTATTCTGGGTGAAGTCGGTGAACTTGGTGCGATCGAAACCGCTGGTGCCCTGAAACGCCGCAAGCGTTTTCACGAAGGCCAGGATTTCGTCCGAGGTAGGCCGGATCCCGAGCGCCTCCGCTTCGTGTTCGAGCACGAGCCGGTTAAACGCGAAATTGATGTACATGTCGGTCTCGGTCATCGGGCGCATGATCAAATCCTGGACCAACTGCGAGAGGCCGACCATTTGGGCGAGCGTGAAAAGACGGACGCTGCGCTGGAACTCGACGTTGGTGACGGGCCGGTCGTAGATGCGGCCGAGGTCGGTTTCGCGTCTTACGCTAAGATCCGATTTGTTGAAGTAGAAAATGAACGGAATGGCCAGGATTGCGATGACGATCATGAGCCATTTGTGGTGCTTGCGCATTACGGTGATCATAAGAGAAAGAAAGATTTCCCGGTTGGAGCGGGGCTGAATTTACGGCGAGTTGCCCCTGAGCCAACTGCTTTTTCTGCGCTTCTTCTGTAGCCGTTTCGCTGTGCGAAGCGTGGGAGAAAGTGTTGCCGCTCTCATGCGGCCCGCAGGGCCGCGGCTACAGAAGACTAGAAACCGCGGCGCGCACTTTTAGCCGAAGCGCGTTGAGGCGGATGAAACCGGTGGCGTCGCTTTGATTGTAGGCGTCGGCGCCGCTGCCCTCCATGGTCGCGACCTCCGGATCGTAAAGACTCTTGGGACTTTTCCGTCCGGCAGCGATGATATTTCCTTTGTAGAGTTTGAGCCGGACAACGCCGGTAACGTCACGCTGGGTTTCGTTGACGAGAGCCTGGAGCGCGCGTCGCTCTGGCGCGAACCAAAAGCCGTTGTAAACCAAGGTGCTGTATTTCGGGATGAGGCTGTCGCGCAGATGCATGACTTCGCGATCCATGGTGAGCGATTCCATCTGGCGATGGGCGAAATGAAGCAGAGCCCCGCCGGGCGTTTCGTAAACGCCGCGGCTTTTCATGCCGACAAACCGATTCTCGACGAGGTCGACCCGCCCGATCCCATGTTTGCCGCCGAGTTTGTTCAGCGTCTGCATCACACCAAGCGGCGAAAGTTTTTCGCGTAAACTGGAGGGCGGAGCTCCTGCAACGCCGGACTCGCGGGAGCTCGTCCCTCCATGCTTTACCGCAACACAGTTTCCGCCCTCGAATTCGAGCTCCACATATTCGGCTTCGTTAGGTGCGTCTTCCGGCGCGACACTCAACTTGTACATGCCGCGCGCTTGTTCCGAGCTGGCGTCGAACCACGGATCTTCCAGCATGCCGCTTTCGAAACTGATATGGAGAAGGTTCCGGTCCATCGAGTACGGCTTGGCCGCGCTGGCCTCTACCGGAATATTTTGCGCGGCGGCATACGCGATCATCTCGGCGCGGCCGGGAAACTCTTTTCGAAAACGCTCTTCCCGCCACGGTGCGATGACGCGCAGCTCCGGCGCGAGCGCGGCCGCCGTTAACTCGAACCGCACCTGATCGTTCCCCTTCCCCGTCGCTCCATGCGCAATCGCCTCCGCTTTCTCGGCGCGCGCAATCTCCACCATGCGTTTCGCGATCAGCGGGCGCGCGATGCTCGTCCCGAGAAAATATTGGCCTTCGTAAATCGCCCCGGCCTGGATCATGGGAAAGATGAAGTCGCGGGCGAACTCTTCGCGGAGATCGTCGATGATGCATTTCGATGCGCCCGTGCTGAGCGCTTTTTCATCGAGCCCCGCCAGTTCTTCTTCCTGCCCGATGTCCGCGCAGAAGGCGATGATCTCCGCCCGATAATTTTCCTTTAGCCAGCGCAGGATGACCGAAGTGTCGAGTCCGCCCGAATACGCGAGAACAATTTTCATTTTAGTCGCCAAACGAAATATCGACATCTCGCGCGGTCTGCACCAGCTCGCCGTCGGGTGGGACGAGGCGCAGGCGGTTCACGGCGTCGGCGATCGGCACGTGGCGGACCTGGTAATTTTGATAGCTCACCATCGAACCGAATTTTTTTTCGCGAATCAGCTTCACGGCCTTGACGCCGAAGCGCGTCCCGAGAATCCGGTCGAGCGTCGTTGGTGTGCCGCCGCGCTGGAGATGGCCGAGGACCGTGCAACGCGTTTCCTTTCCCGTGCGTGCCGCGATCTCGCCCGCAACGACCAGACCGATACCGCCGTAACGATCTTCGCCTTCATCGCAATGACGCATCACGACCTGGCCGTCACGCGGCTTTGCGCCTTCGGCCACGACGACAATCGCCGAGAGGTTGCCGCGGTCGGCCCGAGCCTGAATTGCGGCCGCGATCTTCTCGTAATCGAACGGGATCTCCGGAATCAGAATGATGTGGGCGCCGCCGGCGACGCCGCCGTGTAACGCGATCCAGCCCGCGTGCCGTCCCATCACCTCCAAGACCATGATGCGTTTGTGACTGGTCGCGGTGGTATGCAAGCGGTCGAGCGCGTCCATCACCGTCGCGACAGCGGAATCAAAACCGAACGTCATCGCTGTCGCTTCCAGGTCGTTATCGATCGTCTTGGGCACGCCGATGCAGTTGATGCCGGCGTCCTGAAGCTGTTGCGCCGTCGCCATCGACCCGTCACCACCGACGATAATGAGCCCGTCGACGCGCAGGGTTTTCAATACTTCACGCGCGTCCGCGATCACTTTCTCGGCGACCTCGGTGCGTTCACCGGCGCCGACCTTGGCCACGAAGTGGCCGCGATTCGTAGTGCCGATGATCGTGCCTCCGCGCGGCATGATGCCGGCGGTATCGCGGCGGCCTAACGACTTGTAATTGCCCGGCGGAAGCAAACCTTCGAAGCCATCCAGAAAACCGAGGACTTCCCAGCCGAGCTTTTCCGCGGCGAGGACAACACCGCGGATGACGGCGTTCAACCCTGGGCAATCGCCACCGCTCGTCAAAACGCCGATCCGGGGCTTGCTCATGTGGGCCGGCGAAAAATCAGAGCGTTTTGTTCGGATCGACCATGCGCCCGCCCGCGGCCCATTGGTCGTAAAGCTGCCAGCCGCGCGCCAGAAGCTGTCCACCCTCGGCAAATCGGTTGGCGCTGCCGAGCATGACGATGATCAGGTTTCGCGGCGTGACCGACGTATGCGCGCCATCCTTGCGAACCTCCGCTTCGCGATGCGCGGAGAGAATCAGGCAATCGCCCGCGCGCGCGGTCTTGCCGGTCTTGACGCCATCGACGCCGTTCGTCCCGAGAAGCTCGTTCGTGTTGCGCAGCAGGTAACTCTTCTTTTGATTGCCGCGGCTGAAGGAAATCTGTCTCTCCTTTTGCGAAACATAAAAACGGAAGGCCGCCTTGTTCATCGCGTAACGCGTCAGGCGCGCGAGGTCGGACGCCGTCGAATAAGGCATGGAGCGCTCACCGGTATCGATGCCGTGAGGATTAACAAAACGGGTCCGATCCATCCGGAGCGATTTGGCGAGAACATTCATCTGGCCGACGAAGACGGCGACCGGCGTGCCGTTTCCCGACGTGGGCACGACGGGTTGGAGCGCGATGCCGACCTGGTTCGCGAGCGTGTAGGCCGCGACGTTATCCGACTGCACGAGCGCCGCGTACAAAAGGTCGCGCAACGTGATCCGGTCGCCCGGTTGAAACCCGATCAGGTTTTCCCCGGTGCCGGCGAAAGCCTCAGGCGGAATGGTCGCGATCTGGTTCAAATCGCCGGCCCGCTTTTCCGCCCAGTCGAGCACGACCATCGCAGTCGCGACTTTGGTGAGGCTGCCGACTTGTCGCTTATCTCTGCCATCGACCTGATCGAGAACGAATCCCGTTTGGGCGTCGATAATGACGTAAGCGGTGCGAGCCGCCGCCACGGCGCGGTCTGCCTGAAAAAGAAGAGCGAGAGAAAAAACGGCGACGAGAAAACGGCGAGAGATCATGACGGCAACGAAAATTCGCTGCACGTTAATCGCCGCCGTTGCGTTCGCAACCGGCGAATCAGAAGTCGCGCGACGGACTAGTGGAGCGCGATATCGGTCCGCGTCCCGTAACGAAACGCGTTCGGGGTCAGGACCAGATAGATTCGTTCCGCAGCATTGACCAGGTCGAACGACCGGGCATAACCGAGACCGCTGGCGCGGAGCGTTCCGCCACGGCCTTGGAGGTTGCTGCCGCCCGCCATGTCGAATTCGTAAACCACGATGCCGCGATCGACGTCCGTGACGCGAACGTGCAGCGCCAGATGCGATTGACCGACGCCAAAATGTCCAAAAAAGATCGACCGGCCGATAATGCTGCCGCCATCGACGAGAGTAAATTCGCCTTCCACCAGCCAGCCGGTGCGCGGCGTCTCGTTATCTTTCAGGATGCGCGCCGGAGCCATCTTCTCGAGCTGCTCTTTGAGCACGCCCGCAAATTCGACCGGCGTGAGCGCCTTGCGGATCGGCATTTCGCCATCCGAATTGGTCTGGTCGCCAGTGAAGACCGCGGTATCGATGCAGAACGGGCGAATGTAAATCGCCTTCGGGGCGTAGGCGCCGACGCCGCAATTGGTCGTCATGTAAACGCCTTTTGAATCTTTCGCATCGCTTGTCGTGGTGGTGCGAGTCGAACCGCCGGCCACCTCGGTCTTGGTGACATACATGTCGGCACAGGAGCAAAGGAGGATGCTGGAAAGAAGAGCGAGGAAGAGTTTCATAATGATTTAATTCGTCATCCGCGGTGGCCTGCCGCGGGGGCAGAACACGACAGATTATTTCCGATAAATGATGCAACTCCCGTGCCGCCCATTGGAGAAAGTTCCCAGTGAAATCACCGGGTACAGACTGCCTTGGCGCGACGGCGGCGGATGAAATGCAAACCTACCGCCCCCAGCGCCAGCGCGGCTGTGACCCACGTGGAGGTTTCCGGAACCGCCGCGATCGGCGTGATCTCGTAGTATCCATTGCCGAGATTGAACTCCACCGCGCCAGGTCCGTAGCCGGTAAAAGCGAAGCTGCTGAGATTCGCGCTCTGATCGGACGCAAAGATCAGGCGATCGGTCGTGGCGTTGCCCACAGTGGCGACCGTGCCGGTCCAGTTATCGACGGTGAGCGTAAAGGTGCCGGGCGTGAACGAAGCGAAGGTCAGCACACCCACGCTGCCGCTGCCGAAATCGATCTTCGAACCGGAGGCAGTGAGAGTGAGCGCGCCCACGCCAGGCGCGCCCGCGGCGCCTTCGTTGAAATTACCTTTGGCGAATGTGCCACCAGCCAGGGTCATCGTGGCCGTGTTGTTGATCTGGTCGCTTGCGCCGAGGAGAAGCGTACCGCCGGAATTTACCGTGACGCTGCTGGTGGATCCAAGCGCGCTCCCTGAAGTGTCGGCTACGGTGAGCGTGCCGCCGTTAATGGTGGTCGATCCGCTGTAGGTATTCGCTCCGGTTAGGACCAGGGTGCCGGCGCCATTCATCTGCAGCGCGACATTGCCTTGCGCGCCGCCATTTGCCCCCGCAATTACGCCAGCAAACGTCGTAGAACCGCTGGCCGGATTAATCGTCAACGTGCTCGTTCCACCTATGACGCTGTTCTTGACGGTCGCCGTGCTGTCACCGGTGAGCGAAGCGACGCCATCGCTGTAACTAGCCAGATCAAAGATGCTGCTCGTGTTGATCGTCATCGCGGTCTGCGGGGAAGTCGGCAGAACATTGTTGTTGCCGAGTTTTAACGTGCCGGAATTTTGGATCGTCGTTGGGCCGTTGTAAGAACTGGCCGCGCTCAGGACCACAGTCGTGCCGTCGACAATGAGATCGGAATTCGGCGAGCTGCCAGTGATCCCGTTTGTCGTGATGTTCACCGTGCCGCCGCCGGCGATCGTCAACGTCGTGCCGTTCTTCGAAATGCCACCCGTCAGGTTAAGCGTCCCGCCGCCCGCGTTGATGGTGGCGTTGGTGGCCGCATTGATCGGTCCCGCGAACGTGCTCGTGCCGCTGTTCAACAACGCGCCGCCATTGCTGATCCCGCTGCCGTTGAGAGTGAGTGGTTCCGCCGTGGAATAATTCACGCTGTTCAATTTCAACACGGCGCCGTTGGCCACGGCGGTTCCACTGGCCGCGCTGCCGAGTGCGTTGTTCGTGTTCACCTGGAGCGTGCCGGCGCTGATAGTGGTGCTGCCCGTGAAAGTATTCGAACCGCTCAGGGTCACGCTGCCGGCGGTGTTTTTCGTCACGGTTCCCGTGCCGGCGAGGATCGCGCTGACCGTTCCGCTTTGGAGCGTGTAGGACGCTCCTGTCAATGTGCCGGCAGCGGTGCTGGTGATCGTGCCGCTGGAAAGCGTCACAGCTCCCGTCGTTTGGCCAAACGTTTGCAGATCGAAAGTTCCGCCCGAGATCGTCAGGTCGGCACTGGTCAGCAAGCGATCGGTTGCGCCGAGCCGAAGGGTCCCGGCGGCGACAGTGGTGCCGCCGCTGAAAAGATTAATGCCGCCGAGAATCAGAGTTCCGGCCCCCGTCTTGTTCAGAGTTCCGGTGCCGGCAGCGATTCCGTTATACGTCAATGTTGTTCCGGAAGTGACATCAACAAATCCGCCGTTGCTACCAAGCGAGATTCCGCGATTCGCGCTCAGCGTGAAAGTCGCGGTCGTCCCGAGCCCGCCGCCGTTCAAAGTCAGCGATGCCGGAGTGGCCACCCCAGGCACGGCCCCGAGACGAGAATCAGCGGCAATGTTAAGGGTGCCGCCAGTAATGGTAGTTCCGCCGGTATAGGTGTTCACCCCCAGCAGGGTCCAGGTGCCCGCGCCGGTTTTGGTTAGTCCTCCGGTGGTTGTGCCGATAATGCTCGAGATGCTTCCATCGCCCGCGCCAGCCAAAGTTAATCCATAGGTAGCGCCAGTGATTGTCCCAGCGTTGGTCAAATTAAGCGTGCCGCTATCGGAAGAAAGCGTGGTGGCAGCAGTCAGCGTGAGTAGGCCACCGTAATTGTTAGTTCCGCTCACATTGACCAGCGCCCCCATCTGTCCGCTCGCCCCAGTTCCGCCGATGCTCAGTGTTTCCGTGCCGACTGTGATCCCGCCTTGCAATTGCAACGTCGCACCGCTCGAAACGGTGGTTCCTGCTGCCGTCGTCCCGAGGCCATTCGCATTTTGGATGTTCAACGTTCCGGCGCTCACCGTGGTCGCACCGGTATAAGTGTTGGCGCCCGAAAGAACCATTGTCCCGGTTCCGCCCTTCGTAAGAGTAAACGCGCCCGAGACGACGGCCGAAATATTCATGTCTACTGCGGCTGCTCCGTCGTTGATTGTAAAGGTCCGGGCCGCGCCCAGCCCCAAATTCCCGCTGATGGTGGCTGAAATCGCGGATGCGTTTCCCGTAACTGTGCCGCCGAGCGTAAGGGTCCCCGCGCCGGTGGTGACATTACCACTTGTCATCGTCAGCGCTCCAATGCTGTCGGAGAAACCATTGAGATCGAGTAACCCATCGTTATTCACGGTAACCGCTGTGGCGGGCGCTAGATTGCTGGCGAGAAATCGCGTGACAGCGCTATTGGCACTGCCTGAATTATCGCCCACCGTCAGCGTTCCCGCGTAGGCATTGACACCACTGGTCTTGTTCAATTGCAGCGTTCCATCGTTGACCGTGGTCGCACCGGTGAAGGTGTTGGCTGCCGAGCCCGACAAAGTCCATGTCCCGGTCCCATCCTTGGTCAAGGTGCCAGTGGCGTTGCCGATAATACTCGAGATGCTGCCATCGCCAGCGCCAGCGAGGGTCAGACCAAAAGCGGCACCGGAAATGGTTCCGGTATTCGTTAGGTTCAGAATTCCGCTGTCGGAAGAAAGGGTGGTGGCGGCAGTGAGTGTGAGCAGACCGCCGTAGTTGTTGGTTCCAGTGACGTTGACCAGCGCTCCCGTCTGGCCGGTGGCTCCGGTCCCGGCGATGCTGAGATTCTCGCTGCCCACCGTGATCCCGCCTTGCAATTGCAAAGTCGCGCCGCTCGAAACACTCGTTCCCGCGGACGTCGCGCCTAATCCCGCTGCGTTTTGAATGTTTAACACCCCACCGCTAATGGCCGTCACGCCAGTGTAGGTATTCGCGCCGGAAAGACTCACGGTCCCGGCACCGGTTTTCGTTATCGTGCCGCTTGAGTTCGTACTACTTACGATCCCCGAGATCGTAGTGTTGCCACTGCCATTCACCGTCAGAGCCCTGTTGGTCAAACTGACGGCACCGATAGTGAGAAGATTGGCGGAGTTATTCGTCCAGCTTTGGGCGGTGCCCAGGATAATGGGGGCATTGATTGTGAGAGTAAACGCGTTGGCATTGTCGACTAAAATGCCGAGCCCGGCGGTTCCATTGATCGTGTTTCCGCTCAGCGTCAGCGCAAATGTCCCCCCTAGGGTGACGTTTTGCCCAACGCTTCCGGTCATCCAAAGGCCGCCCACGGTCGCAGTCGCGCCAAGAGTCGGCTGATTACTAAAGGTGCTGCTAAAAACAGCGTTGTCGGAGCTCGCCGGAGCAACGCCGCCGCTCCAGTTTGTCCCTGTTGCCCACACTGAAGTGGCGGCGCTCCAAGTCTTGTCGGTCGCAAACAGGCCTTGCGGCGCGAAAAGCAAACCTACCATGGCACCACAAAGCAGCACTCCGCGAGGGGTCGCGAAGGCAAAGCAAATTCGTGATAGCCTGGTGTGGGGCATCGGTCCGCCGTGGGAATAGCGGCTTCCATGCCTCCTACTACGTATTTTCCCTACCCGCCGCTCGGCGATTTCCGCGGCTGCAACCTCGCTTCAGATTCCGGCGACCGGATGCGGCACATAAGACTCTTCCAAACGCGCCAGCATGTGGGGCGAAAGCTGAACCTCGAGCGCAGCCAGGGCGTCGTCGAGCTGGCCCGGTTTCGAGATTCCCACAATCGGCGCAACTACCGCTGGCTGATGAAGGAGCCAGGCGAGAGCCATCCGAGCCGGATGGATTCGGGCCTCCGCAGCCAGCGTTTCCAATGAATCGATGACCCGTGCGTCCGCTTCGCTCACCTGTTCGCCGTAAACCTGATGGCTGTAACTATCGGTCGCCGCGCGGATGGTCTTGGATCTTTGTTTCCCAGCGAGAAGACCGCGCGCCAGCGGACTCCAGGGGAGAACGCCGATGCCCTGGTCGAGGCAAAGCGGGATCATTTCCCGTTCTTCTTCGCGATAGATCAGGTTGTAATGGTTTTGCATCGTGATGAGGCGCGTCCAGCCGTGGGCGTCCGCCGTGTAAAGCATTTTCGCAAATTGCCACGCGGGCATCGATGACGCGCCCAGGTAGCGCGCTTTCCCGGCCCGGACGACGTCGTGCAGCGCTTCGAGTGTTTCCTCGATCGGCGTCTCCGGGTCGAACCGATGAATTTGATACAGGTCGATATGGTCGGTCCCGAGACGGCGCAGACTTCCATCGATCGCCGCCATGATGTGTTTCCGGGAAAGGCCCCATTGGTTTGGACCGTCGCCCATCGGATAAAAGACCTTGGTCGCGATGACAAGCTGGTCGCGGCCCGGGCCGAACTCCTTGAGGGCGCGGCCGAGCACTTCTTCGCTCGCGCCTAACGAGTACATATCCGCCGAATCGAAAAAATTGATGCCAGCTTCGAGCGCCTGTTTGATGAGGGGGCGGCTCGCCTCTTCATCGAGCACCCACGGCCGCCATTGGCTCGAGCCGTAGGTCATGGTGCCGAGACAAATCCGGGAAACCTTGAGACCAGCCGCGCCAAGATTCAGATATTGCATGCGATGAGTTCCCGCTGGTTGGTGTAGCGGCGGCTGTCACCAGCCGCAAATTTGTAGTTTAAGGTTTCTTGCGGGTGAGGACACCCGCGGCTACAGCGCCCTTGATCCTGGCGAAGCTCCCGCCTAAAGGTGGATCGACCCCGCGTGTTCGACCCGATTTGGGGTCTTGGGAACAGCCCGTTTATCGCGGACCGGCCGCAACTCGACCGGGCTGGAGGTTTTGCATTCCTCGCACCAATGCCGCTGGGCGCTGTTGAGGCGCTTGCGCATTCCGCAGTTGTCACAAACGAAAACTTCTTTTCTCACGCGAAGTCAGTTTCTACGTCGCCCTGATCGATTTGCCAAGCCTGTTTCTTATGCAGGCGCCACTTTCAGTCGACTCCAGGGGCCCCGAATTCAGATAATGTCCCCAAAAAGAAATAAGCTTGCATGGCTCAAGTCGATTTGTATCATCGGCGTCCTCAAGTTCCACAACGGACATTAACTGCTTAAATTATCGTGAATACTTCGTCGAAAAATAATCGCCATATCGTGCCCCTGTTGCTTGGATTTGCCGCTTGTCTTCTTCTAGGGGCGCCTTCGATCATGATGGCCGCGAAGTCTTCTCCTACACCAACACCGAAACCGTCACCCACCCCGGGTCCCGTGGCCTCACCCACACCCAGCGCGACTCCCGCTCCCTCCCCGACGCCATCGCCCACCGCCGCATCTCCCACTCCAATCATCGCACCTAGTCCCACTGCCACCGTCGCCAGCACGAGTTCGCCTTGTCCCTTACCGATCGACTACGGCCTCACCAGCAGCAATTCGCCGGAAAAGCCGCCAAAGAACAATCAGGCGGTTTGTCACAACGGAATGATTCTTTGCCTTCCGCCGTCCGCGGCGAATGCCCATATGCAGCACGGCGATCCGGCGGTGGCCTACGACTGCACGAACAAAACCGGCAACACAGGCGCCACCTGCACCGGTCCTCGCCCGAACAAATAACCTTCGCCGGCCTATCCGGCATCGCCTCCGGAGTAATTCACCGAAGCCCGCGGTGGTCGAATGAGATTTCGGTATGCCAAGCTCTGGAGGAGGTCGCACTTACTGCCTGCGAATCGCAGCCGTATCTCTGCTTTTGACTGGTTGTACCGGAAATACGACACATCAAGTCTGCGCGGTTGTCCTGGCGGTCGAGGGGGCTGTTACGGCCGACGGCCAACGGGTAGTTGCGCTATCCGGAACTGATCCGGGCCCGCCAGTTTGTCCCGGAACGATCATTCACACCTCGACGGATTCGTCAGCCCAAATCGCCTGCCTCACAAACGCACTCGTTCATCTATCCGAAAACAGTACGGTCGAAATCGCTAATCTGAACCTGAGGAAGGATGGCAATGAGACAGAAGACGAAATGGAAGCCCGAACCGTGCGGTGCCGTTTGGCCACCGGGACGATCACCATCGCCTATCAAGGCGCCGAAGGAGTCTCGGAATTCATTGCCGTAACTCCGCACGGAACTCTCATCGCCAAGTTCAGCTGCGTGGTTCGCCTGGTGGTGACGAACGAAGCCGTGCGCGTCGCTTGCGCGAGCGGAATGGTGACGTTCGAGCCGTCCAATGCGGGTCCGCCAGTTTTGGTGGAGGCTGGATTCGTCGCGGAATCGGCGGCGCGTGGGACCACTCTCGTACCGGCGACGACGACCGCCGCCGGGCAACAAGCCATCTCCAACGCGCTCGAGGTCGAGCGCCAACTTATGGCACTGGCCATGGCCAAGCGTGCGACATTGCCCTGGAAACCTTGAGCCCCCGGATTCTATTTTTCCTGAGAGGCAGGCTCGGAAGTAGCTATTTGGGTCTGCGTGCAAATTTTTACTCCGACCTGTCGGCAGTTGTCCGAATTCGGCCGCAGCCGTCTTGCGTCCCTCTCGCTTGTCTTGCTCGGACTCGCTGCTTTTAGCGCTTCATCGATCGCCGCGCCCCGGGATGAAATCACGGAGGCCGTCATCGCGGGCGGTGCGACGAACACGGCCAATGCTCCACGTGCTGTTTTCCTCCAGGCTTTCACCGCCGTAGCCGTTCGAGTCAAACAACGCGACCTGCCCGAGTACGCGGCGGCCGCGATCCAGGTGCGACCGGATGTGGCTGCGAAAATCGTCGCGAATACAGTGAGGATAATGGGGTGTCATAACCGAGAGGTAAGCTGCGCGGCCGTCGCGCGTCTGGTTAGCGTGACAACCGCCGCGAATCCCGATTCCGCGGTGGCGATCGCCGCGGCGGCGATCAAAGCCAAGCCCCACCTTAGTAGTTGCATCATCGCCGCCGCGAGCGCGGCCGCTCCGGAACAACGGTCGCAGATCGCCCGGCTTGAAACCTATTTCTCCGTCTCTCTTCTTTCGTTAGTCGTAAATGACTCGGATGCGGAGCCGTGGCATGGAAGTGGCACGCTCAACCCTGCAAACGTCGTAGATCTTCGTCTCACCGGCGAAGTCATTTCTCCAGAGCAGCCCCCGTCATCGCACTGATCGCATCCGGATTGAGACGGCCGTGAATCTCCATCGTCCAATCTCTCCTGCAGAGATGGTTTGCAATCACGTGTTTCGCGTCGAATTATCCAGCCGGATGGATCCCAAACGAATTCGAAACCGCTCGCTGCCCTTCGTTCTGGTGGGCGCTCTCGCGGTCTTCCTGGGAAATCTTTCCTTTTTCCCGACCCTGCTTCGAGCCCAGGAGGCGCTGCGGTACGCGGCGGTCGAGACGGTCGATCCCAGTTCGGCAATCGCGCCGGAACAGTCAACGGATTTAAGCAGCGACCTGAACCCTCCGCTTCCGGTAGCGCCGACGGATTCCGTGAATGCCAGGGTGGACCCCGCCAGGGTGGATTCCGGGATCCCACGCCGTTTCCATTATGAGCTGCGTCTGAACATCCACAGCGTTTACGACGACAATATCAATATTTCCCAGGGCGTCCGGGAATCGGATTTTTACACCGCCATTGAACCCTCCATTACTCTCGCCTTCGGGGACATCGTTTCACGCGAAGCAAACTTTCTCGCGCTGAACTACCTCGCGAGCCTGTTTTTGTTTGCGGACCATTCCGAAAACAATGCCTTGCAGCACGTGTTTCAGCTCGAAAGCCAATACCAGATGAATCGGCTCACGTTGAACCTCACTCAATCCATCCAGATCCTCGATGGCACGGACATCCGGAGTTTGAATTCGGGCGGCGACTTCAGCCAGCAGGTCAATCTGGATGTGGCCGGGCGGACGCGTTTCAATATTTACACGACCCACGCAAACGCAGCCTATTATCTCACCGGCAAAACCTCTCTCTCCGTCGGCGGTGATTACACGGCTTCGGATTACCAGAGTCTTATCAGCTCGAGCACGATCTCGGGAAATCTTTTCCTCAATTACAATTATGGTCCGAAGCTTGTCGTCGGCCTCGGCGGCACCTTCGGTTCGAATATCGTCGACTCACCCACTCCGGATCAGACTTTTGAGCAGGTCAACGCGCGCTTCACTTATCAACTCACGGGTAAGATCGATGTCCGCGCCTCGGCTGGCGTTGAATTCCGTGAGTTTGAGGGCGCCGGCCGCGATCGTTACACGTCACCGGTTTTCGACATCGGTCTGAACTATCTGCCGTTTGACGGCACGACCCTCTCTCTCACCGCGAATCGGCGCATGCTGAATTCCGCCGTCCTCGCCGGGCAGGATTTCGCTACCACGAATTTCACCGCGAACGTGCAGCAACGGATGTTCAACCGCGTTTACCTTGGGGTCGGGGTGGGCTACGAAAACTCGGACTACTTCAGCGCCGTTGCGGCAGCGGGATCCGGCCGCACCGATAATTATTTTTTCGTCGAACCTTCCATTACGGTCAGGGTGACTAGATTCTGGAGCGTGGGCGCGTATTATTTGCACCGGGCAAACGACAGCTCATTAGAGGTATTTGGTTTCCATGACAATCAGGTTGGCTTCCGCACTTCGCTTACGTTTTAAGGGAGACCTGGCGCTCTTCCGATCTCTCGCCGCGGGATCGTGCGCGCTTGTGATTGCGCTGAGCCTGGTGCCTTTCAGCGCGGTCGCCCAATCGCCTACGGTTGCGCCGGATTCGGGGCGCAACCTGCTCCCGCCTCCCGCAACTACAGCGCCAAACGTTACCACCAATGCCGTGACCGCCCCGTCCGGTTATGTCTTGAGTGCGAACGACCAGGTGGCCGTGGAAGTTTTCGGCGAAGAGGATTTGCGCACGAACGGCCGGCTCAATGCCGAAGGCAATCTCAGTCTGCCGCTGCTCGGCTCGGTCCACCTTTCCGGATTGACGCTTACCCAGGCGACGGCCCGGGTCACCGAACTCTACGCCCGTGACTATCTGGTGAACCCAAAAGTCAACGTGTCGCTGGTGGGTTACGCAAAACGCCGCTTCACGATGCTTGGTCAGGTCAACCGGCCTGGAAGTTTCGAGATGCCGGAAGGTAGTCCCGGCGGCATCGACCTGCTTGAGGCCGTTGCCATGGCCGGCGGTTACACGCGCATCGCGGCGCCGGAACGCATCACCGTGCGCCGCCAGGGACCAAGCGGCGATCAGATTCTGAAGGTGGACGGCAAACGCCTGGCCCGCGGCGCCGGAGGCTCGAACAGCAGTTTCAAAGTGCTGCCGGGCGACACCATCACGGTGGGCGAAAGCATCTTTTGAGGTCTCCAGCGATGAACCCACCCACGATTTCAGCCGCTCAGAACCCGCCGCCCAGGCGCGACCCCATCCCGGCTCCAAACCCCTCGTTAGGCAACCTCGGTTTCGAAACGCGTCATCGCACCGATTTCCGTCATCTCTGGCACACGATCCTCGAGAAGCTTTGGATCCTGATCCTCTGCACTATCGCAGGTCTCTTTCTTGCCTTCGGATATCTGGCCCGGACGCCCAAACTGTACCAGGGACACATCGTCCTGGAAGTGGACATCCAGGAACCCACGCTGGTGCGAAGCGACGACGGAGCGAGCCGGATGCGTTCCGCGTTTCTAGCCAGCCAGGACGCCCTGCGAACGATCGAGCAGAATCTGACGAACCGCACCCTCCTGGCCCGGGTGATTCGGTCGGAAGGATTGGCGGAGGATGAAGGCAAAGCGTTGCTGGGCATTACCAAGAGCGCCCCGCCCAGGAAAGAAAGTGCCGCCAAAACAACGACTGCTGAAACCGCCCTGACGCAGACCGAGCAGGCCTTGGGCGGCGCGCTTTCCGGCATGGTTAAGCCCGTGGTCCGCCGAGGCACGCGTTTGATCGACTTATTCGTCGTCAATCAAGATCCCGCGCTCGCGCAACGCCTCTCGGAAGCAGTCGGCCGCGAATACATTCGAAGCTCGATCGAACGGCGTGCGAATTTTGCCGAGGATACTCTGCGCTACTTACTCGAAGAAGAGGAGCGGCTGAAGGCGAACCTTCAGAAGAGTGAAGCCGCCGTGGCCGAGTACAAGGCGAAAACTCCGGACGCACTCCAACTCGGCGGCGGCGCCAATTCCAACACCGGTCAACAGAATGCTCCCCGCAGCGGAATGGTGGAAGAGAAACTTCAGGAACTCAATACGAAGGCGACCGCGGCGAAAGCAGAACGCGTCCGCCTCGAGGGCGAACTGGCCCAGATCGAAGGAACCGGCGATAATCTCGAGGCTTTGCTTGCGCTGCCAAGCATCGCCGTGGCCCCGGCTGTTATCGAACGCCGGCGCGACCTGAGTCAGATCGAAACCGCCCTGGCCACCTTAGGCCAGCGTTACAAAGAAAAACATCCGCGGATGCTTGCTGCCAGGGCCGCGCTGAATGAGGCCCGCGCAGCCTTGAAGCAAACCGTGCTCCAGCAGCCGGCTCTTCTGCGAAATGCAATCGAGCAGGCGCGCACGACTGAGGATTCGTTACGCGCCGCGGCCGGGGAACAGGAGAAAGCAGCGCTGGCCTTGAACAAGGCGGCCATCGGATATCAGGAGCTGGCGCGCCAGGCGGATACGGATCGGGCTCTTTACGAAAGCGTTCTCCGGCAAATCAAGGAAACGGATCTCACCAAGGGAACGAAGACGAATGCCGTAAGTGTCATCGAGCATTCGCCCTTGCCGAGCGCACCGGTGAGCCCGAACCCGATGCGGGTGATCGTGCTCGGATTACTCGGTGGAATTGCGGCAGGCCTTGCCACCATCTTCGGCGCCAACGCGCTCGACCGATCGATCAAGACCGTGGACCAGGCCGAAACGACTTTCGCTCTGCCGGTGTTGGCGGCGGTTCCGGAAGTGTCGCGGACCGAATCAAGCGGAGGCGAGGAAAAACCCGACGCGCCGCTCGGGACGTCCAGTTACCGCCTCGTTGCCGAAGCGCCCGAAGGTCCGGCCGCCGAAGCTTTCCGAAATCTCCGGGCCGCGCTCTCGCTCCTCGGTCCGGAGGAAGAGCGAAAGATTTTCTTGTTCACCAGCGCTCTGCCTAACGAGGGCAAGAGCTTCACGAGTGCGAACTACTCCCTCTCGCTCGCCCAGCAGGGCCACCGCGTTCTGCTGATCGACGGCGACTTGCGCCGCCCCAGCCTGCACAAGATTTTCCGCCACATCGGACCCGAGGGCGGCGAGGAAGCCAAGGACGCCGAGCAATATGGAATCGTCGATTACCTCGTGGGTGACGTCCCGCTGGGAGATGCGGTGCGTGTCGTCTCGGCGCGCGACGTGGATATAATCGGGACCAGCTCTCCCTCGGCTACCAGCACGGTGACGGCGACCGGCGGACAACTCTCCGTTCTCGCCGGGGGCCGCCGTGCACCTAACCCAGCCGAGCTCTTGAGCGGCCATTCCTTTGCTGAACTCGTGACCGAAGCCGCGAAGCTCTACGATCGCGTCGTGATCGATAGCGCGCCCGTTCTTGCCGTGAGCGACACCCTTCTCATGACGCCTTTCGTGCAGACTGTCTGCATGGTCGTGCGGGCAAGGCGCACCGCGCGCAACGCCGTGCAACGCGCGGTCTTGCTTCTCGCTGGAACTGGGACCCGGCCCGCCGGTGTGGTTCTCAATCGTCTCCCGCGCAATCGAGGAACAGACTACTACTATTATTATGCGTCACACGGTTACGGCGCCGGCGAAGGTTCCTACACCGGCGGATACGCCGATAAACCTGACCGGAAAAAGAGACGCAAAAAGTAGGTTGGGCGCGCTGTGCGCGAGTTATCGGTTATTGGTTATCCGGCCTCCAGCCTACGCCAAGGCTACGGCTTGGCAGGCCGACCTCTGCTCGCCACGCCGTGGCTTCAGCAAAGGCGGGACCTCCGACCTCTTCATTCCTACTTTCTACTTCCTACTTACCCCAACTCGAAGATCCCCAGCACACCCCGAGGTAACTGGCGACGAGCAGTTGGATCGACAGAATCTGCAGCGGGAAATCGACGGCGGCATGAATCGCCACGCCGCAGAGCGCCAGAAGGGTGCAGGGCAGGAGAATCCGTTGACGAGTGCTCCAGCCTGCGGCTCTGACGTAATTGCGGATACCTAGACCAATTCCGCCAAAGAAAAGCGCGCCGATGGCGGCACTTCCCAGCCATCCCCATTCCAGGATCGTCTGCAGATAATCGTTATGCAGAAACCTCCAGATCCCGCCCAGAGGTGGCGCGGACTTCTCCTGGTAATGGGGAAAGACCACGCGAAAGGTTCCGGACCCGAATCCGAATAGCTTGGCGTCCCTGATGGCGGCGAGCGCGACCCGGTCCGCACTCCAGCGGTCATCCGCGGGCAATTGCTTTACGAACTGCTGCCAGCGCATGATCGGCCGATCGAGATGCACCGCCTGAGCTACCGCCAGGCCGGCCACCAACACTAGCACCGCGGCCAGGACCATCCCTCCCTTTTCCGATTTCACGAAGAGCCGCGCTACGGGACGTATGACCGCCGCGAGTAAGGTAACAACGATCACAGCTCCGATTACCTGCGCCACGCGCGATGTATTGGAGAAAACCCCGATGATCACGAAGAGGCCAGTTGTCACGCTTAGCATCCGCGCCGTCGGACTCGCCCCCCGCGCGACGGTCCAGATGGCGAATCCCGCGATTACCGGCACGACCAGGTTCAGGAAGGCCCCGGCGTTTGCATGATAATAATAGGTCGCAAAAAAGTACTGCGAATCTCTTGGCTGCGCGGATTGCCAGAAAATCATTCGCGCGCCCGTTCCTTTCTGGATCAATCCGAACAACGCGATCGATCCCCCCGCGATCGCAACGGCATACCAGAATCGCACCAACCACACCGGACGTTGGACAAGTTCCGCCACGAGACAGGCGGCCCCAAGCAACGCCGTCGCGCGCAACATCCAGGTATAACTAAGAATGTAATCGGCCGAACCGGCCGCCATCGGCAGAAGGGAACGAACCGGAGCGAAGACGCCGAAGGTCGAATCGTAGATGGCATGCGCGTTCACGACCATCCACCAGCCCTGGAGGAGAATAACCAACGCAATCACCAACAGCGCGCGCGGCACCATCGGCCACCGGCGATCCACTGAGAGTGAAGCGGCCCAGAGCATCAGCGCCACGCCAAGCATCCCATCGACGAGCGCTATGCCAAGCGCGGTCGTGCTTCCATAGAGCCACGGCGCCACAACGAGCGTGACCAGGAAGAGCCAGCGAGCTAATCCACGAAGCGAACCGCGGCTTCTTATCGTTCCAATAACACGTCGCCAGGGCATTCGGCCCCAAGTAGAAAGTAGATAGGCTAAAGTAGAAAACCTTTTTTCCGCCCCGTTTTCTACTTTCTACTTTCTAATTTCGACTTTCATCGTCCTTTTCCAAAAAGGACGGTATGCACCGTCTTGAGCACGATCATCGCGTCGAGCTTCAGCGAATAATGGCGAATGTAGTAGAGATCGTACTTCAGCTTCTCGATCGCGTCTTCGTCACTCTCGCCGTAGGGATAGTTAACCTGCGCCCAGCCCGTGATCCCCGGCTTGACCAGATGCCGGAAATGATAGAACGGAATCTTCTGCTCGTAGCGTTCGGCGCATTTGATCCATTCCGCGCGCGGCCCGATCAGGCTCATGTCCCCGCGCAGCACATTCAAAAGCTGCGGCAGCTCATCGAGCCGGAGTTTGCGCAGCCATCGTCCCAGCGGCGTAACCCGCGGATCGCCTTCGCGCGTGTAAATGTCTCCGTCTTCCTCCTGACCATTCTCCATGCGCATCGTGCGGAATTTGAACACCGTAAACAATTGACCTTCGCGTCCGAGACGTGGCTGCCGAAATAGAACCGGCCGTCCGCTCCCCAACCAGATCGCGCCTGCGATCACGACCAGTAACGGCGAACAAAGGACCAATAACACACCCGAAAAGACGATATCGAACAAGCGCTTCAAGTAGTGATATGGCGAATTGCGCGCGAGCTGGAAACCCATTTGCAGCGGCCAGAACGGATCGATCGATTGCACCGGCACCCGGCGCCAATGCGCTTCGTAAAACGACTCCAGAGTGTAGACGCGTGTTCTTTGAAATTGCGTCCGGACCAGACGGTCGATCAGTTCCGGCGGGATACGATCGACGCGTTCCGCCAGCACCACCCCACTGTAGCGATCGTTCAGGCTCGCCAGCTTTGTGGCCAGGTTCCCTTCGATAATGGGCGACCCGCTCCCCGCAATGTGCTCCCCGATTCTCTCCCCCTCGAGGTCGACAAATTCCAGGCGCTGCCGATTCGCCGATTGCCGGTAGGTTTCGTAAAACCGCGCCGCCAGGTCGCCGCTCCCGATCACCAGAAAGGCGCGGGTCGCCGCCGAGCTCGAAACATATTTCCAGATGATTCGCCGATAAAGGATCGACCAGGGCAAAAACACCACAAAGCTGACCAGCACGGCACTACGACTCGGCTTCATCGAACTGTCGAACGTCGCCGCCGCGTAGACCAGCAGCGAGCTGATCGCCGCCGCGCCCGCGATCGCCAGGATGTGCTCCGCCATGTAGGTCAGCGTCCGCGTGTCGTTCTTGCGGTCGTAACCGCCGATCATGAAAATAGCCTGGCAGATGAAAATGAGTTGAATCACATCGACGAGCAAAAACTCGAAAGGTCCGACCAGAAACTGGTCCCGGCGCACGTAACTGATCGCACCGTAAATAAGAATCCAACTGATGACATCGATCGCCAGGCAGGCGAATCCCACCAGCCATTCTTCGCCCGCGATCCTGGAGACGGTAGCCGGTTGCGGGCCCGCCGCGGCCGGGTCGTTCTCCCCCTGCCGATCCACTCTCGGATTCGCATCCGCCGGGGCGGTCATGGAAGAATGTTGAGCTGGCATGGTGTGGCGTCGCTGACGATCGACTCAGCAGACACCGCACGAATAAGCAACCCATGCGCCGCGCCCCGAAGTCGACGTCATCTGACCCAAAATCCTTCCCACGCTACGCTCGTGGCGCAAGAAACTCCACTTGCCGGTGCGGGATTCTTCGCGCCCCGGGCTTCGAGCCGGAGAAAGATCAACCGAATTTACCGGCGAAGCCGGCGCAACTCCCACTCTTTGGCAACGCAAAGAAACTCGTAGCGCGCCAGGAGCCGGCACAAGATCCAGCCGCGGTAGCCGTCGCGGAAACCCTGCCGCCAGGCATAATGATAAAGGAAGCGCAGGGTGGGCCGGAAAGGGGCGCGGCGAAAACATTGTTTCAGCCAGCGCTTTCGCTCGAGGGAAGTGCCGAAAGGACGCGCCGCCAGCGTGCCGGCGCTGGAATCCCGGTAGAACGTCTCGCTCACTCGCGCCTCCCAGGTCGAATAGCGATTGTGTTTTTCGACGAACGTCGAGATGTCGGGATAGGCGTAATGTTCCATCGGTGCGGCGAGATGTTCCGCGCGGCCGTTCAAGATGACGTGCTCGTGCACTTCGTTGTCGCCGGAGGAGCCGCCGCCACCCGATTCGGCGCGCTCGTATCGCCCGAGCCGGTGCCGGAAAAGCCGCAGGTTCCAGCTCGGGAAATAACCGCAGTGGTTGATCCAGCCGCCCAGGAACCAGAACCGGCGATTCAAATAGAACCCGTCCACATCGGTTCGCCGAATGGCGCGCTGAATCTCACCCGCCAGCTCCGGCGTGATCCTCTCGTCGGCATCGACAATCAACACCCACTCGTGGCGCCACGGCACGTTCTCCAGCGCCCAATTTTTCTTTCTGGGAAACTCACCATTCCAGTGGAACTGCACCACCTCAGCCCCGGCCGCGGCTGCGATCCCCTGCGTCCCATCGGTGCTTCCGGAATCGACGATCAGGATTTCATCCGCGAACGAAACGCTCGCCAGACATTCGCGCAGATTGGCCGCCTCATTCTTCACCGGAATAAGGACCGACACGGTCGCACGAGCTTCGCCTTGTTCGCTCATCACGAGACGTTGCAGTCCCAGTTTCGTGAAAAACCGCTCACCGGCCCCCCGGTGTCTTGTGATCCGCCTCTCGCCAGATGTCGATGAAAGCTCCGAGACTCGCTTTGAAACCCACGAACACGCCGACGAGAAGCACGAGCACGCAAAAAAGCGCCAGCGCATAGGGCGCCCACGAAGAAAGCTGGATCAGACGACCCGCACGCTCGCGCCCGATCCTCGCGTTCATCCGGAAAATATTTTCAGCGCCTTGCCGGTAACGATCGAAGGCCGAGCGAAGATCCGCGGCAAAGAATTCCTTCGCCCCGGTAATATCGCCCGCCCGCAGCAGATCAAAGTAGTGGCTCCGCGCTTCGATGAATTTGCCGCGCGCCGCCTGCATTTCCCGGAAAAGCTGGTCGTCGTATTCATCGAAGATGGCTTCCTGGTACTGACGCCAGATGGGGTCGGTTGAATTGCTGGTAATGCTGGTGATGAGGCGCGCTCGTTCTCCCGGCGACTCCATGCTGAGCAACAGGTGGAGATTGAACCAATTCTCGTCCATCCGGCCGATGGCTTCGCCGGCTGAAGCCAGTCCCGGCAAAGTATCTTTGGCCAGCATGGTTCCGTCGCGCTGCACTACCCGCACCGCCAGCGAAGCTGCTCCTGCCACAATCAGGAACACCAGGAGCGAGACGCCACCAAGGATTAGAAGTTCTTTCCGAAACATAACCTCGCGAAGTTACTCGTCGAAAAACCAGCCGGGCTTTTCAGTCGCGCCAAGCATCCATTCATAGGTCGTCTTTATCTGGAGGGCAATCTTCGGCCAGGTAAACCTTTCCTCGACCAGCTTCCGCCCTCGTTCACCGATTTCCCGGAGTGCCTCATCCGGCAGGCTCCTTATCTCGCGAAGACCTTCAGTGATCGATTCGACCGAGGTATCGATTCGAACGGCCGCGCTCGCCGCGAATCCTTCCGGCAGATTGCACTCGGGCGTCATCACAACCGGCTTGCCATAAGCCCATGCTTCCAGGACCGCCATGGGCAGACCTTCGCTGAACGATGGCAAAACGAATGCGTCGCAGTTTCGGTAGCAGGCCGCCTTCGTTTTCTGAAATTGCGGACCGAGAAAAAAGACCGGAGCCGTTTCGGAAAATGTCGCGCTGGCGGAGTTTTCCGTTCTCTTCAAATCCGTCCACGGAATCTCGAGGTCGCCGCACAATCGTTTCAGGTCGGCTTCGTAGCCATCCTGGTCCCAGCCGGCTATGGCGAGCACCCATTCGTCCGATCTCTTCTCTTTCCGGTGAGCTGCCCAGGCCTTGAGCAGGTTAGTCAGGCCTTTCTTTCGATGGATGCGGCCGAGGAACAGCATCACTTTTTTGCCGTGCTCCAGTCCGTCACTCCAAGGCGCGCTGCCATTCACTCCATTCCCGCCGGTCGACTCCGGAAGATCGATCCCGTTTGGAATTACAGCCACCGGATTCCGCAGCTTCATCTGCCGAATCGAACGCGCTTCCGATTCACAGAGAGCGCGAATGCATCGGGCCCCGCGGACGTGGTTGCTCTCGTAAAGCGCATAGGCCAGGACCTTCTTCCAGCGATGATGATGCACCGCCCAGGGATCGAGCATTCCGTGGGGCGAGATCATGTATGGCACTCTCTGCCTCGTGCAGTAAGCCGCCGTCGCGATGCTCGGGTAGGTCCAGATGCCGTGCGTATGCGTCAGGTCGGGGTGTTCTTCGTTCAACGCTTTCAGAAACCCGGGCGAGTAACCGAAACTATTCGGCCAGGTCGCTGGAAAAACATCCACCCGCACCGGGTCCCACGCGCCGAGATCCACATCGGTAAACTCATCCTCCACCGTCAGGACTCGCACGCCGACGCCTAACGAGGCGAGCGATTGGACCAGGCGCCGGACGCTTTCGTGCAGCCCGCCCGCTTTCCGCGAGACCGAATGGGTGAGATTGGCCGTATGAATCATCGGCCGAGTCCCGCCGCCAGGACGACGCGTTGCAAGAACGTTGGTTTTCTCGGGCCAATCTCTAACGCCTTTTCCGCGGCGTGAGTTAATCCGTCAGCGAACCGTTCCAGTCCAAAATTCGCCACTATCCGTCTGCCTGCATCGCCAAGCCCTTGCCGGCCATCGCTGGAGAGCGATGCCATTTCAAGAAGGCGATTGGCCAATTGTTCCTGATCGTCCGGATCGAAAGTAAAACCGTTGATCCCCTCCTCTACCAGCTCCGGAGCACAGCCGCACCGATTCGAAACAATTACCGGCAATCCCGAAGCCATCGCCTCATTCACCACCAGTCCCCATTGCTCACTGGTGCTCGCGTGGATGAATGCATTCGCGAGACCATAATGGATGGGCAGCTCTTCGTATTGCTTGAACCCCGGCATGATGACGTGCTGTTCGAGATGGAGGTCGGAGATCAGAGAACAGAGCTGAGATTTAAGAGGACCGTCGCCAAGGATGACGAGATCCCAGAGGTCGGGGGACGGAGGTCCGAGGTCCGAGGCCGGAGGTCCGAGGTCGGAGGCCGGAGATTGGAGGACAGATTCCTCTGCCCTTCGTCTTCCGTCTTCTGTCTTCCGTCGAAATTCGGAATACGCGCGGATTAGTGTATCAAGGTTTTTTTTCCGAATGAACCGCGCCGACGCGAGAAAGTAGTTCCCCCGGCACGCCGTAGCCTCGCGCGTAGGCGGCTCCGGTAATCCATTTTCTCCTTTCTCCTTTCTACTTCCTACTTCCTTCGCGCCTTGCGCGAAGAAACCGTTATCCACAGCGTCATACCCCAGAAAGATTCGGTCCGGCGCCATGCCAAGCTTCACGAGGTAATCCTTATGCCGTTGTCCTCCCACCAGACCGGCCGAGCAAAGACCGACGACTCGCCGTTTGGCGAACTCCTTTAAGGATGTCCGTGGTTCGTCGATCTCCGAGGTTTCTGACATCAGGATGGCCGGCACTGAGTTATCCACGCACCAGCGCAATGCGACCAGCGCTCCTTTCTCCGACCACCCCGGGATAGCAACTGCGTCCGGCTTACAACCGGCCAGGGCGTCTCTCATAGCGTTGGCTAACTCTGCAAGCGGCTTCGACCGGCTATCACTCTCCGGAAACAACGTTATCCGTTCAAAGGAAGCGGTCTCCTGAATCTTCGACCAACCATATTCCGACGTTTCCGATCCAAGCTCGATCCCGACGATGTGACTCCGCCGCGAAGCTGCTTTGAGGCGCGCCCAATGATACGGCCCGAACCGATGAAAGATAACCGCGAGCTTCACTCTTTTGCGTAAAGCGCCACCAGCCCGATAAAGATGGCGCTGTAGATAAAGCCGGGCAGGAAATCAATGGTCTGATGAGTCAGCGCTCTCATCCCGGTCGTCGAAACCTGGATGTAAAGGATTTGCGCCACCGTACCGCCGGGCTGGTTTGCGGCGACCCAAAGGTTCTTAAAGATGTAGGCCATCCCCGCAAAGACCAGGCAACCGAACAATCCGAATTGATTAAAGGAATCGCCGATACCAGTAACCGTGGAGCCGGCCGGAAGGCGGAACCCGGTCGCCAGTTCGACGTAGTCTCCGTAATCGCGCGGCTTGCCTATCATGAGCGAATTCTTGAACGTTTCCCCAACAAACTGGGCGGGAACAAACCGAAAGATCAACCGGTTCCAATAACCGACGCCCCATTCGTAATCGCCCTGCGCGGTTGTCACCGCGATGACCGTGACCGCATTCTTAAACTCGCTCGGCGCGTCTTCGTTGAAGTACTGGTTGAACTGGTCGGCAAAATCAAGCTGCCGAAAGGCTTCGATGGGATCTTCGGCCGAGCTTCTTCTATATTCTCCCGTGGCAGGAATAGCGAACATCGCCCCGACGACTGCGCCGAGGATGAGCACGCGCGGCAGTCGCTTGCCTTTGAGAAAATAAAGAATCATTGCCAGCGAGAGCAGAAAGAGAACCGTTGGTTCTCGCCGTCCGTAGAAGATCGCCGCTTGGAGCGGCACCCACGCCGCGATTCCGGTCACAATCCAGGTAAATGGCCCTTGCCCGTTCAAAGCACAGTAAAAGCAAATCGCAAAACCCGGATAAACCAATGCGCCAAAGAACAGATAGATAGTTCCAATTCCGGTAAGCGTGGTGGTAAGCTCTTCTTCCTCCAAGGTCCCAAACTTATAGGTAAAATAATAACCGATTGCTACGAGCAACACCCCACCGTGGAAAAAACGCGCTGGATCGATCTTGACGTTGAACTTTTCGAGCAGAGCCGGATGCGCTTTCGGTAGGTAACCGAACCAGCACGCTCCCAGGCAAGCGGTACTCATGATTAAAGCGGCATCGAGATACCAGCCGCCCCATTCGCTCCGATATGCCGCATAAGCCTGGGGCAAAATAAACGCGGTGAACGTCGCAGCCATTAGATAAGGATACTCGTAAAAGAGCCTCGGACGGAGCATCGCCCTGATGAGCAACGCGAGGCAGGCGGCGGCCAGCAGAAGAAGATAAATCAGCATGCTCTTTTCTTCCCGCTTGGATCGCGCAATGGAATACGGGCGCAGTCGTAAAACATGTCGCGGTACTGCGGCGCAAGTATCGGCCAGCTAAATCGAGCTCGCACACTTTGACGCCGGCGAGCAGCGACCTCGGGCTCATTGCCGGCGGCAAGGACGTCCACAAGCTGACAGGCCAGCACTCCGGGCTTTGACAGATCAACCAGAATGCCCTCGCCTCCCAGCACAAAACGCATCACTGGGTGATTGTGCGCGATGATCGGCAAGCCATGGATAAGAGCTTCCAAAAAGACCCGACCGAACCCTTCTTGCAGCGATGCTAGTGTGAAAACATCAGCGGTGCGATAGTAAGTGGCCACCTCTTTGTACTGCACGGAACGCGCGGTAAATCCGTGCTCACCTAGTTTCTCTCGTGCTAGGGAGATGATTGCGTGGCTTTGATCGTCCATCGCGCCGACCAAAAGAAGGTGCGGACGCGGCTGAGGCAACTGAGCTACCTCGTTTACCACGAAATCCATGCGCTTCAGCTGCTTTGAGATCCAGCCCACACTAATGACAATTTTGCCCTCGACCGGCAAGTTGAGTCGTCGTCGGAGCGTCGCGCGTCTCGAATCGTCTGTATCGGGTGGGCCATCAGGAACCCTAATGCCATAAGGAACCATTCGATGGCGTTGAGGTGGCTCGCCCGCAGCGAGGGCTTCTTCAAGATAGAATGGGGCCACTTGGTGTACAAAATCAGTCCGGTCAAACGGGGCGTGACAGGGACCGCCGTTGGAAAACAAAAGCCGGAATGGAACGCCTATCTGCTTCCGCCAACGGAACAGTTGAAATCCCAGGTTGGAGTCGCTGTAAAAGATGATATCAGGGCGATGTTTTCGAATCGCCTTTACCATGAAAGGGAAGGTCGAGAGCTGTTCGACCACATATCCGTTGCGACGAATAAACTTGCCCAGGAACGGCGCCAAGCTTCCCGTGCGCGGCACATTCCACAGGACTTTCTCGTGAGCGCTCTCCTCCCCAGCACCCTTGAAGAGAGTAATATCGAGACCGTCCGTATTGCGCAATCCGTCGAAAGCTTCACGAAAAAATGTTTCGATCCCGCGGTCAAGAATGCCCACCCCGCTGCAGGAAAAGAAAACCTTAGTCGACCTCACAGCTGTTATGATCACTTTTTCTGTTCTAGAAAGACCAACTCGTTGGGCCCGTGTTGCAATCGACCAACCAACTTTAGGCTGCCGCCATTTCGTCGGATATCATTTTCAAGCGCGTCGGGCGAATACGGCGGATGCGTTTCTACAATCGCGTAACGGATTCGAGTTATCCAATCAGCACAGTCGCAAAAAAGTTCGGCCTCGGTACCTTCAACGTCGCACTTAAGGAGATCGACGGCATTAAAAGCAGGTTTCTCGTCCATGATCTGTGACATGGAATAAACAGGGACCGACACCTTCTGATCTCCTCGCGTCATCTTGATCCCCCATTCACCAGACGAAGAATCTATTCCGGCTGTACCTGATTCGGCTCCTACGAAGCCACGAATCACAACGACCCGGTCTTCTATCCGGCTTTCTGCCAAGTTGACTGTCAACACTGCTAAATTGTTGTCGTCAGGCTCGATCGCCTTGATGACTGCATTCGGCGAAAGATCCGCGAATAGCTTAACCGAGAGACCAATGTTTGCCCCAAGATCTATGACAGAATCAAAGGCTTGTGGGTTCCATTCTTTCACTCGGTCATATTCGCCTTCTTCAATGATTTCATTTGCGACGTACCAGTCTGTGGCACCCATCCGAACGGAAAACATCCAGCCAGTGCGATGATGGGTTAGGGCGACAATTCGCTTTCGAAATGGAAGCGGAGCGTGGGGAAACCGCCGCAGCACGAGATTCCACCAGTACCACAGTCGATCGCGGCGCTTAGGGTACTGCGATGCGCGGCGAACGTGTTCATCTAGAGAAGAAAACATTATCGCACGGAACAGTTTCGCGGTTCCATCCATAACCACGACATGCGCTCCGGTCGCCACTCACTCACCGCCCAATCAAGATAACGAGATGGCAAAAGCGCGGTTCCGAGTGTTCGATACGGGATGTCATCATGACTGCGCGCCTCCTGCCAGATGCGATGGACTTCATGAGTCCTCTTGAAGCGGTCGATAATCCTGTCTGAGATACCCGGATGGATAAAGTCATGCATCTCAACGAGCAGGTGTGCCCGGCATAATTCGGAAATGATTTCGGGATCTAGAAGTTTTCCCTCGTCACCTTCCACGTCGCATATGATCAGTGCACGCTCAGCGCCTTTCAAGACTGCTTGCAGATCCGCCACCTCACATTTTCCGCGCACATCCACGCGCGAAGCAACATTGTTCATGCTCGCCATTTCTTTCAATGCGTCTTGACCCTTTTCCTCCATTTCGAAGGCGATCACCGTGGCATCTGGATTCCGCAATGCCAGACCAATCGCGTAGTATCCCTCTGCCGCCCCAATATCGACGATCAATTCGGGATGAAGCGAACACGCCTGCTCGACGTATTCATTCAATTCCCGCTCGTAAATGCCCAGCAGTTTCGGCACATAGGCGCTTCCGACGGCACCATAAATATACTTCGTTCCGGCAAATGGTCCCCCCTTCACACGGCTGCCCGTGCGACGGTTGACCAAGTGTTCAATGTAACCGATGGGCCGGAAACGTTTCGGGACAAGCGTCCGGATTAATCTGGCGATAGCGCCTTGGCTAGCGGCGCTCCGAGTAATCCAGGGATCAATCGCACTTTGCGGTGTTTGCTCTTGGAAAAGATTAGCCACGATTCGCTCAACTTTTCTTCAGGCCCAAATACCCAAGCTGTGGCACGTATATTGAATCGCGCGACGCCACCAGGGTCCAAGATAATATGGTAGTTTTTCCCACTGGACTTCAATATTGCCGTCATGCGCATCAAAATGTAGCTCGGAAGCCGGACGAACTGCTTTCTTTCGCCAATCGTCGTCCACGATCTTATGCCATCCTCCGCGAACATCTCCTTGATGACCATCCGCTACGCTCTGCATTCGTTGGCGTAGTCGGTGCTGAATCTGTTTCGGAAAGCGATATGGCAGATGTCGAAAACGGATAAGCTTTGGGGATACCAACCCCATGTGAGTGGGAGCCGAATCCCGCGGGTGCCATTTGAGTCCATCTCGATATCGGAAAAAGCGCGGCTCGCAGTAGTCACACCAATAATAACGAAGATACTCGAGTGGAGACTCAGCCGGTTTCGCGTTCCAGTCTGGAATCCGCGCCAGAGTCTCTTCAGTAAGGTAGTACTCAATATACAGGCCCCAAACAGCATGGTGAAGCCGGTGAACCGAAGTCAGAAACACTTTGGGATCGTCGATGTAGAATTCGTCAGCATCAAGGCGGCACCACCAATCCCCATCCTTGGCCTCATGTCGAAATTCTTCGAAGATTTCGGCGCGCAACCAATCATTCCAAACGCGGTCATCACGACGTGCGGGCACGATATGCGAGTTCGCCATCGCCTGGACCTTTTCCCATGTGCCATCTGTGCTCGCACCATCGTAAACAAATATCCTGTCGGACCAAGCGCTAGCCTTCCGCAGACATTCTTCAATGATGTCGCCCTCGTTCTTAACGCACAATATCGAAAAGATCTTCATCTAGCGGCAAGTAAACCCGTTCAAAGGCTTAAAGAAATTGTAGAGATCGGATGCAATGAAAGTCGATAAACGTGGCTAACCCGACGCTGTGCCTACTTGTGCGGGACCGTTCTTCTTGAGGCGTCTGAATTCAAGGTAGGTGTTCGGTCGGACCGGTCGGCGCTCGAATAGCTGCTTTAAAATGACTGCAACCCCCCGACAGGTGCCCTCCAAACGGTATATCAATACCCCTTCCTTGAATCCCCAGACAAGACCATTCCAAATAGTCGCGGGCAAATGAACGAGTAAGTACGGCATGGGAACGTTGTGCCAGGCGAACAGCATCAAATTGCGTTGACCGTAAATATTCATTCGTGCCGCACTTCTCTTAGGCGACTCATAATGAAGAATCGGCTCCGCGCTACCAAGCCGCACGACGAAGCCCGCATCAAGCAAGCGGATGCAGAAATCGCCTTCCTCACCCTGGTGGACCAGCACCTCTCGATAACCTCCCAACCGTGTGAAGATATCGCGACGCACAGCATGAGCTGTCCCGATGTATTCATTGGTGATCCATCTGCCGACTGGCGGAGCCTTTTGCTTAACCATTGGACCTTTGTTTATGTCCGTGAACGGGATCGCTACCGCAGCGACACGTGGATCGTCAAAGTCACGTAGCGTCGCTTCAACTATATCTGGTGCAGAAAACTCTGCATCGTCGTCGATCGAGATAAGAATTTCTCCGCGAGCAAGCCGTGCAGCCTCATTTCTCCGCACGATCAAGCCTCGGGATTCTTCACGGCGTTGAAGATTTACGGAGGGAAATTCCACCCGAAGCATCTCTGCAGTTCCATCGGTCGATCCGTCGTCAATCACCAAGATTTCTATTGATGTCGTTTGAGCCAGCGCTGACCGGACTGCCACGCGCAATTCATCTTTGCGGTTTTTGGTTGTGATCACAACCGTTGCTGCTTGATCCCTTAGCAAGACGTCAATCTCCCTTCTTCGAGCACGGTACTCATTCTAGACTTTGCAAGGTATTCACAAGCCGTTCCCCGTAGCGCGCCCATGTGAACTCGATGGCGCGTTCCCGGGCAGCGTTTGCCAACGCGGTTCTCTTTTCGCGATCTTCGATTATTTCCGAGATCGCATCCGCGATCGCATCCGCGTCGCGCGAAGGTACAATCCGGCCGTCAACTCCGTCCCGAACGACCGATCCTGCTTCTGGAGTTGTTACGACGGGCAAGCCGCAAGCGAGCGCTTCATAGGTTACTTCGGCCGAGCCTTCGGCGAGCGAGGGGAGGACGAATAAATCCGCTTTGCCGAATTCTGTCACCATCTCGTGCCGAGGAATTCGGTCGAGCAAAGTCAGGTGCCGGCAGATCTTTTGATTCGCAACCGAGGGTTGAACGTTCCCGGCGATCCGAAATTCGTAGGGCAGCCTGCGCGCATGAAGTCTTTCGGCAGCCATCGCGAGATAATGGATACCTTTGCGCAGCTCCGCCGTGCCGGCGAAAAGGATCCGTCCCGGAACCGGATTGTTCCTCAGCGAAAGAAGCTCTGGATTCACTCCATAGGGAACGACAAAGGTACGCTCACGCGCAAATCCGAAATTCTCCACGAGGTCATCACGGACGGCCGGGGACGGGCAAATCGCAAAATCGCTTCGCGTAAGGAGCACGTCTTCGTCACCCATCTCGCGACGGAGAGCAGCATAATCCGGAAAGTCCGGTTCCCAGCCTGGAAACTCCTTTCGTTCCTCGGCTAGGATCCGCTCGGTGCTGAGCAAAATATAAATCTCCGAGACCACGGTGAGCCCGCGCTCTTTCGCGGCAACTAGAAGAGGCGCGCACTCGCCCAGCATCGAGTAAACGTGGGTCGCTTCGCCAAACCCGCGTGCGACCATCGCGCGCCCCAGGTCGTTTGAAAATCCGACGGACTCGCGGAATGCATCGACGACATCGGGAGGTCTGATCGCTCGACGTAAAGCGCGGAGGAGACTCCGAGCCCGAAAGGTGGTTGTCCGGGAACGGATGTTCTCAGGCAGGCGGCGTCCGGCCAGCCGCTGAGCGGCATTGCCCAGGAAAGGCAACGTTGCCGCGGCGGAGGCGAATGCAGCGAAACCATTGTCTCCTGTAATATCGGTATAGAAGCGTTCCAGCATTCCGGCTTTTTCGAGAATTGCCGGCACCGCGTAGGACCGCCGGGCGCCAATTTGTGCGACAACAAATTTCACGCCGGCTTCTCTCCGCTCGCCACCATCGTCATCCTCAACCCGGGCATTCGCCCAACTCCCTTGATTTTGAGATCTCGAAATCCGGTTTCGACCAACAATTCAGAAAGCGTGCGTTTGCTCCAAAGTTTGATGTGACCACCATCCCATAACGGATTCGCGTGAGCATCCCAACGGCCAAGCAAAGAGATTACCAGGTTCTTCCAATAACCGTGATAGGGCGTCGTACAAATAAAACGGCCACCCGGTTTCAACGCGGCAAAACAAGCATTCGCCCAGAGGCGGGGTCGATACAGGTGTTCTACAACCTCCGTGCTGACCACCAGATCGAAAGGGTCTTCATTCAATTTTCCCAGGATGTCTTCATCCGCCCCAATCAGTTCGAACCTTGCGCCGGGATACTTCCCACGAGCCAATTGGATTCCCTCAACGCTGAGGTCCACTCCAACAACGCTTGCCCCGAGCTCAAGAAATTTGCCACACAGGTAGCCATTTCCACATCCGACATCTAAAACGCGCAGGCCGGGCCGCAGAGGTTGCGCGAACTCGAGCACACAAGGCATAAAGTGCCTGTGCATATGAGACGCGTCAGGAGTTCCAAATCCGTATTCTGAGTACTCGCTCATGTTTCTGCGGCTCTCCCAAGGCGCACTCGCGCCTTCTCGACGAACCGGGCGATAAAACGCAGATAAAGATTTCGCGAGAAGGAAATTTCAAGGAATCGGCGATTTAAAAAGAGGACGTCGCCGTGAGTTCGGAAAGACATGACAGCAGAGATAAATCCAAGAGATTCGAGCCTTTCGCGCGCGGTCTCGAAAAGTTGCCTGCCTTTGAAGCGGGGTTGGAAATCGTGAAACTCCACCGTCAATTGGCTGATTCGACGCCAGACATCGCTAGATGTTTTCGCAATGACCTCGAATTCGGCGCCCTCAATATCCAACTTAAGAAGATCGACACGTTCGAGACCGAGTCGATCCATGAGAGTCCCCAATGAAATAGTATCTACTTCGACTGTTTTGCCCTTCCCCGACTCCATTCCAGTAGAGGGCAAATTGCTCGATTCAAGATTGTCGGCGAGATGCAGGGCGGCGCGGCCATCTTCGCCGCTTAGCGCTGCGCTAGTAATGGACGATGCCCCAGGAATTGACAGCTCGTCCGAGAGAATTGGGTTTGCCTCGATGAGGTGACATTTGCAGCCGAATCTCCGGATGATCTCCGCACTGAATTCCCCGTGGTGCGCACCTGCATCGATGACAACTGAATTTGCGGACAACGGTGCCGGCCAAATATGATGACCGCGGACGCATGAAAACCTCATCGTGCAGGGAAAAAACGTCTTAACGTCGCCGCTGCCTTGATGCGAACGGTCGCTCGTTCGTGCTGACTCATGACAAGCCGAAACAACGCCAAGATAAAAATCACTCCCACCGACGACACCGCACCGGCTAGCTTGGTTAGGTCCGAAGCCTGTCTGAGAGCGATCGCTATTCCTCCAGCCAGCAGCAGCGCCGCACCCGACCAAACGATTGTCGGTAGAACGACCTCTTTAAAATATTCCATGAGCGGAATGCGCAACCGGCGGATGCCGCGCCAAACCATGTACCAATGATTCGTTGAGAGTAGAGCGATCATCGTGGCAAGTGCCAAACCCAATAAACCTTGAGTTCGGATCAGGATAGCCGCGAGCGCGATCTTCAAAACTCCAGCTGCGAGAGAGGAGATTGCAAACGCCTCGTCGTTAGTCGCGCGAGAGCTCGTCGAAATAATGTAGCTCTGGGCCTCCAATGTCTCGGAGATAAGAAAAATCACGAGAATTCGATACCCCGCAAAGTTTCCGTGCCCGAGCCAAAGATCAAACAAGCTCTGACCAGCCGTGATTACAACTGCACAAGTGCAAAGCATCACCAACAGGCCCAGGCGGCAATTGCGCTCGATGAGTCGGCGGACCTGAACCATATCTCCAGCCTGCCAGTAATGACTGATGAACACGCTCGAAGCGAGGCCGACCGACACGGCCAACACGGTGATGTTGTGAACGAAGACGTAGGCGGCCCGGAAAGAAGGAATTCCTTCGGCCCCTTTCGCGGCCGCGATGAAAAACTGATCGGTGTTGAATACAAGCACTGTTCCCACAGCAGTCAGCCAGGCACGAATGGCGAGGCTTGGAACGCCGCGAAGGACTTCACGATTCCAGTGGCCGCGCAAAGAAAACAAATCGGGGCGGCGCCACTTTGCGAGCCAGCGTGTAACCCAACGTTGCGCCAAGGCGCCGATCGCCGCTACCGTTGCAAGTGCAACCAAACCTCCTCCGCAAAGAACAGCGATTATTTGCGCGAGGAGTGCCCCCGCGTTGATGAAACTCGCGATCAAGGCATCCCATCCAACGTAGCCAACGCCTTGCAGCAGGCAGGTCCAGACTGTGGCCCAGACGGCGAAGGCTTGGCTTGCGCATAGAATCGTCCACGCAATCCAGACGGTGCTGTGACTGAGTTGGCCGAACTCAAGATGGCGAAGGTAGAAAAAGCCCGCGATCCAAGATGCGAGAAACACAGCAGCAGACATGACATAGTAAATCCGTCGTCCTGACTCGACGAGATCGGCGATGTCGCGGAGCGATTCGGCGTTGAGGGGCGCGTTCGGGTCGCCGCCGCTTTTGCCTTTGGCCAGTGCGATGCGGCGGGTAAGGGTCACGCCGATACCGAGATCGAGAATTCCCATTGCGGCCCAGCTTTGGCCGAGCAAAAGCCAGACACCGAGTTCTTCTTTCGGCAGATGTCGAAAGAGGACCGGCAACAAGACCAGCCCGAGCACGATCGTCATCCCGCGGCTGAACCAGCTTGCCCCCGCTCCAAATGCTATGCGTCGCGTTACGGACATAGGGAAAAAGCTGAAACGCTGAAACGCTGAAACGCTGAAATCGTCACAGATTACGTCTTGTTTTGTTTGCCATGGTTACGAGAATTGCAATCAGCTCGTTTGTTTCCTGATGTAATTGCTGCACGCCTGCGTCGTCGATCCCGCAGTCTTCACGCAGAAGCTCGATCCACAACTGAGATTCATCGGCTTCTTGCAGAGCGCCGTCGATCTTCGAACAAAACTCGGCATCGGACCGAGCTCGCGATGCTTCACGCGTCTGCGCCGCGACTGAAGTGCCGGAGCGCATTAGTTGGTGGCCCAAGACCTCAACTTCTTTCCGGGCCCTCGGCAGTCGCGCATAAAATCGAATGACCGCTGATGCATATCTCTTAGCCCGTTCTCGGAACTCTTCTGGGAGGCGCATTGTTTTTCCTTTCGTATGTCAGTGTTTCAGTTTTTCAGCTTTTCAGCTTTTCAGCGGCGGCAGACCCTCGCCGTATTTCAATATCAGCGCCGGCAAAGCGAGCGCACTCATCGCGCGCGGGAAAAAGCGACGCGGATTCGCAAGGAGCCGGAGGAGCCAGCCGAGATAAAGGCGATCGGCCCAGTTCGGGATCGCGATTTGGTAGCCGGTGACAAAGCCAAGCGCGGCGCCGATGCAATGGATCGCCGGGCGAGGGCCGATGTTCTCGCGCAAGAGGAATCCGAGTTTTTCCTGCACGCCGCCGCTCAGGGCGATGACTACGTGGCCGGGCTGGGATGATTGAACGCGTTCCAGGAGCATTGGATCTTCGACGCGCGGTCCATACATCGGCGCGATGTAGCAACCTTCCGCGGTCATCGCGAATCCGTGAGCTTGGAGCCACCCCAGCGTTTTCGCCTGCGCCTCTTCGTTGGGCAGGATCCACAAAACGGATCGATCTTCTCGAAACTCGGAACGGCCTAGCAACTCTTTCAAATACGCGAGGCCGGAGATTCGATTGAGGCGCCGACGCCGCAGCAGCCGCCATAGCAAAACCGTGAAGCCGCTATCCGGCAGCACCAGATCAGCCCGGGTCATCGCCTTTCGATAAACTTCGTCCCACTGCAACCGGGTGAAACAGGTTCCCGACGGCGCGACGACCAAACCGCGGCGGGCTAGCGCTTCATCAACCGCGGACGGCGCGCTGCCTTCGAAAAATTCCAGACCGAGAATCTGCTGTGTCGCGGGCACGCGACAAAGTAGAAATTAGAAAGTAGAAATTAGAAAGTGGATTCGGGCGGCCGGGCTCAGACGATCGATTTGCCGTTTTCTACTTCCTACTTCCTACTTTTTATTGCCATCTTGAATTCGACCATCGCGAAATCGCAATTGGCCCTCATCGCGCTCACGCTCTTCGCGCTTTGGTTCGTGCTCTGCCGGCATCTCAGCGGCGAATGGTCGGTCAACGAGCAATACAGTTACGGATGGTTCGTGCCGTTCTTCGCAGCGTTCCTTTTTTTGCTGCGGTGGGAAGATCGGCCTGCGGCTGAAACGCGGAACGCGGAAGGTGGAATGCGGAATCGAATCGCGATTGGGATCGCGATTGGAGCGCTGATCGTTTTGTTTCCGGTCCGGTTGTTTGAAGTGGCGAATCCGGATTGGCGGCCGGTGGATTGGGTGCACACGGCGGCGGTCGCGACCTTGACGCTGCTCCTCATCTGGACCGCGGGAGGCAAGCCGTGGCTGCGGCATTTTGCGTTTCCGATCTGTTTCTTCTTCGTGGCGGTGCCGTGGGTTTCGCCGATCGAGGACCCGGTCGTGCAGGGCCTGATGCGGACGGTGGCGGCGGTGGCGACGGAAGTGATGACGCTCTTCGGCGTGCCAGCGCAGCTGGAAGGGAATTTGATCCGGGTAAGTAGCGGCGTGGTGGGCGTGAACGAAGCGTGCAGCGGAGTGCGGTCGCTCCAGACGTCGCTGATGATCGGTTTGCTCTTCGGCGAATTGAAGCGGCTGTCGGTGGCGAAGCGTTGCGTGCTCGTCTTCGGCGCGCTGGCGATCGCGATCGTGGCGAATTTCGCTCGCGCGTTCTTTCTGGTCTGGGTCGCGGCGACCCAAAATATTTCCGCCGTCGACCGCTGGCACGACGTGGCGGGATACACAATTGTCGGGGTAGTATTTGTTGGATCGTTAGGCCTGTCGGCGTGGCTTGGAAAAGGAGGAAGTAGGAAGTCTGAAGTAGGAAACGGAGAGAATTTCCGACGGCCAGAGGCCGCCGCTACAGAAAACGCCCTCCGGCCTCGTTTCCTACTTTCTACTTCCTACTTCCTACTTTGCCTTCTCTACCTTCTTGCCGTGGAAGCCGGCGTCGAGGGTTGGTACCGGATGCATGAACGGGGGCTGGTGGCGCGGGAACGATGGACGGCGCGCTGGCCGGAGACGGCGAAGGATTTTCACGAGATCCATCTCGATGAACGGACAAAGCGAATCCTCCGTTTTGATGAAGGCCGTGGGGCGATGTGGAGGATTCAGAGGACGGAAGACAGAGGGCAGAAGACGGAGGGCGGAGATCAGAGGACAGAGGATGCGGCGCTGCTCTATTTCTTTCGCTGGCGGGCGGGGAGCAATAGCGCGCTGCTCGCGAATCTGCACCGGCCCGATGTCTGTCTGCCCGCGAGCGGTTGGGTCCAGACAGGCGATTACGGCATCCGGTCGTACGCGGTGTCGCCGGGGTTTTCGCTGCCGTTCCGGCATTTCCTGTTTTCGCAGGGACCGCCCGGAGCGGGGAATGGCGGGCGCCAGCGTTTTGCGCATGCCTTCTATTGCCTGCGCGAAGACCGGGTTCGCAACGAGAGCGATGCTTCGCTCGCGCGCGAAGAGTTTGCCCAGGAACCCTCCGAGTGGTCCCGCCGCGAAAGAATCAGCCTGATCGTGCAAGGTCGCCGTCATCTCGGCCAGCAAGTGATGGAGTTCGTGATGATGACGACACGAGAGGGCGCGCCGGACCAGGCGGAGGCTGCCTTTGCCAAAATGGTGCCGGAGCTCGTCGAAGCGAAGTAGGAAGTAGGAAGTAGGAAGTAGAAAGTAGAAAGTAGAAAGTAGAAAACGAAGATGGAGAAAGACCTCGAACAGCGGACGAAGAAATTTTCGTTGGCGGTGATCAAATTCACGGCTGGATTGCCGCGGACACGTGAGGCGGACATTCTCAGTCGCCAACTGTTGCGATCCGCCACTTCGGTCGGGGCGAATTATCGCGAAGCGAATCGCGGAGTTTCACGGGCGGACTTCGCCAACAAAATCGGCACGGTGCAAAAAGAAGCGTCGGAAACCTTGTATTGGATCGAACTGTTACTCGAGTCTGGAATCGCCGCGCCCGATCCGACAAAACAATTACACAAGGAATCTTTCGAATTGCTAAGCATCTTCACCGCGATCGGGAAAAAGCTGAAGAACTAACTCCCCGTTTCATACTTCCTACTTCCTACTTCCTACTTTTTCGTCCCATGCCGCGCTCCGAAGACATAATGTTGACCGCCGAGGAGCTTCGGTTGCGAACCCGCAAGCGAAGACGCCTTCTTGGCCTGCTCTTACTCTTGCTCTTGCTCTTGCTCGGAGCCGTTTTCGGAGGGCGCCCGGTCATGCACGCGATCAAGGCGTGGCAGGCGCGGCGCCACGCCCAACAGGCTTTCGCGCTGGTGGAGAAAGAGCAATGGAACGACGCGCGCAAGGAAGCAACGGCGGCCTACCAGCTTTGGCCTAACGAGCCGCAGGCGATCCGGGCAATAGCGCGTTTTCTTTCCCGGACGCGCCAGGCGCAGGCGCTGGAATTTTGGGATCGCCTGGAAAAGCAAGGTGCGCTGGGCCGCGAGGATCTGGTGGATGAAGCTTCGATTGCCCTGATCGCGGGCGACGACACCCGGGCGAAACGCGCGATTCTCGCGCTCTTGAGCGGGAGAAACGGCGCGGTCAAAGCGGTGGACCATCTTCTGGAAGCGCAACTGGCGATCCGGCAAGGCGCGCCGATCGAGGCGCACGATGCGCTGCAAAAAATCTTCGGGGATGCCTCGGCGACGACGCGCGCGAGATTGCAAGCCGCGCTGCTCGAGATCGCGATCTCCGCCGGAAACAATGCCGGGCGCGATGAAGCCTGGGCGCAGCTGCAGAGGGTCGCGGACGGAAACGACGCCGCCAGCCTGGACGCGTTGACCGTGCTGGCGCAAACGGTCATTACCCAGGAAAAAATTCCGGAGAATTTTCCGGTCACCGCGGCCGACCTGGCGCAGAAACTGGACGCGCATCCCCTCGCCCGGGCGCCGCAAAAACTGCTCGCGGTCGATTTGCGCATTCGCGAACATAAGGAAATGCGCGACCAATTGATCGCGCAGGCTACCGAGCGTTGGAAAACCGCGGAGCCCGAGGAAATGGCGGCGCTGGCCACCTGGCTCAACGGCAAAGGCGAATTCCAGCGCGCGCTCGACGCCATTCCACGCGAGAAAGCGCTGCTCTCCCGGGAGCTTTTCCTGCAACACCTCGATTCGCTCGGCGGGCTCGAGCGCTGGAAAGAGATCAAAGAGCTGCTCGATCGCGACATCTTCCCGCTCGATCCGGTCGTCCAGAAAATGTATCTGGCCCGCTGCAACGCCCAGCTCGGCGAAAAGGCGGCCTCGGAAAACAACTGGCAGCGCGCGCTCGAAGCGGCCCACGGCGATCCGCAAAAACTGATGATGCTGGCCGGCTACGCCGAAAAGAATGGCGCGCTCGAAATTGCGCGCGCGGCCTACGATGAGACGGCGGCGGAAGCGCCGAAGCTGCGCGCCGCGCACCAGGGCCGGCTCCGCCTGGCCCAGGCGACGAACGAGACGAGAAAGATCCACGACGTCCTGGCCGAGATGCTGACGATTTGGCCTAACGACCCGGCGGTGCAGAATGATGAGGCGTATACGCGCTTGCTCCTCGTGGAGCAAGCGCAAGTAGAAAGTAGAAAGGCGGAAGTAGAAAACATCGAGCAGCTCGCTGCGAGATTGGTCGAGCGGGAGACATCGAGCTTGCCGCATCGGACGTTGCTGGCGCTGGCGCGGTTGCGGCTGGGGAAATTCGGCGAAGCTCTGGACGCGTACGCAAATATCCAGGTCGCGCGCAATGCCCTCACCCCGTCGGCGCTCGCCGTTCACGTCGCCGTCCTCGCCGGGAATGGCCGCTCCGATGATGCCGCTGCGGAAGTGCGCGACCTCGATGTGAAACGCCTCCTCCCCGAAGAAGCCGCGCTGATCGCGAATATCGCGCGCTCGCGCTAGCTGTAGCCGGGATCGCTGATCCCGGTTTCTCCGCGATGTAACGATGCAACTTTTGTAACGATTCAACGCCTGAACTCCCGCCTTTAGCGGGAGTTCTTACGTGTGAATAACTTTCTGGTAATTTCTGGAAATTTTATTGACACTTTTTTCGCCAACTGGTCGGATGCGCGCCAGCATTTGTTAGGGTTAGGTCATGCATCGACTTCCTCAGGTTCTGCACTGTCGCCAGGCGCTCTGGCTCTTTTTATTTTCTCCGCGCTAGCTCCACCTCCGCTATGCCACGCCTCCCAACACCACCACATGCGCCGGTGAAACATCCGGTCTCTCCTGACTTGCCATGAAGAAAAGATCCAAAAAATCCGCCTTTTTTCGGCCCCGCACTCTAATCGGCCTGCTTCTGTGCTGTTTCGGCGCGGTGCTTGCAGTTTTTGCCTTTGGCACGCTCACCGGCCGGCTCGCCGAGGCAGGATCGCAAAACCAAACAAGTAGTGGCAACCCAGCTCAAACGTCGCAGGCGCCGTTCCTCACGATGGGAACCGCTCCGGATGTTCCGCAATGTCGCGGTATCTTGAGACAGAGCATCATCGATCGCGTTAATGCGGCGACGGAAGATCCAGCTGTTACGTTTGAGAAAAACCGGCGGGCCCATCCTCATATGGTCGAGATGCCGCCGACGATAGATTGCGCCAGTGCCTTATGGCGAACCATCAGGACAGGGCCGCCATCCACCGTTGATGCGGATGCCATTAATTCCCGCCAATATGCGGCCTATTCGGTTTTCAATTCGGGTCCGCTAGCCGCTTTGATCGGGACGAACATCAACCCGGCAAACGGCGTCCAAGGGTACCAAGGGGAAAACAGTATCGCGATCGACCCGAATAACGCCCAACATCTTACCGCCCACTCGAACACATTCTTTCAAGATCCAACGGCGCAATGTATATCACCCACGGGCGGCTCCGGCAGCACCTTCGGCACAATGTCTCTTTTCGGTTCGAGCGATGGTGGCGCGACCTGGACGTATAATTGTGCGCCGTGGCATACGGCGGTTACGGGCGGCATCCCCAGCGCCAATGCCTGGTTCGGGAGCGATCCGACGCTGGCCTGGAATAACTCGGGAACGGCCTACGCGGCCTACATGCTTTTGTCCGAAGATGCTGCTGGGAACGCCGGCGCGGCAATCGTGCTGGCGCGCTCCACGAACAACGGACTGACTTGGTCGCAATTCGGCAATCCGGTCGTTAACAGAATCACTCTCACCACCAACTTTGACGACAAACCAATGTTTGCTATCGATAACACCTCGGGCCAGGCGCACTCATTTCCCGGACGTTTTTATGTGATCTGGGACGAAGGAAACGTAGAACGAATTGCACACTCCGATGACGGTTTGACTTGGACGACGGTCCAGCCATCGAGCAACACAGGCGCGATAGGCGGCAACGTTGCCATCGCACCGGACGGGACGGTCTATGCCGTTTGGACGCGCTACAACGTCGAGAACACTGTCTTCTCGAAATCGACGGACGGCGGCGCGACCTGGACTGCACCGGTGATTATTTCGGGGACCATTGCTTTGCAATCATTCGGTTCGAATAACACTCCGCCCCCGCAAAATACCCGCGGTATTAACAGCTTTGCTGCCATCGATGTAGATCGAAATCCAAGCTCGGCTTTCTTCGGCAATATTTATGTCTCCTTCACCGATTTTCCCTCAGGTACGAGCACCGGAGCGGACCTCAATGTTTACATGATTCGTTCGACCAACGGCGGAACTTCATGGTCAACGCGATTAAAAGTAAATGATGACAACTGGGGTGCTACCCAGTTCTTCCCGTGGCTCGCGGTGGATCAATCGGATGGCTCGGTCAACATGTCGTGGCTCGATTCACGGATCGATCCCATCAATCGCAAGACTCAGTCGGTTTATGCGCGTTCCGTGGACGGTGGCGTAACTTTCGAGTCGAACATTCTGGTCGATGACAACGGCGCGAATTGGCGAAATAACGTAAATTATTCGGACGAGAACACCGTCGACAATCCTAACTTCAACGGTAACCAGTATGGCGACTATTCAGGCATAGCTGCCTTAAACCGCCAGGTCCATCCCCTATGGACGGATTCCCGGTCATTCTTCCCCACCGCGGATACCCAATCGCCCACTCGCAGAGAAGACAATGGCACTTCTGCCATTATCAACTGTTCTGCGCCATCTGCCGTCTCGGCTCCAGCAGTTAATTCTTCGACGACGCCGAGTGTTGCCGTGACCTGGAGCGCGCCAGCGGGCTGGGGAACCAATGCAACCAACGGAACCTATTCTGTCTATCGCAACACCACACCGGTCTTCCCGGGCGGCGCGGCTTTAGCCTCTGGCCTGACGGCGACCAGCTATGTCGATAGCACCGGCGTAGCTAGCACCACTTATTATTATTTCGTTCGCGCGAAGAACAACTGCCCCGGTACAGCGCTTACCCCAATGACGAGCGATTCGGCCGCGTCGGCCGCGGTCGTTTACGGTTCCGCTGGAACAGCATTCGGAACGCTTCAAGGGACGGTCACTTCCGCTGGTAGCCCCGTAAGCAACGTAGTCGTCTTTGCCGGAACCTTGTCCGCCACGACGAACGGCAGCGGCTTCTATCAAATGCCAGGCATCAACGCCGGAACCTACACCGTATCCGCAAGTCCGGCAGGCTACAGTGCGGTTTCCGTTAATGGAGTTGTAGTAAGTGGCGGCAGCACGACAGTGCAAGATCTGGCACTTACTCCCAATAGTTCGAGTAGCTGCTTTACCGATACGAACTTCGGTGACTTTACCACAGGGACGGGAACCAATGTAGAGATCGCCTCGAGCCCGGGAGACGTCAAACTGACGGTCGCCTCGGGAGGCCCGAATATTCGAGACCAGCATGCTGATGACAATGGTTTTGGATCGGGGTACGGATTCAGTAACACATCTTTTATCGGACAGACTTTCACTCCCAGCGTCACGGCAGCAGTAACGAAAGTGGATACCAGCCTTTTCTGCGCGAGTTGCTCCGGCACGAATCCCAACATCACTCTTGAGCTACGTACGACAAGTGGCAGTCAACCTGTGATGACCGCGGGTGGCTTGATCGCGTCCTCGACAGTGGCGGGCACGTCCAGCGGCTCCAGCACCACCATTACCTTCACCTTCAACAATACCCTCACGGCCGGCGTCCAGTATGGCCTTGTGATTAAACTTGCTGCGGCGCGCACAGGCACGCAGGCATGGGCCGCCGCGAGTTCCGATGTCTACGCCGGGGGACGCCGGGTAATTTGCAGCTCGACTAGCTGTGCGAACCCGACGGGCCAAAATGCCAACAACGACCTGCTCTTTATCGAGTACAACACTACCCCGAACGTCTACCAGACCTCTGGCAACTTCATTTCTTCGACGAAAGACAGCGGGGCGGTCGTCGGGACTACTCCCACCTGGACTACCCTGTCGTGGAACAATACAGCCCTGCCATCGGGCACGAATATTCAGTTCCAGGCGGCGGCCAGCAACAGCTCGAGTGGACCTTTCAACTTTGTCGGTCCGGATAACACGGCCTCGACCTTCTTCAGCAGTGGCGCATCGCTGTCTCAGTTTAACGGCAATCGTTATTTGAAGTACAAAGCGCTCCTGAGTACGAGCAACACCGCTAACACGCCGACCTTGAACGATGCCACCGTCTGTTTTGCAGACCTCGTGCCGCCACTACTTAGCTCGGCGAGCGCACGCAAAACGCATAATGGCGCGGGCACATTTAATCTGCCTCTATCGTTGAACGGCCGCACCGTTGAACCGCGCGGCGACGGATCGGGTACGCACACGATCGTCTTCACCTTCGATCGAACGGTGACCAGCGGAACGGCGACTGTCACTTCGGGCGCCGGCACCGCCGGTACGCCTACCTTTAGCGGCACGAGTATGATCATTCCGCTGACCGGCGTGACCGATCAACAAGCTGTGACCCTCCGGGCCAGTAATGTTTCGGGTCCGGGAACGGCAACGTTGCCCTCCGTCAGCGTCAACATTGGCTTCCTCTGGGGTGACGTGACCGGCGATGCCTTCGTCAACGCGGGCGACACGATTGTGGTCCGCAACAACGCCGGGGTGACCCTGGATGGCACAAATTTCCAGAACGACGTCAATTTCGATGGACAAGTGGACGTGGGCGACACCACGATCGTGCGCAATAATTCTGGACATTTCCTGCCGTAATTGATTTTGATAGAACATAGATAGCGCTATGAACATTATGAAAAAGTATCTCCTCGCGGCAGCCGCGACGTTCCTCTGTTCCTTCGCCGCCGTCTCGTCGTCGTCGGCTCAGAGCGCTCTGTTTATTTACAACGACGGCAGCGGCACTCCCAACGCCGGAACTTATACCGCGGGATCGAGCTTTAGCTTCACCATCAACATCGCTTTTACGCCCGGAGGCAATATTTCGAATCTCGAAGGTCTTTCCTACTGGTTTCAGCAGACCAGTCCCGCGGGATCGCCGTTTAACTTTGCGATCACCCTGCGCGATGTGACGGGAAGCCCCTTCACCGACCTCCAATCCAACCTCACCTATCCGCAAAATCTCAGTCCGTCCAACCCGCAGGATTTGGGAGCGCTGCTGCCGAGCGGCCAGTCGGCGCTGGGTGCGGGAACTTACCTGGTCGCTACCATTACCGTTTCGATCGACGCGAACGCGGCGCCAGGAAGCTACACCATCAGCAACACTTTCTCCGGGGGCAAAACCTCGGTAATCACCGATTCTGCCGGTCATACCTTCGCGATTCCCGAGGCGGATTACTTTATTACTGTCGTCCCTGTCCCTGAACCGGCCACCTGGACCGCGGGCGGTCTGATCCTGGCCGGTCTGCTCTTCACCCAGCGACGCAGAATTTCCAGACTCCGGCGGACAGCTAACTGAATTTGACGCAGCGCATCCATCGAAATGAGTCCCCCTTGGGGACCGCTGCCGTCGTCGTCATATCCGTTAACGACCTAACTGTTAGAGAAGCTGCCTGATGAAAAGAAGGAACTCCCGCTCCAGATGGTTTAATGTGCGCAGGTTATTCGGCTTTGTTCTTTGCTCGGTAGCTGTGTTCTTGATGCTCGGCGCGTTGGGAGCTATGCCACTGTCGAGTGATAACAACCCAAAGACAGATGGATCCGTGGGGTGGTTGAGCCGCTTCGTATCCAGGTTTCATCGTTCGGAAATTCCAAACAACGCTGATGCGGAATCGGCGCATAACAAAAGAAGGACGGGAGCAGCGAGTATGGTGTCCGCGAACTCGGTGGGACCTAGTGCTCCGGGAAATGTCGCCGTTCGGGAACCGGTCGACCCGATCGTCGCTGATAAGATCAGGCAATACCGCAACCCGGTCGGACAGACCGTCTATTCAATTTCGCCCTCCGGCTTTGATATTTCACCGCCCCTCACGAAACTGGCGAAGCTGCCTCCCACAGTGCCAGATACCATCGGCGCCCGGCCGGAGCTCCCCTTTCCCTCTTGGCGAATACCCCATTCCGACCAACCGGACCCTGTCGTCCAGGTCGCGCCATCCGCTCAAGGCCGAAAGGGCGGTCCCGCTCCAGCCGCGCCGACCACCGGCTTCAATTTCCTCGGCCAGATCGGAGGTTCGAGTTTTCCCCCGGACACTAACGGCTCGGTGGGTAACGACCAGTACGTCGAGACGGTCAACACCACTTATCAGGTGTGGACGCTCAACCGGGTCAACAGCACAGTCACATCGCTGGCCGGGCCGAGCAATATCAATACACTTTGGTCCGGTTTTGTCGGCGGCAACTGCTCGACCCGCAACGATGGCGATCCTGTTGTGATCTATGACAAGGTAGCCAATCGTTGGCTGATCTCGCAGTTTACTGCCGCCACCTCGGGCGGTTCCTACTTCCAGTGCGTCGCCATCTCCACCTCGGCTAACGCCGGCGGCACCTATTTTCGCTACGCCTTTGCCGTCCCCAATGGCAACTTCGGCGACTATCCGAAGTTTGGCAGCTGGACCGACGCCTACTACATGATGGCCCACGCCTTTACCACCAGCGCTTCTACCGGCAGCTACGTCGGCGGTCTGTTCGCGGCCATGGATCGCACCAAGATGCTCGCGGGAGATAGCTCCGCCACCTGGCAAGTCATCATCGACGCTACCGAAGGCGGCCACATGCCCGCGGACCTGGACGGATTCGCGCCGCCTCCGGGAAGCGCTCCGGGCATCTTCGTCTCGATCCATACTGCCGGGATGTATCTCTATCGGATGAAGGTGGATTTCGCCACGCCGGCAAACACCACCCGAACGCTTCAAGCAGTCATGCCTACTGCATCCGCCGCGGCTGCCTGCGGCGGCGGAGCTTGTATCCCGCAGCCCGGTAGCAGTGTGGTCATTGATTCCCTGGCTGATCGCCTCATGTTCCGCCTGGCTTATCGAAACTTCATCGATCATGAGTCATTGGTCATCTCTCATTCGGTTGATCCTGGAATCACCGGCGTTGTCTCCGGCGTCCGCTGGTACGACTTCCGCATTTCGGGCCAGCCCGATGCCGTCTGCTCGTCCTACCCCTGCACTTATCAGCAGGGCACCGTGGCCGACGTGGCCAACGGCCGGTCCCGCTGGATGCCCTCGATCAGCATGGATGGCGCTGAAAACATCCTCGTCGGTTACAGCGCCTCTGGCCTAATCAATGGCACCGACAACCATTCCATTCGCTACACCGGCCGGGCCAAGAGCGACCCGTTAGGCACAATGACGGGTCCAGAAACCATCATCTTTACCGGCACGCGAAACATCGTCAACACCATGACCAATCCTGAGCGCTGGGGCGATTACACCAGTGTGAGTATCGATCCGGCCGACGACTGCACCTTTTGGCATGCGAACGAGTATTATCTTTCCGGTGGCAGCACTGGCAGCGGCAACGCGAACTGGAAAACTCGAATCGCTTCCGCCCGCTTTCCGGCGGGCGCCGGCGCCGGACAATGCGCGGCCACCACCTGCACAACTCGTCCTTCGAGCGCTCCGACGATTCTCAGCGCGTCAGCCATTGCGCCTAACCAGATCCAGATAACCTGGAGCGGCATCTCGCCTACGCCGGGCAGCTATGCCATCGAACGTGCGCTCGGCGCCGCCGGTAGCGAAGGTCTTTATCAGCCGCTAGCTTCAGTCTCAGGCACGTCTAGCAGCTTCACCGATACCACAGTCCAGGGCGGCCTTACTTACACTTATCGGGTCCTCGCGGCCACTGATCCAGCCGGCAAATGCCAGGCCTTGGTGCGAAGCGGAAAGGTGAGTGCTACCGCAACCGGCTCTTGCAACCTGAAACCGACATTTGCGGGAGCCACCAGCGCCACTAGCACTAACTCGTCCAGTTGCGGCGTTACAATCAACTGGTCGCCGGCCACCTCGAGTTGCCCGCTCACCCCAACCATTCGCTACAACGTTTTCCGCGGCACGGCGCCGAACTTCGTCCCGGCACCGGCTAATCGTATTGCCACCTGCGCTCCCGGCCCGAGCTCTTACACCGATACCAGCAACCTCACCAGTGGCACCACCTATTATTATGTCGTCCGCGCCGAGGACAACAGCACCGGTAACGGCGGCGAATGCGGTGGAGGTAACGAAGAATCCAACAGCGTCATCGTCGCAGGCACTCCTTATGGCTCGGGCTTGCAGGGCAGCACCGGAACCTGGTCGGATGGCGGCGGTGATGTCACTGCGTTCCTCCAACTCAACGTTGGCAATAGCGGCGACCCGATCTGGCGCTTCGTCAATACCACCGACGACTCAGGCGCCAACCACACCTCCGGCGGCGCTTACGCGTATCGTAACGCCGGACCCACAGCCAGCGCTCGTTACTCGGACAATGGATGTGCCTTGGCCCAAACGCCGGTTCTGACCGTGGGCTCGGGCACGATCAACTTGACTTACTGGGAACGCCACCAGTTGGAATACAACTGGGATGGCATAGCCGTCGAGTTTTCGCGCAATGGCGGGGCGTGGACCACTGTTTCCGCACCAAGTAACGCGACCGGGAACGGATGCCTCGTTACAGACATTACTTCCGACTGGAGCACGCTATCGTGTACGGGTAGCCCGCCGGTCAACGCCTGTGGCTACGTCACCACCACACCAGTCATTACCGGCCCACTGGGTAGCGGCACGGCCTGCGCCAGTTGGGTTACCAGCGCTACCCCTTCCTCTTATGGCCGCCGCTGCCACTTACTCACGGGGTTGACCCCGGGCGATACCATCCAGTTCCGCTGGCGATTCACTTCCGACCCATCCGCGGATTACGCCGGCTTCTATCTTGACGACATCGGAGTTACCAATGTCTTTTTGCCTAACGCTTGCAACGTAGCGGCTTCGCCGACACCAAGCCCGACGCCAACTGCCACTGCCACGGCAACACCTACCGCGACTGCGACGGCTACCGCAACCGCGACTGCGACGGCAACCGCAACCGCCACCGCGACGCCCACCGCTACTCCGGCACCTGTCCTTGTTTCCGCGGTTTCGCGTATGACCCATGGCGGCGGAGCCGGCACCTTTAACCTGCCGCTGCCGCTTACCGGCAATTCAGGCATAGAAGGTCGGAGTGACGGGACCAGCAATTACACCGTTGTCCTGACTTTCGATACTCCGGTAAACGGCGGCAGCGCGAACGTCACGAATCACACTTCAAACTGCGACAACAATATTCCGGTCGGCACTGGGAGCGTCAGTAGCGTCAGCTTTAGCGGGAACGACATGATTGTTACTCTTACCGGAGTAACCGATCAGCAGGTCCTTACCTTATCGGCTACCGGCGTTACCGGTACAAACGGCAGCACGGGAGGTTCGGGCAGCGTCCCGGTTGGCTTCCTTTGGGGCAACGTTAATACGGATCGAATCGTCAACGCCGGCGATACGCTTCTTGTGCGCGACAATGCCGGCGTGACCCTGGATAACACTAACTTCCAGTACGACGTTAACCTCGATGGCGGAGTGAACGTGGGCGACACCACCACTGTACGCAATAACTCTGCCCATTGCGTTCCCTAGACTGATTCTGGACAAACGCAGAACGCGAACTCCCCTATCCGTTCGCGTTGGGACATGATGGCTAAAAACGATTTCATGCTCACCGACGAGGAGCGCCGCCAGCGCCGGCGGAAGCGGCGTCGCTGGCTGCTGACAGGTGTAGGTTTTTTGCTGTTTGCAGTTGTGGGCGTGGTTGCGGCGAGACCGGTCCGCCATTTCATCAAAGGATGGCAGGCGCGCCGGCATGCTGAGCGCGCGTTTGTTTTTATCGAGCAAGAGAAATGGCGTGAAGCGCGTGATGAAGCGACCGCGGCCTACCGGCTTTCCCCGAATGAACCGCAGACATTGCGCGCCGTAGCCCGCCTGGTCTCTCGCGTCAATCAACCGGGTGCTGTTGAGTTCTGGAAAAAGCTCGAGGCGCTTCAACCGCTTACGCGCGCGGACTTGCGTGAGGAAGCGATCGCCTCGCTTAAAACCAACGACCTCGCCGTCGCGGACGAGGCCATCGAGGAATTGCTGAAGAACGAAAGAGAAAAGCCAACCGCAGCGGATTGGCTGTTAGCGGCGGATGTGGCGGGGCGCAAACACCAATACGACAAGGCCAGTCAATTCGCGGAAAAGACCCTCACGGCACCGGGGCTCACGCGGCGCGACGAATATCAGGCTGTCTTCATCCTTCAGACGGTAGTGCGAGACGGCGGAGCCAGGTTCGTCCGTGACGCAAAGCAAATTGACGACCGCATGGCGTCGCTCGCCAAAGGAAACGACGATGTCGCCCTCGACGCACTCATCGTGCTCGCTCAATTCGCCCCCGGGACCGCGCCGGAATCAAACAATGCCCCGCCCATGCCGGTCGACGAGCTGATCCGCAGGATCGGCGATCATCCGCTGGCAAAAGTCAGCCACAAACTGCTCGCAGCCGACCTGGAGATTCGACAGCACGGCGACCAGCGCGCCCAGATCGAAGAGCGCGAAATCGAGCGTTGGAAAAATTCCGACGACAAAGATCTCGCCATTCTCGCCGCCTGGCTTTCCCGCCATGGCCGGTATCAGCGCGCCCTGGATCTGATTCCGGCCGAGCGCGCGGCGAAATCACGGGACCTTTTTGTTCAGAACCTCGACACGCTCGGGGCGATCGGCCGCTGGGCCGAGGTCAAGCAGTTGCTCGAAAGCGACCGGTTCCCACTCGAGCCGTTCATGCAGAAGATGTATTTGGCGCGGTGCAATGCCCAGCTCGGCGAGAAAAGCGCGGCAGAAAATAATTGGAAACGCGCCCTCGAATCTGCCGCCGGCGACCCCGCCAAACTGATCGTGCTCGCCGATTACGCGGAAAAAAATGCAATCATCGAGGTAGCGGGATTGGCTTACGAAGAGGCGGCCGCCGAAGCGCCAAATCTATGGCTCGCGCAGCAAGGCCGGCTGCGAATCGCGCAAATCAGCGGCGACACCCAGAGAATTCACGCGGTTCTTGCCAGTATGCTCGCTCTCCGGCCCAACGATCCCGCCATTCAGAACGAGGAAGCGTATACGCGACTCTTGCTGCTAACGCAGCAGGAGTCGCAAGGAGAAAGTCTAAAGGAGAAAGTAGAAGGTATCAAGGCGCTGGCCCGCAAACTCCTCGAAGCCGAGCCGGACAGCCTGCCCCATCGCACTTTGCTTGCGCTCGCCTTGTTAAAACAAAACCGTCCCCAGGATGCGCTCGCCGTTTACAACGGAGTGAACGCTTCTCAAAAAGAGCTCACGCCTTCGGCCGTGGTGGTCCACGCGGCGACTCTGGCCCTCAACGGACGCGAGGCCGACGCGCGCATCGAGATGTCGCACCTGCCGAAAAACAAGATCTTGCCCGAAGAACAGGCTCTCGTGAGCCAGCTTTAAGCCAGAGGCCGCCGCTAGAGAAGAGGCCCAGCCACCCCAATAACCAAGAACTGAGAACCAAGAACTCGGGGGGCCCGGCCCGAGTTCTTACGTGTGAATAACTTTTCTCAGATAATTCTGGAAATTTCGTTGACGCCGCGTTCTCGACCTGCTCCAATCCGCCTTTCCTCTCGGGACGACAAGCCTATGAATTTCTGCCGTCCTCTGATTTCCGACCTCCCTTTTCCTACTTCCTACTTTCTAATTCCTACTTTTTGATGACGACCCGGATCAAAATTCGCAACGGCCTCGCTATTTGCATAGCGCTCGCAGTCCTCACGCTCGGCCAATCCGCGCAGGCGGCGGACACAACCACGTCGGAGTGGACAGGCACGACAGATACCACGTGGGGTACAAGCACGAATTGGAATCCGAACACTATTCCGTCGACCACGGTGTCGGCAAAGTTTGACACGACGTTCTCAAATCAGCCAGCCCTCGATGCTGCGCGAACAGCTCAGGGTCTCTGGCTGGCTACTGGAGTGGGCCAGGACGTGTCCATTACTGCGGCGAGTTCGAGAACTTTGACTATCACGGGGACCGCAACGCTGAGTGGCCAGACTAACGCAGGGATCATCCTAGACGACTCGGCGAATCATAATCTTACTATTGGCACGAACGTTTCCGTGACACTTTCCAACAACACAGGCTTTTACGTGAATAACGCCGGTACGTTGAGTTTGGGAGGGCTTAATCTGAACACTAAGACCCTCACGCTTGGTGGAACGAATGCGTCGGGAACGACGGCGTTAACCGGCGTTGTAAGCGGAACTACAGGATCAATAGTGGTTAACACTTCCGGTACGGTGAAGTTAAGTGCCTCTAACACTTTTACCGGTGGCTTCACGCTGACGAGCGGCACTGTTATCACGTCGGGCAGCTCAAATGCTCTGGGGCAAGGAACTCTATCCTTAGGTGGTGGAATTTTGCAATTAGCGCATGCTTCAACCACGAGTCTCAGTCGGAACACAACGGTGACAGCCAACGCGCAGATCACGTCGGATCGTTCTACATCTGGAAATGGGTTCACATACACCTTTGGCACTTTGTCAATTGGCGCACAAACACTGACGATTGCCGGCGGGACAAGCGTTACCGGAGGCACGGCCGGAGTAACATTCGGTGCCACGACTTTGACAGGAAATGCAACGTTCAGCACGACTAATCCTGCTGGGGGCGGAACGACGGTTCTAACACTTGGGGCGGTTGCCGATGGCGGTAGCGCATTTAGCCTGACGAAGTCCGGCAACGGCACGTTGGTACTTGCCAATGCAAACACTTACACCGGCACGACAACGATTAGCGGCGGTACTCTACAACTCGGAAGTGGAGCAACAACTGGGACCCTTTCTACAAGTAGCTCAATCGTTGACAACGGAAATCTGACGATCAATCGGAGCAACGCCGTCACGCAGGGTACTGACTTCAGTGGTAGCGCTATCACTGGAACGGGGTCAGTGACGGAAACAGGAGGCGGCACTCTTACCTTGAATGTCGCTAACTCATACATTGGGGGAACCACGCTGCTCGGCCCAAGCACATTAGCTATTGGGGACAACGGTGCATTGGGCTCGGGCACACTCACATTCTCGACCAATTCCGGCAGCACGATCCTAGCCAGTAACGGCGCGCGCTCGATATCTAACAATGTTGTGCTGGCAATCAACGGGATAATTGGGGGCGCGAATGACCTGACAATTAGTGGCAGCTTCACGAGTTCCGGAGCATTGAGCCGCACGCTTACCGTAAACAACTCGGCTGCTACCACTCTGAGCGGCAATGTATACTTGGCTGAGAGCGACACAGCACGCGGACTAACGATCAATGGCACAGGTGCGATCACAATCAGCGGCGTGATTACCAACAATGCTGGGGCTAACACGGTCGCGAGTAACCTTACGAAAAGTGGCGCTAATATTCTGACGGTGACCGCCAATAATACTTACACCGGCACGACGACAATAAGCGCGAGCGGCGGCACGCTGGAAATCGCCAACAACGGATCCACCACCACCGGGAAGCTAGCTAACACCTCAGGAATTACGGTCAATTCCGGTGGCACACTACTCCTCAGCGGAAGCAACACCGTAAATGATCGTATCAATAATAGCGCGACCATAAACCTCAATGGCGGCACATTTAATACCGGTGGACTTAACGAGGGCCCCGCCGGCGGCGCGGCCGGTTCAACCGCGGCGATGGGAGCGCTTACGCTGACCTCGGGTGCGACAATTGATTTCACAAGCGCCAACAGCAGCAACCTGCTGTTTGCTAGCCTGACTTATACAGCCGGCAATGCGGTCACGATCGCGCACTGGACTGGAACCCAATTCGTGGATAGCGGCGCGGCGACAAACGATCGGTTGCTCTTTATTTCGAGCACCGGGTTAACGGATGCGCAGCTTGCTTCCTTCCAGTTCACCGATGACGCGGGCAATCTGATCGGGTCCGGCGCGACGGAGATAGCGTTCAACGGCTACTTCGAGCTTGTCCCCGTCCCCGAGCCGAGCACCTGGGGCGCAGCCGCATTGGCGTTCCTCGTAGTTGGGTACATGGGGCGCAAGCGCTTCGGGAAAAAAGCTGAAACGCTAAAACTCTGAAAAGCTGAAATTAGCTTCTTAGCATTTCGACGTTTCTTTTCAGTTTTTCAGCGTTTCAGTTTTTGATCTAATTGCAGATCGAGGACGACACCCTTTCGGCGTCGCTCAGGCCAGGCTCGGTCATCCCTCCAGGGATTGGGTCCTCGGCTGCACCTACGGCCGCAACTAATCAGACCATCGCTTCGATCTCACGAAGCGATGTCGATTTGGGAAGCGGCCGGCCTTCGGCTTCATGCAAGCGAATCCACTCATCGACGGCTTCGCACAATTCAGCATAGACGGCTCGCTCGTCGCTGCCATGCACTCCGCCCAACATGAGCCCGGGACAACGACCTACATAACATTGGTCTTCTTCACTCCACGCCACCACTTTTACGTAACGATCAGATGTCTTGCTCATGATTTCACTCGTTGAATAGCCCGCTTGAGGTCTCGCTCCTGGTAGTGTTTCGCTACTGAGAAACCAGTTCGGCTTCGAGTGGCTTTTCCATCGCCAGCCGGCTTACTTGGAGGATGGAAAAACCGATTACTTTTCCGCTCTGATCCACCCGCTCCATGACTGCATCGTGCGCTGTTTCGCGCATATAACCCTCGCGCTCAGCAAACGTCACTTCCAGGAAATCTCCCTCTTTATCGAACCACACCTTCACTTTATCGGCCATATCTGGTTGCCTCGTTTCGGTTTGTCGGTGAGATACGCGGTCAAGACGAACGCGTCATCCGCCGCATACTTTACCACAACACAAAGCCACTGCGTTCGGCTTTTTAGAACGGCACGGTCAACATGACGCGCCGGAGGCGGACGCGGTGCTTCTGTCGCCAGGGGGCAAGGATCATGGCCCGAGGAATCTCGTAGAAGAGAACGCGTAAGAGTTGAGTGATGCCCACGCGGTCTAATTAGCAGTTTGAATACCGGGAAGCCGCCTACGCCAAAGGCTACGGCGTGCCAGGGACGGCCTGCCAAGCCGTAGCCTTGGCGAAGGCTGGAGGTCGGAAAAGGGGCGGGGTGAAAAAAGTGTCTGGAAATTGCAGTTTTTTATCGACAATTCCGGCCGGGAACGCTGTTCTGGTAGGAACTTTCCAGGAAGGGCGTTGATCGGTATGAAAAGAGAACATCGCGGAGGGATCCCGCTAGCGGGGCTAATCGTGGCGGCAATTCTTCTGGCCTGCACGGCCGGATACGTAAGCGCGCTCACCCGCATGTTCCAGCCGCCGATGATCGTGGAGCAAACGGAAAGCGATTTCCTCTCGGAGGCCGATGCGGACGCGCCCGCGGCGAAAGCGCCTGGGATCAGCTTTCAACAAACGATGGGCCGGATGGCGGCGATCTGGCTCATGAACGCGTTCCCCGCCCAGAGCTCGAGCAGCGCGCGCGCGAATTATTATTTCTCGCTGGACCGCGCGGGCGATCCACGCTTCCTGGAGCTGGCGCCCGTAGTAGCGAGTTCGTCCTACTCCGGCACGCACGCGGTCTTCACTCCAAGTCTGCCCGGCAAGCTCGCGCCGTCCCCGGTTCTCGTGCGCCAAGCGGAAGCAGGCCCACCACTCCCGCCGTCGACGCTCCCGCCGGAGCCGGTGCCGGATGGTCCGCTCACTACTAACACGACCAATAACTACACTGGCACTACAACGGGCAGCGTTCTCACTGGTACCAACTGGAGTCTCGGACATGTCCCAACCGTGAGCGAAGACGCCGTCTTCCCGGTGGGCGCGACAACCGGCATCAGGACCTTTAGCAATGGCAGTCTCACCGTTGGGTCGTTCGATGTTTTGGCTACCACAGGTACGTTCACCCTTCGCAACGGCACCAGCGGCACGACAAGCACGCTGACTTTGGGTGGGGCGGGCGACCTCGGAAACGGCGTCTCAGGTACCGCGAGTGATCTACTCTTTGCGACTGCCGGCAGTACCTTCGTGATTACTGGAACTAATGGCACCGCGATCCTCAATACCGTTCTTGGCCAGAGTGGAAGTTTTAATGCTGCCGGAACCATGACGATCAGTTCGGTAATCTCTGACGGCGGCAATAACTTCGGAATCACGAAGACGGGCGCAGGCACGCTTACCCTTTCCGGCGCGAACACCTTTGGCGGCGGCCTGACGCTCTCGACCGGCACGCTCAACATCAACAACGCATCTGCCCTTGGAATTGGAACCTTCACCATAAACGGTGGCACAATCGCCAACAGCACCAACGCGGGGCTTACCTTAACAACGAACAATGCCCAGACCTGGGGTGGCGATTTTACCGTCAGCGTGAGTGGCAGCGGTGGCGCCGGAGATCTGAATCTCGGAACAGGCGCCGTCTTGCTGACGGGCAACCGCACGATATTAAATATCAGCGGATCAAGCACGTTCACGGTCGGTGGCGTGATTAGCGACGGAGGCAACGGCTATACCTTGACGAGGGCGGGGAATGGAACAGGGACTTGGGTTCTCGCCGGTAATAGCACCTACAGCGGCGGGACGACCCTTGGTGCTGGCACGACCAGCGTTTCGAACCTTGGTAATGCCGGTGCGAGTGGCAATCTCGGGACCGGTAATATTAGCCTCGGCAACGGTTCGACGAGCGCGACCCTGCTGTATACCGGCGCAGGTGAAACGACCAACAAGGTATTTAACCTCAGCGGCACCACCGGCGGCGGGATCATCGATACAACTGGCGCAACGGGTGGACTCATTTTATCCGCGGATCTTACGGCGACAGGCGCTGGCACAAAGACGTTAACTATCCGGGGCAATACGACCGGCAACACCATCAGCGGCAAAATCGTCGATAATCTTTCCGGCACAAACAATACAAGCGTCAGCAAGACCGGTACTGGAACCTGGACCCTTTCGGGCGCGAATACGTACACCGGCAACACGACAATTACCGATGGCACGCTCAGTGTCTCGACTATTAGCGACTCGGGTGTGAGTAGCAACGTCGGTGCAGGCACGACGATTAACTTCGGAAGCAGTGCAACTACCGGAACTCTACTCTACACCGGCACGGGCGACACCACGAACAAGGTAATCAATCTCAACGGTACGACAGGGGGCGCGATTATCGATCAATCGGGCACCAGCGGTTTGCTGAAGTTCACCGGCACCAACACTGCCGCCGGGCTCGGTAACAAGAGTCTTACTCTACAGGGCTCCACCGCAGGCACCGGCGAAATCGGCGGCGCTATTGTTGATAGCACCGGCTTCGCAACTTCCCTGACGAAGACAGGCGCAGGCACGTGGACGCTCTCGGGCATCAATAGCTACTCCGGTGGCACTAACGTTAACGCCGGTATTCTGAAACTAAGCGGGACTGGAACCTTAGGGTCTATCTCCGGAACCTTGACCATGGGCGGCGGCACGTTGGATCTAAACGGCACGAACCAAAATGTCGGGGCTCTCAATGGCTCCAGTGGCACAATCCTCAACGAAGCGCCCAGCGGAGGTGGCGGCGCAAAGACATTGACCATCGGCAATGGCGATACCTCAGGTTCGTTCAGCGGGACGATCACGGATCACGACGGATCGGGCAGCGGATTCGTAAAGCTCATCAAGACAGGGACCGGCACTGAAACGATGACGAGCACGACCAGCAACTACACGGGTGGTACCGACATCAATGGCGGCACCTTGATTTCTAACAGCGCCAATGGCGGCGCGCTGGGAAGAGGTCCCGTCACTGTAAATAATAGCGGCACGACCCTGGTCGGCAACGGTCTCATCGACGCCGATGTGACGGTGAGCTCGGCCGGGAATCCGGGTGGCACTTTAGCTGTAGGAACAACGAGCGCGTCGGGCAATATAGGCAAAGTCCAGATAGGACAAAGCGCCGGCCTGGGTGCGTTGACGTTGGCTGCTGGCTCCAATCTCTTGCTCGATCTTACAGCCGGCGCTGGCCTGACGGGAACGGGTGCCGGAACGATCTATGACCAGGTGAGTGCGCTCACTTCAGTAACGCTTGGCGGCGGAACCTTAACATTGAACGTAGGTCCCGGGCTAGCTGTCGGCGACAAGTTCTATATCGTCCTAAATAATAGCGCTAATGCGGTCAACGGAACGTTTTCAGGATTAGCCGAGGGGTCGACATTCACTCAAGGCGGGGACACCTTCCTAATCAGCTATCTTGATAGTGGTGGGGACGGAACTCTTCTTAACGACATCTCGCTGACCGTGACTGCGATTCCCGAACCCAGCACCTGGGGCGCAGCCGCATTGGCGTTCCTCGTAGTTGGGTACATGCAAAGGAAGCGCTTCGCGAAGCGGCTGCGAGTTATCGGTTAATTGTTATGGAGGGACGGGCGCTGTCCGTCCCATTAATTCCCAGGCGCCACTGCCCGTCCCATTAATTCCCGGACGACGCGGCGGTCGTCCCTCCAGGAAGCTGCAAATCCAGCGTGTGCAGTTTCCAGCCGAAACCGGTGAAGCGAAAACGCAGTTTGATGCCTTCGTGGTCCACGGCGAAATCGCGCGGGCTGGTGAAGAAGGCATGGCGGGCTTTCGACCAATCGATCTCCCGGCGCGCGGAACCGTCCACGCCCGGGAGCGAGGAAATGGAATTGGCGTTCTTGAGCGGCGCGGGATCGGAGATGATCGAGAAAAGGCCTTCGGGCGTGACGTAGGCGTCGATGAGCCGGCCGAGCGGATCGTCGGCCGAAGAAGCGAGGAATTGGGCGAGCCGGTCTTTCTTTTTCTTGGCGAGCACGCCGAGGAAATGATCCCGGATCTGTTGCTTGAGCGAGACGCGGACGGCGTCGAAGTCGACTCGCGCGGCCAGCGCGTTCATGTCGTGCGCGCGCAACGCTTCGCCAAAACGCCAGACGGAATAATACGGCGACGCCGCGTAGAGCAGGAGGAGTGACACGGCGATAATCGCGATCAGCTTCGCCCGATGGCGGGTCGGCCTACCAGATTTTGGATTGGTCACGGCATCCACGATCCACTATTCATTCACCGCGTCCAGTCGTGGTGGCGTTTCCCCTTTCAGTTTGGCGTTGGCTGACCTAGAATGAGAACCGATGCAAATCCTGATCAGGTTTCCAGATAAAGAAACCGAAGAGCTCGCACTCGGAAAACTCATCCCGCGATTCTCCGGCAAGAGCTGGAACACCGGCGAAACGGCGGTCCCCTCGCCTGCGCTCGCGCTGCTGGCTGAGGAAGGGATAGGGTTCACGGTCATTGGCCCGGCCCCCTATGAACTCGTTACGTCGCTACGAAATCCTGGTCCCATTACTGTTCAATGATGGGACCCCGGTGCCCGAAGCGTTGCTAGTCGAGACGTTTTCGGAACTGCGAACTGAGTTCGGGGCGGCCTCATGGGAGACACAAACGCTGTGGGCCGGGTGGGAGCAAGGTGGCATTCCTTACCACGACAATCTTACCCGGTTCTTCGTGGACGTGCCGGATGAACCACGGCATCGGGAGTTCTTCAAAAGTTTCAAAGAGCGCCTGAAGACGAGATTCCAACAGCTTGACGTTTGGATCACGTCCCATCCGATCGACGTGATTTAGGACTGGAGGGACGGGCGCTGCCCGTCCCATTAATTTTGGACGACCGGCGGTCGTCCCTCCAAAGGAAACGCGCCCGAGGATTTCCCCGGGGCGCGCTTTCAATTTCAGCTTTTCAGCTTTTCAGCTTTTTCAATCGTTATTCTTCTTGTTCACGTGTTTCAGCTTCGCGTTCGCCGAAACGGTCTTCCCGTGGATGTTGTTGCCCGACCCCCTCAGATGGTTCATGCGCTGGCCGCGGCCGAACGCGGAGTTGCCAGGATAGCTCGTAAAAGTGTGATGCCGGGCGCTTTTCGTTTTCTTCGTCTTCCCGTTATCACGATCGACGTCCTGATCGTCTTGATCATCGGCGTCGTTGGCTCTCAGGCGAGCATTCTCGGCGGTAGTCCTTCCAAAGGACGAGTTGCCCGAACCGGTCCGGAGGTCGGTCCGCTGGTTCATGCCGAACGATGAATTACCGCGGGCCCCAGCGCCCCCTGGTGGCGCGGCAATCGCGGAACACGCCAGCGCCACGCATGACGCGGCGGTGAGACCTAAAGTTTGTTTGATACTGATTTTCATGAGTTAACCCTTTCTGTTTGTTGCGATGCGCACGGCTGCGGCTGCCTTCCCTTGGCGCCGTGTGAATGTGCGCTCCAATAGTGGTTCGTAATATTGACGCGCTCCGGCCGCTTCGTATTCAGGCGCGGCCGCGAGCGGCAAGGCGTCGCCGGAGCTAATGAAGTCGGAGCGAGGAAGTTCTGTTTCGGACAAAAAGCTGAAAAACTGAAACGCTAAAAAGCTGAAATATGTTCGCCAGACCGACGTCCGTTCCCAAGTGCAACTTGGGAACGAGGGCGCGATGCGGCGCAACTACTGCGCTGCGGTCGTGGTCGTCGTGCGTTGGACGAGGGCGTCGTATTTCGCGGCGAGATCGTTGACCTTGGCGAGGTAAATCTGGCGGTCGGGCTTGGGCGCGTCGAGAATGCCGCGCAGAATCCGGGTGGCGGAAAAGAAATCCTCCAGCGAGGTGGAGAGGACCATCTTCTGCACTTCGGCCGGATGTTCGAGGCAGTACTGGGTGAAAAGCGTGTAAGCGGCCTGGAGATTCGCGAAGCGCGTCTTGTAACGCCCGCCTTCGATCATGGCGGCATCGGCGTGGTTCGGCAGGAGATCGGCCAGCGTTTTCGCCGCGAGAAGGAAACTGCGCAAGTGCCAGTCGTAATTTTTCCCGTGCTCTTTCTCGATCTGGACCAGATAACGCCGCTCAATGTCTTCGAGCACCGCGCTCAACTCGCGGCGCATGGCCAGCTCGCACCCAAAGAACTGCTGGAACATCGGCAGCATCTGGCCGTGCAACTCCTGGCCGCGTTTCGCGCCGTCACTCTTGTATTGGCGCTGCGCGTAATAATCGGAAGCGCTTTTCACCAGCGGCGCGAGCGCGGTGGTTGCCTCCGCGAGTTTTTGCGCCATCCCATCGACGCCTCCCAGTGGCGGCCACATGCCGGGGCCCTTCGCGCCGGCGTCCGCGATTTCCTGGAGCGCGCCGGCGATATCCGGAACGCCATCGATGGAACGCTCCTTTCCGGTCGGTCCGGTCTTCATATCCACCCAGGCCGCGTAGCGATCGTAGGATTTTTGCACGGTGCGCGCGGCGCTGAGCGCTTTGGTGTAGAGCGCGGTTTTTTCCACGAGCGACTTGAATTTGTCGTCGGGCAGATCGGCGATGGTCTGAGCGCGGCCGGCTGCAGAAGCCGCCAGGAGAACAACAGCCACAGCCAGGCGAGGCAGCGATTTCATCGCGGCGAGTGTGAAGAGAAACGCGGAGGAAGTCACGCCTAATTTTCCCTGGAGGGATGGGCGCCGTCCCGTCCCAAGATTAGTGGGACGACCGGCGGTCGTCCCTCCAGTTCAAAACCGCAGGTGTTTCACCGTCTGGCCGTGGTTGATGAGTTCGCTGAGCGAATCAATCCCGATCCGCAGATGAATATCCATGAATTTCGAGGTGACGATATCGTCGCTCATCGCGGTCTTGACGCCTTCGGGCACCATCGGTTGATCGGAAACAAGGAGAAGCGCGCCGGTGGGGATCTCGTTATGAAAACCGGTGATGAAGATGGTGGCGGTTTCCATGTCGATCCCCATGCAGCGAATGCGGGCAAGATATTTCTTGAAGGCATCGTCATGCTCCCAGACGCGGCGGTTGGTCGTATAGATGGTGCCGGTCCAGTAATCGAGGTCGTGGTTGCGGATGGTAGTCGAGATCGCTTTTTGGAGGGAAAACGCCGGGAGCGCCGGGACCTCAGGCGGGAAGTAGTCGGTGGAGGTCCCTTCCCCCCGGATAGCGGCGATGGGGAGGATCAGGTCGCCTAGTTTGTTCTTTCGCTTCAGGCCGCCGCATTTACCGAGGAAGAGAACGGCTTTGGGGCGAACGGCGCTGAGCAAATCCATCACCGTAGCGGCGCTCGCGCTGCCCATGCCGAAGTTAAGGATGGTGATACCGTTGGCGGTGGCGTTGGCCATGGGACGGTCGCGCCCGCGCACTTCCACGCCGTGCCACTCCGCGAAGAGATTCACGTACTGGGTGAAGTTGACGAGGAGAACGTACTTCGAGAAGTCTTTCGTTGGCGTGCCGGTATAACGCGGCAACCAATTGGCAACAATATCGGACTTGGCTTTCATTGGACCTCCAGTTTTCTACTTCCTACTTCCTACTTTCTACTTACATTTCTCCCCTTATGCCGTACAAAAACCTCACTCCGCCGGCGGGCGATAAGATCACCAGAACGCAAACGCTGAACGTGCCGGATCGGCCGGTCATTCCGTTCATTCGCGGAGACGGTACCGGCCCCGATATCTGGGCGGCGAGCGAGCGCGTCCTCGATGCCGCGGTCGAAAAGGCCTACGGCGGAAAAAAGAAGATCGTGTGGTTCGAGGTGTTCGCCGGGCAGGCGGCCAAGGACAAATTCGACGAATGGCTGCCGGACGATACGGTCGAAGCGTTCCGCCAATATCTCGTCGGGATCAAGGGACCGCTGACCACGCCGGTCGGCGGCGGAATTACTTCCCTGAACGTGGCGCTGCGGCAGTTGCTCGACCTCTTCGTTTGCCTGCGGCCCGTGCAATATTTCGAAGGTGTCCCCTCGCCCGTGAAACATCCCGAGAAGGTTAAGATGATCATCTTTCGCGAGAACACGGAGGACATTTACGCGGGGATCGAATACAAGGCCGGCACGCCGGAAGCCGCGAAAGTCCTTGGCTTTCTCGAGAAGGAATTCCCCAAGGCGTTTGAGAAGATCCGCTTTGGCACGAAACAAAAGGCGTCCGATTTTTGGACAGCAGTCGGCGCGCCGGAGAAGGACGACGTGATGGTCGGCGTGGGGATCAAGCCGGTGAGCCGCTCGGGCAGCATCCGCTTGATCCATAGCGCGATCAGTTACGCGATCCAGAACCAGAGCAAGAGCGTAACCCTGGTGCACAAGGGCAACATCATGAAGTTCACCGAGGGCGCGTTCCGCGACTGGGGCTACGAGATCGCGAAGCAATATTTCGGCGCGGAGGAAATTGACGGCGGCCCGTGGTGCAAAATCCCGATGGGCAAACCGGGCGCCGGCCTTGTCATCAAGGACGCGATCGCCGACATCACCCTCCAGCAGGTGCTCACGCGGCCGGAAGATTTCGATGTCATCGCGACGTTGAACCTGAACGGCGATTACCTGAGCGACGCGCTGGCCGCGCAAGTGGGCGGCATCGGGATCGCGCCCGGCGGCAACATCAATTACATCACCGGCCACGCCGTTTTCGAAGCGACCCACGGCACCGCCCCGAAGTATGCGAACCTCGACAAGGTGAACCCGGGCTCGGTGATTCTCTCCGGCGAAATGATGTTTCGTTACATGAAATGGGACGACGCCGCCGATTTGATCCTCAAAGGACTCAACGGCGCGATCGCCAGCAAACGCGTGACCTACGATTTCGCGCGCCTGATGGAAGGGGCGACGGAAATCAAGTGCAGCGAGTTTGGGGATAACGTCATCGCGCACATGTGATGCGAATGACGAATGACGAATGACGAAGGCTGAAAGCTGAAATCGTTTTCAGCGTTTCTACCAGCTAATCCCGTCGGGTTTTGGCCGGTAATTATGGAAAACGCTTTCTCGTTGACAAGCGTGCCATCTTTTGGGGAGAAATAGAGGGAACCATTCGGGTCCCCGCAGGGTTCATTCAGGAATCGGACAAACTCGGGGCCCGCTTGGGATTACCGAACTCATAACCAATAACCATCAACTACTCCAAAATGAAAAAACTAACTCTCAGCTCGCTGATCGCAGTGGCGTCCTTCGCCGCGGCGGCTTCAGCTTTTGCGCAAAATGCGAACTTCACTGCATCACGGACTTTCGAGTTCGATCCCGATAAGACTGGCGGCGCCGTGGCTAACTGGTCCAACGGCATCGGGCTTAAGGATGCCAACGCCAACTCAAGCTTTGGCCTGCAGTTGGAAAAAAATGTTCCGATCGATGCGAACGTCTCTGCCGGCGCTGTCCTCAACGGACTGAAGGGCGTGGTCGTCGCGTCCGGAGACACGTTGGGATATGACATGAAGAACAGCAGCACAAGCACCAACCCGTTGAACGGCAGCGGACCTCGCTTCAACGTATCATGGACGTTGAACGGAACTCCGGGATTCTCTTTCGTCGGTGGTTCGAACAATGCCACCAGGAACCCGGCGTGCGGTGATCCGACAAATTGGACGAGCTATCGGTTGGGCCTCCAAAACCCGGCACAGGCATTTCCGCCAGTTCCGGTAGGCGCGGTTCTGCAAAGCGTGGTTCTGATCCTGGACGAACCGGCCAAGGATACCTTGGATAACATCAACTTCCGCGATCAGATCGCGGGTAAGCCTGGCTCGTCAGCGACCTCCACCGGTTGCCCATAAGCAGCTAGCGCCAGACTAATACAAAGGAGGCGTCCGGTTCGGATGCCTCCTTTTTTTGTAACTGTTCAGCCGGCGATCTCGTTATTGTAGCTTGTACGCTTCCGCCAAGGCGATGCCGGTGGTCCCATTCTTGCCGCGCACAATCGTGGTGTAGTTGCCCGGAACCAGCGTCATGAGAATGGCGGACTCGCGATCATCCGGCGGCGCTAGCCCGGTGGCTTGGATGTCGGAAGCGTTCGGCGCATCGCGCCAGTCGTCGTTGGAACCCAGGAGAGTCCCGTTGCCACTATGAAGCTCGAGGGTAGGATTCTGCAACGCGCCAGGTATCGTGTTGCCGTTGACTTTGATCGACGGACCCAGAGCCCGGAATAGGACCCGCTTCGGTATTCCGCCCTGTAGGATCAATCCATCGAACAACACGTTGTCGCCGGTTTCAGCGCTGGCGCGAACCGAGAGGTTGCCCAACTCCCCGGGATCGCTCGTGCTCAGGTCGTAGAGTTCCACGACACCTACGCCGGGGCTGTTATCGGCCCCGCGGATGATGGCGGTGTAATTGCCGGCCGGCAGCCGTTTCACAATCGCCGATTCGCGGTCGTCGGTCGGGGCCAATCCCGTCTGCTGGATTTCCGCCTCCTGGGTGCTGCGCCAGTTATCGTTCGTCAGCGGCGGACTTCCGCTACTGTCATGGATCTCGAGGTAAGGATCCTGCAACTTGCCACTGACACTCAGCGAGGGTCCTATGGCCCGCGCCATGATCCTCTTTGTTCCCGACCCGGAGATGATGAACCCAGCAATCCCGACTTTGTCTCCAGTCTGGGTAAAGACGCGCCCGGCAATGTTCACCAACTGAACATTAGCCGGCGTGGCTGTTGGGGTCGCGGTTGGTGTAGATGTAGGTGTAGACGTTGACGTTGGCGTCGCCGTTGCAGTGGCGGTGGCCGTTGGGGTCGCCGTAGCGGTAGCCATCGGTGTCGCGGTGGCGGTGGCGGTCGCCGTGGCAGTAGCTGTGGGAGTGGCCGTGGCCGTAGCCGTAGGTGTGGGACTGGCCGTGGCTGTAGCGGTGGCTGTCGGACTGGCAGTGGCCGTAGCGGTAGCGGTCGCTGTCGCGGTGGCTGTAGCTGTCGGTGTCGGACTGGCAGTCGCCGTGGCTGTAGCAGTCGGCGTCGCGGTGGCAGTAGCTGTAGGTGTGGCTGTGGCCGTGGCGGTAGGTGTCGCGGTAGCAGTAGCGGTAGGCGTAGCGGTGGCAGTAGCCGTCGGAGTAGGCGATGCGCTACCCTGCGTTACCGTGATCACTTGCTGGGCACTGTTTTGGCTCATGACTCCGCGTGAATCGGTCACAACGAGACTGGCTGTGAACGTCCCGGCATTGGCGTAGGTATGCTGAACCATAGGCGCTCCACCGCTAACGACCGGAGTGCCGTCACCAAAATCGAACGTATATTTGACGATTGTGTCACTAAAGTCCGGATCGTACGAGCCACTGCCGTCGAATGCCACCGTTAGCGGCGCACTGCCCGACGTGGGCATCGCAGTCAGGACAGCTACAGGCGGGGTATCCGGAGTGCAGGTAGCAGAGGTCGGGTTGGTCAACAAAAGCGGCCCGCTCAACTGCCTGGCGTAAGTAACGTGCGACGGGCTGTTGGCGTTGCCGGTGTCGGCGAAATTAATGTTCGCCAGCCCGTCGGGGCCGATCGCAACCGAGAAGAAGTCGAGCAACACCCGCGTCCCGCTGGCGCAGAGGAGCCCGAGGTTACAGATCGGGCCAAAGTGCATGACGTGGTCGCTCACCTGCGAGATCGTAAAGACGGGCTCACGCGAGTCGGCGTTGAGCGACTCGGCAAACATCGTGTTCCAATGCAGGTTCGTGCTGTTGGGATCGCCGGCCTCGTTCGACTGATAATAGACGATGGCGATCCGGCCTTTGTCGCCGGCGGCAATCCATGGCATCTCAGCCGACCCGACTGGCGGCGCTGGAAACCTGGCTACCTCGAAGGGGCCGTAGAAGTTCTGCCCGTGATCATGCGACGAGGCGAACCAGACCGAGAATTGGTTCGTCCGGCCATTCGGCGTCGCCCAGACGACGTAGATGTTTCCCGCGTTATCGATGGTGGCAGAGGGAAAATCGTTTGCCGCGTTCGAACCGAAGGTCTGAGTTCCAGCGGGCGGCGCCGGAGTTGTCGGCGAGTCGAAGACGCCCCTGAACGCGGCTCGGTTAACAAACGGACCCGGGGGCACTCCGGCCATGGTCGTTCCCGGTCCAAACGCGGCCCAGACGTTCGGTAGCTTGCCAAAGGGTGGGCGATCCCTATTCGTCTTAATGGTTGAAGCAGTAAAGACACCGTAAACCATGTGACTGGTTTTATCGATGAAGACCGGTCCGGGATTTGTGTTCGGGAAGGTCGAGTTCGGCGGCAGGATCATTTCCGGCTCGGTTATTCCGCTTGCTGGTGGAGACCAAGCCGAATCGTTAATAGAGGCCGCGAAGCGGATCTCCTCGCTCACCAGCTCGTGGTCCATCTCGTAGAGGACTTGATTTGCGCCACCGGCGCCGATTCGCTCGCCCTTAATCCACTGCCGGTCGGACGAAGCGTTGAGGTGACCGTACGCTTCGGTTGTTCCAGCCCAGGTGACACCGCGATCAGTCGATTTGAAGATGTCGACATCCGCGATGACGAGATCGGTGTAGTAGAGTGAATCGTTTCGCGCGCCGTTTGCTTGCGGGATCGTGGCGAGTTCGGAGTCGCCTCCGCCCAAGGCTGGAGGCACAGTCGTGTTCCGGAAGGTCCGGCCGTTGTCCTCCGAGGCCCAGAAGTACGGAGCGCCGTTCGAGGCGCCATAGATGCAGTTGTGCGAGTCGACCGTAATGCTCGGCTCCGCGGCATTAAGTGATCCGGGCAGGGTAAGGTTCGAGAACGTTGCCGAAGCGGGCGGCGCCGGCGGTGCGTAAGCACTTTGCCCACCGGTCTGCTTCGTATACCAGGCATTGCTCTTACAAGTGGAAGTAGGACAATTGTTCCGGCCGTCAGGAAAAGCGATGTTCGCGTTGCCATCGTTGTCGAGGGTCATGCTGTAGTATTCGAGCATGTCACGAGTTCCCGCAGCGCAACCTCCGCCAGCCGAACAGATCGCGGCGTCGTGGACCTGCGTCGGTGAGACCAGCACCTGGCTAAAGGTCGGACTCGCCGCCAGAGCGTTCGTCGTCTGGGCAAAGAAGACATGCCAGTCGAACGGCGCCGAGTCCGGTGAGGTCGAACTCGATCCATACCAGGTGATGTCAACCACGCCGGGACTGCCAGCGACGATATACGGCATCACGGTCGATTGGGTGTTAGCGCCGGTATCGACTTGGACCGGTGCCGTCCACGTCGCGCCCTGATCGGTTGAACTCATCAAGAACACGTGGGCATTTGTCCGAGCGGTGGTGGGGCCGCTCGATTGGGTAAAGACAAGGTGGACATTGCCTCCGCGATCCACTGCCAGGATGGGGAAAGCATTCTGCACGGAGGTTCCTGCGGGCCCTGTGTAGATCGAAGTATCTGTCCAAGTCGTACCGCCATCCGTCGACTTGAGGAGATTGAGCCGGTTTGTCGTGCTAACCGGACAGTAGGTCGTGTAAAGGTTGCCGTTATACTGGTCCACTACCAGATTGTTTGCCCGAGATATGCTGCCCACCGCAGTCAGCATCTTCGGTGTACTGAATGTCTTTCCCGCGTCGGTTGATTTCGTAAACCACACGCCAGTATTCGCGGGCGCCTGATCGAAAGTCATGTAGAGCGTTTGCGGGCCGTAAGCAACGACCCACTGCCGGTCGTTGACCGGGATTCCGGCCGAGGCCGGGTTTACAGTCCATGCCTGTCCCGGCTCGACTCCGCCCGTGCCACCGTCCATCGAAACAGACATAGTCACGTTACCGAGCCAGAGACTTGAAACATATAAGTATCCGCCGCTGGAAACCTCGATCGAGTCGTCGCCGCCGCCGGCGCCGCCGCATTGAGGGATGGAGGGACATTTATCTTGGGCGCCATCCGGCTGTCCGAGATAGACAAAGCTAGCGCCTTTATCGATGGACTTCCAGAGGTCCACTCCACCCGGGACTCCTTGGATCGCGGTCAAATAAATATTTCCAAAGAGGTCGACCTTGATCTCCGGCTCGCCGCCCTGTTGAAAGAAAACAGGTGACAAGGGTCGTATCATTTGGATCGGAGTGCTGAATCCCAAAGCGCTGGGAGCTGCCGGGTCATTGGGTGACGCGGCAGCCGCTGGATTTCCGGAAACATAGGTTGCGGTCCGGGTCGCTGTGCCCGATGGGCTCGAGGCAAAACTGAGGAACGCCAGGCCGATGCCGGTCAGGCAAAAAGCGACGGCGATGAAGATGCGCGAATCGAAAAAGCCCGATTCGGAATCCGAATTCTCGTGGGTGTTTCGCTGGCTTTGCATTTCAGCCTTTCATTTTTTCAGCGTTTCAACTCATGGCAGCTTGTAGGCTTCCGCCAGACCGATGCCGGTGGTTCCATTCTTGCCGCGCACGATCGTGGTGTAGTTCCCAGGAACCAGCGTCATGAGAATGGCGGACTCGCGATCATCCGGGGGCGCGAGCCCGGTGTTTTGGATATCGGAAGCGTTCGACGCATCGCGCCAGTCGTCGTTGGAACCCAGAAGAGTCCCGTTGCCGCTGTGAAGCTCGAGGGTAGGATTCTGCAACGCGCCAGGTATCGTGTTGCCGTTGACTTTGATCGACGGACCCAGAGCCCGGAATAGGACCCGCTTCGGTATTCCGCCCTGTAGGATCAATCCATCGAACAACACGTTGTCGCCGGTTTCAGCGCTGGCGCGAACCGAGAGGTTGCCCAACTCCCCGGGATCGCTCGTGCTCAGGTCGTAGAGTTCCACGACACCTACGCCGGGGCTGTTATCGGCCCCGCGGATGATGGCGGTGTAATTGCCTGCCGGCAGCCGTTTCACAATCGCCGATTCGCGGTCGTCGGTCGGGGCCAATCCCGTCTGCTGGATTTCCGCCTCCTGGGTGCTGCGCCAGTTATCGTTCGTCAGCGGCGGACTTCCGCTGCTGTCATGGATCTCGAGGTAAGGATCCTGCAACTTGCCACTGACACTCAGCGAGGGTCCTATGGCCCGCGCCATGATCCTCTTTGTTCCCGACCCGGAGATGATGAACCCAGCGATTCCGACTTTGTCTCCAGTCTGGGTAAAGACGCGCCCGGCAATGTTCACCAACTGAACGTTAGCGGGCGTGGCACTCGGCGTAGCGGTAGGTGTCGCGGTTGGAGTAGCTGTGGCGGTGGCTGTTGGAGTTGCCGTAGGTGTACCGGTCGGGCTGGCCGTTGCGGTAGCAGTCGGTGTCGGACTCGGGGTAGGTGTTGGAGACGGATTGCCCTGAGTTACCGTGATCACTTGTTCGGCAGTGTTTTGACTCGAACCTCCGCGCGAATCAGTCACGACGAGCGTGGCAATGTAGGTGCCGGCATTCGCATAGCTGTGGAAAACTACCGGCGATCCGCTGTTAACGCTGGAGCCATCGCCAAAGTTGAAGGTGTAAGTCGTGATCGTGTCACCGAAATCCGGGTCGAAGGAGCCGCTGCCGTCGAAGGTGACTTCCAACGGCGCATTGCCCGAGGTCGGGTTTGCGGTCAGGACAGCTACGGGCGGATTGTCAAATGTTCCCGGGCAGGGAATATTGCCGGCAACGGTGTAGGTAGCGGCCGGGTAGCTATTATCAGACTGCGCCTTGACGAAGGTGTGATCTACAAACGCATTCGAACGCTCCAGCTTGTTGGTTTGAGGAGTATCCCCGGTGAACGTTCTTCCTCCTACGGCGCCCAACAAGGACCCAACGGCCGGCGCCGTAGGGCTGGGTAGTTGAGGGCCGAACGCAGTTTTCGGGACGAAGACCGTGATCGTGCCGTTCGTGCTGAAGTTGCTTCCCACCGAGGCGTCACCCTGTTTTGTTTCGGAAATCACAAACACGGCCGGCACCCCGGCATCGGCCAGAGTTCCGTATTCAAAGGTGGGCGGACCACTTGGGCCGGTCGTCATGCCAACGTAAAACTGCTGGGCAAAAAGCGGGTCGCCGCTCACGGGATCGTTGGCGACGGATGGATAGGTCTCCGCCGCCGCCGAGTTCCACATGATTCTCCATCTGCTATTAGGTGGAACCGTCGTGAGATCGTTCACTTTCATTTTGAACATGAAGTTACCAGGACTTGAGGCTGGCTCTCCAACGGCAATATAATCGATCAGGAGCGAGGCCGGCGTCGCGGTTCCGGCATTCGCCTCCGGATGGGCCGGATCGTTCTTGTGCATTACGATTCCCGTGCACCCGTCGCCCAGATAAGGCGCGACAATCTCGTTATTGCCGCAAGATGAACCAATGGCATTAACCGCCACGACTTTGTAGTAGTAGGTCTTGCTTATATCGTTGGCCAGAAGGTCATCGAACTTCCCGCCTGTCTGGGTTCCTGTCACGGTCGTGAGCAACGTCTCGGCATTACTCGCGGTTCCCCTGTAAATCTGGTAACCCGTGATGGCTGAGTTACCCGTGTCTGCCTCAGACCACGATAGATGCACGACCGGACCGATCCGGACTTGTGAAACGGAAGGGATACCGGGCTTCGATGTCGGGTTCGCGGGATCCTTCCCGGTAAGCAGCCGGCGGCCGCTTGATTGCCGGGCGATCGTAGCGGTCACGGTGTAGGCGTTACCGGTGGCGGTGGCCGCGGCCTGCTTGCAGTTTCCTCCCTCACAGCCGTCGACATAACCAACCAAAACGCGGCCATCCTTATCGATCGTGATATCGAAGAAATCGAGCAGGTTGCGGGTAATATCCGCTCCGCCGCCCCTGAGCAAACCGCTGCGTTGCATGGGAGCATTTGGAGTCGCATCGGTTGTCGTCCAGGTCAGCCCGCCGTCAAACGTATGCGCAACGTAAAGATGCCAGAACCCGGTGAAATTAGTCGTGTTAGAGTCTCCGTTGCCACCACCTTGGGGCGTAGTCGACCCGTAGTAAGCGACCGCAGCGCGGCCGGCGCTGCCAGCCACTGCGGTGGCGAATGCCGCATTCTTTATCCCGTAAGTGGCGCCGACATCGTAGATGTTGTTCCAGGTAACGCCGAGGTCGTCAGACGTTGCCACCGCTGCAGCCGTGCCGTCATTAGAGAAAGAAAAATAAACGCGTCCGTTGTCATCGATCCCAACCGCCGGATCGTCGCCACCACCTACCGTGCCGGGCTTGGCCGTGCTGGTGCCGTTCTGGACGGGATGAACCGTCCAGGTAATTCCGTTGTCGACCGAGACGATGACCGACTGCACCGCGTTGCAATCCCTATTTGGCACATAGACCGCTCCGGCCTGGCCATTCGCCACCGTCTGCGTTGTGCTCGGCGTCACTTTGACGTGGCCGTGCAAGTTTGTCAGAAGACCGCAGTTGGCCACGCTGGAGATCGGCACCGAAGGACCATAGGTTATCCCGCCGTCGTCGCTCCGAGAGCAGAAAGCGGCCGCTATGTCTTGCGAACAATAATAGATCGCGTTGGGATAGATGGTGCCTGGCGGCCGGGATGGGATCGGAGCGTGGTAGGGGCCGCCACCGATAGTTTCGTGGTCAACGGCAGACGCGATTCCGCCGGGCTGGTCTGGTCCTATCCACGTAACACCATCGTCGTCCGTGTGCGAAATCTTGACCGTGTTAGGACTAAGCAGCGTCAGTTCCGCCGCAAAGACGCGGCTGTGGAAACCCAGGGCATCGGTGAAACCGCGGTCGGTGAAACCGATGGGATCGGAGTCGACTACGACGGAAGACGGCGCCGCGCGATTAACCCAGCTGGAAGACTGGCCGCTGGCCGGGCACGTATCGTTGAAGGTAACGAACAGGGTTTGCAGATCGGACTGGAAGTTCGCAACGCCTGTGGCCCAGTTACTCCCGACGGAGGGCTCACCCCCATTGCGACCCATGTATTCAACCGAGTTCGGTTGCTGCCCTGCCGAAGTAGTTTTGACCGGAACGAGAACTCCCGGGACGACGAAGTTTTCGTATCCAATCTTGGGACCGTTATCCTGGGGAGCTGGGGCCGGCGGCACCGATGCCAGCGGGACGGCGCTGGCGATGCCGTGATAATGATCAGTCACAACCGGAGTCGTATCGGGCACAATATGGATGGTGAAAGTGCCTACTCCGTCTGTGGCCGGGTCAATGAACGCAGTCTGGCTCGTAAGACCAGGACCGCTCTGGGCTGAGGTTACCAACGCGCCGCTGGTTGATGCGCCCTTGTGAATATAGATGTCGTATTCGTTTCCGTTACTGCTCCAGGTCAACCGAACCTGAACCTTTTGCCCGGCCCAGTTCGCTGCCGTCCCGTTCACCGTCAAGGTGAACACTTCGCAGTTCACGCCATCGACACAGGCAGCTTCAGTGTTTATCCCGCCACCGGGAGTGGTGATGGTTTGATCCCACGATGCTGAGGGTCCACCTGGACTGGGCCCGACCGCCCCCGAAGTAGGGTTTTGGGCGCGGCTAGTGAGGACGGGTATCGTGCAGAAGAGGCCGATACTGCATGTCAAAATGAGTGCGCCAAGTGCGGCGCGACCCATGGTAGAAGAAGAGTCTCGTTTCATAACGGCATTCCAGAGCGGCACCAAGCCACCGCGTTGAAGTCTGAGAGGAATGAAGAAAAAGGAAGAGCCCGCCCGGCGACGCCCCTGGGCGGGACGCACGCTTTAGAACTGAGCTTCTTACGCATAAGAGGGTTGGCGACGGGACTTCCTAAACCTCCTCTTACTATTCGTTTGGGTTGCCCCGCTCTGGATGCCAATTTTTCATTGTTGACGCCTGTAATTGAATGAAATCGGTGTATCCGTTCGCCTACTTGATGTTGTAAATCTCCACTACGGCAATGCCGGAGCCGGTCTTGCCGCGAAGGATCGCGGTATAGCCTGCCGGGCTCACCGGTTTCAGGATCGCAGACTCCAGATCGTTACTCGGCGGGATGCCAGTCGCTTCTATCTCGGCGCGCTCCGGCGAATCCTTCCAGTTATCGTTTGTTTCCAGCGTGTTGCCGTTCGAATCGTGCAACTCGAGGATCGGATCGGCTAGCGGATTAGGCACCTTCCCTTGCAAAGAGGGTCCGATTCCGCGCACCAACACCTTCGTGTTTCCGTTCTGATTGCCAGCGATGAATCCACCGATCATCACGTTGTCGCCCGTGTCCACCAACCCGCGCGAGCTGATGTTCGCCAGGATCGATTTGTTCGCGTCCAGATCGTAGATCTCGACCAACGCGATCCCGGTCGTGTTGTTCTTTCCAGCCAGGACCCCGGTGTAAACTCCCGGCACCAATGTCCGGATGATCGCGGACTCGCGATCGTCCGTGGGCGCAAGGCCGCTCGATTCGATCTGGGCGCGATCGGGTGAATCTT